>Ga0105240_10000015_pt1 | contig 457886 bp, 387 predicted proteins | sample KBSC54metaG_FD_80426 | JGI IMG/M metagenome (GOLD analysis project Ga0105240, IMG submission 80426) | Corn rhizosphere microbial communities from Kellogg Biological Station, Michigan, USA - KBS C5-4 metaG | ecosystem: Host-associated > Plants > Roots > Rhizosphere > Soil | place: Michigan...
GCACTTAATGGGCGGAGGAGGGTTCGCTGAGCTCGACCGTCATGCGGCTAGGGTTGCGGGCCCTTCCTCCTCAGGGTTCACATAAGACTAACCCTGATCCCAACAACGGATATACAAGGGTTGACGGCCGTAGCGCATGCGATGGCTGTCTACCCTGGGTAAAGACCGCAATGAACCATTCAGTCCATAGATTCCGGCCCTTCGAGGGCCAATCCCACGGCGCGAGGGCATAACAAAACCGTCCTCGGTAAGACTGGATGGCATAAGCCTGTCGGCCCCGCAGAGGCGGGAGCAACGGTTATGGGATAACCCCCATCCCCGAATTTGTACTGTGTATCGCGGTCACTGAACGAAAGACGGTCGACTGCGTTCTAGTCCGTCGTGACGCCTTTACGCTTCGCTGTCAAGTTATCGATGTTGGTTTCCGTGGCATACGTCGCCGCCTCCTGCGGAGGATTGACGAATGCTCTGGACCAAGGGACGAGCTTCGTCGGGACCTGGACCGGTACGGCCACTGGGAACGGGAATTCGGGATCGATGACGTTGAACATCGACTCGAACAACAATGTAACCGGTACGGATACGATCTCGAAGGCCGGTTCCGTGACCACCGACACGGGGACCATCAGCTCCTCGGGCAACCTCGTGCTCAATACGAGCCTGCTCGGCGTTCAGACCGCAACCATCACGGCCACCGTCTTGGTCGTTGGTACGAACATGTCCACCACCTCGGCCGGGACAATCAATGTCAACGGCACGCCAACCGCGCTCACGCTGAACCTTAACTCGACCACCACGACCTTCGTCAAGCAAAAATAACGGCCGTGCCGTGGAGACGCTTGGTCCTAGGTCCAAAGGAACCCCTTTAGACCTAGGGCGGGAACGTGCGGGTGAGAGACCGGCAAAATGGGACTGCGACCGGTCTCCGATATCGAATTACAATACGGATAACGGCGACGGACCAAAGAGATATGCAAGAAAATCATCACGACCCTGCCGCAGTCACCCAAATAGCCGTAAGCGGAAACCTTACTACTGACGGCGCCACGCTTCAGCAGGACGGCGCCACCCTCCAGCAAGACGGCGTCGTTGAAGCGAACGCCACCCTCCAGCAAGACGGCGCCAAGTTGAAGACGGACGCGGCCACCCTTCAGCAAGACGCCGAGTTCGGCGCCAGCCCCGCGAAGATCCAGCAGGACACCGCCTTCGTCGATGCCGACAATGCGAAGATTCAGCACGACGTCGCGAATGCGCCCGCGAAAGCGAAAGCCGATGCGGCCACCCTTCAGCAAGACATCACCGAAACGAACGCCGACACGGCCCAAGCAACGGAGATGTAGTAGTTCCCGGTAAAACCACGGTATGGGTGGGTCAGCGCTAAACGACACGAAGACCCATCCATCACGCCTGGTTGGTACGTTCCTCTTCACCGACATCGAGGGGAGTACACGCCTTTGGGAGGCCGATGCGGAGCGCATGCAGGCCGCTTTGGCCACTCACGACGCCATCGTGGAAGCGGCGGTCCGCGCGGCTGGCGGAGAAATCTTTAAAGCCCTCGGCGACGCATTTTGTTGCTTCTTCGAGTCCCCCGCTCCCGCCCTGGCCGCCTCGGTGCAGATTCAACGAGAACTGCGAAGCGTGATTTGGGAGCCCCTTCCCAACCTACGCGTGCGGATGGCCCTCTATGCCGGCGAAGCAGTGGTTCGTGGCGGCGACTACTTCGGCCCCGCCCTGAACCGGGCTTCGCGGATCATGGGGTCGGGCCACGGCGGCCAAATCTTGGTCTCGGCCACCGTTCAGCAACTCCTTCTGGAAGGGTCGCCGAATCTGACGTTGCGTGACCTGGGTCTGCATCGCCTCCGCGACCTGCAACATCCCGAGCGGATTTTCCAAGTGATCGCGGACGGGCTCGACGCCGAGTTTCCGCCCCTTCGTTCGCTGACGGTTCGCTCGGATAACCTCCCGAAGGCGCTCAGCCGGTTCGTCGGTCGCGAGACCGAGCTGGCGCAAGTCAAGCATCTGCTCACCGGAGCGAGGCTCCTGAGCCTTCTCGGCAGCGGCGGCACCGGCAAAACGCGGTTGGCGATCGAAGTTGCGGGCCAGAAGATCAACGACTACGAAGGAGGCGCGTGGTTTATCGACCTCTCGCAGCTTCGCTACGGACCGCTGATCGGGCAGATTGCAACTCAGTCCCTTGGCCTTCGCTGGGAGCCGGGCCGCTCGCCGGAGGAGACGATTGCGAATCACATCGGCGACCGTCCGACCTTGCTTGTGTTGGACAACTGCGAGCACGTGCTGGATGCCGCGGCTCAATTCGTCCAGGCCATGCTCTCCCAGACGCAATGCGCGACCATTCTAGCTACGAGCCGGCAACCGCTTGGCCTGACCGGTGAGTGGACATTCCGGGTCCCTTCGCTCGGCCTCCCTTCCCGCGAGGAGAAGAACCTGGAGCGGTTCATGGAGTGCGACGCGATCCGCCTCTTCGTCGAACGGGCGAACCAAGTGCGTCCCGATTTCCGCCTATCGGATTCAAACATAGGGGCCGTCGAGCGGACCTGCCGCGAACTGGATGGAATTCCGCTCGCGATCGAGTTGGCCGCCGCTCGAATTGCGAACATGCCCGTAGAGCGGGTTGCGGACCGCTTGGACCAGCGTTTCCGCTTACTCTCGCAGACCACGCGTGGCGTCTTGCCGCGCCACCAAACGTTGCGGGCGATGATCGACTGGAGCTACGGCCTGCTCAACGGCTTGGAGCGTCAATTGCTGAAGCGAATCTCCGTATTCGCCGGCGGCTTTACATTGGAAGCGGCCGAAGCAGTCTGCGGCGGAGGCACGATTAAGGAGTACGAGATCCTCGGCCTCTGCGCGGCCCTTGCCGAGAAGTCCCTTCTGATGTACGAGGAGGCCACCGGCCGCTACCGGCTATTGGAGACGGTTCGGGCCTACGTTCGCGAACTGCTCGGCCAGGAGAACGACGCCGAAACATGGCGCACCCGGCACCTGCGCTTCATGACCGAACTCGCCGAAGAGGCCGAACCCAACCTCTTGAGCGCCGCCGCCGAGTCCTGGATGGATACTCTCGACGCCGAGCGCGAGAACTGGCGCGCCGCCCTCGAATGGTCGCTGCAGAGCGGCGAAATCTCCTTGGGCGTGCGGCTTGGCGTTGCACTGACGCGTTTCTTCCAAGCCCGGGGCTTTTTGATCGAGGGCCAATTGATATTCGATCACTATCTCGAACTCGGCGACCGTCTTTCGCCCCCCGAGCGCGCGGCGACTCTGCGGTCGGCGTCGGCGCTCGCCCGGACGAAGGGCGAACTCGAGTCTTCGATCCAATTGGGACGCCAAGCGTTGGCCCTGTTTGAGTCCTTGCCGGATGTCGAGGGCTCCGCCGCTGCGATGACAACCCTCGGCATCGCTTCACTAAACTTGGGCCGGATTGAGGAGGGGCGTGACTATCACGCGCGAGCTTTGGAGCTTCGGCGCACGCAGGGTAACCGGCCTCTCATCGCGATGGCCCTCAACAATGTTGGCGCCGCCACCTTCCACTTAAAGGATTACGTGGGCGCCGCCCGCTACTACGAGGAAGCCCTCCAGATCAACGAGGGTCTTGGCAACCGTCTCTCAATGGCTTACAACTTGGCCAACCTCGCTGAGGTTCAACTCGCCGTTGATGAACCCGGGCTTGCGTTGCCACGAGCGGTGGAGTCTTGTCGAATCCTCTTCGACCTTGGGGACCGGCCAGCGCTTTCGGGGGCGATGCTCAATCTTGCCGAAGCCGTCTGCCGAACCGGCAATCCTGCCTTCGCCGCCCGAATCTATGGCGCGCAGAAGGCGCTCTTGGAGGAGTTGCGGATTACGATTCCGCCCAACGAGGAGGAAGCCTACGTACGCGCCACTTTGGCCTGCCGGTCGATCTTGGGGGACGCGCAGTACGAAGCGGAGTTCGCGGCCGGCCGTATCTTGCCCATGCCGGAATTCCAAGTCCAGCTAGAGAATTTAGCCGCCATCGTAAACGGTTTGCCGCCGATCGCGACCGCGATGTAATTCCGCTTGCCGAAGCGAAGATTTGGTCCCCCTGTGCTCGCTGACTAACTCCAAACCATCATCTATCCGGATACCCCAACGGGGTTAAATCAGTAGCGAAGGGTTGCGGCGTCCGCAGCGAACGCGGAGGATGACGCTACCCCGGTACATAAGCGACTAAAATTGATCAGTCCTCAGATACATACCCTTCAGGGTAATCCGAAAAGCACAATCGACTTATTTCTTACTCGATTCGGGATTGGCGGGCTCCCCCAGCTTTCGCGCAAGCCCCGCGGTCAATCTCAAATTCCCGCGTCACGATGTATTCCAATAAGGTCTGAACTTACCTCCGGCTAACCATATCTGCCGCTAAACACGAATGGCTCGCGCACGACCGCGGTACGAACGCGAGCGACCGGGAGAGTCTCCGAGGAAGACGCTTGCGCCGATTCCCCCGCCGCAAAAGAAGCCGGCACGATCCGAGTCTGCCTCTCCAAAGAGGGATCCGCGATCCGCTGCTTCAGTAGATCCCAAGCCGCCGCTACCCCATCGGCCAACGGAACCTTGACGGCGGACAAGGACGGAGAAAACAGTCGAGGATCTACCAAATCGTCGCCCGCCAGTATGACCATCGAAGGCGCAAGGGCATAAAGCGCAAGCGCCAACTCCGACGTCTGGCAGAAAACCGCCTCCGGGCTCGAAGACAAGAGCCGCGAAACATCCGTTGACACGACACTGTCCATCCCTCGGTCACGGGCAAAAGCACGATAAGCGATTGTCCGGCCATCCCCGTCGATCGGGCCTGTCTGCGCCAAGAAAGCTATGCGTCGACGCCCCGCTTGCCAGACATGGTCCAAGGCCGCCGTCGTTGCCGCACCGAGTTGAAAATCGACTCCGTCCAGATCCGAACTCGGCGCCAAAGAAACCTCAACCTGAGGGACCGAAATCGGGAAGCTGGTCGCTTGGTTAGACTGACCCAGCCAAATAACCCCGTCTACCAGCGAAGTTAGGCGGAAAGCATCGGCGTGGTGGCCCCCCACCAAAAGCTCATATCCTTCATCCGCCAGGACCTGTCGCATCCGATCCCCGGCGGAGGCTAGAAAGGGTGCGTTGAACTGCGGCACGATCAGCGCGACGGCATGGTGCTTGCCCGTAACTAAAGCTCGCGCGGTCCGGTTCGGCCGGTAGCCGAGTTCCCCCGCGATCGCCCAGACGCGATCCTGCGTCGACTTCGCGATGCGTGCGGACTCGTTCCGGTTGAGTACGTGAGAGACCGTGCCCGCGGAAACTCCGGCGGCGCGGGCGACATCCATGATTGAGACGGCCATATGTGTTCGCTAACGCCTGCATGCACAAGCGTTAGCGCAGCTTAGCTCAAGCCGACCCGCTAATGCGAGGGCTTAGCCCGCGGGGAATGGGTTTCGGCTGAATCCGTACTGGTGCCAGTAGGGATAAGCCTTCGGCACATTGCTCGCGGCGTCCAATCTTGCCACCTGCTCTTTCGTCAAGTCCCAACCGACCGCGCCGAGGTTGTCGCGAAGCTGCTGCTCGTTGCGCGCGCCGATGATGACGTTGGCGACGGTTGGGCGTTGAAGCAGCCAGTTCAGGGCGACTTGCGGTACCGACTTTTCGACCTCCTCACCGACCGCTTCCAGCGCGTCGACGACGTTGTAGAGGTACTCCTCCGGCACTTGCGGACCGACCGCGGCCGTTCGCTCGTTCGTAAGCCGCGTGCCTTCGGCCGGCGGCTGACCGCGCCGAATCTTGCCCGTCAGCCGCCCCCAGCCCAGCGGGCTCCAAACCACCGCGCTCACTTTTTGATCCACACCGAGCGGCATCAATTCCCACTCGTAGTCCCGCCCGACGAGCGAGTAATACGCCTGGTGAGCGACGTACCGCGAGAGGTTATATCGGTCTGAAACCGCCAAGGACTTCATCAGGTGCCAGCCGGAGAAATTCGAGCAGCCGATGTACCGTATCTTGCCCGCCCGCACCAGGTCGTCGAGGGTGTTTAGCGTCTCCTCGACCGGAGTGATCGCGTCGAAAGCGTGCATCTGATACAGGTCGATGTAATCCGTGCCCAGCCGGCGAAGGCTAGCCTCGCAAGACTGGATCAGGTGATGTCGTGAAGAGCCAACGTCGTTCGGCCCCGGCCCGGTGGGAAACGTCGCCTTGGTGGAGATCAAAACCTGATCGCGACGTCCCTTAATCGCCTCGCCAAGGACCTCCTCCGATCGCCCCGCCGAGTAGCCGTCGGCTGAGTCGAACATGTTCAATCCGGACTCCAGGCAGATATCCACCATCCGGGTCGCCTCCGCCACGTCGGTCTCGCCGAAGCCCTTGAAGAACTCGCCCGTGCCGCCAAACGTCGCGGTTCCAAAACTCAACACGGGAACCTTGAGGCCCGAATTTCCAAGTTGCCGAAACTCCATCTCCCTTCTCTACGGGGCGAGATCTCCCGCCATCGTCCGGCATTTGGAACCCGAAATTGAAATCCTGCTGCCCCGTAGAATAAGCCATGCGACTTCCCTATACGAAGATCAGCCCGGACGCTTATTCGGCCGTCCTGCCCTTACCAAAATATTTCGAGACTGGCTCGGCGATCGACCAAAAACTACGGCACCTGGTTGAGATGCGAGTTTCGCAGGTCAACGGCTGCGGTTACTGCCTGGCCATGCACGCCCGCCAGCTTCGAAGCCACGGTGAGACCCAGTTCCGACTCGACGTCCTATCCGCCTGGGCCGAGGTCGACGTCTTCACCGACCGCGAGAAGGCGGCGTTAGCCTGGGCCGAAGCCATTACCCTTGTTGCCGAAGGTCATGTCTCGGACGATGTCTACGACCTCGCTCGCGCGGAGTTCTCAGAAAAGGAGCTGGTCGACCTAACGTACATCGTCGCCACCATGAACCTCTGGAACCGCCTCGCCATCACCTTCCGCTCCGATCCGACACCTGGTTAAAAGAAGGCGCCGTGGGCCATCCCTACCAAGTATCGGAGACGATGGCCCACCGCATGTCAGCGATGACTCATAGCCAGGACGAACCCACTTACAAGATCCGACTAGGGTTTTGAACAAATCGTCCAAGTCGCAAACATCAACCTCGAAGAGTGTAGACCGAGCCTTTTGCTCTCCCGAGCAAAAGACTTGGGACTGCCTTCCGAACTCGCGGACTAACCACTAACTACCAACCTCGTAGAGTGTAGTCGAGACCGGAGCGAATGCGATGGTGTCGCCGGGGCCAATTCATCCGGTATTCCCCTTACCCCGAAGGGGTTATCGGTCTAGCGAAGGGTTGTGCGCCCCGTAGCGAATGCGAAAGGGAGGGCGCTACCCTGGTAAACGCACGTTCAGAAACGCTCCTTTCCTTAGACAAAGCCCTTCGGGGCTAAACCGATAGCGTAGACAATGTAAAGGCTCCAGATAAACTGTGGGTAACGTAGATCATGCTTTCGCTTTTGCTTGGTTTGATCGCCCAACGCGAACCCTTGATCACGACCGCCTCCCTGCTCCGGGAAGAAAACGACCCCGCCGCAATCTCGCGGATCCCAAGCCGGCGATACAAGCAACTCCAAGCCAGCAGCTACGACCGAACCCAGACTGACCCAAATAACGCCAAGACCTGGTTCAACAACGCCGACTACGGGCAGTTCATCCGCACCGAAACTCATGGCGACCACAAAGAATGGGTGGTCATGGAGCACCAAGGACCAGGGGCAGTCACGCGGATCTGGACCCCCCTCCTGGCGGACAAGAACAAGATGGTCGTACGGTTCTACTTCGACGGTAGCGACCAGCCCACGATCGAGGAAAATTTCAATGATTTCCTCCGCGGCAAAGGCCGGATCAAGCCGCCCTATGCCTTCATCGCCTGGCCGAAAGCTGGCGTCAACGACGGGATCGGGGCCGATATGTACTTCCCGATTCCTTTCGCAAGGGCCTGCAAAATCACCCTGAGCGAGGTTCCGTTCTACTACTCGTTCGACTACCGTACGTACGAGAAGGACGCCCCGGTTATCACGTTCCGCTGGAACGACCTCGCCCGCCTGGACAGCCAACCGTCGCCACACGTGCTCGGCCCCTTCACGCCGTCACGCGCCGATATCCATAAAGAGATGGTCGTGAACCCCCACCTGGCGCTGACCCGAACTCTCCCCGCCGGGGAGAATGCGATCACCGGGATCAGCCTCGATATTGAGAAGGACAGTCCGCCCGAGCGATTGCGCTCGACCATCGTCGAGATCGAATTCGACGGAGAGCGAACCGTCTGGTGCCCCATCGGCGAGTTCTTCGGCTGCGGCATCCACCTGCGTCCGGTGGCCGACAGGTTCCGAAGCGTGGATGCCGAGGGCCACCTTCGCGCCGGGTGGTCGATGCCGTACAAGAAATCGGCGACGATCAACATCATCAACCTCAGCGGAACCCAAGTCCCCATGAAGCTCCGTGTCCAAACCAAACCCCAGGCTTGGGACGAGCGGTCGATGCACTTTCACGCCGAGTGGCACTACCAATACCCCCTCACCACCCAACCCAGAAGCGACTGGAATTACCTAACCGCGACCGGCGACGGGGTTTATGTCGGTGACACCCTAACCGTTATGAACTGGGTCAAGGAGTGGTACGGCGAGGGGGACGAGCGCACCTACGTCGACGGCGAAAAATTCCCTTCACACCTCGGCACCGGAACCGAGGACTACTACGGCTACGCCTGGGGCATGGCCGAGCACTATTCCTCGGCGTTCATGGCGATGCCGTTGCGCGACCATCCGGGCCAAGGAGACTGGCGCGGCTACACCACGACCTCACGCATCCGCGGCCTCGATGCGGTCCCGTTCCGAACGTCGCTAAAGATGGATATGGAGGTCTGGCACTGGGCCAACTGCAACGTCGCCTTCTCCGCCGCCACCTTCTGGTACGCCCGGCCGGGGGCTAAGTCGAATCGAAAGCCGGAACCGGCGATGGCGCTTAGGCCCTTGCCGATGGCGCCTCCTCCTTATTCGATCGCCGGCGCCGTAGAAGGCGAGAACCTCCTCGTCCTCGCCAAGTCAGCCGGCATTCAGATCACCACGCAAGAGGCCGGGCTAACCGAAGGTAAGTGGAGCGGCGACAAGCAGCTATTCATTCAGGCCACCAAGGCCGGCAATTACGTCGACTTCTATTTACCGATCAAGCACGCAGGCCGGCAGCACGTAATCCTTTACGCCACCAAGAGTTTCGACTACGGAGTCATCCAATTCAGCCTCGACGGAGTGACGGGCAAACCGATCGACCTTTGGAGCGCAAAACCACGGGCATCCGGCCCTATCGACTTAGGCGTCTTCGATCTCAAAGGGGACCACGCCGTCTTCCGCGCCCTGGTTAAGGACACCAATCCTAGTTCGACCGGGTCGCGTTATTATTTTGGGCTTGACTGCGTTTCCCCGAAAGTTCTCCCCAAGTAGCGCTTACCAAGGGCTCCAGGTAACTCAATCCAGCGCATCTGGAGGCCCGGATTTTCGGATTGGGAACAGTGATGGCGTACCAGGTTAACGGTACGGCGACGACCCACAGGTCTTTGATGCCTGGGCCGCCGCTCCAGTGTAAGTGTCGGGAGGGTAAGCGTGTAGATAAATCAGTGACGCTACAATATTTGTGAGTGACATTGTGCAGTCTCTAAGCTGACCTTACCAAAATCGTGACTATAATCGAGCCTATGCTCATTGCCGCGCTCTTTGCCGTTGCGCGAGTGCAGACGTCCTCTTCGACTGGATTACCTCTTGGAGTCGATGTCAGCGCTTACGTCACTAACGCTTCCGAATTCAAGTTCACCGAGAACAAAGGTCAGTGGAATCCGCAGGCCAAGTTCCTCGCCCGCTCTCCCGGAATGGACATGTGGGTGACCAATACTGGGATCGCCTACGACTACCAAGAAAGGACGACGGACGATGCCGGCAAAACGCTCGTCAAGCGGTCGCCCGTAATGGTTGACTTCGTCGGCGCAACTGGCCACGGCCGAGCGGAAGGAATTCACGTGCTTCCGGGACTCAACGGCTATTTCGGACGAAAGAAGCTCGCTGGGATTCGGTCCTTCAGCTCCGTAGCGATCAAGGACCTCTACAAGGGAATCGACCTCGTCACCTACTTCGACAAAGATGAGCACCGGCCCCGATACGACCTAATCGTCCATCCCGGCGCAAATGCGGACCAGATCAAGATGCGCTACCGGGGCGCTAAGGACTTGACCGTCGACAAAGACGGCGAACTCAAGTACACGGTTAACGACCACGTCAAAGTGGCGGAGGAGCGGCAGATGGCGTACCAGAAGAACGGCGCCGGCCCCGACTTCCGGTTCCTGCCTCGCCAAGTTTTAAATGCCGATAAGACGGTCAGTTTCGATGTGACCGGCTATAAGCGGGATCGAACTCTTGTCATCGACCCGCTCGTATATTCCACCTTTGTAGGAGGATCGAATGCACTTGGCGACGAGGTCGTTGCCGTAACCGTGGATAACAGCGGCAACCTCTATGTGGCGGGAAATTCCACGTCGAGCGACTTTCCGGATGTCACTCCAGCCCAACCGGCCGGGGTGCCAAGCGCATTCATGCAAAGATACGATTCCAATCATAACTTTGTCGTCGCTATCGGATCGGGCATCACGGAACCTTTCACCGCGAGTGCCGTCGGCTTCGACTCCTCCGGTCTGGGCTATTTGTGCGGCGATAGCACCGCGAATCTCTCGGACAGTAACAGCGTCACCAATGCCAGCGGACATCGTTGTATTTGGGTCGCATCTATTGACGCGAGCGCGAACGTTCCCGTGTTCAGCATCATTCGGTCCGATGCGTCGAGCGAATCCTACAACCCGGCGATGTCGGTTAGTTCGGCCGGCATCATCACCGTCGCAGGCATCGGCAGTTTCCCGTTTGCTTGTCAGGTATTTACCGACGGAACGGTGCACAGCCTGACTCGCATTTTCAAGGGCTCAGCCACTGCGATCAACGGCGTCGCGTTGAGTTCTTCGGAGATCTTCGTCGCCGGTACCAGCACCGATACGACATTGACCGGTTACTCCGGCGCGCAAACGAGTAACGGCAATAACGGTTCCGACCATCCCTACGCCAATGTGTTCGTCAGCAAGACCGCGCTCGGCGGCGCGGCACCCGATCAGGAAACGTTTGTCGGAGGAATTGGTGCGACGAGCGCCACCGGGCTCGTTTTGGACAGCGTGGGAAATCCGCTCGTCTCGGGCAATCTCCTTGCCTCTACAAGTCATCAGACGCTAGGCGGCGCGCCCGAGGCCTATACGTTCCCAACGACGGGCGGCGCCTATGATACGGCGGCGGTCGGATCGAACGATGTCGGCTTCGTGGCCAAAGTTTCGTCTGCTCTGACCTCCATACAAGCCGCAACGCTCTATCGCTCCACGGCGGGTCTCCACATCAACTCGCTCCTGCTGCAGGAAGGCAACTTGGCCATCATCGCGGGCCAACAGACCGGTACGATCCCGTTGACCTGGAACTACTTCTCAGGTCATGAAACGCAGGGCTTCATCGCTCAGCTCTCCAGTAGTTTGTCGACCCTCGGTTACAGCACGTACACGCCAGGTGATGGAACCTCCTTCGTGAACGGCGTTGCCAAAGATAGCTCCGGCAACTATGTTATCGGCGGCTCGACCAATTCATCGTCCTACCCGGTGACCGCCAACGCGCACCAAAAAACGTACCCCGGCGGCGGGACGGACGGGTTCTTTACCGTTATCAATCCGTCGGTAACGACGGGTCTGAACTTCATTCACACGGATCGCGGCGCCGCTCCGTCCCTTACCGGCGGAACTGGCCGAGTCCTCAATGTGACGGTTAATCTGGTCGAGCCGACGGGGTCGAACTTGACCCTCGCATGCGACACGCCGGGTGCCGTCACGATTAACGGTCATGCCGATAGCGCGACGGACACGGTCTCGGACGCGAGCCACGTCTTGACCTACCAGGTGACCGCATTGGACGTCGCCACCGCCACTGTCGTCCACCTGAGCGCCACCTCTGGGGGCCAAACCCTCACGGTCCCGCTGACGATCAAGCCGTTCCTGAAACAGGTCATCGTTCGCTCCGCGACTGTTCCCAGTGGTGGGACCACGACGGCGTACGTCTACCCGAACGAGGTGCCGGTCACCGACCAAACCATAAATATCTCGGCGACTCCGACCGGAGCGGTCACGGCGACTTCGGTCACCATTCTCGGCTCCGCCGGTGGTCAAAGCATTAGTGGTCCGACGACCACAACACTTCAAACCGGTTTGGTAGCTACGGATACGACGGTCACCGTTTTGGCGAGTCACGCCGGCAGTCCAGACAGCGTTTCGTCTGCCTTCACGTTGGAGGGAGTCAACGTCTCCGCCATCACTTGTAGCCCCACCACCGTAAACGCGGGTTCCGGTGTACAGGTGACGGTTACTCTGAAGGCCGCGTATCCGACGGACCAGGTCTTTACCCTTGTGAGCTCGAACCCGACGCTTGCCCCGAATGTTAGCGTGACGGTTCCGCACGGGACTGCCTCCGGTTCGGCAACCGTAACGACGAATCTGGTGTTCGGTACCGGTAGCACCACGTTGCGTTTTGGAGGCATCACCAGCGCGCCGAAGATTTCGGGCGCGGTGACCGTCGTTCTAGCGCACCACTAAGATCTGCTCGCTTCTACTTAGGACAGCCCCTGGGACTTCGGTCTTGGGGGCTGTCTTAGCGTTTGTGGCGTTGAATCACTCGACCAACAGACCATGCGACAACGCAAATTGCACCGCCTGATCGAACGAGATCTTCGCCTTACGCAACTTCGCCATTTGCAAATCCGTCTCGGTCAAATCGGCGCCACGTAAATCGCAACCCCGAAGATCCGTATCGTGAAGATTCGCAAGGGAAAAGCTGGCCCCCGTGAGGTCGCACTTCTTAAACGAAGACGCATACAAGTCCGCCCCCGCAAAACTCACCCCGTTCAAATTCATGCCGTCGAAAGACTTCTCGCGCAACACGCAATAGGAGAAATCGCCGCCTTGAAGGCGAATCCCATCCAGGTTCGCGAAGGACAAGTCGGACCCGACGAACCGGCAGCCGTTAAAGGCGGAATGGAAAAGCTGCGTCTGCGTGAAATCGCAACTCAAAAAGGAAGTCGAGTGGTGCTCGGAGTTGCTGAGCTGCACTTGGCGGAACGAGCACTCCTCGAACAAACACCCTCGCGTCCGAAGCTCGGAGAGCCGCGCTTGAGAAAAGTTGCAGCGGATGAAATGGCAGTCCTGGAAGACTTCGTCCGGCTCCACGCGGAGCCCTTCGAAAGAGTGATCCTCGTAGCGAAGCTCGTTCCAGGACATGCCCTATTCTGGGCTTATTCTTTGCCGTCGGGCTCGCGAGCTTCCTTCTGAAGCTTCGCGTACTCCTCGGGGCTGAGGGGAGCCGGTGCGCCGGCGGGCCGGCCCGGATCGGGCTCGCCCGTGGTTGAGTTGGCGCTGTCGCTAAAGCCGTCTACTGGCTGGTTCTCGTCGGTCGGAATCATGTTTTGCCTCCAAAGCTTGTCCCGGCCTGAAGCCGGGTCCAGAGCTTACGACATTCCCATCCCTACACGGGTTCAGACTTCGATTAAGGTCGCACTCGGTTCCGCGTTCATGCTGTCGTGGCCGGACTCCGTCACCGCGACGATGTTTTCGATCCGGATCCCGAACTCACCCGCGAAGTAGACCCCCGGCTCGATGCTGAAGCAGTTCCCCGGCGCAAGGATCTCCTCGTTCTGCCCGTTGATGTAAGGCGCCTCATGCCCCTGCATCCCGATGCCATGCCCCAACCGATGGAAGAACGCATCCCCCACCCCGGCGCTCTCGATTACGGCGCGAGCCGCCGCATCGACGGATCGAGCCTCGACCCCCGGTCCAGACTGCTTCCGCCCCGCCATATGCGCGCGGAAGACAAGGTCGTACATCTCATGGGCGCGTGGGGACGCCTTCCCGATCGCGATCGTCCGGGTGATGTCGCTTTTATAACCTTGGAGGTCGCACCCGAAGTCGAGGATGACCACGTCGCCATCTTTCAACGGGGTCTCGTCGGTCATATGATGCGGCTCCGCCCCGTTCGCCCCCGCACCTACGATGCAGAAGTAAGGTTCGCCGCCCCGCTTAACCATCGCATCGACCAGGAGCTTCTCAACCTGCTTCTCGGTGAGTCCCGCCTTGATCTGCGGCAGAACCTCGTCGAACGCATCGTCCGCGATCTTGCCCGCCCGCTTCAATAGGTCAAGCTCATCGGGACCCTTCACACGCATCAAATCGCTAAGGAACGACTCCCCATCCCGGAACAAAGCGGCAACCAGATCGTGCTGAATCTTGAGGAGCATCCGCGCCGGCAACGTCGGGTCGACGGCGATGATCCCACTCTCCAGATCCCAATCCGAAGAAAGGTCGGCGAACAAAACCATCGGATCCTCGCCATCCTTCCAAGTGCGGACGTCCTCAAACCCCGCACGGCGGGCCTGGCTCTCTGACAGGGCCGGGCAGATCATCCGAACCGCGCCGGTAGGCGAGATGCAGAGCGCCATAAACCGCTCCCCCGCATGCTCTGAGTACCCATGCAAGTACCCCATCGACACCGGATCTTGGGTGATATAAGCATCTACCCCCGCCTCCGCCAGACTCGCCGCCAACCGCGCCACTCGCTCCGAAAACACCGATCCCATGGTCTCTGAGTATAGACCTGGCATCGGTGTCCGCTTCGATTTGAGGCTGTTTCATAAGGCGCTGCCTTTGGGTACTGCTCCAAAAAAGTCTTGCGAACCTCCTCCGCCGTTTGGAGCTTCGCCCAAAGCGGCGGAGGGTTAAAGTGGCAGTTTTGGTCGCCTACGGCGCCCAAAACTGCGTGAGGGAAATGCGGGCAGGACGCTTAAACTTCGAACTCAACCGCCTACCCAAATCGCGAGCGTAAATTTTTCTTCTGCGACTTTATGCCGGGAATAAACGTCCCGCCCCGCGTTTCTCCTAGATCGTCGGCCCGCGAGCCGGCGGCTAAGGAAATGAACGCGATGGAAGACAACCACGAAATTAATCTGCAAGAAGACTCGATCGACCGACGAGGGTTCCTCAAATGTATGGCCTGGGCAGGAACCGGCTTGGTCTTCACCGCGAATGGCGGCGTCCTCAGCTCCCACAGCCTCGGCGACCTCCTCCGGTCCGGGAAAAACAGTGCGGCGGTTCGAGCGATTGCCGCCTCCAGCTTTAACTTCGTCCAGATCAGCGACAGCCACATCGGCTTCAGCAAGGACGCGAATAAGGACGTCATCGGCACGCTCCAAGCCGCGGTCAACCAGATCAACGCAACCGGCTCGAACCCTGAGATCCTTCTTCACACCGGCGACCTCAGCCACCTCTCCAAGGCCGAAGAATTCGACGCGATGGACCAGGTGCTGAAGGGCGTCAAGACCGGCGGCAGCTTCTTCGTCCCCGGCGAGCACGACGTGCTGGAGGACAACGGTAAGAATTACTTCGAGCGGTACGGCAAGCAGAGCAAGGCGGGTGGCTGGTACAGCTTCGACCACAAGGGCTTCCACTTCATCGGCCTCGTCAACGTAATGAATCTCAAGCCGGGCGGCCTCGGCAGCCTCGGTAGCGAGCAGCTCGCATGGTTGGCAAAGGACCTCAAAGGCCTCTCCGCGAGCACCCCGATCGTCGTCTTCGCTCACGTCCCGCTATGGACCGTCTACCCCGAGTGGGGTTGGGGCACCGATGACGGCGCGCAGGCGCTGACCCTCCTCAAGCGGTTCGGCTCGGTCGCGATCCTGAACGGTCACATCCACCAGACGGTGCAGAAGATCGAAGGCAACATGACCTTCCACACCGCGATGTCGACCGCATTCCCGCAGCCGAAGCCAGGTAGCGCGCCCTCGCCCGGACCCATGAAGGTCCCCGCCGATCAGCTCCGCTCCATGCTCGGTCTGACCAGCGTTAGCTACGTCGAAGGCAAGCACGGCCTCGCGATCATCGACTCGACCCTGACCACCCCGTCGGCCAACAGCGAGCCGCTCAAGGTCAACATCGACAACTTCAGCTTCGGTCCGGCGGCTCTCACGGTCGAAAAGGGCACCAGGGTCGTATGGACGAACCGCGACGACATCCCGCACAACGTGGTGGACGCGCAGGGCCGCTTCAAGTCGAAGGTGATGGACACCGGCGATTCGTGGGAGCACACGTTCACGGAAGCAGGTACGTACAGCTACTTCTGCTCGATCCACCCGCACATGACGGGCAAGGTGATCGCCCACTAAAGTTATTTGAAGTTACTGGGCACTTTAGGAGGGCAAATGCGGTAGTGGTATTGGGATCGGTATTGCTGTTTGAGTAGTAGGGGAGACGACAGATTCGAACGCTTGGTATTGCCGCATCTCGATGCGGCATATAACCTCGCGCGCTGGCTTCTTGGGAATGACCAAGACGCTGAAGATGTCGTTCAAGATTCGGCGATCCGGGCGTTCGACGCTCTCAAGACTTTCCGCGGAAACGATGGCAAAGCATGGCTCCTTGCCATCGTCCGCAACTCAAGCTACAACTGCTTAAGGCGTAGGAAGTCGAGCCGGGTTGTCGATTTCGAAATGGAGGATCTCCCCGCCGATCCTCGGTCCGTCGATCCAGAAACCCTGGTCCTGCTGACCCTAACTTCGGATGCCGTGAAAGCGGCCATGGATGAATTGCCCATTGGATATCGGGAAATCGTAGTGTTAAGAGAATTGGAAGGAATGTCTTATAAGGAGATCGCTGAGACGACCGGGATACCGATCGGGACCGTAATGTCCCGATTGTCCCGCGCCCGTCAGCGCCTTCAAGACATGCTTCAGGGCTCCTATGGGGAGGAGACGAAATGACCTGCGAACAGGCGCGCTCCTTGATCGGCAGCTATCTCGATGGCGAAGTGACCGACATCGTGCGCGTCCAGGAGATAGAAAGCCACATCGCCGAGTGCGCGGGGTGTGCGCAAGAGATGAAGTCTCTCCAAGCCCTGAGCTCGGGCCTTCGCCAGCAGGCCCCTTACTTCGAGGCGCCGATGAGCCTGGAGGACCGGATTCGTGCTCGCACCATCGGCAAGCCGGTAGAACGGGAAGAGGTACGACCTCCTCGACGAAAGTGGATTCTTAGCCTTTCGACGTTTGGTGCGACCGCGTTCGCCTGTCTTGCGGCCCTGTTCTTCTTCATGCGCCTTTCGGGCGGGCAGAGCTTGGAGTCGGAGCTCGTGGCGGACCATTTCCGGTCGTTGCAGGCCAACCATCTTTTCGATGTGCCGTCCTCGGACAAGCACACGGTCAAGCCTTGGTTCCAGGGCAAGGTCGACTTCTCGCCCAACGTGCCCGACCTAAAGAACGTAGGCTTTCCGCTACTCGGTGGCCGCCTGGATTATCTGGACCATCATCCGGTGGCGGCTCTGGTCTATGGGCGGGCCAAGCACGTAATCAACGTGTTCGTCATTCACCGAACCTCGTCAGGGGCGGGGTCGACTTCAGGCGCGGACGGCTACCACCTCGTCCGATGGTTGGATGGCGATCTAGAGTACTGGGCGGTCAGCGACCTTAACCCGTCGGAATTGGACGAGTTCGTCAAGGCCTTTCGCGCCGCCTAGGCTTGCTCGACTTCGCGCGGCTGGCTTCTTCGGTTGAAGCTAATAATGCGCGCGACCGGATGCCCGTCGCGCGTCAGGATGATCTCTTCCCCCTCCTCAACCAACTCGATCAGTTCGTTGAGTTCACTTTGCGCCACGGACAATTCCCTTTCAATCATCTCCTTTCCATAACTCCCCGTTCCTAAGGTCTTACCACTTTGCTCCTTTTCCGGCGAGGGTGGGTTATTCTGCGGGGAATGGAGACTTTCGAACTCCCAAAACTCTCGGCGCCGGCTCACCGGGCATTGGCGGCACACGGCATCGCCTCCTTGAACGACCTCGCTTCGGTGCGGGAGTCCGAGATCAAAAAATGGCACGGTCTTGGTCCGAGCGGGATTCGCATGCTCAAAACGGCGATGACCGAGCACGGTTTGGCTTTCGCCGATGACAAATCCGGCCCCCGGTAGGGGTAGCCCACGCCTCGACCGAACGGGAGATGCCGTGGGACGGCGTTTTGGAGATCGCACAATCCGAAGAACCCTTGCGGCCCATCAACATTCCCCGCGAAGCGAGAGGCAGTATAATATCCCCGGCATTGGCGGATCGTCTAATGGTAGGACAGCGGTTTTTGGTGCCGTCAGTCTAAGTTCGAATCTTAGTCCGCCAGCCACGCTGCTTCTAAATTCAAATCCTGGTATGCCCCAACTAGGATTGAAACTTGGTGCCTATTGAAGGTAGACCCCTTCGTTCACACCGAGGAGGCCACAGGTTCCAATCCTGTACCGCCAACTATTTTTGGTCATAGCATGGCGATTCATTTTGGCTGGTCCGACTCGGCCAAACTCATGGTATAGCCCAATCCACCGTTGCGCCTTCCTAAATGGAATCCCAGCGCCCTCCGCGACCAGCCGGAGGGAAGTCCCGCTTTCAATCTGTGCTTGCAATAAGCGGAATCGACCGAGCGCAAGTTCTCGGGCTTCGTCCGATCAACTTTGCGAGCAAGACAGCGGGCGGTTTCGTCGATTTCGACTTCTTCCGCCTGAGCGATAAGATCATCGCCGTGCCGTGAAAGTTCGCCGCCGAAGGGCTGGCCGCCGAGATCGAGCCTATTCCCGCCTGACGGCTAAGGGAGCGGGGGCACGAGCATGGTCGTGGAGGCTCTTCGTCGGGCCAAAAAGCGAAGGTCACCTCGGGTAGAGTTGACTGTCAACAGGATACGCCTGAATCGCTATTTCTCTCCTCCCGATTTTCGCGCGTCCGCTCGCCGTTCTGGGCTTTTCCTCGCCCTCTTCTACGCTATTCTGATGGCCCGAAGCATCCTCAATCATACGCTGACCACCAAATGATCCTCGCCGCCCTTTTGCTAGCCGTCGATTACCACTCCTGGGCCGTCAGCCCCCCTATGGGCTGGAATAGCTGGGACTGCTTCGGAACCACCATCACCGAAGTCCAAGCGAAAGAGCAAGCCGACGCCATGGCGAAACACCTGAAGCCAAGCGGCTGGAAGCTCTTCACCGTGGACATCGAGTGGTACGAGCCGGGTTCCGAAGGACACGGCTACAAAGAGGGCGCCCCCCTCGCTATGGACGAGTTCAGCCGCCTCGTCCCCGCCACCAACAAATTCCCCTCCGCAACCAATGGAAAAGGGTTCAAGCCTCTGGCCGACTACGTCCACAAGAAAGGGCTAAAGTTCGGCATCCACATCATGCGCGGCATCGCCCGCCAAGCCGTAAACGCCAACACCCCCATCAAAGGCGCGACCGTCCATGCCGCCGACATCGCCGCCAAAAACAGCATCTGCCCCTGGAACCCCGACATGTACGGCGTCGACATGACGAAGCCCGGCGCCCAGGCCTACTACGACTCCCTCTTCGCCATGTACGCCTCCTGGGGCGTCGATTTCGTGAAGGTAGATGACATCTCCCGCGCCTACGACGAAGTCCAAAAAGCCGAAATCGAGGCGATCCGCCGCGCCATCGACAAGACTGGGCGCCCGATCGTGCTGAGCCTCTCGCCCGGAGATACGCCCATCGAACGCGCCGCGCACGTCAACCAACACGCAAACATGTGGCGCATCTCGGACGACTTCTGGGATCGCTGGGAGCCCCTCCAAGGCATGTTCGCGCGACTCGACAAATGGACCCCGTACCGCCTGCCCGGCGCTTGGCCCGACGCCGACATGCTCCCCTTCGGCATCGTGGAGTTCAAGCGCCCCACCCGGTTCACCAAAGACGAGCAAACCCTCTGCATGACCCTCTGGAGCATCGGCCGCTCCCCGCTCATCCTGGGCGCGGACATGACGAAGCTGGACCCATTCACCCTCGACCTCCTCACCAACCCCGAGGTCCTGGCCGTCAACCAATCGAGCACCAAAAACCGGCAGCTCTGGCGAAAAGACAATCTCATCGTCTGGACGGCGGAAGTTCCCGGAAGTGACGACCGCTATGTCGCCCTCTTCAACGCGCCAAACATCAGCATCCCGTACGACGTTTCCAAGGCGCTCTACAAGAGCCCTATCGTCCGCGGAGCCCCTGGCGCCCAAGTGGCCGAAATCTCCACCTCCCTCGGCAAGGCCCGCAAGCTGGTCTTAATGGTCACCGATGGCGGCGACGGCTTCAACAACGATCACGCCGCTTGGCTGCAGCCCACCCTCACCGGCCCCAAAGGGACCCTGAAACTCACCGACCTCAAATGGAACACCGCCGTCGCCGGATGGAGCGAGGTCCGGATGGGCCGCGACGCGGACGGTAAGCCGCTCGAAGTCGAAGGTATCGGAACCCACGCCCCCTCCTTCGTCGAATTCGATATTCCCGAAGGCTACGACACGTTCCACGCAAAGGGCGTCCTGACCGCTGGAAGCATCGGCAGGGGCTCCGTCGAGTTCGCCGTCCTGACGGAAGACGCAAAAATAAACATGCCCGACCGCGGCATCGTATCCGTCACCCTCGCCGACCTCGGCTTTACCGGCGAAGTCCACGTACGCGATCTCTGGAAACGGCAAGACCTCGGCACGTTCACCACCACCTTCGGGCAAAGCATCCCCCTCCACGGCGCAGGCCTCTACCGCATCAGCCCGGTCAAGAAAAAATGATCCTCCCCCTCCTCGCCGCCATCACCGTCACCGGGCCCGCAAAGCCGATCAGCCCCGACCTGTTTGGGATCTTCTTCGAGGACCTGAACTACGCCGCCGACGGCGGGCTCTACTCCGAACTGGTGCAAAACCGCTCCTTCGAGTACACAGCCGCCGGAAACGGAGGCTGGAACAGCCTCACATCCTGGGACCTCATCAAGGAAGACGGCGGAGAGGGCCATGCCACCGTAAGAACCGGGGCGCCCCTCAACGCGAATAACCCCCATTACGTGGCACTGGTCGTGGACAAAGGAAAGGTCGGCCTCCGCAACGAGGGCTTCGACGGGATGGTGCTGCGCAAAGGGTACGCCTACGACTTCTCCCTCTTCACCTGCGCCTTCGCCGGCAAGCCCGGAACGCTGACGATCCGGCTGGAAAGCAAAGACGGGGCCGTGCTGGCCAGCACGACGCTCGCCGCTCCCACCGAGGACTGGACGAAACGCACCGCAACCCTCACGCCGAACGCGGACACCCACGAGGGAAGGCTAGTCGTACTCGCCTCCGGGGCCGGCTCCACGGGCCTAGACATGATCTCCCTCCTTCCGCGCAAGACCTTCATGAACCGGCCCAACGGCCTGCGCCCGGATCTTGCCCAAGCCATCGCCGACCTAAAACCCAAGTTCATCCGCTTCCCCGGCGGATGCATCGTCCACGGCGGCGGGTTTGGGCTTAGCGGGATGTACGACTGGAAAAAGACGGTCGGCCCCGTAGAGGCCCGCCGCGCTCAGCCGAACTCCTGGGGCTACTACCAGTCGGCCGGGATCGGCTATTTCGAGTATTTCCAGTTCTGCGAAGACATCGGAGCAAAGCCCCTCCCCGTCGTCCCCGCCGCCGTCTCCTGCCAAAACACCGATGGCAACTGGGGGAAGGGACAGGAAGCTCTGCCGCTGGCCGAAATGAAGGCGTACATCCAAGACGTCCTCGACCTCGTCGAATACGCCAACGGCCCATCCACCTCGAAGTGGGGCAAGGTGCGCGCCGCCGCCGGACACCCCAAGCCGTTCAACCTGGAATACCTCGCCATCGGCAACGAAGAAGCCATTACCCCCGCCTTCGAATCCCGCTTCAAGATGATCCACGACGCCGTGCACGCGAGGTATCCGAAGCTCAAACTCATCGGCACCGTCGGCCCGTACGCCGGCGGCGAGGACTTCGACAACGGTTGGAAGTTCGCCCGCGCCGAACGGCTGAACTACGTGGACGAGCACTACTACGTCCCGCCCTCTTGGTTCTGGGACAACCTCCATCGCTATGACGGCTACAACCGTGCCGAAGCCAAGGTCTACGCCGGTGAGTACGCCGCCCACGAGGAAAAGAAGGAAAACACCCTCCGCTCCGCCCTGGCCGAAGCCGCCCATCTCACGTCCCTTGAACGGAACGGAGACGTCGTCCAACTCTCCTCCTACGCGCCCCTCCTTGCCAAAGAAGGTCACACCGCGTGGCGTCCCGACCTCATCTACTTCGACAACAAAACCGTCAGCCCCAGCGTGAACTACTACGTGCAGAAATTGTTTATGCACAACGCCGGCGACCGCTACCTGCCCATGAACGTCGAGGGAGGGAACGATCTGGCTAGCTCGATCGTTCAAGATTCGAAGTCGGGAGACGTCATCGTAAAGCTCGTCAGCCGCGCCGGGACCGCGACAAAGACGCGCATCGACCTCTCCTCCATCAACGGCCTCGCCCGAAAGGCAATCCGTACGGTCCTAACCGGCGACCCCCTCGCCCAGAACCTCTTTGGACAGCCTCCCGCCGTCCTTCCCAAGACCGACGAGCTCGAAATCTCCCCGGTTTTCGAGATCGAAGTTCCGCCGTCCTCCCTCACCGTTCTGCGAATGAAGGCGCTTAAGTAAGTCAAGACGATCATCGCTTGCACGCTCGGTTTGCTGATGTCAACCGAGGAGAGCCGTCATTTGCGGCTCCTCAGGGTTAAGACCGTGACCGAGTTTCTCGGAAGGGTCCGCTGGAAAGACGCTTCGATCCCGTCGATCCGGCTCGAGACCGGCGCGATCTTCGTCGGTTCGGCCACCGAATTCATCGCTTTGGGGTCATCGCCCTGGAGCACCGTCATCGTTCCATCGCCGGCGACCGTCCCTCCCTTGAGGTCGAAAGAAACGGGCTGCGGCTTGGACAGCGTGTTCACCAGCTTCAGGTAGATCGCGCCCGTTTTCGTGTCGCGGGTGCAGGATGCAAACAGGCTGGGGAAAGTCCGATTCCGGCTTCCCTGCTGGGTAGGGACCCCCGAAAGCGCGAGCGGCACCGTCCTATCTCCCAGGCTCCCCGCAAACATCTTCTGAGCGTAGTAGGAGGGCGAGCCGAAGCTGCTAAGTGCGTCGTAGCCGATCAGATTGAGCGGCCATTGGCGCCCGTCGGGATTTATGTTCACCAGAAGCGGGGCGTAGCAGGACATCTCTACGATGTCGGAGTTCCGCTCCATACCTGTCATAAACGCCGCGTCCGCCAGGGCGCACTTCAGGTTGGTAGTCGGCCCGGCGCCGGATCCCGCGTTCCAGGGCGCCACCGTATCGTGGCTCGCCCACTCGCCGATGAAAACCTTGGGTCCCTTTCGGTCGTAGTCGTCGTACTTCGTCGCGTGGCTCAGCATGTCCCAGTACTCCGAGTAGTTGTGCTCGTCCCAGATATCCGGCCGGCGACGCTTGATCGCGAAGCGAGCGCCGTTGTCTCTTCCACTGGTGGAGGAAATAACCCGAAGCTGCGGGTACTTCTTCTTGATCGCGTCGTAGAATTGCACGAATCGCCCCTCATAGGAGCCCGACTCGTCGAAATTGTCCTCGTTGCCCACCTCGACGCACTCCAGAGCAAATGGCGCCGGGTGGCCGTCCTTCGCCCTTCGCGCGCCCCATTTCGTCCGCTTCGCGTCTCCGATGACGTACTCGATCTCGTCGAGGGCGTCCAGTACGAACCCGCTCAGTTCGGGGCCTTCCTTCACGTAATCCTTGTTCAGCGCATAGCCCGCAAAGAGGCCGAGCACCGGCTTCGCGCCTGTATCTTCGCACCACAGAAGGAACTCCATCATTCCTAGGCCGTCCGTCGAGCGGTATCCCCAGGTTCCCTGGTGACCGGGCCGGTCCTCAAGCGGGCCGAGCGTTTCCTTCCAGGGGAAACGGTCCTTGAATTGGTTGCCCTCCAGGTAGTTGCCGCCCGGAAAGCGCAAAAATTTTGGCTTCATGTCGGCAAGCAGCTTCATCAAGTCGGGCCGGTTGCCGTTCGGGCGGTTCTTATAGGTTGGAGGGAAGAGGGAAACGAGGCTTAACCAGGTGGTTCGATCGCCAGTGCGTAGAACCAGACGGGCATCCTTCGTGGGCTGAATTCCCGCTCCGGTGGTCAGGGTGGCGGTCATTTTCCGCCATGTTCCATCGACGCCTGTAAGCTCAGCCCGCGCGAAAACGATCGATCCCTCCTTCGACTCCAAACTAGCAGTGATTGGCCCGGCGGTCTCCGCCTTTGCCCAAAGGGATAGCTGGTAAGTCGTCGAAGGGCGGATCGGAATACCCCAGAATCCTTCGTTGGCGACACCTCCCTTCACCTTCAGCGATACCGGCAATGCGGGCGAGGCGCCCCCTATCCTTTCGAGGGCAATGGTCGAGCCTTTGCCCACCGCCTCCCAAGAGAGCGGCTTTTGAGGATCGTTGCGGAACGCGCGGTTCCGAACCAACTCGCCGTAAAGACCGCCGTCATAAGAGTAGTTGATCTCCTCCGTCATGTGGCCGTAGAGGGAAGAGCTTACGGCAACTCCGGGCATCGAAAGATCAAGGCTCAGGCGGGCGGGTTGTTGAAGGATCAGCGGATGAAGCAGCATGGTCTTATGGGTCCAAAAGCGAAGGTCGCCTTGGGTCGAGTTGACTGTCAACAGAATACGCCGGAATCGCCATGCCTTACCTCTCGTTTTTCGCGCGTCGGCTCGCCGTTCTGGGCGGGCTTGTTCTCGTCGCAGCAATCCGGGCACAGAACCCTATCGTCCAAACGGCCTACACGGCCGACCCCGCACCGCTTGTTCACAAGGGAACGCTCTACGTCCACACGGGGCATGACGAGGACAAATCCACCGTGTTCGCGATGCGGGACTGGCCGTGCTGCGCCATCACGGAATCCCCCCCAGGCGCGACTGGCCTGGAAACCTGGCGATCGAACTGGTTGCGCCCCTAGGCGCCGAATTGGAGAAGCGGATCACCTGCTCGGAGCGCCGCCAGGCGCTGCGCGAGCTTAGTCTCGATTGAGGCTGCGGAGCCGACGGCAAGGGTTTGAATCCTAAACAGCCAGCAGCGCCATTTTCTTGCGTTCCACTAATCCAGCTACTTGGATGACTACTTCGGTCGAAAGCCTTCGCTCTGCCAAGGCGACTACCGAAGGGCATCGGCAAACCAGATCTCCAGGGAGGTTGGGGCATCGGTTCGCATGACGATAAACATTCAAAGGTAAATGTTTGGATATAGCGACGAAGAACCGAGTCGGAAGCACTTGCTCGCCGGCATTGGGTTCGAAAAGGAACCAAAGGAGATGCCTGGGATTCGGGCGAGTGGTAAGCATACTGCGGACTTCCCTTTTAAGGTTGCGACAATGATCGATGTCTCTCCACATCCGTGCGTGCTAGGATAGCAAGATGCCGCGGCGAAGTTTAAGGCAACCTAAGAGTTTGGGTCCTCTGGCTGGTGACGACGCCAAGATTCCACCTGGCAAACTCGTACTTGACCCAGAGAACTTGCGACTGCTGGAAAAAGGAACTCTGAGCCAAGGCATTCCCCTCAGCCACTATGCTGAGCCCTCGACGCAGAGGCGATTGCGCGAAGTCATTGCTGACCCCAAGTACAAATTGGGAGCCCTGGTCCAGTCTATCAGGACAAATGGCTTCTTGGACCATGAACGCCTAATAGTCGCACCCTTGGACGGGTTTCATTATCTAGTTCTCGAAGGTAATCGCAGGCTCGCGGCCGTTTTACGAGTAGTAGATGACGGGATCCCTCAACTGGAGCCTGCCATCCAAGATTCGATCCAGACGCTCCCATGCTTCATCCTCCGCGGTCAACCAATCGATAATTCGAAAGAGGCCCTGGCCGATTACAGACGTCAGGCGGAGATTTACATCGGTTTGCGACACCTGATGGGAGCGAGAGCTTGGGAACCGGCAAGCCGATACGAGTTCCAGAAGCGACTTCTTGACGAAGGATGGACTCCCGAGCAGGTCGCAGACGCGTTTGGGCGGGACAAAACAGTAGTTGTTCGTGATCTCAAAGCCCAAGTCCTGTATCGGCACTTCTTGGATTGGGAAAGCACTACCTTGTCTAAGCACACTTTTACATATAATGCATTCGCTGAAGCTGCCCGGTCTCCTGACATAAGTCGGTGGCTTGGCTGGGTTGACAAAGGTTTTCAGTTCAAAGAGCTTGACAAACTTCCACTTTTCTTCCGTTATCTTAAAGAGCGGGTCATATCAGACGATGCAGATGATGATGAAGACGGCGCAAGAAGCGCAGAATTCGCTGTCAGACGATTGCGGGACGTTCTGAAGCTCAAGGACCTTGACGTTCTTGATGCGCTTGAGACTGGTGATTTTAATCGAGCTGAACTTCTTTTCGAAGAACGTAGACATGGTCATCTGCAGCAACGGGTGGAGCAGTTTACGAAGGTGCTTCGGTCCGCAACGATCTCTGATTTTGAGTCTAATCCGGCTGGACTGCGTACAGCTTTGGACGCACTCAAGGCGCAAATCGAGCGGGTTGGACGTTATGTAAAGTGATAACATGGCGGTGAGCACGATTGCCATCCAGAATGCCCTTGATCAGGTGCCTCTACATCAACCTGCATTACCAGTAGACCAATGGATGAGAAATTCCTTAGCGGTTCCGTTGGGCTACTTTGCGACGCCATTGCATCAAGATGTTCACTTCATTCGAGCGGAGGTGACGGCCTATCAGCGAGAACTGGTGACGTTGCGCTGTAATTTGCCGAACTTTGCCGTTTACGACAATCCCGCAAACCCTGCGGAACAAATGATAAGCGGGCCCGCTTGGTTCGTAAGACACCAGTTTGGTGATGCTATTTTAGCTAAACGATTTCGATTACTGAGCAGCATTGAAGTGGCCGTCCGGAGTGCGACGCCCCGTGAGTTCGAAGTCCTTGTGTCAAAGCTTATAGCGGCAATTCACGGGGAAGGACTTGCTACCAAGTCAAGCCGAGATAAAGGGCGCGACGTCCTTGGGCGTCACACGAAGTCACTAGCATTTACAATGCCCTCACTAAGGACTAGCTTAGGATATGGTGCAGTGCCAGACTGGTCGCTTACGGCTAGCTGTAAACACCAAACTGGTGGGGGCGGGGCTGCTAAGACGGCGATCCAGCCAGCCTTTATACGTGAGCTGGTAGGCACTTGGGCAATTGAGCGTTGGACGCAAAATTCTATCCAATCACGATATCTTGCCAGTCCGGTGAGAGCCGTTCTCGCTACAACGTATAGACTTAGCACTGATAGCTGGGAGCTGTGCAGCAAATGCGGAATTGAAGTCTTTTCTCTCCCTGATGTGCTTCTATTTACCTGCAAATATGCGCCTGATCCTGTAGTAGTGAGCGATCGCGTCTTTTCCCTTTCAGCATTCAAAAAATGGGTCGCCGGTTAGGTCTCCGACCGCCATCGCAAAGCCGCATCGTTTCCGCTGTGAGCGTGTAAGTTTGAAAAGTGTCCAAGACGGCCAGCCAACGGCAAGGTGCGGGCCCCTCCTGGAGAGGACGGTTTTGGGCACTAAGGAATCAGGAAGGCGGTTGGGATGCGGGAATCAAAGGTGGCGAGCTTGCATCGATGCGCTTTCGCAAGATCGACCAAGTGGCCGTCGGTTGTTTGGCCTGCGGACTTCACCCATTGCGGAAGTTGCGAAACATCTCGATCGTCGGCAAGGAATCGGATAGATCTGACCGGCGAGGTTTTCAATTGCTCAAGCAAGGTGCGGGCTTGTTCGACCGAAAAGGCATACGAAGCGGCTTGTGAGAGCACCCTGACAAAGCCCAGTTCGACAATCGAGCAACTCAGCAACTCCGCGTCTTCAGTCGCTTGCAACCACGCCACCATCCGGCTATGAAAGGCATGGTCCGCAAACCCGAGCGCGATCAAGCTGTTCACGTCGAGTAGAAATTTCATGGAAAGTCCGCGAGAAGCTCGGCGACCTGTTCGCTTGTGAGCGGAGGCGCTCCACGCTCGGCGGTGGCTACCGGCAACTGAGTTGCCGCATCGATGCCTATCGTAACGGCAAACCTTCGCGGCGTCAGCGGCGTGAGAACGATCGCGCCGTTGTCAAGCGTGATGGAGAAGGCGTCGCCGGGATGCAGTCCCAATCGGCTTCTTAGGGCGCCAGGCACCACGATCTGACCTTTCGTCGACAGGGTTGTTCTCATGGTAAGTCAATCTTACCTTAACCCCGATTTCCTAAGTCCTTGCCCACCCTTGCCCGCCGACCTCAATGTCCCCGGTTTGAAAAGTGTCCAAGATGGCCCACTTCAGGCTTTCTTGAACCTGCGCGGGGAGCAAGCCAAGACTAGGATTCGAAACGGATCGATTCCCGCAAGGCCAAAGTGAGCCTATCTTTAGCCGAACATGACCCCTTTTGTGGGAGGCGAAGCTCCTGCCTTGTCTGCCGTCCGTACTTTTACGTTCCAATCGAAGTTTAGGAGGGTCGCAATCGCTAAGGGGGCCATTGACGTTCTGTTCGTATCTCTTCTGGAACAGCCCTTCCGCGGCGCACTCTCACGGCACTGCGATGATCTTATCGCTCAGGCGCATGTAGTCGAAGTCCACGAAACCGCCCGCGGTCTTCGTCGCAAAGTTGAACAGACCGAAGCGGTAGCCCATGAAGTGCGGAATGTCGTAGACCATCTGCAGCGGCTCGCCGATGGCGCTCCAGTCCTTTCCGTTAAGACTGTAATAGAAATACGCCTTGTCCTTACGGCCCTTAAAGTCGCCGTCGATCCTTAGAAAAACCGTCTTCTGCGTAAGAGGAATACTAGCGAGCTCTTCCGGCTTGTTCGAGCGGGCGCTGGTCATGACAACGGACCAGGCGTCGCCTACCTTCTTGACGCCGACGAAGCCGTACTTCTTCTGAAACGCCACGAGTCCCGCATAGTCGCCGTCCTTCATGTGACTCACATCAATCGCGGTCGTCGCCGAACTCTCAGGACCGAAGGTGCGCTGGGTGAGCGTATTGCGGGCCTGAGTCAACTCCGGATCCACGCGGCTGGTGGTCAACCTCAGGCTTCCCGGATGAGCACTGAGCGACCAGTTTGCGTTGTCGGGGTTGTGGTTCCACTGCCAAGCCAAAGGCAGAAGGCGTTCGCCGGGCTTCCGGTTGAAATCGTCGGACGTCACGATGCCGGATACGCCGATCCTACTCGCCGGGATGTCGAGCGTCTCCGGAGCCTTGCCGTCGACGCCAAGAACGGGCCAACCGTCCACCCATTTCACCGGAACGAGATAGGGAATACGACCAACCGCGCCGTGATCCTGAAATAAATAGGCATACCACTCTCCCTTCGGCGTATCGATCAGCCCTCCCTGCGCGATACCCCGGTCGTGGAACAGCACTTTGCCTTCGTACGGGCCGGTGAGCTTGTCTGCCCGGTGGATGATCTCGGTGCGCATGTCGCCTTTCGGCCATGTAATGTTGCAGAGAAAATATTTGCCGTTGATCTTTAGGAACTGCGAGCCTTCCGCGGGCAAACCAACGACACCTGGAGCCACTTTGCTGGCATTGGGGATGATTGCCTGATCCAATCCACCTGACTTCACGCCGGTAAGATCCGACTTGAGCTCGGTTACCCGCATTTGGCCATCATTTCCGGCGACCATGTAAGCGCGACCATCATCGTCGAAGAACAGGGAGTGGTCACCGAACAGCGGCGAGAACGACGTTGCCTTCCACGGAGTCTTGTTGGGATTCTTTGTACTGAATATGTACGTCTTGCCGGTAGAGAGCGAGAACGTCGTGGCGTAAAACGTTCCGTTGTGATAACGCAGGCTGCTGGCCCACGAGCCCTTACTGTAGTCGTTCTTTCCGTCTTTGAGGTTGAGTTCGTCTGTATCGGCCAGCGTTTCATAGGCGTAGCTGGCGATCTGCCAATTGACGAGGTCCGTCGATTTCATGATCGGCAGCCCGGGACTCATGTGCATGGTGGTGCTGCTCATGTAATAGGTGTGCCCCACGCGAATGATCGCAATATCCGGTACATCCGCCCAAAGGATAGGATTCTGCGCCTTCGTGGTCGAGTTAGCCCCCTGAGCGTGAGCAACCGCCGACAAGCCAAGGCTTATCAGGCAAAGTACCGCTAGGCCCAGCAACGACTTGTTCATCATTCTCCTACTTTTTCTGAATGGCCAAGACCTCATCCCCCGATATCCTTCATCCCGAATCCCCATCACATGCCCCCTTCTGGATCCGCAGGTGCTTCAGGCCTGGTCTCGTCGACTTCGTTCAGGATTGACCCGAATTGCGGCAAACAAGTGGAAATCCTGCCATGTCTTCGCGTGGTCATATTGGATTAATGTGAACCGGACCCAGTAGCGGGACCCTGTGGGCCAGGTGCGCCTGGCGCGGACGGCGGGCCAGAACTCTTGACTTTGGCAAGTTGCTCGGCAGTCGGTGGATGTCCTCGAAACTCAGTCACTTGCTCCTTAGTCGTCGGTGTGTTGGCGCTACTATCTCCGCAGCCAGTCAGGACAACTAGAATGGTGCAACCTGCAATAAAAATCTTGATCATAAATGCCTTTTATCCGAACCGTTTTGGAGCGTTCCCCTCGAGAACGCTCCAATTGTTGTCTTAGCGTAGGGCGTCCCACATGTTCTTCTGTGGCTGATTGTTAGGGTCGGGATTCGTTGACGCAGGGTTGGCCGACTTGACGTGGCCATCCGTGAAGGCAAAGTTCGCTTTTCCGGTAGTTCCATTCGTAGAAACGCCGCCGTTCTTGCCGTCAAGGACGCTTCGTGTATCGGTCGAGGTACCGTCTGGTACCGCGGAGCCGTCACGAACGCTGTCGTACTGGGTGAACGTGAACCAGTTTCCAAGTACACCGGACGAGTTAAACTCGTAGGGAGCGTCTCCCTCGGCGTCTTTGATTCCCTCTACGACCGAATTGAACTTGTCGGCGAGCAGGACGGTGGACGCAGGCTGAGTCACTTGGGTCGCGACCAAGCTATTTCGAATACCACCAGGTGCGGCCCAGCCGTCGGTCGACGAGCTGATAACGCCGCGCTGGGTAAAGCCGCCCAGGCTGCCATCCCAAATCATGTAGTTGTTCGCGGCGACGGAGATGCCAACACCCATCCATCCGCCTTGACCCGCGCCCCAACCGTTCGGGTCCGTGAGCGGTTTGCCGTCCAGCGGGCTCTCAAAGAGAGCAATCGACTTGATGTAAGGCTGGACCCTGACCGACCAAGAGGCAAAGTCATACCACGAGAAACCTTCGGCAAAAGTATCGTCGTAGTCGCCCGCGTACATGATATGCCCCAACGTGATTTGCTTCTCGTTGGAGAGATCGGCGCTCGCCTTCGCGGCGGCTTTCGCTTGTGCGAATACAGGGAAAAGGATAGCGGCAAGAATCGCGATGATGGCGATCACGACGAGAAGTTCGATGAGTGTAAAACCTCGATGTTTCATGAGACAATTTCCTTATTGGCAATGGACAGAGTGGAGTCCTCGGTTTCGAGGCTGCACGGAATGATGTGAGAAGGGATGTCGACCGCACGTCGATGCAGCGAACCAAGAGGTTCACGGCTCTTCTTCCTTTGAGTTCAGGCGGTAGCAAAGCGGAAGCTAAGCGAGGGGTAAGTTCCTCTCCGAAGCTGTTTGTGTCGTACGCAATGACAGAGTAATCCTCGGGTACGCGAACTCCAAAGTCGCGGCCGCGAAGCAGGTAGTCGGCGGCGATGGAGTCACTGCCGCAAATTACGGCGGTGTGGCGAAGGCCCTGAGCGAAATGGTTTCGCACTCCCGTGGCTTCGGCCACATAGGGAACGTGGTCATGCAAGCCCCTCGAAACATCGACGGAACTCACTCTCGCTCTCGCGGCTACATCTTTGATTCTTGTCCGCATATCGCACCCTTGCAATTCACGCGTTGACTGTCAACAAAAAGCATTATACACACGAAGTGGACAGTCAACCCATGAATGTGTAAGGGTAATCTCGAATTACCTCTCAGAGTCATGCGGACCAATATTCGACAAGTCGCAGCGCTAGCCGGCGTATCACGGACAACCGTCTCCAACGTCCTATTGGGTAAGGAAGGGAGGATCAGTCCTGCCAAGCGTGCGGAGGTATTGCGAGCAGTCGAAAAACTGGGCTACCTTCCGGTGCGCCCCACACTTCAAAACCGGGTGGGGGAAACTCGCGTCCTCGCAATCGCACATCACGATCCTCTGCTTGCTAAATACGAATTCCACTCCCAGGTATATGCAGGAATCTGTGAGGCTGCGCTCAAAAACGACTACGATGTGTTGACGGTGTTGCGCTCTGACCCGGATTGGGCGGCCGACCGGACGGCCGTTCGGCTTCTTGACCGTCGAAGCGATGGCATTCTCTTCCTCCCATCCGAACAGGACAATACGTCGACCTTCCAGGCACTCGTCGAGCACGGTATTCCCACCGTAGCCTGTTACCGGCGCGATGTTCCCGAGGGGATCGCATGGGTCGATCCAGACAACCATGCGGCCATTCAAGGAATGGTCGACCTTCTAGTTGCGAAAGGACACCGGCGTATCGCGCACCTTACTTATTTTGTCCGGACTCAATTCGACTTTCTGGAGCGCAGTCGGGCATTTGTCAAGGCGATAGATCTTGCTAAACTGCAGCAATTGGCGGGTGGGATTATCGAAGCAAGGACAGGTGTGAAGCGCGGCGTGACGCTCGATACGGCAAAGCAAGTTCTGGCTTCTGGAGCAACGGCAGTCGTGTGCGCCAATGACGACCTTGCCATGCAGCTTTGGGACCAATTCGAGAGCATGGGAGTGCGAGTGCCCGAGGACATTTCCCTCACTGGGATCGACAACCAAATTCAAATGGACCGACGAGGACTCACAACAATGGAGTTCTCGTACGCCAAAGTCGGAGGCTTTGCGGTCGAGGCATTGATTCAACGAATTTCCGGAATGAAGGCCAGTGACTGCTGCTATGAAGTGCCGCCACAGTTGCACGTTCGAGACTCCATTCGCGCGATCTAGAAGAACCTGGAAATTTTCGTTGCACCGCTCCTGAAGCATCGCTCTGAGCCTCATGGAGTCAGTCTACGAGCCCAAACACGAAGTTCACAGACCTCGCGGATTCGAGGAAACCCTACAGATGATGGTCCTGCCGCAACTCCAACCTTGCGCGGCGGGATGTTGGCGAAGGTCATCGTAGTTCGAACTACATCCCAGGTGGCCAGCCACCTCAGGCGGCATTCCGAAATGAGGATGTGTGCCCTAGCGCCACAGAGATGCCTGAACCGTTCCGGCATCTCTGTGGCAATGGATGTGTTCGCCTCTTTCCTGCGGGCCGCCAAACACCTTGGCCTCTCCGCGATCCGGACTGGATGCGGAGAGGCGGGAAGCAAAGTTTAGCGAACGGACTCGGCCCTTCACCAGACGTTGTACAGCTTGGGATCTCCGTAGTGGGCGATGCCGCGCAAAGTTCCATGCTTGAATGTCGAGTAAATGGGATACGAGCTTTGCGAAATGTAGTTAGTGCTGGCGTAATAACCGGTCAAGGTGATCAAGAAAGCATTCACGTTTGTCAGCACTTCGGTTGGGTGGAACTCACTTCCCGAAATCGTTCCGACGTAGGTGCCCGTCGCCAGCCAGCCCACGTGAGTGCCGCCGTTTAAGTGTCCCGTTCCGCTTCTCAGCTCTCCGTTCGACAAGACGCGCAGGAATGGTCCCATGTTATCCCGGTAATCGCCGGTGTCCATAGCGAAGAGGCTCGTATGCGATGACAGTATTGGCTTCTGCTGGAAGGAGGCGTTGCCGGTGAAGATATCGTCGCAACTGTATATGCCCGACCCGTACATGACGTCGATATTGCCGGAAGAGCACGTGATGGAGACCGGACCGGTGAGCAGCGCGTTTACGGGCGCAGACTCGATGAGCAAGGCGCCCGTCAGTGCGTCGTAACGGCGAACCTTGTAGTGAAGCGAATCCGTTTGGAACACTACAAAGAGGTCGGGATCGGAGAGATAGTTGTTCTGCGCCGTAACCCGACAGGAACCGAAGCACATAGCGATCGCCTTCCCCTGGTTGTTGTAGGGAATCACTCCGTTGTAAACGCCGGTGACGACGTCAAAGTTTTTGATGCCGTAGTCGTCGGCGACATAAACCCGGGTGTTGACGGTTTTCACGTTGCCGTACTCAGTACAGCTCGCAATGGCCCCGGCATGGATTAGGTAGAGGCCACCGATGGAGCCTCGGTACTGCCCCGTTTCTGAATCGATGCGATGAACGAGGCTGAGTCCCGTCAAGTCTCCCGAGTCGGAGACCAGGGTCAAAACACGGGAGTCGGCGAGTGCGGTGGCGAAGGTGGCGAGGGCGGCTAAGCTCGCGAGAGCGATGCGAAAGTTCATGAAATTGGTTTCCTTGTTGAATTGAAAGATGGCGCTCAGATCTCTAAGCGGGTTCAGGGCTGTCGGTAGGTAGCCACGCCGGTCAGGTTGCCGTGGACAAAGTAGGAGTTAATCCTTCCGAGGGGCTGGAGGGTCAGCATTGGCACATCGATGAAGTTGTATAGATTCACCTGGATCGAGTTCACCTCGGTCGCCATCGTTGCTTCCCCCGTAACCGAGTTCAGACGGGAACACTCGGCGGTGCCAAGGTAACGGCCCATGCCTAGCCAGCCAAGATGCGAGCCACCGTTGAGGTCGCCTTGCCCAAGTCGAATTTCGCCACTGGGAAGGACGCGGAGGAACGATCCGTTCCAAGCCCGAAAGTCTCCGGCGTCACGAAAGACTAAAGGGTTAGTGGCGTAGTATTGCGGCGGAATCTTGAACTCGTCGAGAGTCGGATCCATATCATAAAGGTCACCGATCGTCAATGCGATGTCGCCGTGGAGAACTTCGACGATGTGCCACGAGCGCGGACCAACGGAGACAGTGCTCGCGAAGGTTCCGTTGTGATAGATTTCCGAGTCAAAGAAGAGATTGCCGCCCGCCTTAGGGTCGATATATCGACGAAGCCGGTAAACCGACGGGGCAGTTTGCGCGACGACGTTGATACCGCCATTAAAGTCGTAGCCCATTGCGGTAACTTTCCCGGGATGGACGTTGTCATCGGGAAGAACAAGCCCTAGATATTTGCCGCTGACGATGCTAAATCGCTTGAGACCGGTGTCGTCGGATACGATCACCGTCGTGCCACCGGGTGGGATGGCGAGGGGCCCGGCATGTTTCAGGACGCCGGCGCCGATCGAGCCCAGGTACTGACCAGTTTCCGCGTTAATCTTGTGAATCTCGCTTACATTGGCCGGGCCCCCGGCGTCCGAGATCAGAACCATGTGAGGAGCTTGGGCGGCGGCTAATCCGAGGGCGCCGAGGGTGGCGAATCCAGCCAGAGCAAGGCGGGCGACAGGGTAAACGTTCATTTGGAATCTCTCCTTTCGTGGACCAAACCGGTCCGGAATGAGAGGATGTTTGCACGGCCCAAAGGCCTTCTCGGAAGCCAAAGTGGTTGTCACAGCGGCGGGTCCCGTTTGTCACCGAAACGCCCCGGATCCGTCACAAAGCGCCCTTCTGCGCGCCGAAAGTCCTGGCAATGCAGCTAACTTTCGAAGAGCGCTTCTAGATCGAAGGTCTCTCCAGATGTGGGAACGACCCGCCGAGTGAGACCCTTGAGATAGTCCGCCTCTAATAGCGAGAACTCGATTCCGTGCTCATTGGCCAGCCCTTGCGCGGAGGAAAGAGCCTTGCCCGCGCCCACGGGATCCCTGTCTTGGAGCCGGATGGAGGCCAAGGTGTGGAGCGAGGTCGACATACCGCGAAAGTCGTGGTACGAATTCCAAGCCCGAAATGCTTCGCGAGCGGCTAATTTTGCTTCCGTGGGGCGCCCGAGGGCCAGGAGCGTCCGAGCGATCGAGTTGTCTTGATCCGCTAGCTGATATGCGTTCCGAAGTCGCGACCACTCGACGCGGGACTGCTGAAAATACGCGAGAGCTTCGGAGAGATAACCCAATCCTGCCGCCGCTTTACCGAGAAGCTCGTTTTGGACGCCTCTTCTACGGGGATCGTTGAGACGATCGACGCTTGGGCCGATTTGTAAGAGCGAACGCTGAGTGGCGGCGTGCTCGCCTAGTTCAATCAAGACGAAACCTCGATACTGAACGGCGGCGACCAAGCCTACATCGTCCCCCAGCGCCTCCGCGATGGCAATCGCCTCGTCGATGCGGATCGCGGCCTCGCCTAGCCTTCCGCCAAAATAAAGCAGGTCCCCTTCCAGCATGGCAAATCGACCGGCGAGGGCAGGAAGCTTGCTCACTTGCGCCGCCAAAGGCTGCAGACGAGCGAGCACTTCTTCGAAAGGAGTCCGCAAGACGTGACGCGCGGTTACGAGCCGCATGGCTTCAATGAGCGCGGCATTCGCAGGTTCTCCACTCGCTTGGCAGGTTCTTTCTGCCTTCGCGAATGCCTCGGTCGCCCGCAGCATCCGATTGAGCCCCGCCAGGGCCATACCCTTGCCAAATTCCCCCGCCGCATCAAGTTCACTTTGGGGGTATGCAAGGTCGAAATCTCGGTACAACCGCTCTAGCTCGGCGTGCCGCCCCCGATTGGTGTCGTAGATCCAGAGCCGCGAGAGAATCTTCTGCGCCGAATCCGAGTCGTTCTGAATCCCTAGTTCCACGGCAAGGTGCAGATTGTCGGACTCCAAATCCAGAGTTTCGAGCAGCGAGAGCCGGCGGGGGGTTAGGAAGTCGGGCAATAGCTCTCGAATCTCGGATGCCATCGCCCGCACGAAATCAATCTGCGCTTTGCCAGTGTCCTCCCGCGACATTACGTATTCACGCACGGTCTCCAACATGGTGAACCGCATGGTCGAGCCGCGATCGTCGACCGACACAAGCGAGGCGTCCACCAAGGCTTCCATCGCCTCCAACGCGTCGTCGAGCGGCAAAACGCGCTCAACTTGGGCCAAGGTCCAGCCGCCTCGGAAGGGAGACATTTGAATCAGAGCCCTTCGCTCACGGCTCTCCAATGCCTCGAAGCTGCCATCGAAGGCGGCACGGAGCGATCGATGGCGCTCGGGAAGGTCGGTGGATCCGCCTTGGAGCAGCCGGAACCGGTCTCCAAGGCGCTCGAGCAGCGCGGTCGGCCCAAGCATGCGTAGCCGAGGAGCCGCCAGGCGGAGAGCGAGGGGGATACCGTCCAACCTACGCGCGAGTTCCGCGACGTCGGGGTCGTTTTGAAGTTCCGGACGCTCCCAGCGGGCAAGGTCCGCTAGCATCGCGCCGGCTTCTTCTCCCAATGGTCCGAGTGCGAGGACCCGCTCTCCGGCGATGCGAAGCGACTGCCGCGACGTGGCGAGGATCCGCAAAGACGGGCATGCCTCCAAAAGTTGTCGCACCAGATCTGCGGCCTGCGGCATCAGGTGCTCGAGGTTGTCCATTACGAGCAGGCAAGGGCCTGGGGGCAGCGATGCAGCGACGACCGCGGCTGGCTCGGCGGTTGCGGCGCCCTGCCAACCAAGTTGAGCAAGCAGCGTCGCGGCCGCCGACTCTGGCGATGGCGAGCCCGCTAGCGAGACGAAGGCGACGTTTCCACGGTACGCGTCGCGCAGCCCGAGGGCCGCTTCGCGGGATAGGCGCGTCTTTCCCATCCCCCCGGGACCGACAAGGCTCATGAGCCGCTCCTCCCCCTCTGGAGCGAGGACCCTCGCGATCATCGCCATCTCATCTAGACGACCGAAAAAACGATCGAGGGGCGCGGCCAGGGCCGGCAAACGCGGGGTTTCGAAGGGCCTGATGCTTCCCTCCTGAACCTGGGCGAACAGCGCCTCGGCATCCACCGAAGGCGAGGCATCGTTCCGAATGCGCATGGCCCGTTTCATGCTTTGAAACTCGGTCACGGCGGTGGCCGGGGCGCCAAGCGCCGCGTGGGCTCGCACCACCAAGAGCCGCGCCGCCTCCTGGCTGGGGTCGTTCTCAACCACAAAGGCGATCGTCGACAGGGCCTCCTCGTGGCTTCCTTGGGCGAGAAAAATCTGGGCGAGGGTCAACAGAACTTGGCATTTCAGACCCTCGGCGGCGCGACGCTCCGCAACCGCCCAAGGGTCTTCCCAACCCGGCAGAAATGGTCCGGCGACTGCCTCGGCCGCTTCACGAAGCCGGACCTCTCTCGTTGGGTCGTTGGGAGTTAGATCGAGACCCTGACGAAGGACTTGGAGGTCGGTTGTAAATGCGGAGAGCCTGAGGCCGATCGTATCCGAATCGCCCTCAAGGGCGTCCGCGGCAGGCCCCAAGGTTTGTCGAAGCCGCGAAAGCTCCTTTCGGAGACGCAATCGCGTCGCATCGTAAAAATCGTCCGGCCAGAGGGCGTCGGCAAGATCCTCTCGACGCATTTGGCCATTGCGCACCAGGGCAAGAAGCGAGAGGATTTTCGCCGAGCGTTGCGTGCCGAATACGGCAGCACGACCCACCTCGAATCCTGGCCCTTCGATCGTGACGGTCCCAAACTGCCGTATCCGCCACGCCGCTGACATGTCCCGCCATTGTATCGGACGTGCGACTTTTGCCGGGGCGATGCCTTCACCGTCATCGGATATCGTCAGCTTGGTCCACTTGCCATTGTTCTTGCGTCGAAGCGTCCGCTGACCTTACTTCCGTGCGTCGATGCGTTGGGCGTCTTTCAAAAGGTCCGCCGCTGGGTCGGCGCCGAGGCCGAGTGCTTTTGACATACCGGGGGATAGGGACATGAGGTCGGCGAATACCCTGCAGACCATCGGATAGATCGCCGCCGGATCGGACCCTTTGGGCGCCATCGTCGTCGCGAGGGATCGCACGTGCAGGCCAAGCATGTTCGCCACCGTTTGGGGCGTATTCACGTCGTAGCCAAAGTATTGGGCGCGGCTAATCAGCGGAACCATCGCCTTGGCACGCTCATAGCTCTGCGGGAGAAGCGGCTCGTCCACGCCCATCCCATAACCCACCACCGACCAAAGATGGAACCATCCGTCGAGCTCTTTGATGTCGCGCTTCGGGTCGACCTGATGCTTGGCGATCATCGCCTCTACTGGCCACCAAGCGATGTTGTAGAGCACAAAGGCGTACGACTGCTGATTCACGGGAACTCGCACTTTTGGGTCCCAATTCAGATCGCCCTTCACCCGCTCGACGATCCCCCGGTGATAGGCGCCCAGCGCGATCGCTTGCTGGTAGTTGTTCTGAATAAATTCGTCCCGGCTCGTCGGCCGCGCGAAGATCTTAAGCAACCACTCTTTCGTTGCCTCAAATCGTCCCGAAAAGTCCTTGTCCTTCCTATGGGTCACTTCTATGACGGGAACCAGGTCTTTCGAGGCATAGGTCGCCGCAAAAGTCGTCGTCCCAAAAACCTGGCGAATGGTCTCCCGATGCTTCGTCAAGAACCCGTAGCCGTGCAAAAGCTGATCGTAGTTCATCCACGCTGGAGGCTCGCTCCGAACAAAGATCGTAACCGTCCGGTCCTGCTTGAGCCGCGCTTTAACATCGTTGCCAATGGTTTGGGCGTCGATGCTTGCGGAGAGGAAAAGGGTCACTGGGAGAAGGATGGACGTCCGGACTTTCACAGCAGAAACATATTAGCCGTATCGAAAGATCGGGCATCTTGACGTTGAGAGGCAGCGAACGATGCGTCGGGGATTGAGGCGGGGAGCCAATCGATTTATCGGCGGGTTGGCAAATGCGGCTTTTTCCTGTATTGTAAAAGCAGTCTAGAGAGCTTTTGGGTCGGAGGTACGCTTTGACCCCGAAAGGCGACCCAAGGTCTCTAGAGTATTTACTAGAGATCGATGGAAAGCCAAGTCAAGCATAAGGTGGTGGCGGGGGTCCTGCGAGAGGAAATTGCTCGCGGGGCATGGGAAGTAGGCGCACGGATCCCCTCGGATCAGGAGCTATCGCGGCGATTCGGCGTGGCCTACATGACCGCGCGACAAGCCGTCGGCAGCCTCGTCGACTCCGGCCTCTTGCGGCGGGTGACGGGGAGCGGAACCTATGTCGTCCGCATGGAACCCTTGGTCGAGCGGCCACCCGCACGCTTCGTCGTGCTGACCGCCGGGGTGAGACACGTGCTCGACCCCTACTACTATCCCGAGATCCTCACCGGATTCGAGGAGGAGATGCAGGGGAGCGGCCAGGAGGTCGCGGTCTTCGATTTTCGCACCGCCATTTCCGAGGAACTCGTGGGCGACAACTCCCTCGTCGCGTGCGTGCTGACCGGCGAGCACGAGGTGCTCTACGCCAATCTTCTGCGAGACCAGGGGCTTCCCGTCCTGGCCCTGAACCGCTACACCGGGCGTCGCAACATTCCCTTTGTTGCTTTGGATAACGCCGCGGGCGCCGAAGAGGCCGTCGATCATCTCGTCGCCCTCGGGCATCGGCGCATCGCCTTTATCCGAGGTCCGCTAAGAAATATCGATGGCGACGAGCGGTTTGCGGGCTACTGCAAAGGCATCCGAAAGCATAAATTAAAGCCAATCAGCCTCGACGAAGGTGCTTACGAGGAATCGGTCGGCCGTGAATCGGCGCTTACGTTCCTGACCGCCTCCCCGCGTCCGACCGCGATTTTCTGCGCCAGCGACGTGACCGCCATCGGCGCGATGAAAGCCGCCGGGGAACTGGGAATCTCCATCCCGTCCGAACTCTCGATCATTGGCTTTGGCGACTTCAAGGTCGCCGCGTTTTTGACGCCCGGATTGACCAGCGTCCGGCTGCCGCTCCGAGAGTTCGGAAGGGCCGCCGCCAAGCAGTTACTTCGTCTCCCCGAGGAACCCTCCCTGGAGAACCTCGTGCTCCCAACTTCCCTTGTGGTGCGGCAATCCACCGCGCCTTGTCCTTTGCATTCATTGAATTGAGGTGCTATGCCCCGTGAAAAAATCCCATGCGTTTACGCTTATTGAACTCTTAGTTGTCATCGCGATCATTGCCATCCTCGCCGCGATCCTCTTCCCCGTCTTCGCGCAAGCCAAGGCCGCCGCCAAGGCGAGTGCGTGCCTGAGCGGCCTCAAGCAGTGGGCGATCTCCGCTCCCATGTACTCGGCCGATTTCGACGATCAGTGGGTGCCCTCGTTCCTCTACCAAAACTATCAGACGGAAGGGACTAACAACGGCGCCGATCTAGACTGGTGGGACGATATCCTGCAGCCCTACGTCAAGAACCGGCCGATCGTGCTTTGCGCCGAGCGTAAAGTCGAACAGACCTATGGCGCCCAAAGGGACCGATGGTATGACAACGGCGGTACGAAGATCAAGCTCACCAGCTACGCGGTGAACGACATGAACTTCTTTTACACGTTCGCAAACGACGCGGAAAACAAGTGGAATGACGAAGCCAACCAGCACACCGGATTCCAAAATCAAGATCCGGGGGTGACCGCGGTACAACCGGGAGCCAGCATCAACGGAACGGCGATCGCCGACCCCGCGGGCACCATCTGGCTGCAAGACGCTCCATACAATCTGGACGAGGGTCCCATCACCGAGATCTGGGCGGACTGGGACATCGACTGGAATCCGCAAGCGTGGGTCCATACGAACAAGTCGTTCTCCCTCCACAACGGCGGATTCAACGCCTCCTTCGCCGATAGTCACGCCAAGTGGCGTCACGACGGCGCATCCAAGGTGTGCGACTACACCATTCAGGACGACTGCGCAACCACGCCGCCTCCCACCAATTAACCGTCCCATATGGGCCACTTCAAGAAGGTGGCCCCTGGCTTTTCAGACCGAAGCTATGTTCATTCGATTGATTTTTCTCGTCGTTGTCGCCGTGAGCGCGTTCGGATGTGGACAGCAGAAGGAGGATTTCCCGACCGCCGGCGCTCCCGGGTCGACCAGCAAGCTGTCGCCCGATTCCCCCGTCGCGAAGTACCGGGATGCGGCCGCGAAGGCAGGCCACATGAACAACCGCCCGGGCCAGAACTGATTCCCCATGGTGCTAATCGCTACCCTCATGGCCTCCTCCGTCGCCCTCCCGGCGATCGTTCCCTGGCCTCAGTCTCTCAAAGCGCTCGGCGGAAGCACGATGCTGTCGCGCAATCCGACCATCTCCGCCGCAACCCCGGCACTACGCCCCTTGGCCCAGGAATTGGCGCGTGAAATCCAAACCTTGACCGGAGTGAGCCCGGCCGTACTCAGCGGAACCAAAGGTCAGATCGTCCTTCGGTTGGATTCGACGCACAAAGGCGAATCTTTCCTCGTCGACACCCGCGGACAGGTTATGGTCGCCGGTGGCACCTACGCCGCCGTCGCGATGGGAACCGCGGAGCTGATCCAATGCATGGAGAAACGAAACGCCTCCATCGCCTTCCCCAAACTGCATATCGAGGATCGGCCCCTATTCGGCTACCGCGGCCTGATGCTGGACGTGGCCCGAAAACCCCACTCCATTCCCGACCTAAGGCGAGCCGTGATGCTGTGTCACGTGTACCGGGTGCGCTACCTGCAACTCCACCTCACGGATGACCAAGGCTGGACGTTCCCCTCGACCAAGTATCCGGCGCTTGGATCGAAGAACGAAAAGTACCAAGAGGCGGAAGCATCCCCGCGATACTCTCGCGAAGATCTCGAGGCCCTGGTTCGCTACGCGGATCTCCTGGGCGTTACGATCATTCCCGAGATCGACACTCCGGGTCATACCGCGGCCATGAGGCGCGCCCAGCCCGATCCTTTTGCCTCCGTGGGCGGCACAAAGTCGGACGGAATTCTCGACGTGCTCGAACCAGCCAATGTGCTCGCGGTAAAGGAAATCCTGAACGAGGCGGACGACCTCTTCCGCAGCAGTCCGTATCTCCACATCGGGGGCGACGAGGCGGAAATCGACCAGCTCAAGAAGCAGCCCACCTACGCTCAACGCCTCAAGCAGGGGGACTACGAGTCGCCCTGGGATCTGTTTCTCGAATACATCAACGACCTCGGAGCTTCGGTCCATGCGCGCGGGAAGACCCCGATCGTGTGGGAGTTCTACCGGAACCATTTGGGTCACAACATCCGCCTGCCCGAGGGATCCATCATCATGGCCTGGGAGGATGGGAGCAACGGTGCCCGGCAGATGCTCGATCACGGCTACTCGGTGATCAACGTTCCGTGGACGGTCGGCTATCGCTCCAATCCCAAAGATCACTTTCTCTCCAACCCCTACAACGTGAACGGAACCCTGACCAAGCCCGGCGAGCACATGCTCGGCCTGCAGCTAAACGTCTGGGAATCGACTCCCGACCAAGAATGGCCCGCCCTCCGCGCCTCCTTGCCCGCCCGAATGGAGACGGCATGGCGATATCCGGTAGGGACCACCTTTGCGGAATTTCAAGCGCGTTTTCAAGTCGCGGATCGGATTTTTGGGAAGCTCGCAGGTTTAGCTCCCGACCGATGAACGTCCGGATTGCCTGCTCCTAACAGCAGCTCCTCAAACTCCGATAGTTTGAAAAGTGTCTGGGGGTCATGCGAGAGGACGGGCGTCGGAAAGCGTGTGTATGCCGGCCTATTCCTCCGCCGCCGGCAAGCGGAGGAATACGGTCGTGCCGACCCCGACCTCGCTGCGGATCTCCATTTCGCCGCCGTGCGCCTCAATGATCCCCTTTGTGATGGCCAAACCCAACCCGACGCCGCCATGCTCCCGCGACCGGGAGGCTTCGGGTCGGTAGAACCGCTCTCCCAGGCGCGGAAGATGCTCCGGGGCGATGCCTTCGCCGTCATCCGATATCTTGAGTTCAACCCACGGGCCATTGCCTACCGCGTCGATGCTGACCTGCGTCCGCGCGTAAGCGCGGGCATTGGCGATCAGGTTCGCGATACCGCGTTCCAACGAAGCGGGTTCGCCAAGAACACGCAGATCCGGGCCAACCTGCAACTGGACAAGACATCGGTCGTCGGGCGGCAACACCATCAGCGTGGTCTCGACCAAAGACCGCAAAGGCACGGGCTGAGAAGGACCAAGAACGGAACCCGCGTCCTGCCGTGCCAAAAGGAGCAGGTCGGCGATCAGCCGGTTCATCCGATCGGCCGCGCGGTCGACAAGCTCCAAGGTATTTCGGTCATCGCCCCGAAGGCGTTTCTCGGCCAGCTTTCGGCTGACGGATCCTTTGATGACCGCAAGGGGTGTCCGCAACTCATGGCCGGCATCTCCGGTGAAGCGCTCAAGCTGCCGCAAAGCGCGCTCTTGCTTGGCCATTGCCTGAGACGTTCGGTCGAAGGCCGCGTTGAAGGCGACCGCGAGGTCCGCGAATTCGTCTCGGCCCACGATCGGGAGCCGCTCGTCCGGTTCCAGTGCGCGGGCGGAGTCGGTCAGGATTCTAAGTGGCCGCATCGCGCCAGCGACAAGGACTGCCCCGGCGACGGCTGCGATCAACAGCGCGACGGGCAATAACGGCAAAAGCGCCACATCGAACCGGCGCAGCATCGCCTCCATCGTCTCCATGCTGCGGACCGCCTGAACGACCGCGGCGACCCGGCCATTTACGTAGACCGGCATCGAGTACGAACGGAAGATGCGGCCGTTGAGCCGGAAATCGGCCGCCCAGCGGATTCCCTTCGCGGCTTGGAGATAGCCATCCTTGTCCAGCGCACGGGAGTTTGGAGAGCCCCCAACCGGCACGGGAATCAACTGGGGCAAGGAGGCCTCTGCCTCAAGGGTGACGTCCTCGGCCGAATTATCCGGCACCGGGGCGGGCCTCAAATTCTGACGACCGGTCGACTTATCGACGCCGGACGCCCCGACGGGCAAATGCAAGAGCGGCTCGCGCATCCCGGAAAACTTGCTCGCCGCGCGTGCCGACTCGGCTTCGGCTCGCAATTCGTTATCGACCTGGAGCACGGCGTTCTGACGAAGGTGCGTGCGAAGCATCAAAGCCATGACGGCCAGGATCAGGCCGATCGCGAGGACGTTCCAAACGACCAGGCGGGCGCGCACCCCTCTCAAGACGTCGTCTCCGGCTCGGTTCGAACGCAATAGCCAAAGCCGTATACGGTGTGGATCAGCGGCACTTCTTCGCCGCCATCGATCTTTCGCCGCAGCGAACGGATCGCGACCTCAAGCTTGTTCGATCCCGGCTCCGTGTCCTGCCAGACCAACTCCAGAAGCGTCTCTCGTCGAACCGTCCGGCCGCATTGGGCGGCGAGGATCTCGAAGATGTCGTATTCGGTCCGCGTAAGGGGGACTACCCGCTGGCCGCGGGTTACCGTCCGATGCTCCGTGTCCACCTGGACATCCCCAACCCGGATATCGGCCGCTTTCAAGACTCGATCGCGCCTGACGAGTGCCCTCACGCGGGCCAAGAACTCTCGAAAGTCGAACGGCTTTGGGAGGTAATCGTCCGCGCCACTCTCAAGGCCGGCGACCCGGTCCTCGACCAAGTCGCGCGCGGTCACCATGAGGATTGGAGTCGGGCGACGGTTCGCCCGAAGGATTTGGCAGACCTCTCCGCCCGACATCCCCGGCAGCATTAGATCCAGCACCACGATGGCGTAGGGCCGCGCCAGGGCCCTACGCAGGCCGGAGGGACCATCGCCCGCCCAATCCACCGTAAAGCCGGACCGAGAGAGACCCTGAATCATCATCGCCCTCATGTCGGGATCGTCCTCAATCAGCAGAATCCGCATCAACCCAACTTGAGGGTAGCACTCAATAATGAGAACGAAATGAGATTGCGAATGGGGGCATCGTCCCCAATCGTTTTCTTACTTATGAAACGGCGAACCGCCTTTACATTGATAGAACTCTTGGTTGTCATCGCGATCATCGCGTTGCTTGCCGCCATTCTCTTTCCCGTTTTCGCATCGGCAAAACGCTCCGCCAAGCGCACCACCGCGCTCTCGAATGTCGAGCAAATCGGGAAAGCCGTACAGCTTTATCTAAACGACTACGACGATAGACTGCCGTCTCGTTTCCCGTCGCTTCCCTCGTGGCCGGGGTTTGGCGAAATCCTGATCGTCGATTCGGATATGTCAAAGGGGTTTAGCGACCTGCTCGGCCCTTACCTAAAATCGACGGCGGTCTGGTACAGCCCGGAGGATCGCCTAAAGGCGCCGGGATACACCAGCTTCTGCGTCAACGGTCAACTTGCTTACAGTTGGTCCATGTCCAGCTTCGCCCGTCCGGCGGAAGCGATCTATCTGACGGATCGGACGGATATCACAGCTTCTCCTAGGCCGGCGGATACCTACTCCTGGTGGTCGTTCATCGAGAGCAAACCGTTCGACGTAACCAATCTGCCGGGAAAAATCGACCCCGTAAGCGTCGCCGCTCAAATCGATCCAATTCGATACGTCGGCAATACCGCCGTCTACCTGTTCCTGGATTCCCACGCTAAATCGATGGACTTCTATCGTACGTGGGGCAACTCATCGCAGAACCTCCACCTCGCAACCAAGCCATGAAAACCTTCCTCCTCGCCCTACTAACCCTTGCCGCCATCGGATGTGGCCGCAACGAATTCGACGTCACCGCCGCTCAAGTGCGCCAACACAAGGGCAAATCCAGGCCGGCGGCAGAAGACAAGATCCACCTGCCGCCCGAAGCATTCACAACCGGGATTAAGGTCAAGAAAGGCGACCGTCTGCCCGATGGAGGCACGGCAGATCGAGATGGGAAGATGGTGGCAGTTCCGGACGGAAAGGGGTAGTCGGTTGGGGGCCGATCAATAGGACAGGGCATCAATCCAAGAGCTCGGGAATGGACTGAATGATTCGATCAGGCACGACCGCGGCTTCGGCTGGCAGACCCTTGCCAACGTGATCGTGCCAGATCGCGAAGATTCCTAGTTGCTGCGGCGCGGCGACTTCCCATAGAAGGTGGTCGCCCACCATCCACGTCTCTTCGGGCCGAGATTGCAGGGCTTCCATCGCGTGCCGGTAAGCCCGCTCTTCCGGCTTGCCAAACCCGACCTCTCCCTCGATCTGGACGTGATCGAAGAGGCTCTCCAGCCCAAAAGACCGTACCTTTGCCCGTTGCGAGTCCGCGTGTCCGTTGGTGACGAGGGCGAGCCGGACCCCGAGCCTTTTCAGTTCCTCAATGGTCGCGACCGCCCCCGGGAAGAGGCGCCCTTCACCGCTCTCCCTAAGCTCATGAAATCGCCTCGCGAACCTCTGCGCCACCGTTGGCGAGGCAATGGCCATTCTTTCGAAGAGGTCCGTCACGATAAGGGTTCGCGCCGAGAGCAGATCGTTCCGCCACTTCGGATACTGCTCGGGGTCGTTCCAGAACGAGAGGAACGCCGCCTCGACGTGCGCGGCAACCTCACTCGGAATCCATCCCCCGAGCTCCCCCCGAAACTCCTGCGCAACTTCATCTAGAAGGAGTTGTCGCCCGCCAAAGGAAATAATCGTATCGTCCAGGTCGAAGAGAATCGCCCTGGGAAGCTGCCGCATTTCGGGAGGATAGCACGGGGCCAGTCGCTTTGCCGCTCTAGTGGCAGTGCGCGGCAACCGAAGCTTGAGTCATTCCGCACTAACGCTAACGCACCTGACGTCAGTCAGCGGAAAGTCCGCGCCGGTGAAGAGTAACTGGTCGCCGCGGTCAACGGCCAATGCGTAGGTTGCGCAATCACCGAAGTTGAGCGCGGCAGAATGTCGTCCTTTCCCGAATCGGGCATAAGCGTTTCTAGCTAAACGCGCCTGGGCTGCTGTGAACGGTACGACGTCGATACCGGCGACCTCGATCCACGTATCCAGCGCAGCCAAGCTCTCTTCTCCACGGCGAAATAACAAACGATGGAGGCCTCTACCAACGAAACGCTAGACATTGCGCAAGTTGATCCCGCGATGGCCACCTCAAATTGCTCGCGCTCCGGCTCATTGTTCAGAATCGCAATGACGGCGGAAGTGTCGACAGTCAACTGGGAAGCCCCGCCTCATCGTATTCAAGGATCTCGTCCGCCGGACGGCGATCCTTGATTGGCAATTCTGCCACGCGATCGGCGATCGCACGCATTCCAGAAAGCCGAGACGATTGAGCCGAGCCAATCCCGTGTGTCAAATCGACCCCCGTCCGCTCTGCGAGCTTCCTTACCGCGTGCTCAGCTTCCGCATTCTTAACGCTAATCGCCATATCTGTACCTCTGTCTGTAATTCCATGCGAGGCTACCGGTTTCTACGCCAAACCGGCGTGTCGCAATCACCGCACGTATTGCAATGCAGGAATCAGGAGGGAATGCCGGGCGCGGGGCCGACAGACTTGTCCCATGGCGAACCGCTTTCAAGTCCAGCCTCTCGACTACGGCCAGTTTTCAAGCTACTTCAGCATGTCGGACGACGAACTCGCGGGCATGAATGCGGCGCGAATGACCGTTACCGAAACACCAGGAACTCCCTGCCGGGTTTCTTTGAGCGATGCGGAGGTCGGCGAAGAGGTGATACTCGTCTCGTTCAACCACTTGGCGACGGCGTCGCCATATCAAGCGAAGGGCCCCATCTTCATCCGGAAAAACGCCAAGCCGGCAAACCTATCCCCGAATGAATTGCCAACAATGTTACGGAGCCGGATCCTCTCCGTAAGGGCCTACAGTGCGGCGGGGTTCATGAACGACGCGACCGTCGTGCCCGGCTCAGAGATCGACGCGGTCATCGACTCGTTCCTCGATGACCGCGAGACCGCGTTCGTTCACATTCACTTCGCGAAGCCGGGCTGTTTCGCTTGTTCGATCGTGCGAGCGTAGAAACTACGAACGAGCGATCGAAGCCTTCACTTTTGCCGTCGCGTTGACCTTCATCACGTGAGTCACGGGGTCCGGGCGGCGGAATTCCACGACGACGCTAAGCCCCCCCTTTTCAACGAGGCCGTCGGCGAGACTCACCGAGAACTCGCCGTCGCCGGTCACCTTGGTGCCGCCTTGCTCCCAGTTGATCTTCGTTCCGATGCGAGCACAAGAAGCGCCGGCAATGTTCGTAGATCCCAAAACCTTAAACGTGGCGGTAACGCCGGCCGGCATGGGGGTAGGACCCACGACCACGCCCGACCAAGTTTCGCCCGCCTTCACGGCGCGTCCGGGGAGCGGAACCGAAAGCATGAACGGGGGACGTTTAAAGTTGTCGCCGGCAACCGTTCCCTGGGGGGTAAGGGTGGCGACGTGCGTCTTTTTGTGCCCGAACGTGCGACCTTGCGAGTTGTAAGGCCCGGTCGACACGCTCACGGACGTTGCACTCGAGGGTTGGACTTCGAAGTGCGTGCCCAAGGTCGTGTGACTTGAACCTTCGGTGCGTTCCTCCATCGCATTAAAAACGATGGGCGGCCGGGCCGATAGATGCACTCTCAGGTCAAAGGCTTGGGTGGCGTACAGAAAGAGGAGCGTCATTTCGGAGCAGGCGCCGACCCTCCCTCCGCGGCGGCTTTTGCCTTCAGCGAGGTGATGTAAGTCTGTTTGTAATCCGGAGGGATCGTTTTGTCCGCTTCAACGGCCGCGATCTTTTGATCCAGGGTCATGCCGTCGAGCTGAAGGCTCGGTTTGGCGCCCGCGCCGGTCTCCATCTTGGGTCCGCATCCCAGGGCGAGGAGGGCGAGGCATGTGACGATTGAAAACGAAATGGTCTTGTTCATGGCAGGGATAGGGCCCCCATCCTCGGGGGCCCCTCTTTTCGTCTTACTTGACGTCCGTGTTGGCTCTCATCTGGTTCAAGATGTCCTGAACGTTGCTGAAGTACCACCAGCCATGAGCGTTGATGAAGTTGTCGGCGCCCCAAGCGTTCTGAGCAAAAGCCTGGCTATGCTTCATGTTCTTCGCATGACCGTCAAAGAAGCCGAAGTTGCTTCCGCCCGATCCATCGGTCATCATGCACGATAGCCCGGTTCCGCCGGCAGGCTGCCCCGCCGCAGTGCATTGCGCCGCCGCGTACGAACCTTCGAGATCGGGGAACGGCATCTTCGTACCTTCGATCATGATCGTGCTGGCGGGGTTCTGAAGAATCGAAGTCTGACCGCTGCCGCCGGAGTCGTTGACGTTCGGCCACAGTCGGCTACCCTGCTCGTCATAGCCAGCCATCATGTTGATAGCGTAGGAGCGCGGATAGCGGGTTGTTTCGTCGCCGGCGCCACCGGTGATCGTCCACCAAACGGGGGCCGAAGACCATGCATTCTGCGAAAGCGGCGACTGGAAGATGCCCCCGTTACCTTGGGTCGAGTAAGTCGTGCCGACGGCGCCTCGCTGGCCATTCTTGATGTACGGATAGGTCAGGTCCTTCCAGTTCAGCATTCTGTTCGTCCACCAGTCTGAACCGGGGTTGATCACGACGCGGTTGAAAGGCAGGGTGTCGTCGTTATCGCCTTGGTAGAGCATAAAGCCCAACGCGATATTCTTGACATTAGAGAGATCCGCCGTCTTCTTGGCGGCTTGCTTCGCTTGAGCGAAGACGGGGAACAGGATGGCGGCAAGGATCGCGATGATGGCGATAACGACGAGAAGCTCGATCAGAGTAAATGCTTTATGCTTCATTGAAAAATGGCCTCCATTGGCCTATCGGGGGACGCGAATGCAGAAACCTGCTCGAGTCCGGGAATGAGAAGTTCCGCAGGGACGCGCACGAGCCGAGGCTCGCGAATGTTCCTGCCAACGCTATCGAGTAAAAGTTCGGCGGCCCGAAGGCCGATGACATGGGCTCGCTGCACGATGCGGAGGGTGCCGGCGGGCGTCCTGAGCATGGCCGCGGGCCAGTCGTTAAAAGTGGCGAGGGGCAGGTCGATTCCGTGACGAACCATCGCATCGATGGCGCCCGCCGCGAACATGTCCTGCACGCAGAACAGGGCGGTAATCGGGTTCGGCCCGTGGGTTAAGGCGATCAGGGCGTCGGAAATCGCGAGGAAAAGGCGTGGGGTGTCGCTCTCCAGTTCCCTCGCAAACCAGCGCTCGTGCGGCGCGTGATCCGTCAAACCGACCTCTTCCAAAGCGGAAACATAGGCGGTGTGGCGCTCCCGAACGGTCGAAAAGTCGGGCTTGTAGAACGAGAAGAAACCGATGCGGCGGTGCCCGCGCGCTTCCAGGGCATGAAGCGCGGCAAGGGTCGCGGTTTCGTTGTCGCTGGTCACCGCATCGGCACGCAGACCCTGCGGAATGCGGTCCAAAACGACGACGGGAAAGCCTTCGTCGACCAATCTTTGGAGTAGCGGCGTGTTCGCGGGGTCGGCCGTCGGCACGACGATAAGTCCGTCGACATCTCCCAGATCCATGAGCCGCCGGGCTTCGACCGCGGGGTCGCTTCGGGCGTCGATGACCACCAGGTCCGTGCCTTCGCCGAGGCCGTCGCTTATGCCGCGCAGCATCTCGGCCGGGGGAAAGTTGACGGCGGGGGCAAAGCGGTCCACCATCAGGGCCACGCGGCCAACGGTTTTCACCTTTCGAGAGGCAACCACCGTTCCCCATCGTCGCTGGCGTACGACAAGCCCTTGTCGCTGCAGCTCCTCGATGGCGCGGTGCGCGGTGTGGCGGCTAACCCCCCATGCGGCGGCGATTTCCTCACCCGAGGGGATTCTTTGGCCCGGCGCAAGGTTTCCCGTGGCGATCTTCTCCGCCACGTTGTCCGCAATGCTTTTCCAGCCCTTTAAGATGCCACTCTGCATATCTCAATGGAAATATAACCGATAAATCCGGATATACAAAGGGGAAATGTAACATTCTTGGTCAATCCGGGAATAGTAGCTTCGCCGGAGGACCGGAAATACACGGAAAGGAGGGCCAAGTGATGCTGAGGATGGGCAGAGGGAATGGCCCATTGGACGCCTGGTTCCTTCAAGATGCCTCCTCGACATTCCGAGGCAAGAAACTTGCCTGTTGGCGTTATGCTTTGTCGGGAAGCACTTCTTGCGCGGGTTTCCCGTTGGGCAGAGCGCCGAAATGCGGGTCACGGTGGACGAGGATTGCACCGTGGTGGGCCGCCGTGGACGCGATCAGGCAGTCGACAGTAGCGATTCGCGAAGTTGCGGAGCGACGCAGATCCATCGCAAGCTCGACTACCGCGTCGTTCAAAGGTGCAACCTCACTCATGGCTGCCTTAAGGTTTGCCACGGCTTGCCTCGCAAGGGCATCGGAGCCAACGCGGTGCAAGACGGTCGTGTACACCTCGAAAAGCGTAAGAACGGAGACTCCTACTTCGATGTTTGCGTCATTAATGAGGGCATTAACACGGTTCGAGCCTGGTTCGCCGAATATGTTGGCCAAAATTGCCGAACTGTCTAAGACGTGGGTCACCCCTGCTCTTCCAATGTCGCATCTTCTTGGCGGGCGCGAATTAAATCGGCTACGGCGCTATCCCCTGGCTTAAGCGTATGAGCCAGCATCCCATGAAGTCGACGCGCCGCCTCCTGGCGTGTTAAAGCGAGGCGAAGTGTATAGCCGCCGTCGCCCGTGCGCTCCCACTGGACTGGACTTCCAGGATGGAGCCCCAACGCCTCGGCCACCTCTTCAGAGATCGGCACCGACAAATCTTCTCGGACGACATGCGTCATGGCTCCATTCTACGTCGCAGGTTCCAGGATTGGAGCCCCCGCATACGCGGTCGTCCATCACCTGGATGAGCCCGCGCGTGGCTACCTGACCGTAGTCGTTCAGAGCCCAGGGGAGGGAGTATTCGCGGCGAAGAAGTGAAGCAGACTCTGTGGCGCGTCGTCGCCAAAGAGAATCTCGAGAAGAAGGTTCGCCTCCGCGGCCTCGGAAGCGCTGCGAGTAAACATCTCCCGCTCGTACGCGAGGAAAGCCGTTTCGAGGTCTTTCGGATGGGCGGCGATGGCTTTCCCTAGTTCAGCTCCGTCGTATAGGGCGAGGTTGGCGCCCTCGCCGGAGGGAGCCATGAGGTGGGCGGCGTCGCCCAGCAGGGTTACTCCGGGCATGTGGTCCCAACGATGTCCGGCGGGCAGCGAATAGATCGGGCGAGGGACCGGTGTGGTGTTTCCGTCGGTGATAAGCGCCAGGAGTTCCGGAGCCCAGCCGAGGAACTCGTCGGCGACCCGGGCCAAGGCGGTCGATGGATCGGAGAAATCTAGACCGGCGATCCATTCCTCCGGCTTTTTGAGCGCCACGTACGCGTGCAGCACGCCGTCTGGCTCTCGGTGCGCGAGGATGCCTTTGCCCGGCGCGACCGCAAACATGGCGCCGCCGCCGACCGCGGTCACACAACGGGGATTGGCATCGGACAGAAACGTCTCGACGTAGGTAAGGCCGGTGTAGATGGGCTTCGCGTCGGAAATTAGCGGACGAACCCTCGACCATGCGCCATCTGCTCCCACAAGAAGGTCTGTCGTCGCCGTGGAACCGTCCGCGAAGGTCAATGCGTGCCGTCCGTCGCCGAGTGGGGTCGCCGCCTTCAGCTTGTATCCCCAGCGGACCGTGCCGGCGGGAAGCGATTCGAGCAGGATCCGGCGCAACTCGCCCCTCGGCGCCTCGGGCCGCCCGCCCGTGCCATCGTCTGGATCGTCGAGCAGGACAGCGCCCTCCCGGTCGAGGACCCGGGTCTGCTGACCTCCCGCGTGGATGATTCCGAGGAATTCCTCAAACAGCCCGGCGTCCTTAAACGCGAGCTGCCCGTTATGGTCGTGGATGTCGAGCATGCCGCCTTGGGTTCGTGCATTGGCCGAAGCCTCCGCTTCATAGACCACCGCGGCGATGCCGTTGACGTGCAGAACTCGGGCTAGCATGAGTCCGCCGAGCCCGGCGCCGATAATCGTGACGGGACAGTTCATTTGTCGGTTTCCTCGGAAATAGTTCTAAACCAGCGGTCTGCGGCCGTTCGGAGATCGGCATCGCTGTGCTCATCGGCGGAGGCCCAAGCAATGATTCCGTCCGGACGGATTAAGGCGGCGCTCCATCCGAGCCGCTCTTTCGGGTGCCCGAAAACGTATCGAATTTGATCCCCGTACTCGCCGGCCAACGTTTCACGTGAAGCATCTCCATCGAAATCGAGAAGCATGCCTTGGCCGTCGTGCATGAGTTCGCCGACACTTGTGCCGTCTTCGAACTCAAAATTCGGAACGCTGTGGCCGACGAGGAGATGATCTCCACCGAGATCGTAGTGGGTGGAGACGCCCCAGACCCTTCCCGCCATATAGGTGGCCCCGTCGTGTGTGTTCATGAGGTCGCGGACGACGGCATTGAGCGCGCGGCCCGAGGGTGTCGGCGCCATGATCGCTACCTGGGCGCGCGACCAATCCAGGACTTGAGCGCCGAGAGGATGCCGTTCCGCTTGGTAGCTATCCAATAGGCCCTCGGGGGCTCGCGCCTGAATCGTCGCGGCAAGCTTCCACCCAAGGTTCATCGCATCGCCCAGCCCCAGATTGAGCCCTTGGCCACCCAGGGGAGAATGAATGTGCGCGGCGTCGCCGGCCAAGAGAACGCTTCCCTTGCGATAGGTAGTGGCCTGGCGCGCCCGGTCGGTCCAGGTGGTCGCGGCGAGCAAGGTGCTGATCGTAACGTCGGTGTTCGAGACGCGGCGTAACGCCTCCTGGACTTGCTCCCTTGAAATAGGCTCCGAACGGTGGCCCGCCCCGTTATCGAATTCCACCATCACCAGGTAGCCCGGCTGCGATCGGAAGTACATTCCCCTTGCCGTCGAGACGCGGCCCTGTCCCAGCTTCTCTGAGTCCGCGATCTCCACCTGAGCTGAGTAGCCCGTAAATTCCGGCTCGGTACCTGCGAACTCGAAGCCGCCCGCCTTGCGAACGGCGCTCCGGCTCCCGTCGCAACCCACGAGCCACTTTCCTGTGAACGACTGGTCGCCGGTTTGAACCGACACAATGTCGGCGTTTTGGCGAAAGCTGGTGACGCCTTGACCACGACGGATCTCGATGCCGAGCGCCTCCGCGCGGCGAGCCAGCACCGATTCTAACTCCGCCATCTCCGAGATCAAACTGGGGTCGGTTGAGCTCGGCAGGCGGTACTTCCACTGGGAGGTGTCGATATTGCCGTCCAGAAAGGGGATGCCGGCGAAGTGCCCGCCCTGTCTTTGGGCGCCTTGTTTGGGGTTTTGGTGAGGATCCTTCAGGCGTTTGTGCAACTCAAGCTCATCGAGCAAGCCGCGGCGATAGAGCGCCTCGATCGTGGGTGTAGAAAGTCCGCGTATGCCAAACGGAAGATGCTTGAAAGGCGAGCACGGATCCTCGGCTCGTTCCAACACGAGGACGGAGCACTTGGCCAGGGCCAATTCGCACGCGAGGAACAAACCCACCGGCCCCGCGCCCGCCACGATCACATCGTATGGGCTTTCATATTCATGGAACGGCATTCCATAAGTATGGAACGCTGTTCCAATGTGTGTCAAGATGAGGGATGGCTCAAAGAGCGAAGGCGCGACGGGAAGAGTCCCTTTCCCGTGACCGTATCGTCGAGGCCGCCATCGAGCTTCTCGATCAAAGTGGAGAAGAGGGCCTGACGTTTCGCGCCCTATCCGTAAAACTCGCCACCGGTCCCGGGGCGATCTACTGGCACATCGCCGACAAAAGCGAGCTGCTGACCGCCGCCTGTGGCGCCATCGTCGCCCGCACCATCAGCGCCCCCTCGGCGGATGAGAAGCCAGAAGAGGCGATTCGCAACCTCGCATTGGGGATGTTCGACGCGATCGACGACCATCCATGGGTCGGCTCGGTCCTCGCCGGTCCGGAGGGACAGCTGCCCATGGTGGATATCCTGGAGCCCCTGGGGCAGCGGGTCGCCACGCTCGGCGTTTCGGGAGAAAGGCAGTGGGCCGTGGTGGGCGCGTTGCTCAACTACATCCTCGGCGTCGGGGGGCAAAACGCGGCCCACGGACAGCTCGCCCGCCAGCGAGGCCTCGACCGATCCGACTTCCTGGACGCAGTGGCTACGATGTGGTCGCGACTCGACCCGGACAAGTACCCGTTCACGCGGGGTGTTGCCGCTCAGATGCGCGATCACGACGACCGCGCCGACTTTCTCGCCGGCATCGATCTTATCCTCGGCGGCATCCAATCGGCTTAAGGCGGACGATGAAGTAAAACACGGGGACCGGTGCCATGCTCTTAACCGTCCTCGCGATCGCCGCCATCGGCCAACTCAAACCCGCCGTGCTGAACCCCTCGTCCTACCAAACCTACGTCGAACGATTCAACCGCGAGGACAGGACCGAAAAGGACACTCCGACGCAGATCCCCAACAAGGACGCCGGCGAGTTTCTCGCGAAGAACGTTCCGCTGTTCGACTGCCCGGACAAGCAGTTCGAGGAGCTCTACTATTTCCGCTGGTGGAGTTTTCGGAAGCACCTTACCAAAACTCCCGCAGGGTGGGTCATCACGGAGTTCCTGCCTCCCGTACCGTGGGCGAGCCAATACAACACCATCTCTTGCGCCGCGGGTCATCACCTCTACGAGGCGCGGTGGATACGCGACCAGCAGTTCGCGGAGGATTACGCCCGCTTCTGGTCTCTGCCGGAGGCATCGCCACGGAACTACAGCTTTTGGTATGCCGACTCCGTGCGCGCGGTTACCGCGGCGACTGGCGATCGCCGGCTGGCTTGGGACCTCTTGCCGAATCTGGCGGCCAACTACCGCGCCTGGGAGCGTTCGCATCTCGACCCTGGCGGACTCTTCACCCAGTCCGACGACCGGGATGGGATGGAGTACTCGTTAGGCGGCAGCGGCCTGCGCCCTTCGATCAACTCGTACATGTACGGTGACGCCCACGCGATCTCGGAGCTCGCGGCCCTCTTGAATGACCACCCGCTAAAGGAGGAGTTCGGCACCAAAGCGGCCCGTCTGAAGCAACTCGTTCAGGAGCGGCTTTGGAATCCCACCGACGGATTCTTCGAAACGTTAGGCCCCAAAAAAGTGCGCGAACAGATTGGCTTTACGCCCTGGTACTTCAACCTCCCGGATGCGCGCTTCAACTCTGCATGGGATCAACTCACAGATCCACACGGCTTCGCGGCCGAGTTCGGACTTACGACGGCCGAACGCCGCGCGACCGGATTCATGCATCCGGAAGATCACGATTGCCTTTGGAACGGTCCCTCGTGGCCCTACGCGACGACCCAGACGCTGGTCGCGCTGGCGAATTTACTTAACGGCGAACCACCAAAGGGCATCAACGCTGGCACGTACTTCCATTTGATCAGCTCGTATGCCCGATCGCAATGGAAGGATGGCCGCCCCTGGGTCGCCGAGGATCTGGACGCCGACACCGGCAAGTGGATCGTGGACCTGCCTCGCAGCATCTACTACAACCACTCCGGCTTCGCCGATTTGGTCATCACAGGACTCGTAGGATTGCGTCCGCGGCTAGACGATCGCATCGAGCTTCGCCCGCTTGTGCCGTCTTCTGAGTGGAAGTGGTTCTGCCTAGACAATATCCCGTACCACGGCCAAAACCTCACCGTCTTATGGGATGCCGACGGGAGCCACTACGGCAAGGGCGCCGGCCTAACCCTCTTTATTAACGGCAAGCTCGTGGCGAATCGAAAGGACCTTGGCCCCCTGAACGCCGTCTTGCCTCATCACGCCGTGACCCCGATGCCGGACCGTTGGCAAAAGTACGCGGGCGGTCCCGTTCTCGGTGGAAAGCTGGGGACTTGCTTCGACGTTTGCATGCTTGAGGAGGAGGACGGAAGGTTCAAGATGTACTTCTCGTGGCGCCCGAAGAAGAGCGTCGCCGTCGTGGAGAGCCCCGCCGGAATCCATGGGAGCGACCCCGAGATCCTCATCGGCCCCGCCGCGACCGGCTGGGAGGACGATATCAATCGCCCCTCCGTGGTGAAGCGGGATGGCGTCTATCACATGTGGTATACGGGCCAATTCGACGGCAAGTCGGCGATCGGCTACGCGACAAGCGCCGATGGCCACCACTGGACCCGGCAAGCACGGCCCGTATTGGAAGCCGATCGGCCTTGGGAAAAGGTCGCCGTCATGTGCCCGAGCGTCCTTTGGGACGCCTCGGCGCACGAATTCCGAATGTGGTACTCCGGCGGCGAACAGTACGAGCCCGACGCGATCGGCTACGCGACAAGCCCGGACGGCCAGCGTTGGACGAAGCACGACCAACCGGTCTTCGAAGCCGATCCCCACAATCGTTGGGAGCAATACAAGGTCACCGCGTGCCAGGTGCTGCACATCGACGGCTGGTACACGATGTTCTACATCGGCTTCCGCGACATCGATCACGCCCAAATCGGCATCGCCCGCTCCCGCGACGGCATCGCTGGCTGGGAGCGGCTAAAGAACAACCCCATCATAAGCCCCACCGTCGACGGATGGGACGCCGACGCCTGCTACAAGCCTTTCGCGCTGTTCGATGCGGCGAAGAAGCAATGGATGCTCTGGTACAACGGCCGCCACGGGGGCTTAGAGCAGATCGGCCTTGCCACAAAGCGCGGAAGAGGCCTTGGATTCTAAGCCGCAACGGTGCCCCAGTTATCTATTGGGCAACACTTTTTTCCAAGCTGTCTGGCTCAATATTTCGGCATGCCCGTCACCAAATACAACGATGCGAGACTGATCTGGCCACGGCTTTTCGTCGTACGCGAGAACCATTTGGGCAACATTCGGTCCAGCCATTGGTTTTCCGCTGAGCGCGAGATTGAACTCGAACCGTCTGCCATTTGGATTTAGAGACACGAACAAGTCTTTGGTTTTGTCGTAAGGAGCGACTTCCCGAAACGCTGCAGCCGAGGAGGAAGCCTTTGGGAAAGTCGACTTATGCGCGGACGCATAAAGGATTACGGCTAGGCCGATATGCTTGGCACGCGTAAAAGAAGTGCCTCTAGCCGCCTCCAGTTTGAGTCGGTTCGCCGCCTTTGCCTGGCCCCCTATTGCTCCGGCGATGGGAGGAATGAGGACTGCGGACGAGATTGTCAGCGCAAGCACAAACGTAGTCTTTCGGTTCGAACCTGCTAATAATCGTCTCATGAACGAAGTTTATGCGCACAATAGCGATCACTTGTGTCATCAAAAAGGTGCCCAAGTAGATTTGCAATTCAAACTAAGGACGCTCTTCACTATGCTATTTAGTGGCGAGCCATGTGGCAGACTGCACGGGACGGGAGGGCATCTAGAATGCGGGTTCCTGTACTTCGAAATTCGCGCCCGAGCCTAAAAAGCCTCAATCGCGAGACGATGTCGAGTGTTTCATTGACAAGGAACGCTTGACACGCAATCTTGTACCCAAAGGTTGCGTCTAGGCAATAAGGTGAATTGGAATCTATCGTGTCCTTGTGAATGGACTGGCTTCGTCCTGACCGCAAGGAATCGACATGAAACGTTTCGTCTGTATTCTTCTGGCTTGCTCTGCAATGGCCATATCGGCCACGGCAAAGGCGCAAAGCATCCTATTTGATTTTGACAACCTACCGGCGAATTCTGGCCTGCCTATCGATGACACGGTGGGTGGAGTTACCGCGCACTTGACCGGCACCGGCAGCGGGTTCTCCATCCAGCAGGCTGGTGTCCTCGGATTTACTCCGGCGGGATTCGCCGGTAATTGTATCTATCCGGATAGCGTCTATGGGGCCGATTTGGGAATCACCTTTTCCAAGGACCTTAGCGATATCTCCATCATGTACTCGCCGGAAGAGTACGGCTGCGATTCATCGGCGACGATGCGGATTACCGCGTATGAGGATGGCGTCCTCGTAGGCACTCGAACGACGACTGCGCCCAACCCTGGAACGTGGCCCACGGGTGTTCTCTCCTTCTCCTCGATCAAACCCTTTGACTCGGTCGTGATCCATTACGACAAGGGACCGGTTACGGGCGGAGACTGGGGGCCCGTATTCATGGCCGACAACATGCGTGTTACGGTCAATGCGTATCCGCAGGCGTATCCGGATACCTATTCACTTCCTCTGAACACTTCTCTCACGGTCCCTGCCGCAACTGGGGTTTTGGCGAACGATGAAGGGCCGGCTGCGACTGCGGTTTTGGTTGCGTCGCCGACCCACGGAACGCTAACGCTCTTCACCGACGGCGGATTCAGCTACAAGCCAGACTCGGGTTTCGTTGGCACGGATTCGTTTACTTATAAAGGACTCGCCAATGGTTTGTCCGGAAACGTTGCGAAAGTGACGATCTTAACCCAACCCGTTTTGTCCGGCCTCTCGCTCTCATCGAGTGCCGTGCTCTCCGGTACAAAGATCAACGGCACGGTGACGCTCTCGCAACCGTCGCCGGTGGGTGGAACCGTAGTGGCTTTAAGTTCGAACTTGGCTGGGGTAACCCTTCCTGTCCAAGTCAACGTTGCCGCCTCCAAGACGACCGGAAGCTTTTCGATTGCGACGGGAACCGTCAGCACGGCGACCGCGGGACTGATTTCGGCCTCGTTGAATCGAATGAGGAAGACTGCCCCCCTCACGATCTATCCGACGTCCAGCCTTGTGGGAATCTCTTCGAACGTGACGAGTTTGGTGGGCGGTAGTCGGGCCACGTGTACCGTGACATTGTCTGCTCCGGTTCCGGTTGGGTACCAGACGGTGGCGCTTAGCAGCGGTAGCCCTTTCTTGACTGTGCCGGCAACGGTGCGTATTTCCGCCGGCCAGACTTCGGCGACGTTTACGGTGAGTTCGCTACCCGTCTCGACGAGTGCATCGGGGGCAGTCAGTGCCTCGTTTGGCTCGACGAAGAAGACGGTAACTTTGCTCGTCACCATTCCTCCGCTCACCTCCCTTAGGGTTCTAAGTTCGAGTGTCGCCGGCGGAACTTCCACCACTGGGACGATCACTTTGAAGGCCGCCGCGGGACCGTTTGGGGCGGTGGTGAACTTGAGTTCGTCGAATCCGGCGGCATCAGTTCCCTCCACGGTTACCGTTCCGGCCGGCGCCACCACGGCGACATTTACGGTGGTAACGACTATGGTAGCAAGGAGCACGCCGGTCACGCTTACGGCCACCTACGGGCCGTCGACGGTCACCGCCTCCCTTACCGTTCACTGACGTTGAGGGCGACTTCTTACTCTCCTAAACAGGCCGGTGGCCGGCTCCTGTTTAGGAGATAGGTTAGGAGCGGGTCGTGGTCTCCTGGCTAAGTGATTCAAGTGCCACTAGTGTGCGGGTTCCGATCGATTAGTTCGAGGGGTTTTATGACCGGCTTCGTCACCCTCGAAGGCCGGCAAACGACTGCGTCACCCTGTCATAAGTCGGGAGCAGTCTGCCGTCCCTTAGCTGAACGCCCTCGGTGCAAACGAAAGAATTCCCCTTGCGCCCGTCGAAACTCGTCCGCAAAGCCGCGATCAGCGTCTGCTCGATCGGAACGACTTCCCGGGGTCGCACTTGCCGTTTCCGTTTCGGTCGTACCAGAGGGCCAGACCGTGAAGTTCGTTGCCCGTTAGCCAGCCGTCGTGGTTGTCGTCAAGTGCATCCATTGCCGAGCAGGCATTGGGCTAAAGAATCGACCAAGTCGCGTTGCCGAAGAGCGGCCGTCCGGAACGGATGCTGCCCTCGTGTTGCGGATCCCAGACGAGAAATGCGGTCGTCGGCTTTACCCAACCGTAGGTCTGAGGCCGGCCCGATCCATCGAGACCGAAAGCCACTTGGTGCGCAGGCTCAAGGGGGGACAAAGTGGCTTGCTCTCCGCGAGATCGAGAATCAGCGGGCTTATCGCGCCGGTACGAGGAAGCTTTTTCAGCCGATCGATTCCGCCTTGGACGGCCGGCGATTCCTTGGCGTTGCAGTCTTAAGATAAGAATCGCCAGCCTCCTAGGCGACCAGATTCTTGAGCCCAAACAAGGGTCGGGTCGTTCGTTTTTCATCTGCGACGATTGCTTATCGGAAGGCGACGACATACTCGCTTGCCGCGACAGACCGCCATTGATTCTTGGTCGTGAGATGGTCGTACGGCGGGATCAGATGGACTTTCGGAGCGAGCAACACCCGCGAATCAAAGCCGCACGCCAGGGTCAGGTGCGCGAGCGCCGGATTCCCAAATGGTTGCGCCAGCTTGTCGGACTTGACGGCCAAGTCGAGTGATCTGCCCCCGGCCCGAGAACGAACCGCGTTTGGTAACCTCGGACCGCATGCTGTTCTTACTCGCACTTGCCCTTCAAGGAGGGCCGCCGACCAATCCGGTCATGGTCGGGGCAGATCCTCACGCGATGGCCATCGGAGGGCAATACTGGATCTATCCGACGCGGAGTCCGGCGGAGGGACAAGGTTTCTTCGCCTATTCGTCGAAGGACTTGCGAACGTGGACCCAGCACGGGCCGATCCTTCGGTTCGCGGACGTGAAGTGGATCAAAGACGATGGGGAAGCGGTGCACTATGCCTGGGCGCCGGGGGTGGCCGAGCGGGGTGGCAAGATCTATTTCTACTACGCGGTCGGTCCTCAAGGGCGGACGCCTTCCCGCCTCGGAGTGGCGGTCGGTACTCGGCCAGAGGGACCGTTCGTCGACTCGGGGAAGCCGCTGCTGACCGGCGGACATGGATTTGAGGCGATCGATCCCATGGTCTTCGGGGACCCGCAGTCGGGTCATTACTACCTCTACGCCGGGGGAAGCGCCGGGGCTAAACTTCGCGTGTTCGAGATGGCGGACGATATGGTCAATCTCCGCCGTGAGATCCCGGTGGAGACGCCGCCGCAGTTCACGGAGGGAGCATTCATGCACTTCCGGAACGGGGTGTACTACCTTTCGTACAGCCACGGCGGATGGCGAGATTCCTCTTACTCGGTTCACTACGCGACATCGAACACTCCCACCGGCCCGTGGCGCTACCGCGGCGCGATCCTTACGAGCGACGAGCACCACAAGGGGCCGGGCCACCACTCGATCTTCTGCGTCCCGGGGACCGACGCGTGGTACATCGTCTACCACCGTTGGAACAGCGCCACCGGCAACGGCCCTTACCGAGGCCAGCGGCAAATCGCCATCGATTCCCTGCACCACGAGGACGGGACATGGATCCGCCCCGTGCGAATGACCGACCACGTTCCCGAATTGCCCTCGGAGGCGTCGGGAAGTCATTCATAAGATCAGGACACGAATCCTTCGGAACCGCTTCGCGCTTACCGCCTGTACTAACTTCCCAATGCTCCTTGGATTCCTTGGCACTCTCCTGCTCGCCGCTACCCCGGTAGATCACCTCCGAACAAGGGTGATCTTCAGCGAGACCGCCAACTTGACCTACCAGCTGGACGTGGTGGGAGGCGTGCTCGGCCACGTCGCACCGGCCGACTTTGCCGCGCTTTGGTCGAAGGAGTTCATCAAGTCGGACGAAGACCGGCGATTCATCAAGCAATGGGCGGACCTGGAGGGCCGGTACAACAAATCGATCTCTCTCGACGGGCCCGACATGCCCTTGGAGCGGCCTTACTCCTACGTTTCCATCTTCGAGCGGATTCGAATTGCGGGACTGCGCTCCACCTCCACCGACGACTTTCTGAATCAGGTTTCGTTGCTCGTCCAGCCGAGAGACGAGCTCCAATTCGCCGCCGTCCTTCGGCATTTCGAGCGACCGTTTCACCAGTGGTGGCAGCGAGAGGCCATGGGCCAAGGCCGAACGTTTGTTGCGGGTCTTCGGAAGCTGATGACCGAGAGGCAGATCCAGGACCGCATCGAGCAGTTTCGCAAGTTTTATGGACCCGACCTGCCCGGCGACTACGAAGCGCCATTCAGCCTGATTTATCGCCCAAACCTCGCAAAGGCCCCTACCAACGGCCAGCAGCTCGATGGCATCTCGGTCGTCGAGTTTCTACCCAAGGAGAGGCCCGAACAAAGGATCGACGTGATCCTCCACGAGTTTTGCCATTTCCTGTACCGGTCTCGAAGCGACCAGGCGACGGCCAAATTCCAGCAGCGGTTCGTAGATTTCGGCGACCCTGCGGCAAAGCCCGCCTTCAATCTGCTGAACGAAGGGCTCGCGACCGCGCTTGGAAATGGCATCATCGGGCGCCAGGAGCGCCCGCAAAGCGAGTGGGACGCCTTCGTGCGCCGGCCGCTAAGTTTCTACAACAACGCGCACATCGATCGCGCCGGCAAACAATTGCTAATCTTGCTTGACGATTGGCTCCCGAAGGGCAAGACTCTGGACGACCCTGAGTTTGCGAACGCCTACCTCGCCGCACTGAAGCGGGAGTTTGGAACCGAGCTCACCGCGCCGTCCCTGTATCTCAGCGAGGCTTTCCTGTACGTCGACCAGCGAATCGGGAAGGAGTTTAGCGGCGAACTGCGTCGAAAGCTTAACGTCGCCAGCGCCTATTCGAGTGTGTCAGACCGGATCAATGCCGAGTTGCTGGGGGATCTTACTCAGCAGCCGAATCTGTCGGCGGTGTTCGTAGTTCCCGCCGACCAGATCGACTCGCTGGTTTCGACGGGTGTAATCGACGCCGCCGATGCAACGGTGATCCGTGCGGCTAAGAAGCCCGTGTTATTAGGCCGGCGCCGCGGGGCCACGGCGTACACGTTCGTGATCGTTGCGGAAAGTGCGGCCGAGGCGCAGCCGGCATTGAAGGACCTTGCCTCGGCAAAATCCATGTTTGCCGGCGTATTCCAGCGTTAAGGGTTCCGCAATGTAGCCTTCGGCCTGACGGCGCCCTCCATAGCGATGGCAACCGACCTAAAATATAGAGAGATGGGGATTGGTAGCGAAAGCCCACCGGAAGGGCTGCTTCTTGAAATCATTCGGACACAGACTGAAGTTGTCCGCCTGGGGGCGAACTTGGGCGGGGTTATGCAGTTGGTGGCCGACCGAGTGAACGCCATCTGCGGGGCCGACGGCGCGATCGTCGAACTTGCCGAAGGCGACCAGATGGTCTACCGTGCCTGCTCGGGTTCCGCGGCGCCTTTTCTTGGATTGCGCCTCAACCGGGCGGCGAGTCTTTCGGGCATGTGCGTCGAAAAGGGCGAGGTTCTGATTTGTGAGGACTCCGAAACCGACGATCGGGTGGACCGCGCGGCATGCCGGCGAGTAGGTCTCCGCTCCATGGTCGTAGCGCCGCTGCTGTTCGAATCGACTGCAGTCGGCGTCATCAAGGTCCTATCGCCTCGTCCCTTCGCGTTTGAAATCGGGCACGTCGCCGCGCTACGTACGATGGCCGATCTTATTGCCGCCGCCATGTACCACGCGTCGGTGAGCGAGGCGAGCGAACTGTTTTTCCGCGCCACCCACGATCCGATGACCGGTTTGGCGAACCGAGCGCTCTTTCATGACCGGCTGCGGGAAGCGATCGGGACATCCTCGCGCAACAATGCGCCCTTCGCCGTTTTGATCGTCGACATGGATGGCCTCAAGCAGATGAACGACCAATTGGGGCATCGGATTGGGGATGCCGCGATCAAGGAATGCGCCGTTCGGTTGCACGCGTTCAAACGCGACGGCGATACCGTCGCCCGGTTGGGTGGTGACGAGTTCGGGCTTATCTTGCGTGACGCCGAGTACACGGGGCAGGTCGAAGTCGTCGCCGGCCGGATGGCCGATTCATTGGCGGCCCCGTTCAAGTTCGAGGATCGCGACCTGAACGTCGCCGGCAGCATCGGAGCGGCTCGTTTTCCGGTGGACGGAACCGACGTTGCCACCCTCATCGATCTTGCCGATCAGTCCATGTACGCGAGCAAGCGCGAGCGCCGTGCTGGCCGGCTGTCGGCCTGATCCGCGGGGCTGAGGTCCGCTTGTGAAGGGCCGCCGGATTTGGAGTTCGTTGGTCACCAGGGCCCGGGAACTCACTTCTTGCTCGCGGTTTGATGCAGTCGCGGATCACTGAAACACTCGTTGCAAGAAGTAGTAGAGGTTGTTCCGCCACTCGGTGGGATCGTGGCCGTTGCCGTCGACGTTCCACACGTGCGGAATGCCGTGATCCTTGAGGTACTGGTGGGTGCGCTTGCCGATGAAGAACAACCCGTCTTTCCGGCCGTCGCAGAGGTAGATCAGCTTGATCAGCGATGCCTTCGTCTCCGGTTCCGGCAGCAGTTCGGTAGGGGTTTTGGTGTTGGGAGCGGCGGAGAATCCGCCGACCCACGCGAATTTTTCGAGATGGCCGAGGCCGAAGTCAAGCGCCTGGCCGCCTCCCATCGAGAGACCGGCGATGGCCCGATCGACTCGGTCCTGCGAGGCGCTATAGCGGGACTCGATGGCCGGAATGAGGTCTTTGAGAAGGTCGGCTTCGAAGTGGGCGAAGGCGCCGGCGGCTTCCATCGGATTCTTTGGGCTACGGTCATCCTTCTGGGCGCGGCCGTTCGGCATTACGACGATCATCGGCTTGGCCAATCCCCCGGCGATGAGGTTGTCGAGAAGCACGTGGGGAGCGCCAAACAGCGGCCACTCGTCGACGTCTCCCCCCAGGCCGTGGAGCAGGTAGAGCACGGGGTACTTCTTCTCGGCCGAATAGTTAGGAGGGAGGTAGACGTTCGCGTGGCGAACGGTCCCAATGGATTCCGACTTGTATTCGATCCGCTCTAGCTTGCCGTGGGCGACCTCGTCGTGGACCACGTCGAAGCCGTAAGGAGGCTCGGGAAAGACCTGCTTATCATCCGCTTCCAGCGTGATCGAGCGCAAATTCGATGAGGCGGTGGCTTGAGGGCGAAATAGAAGAGGAGCAAACTCGTGCAAGCTTCGACGCCAAGTCGTCCACTCGTGGGCGGTTCCCGGGGATACGAAGGAAGAGACTTTGATGCCCGACTTAATGGCGGCCTCTCGAAACGCGATGACGCCTCGCATCATCTGCGCTTCCTCGGTGCCGTTGCTGAGGAAGACGGCGTGGACGCGCTTGTTGAAAGCGTCGGCGTCCGCCATAACGCCGTTGTGGAACGTTTTGAGATCGATCGGGCCCGGGCTGAAGGCTCCAGCACCGCCGCTGAAGCCGCCGAGGTACGCGAATTCATCCAGGTGGTCAAGTCCGACCGAGAACGTTTGCATGCCGCCCATCGAGAGTCCGGCGAGAGCCCGGTTCTCGCGATCGGGCTTTGTCCGGAAGTTCGAATCGATATACGGAACGAGATCCTTTGTAAAGACATCGCCGAGGGTATTGAACGCCTTTGAAAAGTCTGGGCGGCCGGACGGCGGCGATAAGGAAGGCTCCTCTCCGGGGCGGTAGGCGTACCCATTGGGCATGACCACCAGCATCGGAAGGCATCGTCCCTCGGCGATCATGTTGTCCATGATGAGAGAGGCTTTGCCCTCCAGGGTCCAGCAGTCTTCGTTCTGCCCGGCGCCGTGAAGCAGGTACAGCACTGGATAACGGCGGGTCGGATCGTCGTCATACCCGGGAGGTGTGTAAACCCGGATTCGCCGCCATCCGGTGGTTACGGACGAGTAATACAGCTTGTCGCGAACGTCGCCATGGGCCATCACTTTGACGGCAAAGTAGTCCCCGTCCGGGGATGGGATCTCGATTTGGCTTAGAAACCGCCCCGCATCATAGATGTGCTGCACGGCGGGGTCGCAGACGTTGACGCCGTCGACGTGAAACTCGTATCCGTGTATTCCAGGACCGATCGGATCGGTGGTGACGGTCCAGTTTCCTTTGCCGTCGTTCGTCATCGGCCAATCCTTGTTTAAGCCGAGCGCTACCTGCTTCGCATTGGGCGCGCGGTAGAAGAAGATCGCCCGACCGTCCGGAAATACGCGGGGAAAATGCTGACCAGGGACGGCGGTCGAAGCAAGGACCGAACCTGGGGGAATGGGCGGCAAATCGACCGATTGGGCGCCGGAGATTGTGGCCAGACAGAGACAAACGGATAGAAGGGCGAAACGAGATGCTCGTGCTATCATAGGCGAACCATCGAGGTGGTTGTATTCTCGTCCGCCAGAACATCCTTGAGTGTCTGATCTGAATGTACGCCGGAGATCATTTATTGCATACGCGTCCAATGCGGGTCATCACGGCGGGGTTTCATCTGAGTGACTGCTCTTTCCCGCGCCATCGCCACACTCATTGGGAGTTGGTGTACCAACGCGAGGGGCGCGTGATTACCGAGCAAGATGGAACGCCAGTGGACATGTCGCCCGGCATGCTGCTGCTGCATGCCCCGGAGGTAGAGCATGGCGACATCGCCGATGGCCGCTACTGCATCGTGTACGTCGGCATCGCTTCGGAAGAACCCCTCGATTGGCCACGCCAGTCGTTCGACGATTGCTACCGAAGGATCGGCAACCTCGTCGAGGCGATGGCGCACGAATCCCACGGAGTGGAGCAGCCTGAGAACGAGCTCCTGCAACTGATGCTTCGGCAACTCGACATTCAGATGTCGCGGAAGACGCGAGAGGCGGAGTCCTCTTCGATCGACCGTAAGATGGGGCAGGCGAAGAGCATCTTAACCGCCGACTTGGAAGGCAAGGTCGACCTGGACTGGCTCGCGTCGGAGCTCGGAATGGGCCGCTCGAGCTTCTTTGCGCACTTCACCGAGCGCTTCCGCACTCCGCCACAGGAGTACCAAAGGAATTTGCGGATCCAGCGCGCTATTTCCATGCTCCGGAACTCCGACTTCACCCTGCAGACGATTGCCGAGAGGTGTGGCTATAGCTCGGCTAGTCATCTGAGTCGACATGTCAAGCAAGTGACCGGGCGACGTCCCGGGGAACTAAGGAACGTGTGGTCTTGAATAACCCCTCGAAACCCAATCCCGATACCGATACCTTCAGCCGACGTAAGGTCCTGACTCTCTTGAGCGCCGCGCCCTTTGCGTTTGCGATGCCCTTCTGCCTCCCGGACGACGAGAATGGATTCCCCCACCTGCCCCCGCGTGTGCCCAAGACCGATCTCGGCGTCACGCAACTCAGCGAGGAGCAGCTCCGTTGGCTGAGGCACGATAAGTTCGGCATGTTTATCCACTGGGGCCTCTATGCCGGCCCGGGTCGGGGCGAATGGCTTATGCATAACGAGGCCATTCTTCCGGACTCCTATCGCAAATTCGCGTTCCCCGAGAGCGGGGCGGACTACTTCGCGGCCGATCGCTTCGACCCCCGAGCTTGGGCGCGCCTGGCCAAGGATGCGGGCATGAAGTGGATGTGCCTAACCACTCGGCACCATGACGGCTACTGTCTTTTCGACAGTCCCCACCCAAACGCCTTTAGCAGCCAGCAGACGCACCACCGGGATTTTGTGCGCGAATATACGAACGCGTGTAGGGCCGAGGGGCTCCGGGTCGGGCTGTACTACTCGGTTTTGAGCTGGCGTTATCCGGGCTACTACGACGTTACCGGCACGGATTGCAAGCGCAATCCTTACGGTTACAAGACGGATCCGGCCCATAAGGAGAGCGCACGACTGATGAAGGAGGAGAACTTCGCCAACGTGCGTCACCTGCTCAGCGCTTATGGGCACATCGACCACATCTTCTGGGACGGAGGTTGGCTGGGTGAGCAGGGGAGCGACGCCGACGGGGCCTACTTCCATGAATCGGGCCAGTTCCTCGATCCTAACAACGCCTGGCCGGTGGGAGAGCCGTGGCAGGATCACGATTCGTCCGGACGAGCGCTTGGGGTCATGGGCGTCGTGCGCAAACATCAGCCGCACGTGGCGACCAATCCCCGCTTTGGCTGGTGCGGCGATTACATGGACGAGGAGGGCGGCACGGCGGTGGGTGGTCCCGTTCGTTCCACGGCTCTTTATCAGAAGTGCCTCACTACGGCGGGGGCGTGGGGCTACGATCGGGCGGCCGTTGAAGGCGGCCACGTGATGTCCTCGGAAACTGTTGTCGAGTACTTGGTGAATTGCGTGGTTCGGGACATGGTGATGCTGCTGAATGTCGGGCCGGACCGGCACGGCGAGATTCATCCGGCGGTTGCCGCGTCGCTTACGGGCGCCGGGCAGTGGCTTCGAAAGGCCGGAGAGTCAATCTATGGCACGCGAGGCGGACCGTGGCATCCGGTCGATGGGAAGGTCGGTTATTCGTATCGAGGCTCGACGGTTTTCGCGCACATTTTGAAGGGCCACGAGGGCGACACTTTGGAAACCCCGGCCGGCAAAACTCCGCGACTTCTTCGGGTGCGAGAGCTGTTCACCAACCGCTTGCTTCCCTTCAAGGTTCAGGGCGACGGCGTGATTCGCGTGAGTGGAATCGACCGCACCGCGAGCCCGGTGGATTCGATCGTCGCCTTGGAGTTTGCGCGACCGATCTCGGTTAGCGAGTAGGCGCCCCCTGCGATGACCAGTGTAAAAGCACCACTTCGAAAGACAACAAACAACCCATGTCCATTTCAACCTTAGCCTTGTGCCTTGCCATCCCTGCTCTCTCCGTTTCGTCTCCCGACGGACGGCTCAGCGTTGGCCTGTCTCCGGGTCGGCTTACTTATGAGGTCAAGGTCGACGGTCGTGAAGTCCTTACCCCCTCACGCCTGGGCTTGGTCTTCGCCGATGGTTCGGAATTCGGCGGCCACGCGGAGTTGTTGCGCACGGAGCGGAGAAGCCATCGTGGGGAATGGGAAGACGCCTTCGGAACGAGCCGCCGGGTGTCTGACCGGTGGAACGAGGTCCATCTATGGCTTTCCGACTCCGGACGGAACCTCGGCGTCATTGTTCGCGCGTATGACGACGGCGTGGCCATCCGTTACGAGTTGCCGCAAGGTGGGTACACGATTTCCGACGACGAGACGGAATTCCGCTTTCCCAACGATGCGCCGGCTTGGGGCGGCGACTTTAGCTCCTGCGCGGAAGTCAATTATCCGGAAACACGGCTCAGCGAATTTCCCCAGAGGAATGCCTGCCTTCCGGTCGTCGTGAAGACGCCCTCTGCCTTCGTGGCGGTCTCGGAGGCCGACGTCCTCGACTGGTCGAGCATGTTTATTCGCCGGTCAGATCCGCAGTGCCTGCGGGCATCGATGGCGTCGACAACGGTAGGGACGGGGCCTCGTCTGTCGCCTTGGCGCGTCTTGATGATCGGACGCACGGCCGCCGACCTTGTGGCGACGAACCTGATCAAGAACCTCGCGGAGCCCTCTCGACTAAAAGATACGTCTTGGATCGAGCCCGGCATCTCCGCTTGGGACCCCTGGTGGACGGGACAGAATCCGACGCAGCCTCAGTTTCGTGGCCTCGGCGCTCGGGGAGACACGGCGGCCGACAAGCAATACATCGACTTGGCGGCCGAGATGGGGTGGCACTATCAGCTTGTCGACTGGTTCTGGTACGACATGGGAAGCTCCGACCGGGCTACCGCATCCAAGCCGGTGCCGAGCGTCGATATCCCCGAGTTATTCCGATACGCGAAGTCGAAGGGCGTCCGCCTCTTCTTGTGGATCCATAGCAACGACGTCAAGAAAATAGGCGCCGACAAGCTGTTTGCGATCTACCAGAAATGGGGCGCCGCCGGAGTCAAGATCGACTTCATGAACAGCGACGACCAGGAGACCGTGCGGTGGTACGAAGAGACGCTAACCGCGGCGGCTCGCCATCACCTGATGGTGGATTTTCACGGCGCGTATAAGCCGACGGGCCTCGCCCGCACTTATCCCAACTACATCACGCAAGAGGGGGTCCTGGGCAACGAGTACAACAAGCTTCCCGGCGAACGGTTCAACCCTCACCACATGATCACCCTTCCGTTCACGCGGGGATTGCTGGGTCCGGCGGACGTTACTCCGGCCGGCTTTGTGAACGTCGACGTCGCCGACTTTCGGACGAACGCTATTCCCACCGAGACGATGGGAACGCGTTGCCGTCAGTTGTCACTCGCCGTCCTCATGACGTCGCCGTTCCTGTGCCTGTGCGATGCACCCGAGAATTATCGCGGTCAACTGGGAGTCGAGTTCTTGCGGGGTCTCCCGACGGTGTGGGACGAAAGCCGGGTCCTTCACGCGGACTTCGCCAAGAGCCTGGTGATGGCCCGCCGGAAGGGTCGCAATTGGTGGCTTGCCGGCATGAACGACACCGAAAAGCTCACTTTGCGCGTTCCCTTGTCGTTCCTGGGGAAGGGCCGTTATCGGTTGGAAACCTTCTCCGATGGCGTGCGGCCCACCGATGTTCAGGTCTCTTCGCGGAGCGTCGGCAGTGAAGACACCCTCGACATCCCAATGGGCGCAGCGGGAGGGTTTGTGGCGCGCGTTGTTGCGGCGGGTGGCTAGCTGCGGTATTCGCCAGATGATTTTGGGCAACATTTCAACTTGCTTTCCTTAAGGCAACGGGCCAGGAATGTAGCCCGTGCGCTACATTCCTGAGTATGCGACGAACGTTGAACCAACGTGAGCTTTGGAATGACAGCGCGGAGGTGATGCGGGCGCTGGAAAGCGGTGAGACATTCATCGTCGCGCGGAACGGAGTGCCCGTGGGGGAGTTAACGCCCTTTCGTCGGAACCGCTTCGTCGACACACGGCAGCTCCAGGCCAAATTGGCCAATGCTCCCAAGGTCGACTACACGGCTTTTCGAGCCGATGTAGATGCACTCCTGAACCAAGATCCCTCACCTCGTGGCTAAGTTCGCGCAGAGCTTACTGGACAGTTTTCAAACTTCATCCCTCGGCTTTTTGAACGGCGGCGCGCAGTTCGGAAATCGCGATGAGATCGGAGTGGAAGGCGAAGGCTTTGTCGACTTCGATTTGGTCTCGGGCGAGGGTGTTCAGCATCTCGCGGACAAGGTTTAGGCTGAACCATTGGTCGCCGGATCGCTGAATTACGTCCGGGGCGTAGAGCAGTTTTTGTTCCGGCAGGACCGCGTACAGCATTCGCTCGGTGGCGCTTCCCTGCATCGGTCGGATGACGAGGCGGTTTGGCCCTTTTCCAATCTCCGCCTTACCGTCTACAAACCGGAAGACCGGGTTTGTGGGGGATTTGGCGAGTTCGTCCGGAAGGGTTGTGAAAGGTGCCTTGAAAAGCCGCTCTAGGATCGGTCGATTCAGCGGCATCGCATAGATGGGGATGCGATGGACGACAAAGTACCGAAGCCCGCCGATGTGTGGCCAGGCGTCATCGGTGGTTACCACCGCCTTAATCGGTTTCCCGGGAAATCGCTTGGCGACGTCTTCGACGACGGCATTCATGTACGCCGTTGAAACGACGCCTTCGAGGATGACCACGCCGTCGCCTTGATCGACGGCGGCGCAATTGAACCCGCTTTGGTATTGGATTACCCCGGGGGTCAATTCGACACCCTTGAATGGCATAAGGGGCGGCTTGGAGGCCGGGCGGCGATGCGCGATCGGCGGTCTCTTGCTTGGCGACGGACCGTATTTGACCTCCGTTTTGAGGATCGACACATCTTCCTGGGGAAGTCCGTTGCGTTGGACTTCCCAGAGCGTCGGCAGCATTAAGCCGCCGGGGGCGATGTCCCAGTTTCCGTAAACGACCTGCTCGGTGACGTCCCCCCACACCGTCCAGAATCCCTGCCCGATATCGGTGGTTTCGACCATCGCCGGGAGTTGGGTGAAGTGGTTGATCAAGACGCGCACGGGCACACTGTCCCATGAGAACCGAATCACGTCGTGGGGGATGCCGTGGTACTTCACCGGCCGGTCTGTTCTTAGATCGGCGGAGGCCAGGGCGGTCTGGAGAAGCCGCGCGGGGCTCAGGTCCAACTGGGACGGGCCGCTGATTCCGAGGAACCAGTATCCGGAGACGGGTTTGGCGGGAGTCCAGGACATCTTTCGGGGCGCTTCGCCGCCCATTAGCAGGCCGGACAGGGTTTCTTGGGTGTCAATTTTTTGCGAGTCGAAGTCGGTGTCGACCTTGCCTCGTGAGTAAGTCGAGAACCAGGGTCCTTCCGGCCGCTCGGACTCTTCGAGCGCGTAGTTGTGGCTTGCGAACTCCACGGTGACTTTTCTTACGCTTTCCAGTTTTGCTTGACCACCCATCGCTTGCATCGCTTTGAGGGCGAGGTCTCGACCCGCGGTCGCGGGGGTCTGGGCGAAAGCTAGGAGGGCGGTTAAAGCGTAGAGGGTCGGCATATCTTCAATCCGGCGGCGTCATTGCCAGCCCGGCATATGATGGATTTGTACGACCCTTGGTATCAAGAAGGTGCCAGAGCCATGAAGATCAAGGGGAGAATCGTGGCCGGCCGTTCTGGATGCTTTTCAAACTCTTGCGTCCTCGCCACACGCCCGGTCATTTTGAGCAAGAAGATGCCTTTCGTGTCCCCGGCTTATAATCGGTTCTATGGGGCTATCTCCTATCAAGCTCTCTTTGTTAGCCGGATGGATGATCGGCGCGGGATGGAGTGACCAGGCGGCTCACCAACAGGCCGACCGCATCGAATTGAATCCGCCCAGCACAGCAATCGACGCGTCGTATGTTGCCGTCGCGAAGCGGCTCTTGGGCAACGGGTTGGCCGACCCGGCGGGCGGGAAATTCTGCAAAGAATCCTCCTCTTCGCAACCGGGATTCGGAGGGGACCGGACCACCTTTGGCTGGGTGCTTCCCGGCGACAAACGAATTGTCTTAGTCGATGGGTCAGAAGTAAATATTGACGGCTCCGTCACGCCAGTCGTACTAAAGGAAATTTTGCCGGACTTGGAGCGATCGGCTCAGTATGGACTGCCGCCCTTTTACTGGCCAGGGATTTCGATGGCCACGCCGGCGCTCTTATTAAGAGTGAACGAGCCAAAGCTCGCTGAGCAAGCCTACAAGTGGCTCCAGCGAGGATCACACTTCACTTCCCCCGAGGAGGATCTGGTCAGCGAGCAAATCCAATGTCTGGAAGCCTTGGCGTATAAGGAATTCGCCCTGAGCGACGACGTTTCGGCCCGGAGAGATTTTGATCGCTTGATTGCGGCCTGGCAGATTCGGGACGAGGTCCCGAATCGAAAATGGTCTTCGCGCCCTCAAGAATTGGAGCGCATCCAGCTGACGCGGACGGACATTCAGAGGCGAATCGATCATCCCGAACGTTCCCTTGAACTACAGAAACTCCCGGCGCTTGCTCAGGCGGATCGAATTCGAATTTTGCTTGGTGCGCTTGATACGGTCGGCGGGGAAGAGCCCAGTAAATGGGGCTTCCCTATTGGCAATCACCCCATCGTGAAAGCACTGATTAGTGAGGGAAAGGCCGCCGTACCCGCACTCATTGATGCGATGGAGACCGATAAACGGCTTTGCCGCGCCGTTATTAAGGGCGATTTGGGTTTAGAAGGCGAACGTGCGTACTCCGACAAGGAGGTTGCTTGGTATGCGATCAAAGAAATATGGCCCTCGGCAAAGACCCTGGAAGGCTTTGATCCGGCGACAAACAGCCGGTACGGCCCTCCAAGCACGAGCGTGATCCGGGCCAAATGGGCGGCCGTTTCAGATCTTTCCGATGGATTACGGTGGCTCCTTATTCTTCGGAATGACGCAGCTTCCAAAGATGCTTGGTCGACGGCAGCGAGTGGCCTCGTATCCTACCGGAAGGCAAACTCAGTCGTGCCGGCGGGGAGCGTTTCGATCAGTCAGGCTGGGCAGTCGTATGTAAGGGCCGCTTCAAGCCACGCTAAGATGGCGGGAGTCGATCTATCGCCACCGCAACGATCTGAGGCTAGCCGCCTGATGGCGCGCCGCGCGGCACAGATAATCGATGCGGGCAAGCCGGGCGAACCGACCCCGTGCCCGGGGGAAGCGTTTAGGATTTGTGAGGCTCTTTATGCCTGGGATCCGAAGGGCTGCATTCCTACTCTGCGCGAAGTCTGTGATCGGATATTGCTGAGCGGGTTCCACATCAAGAGTGGTTATATGAGCAACGAAGCCGACGAGGTCGTCAACCTCATCTCGGACAGGTCTAAGCTGGGTGATCCGACCGCGGCAACAGACTATGCCCGGCTCTTTAAAATTCTCGACCGCCAACATTCTTATGGCTCAATCGCTCTGCTAAAGCCTATTTGGTCAAGCCCTTTGGATGCGGCCATGCAGCGCGTCAGCGCCGGGCGGATCAGTAAATTGTATAAGGATCTTTCGGGTAACGACTTAGAGCGAGCGAAGAAAGCGGCGGACGATATCGGCATGGGCTTCGCCAGGAATTCGCTGATCACCGATTCGAACTTTCGGCGCGCCCTCGTCGTTGGCCTCCGCAACCATATGGTGGTGGGTTCGTTTCACATCACCAACCAAGGGGGGCAGCTGATGTGCATGTTCACACACGTGGCAGGCGGCACGGATGGAACAGGCTTCGATACTAAGAAGTTTCCGGAATGGAAGCCGGGCATGACCCGGAACGTCGAGTTGTGCGACGATCTGGCCCACGTCATTGTTAACGACCATGCTGCTGGCGAACCGGAATACGACCTGATGTGGAGCGATAAGCGGAGGGGTGCGGCCAGGGTGGCGCTGATCGCATGGCTATCGAACGACAAACTCGACTGGAAGAAGATCCAGCGCTCCAGCATCTGGACGCCCGTTTCTGATGGACAATGACCATCCTCGATAACTAATTGTCCTGTGGCCACGGCTTCGCGACCTGGATGTAGTCTAGTGAGTCGATCTACTTCAACTCGAACTTCCCGAGATCTAGACCTGGAATGTCAAAGATAAATAGCCTGGTTTCTGAGGCAACAAAACTCGGAGAATCATCCGTAATCGACCTTGACGATGAAGCAAGTTTGTGCGACCACGCTTTTCCTGGCCCTAGTTTTGGCTGAGCCGAGTGGCGAACTCACCAAACCTTCGGCCCACCCGCCGGCACCTGACCTTGTAGAGTCTCTGAACCGCGCGCTGATTCCTTTCGATCTGAACGGGCCGGACTTTCCCGCCTCGGCGGTGGCGACGGTGGCAAGGGGATACTCGTTGATCGGGATTGGGGAGTCCAATCACGGCGCAAAGGAGTTTATGGCCGCCAGGGTTGCGATCACGGAGAGGCTCATCGAAGACGATGGCGCTCGGACGGTGGCGTTCGAGGCGGACTACCGCCAGTTCGCCGTTCTTAATCGGTATGTCCGGGGCGAGAATGTGGATCCCCTTTCGGCGATGACGTCTGGGCTAATGTACAACTCGGAAGAGTTTCGGAGTTTCGTCGAGTGGGTGAAGCGCTTTAACAAAGCCGCTCGATCTCCGGTCTCCTTCGTGGGAATCGATGCCGTTTACGCGCCGGGCTATATCGGAGCGGCCAAGAAGCTGGTCGAAAAGGCCGACCCTGGCTTTGAGAAACGGAATGGATTTGCGTGGCTCGGGTTCGTCGACGTCAAAGTCCCGGTCCAGGAGAGAATCGCGAAGGTTGACGACCTGTTGCAACGTCTCCATGGCGACACAGCGATCCGCAAGGCGCTAGGGCGCGAAGACTTCGACGAAGTGGTCGAAAGTCTGGGGCTTTTTAAGGCGCTAACTACCCCGAAGCCATCGCAGGACCCAGACTTGTCTCGCGACCAATTTATGGCCGACAACCTCGTTGCCTTCTTGAAAAACCATAAGGGGCAGGCCGTTCTGTGGGCGCACAATTCGCACGTTAACAAAGACAACTTCCACCACATCGGCAAATCCCTCGGGGTTCATCTTCGGGAAAGGTTTGGCCGCCGATACTACGCGATCCGTACCGACTTCGATCACGGCGTGTTCTGGACCTTGGGGCAGGACATCCAATCGCACGAGGTGGGGCCCGCCGCGACCGGCGCCAGCGGGCAGATCCTTGGGCTCGCGAAGGCGAAGTCGTTCTTTCTCGACTTCTCGACTGCGGCCAAAGAACCGGAAATCAAGCGATTTCTTTCCGAGTCGCAAAAGTCTCGGTACTCGGGCGCGGTGTACGATTCCACGCACGAGTACACCGAAGATATCCCATCGCAAAGCTTCGACGCACTTCTCTTCTTCGACGCGATTACCCCGTTCACACTCATCAAAAAGAGTCTCGCCAGCCACTGATCCGCCTGGAGAAATAGGCTCTCATGCCGCTCTCCACGAGGAGCCGTAGGATGATGCCGGGGACCTCGTTCCTGATCGACCGCAAAGACAGACTCTTTCGGGGACGCTTTTCACTTCGAAGTCAAGCAATCGCCGCGGCGTTTTCTTCCCGGATCCAGGGTTCGACGAAAGTCGCATTAATTCCCGCCAGATATCTCCCAAGGCGCTCGCACAAGAGCTGCCCAATTCCCTTTCTTTGCCGGGATGGGGCCAACAACAACTCTATGGAAGAAGCCTCGGCCAAAGGGGCGCTTCCAAATCCTACGATAGCGCAGATTGGTGATTGCTCAGATTCAAAGCCACATATTTTGTGGCCGCCCACCTGGGATGCTGTTCGAATGCCTCTCGGCGCGGGACTAAGTTTGGGCACAGGTTCAGAATCGGCCAAACTCAAGTTGCCATGTTTCGTTTTGCAATCGTCGGTGCTGGGTGGCGCTCCGAGTTCTTTCTCCGGATCGCGCGGGAACTCCCGGACAAGTTCGAAGTAACGGGGGTGCTGGCGCGACGGCCGGAACGCGCGGCCGAGCTGCGGAAAACGTGGCCGATTCGGATTTATGACTCGATAGATCAGATTGCGGCCGACCGGCCCGACTTCGCGATCACCTCCGTTTCCTGGGAAAGCAACCCGGTCGTGATCAAGGCACTGGCGGATCGCGGCATCGCTGTCCTCTCGGAGACCCCGCCCGCTCGGGATGTCTCCCAAATGGTTGAACTCAACGAGCTGGTCAAGGGTGGGGCAAGGATTCAGGTCGCTGAACAGTACTGCTTTCAGCCATTGCACGCGGCCAGAATCAAGCTCGTTCGTGGCGGAAAACTCGGCGAAGTCTTTCAGGCGCAGGTCTCGGTCTGCCACGGATACCACGGCATCAGCCTCATCCGTCGCCTTCTCGGTATCGGATATGAGCCGGCCAAGATCGTAGCGCGAACCCTCCCCGAGGTGGTCGTCGGAGGTCCCGACCGGAACGGCCATCCGCCGACCGAAGAACGGATCGACCGCCAATCGCAACTCGTCGCGTACCTCGATTTCGGAGATAAGCAAGCCGTATTCGACTTCGTCGGATCCATGTATCACTCCTCGATTCGGTCCCATCGAATGCTTGTGCGGGGCCCGCGGGGAGAAATTAACGGCGACGATGTTCGGTACCTGGAAGACTTCCGGACGCCGATCGAATACACGCTCCGAAGGGTCGACGCGGGACAAACCGGTAACCTCGATGGGCACTTCCTTCAAGGAATACTTGGCGGCAGCGAGTGGCTATACCGGAATCCCTTCCCGTTCGCGAGACTGATGGATGACGAAATCGCCATCGCGGAATGCATGTGGAATATGGGCGAGCATGCCCACGGAGGACCAGACTTCTATTCGCTCGCCGAGGCCAGCCAGGATCACTACCTGTCCCTTCTCATGAACGAAGCGGCAGAGACAGGATTGGAGGTGAGAAGCGTGTTGCAACCGTGGGCAACCGACGTGAAGTAAGCGCGAAACCAGGCGCGTATTTCAGTTATGGACGAGCATCAGGCAAGCGTTTGAACTTCGTTTACCGCCGCTTCCAGGGCTTGAGTGTGGCGGCTTGCATGTTCGACGGTATCGCGTAGAGGTTGGAGATCTAGTCCCAAACCGGCGTCGGAGGGCGCCGTACTGAGGCGCTGGAGGGTGTCTCGCATGCCGCGCATCGACTGCGCCAGCATCTCGAGCTGCGCGTCGACGCGCTCGACGACGAGCGAGAGGTCTCTGACCGACTGCAGCCGCCCCTGGCAGATCTCAAGACTTCGCTCTAACGCTTCGCGGGTCACGGGGTCGTTCGTCTGCTCGAGTCTCTTCCGAATCTCTTCCGTTTCGGAGGAGACTTGGGCCGGCGTCGACAGTCCGACGGCGCCGCGCTCCCTCAGCGATCGCAACCGGGTCTCCTCATCCACGAGCCGGTTGAGCTGCTTCCAAACGTCGTCGGCGGTCTCTTCGGTCAGCTTCAGGCTGCAAAGCACGAGAGCGGCCTCGCTGTAGGCGCGCTGGACCGGAGAAAGATCCAATGACGGAAGCAGCGCGGCCAGTTCGTCCGTGGAAAGCCGCTTGCGGCTTCTTTGGTAACCCTGGTAGGCGTGGAGAAGGCCAACCGCTAAGACACTGAGCACCGCAAAGTTTACGGAGGGATCTCCGAGCATCGGCTTTATGGCTATGGCGCCCACGAACGCGATAGCGTAGAAGGCAAACCAGGCAAAGCAGCCCTTACCGTACTGCTTCATCCAAAGCGACTGGTACGCCCTTATCGCTTTCGCATGCTCAGGCACCGAGTTCGACGGGCCCGACCAGGCGTATTGCTGAGTGAATTGGTCGGCGAGCCGATTGATCTCCGGGTGAATCCGTCCGTCCAACCTCATTGCCCTAAAGATACGCTAATCGGAAGCGGGGGGACGCACATCGTATTTGAGCGGACTACGTAAAGTAGGTCGGCCCAGTTTCAGAGTGCGCGAATCTCAGTCTGGTGCCGTTGACCCCCGAACAAAGTTGGCACTGACTCGACACGAACCGGAGGTCGCTTCATCACTTAAAGCTGGCTGGCCATCTAGGATGCAGTTCGAACTGCGCTAGTCCAATTTCCGCAGATAGACGGATGGGATGCAGCCTGCCGTCGGCTATGAAATCATCCGGGCCGGCCGTCACGACGGACCCACGTGCGAGAAGACGTGGGAGTTCTGAAACGGACGCTACGTCCTGACGCGATCTCCGATTCACTTTGGAGGTTTCCGTCATAGGAGCGGGCAAACATTAGCCCAATCATTCCAGGCGTCACGTTGAATTCTGTTGAGGTAGCATCCGCCTTACGCGGCAAGTAAGAGCCAACTTGCGCCGACTACTTCCCATGAATAGTCTCTCCGAACAGCAACAGGCGATGGTCGATCTTTTTCAGAGGCACGTGGAAGCCGAAATGACCGGCGACTTGGAGACGACGATGGGGACAATGACCGATGACCCCCATCTAAATCATGTACCCACCATGGCAGGGGGCATCGGCCGGGAGGGAGTTAGGGCGTTCTACCGCGATCATCTCGTCGGCAAATTCTTTCCGCCGGATGTGCAGATGACGAGCGTCTCGCGTACCGTCGGATTCGATCAGATCGTGGAAGAACTTCTGGTAAGTTTCACCCATAGCGTCCCGATCGACTTCTTGTTGCCCGGAGTGCCACCCACGCACAAATTTGTCGAGGTCGCCTTCGCCGTCATTGTCGGATTCAAAGACGGCAAGGTTTCTCATGAGCACATCTACTGGGATCAGGCGAGTGTGCTCGTTCAGGTGGGCCTCTTGGATCCGGCGGGGCTACCGGTTTGCGGCGGTGAATGCGCGCGCAAAGTACTCGATCTGACGATTCCCAACCGCACCTTTTGACCGAGCGGTGACCGGCTCGCAACCAACCGATAACCACCAGGGATTCTCAAAGATCGCTGTTTGGCCGGGCTATCCCTTGCCCGTTCCCAGCGCGCATATACTGGCTGGCCAGCTAGGATTCGGATCTGGCCGTTCGTGCGGGTTATATGATCCGAATCGCCTTAGGAGAGGCCTCTCTCTACTTTGAAGTGGACTTTGTCTCGATCAGCTTGATTCGCATATTTCGGTACGAGGCTTTTGTTTTGCCGCCGCCATGAATTTGGAGGGCGAAGCGGGCAATAAAGCTTGAAGGGTCGGCATATCTTTAATCCGGCGGCGAGGGCGTCATTCGCTGCTCGGAATTTGATGGATTGGTACGACTCTTGCTATCAAGAAGGTGCCAGGGGCATGACGATCAACTGGAGAATCGTGCGTGGCCGTCTTGGGATGCAGGTCGAACTTCCTTGCCGTTCGCGGCTTAACTCGCAAGTTAATTACCTTGTGCAATCTGTTCGCTGAATCGTTTGCTCGGCGATACCAGGCTGTCGGCCTACGTCCAATCAAGTCACGCGTTTGGCTTGAACCAGATCGCGAGAAAAAGGAGGGGGAAACCCTCCACTAGCCAATGACTCCAGCTAGTTGGAGCCGGGTCGATACGTCTGACGGTCGGCTCGGCGTCTGCTGCGCGCTGAAGAAGGCGTAACGTGAAATTGGACGCGTTTTGCATGAAGGCCTCATCGGCATAATCTTCAGAATCCCACCAACGCCAGCCGCCCGCATGCGCAGCGAATTCGTTTCGCAGAAAGTAAATGTATTCGGCTAGTTCACCGTCGCTCCGACTTAAGCCCAACTTCGACACGAGGGCCGTGCGCCTCGGGTCTCCAACTGGCAGGCTCCAAGGCATCGCCTGCAATGACTGTATCACGCAATCAAAGGCAACTAGCGCCTCCATTCCGAATCCTGCGGATATGAGCTTCTGACCGCGAAGGAAGTGGAACACGGCTTGATGGATCGCCGGTTCCAAAGTATTTCGATGCGTCCATCGAGATCGGATCCGGGGTGCCTCGATTCTGCCCCAATAGAGAACGTTGTCGCGAAACGCGTCACTCAGCGCTCTCTTTGGCAATATTCCTGAATCGTATCGCTGAGAATGACCCTGCGATCCGAAAGGGTGAAGCACAGCGCCATCGCGCTCCCACGCAATCATGAGCACCTTCGCAACATGGGAACGATGCACGTATTGTCGGGCATAGTGCCCCAACCACGAGAGCTGATCATAAACAAACTTATCACGGAAAACCCCATGCCAACCGAAGCCCCATCCGGGCAGGAAGGTGCTCACTGCTAGACCGTTTTCGCTCGGAGTCGTACGCCAATCGCGACCGGATGCAAAGAAACGAGGAGACAAAGAATCGCCTAGAAGGACGGTCCTGCATTCTGACCATGCGTCTCTCTTTGCAATTTCATTAAAAAATCGGTCGACACCGGACGATAGCTTGGCGCGCATCTCGGCAGGCTGTTTGCTCTCGTCAAACCACTGGAGAATGAGAGATTTTGCGCGCGCAGTTTGGTTTGTCATGCAGGAACGATATCACTGTGACCTGCTCAAACTTTTACGCGGTTCCCTATGATTGGGTCGAGAGCTGGCCACCACGATACGAACCTGGCGGCTTCGCAGAGAATTATGGGATCCAAATCGCCCTGAGTGGGACCACTCTTCACTTTGAGGCAGGCTTTGTCTCGATTAGCTTAATTCGCATGTTTCGGTACCAGGCTTTTGTTTTGCCGCCGCCGTGGATTTGGAGGGCGAAGACGCCGGCTTCGGTGGCGGTGGGGAGCTCGGTTTCGGTGTAGTCGGCGACGGGGTAGCCGTTCAGCCAGGTTCGGCAGCGGGCGCCTTCGCAGATGATGTCGACGTCGTTCCATCCGCCGTGGCGGGTTATCGATCGCGTGTAGTCGGTATCCGGCTGGGTGAGCCATCGATTGCGGCGGGACTCGTCGTAGATGAAGCCGGGGTTGTCGTTGTCGACTTCGTACTGGTAGCCGGAGACCTCGTTGGGGGGATTGGGGATGCGTTTGGTTCGGAACTGGACGCCGCCGTTGACGTAACCTTCCGTGCCCTCGATCTTGAATTGCATCTTGAGGTGGAAGTCGCGGTAGCTTCCCGTCGTGCAGAGGAATTGGTTTTCCGGGGCCATCTGGTCGAGGGCGCCGGCGACGATCGCGCCGTCCTCGACCCGCCAGGTTTTCATGTCCCCCTCCCAGCCGTTCATGGTCTTACCGTCGAAGATCGGTTGGAAGCCCTTCTCGGGATCCGGCAGAGCGAAGCAAACGAAGGAATCCGACACCCGTCCCTTGTCGAACCCGAACGACTTGCCGAAGCCACCGCCGGAGGCGGCGATGACGACGTATTGCTTGCCCTTCACGCTAAATGTGGCGGGCGCGGCGTAAGCCGAGGCGGGGAGCGGATAGCTCATGAGCGTCTCGCCGGTCCGGCTGTCGAACGCTCGGAAGGTGCTGTCGCACGTGGCGCCCACAAACACGAGGTCACCCGCAGTTGCCAGCGTGCCCCCGAAATTCAGCGTTCCCGTAGGTGGAATGCCCTTTGCGGAAAGCTCCCGGTACTCGCCCAGCGTCTTGCGCCATGCGAATTGGCCGGTGTTTAGGTTGATTGCGGTGAGGCTTCCCCAGGGCGGCTTGACGCCGGGATAGCCTTGGTCGTCGAGGAGAAACCGGTAGCTGGTGGGGTTGGCGACGATCGCGGGGATGTTGTTGGTGTTGACGAATAGGGTGTTCGTTCGCGGGTCGAAGGAGCCGCCGGACCAGGGAGAACCTCCGAAATATCCCGGCGCGACCACGGTTCCGTTTGCGGTCGGCGGGAGGTATGGCTGGCCGTAACTGAGGGTCTTGAGCTGATTCAGCACGGAAGCTCGACCGGACGCCGTTAGGTCGGTCACCTTTTGCTCGTTAAAGACGGTTTCGGAGAGCGCGGGCGGCAGCACCGGCTCGGGCTGCGTGGGCGAGCCGTCCGCGATGCGGCCGGCGGGGACCTCTTTCACATCAAAGAGCGGTTTTCCAGTCACGCGGTCGAACACGAAACAGAAGCCCGTCTTGGTGACCTGGGCCACCGCGTCGATGTCTTTGCCGTCGCGCCGCACTTGGCATAGAACCGGGGCGCTCGCATTGTCGTGATCCCAAAGATCGTGGTGAACGGTCTGGAAGTGCCAGAGCGGCTTGCCGGTTTTGGCATCCAGGGCGAGGACGCAGTTGGCGTACAGGTTGTTGCCTGGGCGTCCGCTCCCGTCGAAATCGGGAGACTCGGAGCCGGTGGCGGCGAACAGGATGCCTCGTTTGGCATCGAGGGTGTAGCCGTTCCAAGCCCCGGCCGAACCGGCGGCACCGGGGTTGGTGATCACGTCGAAATTCCAGCGCCGCTCGCCAGTGCGGACCGAAAACGCCATGATGTTCCCCGGCGCCGAACCGGCGTCCTCGCCATTCGCGAGGCCGACGTACACGAGGTCTTGGTAGACCGTCGGCGCGGCGGAGACTCCGACGTAGGCGTCCTTCCACTTCTCGCCGAGTTGGGCTCGGAGGTTGACGGGTTGAAAGTTCGGGTCGGCGAGGCCGGTCTTCGCGTCTACGGATAAGATTCGACCGTCGGGGGTGCCGTAGAGGATTCGCTTTTGTTTTCCGTCGGTCCAGTAGGCAAGGCCGCGGCTCGCCTTCTGGTGGCCGCTGCGGTTCGGGTCGTTATGCGATTCGAAGGACCATTTCGGAACGCCGGTGGCCGGGTCGAGCGCGACAATCCGTCCCGTGGTCGTTACGAGGTACATCGTTCCGTCGACCACCAGCGGCGTGCATTCGATCGGCGTGTTGCCGGAAGAATCGCCCGTGTGATACACCCAGGCGACGCTCAGGTTTTGAACGTTGCGAGCGTTGATTCCCTTTAATGTGGAGAAGCGCGCCCCTCCCGGATCGCCTCCGAAAGACTCCCAGCCGGTGTCACTAGCTTGGGCGGCACTGAATGCCGGGATAACGAAGGCGGCGGTGGCGAATCGAGCCAGAGCCCGAGGGAACAATCTCACTTGTCCATACTGTAGGAGTTCGGACGTACCATTGAATGTACAGGACGTCCATCTCTTATCTTAATCGGACAGCATGGCTCAATTCGACTTTCGTGTCCAGGACGTCAGCACCCCGCTCGGCCGCATCGCGCTGGGGGGCCGGTTCCTGGATCACACGGGTACGCCGCTGGTTCGGGACTGGCAGGTGCGCGGCGCTTATAGCCTTGCGTGCGTGACGCGCGGACGCGGCCTCTATTACGACGTGTTCGGTCGTTTCCAAGAGTTGGAGGTGGGCGACCTCATCTTGGTCTTCCCGGACATCGGCCACCGGTACGGGCCGGAGGGCACCGACACTTGGGACGAATGCTTCCTGATCTTCGACGGTCCGATCTTCGATTTGTGGCGCGGGGTTGGTTTGCTCCGGGCGGCCGAGCCGATCATCAAGCTTGGTGGCGAGGCCGACGATTGGTGTTCGGGAGCGCTGGCGCGTATGGAGGCGCTGCAGGCAGAACCGACGGTTTACCGCTTCCAAGAGTTGGTCATGACCATGCTGGAGCCCTTCTCACGCCGCCAATCGGACAGCCAAGCGGCTGCACCGGACTGGCTGCTACGGACTCAGGCCCGGTTGGATCGCGTTGAGGAGAACATCGAGATCGAGTCGTTGGCCGGCGAAATCGGAATCGCCGCCCGGACGTTGCAGCGCCATTTTCATCGTGCCACCGGGCTCTCGCCGCAGCAGTATCGAGACGAGAGGCGGCTTCGCGTGGCTTTGGAGATGCTGACGCATGCTCCGGGGATCAAGCTGCGGACGGTGGCGTTGCGGATCGGGTTTGCGGATGAGTACTACTTCTCGCGGTGGTTCAAGCGAAAGGTTGGGGTCGCGCCGCACCAGTGGCGCAGTCAGCCTGGCCGGGACGAGATCTCGTCCCGGCCCTAGTTGGTTAGCCCTTCAGCGACGCCATGTCGATGGAGAAGCGATACTTCACATCGGAGCGAAGCATGCGCTCGTAGGCTTCGTTCACTTGTTGAATGGCGATGGTCTCGACGTCGGCGGTGATGTTATGCTCGCCACAGAAGTCGAGCATCTCCTGGGTTTGGGCGAGGCCGCCGATGGGGGAGCCGGAGACGCTGCGGCGGCCCATGATGAGGTTAAACACCGGGATGCTGAGCGGCTTCTCCGGCGCACCGACCATGGTCAGGTTGCCGTCGACGCCGAGCAGGTTGATGAAGGAGGTCACGTCGTGGTCGGCGGAGACGGCGTCCAGGATGAAGTCGAAGGAGCCGGCGTGCTTGGCCATTGCGTCGGCGTCTCTCGAGATCACGACCTCGTCGGCGCCGAGTCTTAACGCGTCCTCTACCTTGCTCGGGGAGGTGGTGAAAACGACGGTGTGGGCGCCGAGGGCGTGGGAGAACTTGACCCCCATGTGGCCCAGACCGCCGAGACCCACGATGCCGACCTTCTTGCCGGTGGTCGCTCCCCAGTGCTTGAGGGGCGAATAGGTAGTGATGCCGGCACAGAGGAGTGGGGCGGCGCCCGCGAGGTCGAGGTTGCCCGGGATGCGGACGACGAACCGCTCATCGACCACGATGCTATCCGAGTAGCCACCGTACGTGACGGGCGCGGTGCCGTGCTTGTCCGGGAAGTTGTAGGTGAGGGTCCAGTTCGAGCAGAACTGCTCGTTACCGGCCAGACAGTGGAGGCAGGTCCCGTCGGAATCGACGAGGCATCCGACGCCGACGGTATCGCCGGCCTTGTATTTCGTGACGTTGGCGCCGACCGCGGTGACTCGGCCGACGATCTCGTGGCCGGGGACGCAGGGGTAGACGGTGGGCATCGCGTCGTGCCACTCATCGCGAACCTGGTGGAGGTCGGAATGGCAGATGCCGCAGAAGAGGATCTCGATGTGGACGTCGTTCGCGGTCGGCTCGCGGCGGGGGATGGTCGCGGCCGCAAGCGGCGAGGTTGGACTAGTGGCGGCGAAGGCTCGGGCTTGAGTGGTGGGCATTGTTGTTCTCTTGGGTGGACGGTTTTCGGCCTATCGGACCGTGTTGGTCAAGAGTGTATGCCTCGCTAGTGGCCCTTGTTTGGAACGATCCTGCAAACCTTTTGGCCGATCCTGCAAATGTTTTCGCGCGGTATATTTCCTTGAAATGTTGACTTTTAACGGTTTGAACGAGGAGCGGGTGCGTTTGAACCGCGAGGAGTTACGGCAGCGTATCGCGGCCGCTCTGCCCTCGGATGGGACGGTGGAGGCTTTGGAGGGGCTGCATCTTTACCGCGCTAGCCGCCCCACGGAGCGGATTTCGGGCGTGTCGAATTTGTCTTTTTGCGTGATCGCCCAAGGCGCCAAAGAGGTACTGCTCGGCAACCGTAAATATCGCTACGACCCCAGCCGATACCTTCTGGCTACTGCCGAGTTGCCCGTCACCGGATGCGTCGTCGATGCCCGCCCAGACGAGCCTTACTTGTCGTTGCGGCTAGACCTCGACGTGGCCATGGTCGCTTCCGTAATGGTAGAAGCCGGCGTCCCTACCCCGTCAGGCACTTGCGACGCGAAGGCGCTGGTGGTCAGCGTTTTAGAGCCCGGCCTACTGGACGCCGTGGTTCGTCTCCTCCGCTTGCTTGAGAATCCAACGGATGCCCGGACGTTCGCCCCGCTGGTGAAACGAGAGATCATTTTGCGTTTGTTGATGGGCGAGCAAGGCGGCCGGTTGCGGTGCTTGCCTCCGCTTGGCGGCCATTCCGACCGGATCGCAAAGGCCGTCGAGCGCCTGCAGCGCGACTACCGGCAGCCCCTGCATATCGAGAGTTTCGCCCGAGACCTCGGAATGAGTTCCTCCGGGTTTCACCACCACTTCAAGGCCGTCACGGACATGAGCCCTTTACAATTTTTGAAGGGATTGCGCCTGCACGAGGCTCGGCGGTTGATGTTGGACGAGCGCTTGGATGCGACTCGCGCAGGTCTGCGGGTCGGGTACGACGACGCGTCGCATTTCAGCCGGGATTACAAGCGGCTCTTCGGCGAGTCGCCGATTCGGGATGTGGAACGGCTGCGGACGATGGTGGTTGGGGACTGAGCCGGCTCTCGTCCCAACTATTCGAACAGAGACGGTCTCCCTTCAAGTTTCAGTAGTGGTAAATCCGATGAGCCCAAGATCGAGTCTCGGGCATTTTCGCCGATTTGTTATCTAACGATGTAGCCCACCTTTAGCTTTTCCGCTCCACCAGCGCGCAGCGCCAAAAGTTTGGCATTTATCTCCGATTGAGGGGCCTCGGTAACCCTACTAATCGTTACCCCGGATACGTGCTTTCCCTGGGCGGCAAGTAGCTTGCCGCACGCGCCCGCCCAAACTTCTTGTCGTGGGTCATCGTAGAGTTTGGCAAACGGGCCACTTACCGGCCTGAGCGTATCCCCCATGCGCAAGGTTACCAACGCTTCCTCAAATTGACCTTGGTCGACCTGAATAGACGCAAGCTTGACGAGCCATCGGGCTTGTTGTGCATGAGACTCGTCCGCAGGCAGAGCGGCGATCGCCAACCGCATGTAAGCGTTTGCCTCTTTGAGTTTGTTTTCCTGCTCAAATACGTTCGCTTGATTGCAAAGCACCGTGCCTTCCTCTGCACCTGGCAACGGCATGCCGTACCCTCTCATTTGGGCACCGATACTTGTCGCATCCGCGATCGTTGAGCGTTCCGCAGATATAGGGTCATAGTCCAGCAGTTTAGTTGAGCCGGGCTTCTTTGTCTCCAACGCCACATTTTCGTAGGCATCCATTTCGTCTATCAGCAAGTGGACGAGCTCTTTGTTTATTTCGTAGTTGGGAGGACGGAGGCTATATCTTCTGTAAACGGCTTCGGCGGTTTGTAGCTTTACCACGGCATCTTTCGCGATATCGACGCTTCCATGTTTCGAAGCACAATTTATGATATCGACGATAGCAAGCATAGTGTTGACTTGACTTTCCAGATACTTTCGTGTCGCTTCGCCTGGAGCATAGTTGGAAGTTCGCGTCAAATTTACGACCCAAGGGTCACTTAGCAGCTCGGGTTCGGTTAAATGACGCAGCAGGCCTTGCGCGATATTCACCTCATTGCCCAGTTTGCCCCGGTCCGGATCGGCGAGATGTAAAAATGCAATATCAATGTGAATAAGGACACGGCGGACATTGGCGTCCGTCTTCTTGGCGGCCGCATCAGCAAGGTCAAAATCTTTTGCGGCCTCAGCGTTTGCACTAGGATCGAGCAAACGGTGGGCCTTGAATGTCTGTGCCTCACCGATTCTCTGGTACGCCATCGCTCTGAGCAGAGAACCTTCTTCGTTTGGTGACGCCGATAGTTTTTTTAGCAAGGCGTTGCCATCCTCGATCACAGCATCAGGCTTGTCATCCGGATCATGCGCGCTGGCCAACTGCTCCAACGAGTTCAGTCCCGAGATCTGATTAGTAGGCGGATCAGTCGGCCGGCTTTGAAAAGAGCGAGATTTCCAGAGAAAGAAAAAGAGTGTAGCCGCAGCGAATGCGGCGGTCAGCGGTATCCAACGGCGGGGCCGAACCTCCGGAGCCGAGGAGGCCGGCTCAGAAGAGTTACGTGATTGGGTTGGTTCCGCTGGCCCGGGAACATCTTCGAGCTTTGTAGACGCACCGTTGACAAATTCCGGTTGAAACTCTGACGGGGTTTCAACCATTTCATCACGGCGGCCGATCTCCCCTCCAGGTGAGCCAGCCACCTCATGCAGCGAATACGGTGGACGTACCACATCGATTTTGGGCTCTACTTCGGAAGCGTTCGCCGGCAAATGCCCGCCGGTCTCTCGTTGCCCCTCCAGCGTCTGCTCTGAACTAAGTTCGAGATTCGATGGCGGCCTTTCCGGGTCGTCAAATTGAATTCCGGAAGGAGCGTCATTTGTGATGCTAGGGCCACGGAGCAGGTCCTCAAGAGAATGTTCGCTCCCTCCAAATCGAAAATCGTCGGGATCTTTTGTTGCAAAAAGCACTTGGACGAATTCAAGAAGCGTGGTTCGCGTCGCCTTTGGGGCTTCGCTATTTAAGATTTCAGAGAAGACACCCTCGCCCGGCAGCCTTCCCCCCACCTTGTCCTCCAACACGTGCGCGATGGAGATGTTCGATCGCGGCACCCCGTCCAGATCAACCCAGTTGGCTATCGGCTTGCCAAGAAGCTCTCGGATCTTGTAGGGCTTTAGTTCGCGAATCTTCCAAAGATTCTTTTCGATGCCCAACTCAAGGGCTCGCTGGTTCACTTTTTCTCGAAAGGCGGGAATAAGGTCTGGATCGAGAAGAATCTTGCGCTCTGGCACCTTACATATATTTTATCTTACGACGGAGACTCCTTGGGAGGGCGCTCGTACTCACTTTCGAGCGTTTTCGAATGTTCGCGGACATCTGCGAAGGTTCTCGCAACGGCGACCCCTCTTTTTTGCCACCATAAATAGAAGCGATGAAAATTGCATCGCTTTTCAGTAGAAGGTCTCCGAGGCTTTCCCTCTTCCTCGCTTCGCTAGTCTGCGCGGCCACATCGCCCGCCCAGGTGGCTTTCCACGTAACGCCTATCGCATTGTCCCCGTTGAGCGTGAACAACAAGAACCACGCCGTGGGAGCGATTGGCGCCACTGCCGCTTACACGGACGGGACCACGACGAATCTCATCAGCTTCTCGGCATCTCAATTTCCCGGTTCGGTCGCCGTGATCACCAGCAACGCGACGAGCATCAACGATTCGGATATCGCTACGGGATCCGTGACGGTGCAGAATTCCGTAACGTCGCGACAGACCACGTACCCGTTCATTTGGGCGGCGTCGGTGCCGGGCAGTCAGCCTCGCGTCATCTTCTCCAGCTATTCCTACGGTTCGGCCAATGCGATCAACACTTCCGGTTCCATCGCCGGAAATTTGATCGATAGTTCGGGGAGGGGCCGCGGCTTTATTGCGCTCGCGCCGAACTACACCGTCGTGCAGGCTTCGGCCGGGTCAGCCTTTCTTGCGAACAAGTACGGCATCAATGACTCCAACGTCGCCGTAGGCTTTGACCTGTTTCTCCCCGGCAGCGGTTTTCCGACGGGTTCCTATCCGGAAGTGGCGACCACCGGCGGATTTCAGGTTCTGACCGGCCAGTTTAGCCACGGGGGGACGCTTCGGGCGATCAAGGGAGCTTCGGCGACGGGGGAATGGTTGGACGGCAGCGGCCAGCCGCAGGCGTCTATCTACAACGTGCAGACGGGTGCGCTTACCGTTCTCGGAACGCTCACGCCCGGGGGGCCGACGGGGATCATGGCCTACACGATCAACTCGTCCGGCGCCGTCGCGGGGACTGGAAGCATCTCCGGCATTCCCGGAACCGTCGGCTGGATCAGCCAGGGTGGGGCCGTCCCTTCGGACGTGAATCCGTTGACGGACGCCGCCGCGCTTGGGCTTCATATCAACGGAATCCGGTCCATCAGCGACTCGAATACGATGGCCGGCACGGCTACGGACGCCAACGGCAATACGGTCGGCGTGATGTTGACCGCCGTTCCGGCCGGAACGATTACGGTTCAGAGCGTAAGCACCTCGCTCACGAACCCGATCGGCGGTTCGTCTTCCGAAAAAGTCACCGTCACGCTGACGGGGCCGGCGCCGGCTGGTGGCGTCGTCGTATCGCTTAGCTCGTCCAACGCGGGAGTTCCGGTTCCGGCGACGTTGACGGTTCCCACCGGTTTGACGTCGACCGCGATCACGGTGAAGCCGGCCACGGTGGCCTCCCCGACGCCGTGCACAATCGTCGCATCCGCCGCGACCGCGGCGGCGACTACTTTTACGGTCCAACCACCCTCGCCGGCGATCTCGATCTCTCCGGCGGCAGTGGTGGGAGGCTCGACTCAGCCGATGACGGCAACGGTCTCGTGCAACGTTGCGGCCCCGGCGGGCGGTTTGGTCATCGGTCTCAACTCGTCGAGCACCGCGGTGGGGGCGCCTTCCACGGTAACGATTCCTGAAGGCGCGAAGAGTGTTTCGGTCCCATTGACCACGGCACCCGTCGCGACGCTCACGACGTTCACGCTTATGGCCACCTCGGGCATCAACTCGGCGCAGGCAACGGGAAAGGTGAGTTCGAACTTCTTTGCGAGCGCTTCGGTTGATCCGACGACGGTGCAGGGAGGAGTTTCGGGGAGCGCGGTGCTTACGGTGACCCTTGGAGTCGCCTGTACTTCGGACACGGTGGTGACGCTTACGAGTTCGGCCCCCGACGTCGCTTCGGTGCCCGCCACGATTACGATTCCGGCGGGATCTTTGACGGCGAGCGCGACCATCACGACTTCCACGGTAACGGTTCGGCAGGCGATCCGAATTTCGGTCACCTCGCCAAACCTCGTATCGAAGTCGGTGGCTCTCGTGGTTACGCCATAGGTTAGGTCCTTCATTTGGGGGCGATCTTCTTTGGGAGGTCGTCCCCTTTTTGACTTGTTTGGGCGGCCTGCGTCTTCGACTTGATCGGGATTAGAGCCGGGCCGGGCGACGAAAACTTGAAAATTCTATGTTCTCCTTGCCGAATTTGGAACGTTGGGGAATGATAGGAACGCGATGACGGAAAGAGAAGCCGTGGATTTTCCCGCGCCTCCCGCGGATTTTGACCGGGAGGTTATTGTCGCGTCGGTCGATGGCAACGTTCTGCCCATTCCAAAGGGGGACCAGCTTGCGCTTGAGAACGAGCCGGAGCTCTTCACCGCGTTCCATCATGTTGAGGCGGAGCTGCCCAAACTGGTCGAAACGGACCCTGGTTATCTGCTTTACGAAGAGATTCAGGCGCTTTACACGGCCTCCCAAACCGATCTGGCTCTGGCCAAGGTCATGGAGCTCACGCAGATGCATCCGTACTACGTGAGCGGCTACATCTACGCGGGGTTGGTGATGCTAAACCACGGGGAGTACGGTCCTCGGAAGGCGATCGAAAGCTACCTCCAAACCCTGGAGATGATCGAGGATTTGGTTTCTGGCCGAGTGCCGGTTTCTTTGTTGCCGCCTCTGAAGGCTCCTTGGTCGGCGCCGCACTATCGACGTTCGCGGAACATGCTTCACTACAACCTAGGCGACTGCTACGCCAAGTTCGGCGAATTCGATCTCGCACTTAGGCATATGGAGGCGTCCATGGATCAGGTGTCTGGCGATAGTCTTGCCCGAAGACACATTTACGCGGCTTGGTTGGCTTTTAAGTTGGATAAGCCCTCCCAAGAAGTGCAGGCGCATATGCTCTCGGCGCGGAGTGCTACCTCGGAGCATTGCTTTGCGGTAGAAAAGGCGCTTTTGTCCCACGAACTTGCCGGGCTTGAACAGTTATGACTTACATTTTCCTGAAAGGTGTCCCCATGAAATCGACCTTAGCTCTTTGCCTTCTCCTTGTCGCTACCATTGCGAGTAGTGCCGCACCGGCGATTAAATCGCCAGGACATAAAGCGCATTGCGTGTTGTCTCAAGAGGGGCCGAGGAAGTCGCAGGAAGGGCCTCGGTAGCGCCAAAGATAGAACACGTTGGCTGACCAGGGGTTCTTATGAATATTTTAAGCGAGCCAAAAGAAACCAGCTCTGTTTCGCTCGAACCCGTCTTTAACGCATTCCGGCGCCGCTACCAGGCTTCCCTTTACCGGTTCTTCTACCGACACCTGGCGTCTTGGAACGTGTCGGGGGAGACCGTGAACGACTTGGCGAGCGAGGTCTGGATAAAGATTTGGGTTTCTCGAAGCCAAATGCCGTTGGACGACGAGGAGTTTAAGCGGCGAATGTATCGGATTGCCACGAACGTGATGATCGATTATCTGCGCAAGCCCGATACCAAGTATGCGTATCGGGGTAACAGCTTGGACGACGAGGATTTCACTTTGGAGGCCGTCGATGGTTGCGACGTCGTCCGTCAAGTGGAGGTTAGCGCGATGTGCGAAGCCATCTTGAAGGCCGCCGATCGTCTGCCGGGTAAGTCTCGCCGGATCGCGTTGAGCATTATTCAAGACGTGCTGGAGGGGCGGTCGCCGGCGGAGGCTTATGACGAGATGGTGCGGAAGTTCGGCGAGGATGTGACGCGGGAGTCGGGGAAGACCGCTTGGTTTCGGTCTTGCCGGACTTTGCGGCAGGTCTTGGAGAAGGAGTTGAAGTAGGCGAAATTCGCCATTTGGCCGAGTTCGCGCACAGCAGTTAGGCCATCCCGACCCGAGGAGTTGAAGCCAGCAACGAGAGCGGGGCGCCGCAAGGGTGCGCTACGGGAGGAGATCACAGACTCGACATGAGTTTGAGGACGAGATCGTCCGTGAGCAACTTACCGGCGTTCCACTCTCTCTGAAACGCTTCCGGCTCGAGCCCAGCGCACACGACATCGAGATGCCGAGCATAGGCGGCGGCGCCACTTGGACCCCGTTTGGCCTGAATCGCTTCTCGCTGCAAGTCCGAATAGGCCATCAACTGGGCCGCGAGATCGAATCGGTCCAAGCCCAGCAAAACGGGAATGAGAGACTCGATGCTTGTGATTCCCCGGCCCTCGGAACTCAACGATTGGGATAACGAAAGAGATTGGCAGATATGCTCTTTCGCCTCTGTCAAGGCGCCCATCATCGCCTCGCTCCTGCCCAGGAAGGCCAGGGCGAGCACAATTCCCCTTCGGTCACCCAGCGCCTGATGAATCTCTAAGGCTTGGTTCCAATACTTCACGGCTTCGCCGTACTCTTCCGCCCAGTTCGCAACGTGCGCAAGGCCGAACTGAGTCAAAGCTATGCCCCGGCGATCTCCGAGGGCTCGGAAGATGCCTTCCGCTTCGAGATAGTGGCTTCGCGCGGTCAGGAAGTCCTGCGAAAGAAGGGAAATGTCGCCCAACTGGGAAAGATTAGTTGCGATTCCAATCTCGTCTTCGAGCTCGCGGCAAAGGGAGAGCGATTCGGATAGCACTTCGATTTGCGCGCTACGGCTAGCCTTCAGAAACATTATTTCGCCCCATGTCATCAGGGCGACTACGATTTCGGGTTTGGCATCGGCGCCCCTGGCGTTGGCGATTCCGTCTTCAACAAGAAGGAGCGCTTTCACGTCGTCGCCCTGCTCATGGGCAACCTTTCCGAGGAGAGTCAAACTTCCGGCATCGCCGAGTTTCAAACTCTCGCCGAGATATTCGTCCGCCTTCGCAAAGTCAGACTGAGCGAGACATAGAGCTCCGAGGCGCGCGAACGCCTTCGCTCTGATTGGATCCGGGGCATGGGATGCGTGCGCCAGGGCCTCCGAGATATACCGACGCCCTTCTGCACAGTCGCCGTGGGTGCGCCAAAAACGCCCGAGCGCGGCGGCAAGCCGCAGTCCCTCCGGCAACCCAATATTCCGATTGAGGGCAGATCGAAGGTTGTCCCGTTCATCGAGAAGCTCACCCATCCACTGCCGGTGATCGCGGCCGCGGAGGCGCGCATCGGCTTCTTCGGCGAATTCGATGCACCATTCGGTGTGCGCCCGCATCACCGGCTCCGAATCGTCCGACGCCTCCCGTTCCTGCTCGGCATACTGCCGAACCGGCTCCGACAAGCGGTAACGCCCCCGTGAATGGTCGAACCAAACAAGTGACTTATCGACAAGCGACTCAATAAGGTCCAGTACCGCTCCTTCGTTTATCTCACCACCCGCAACCACTCGCTCAGCTACCGCTAACGTCCAACCGCCCACGAATATCGAGAGCCGCCGGAAGATCCGGCGCTCGTCAACCGTGAGAAGGCCGTACGACCAATCGAGCGTCGCCCGCAATGTTCGTTGCCTCACGGGGAGGTTGCGGCCACCGCTTAGCAGGCCCAGGCCGTCGCCCAAGCGTCGGGCGATTTCTTCGACCTTCATCGCCTTGGTTCGGGCCGCGGCCAGTTCGATGGCGAGGGGCATTCCTTCCAGGTAGGCGCAGATCTCCGCGACTGAAGTGGCGTTGCTCGCACTCAAAGTGAAATGCCGGTTGACGGCGGTGGCACGTTCAACAAACAGCTCAACGCTTTCATAGCCGGCCAAAACTCGGCGGCGGGTAGTGGGGCTGCCCGGGAGATGGTCCAGGTCGGGAAATGGCAGAGTGGGGACCGACCATATTCGCTCTCCCGAGAGCCCGAGCGATTCTCGACTCGTGGCGAGAATTTTCACTCCCGCGCACTCTCGCAACAAGGATTCAACGAAACGTGCGCAGGTGCGGAGGATATGCTCGCAATTGTCGAGAACGATCAAAAGGCGCTTTGTCTTGAGAAAATCGGCGAGAATGCTCGAAAGAGGCCGGTTTGGCTCCTCCGGAAGACCGAAAACGGAGGCAATCTGCCGCTCCAAGAGTTCATCGTTTGAAAGCGCTTCCAGCGCGACGAGCCAAGCGCCGTCGGGAAATTCCGATGCGATCTCGAGCGCCGTTTCAACCGCGAGACGAGTCTTCCCAATTCCCCCGGGGCCAACCAGCGTAATCAAACGACGGCGACGAATTTCTGAAGACACTTGAGACCGCTCTTCCTCACGTCCCACGAAATTGGCCACCGGGTGCGGCAACGAACCGGCGAGCTTGGGTCGTTCAGGTTGAGGCGCCGCTCCGCGGCCTTCTTCTCGCATCTGCCGCCGAAGCTGATCGTACAACCGGGACGTTGCCTCGTCGGGCTCGGCATTAATCTCTGCCCTTAGGATGACCGCGAACTGCCGATAGGCATCCAGGGCGCCGTTTCGGTCGCCACTGCGCGCCAGTGCTTCCATAAGTCCACGCCGTGGAGCATCGGCAAGAGGTGAAATGACGACGGCCTGCCGGTACCGCTCCGCAGCTAAACCAGAGTCTCCCGCGAGGGCGGCGATTTCGCCCAAACGGACAAGCGCCTGCACGCATTTCTGCTCGCGCGAATCGCGTTCTTGAAACACCCAGTCTTCCGTGCAGCCCTGCAAAAGCGGACCGCGATACAGATTGACGGCAGCCTCGAGATCCGCAGCACGGGAACTAGCGATCGCCCTATCGAAGGCGACCACATCTGCGAACGCGCCATCGAGATCTAAGCGGAGGGTACGGCGATCCGGGGCACCTATCCGGTAAGACTGTTCGCCTAAAGCGTTTCTCAGTTGGCTCAATGCGGGACGCAGATTTGCCAGCGCCTGGGTGAGATCGGCCTCCGGCCATAGGGTTCGGGCGAGCCACTCTCGATCCACGGGGCGTCCATTGCGCAAAATCAGCAACGCAAGAGCCCACAGTATTTTCCGCGAGCGGACCGGGGGTAGCGGCTTTCCCCCCACCCACGCTTCAAAAGGTCCAAAGAGCCGAACCGTTAGGGGCGCCTCACCAGGTTCCTCGGCCTTCATTGCGCTAAGTATCCATGAAGGAAGAGCAATCGCCAGTCTAGGTCGAAAAGTCAGGCAACGGTTTTTCACCGCCGCGGATAACGGTTCCGATAACGGTCGGCTTGGACAATCTCTTTCACCGCGAAGTTCAAATCGCGATGAGAGGAGAACATGGATCTCAAAACAATGATTTTGTTGGGAGGGCTCGCCCTTTCCAGTGTCGCCAACCACTTCAACGGAGTTCGCAATCCAATGTCAAACACCAAGCCTTCCATCGTCCTCGTCCACGGCGCCTTCGCAGACGGATCGGCCTGGACCAAGGTGATCGCAATCCTTCAGCGAGACGGATACGCCGTGACGGCAGTCCAGGATGCCATGGAGTCGTATGCCGGCGATGTCGCTACCACCAAGCGCGCCATCGATGGGCAGCCGGGGCCAGTGGTCCTTGTCGGACACTCCTACGGCGGAATGGTCATCTCTGGAGCGGCGACGGACAAGGTGAAAGCTTTGGTCTACATCGCGGCGTTCGGCATGGATAAGGACGAGACCGCGATGGCTCTGCTCAGCAAATATCCGACCCCGCTCGGAACCTCGCTGGCGCCGGACTCGGCCGGCTTCCTCACCATCGATCGGTCCAAATTCCACGACGTGTTCGCGGCTGATCTTTCTGCCCGTGAAACCGCGATCATGGCGGCCGCTCAGGGTCCAATCAAGGGTGATATTTTCGGTACGCCGATGGGTGCGCCGGCCTGGAAGACGATTCCAAGTTGGTATCTGGTCGCCAAAAGCGACCAAGCGATTCACCCGGACTTGGAGCGTTTCTTCGCGAAACGGATGAACGCGAAGACGACGGAAATCGAGTCGAGCCATGTTCCGTTCCTTTCAAATCCTGAAGCGGTCGCTAGCATCATCGAAGAGGCGGCCAAAGCTGTCGAGGCCGGAAAGTGAGCTTCCTTTTAGCCTTGCTTGTGACGGCGGCCGGCCCACTTCAAGGGTTTCACGAAGGTGACCAACGGGTCGATTCCGGAGCCGTAGTCCACTACGTAAAGGGCGGCAAAGGCGAACCGGTCGTCCTGGTTCACGGGTTTGGTGAAACGGAGCGCATGTGGCGGCCCATTATGCCGACGCTGGCGAAGGAGTATACGGTCATCGCTCCCGACCTTCCGGGGCTCGCCGGCTCCTCGTTCATGCCCGGAAACGTTTACGACATGAAGACGGTCGCGATCCGGCTTCATGAGTTTGTTGGGAAGCTGGGATATCACCGGATACGGCTGGTAGGGCACGACATCGGGCTGATGGCGGTCTATGCCTATGCGGCGCTCTATCCCGGCGAGGTTCAGAAACTGGCTTTGCTGGATGCCCCAATTCCAGGCATCGGAGACACTTGGCCGAAAGTGTTTAACAATCCTGCCCTGTGGCACTTTCACTTCCCGAATAGTCCTATCGCCCTCAAACTCGTACAGGGGCGAGAGCGGATTTTCCTGGATCACTTCTGGATGAGCTTCTCGGCAAATCCGAACGAAGTTAAGATTCCGGAATCGGAACGTGAGTTTTATGCACGGGTCTATGCCCGTCCGGGCGCCATGCGTGCCGCCCTTGGTTATTTCAAGGCGTTCCCAACCGACGCCGATCAGAACGCCGCCTTCCTTGCGAAGGGCAAGCTGCCGATGCCGGTACTGACGATCGAGGGAGATCACGGGATGGGCGGCGCGCTCAAGGCACAAGCGACCGATGTGGCAAGCGACCTTCGATCCGTTCTTCTGAAGAACACGGGCCACTGGATGCTGGACGAGCGACCCGAACAGATCAAAGCCCAATTGATCCCTTTCTTGCGAGGTGACCGGTAATGCGGGCCATCTTCGTGGTGCTTTCCGTGACTGCCGTCTCTGGGCTAAGCCTAGCGACGGCTACTCAGGGCGTCGGTTCTCAACGAATTCGGCTGACGCCTACCGAGATCGCTTCGCTCAGACACATTAGCGCCGGCGCAGGAACCTCCGGACTCTCTGGCATTCAGACCCGGGTGCTGAAGGGCGACCCTACGAAAAGCGGGCTATACACCATCGAGCTTAGAGTTCCGGCGCACACGCGGATCGAGGCTCATACGCATCCCGACGACCGCGTCGTGACCGTCGTCTCCGGCATCTGGTCGTTTGGTTACGGCGTCAAGTACGACGCCAAGGAGTTGAAGGCGCTCCCGCCGGGAAGCTTTTACTCCGAGCCTTCAAACGTTTCGCACTTTGCCCAAACCGGCGAAACACCCGTCCTCGTGCACATCAGCGGGTACGGCCCCTCGGGTACGCGATACACCAATCACTGATTTCGAACCCCAACCAAAGAGCAAATAATGTCAAGCCAACTTCGCCGAGATCCGTTCAGCGACTCCCTGCTGACCCCTGAAAACTGCGCCCTGCTCGTGATCGATTATCAGCCACCGCAGATGAACACCATCCGGTCGATGGACAGCGCAAAGCTGATGTCGAACGTCTTAGCGGTCGTCGAGACCGCCAAGCTTTTTCATGTTCCGATGGTACTGACCAGCGTTGGAGTCGAATCGGGCGTTAACCCGGATACGGTGCCGCCCCTAAAACAAGCCATGGAGGGCGCCCCCTCCATGGATCGTACAAGCATCAACGCATGGGAAGACATGGAATTTGTGGCCGCCGTGAAAGCGACCGGTCGCAAGAAGCTGATTATGTGTGCGTTGTGGACGGAAGTCTGCCTCGCGTTTCCGGCGCTCGATGCCCTTCGCGAAGGTTATGAGGTCTTTCCCGTCGTGGACGCGGTCGGCGGAACTTCCCTTGAGGCCCACGATGCCGCCCTGCGGCGAATAGAGCAAGCCGGCGGGCAGCCTATCAGCTGGATCAGCTTGCTTTGCGAACTCCAGCGCGACTGGGCCCGCACGGCTACCGCGGGAGGAATGATCGAGGTCGGACTTCATCAAGGTGGGCCTTGGGCTACCGAGATCGCAATTAAGCAATTTGCCCGGGCCTGAGGCGTACTAGTTGACAAACCAAATGTAGCCAGGCCCCTGATGTTTGTGCAGGGGGCTGCGCGCGGTAGCGCTGAGACGGCCTGCCGGTTACCGACGAAGGTTCCGGTTTGACGGGGCGGTTCGGTTATCGACGATGTATATGCGGTTTACGCAGCCCCCGCACATACATCGGGGCCTGACTACATTGGGTTGCTAGTTATCGACGACGTGTTTTGCGGCAAGCGCTTCGGACGTACAAATCCGTACAGATTCGCCCTCAGTACGCTCGAAAATCGACTTGGAAAATGTGGGTAACGAGAAGCTGCCTACAACCATCGGATTGAAGAGAACGTCAATCGCAAGGTGGAGCGACATAGTGGCGCGCCTCGACTACAACGAGAACGTTCCGCGGGAAGTCGAGAGAGAACCAGCATAGTGACGCCGCAACAGATTCTTGCAAATTACTTCAAATACATCTTCGAAGAGAAGCAATAGGTGGCGATTACATCGTGCAACCTGGTAAGCCCTAGATGCGTGATCACTGAGGGACCAAGAGTCTCTCGGTTCCAGCATAGGAGATGTGTAGATGCCCCATTGGGCTATTCTCGTCGTGGAGACGGTCCTCGGCCTTCTGGTCGTCGTTCCGCTCGTACTCAAATTTCTAATCGGCCCCCGTTTTATCGCGAATACCGAAGTCGGCATCGTCGAAAAAACCTGGGGTGGTGGCCATCTTTCTGGCCATATCATCGCCCTGAATAACGAAGCCGGGTTTCAGCCCGAGGTGCTCCGGGGCGGTCTGCATTACAAGCCGGGGTACCGGTTTAGGATTCACCGGGTGCCGCTGGTTACCATTCACCGCGGGCAAATCGGTTACGTTTTCGCCCGGGATGGGCAGCCGTTGGGACGCTACGTCCGCAACGGACAAGAGATCGTCGAGGCCGGCCAAACCCTTGGGCACGTCGTCAACAATGGCGACATCACCGACGTCCGGGCCTGGTTGAAGGCGGGCGGGCAGCAGGGGCCGCAGCGGGCGATTCTTCGTGAAGGAACCTACGCGATCAATTTGGCGCAGTTCGTCGTGATCTGCGGGCCGAAGGAGATGTACTACCATCCCCTCGGCGGCAAGGACGAGTTGGCCACGATCACCCGCATCGCGGAGCAGATTCAGGCGCAGAACGGGTTTGCGCCGGTTCTCATCGATGGCTCGGCTGACCAGATCGGCATCGTCACGGTTCAGGATGGACCTTCGCTTCGCCAGGGCGACATCATCGCCCCGACCGTGGGCGACAGCCGAACGGACGCGAACTACCACAACAACTTCCAGGACCCGCAGGCGTTTCTCAGCGCGGGCGGATTCCGGGGCCGACAGTATCAGGTGCTCTCCGAGGGCACGTACTGGATCAATCGGCTGTTCGCGTCGGTCGAGCTGAAGCCGAAGACGCAGGTCAAGGTAGGCGAGGTCGGCGTCGTGGTCTCGTACTATGGCGAGCGCGGCGAGGACGTATCCGGCGAGGCGTTCCGGCACGGCGAGCTGTGCAAGAAGGGCGGCCGCGGCATCTGGGATGAGGCGCTCTTGCCGGGCAAGTACGCGTTTAACCCTTATGCGGGCGAAGTCATCAACGTCCCGACGATCAATATCATCCTCAAGTGGATCTCGACCGACAGTGGCGAGCACAAGCTCGACGCGAGTCTGCGGGAGATCGGGCTCATTACGAAGGATGCGTTTGAGCCGGAGCTGCCGCTGTCGGTGGTTATCAACATTGACTACCGGAAGGCGCCGAACGTCATCCAGCGGTTCGGCAGCGTCAAGAATCTGATCGAGCAGAGCCTGGACCCGCTCGTCTCCAGCTACTTCAAGAACCAGGGGCAGCAGCGCACGCTGATCGAACTGATTCAGGAGCGGAGCGATATCCAGGAGATCGCGACCAAGGACATGAAGACGCGGTTCTTGGAATACGACCTGGGATTGCAGGAGGTGCTCATCGGCACTCCCCACTCACCGCGGGGAGACACCCAGATCGAGACGATCCTGGCTCAGCTCCGCGAACGGCAGGTCGCGGTCGAGCAGACGGAGACCTACCTCAAGCAGCAGGATGCGCAGGCCGGATTGCGTAGCCTCAACGAGGCGAAGGCGATCGCCAGCCGGCAGACGGACCTCACCGACTCGAAGGTGCAGATCCAGATCGAGGTTAACCAAGCCGACGCCGCCGCCCAACGCGCCGAGAAGGACGCTCGCCGGAGCATCACGATCGCCGAGGCCGACGCCCGGCAGACGGTCCTCCGTGCCGAAGCAGAATCGCAGCAAACGATCCTGCGGGCGCGGGCCGATTCGGAGCGCATCGGACTGCTCGCCAACGCGGAGGCGGAGAGCAAGGCGCGCACCCAGATCGCGGAAGCCCTCGGTATCCGCGAGGTGCGGAAGGCGTACGGTTCGTCGAGCTTGATGGTCAAGCAGAAGATGATCGGCCAGATCGCCGACGCGCTGAAGGAGACGAAGCAACCTTTGGTTCCGCGCAGCGTGGTCAACTTCGGCGGTGGCAAGGGCGAAGGCGGGGGGAGCGACAACATGTTGTCGAACCTGCTGACGCTTTTGATTACCGATAAGCTCGGGTTGACCGACATCGCGAGCGACGGTCCGGAGGACGAGATGGGTCCGGAGGCGAAGGCGTTCCTCCAGAAAATCATGTCCAGCATGGGTGGCGATTCGTTGCCGCCCACGAAACCCGGCGACAAGCCGTGAATCGTGCCCTCCTTCAGTGACAGGAGGAGGGTAAACCTTGTCAGGACGGCATTCCCATGATCACCCTAATCATCGCCGGAGTCGTGGGAATCCTTGTCATCGGAGGGTTCGTAGCCCTCTTCTCCCGCATCCGCGTGTTAGAACAACGCCTCGCCGCGATCGAGCGCGCCCCGTCCCCGCCTTCTCTCCCCGTAATCCCCGACCGAGTCTCACCCCTCCAAGGCCTCCGAATCGCCCTTGCGATCACCCAAGACCACCCCCAACCCATCTTCGCCAACTTACTCAAAGAGCAGCTGCTAAAAGAGGACGTCCTAGAAGTCACCTTCCTCCCGTCCGCCTCCCCCGAAACCGACATCTTCATCACCGGCGACCTAACCTGCAACGCCTATGCCGAGGTCTACTTTCGAGCCACCCTAACCGCCTACGCCGGCTCCGAACCCATCTACACCCTCACCGAATCCCCTCCCGGCGGCGACCGCCCGGGAAACCTGGCGATCGAACTTATCTCGCGCCTAAGCGCGGAACTGGAGAAGCGACTCGCCCGTTCCGAGCGCCGTCAGGCGCTGCGCGAGCTTAGTCTCGACTAAGCTCGTGTACGTTACTGCGGCAAGGATTTGAATCCTAAACGGTCAACCTCTCTCGTTTCGGTTCCAAGAACTGGTATTCCTGGACTAGGATTCGAACTCATCTCAGTCGCATCGGCTCGGTATTCGTCCAATTCACCGCACACTACCCTTCTATCTCCGGTGAACTGGAAATGGGGAACCGTGAGAGACCATGCCCCTCTCAAAAGTCGCCCCACCTCCAAGATTTTCAGCTCAAGCCATTCATAGAAATCCGCTAGCGTTTCGAGCGCCGCCTTGACCGCGATTTCAATGCCGCTGCCGACGACGGACGGTCGGAACAGCCATGTGCCTCTCGCCAACCTACTCGCAGGACGGCGCGGTCTACTCCTTCGGACGCTATAAGTTTTCGCTCGGGAGTCAGCGCCTGATCGGACCTTTAGCGTAGAACAACGTCGCCCGGCCGTTCGAGCGTTCGTGTTGACTCGGGCAAGTGGCAGACATATGCGTTCAAGGTCGATGTCTCTCACCCTTGGGGAGCGATGTGCGCCTCCCGAGCGTGCCCTAAATCGAGAAGACGCATCAGACCAACCTCATCTTCAAGCACAACCAGAGGCCCAGCTCCGGTTTTAAGCCGGTCGGGCTCGCCGCGCGTCATCCGCATCAGACGCCCGCTGCCACCGCCTTTAGGCCCCGCTCGTCGATAATCGAGACGAACTGATGATCGGTCTCGATCAAGCCGGCCTTTTGCCAGCGGCTCATGGTGCGGATGGTCGATTCGACGGTGGTGCCCGCCATCTCACCGATCTCTTGGCGGGTCAGGGGGACGCGCAGGCTGAGGCGTCCTTCTTCGCGATGCCCGTGCGAATCCGCTAGGATGAGGAGAATCGCGGCGATGCGCTCGTCAACCCGGCCGGTGCTGAGACACGCCATGAAATCCACGAACCCGTGCAGGCGAAGCGCGGTGCGCCGGACAAGTCGGTCCTTCATCGGGACACTACGTTCGTAGATTTCCAGGAACGCGCGCTTCGGAATGCGCAGGTACCACTGGTCCGTTACCGCCATAGCCGAAAGGGGACAGCCGCCGCCGGTTATGGTTCCCATCAATCCGAAGACTTGGCCTGGCCCCATGAGCTCAAGCGTGACGTCGGCGCCGCTCGCGCAAGACCGGACCATCTTTACGAACCCGTCGATCGCGAGGCCAAAGAAGTCCGCTTCCGCCCCACGGGACCATATCGTTTCGCCACGCGACGCGCGGACGATGCGGCCCACGGCGGTCAGGCTTTCGAGCTCGTCGGATGTTAGAGCATCGAGCAGTTGACTTGAGAGGAGGGCGGCGCGCGCGGAGGGTTTGTCGAGGACAGTCATCGAAGTGCCGGACGAAGTCGTCCGACACTGATTCTGGGTCGTCCGGCCTGGATAAGCGAGTCGGTCGTTTTCACTCATCCTTTTTGTGTCATTGGATTCTAGGACTTCAGGCCGCGACGGCCTCCTCGATTTCCAGCGTGGGACCGAAGACCTCGCGCTTTCGATGCTCGGCGGGCACGCCTAGGTTAGCGAGCATCTCGTCGACCGCCTTCATGAACGGCTTAGGGCCGCAGAAGTAGCAGTCGGCGGACGCAATGGCCAGTTCACCGAGAGCTTCGACCGAAACCCGGCCCGCAAGGTCGTAGTGGAGGCCGCGCACATCCTCCTCACGCGGGCTCTCATAAAGGACGAGCGTCGAGACGTTCGGATGGGCCCTTGCAATCTCGCGCAAGCGGTCGCCGAAGGCGTGGACGGAGCCGTCCATGGCGGCGTGGACGAAGGCGATGGGTCGCACACTCCCCGTTTCGACCAGCCGCTCCAGCATCGCGAGCATCGGGGTGATTCCCACCCCGCCACTGATGAGGGCCACCGGCCCGGTGGCCGATTCGTCGAGCGCGAAGTCGCCGTGCGGCATGTGGACCAGAACGGCGTCGCCCTCCCGCACCGAGTCGTGAAGGTAGTTTGAGGCCGCACCGCCCGCCTCGCGCTTGACGCTGATCCGGTAGGAGTCGGGGTTCGGGGCGCACGAGATGGTGTACTGGCGGATCTCGACGTTCGGCCCGGCGTTCTCAATCTTCACCGTGAGGTACTGCCCGGCGCGGTGAAGCGACAACGGCTCGCCGTCCTCGGGGACCAGCGTGAAAGAGGTGATTGCGGCGCTCTCGCGCACCTTCTTCACCACGCGGAACGGCTTGAAGCCCGTCCAGCCCTTCGCCGCGTTCTCCTCGTACATCCCGCCCTCGACGCCAATCAAGATCTCGGCGAGCTGCGCGTAGGCCGCCCCCCAAGCGTCGGCGATCTCGGCGGTGAGGGCGTCGCCCAGGACCTCGCCGATGGCGCGCATGAGGTTGCGGCCCACGATGGGATAGTGCTCGGGAAGCACGTCGAGGCTGCAGTGTTTGTGCGCGATGAGCGAGACGGCGGGGCCGAGGTTCTGGAGCCGGTCGATATTCGCCCCGTACGCGATGACCGACGCCGCGAGAGCGCGCGGCTGGTCGCCCTTCGCTTGGTTCGCCATGTTGAAGATGTCCTTAAGGCCGGGGTTCTCCTCGAAGAGATTCCGGTAGAAGGTCTTAGTGATGGTCTCTCCGTTCTCCTGTAGGACGGGGACAGTGGACTTGACGATCTCGATCTGGCGTTCAGTCAACATGGCTTTATGCAGGGCGTTTGCCTCTTGCCATCATCTTGGGTGTTCTCGTGCTCGTCGCCCATGACGGGCGTCATACGGAAGCCTGTGATTCACAAGACTTCACGAAACAAGAAGAACTTCGAGCTCTCGTCGAACGAAAGGTTGAACGATGCGCAGAATCATAGCAAATGCTCGGTAGGCCTCTCAACCCTTAAATGGTGGGATCAGACTCGATAGCGCTCCCAAGCATTTGCCTACGCTCTGGAGAAGTCACTTGAGAAATCAAGCAGGTCTTGGCTCTGACGAACGTCTTCCCCCTTTGACGCCCCCGAAGCCCGACATCATGTGCTTTATGTCGGGTGTTCGGTTCGGAGCTTCAGCCCCAGCCGGGCTCTCGAAGTTTGAAAAGCATCCAAGGCGGCCAACCACGCTTTGGATGGTGAAGCTTCGGCGAGGATGTCTGCGATTGGGAGAACGATTTGTCCCTTGGTCGACATCCTCGCAGTCTCGGTAGGTTCTTGTTCACGGTCGGCTAACCATTCGAAAACGATTTAGCGTAAAATTATCTAGCGTCAAACAAATCCCCACTCTAAAACCCTACAATGAGTCGGGATAGGGCCAAAGGGGCTCTTTGCTTGTATGACTGAGGACTACAATCCATTCCTTGCGAGCGTCGAAGGTGGACTCGGACGCCGAGACTTTCTTCTCTTCGCCGTCGCGGCGCCTCTTTCTCTTGCCGCCGCCAAACTGGCGTTCGCCTTTCCGGCTTTCACAGAAGGTGAGAAGCCGGTGGTGCTTCCGAAGGAGATCTATCGGGTTCCGAAGGGCAATGACTTCGCGAGCGACGATAGCGAGTTCAGCAACAAGCGAAGAGTCGAATCGGCGAATTTCGCGCTGTTCTGGGCGAAGGAATATGGGAGCGACCCGGCGACGGATCCTCCCGCTAACAAACGGTTTCAGACCGCCGAGCTTTTACGGGAGTGCGAGCGATTCTATGACGCCTACGTTCACAAGCTGAAGTTTGTGACGGCCGGACATTCCGTGGCGGATAAATGCAAGATCCTGATCTTCGTGCTTGGCGGCTCGGAAGGAACCGCGTTTGGCGGGGCGGGGGATGGAGTCGGGATGCTATGGACGCCGGCGGTGCGTATCAACCGACCGCCTTACGGCGCGGCGGCCCATGAGATCGGCCATACGTTCCAGCACTTTGTTCAGGACGATGGCGCGTGGGGGTTTAGCTCCCACCCGAAGGGCAGCCGAGGCAGCCCCATTCATGAGATGACCTCTCAGTACATGCTGTGGCAGGTGTATCCGGAGTGGATGACGTTCGAGAACTATCACCTGGTCAACTACCTGAAGCAGGCGCATCTTGCGTTTCTGCACGAAGCCAATCAATACACCTCGCCCCATGTTCTGGAGTACTGGTCGGGCCGCCACGGGGTGGACTTCGTCGGCAAGATTTGGCGGCAGGCACAACGTGGGGAAGATCCGGTCATGGCCTACATGCGGCTCAACCGGCTGAGCCAGCCGAAGTTCAACGACCAGATGTTCGACGCGGCGCGTCGTTTCATCACCTGGGATTTAAAGCGAATCGAAAAGGTTGCCGCCAAGTACGCCAACCAGCATCGGACAAAGATGGATTCGGTCGGCGACGGTTGGTTCCGGGTTGCCGCGAGCAACTGTCCGCAAAACTACGGCTACAACGGAATCCGGCTCAAGGCCCCTTCGGAGCCCGCGAAGGTCACCCTAGAATTCAAGGGAGCCATAGGAGCGGCCGGCTTCCGATCGATTCGTCCAGAAGCGGCAGGATGGCGATACGGCTTTTTGGCGGTACGCGCCGATGGATCGCGAGTCTATGGTCCCGTTCATTCGGAAAATGAAGGGAAGGTCCAATTCGACGTTCCGGATAAGACCGAACACCTTTGGCTAGTCGTAAGCGGGGCGCCCGCGGAGCATTGGGAACACCTTGCCGATAACGATGTATCGAACGACGAACAGTGGCCCTACCAAATCCGGCTTACGGGAACCTCGCTCGCGGTGAACGAGGAGTAAGACCAATGTGCGGCCGGCTCCTTGATCGTCTGGTGAGTTCCCAGATCGCCAGGTAGCGAGAGGGCTAATCGAATTCGGCTATATGTACAATAGTCCATGCTTTTAGTGGCCCTTGCAATCGCTCATTTGCATGCGGGTGAGCCGGTTCTTCGCGTCGAATATCGACGCGGAAGAACAAGCATTCTCATCACGCAGGGCAAAGGCTATTTTGACGAAGGGCCTTATGAGACGCATCGTCTCAAGACTCGCTACGGATGGGCTACGGTGACATTGAAGCACGATCACTTCCCCAGCTATCCAAACGTCGACACGGGCCCAGAAGGCTTTGCGCTTGCCATCCGAACGCCTAAGAAAGTGAACATCGAAATGCGGTTCGGCGGGGAAATCGATACGGTTATCGTGGATCATCGGCGAATCGGTTTCTCTCGCCCCCGGCCCACCTCATACCATTGCACCTTAGCGGGCGGACACCACCTCTTTGAGATCGCATGGCCGCCTACGGAATAGTGCGATCAAGAAGGATCCTAACGAGCCATATCTTCCGGTTTGAAAAGTGTCCAGGATGGCGAGCCGTGAAGTGCCCCGGATCTCAATTAGTGGCGCGGACAAATGCAAGGTGCGACCACGTGACACCGGCTTGGCGATTTGCTTCCTGAATCGAGTCCGCGTCCACTTTCAAGACCAAAGACAGACCTTGCACTTGAGCGAGTTGGATAGTCTCATCCGCTGACACCTCGAACATTAGCTTTGTTGGAGGTACGGGACCGTGGCGAAGAGATAGCAGCAGAGTGCCTCCCGGATGAATCAAGGATGCGACGTTCGGCATCCCAATTTGACGCTCCGAGTCGTTCAAGTGCATCCAGACCGCGCTTATCATCACGAGGTCAAACCGTTGGTTTCGGCTTCGGGTCCACGATAGGTTGGGCAAGCTGTCGTTACCCCAGTCGATTCTCTCCGATGGGTGGAGAGCTATCGCCGCAAGCCGGAGTTCGTCGGTTGGCTCAACGGCGACAACCCGATGGCCCAGGGCGGCAAAATGGTCCGCGTCGGCCCCCGAACCGGAGCCGATATCGAGCACGCGGCACGGGTCACGGGGAATTAGGTGAAGTACATGCCGATGTTTCTCGTCAAAGGGGATTCTTTCGGACCGCTTGACGAATTCGTCCGCTTCTTCGCGATAACCTTGGTTGCCGCTGATCATGTCTCAATTTCCCCGGGGCCTGAGCATACTTCTGGACGAATCCAGACGTTCTCATCCGCCGCCTTGACTAACGGTGTTGGAGCGCAACATGGTTGAACTCGACGAAGGTGTAGGGGCGAGTTTGGATTTCCACGGATTGCACATCGCTTGCCAGCAACTGGCTGTATCGTTCGGTCCATTCACCGTGTCTCGCCGGAACCGGGTAGATCGAGCCTTCCGCGGCCGAGATTCCCATCCGAAGCTCGCGGAGCTCCCCGGTTTTGAGCCTCGCCATCACCCGAAAGGCGAATGCCGATAAGGATTTACTCGCCAACGGAAGCTTCGCGTCCGTGACTAGATCGTGGAGATACCACGTATCGCCGACGACGACTTCGAAACCGGTTCGGGTCCCCTTGCCGGAATCACTGCCCGGATCGCTGGCCGGATCTGACCCCGTGATCGCGGGCAATTCTTGCATGTTAATGGCTTCGCTTGACGCCGTCGCCCATTCACCGGTAGGTACGCCGACGCGGACGGCGCCGTACTTTGCCCCCCGTTCCACGCGGATCACCCGTTCGTCCCGGTCACTGAAGATCGGGCGACGCGTTTTCGGATCGAACCGTGAAGTGAATTGCACGATGGCGTTGCCGCCGCCCTTATTGCCCGTGACGTTGACTCCGACATACTCCGGAGGATTCGGCTTATCGGCCGAGTACGGCAGCCTAAACCAATTTAGTTTTGCGCGCTCGGCAAGCACCTCGCCATCTGCCCGCCATGAGGGCTGCCCGGTCATGACCCAGTTATCCGCGTCGAGGGCTGCCTTGGTGACCGACACCACGGATATGGTCGTACCGTCTTCAAGCTGTTTTGCAAAATCCGGAGCCACTCCGGTCGCCGTCCCGTGTACGCTCGACTCGAGCGACGCCGCGTGCGAGGCTATCCGGCCGGCTTCTTCTGTTTCGAACTCCGGCTTGAGCGGAACGTCCCGAAACTCTGCCCAATGATAAGGCGTTGTTTGGACGACCACCCTTGCGATGCGGCTAAAGTTCTTGGCCGAAATCCCGTAACTCTGGAAGCCATCCATCATTGTGCCGGCACTGCCGGGATCAATCGGTTGCCCGTTTTTATCAAAGAGCAAGACCCGGCGAGCCGTATCGGAGGAGAGCGTCGTACCGTCCAGCAGCTTGATCAAGTGGCTTTGCATATGGACGTCGAGGTACCAAAGGCTGGGCTCATTTCCCAGCGACAGAGCGCACTGATCGCCGTTCTTGGGGTCGCCAAACCCGACCCGAGAGATCTCGCTGTCGGCAACGGGTAACGGATTTCTTAGTTCCGCGACCGTTTGCCAGTCGTTCGAGGTCACCCCGAATCGAACCGTGCCAGTTTCCGCCCGGGATGGGACGCCAAGTCCGATTGGAGCATAAGAAGGATCCTTCGAGGTGAGAGCGGCCTCAGGGATTTTCTCCCCTCCTCCGGCCATCAGCAGATTGAGCCGCTGGGCCTGAGATGTCGCCTTGGGAGCTACCATCTCGAACGTCGTGGATGGAGTGGCTTCCTCGTCGGACTCGATTTCCACGTAAAACACTCGGCTAAAAGCGGACAGCTTTCCACCGTAACTCCGGACACCCCTTGAGAAGACGTTGCCGCTCCAGTATTTTCCGGTCCCAGGCACCCAAAGTTCGGCGTCGGGAAGAGGCTTTCCGTCTGGCCCCCAAATGCTTGGCGAATCTGGTGCGGAGATGCCGACCAACTGGATGCTAAATCCGCCCGGCAAACCCGCGATTCCTCCTTCGGCGAGGTACGTTCCTGGCGCGACCTCCTTGGACCGGACCCAGCGGATATGCGGAAGCGTCTTTCGCGAAGGCCGGCTTCCATCGGCGGAGGCGCGTTGCGCCGCGATCCGAGGCATCGCCTTGACCAGGGCAAGCGGCGTAACTACAAGCGTGGCGCAAAGGAGCACGCAGAGCGTAACTCTTGGAGAAACCCACTTCCTATTCTTGGTGCCGTCCACGATCGATCTGAGCCTCCCTTCCACGTTCGGTGTGTGGGCCATTCCCACGGTATTGGCGACTTGGAACCTCGTGGTTTTGGCGATATCGAGAAGTGTTCGGGCATAGCCGTCCGGTTCGAAACCCAGGCCAAGAACGAAGTCGTCGCATGCCAATTCGCTTTCCTTGCGGAGCTGCTTCATCGCCACCCAAGCCAAAGGGTTAAAGAAATGAACCGCGCAGGCAACCTGCCCCAAGACTTGCCAAAGCCAATCGTGGCGTCGAATATGGGCCGCCTCGTGCGCCAAGACCATCTGGAGCCGGCGCTGGTCCCACAAGAGGGCTTCGCCGGGGAGAAGGATCCGGGGCCGTAAAATCCCCACCATCGCCGGCACTCGGAGTTTTGGGCAAACCAGAACTTGAATATTGAGCCCCACCTCTTGGCAGGTTCCCTCCGCAAGCTCCGACCGCGTGCCTGACCGTACAAGATGGCGGACGATCAAAAGGCCAAATGCTGTCCAAGAAAGAACTCCGAAGAAGCCCAACAACCACGCGGCTTCAATCACCGCGACGTAGTCGAACGGGGGAGTCTTGGGCGCGGGAGCGTGAGGCGTGAAGATCGGACTCACACTAAAGAGCGCGTGCTTACCAGGCGCCTGAGCGATCGGTTGCAACACTGCAGGCGCGAGCAGCGGGGCGACCACCGGGTTCCGATCCACCGAGACCTGCCAATTCGGGAGGCGCACCTGGGCCGCCGGAACGAGCAGGATCGCCGTCAATGCGGCGGCCCATACCAGATGCCGGCGAGAAGCGGAACTTCGACGCATAGCCGCCGCGGCGATTGCCGCGACGATGAGGATCGCGGAGCCCTTGACGAACAGATTCCAAATGAACTCGGCATTCATTGCTGAGACTTCTCCTTCTTAGCAACCTCAATCAGATTCTGAAGACGGGCCAGGTCCTCGTCCGTGAGGTCGGCTTCTTTGGCGGTGAGTAAGGTTCCCAGCGCCATTTCAATCGACCCGTCGACGAAGGTCTGCAGAAAGCGCTGCATAGCGGCGACCGCGGCGTTATGCTTTGGTCTTGCCGGCCGGTAGGCGTAGTGTCCGTCCTTCTCGAACCGAACGAGGTGTCCGCGCTCTTCAAGAACGCGCAGTTGGGTCCGCACGGTCGAGTTGGATGGTTTTCCCGTGAGCAAGTTTTCGAGCTCACTCGCGTTGACCGCACCTTGGCGGTAAGCGATCTCCATGATTTCCTGGAACCGCTTGCTGAGATATTCGGGAGAGCCTTTGGCCATGACGTTATTATTATAACGGCAGAATTTGCGATTTCGTTATAAAAATAGCGGTCGCGACGAGGACCCCCAATGCCGTCTCAGCGTGACTGCAACGGACGGGGGCGAACAAAACCCCGCACCGGCTTCGCGGACTCAAAGTCTGCTGAGTCGACGTCCCGATTCGCCCACCCGTCCTTCGACCAAAGCTTGCGAAACCAGATCGCCTGCGCCGGTGCATCGATCGCGCTCACCGGAGGAATATTCGAATCCAGCATCGACAAAGTCGCTCGACCCCAAGGTTTCTTGGGACGCTACACTATAGCGGTGGCCGGGCGTAGGCGGCGAATCGAGCATCGAAGTGATCGTTAAAGGTTCCGTTCGGCTTTATAAAGTCGATGGCGACTTTCGCTTGAACTTTTGCCGTCTTCACCTTATCGACCGTGTAGTTAGGAAGGGCGAAGCCAAGCTCGTTATTTGGCCCAACTTCGATGACAACGATCATTTGCCCATCGCCGTAAGTTGAAAGGGTTACGGGACCTGTGTAGCCGTTGTTCGAGTTACAAGTGCCCCGGTAAAAGGCGTACCCTTGCCCGCTTTCATATGGAGTCGTCGAGAACGTAACGTCTCCGTAAAACTTTACCGCGCCATGATTTTCCGGGGGTTCTGAATAGAGCGAGAAGGTGACCGAAGGGCCTCGGGTCTTGACGCCGGCCGTATCGACCCTTGAAAAGACGAGCGTCTTGCCGGGGAGATCCGATCTCGTCAACTGGAATCCGTCGCCGCTGACCGTGCCGGTGAGGGTGAATTTGTCCCCGTTCATCGACTCAGCAGAGGCGTTGATCGTTCCGCCCGACACCGAGCCTTCAATCATTCCCGCCTGGTCCGCGTACGTTCCGGACGATGCAGCCATGGAGAAACTTCCCAGCCACTGGTCGTTACCGAATTGCCCAAGAGAAATGAGCATCATCGTGCCATCCGGCAGCGTAGCCTGATACAGGACCTCGTCTTTATCGACAATCGGAACGTGGTTTTCTCCACTCCCTCCACAGCCGGCCATGAACAGGCTAATCAATGCGCAAAGCGACAGAAACTTTTTAATTTTCATGATTTAGCCTGAGAACGGGGAGCAGACGATGGCGCCATTGACGAGGTTGACGATCGTTCGACCATTGACCAGTACCTGATCGGAATAGACGGAAGAGGTGACCGTCCGCATCCCGATTTCGGCCTTCGTGAAGTTGGGAAATACGAACTGGAACTCGTTTGAGGGCAGCATGTGCAGGAACATCCTCACATTGGTCTTCCCACCCCCCTGGGGTTCGTCCATTATCTCGACCCCATAACCCCTCCATGTCCCAAGCCAAGTCTGCCCCGCCGTTTTGGTGAGCAACACGTTGTCGCCGGTACCGTTTTGGAAGGCCAAGACGAACTTGGCCACGGCCCTCGTTCCAATTTGGGCGCTTGACCGATCGTCGGCGTTGCCAGCGCCGCCACCGCATCCAACGGTGGACAGAATCACTACGGCAAGGCAGAGTCGTTTAAATACCCACATTTCAGACTCACATCTTAGCAAGTGCGGCGACTTTCTTTAGGCAGATATTTGCCCGCAGGCGTTGATTTGGTTTATTTATCTTGCGATCGGTGCTAAATGGGCCGCGGCGTTGCCTCCGTCACCAGACGATCCGGCGCTCGAGACCAGGGGGAAAAGAGCTTTGATATTGCCCTTCATTCCGGGCCAAATCACTCCAAAGTTATGAAGAGATACATTCTCACCGGCGTCCCCGGCGCCGGCAAAACTACGATTCTTAGTGAGCTCGCCCGCTTCGGATTCGCAACCGTATCTGAAGCCGCGACCGACGCCATCGCCGACCTCCATGCAAAGGGCATCGCCGAGCCTTGGACACGCCCGTCCTTCATCGACGACATTGTCGGCATCCAACGCCAACGCGTCGCTGCCTGCAAGGCCGACATCCAGTTTCACGACCGGTCCGCCTTCTGCACTTTGGCCCTTGCGGAATACCTTGACTTTTCTCCTTCCGCCAACGTCCTCCGCGAAGTAGACCGATTACTCAAAGACAAAACCTTCCAAGCATGCGTCTACTTCATCGCCAACCTCGGATTCGTCACCGCGACCGAAGCCCGCCGTATCACCTTCGAAGAATCGCTTCGTTTCGAAGAAATCCATCGAGAGATCTACCGGCGTTACGGGTTCGAACTACTTGAAATACCGGCAGCTCCGTTGAACGACCGAGTAGAGATCATCCTCGATCACTCAGTGCGTGGCTTGAGGGACTAGGGCTGAGGCCAGGTTGTACATGTCGGGCATTTCGTATTTGTAGGGGTCGTCGGCCGATTGGAAACCTTCGCCGCCCGTCCTTACGACAACCAAACCGCGCGAGGGCAGGACCATGATGTATTGGCCACCCCATCCGTTGGCGTAAAAGCCTTCCCAGTCCGAGTCCTTGACCGGTTGGTCCGTGCAGGGGAACTTCTCGGAGTCGATACGCTTGAATCCGGCGGCCAAAGCTTTCGGCAGCCCGCCGACGGCCTCGAGGCAGTTCATTTCGCAGTTCTCCATCGATAAGAAACGAGAGCCAACTAGCTGATGCAGCCTTTCCTTTTGCGTTTGGTCGAGTTTTAGGGCTTTGACCAAGCGGTCGTAGTCCGCCGGTTCGAAGGTGACGTGCGGCTGGCAGATCCACCAGAGCCAGCCGGAATTGTTATTGTACAGACCGAAGTGATCGCTGCTCACCTTGCTTTCATGAGTGGCTCGCTCGACATAGTCCTCGGAGAGAATGCGTTTGCCCTCCCACATTCCCTTCTGGAGCATGAGCTGACCAAGTAATGCCATGCATCGCGGTCGCATGGCAAGTTCTGCGCAGCCGTGGGGATTGCCGTCGGGGTCGCTTCCCCAAATGAAGTCGCCGGGCAAGATGCCCAAGGGTTGGAAGATTCGGCTGAAGGCGTAGAGATCCAGCGGCTTGCCGGCAAGTTGGCGGATAACTCCGGAAAGGAGATCGACCGCCCGGTTGTTGTATTCGAAATAAGCGCCCGGAATAGACCTTATGGGGACGGTGAGCGCCGCCGCGACTCGGTTCTCGGGAAACTCACTCTCGGAATAGAGAGCAAGGCCCGAGCTGTGTTCTAGCAAGTGTCGAGTCGTGACGTAATCGCGCTTACCGCCGTGAAACGCCGGGTAGATATTCTTGACCGTTATGTCTACATCTGGCAAGGTTCGGTCCGTCAAAAGGGCGCCGACCGCCATGGACGTGACCGCCTTGGTCGCCGACATCATGTTGTTGTACTTCGGCTTGCCGAAATCTTGGTCGCACACGACTTTGCCGTCCTTCATCACTACCAAGCCCCACGACTGAGATTCCTTGCATCGGGCGATCAAATGATCAAGAGCGGCTTGATCGACCCCCGAAGGGGTCTGAACAGCACGAACGGCGAATAGAAGGGGAAGAAAGGATGGCATGGTTTTATCGCCTTACGGGCGCGTCGTCAGCCCTATGACGCCCCGATACTTCGGCAGTTACCACGAGTATACGACACTTGTCGTACGCGCCAAAACGACTTAGATCAAACGCATCCTTTGACGAATGCCGGTAGGCAGGAACGACTGTTAGCTACCAGTAGAGCCTACTTCGCCGAGAAATCAAGCTCCGAAAACCAGTCGTAGCAGGATCGGATCAGTTTGTTTCGACCCTCTCCCACGGGTTGCGCGGTGATTTTGTCCCTCATCGCTCGCAATCGATCCTTATTCGCAATCGCGTACTCGACGTACGACACTTTCCAAGGCTTCGAACCTTGCGCGGGGGGCAGCCCACCGACTCCCGACAAATTCAGCTTGCCCCGAAGCCGTGGCAAGGGGGATGGCGGAACGGAGTCCGGACTCGCCGAAGCATGCGCGCCGTCGAGCCCTAGTTCGTGCAAATACATCTTCCACGGCTTAAGTTGGTCGGAACCGAAACGGGCCTCCTTCATCTTGGGACCGGGCATGTCGATCCATACCGTGTTGAACCCCTTATGCTTGAACGTCATGCCGAACTCACGGCGAACGGACATATCTTGGGGCCCGACTACCTTTACGAGCACGGCGGCCGGCTTGAACAAAACGTTCTTCACCTTGAGATCCGCGCCTTGACCCAACAGAAACATAAAACCGACTAAGTGCATCATCGCTCTATCACAAACTCACCGGGGCAACCTAACAAATGACGGATGCTTCACATCCTTAAGCCGTAACAATTCTCCGAGCCACGGCTCGTAGTTTCTCCATTTTTCGACCGAAGTTCGATACACCGGCTGCCTGGCCTGCCACCGGCTAGGGGTCGCCACCGCCGTGACCTTTTCGTCGTGGTGTAAGCACGCCTCGTCCCACGGCAGTCCGCAGAACTCGATGATCCCACGCACGACGGCATCCTTGTCGGCAACCAACTCTTCGTAGTCGATCTCATAAAGGCAGTCGGCGGGCAAAACCTTCCGCCAATGCTCCATGAGCCGCAAGTACTCCTGGTAGTGGAAGATAATGTTTTCCTGCTTATATGCAAAGTTTGGTCCGCCGCCGAAATGGGTGCAGTAGATGGAAAGGCACGTATCCACCGCATTTCTACGGATGTGAACGATTTTCGCCTTCGGGAAAACCGTGTGGATAAGGCCCAGCATCTCGTAGTTCAGCGGCTGCTTATCGGTAATTCGATCCGACTCGCCGGCGAAGCCGTTTAAGACGGCAAGATAGTTCTCTTCCAGGTACCGGATGTCGTCGAGGCTGACTCCGAGGTTGTGCCACTTGTGCGTCACCCGAGAACCCTCCAGCTTCCAAAACGGCTGCTCGCCCGCGGATTCGACCATGCCGTGGCTGGATACGATCTGGTCCGACAGTGTCGTTCCCGACCGGATCATTCCGACGATCAGGATGGGCGTCTCGCTCGAAGAGCCATGCCTGGAATATTCCTCCAAGAATTCCTTCGAATAGAGCTCCATCAAGCAGTCGTTGGTCGTTCGGACGACATCATAGTCCAAGCGTCGCCCCTCATTGAAAATGCCAAACGCCAACTCGTTCGCGCGATCGAAATGGCTCATCGCGGACTCGAACTCCTTCGCGTTCTCATGCGCCCGGCCGAGCGCGTAGGCGAGGTACATCTTGTCCAATTGCCGGAGCTTCGGCTTGTCCAGGATTTCGGTCGCCGTTTCGATCAGCGAACGTCCATCCTCCATCTGGAAAGCCTTCGCCTCCGAGAGGCAGAAATACGCCATCCCCTGAACCGGCTCGACCTCCAGCCATTGGTTGAGTAGCGACACCGAATCGGAGAACCGGCCCTCCTCTTGCAGCCAAAGCGAGTACGAGTGGCAAAAGCCGGGACGCAGCTTCAGAATCCGGTTGAAGAGTGCCTCTCCCCGCTCCTTCTGGTTGGTGCGGCAATAGCACATGGCCAACGCGTCGAGGATTGCGATCGAGGTGGGAATCTTTCGCGCGCCTTCCTCCAGATTCAAGATGGCGTCGTAATGCGCGGAGACCAGCAGATGCTGGCGGTACAACTGGATGTAGTTGCCCTCATTGAGCGGATCGAGTTGGATCGCCTTTTCGAAGGCTCGAATCGCCTCATACGTATCGTCACGAAGCCGGAGGGCAAGGCCGAGGTTGTGATAGCTGGCCGCCACCTTTGGTGCGCACCGGACCGCGGACTGAAATGCTTCGATCGCGGGCGCCACGCGCCGGGTCGATAGGTAGCAAAGTCCGAGCGTGTTGTACGCTGCCGGGTCCTTCGGGGCAATCTCGATCGCCCGCTCGCAGCGCCCGATCGCCTCATCGAACCGGCCGAGCGCTTTGTAGGCGGTGGCGAGCCACACGAGCGAATCGAACTGCCCGGGAAGCTCTTCCAGAACCGACTCCAGCATCTCGATCCCAAGATCGTAGCGCCGCGTCTTCACGTACACCACCCCGAGGGTAACCCTCGCGGGGTGGTTGCCCGGGGCGATGCCCAAGATCAGCTTGAGCTTTGCTTCCGCCGCGCCGAATTGGCCCGACGCATACAGTTGCCTCGCTTCGATCAGATCGGACTCTAAGGCGGCCATCGAGAAGTTAGCGCTTGCCGCCCGGCCCGGGGGCCGTTCCGTCGATCTCGGACTGAAGGATCTTGATCTTGCGCTCCTTGAGCTGCGGCGGCATGCTGGTGTTCTCCTGAAGCGCCTTGAGCCGCTCTTGCGGAGTTCCGAGTCCAGCCGGGTCGTTGTCCGCGTGCGGGGGCGGCGGCGGAGGTTCTCCCGTAGAGCACCCCACCAATGCGATAGCGATGAAGGGCAAAAGCCCGAGTCGAAAAACTGAGATCTGCTTCATAAGCGCACTCTCCTGGAGGGCGGCGACCCGAGCTATTCCGCATCGGGTCGCCACCGCAGGAGACTTCAAACTAGAACGTCGTCGTCGGGCACTGCACGCCCGAGTTCGATCCGTCCTTGGTAAGCGTGAGCTTGTCCGCGGTCATCGTCTGTCCGCTCGTACTGACCCCGACGCACGGACCGGTGAACCCGAATTCCGTGAAATGGACGGAGTTCTTGATCTTGTACTTAGAGTGACCATCCGCATAGGAGAAGTTGCCTCCGCCGTTGTGGTTGGCGTCATAGTTCAAGACGTCGATGCCCGCCCAGCCGGGACCGCCCCACATTCCGATGTAGTTCCATGGGAACGAGTAAGTCGTATCCCCTTGCTGGCTACTCTCGCGCAGAACGATCGTTCCGGCAGGGTCCGGCATGCTGGTCGTCGAGCGCGAGGTGTCCACCCCGTTGAACACGTAGCTGTTGCAGGCGGCACTCGCGTGCCCGGTCAGCGGCGAGTTTTGTGACCACGAACCGGTGCTGTGATCCCACTGAGTCGCCTGCACCGTGCATCCACGAGAGCCGCCACCGTCCACAGACATCGGGCAGACTCGGGCCGACCCCTTTCCGTCGTTCTTCATATACGGAATGAGCTGCCACTGCCAGTTGGTCTTGCCGTAGAGAGAGGCCGGGAACGGGTTCTCGAATCCGTTCACGTACACGTACGACCAGAACGAATAGTCGCCTCGGCCGCCAAAGATGTTGCCGCCCAGCGTATCGTCGTTGTCCGAGGCGTACATCACCTCGGCCAGACCCATCTGGGTCATGTTGGAGAGACAAGTCGTCTTCTTGGCTGCGGCTTTTGCCTGGGCGAAGACGGGGAACAGAATGGCCGCCAGAATCGCGATGATCGCGATAACGACGAGCAGCTCGATAAGGGTAAATCCCTTCTTACTAGAATGAATCATGAGTTCAGACCTCGTTGTTTTGAACTGGCGCGGACAGGCCGAGGCCCGGACGCGCAAAGTGAATTGGATGGGTCGAAGACCGTTTGACGAGTGGAGCATCTAGCAAAACATGGCGAGGGTTTGGCGGAGCCTCTCCGTTGATTCGATCAAGCAATAGAGCGACAGAGTGGTGGCCGAAACCTTCGAAATCTTGGGCCGCGGTATCGAGCTCGTCGGCCAGGCTGCGATCCCATTGCGCGCGCCAGTCGAACCCGACGATCGACATCTGCTGCGGTACGCGGATGTTGCGTCCCTCAAGCACGGCCCAAATCCAGTAGGCCAGAACGTCGTAGGTCACGAACAGCGCGGTTGGGAGCGGATCGATCTGCAGGATCTGCTCGACGACGTTGTGGGCGAGGCCGGAATAGAAGCTGTCTCTATCCAATGAGCGCGCATAGACGCCGCCGAGGGGATCGACCCCGATTCCTTCCCCTTCTCCCGCCGAGGAAACGATGTATTGGCCGAACAATCCGTTCTGGCCGGCCATGCCGAACCCGGCCTGTCGCATTGCCGACCAGTAACCCTTGACCCGCTCCGTCAGGGGGCGGGGGATATCGGTATCGGAGACGCAAACAATCCGCCGGTGCCCCTGCTCTAATAGATGCTTAACGCATCGCTTCGCGGCGGCGATATTGGCCGTCCCGACATGGTCCGTCTGCAATCCATCGGGCGCCGTGCTGTCGACGAACACCATGGGAACTCCGTGAGCCTGCACCATGGCGATCGCGTCGGAATCCTCCGCGTAGACGTCGCGCCAGATGATGGCGCCGGCAACGTTCGGTCTACGCGTTAGGTTGAGCAGAAACTTCCGTTCGTCCGCCTGAACGATGTTCTCGACGAAGAAACTGGGCTCATGGACGACCATTCGGTACGGCGTGCCGGCAAGCTCGCGGGAGACTCCTTGCAGGAAAGGGACCGCCGTATCGTCGCGAATCGTCGCCGCGACCCAGACATGAATATCGGTCTTCTCGGAAGCTGCGCTTTGCTTCTGTGGCCGGGCAACGACCGGCCGGGAGTGCCGGATCTTCTGGAGGTCACCGCTTTCGACCAGCGCTTCGATGGCCGTCCGAACGCTTCCCCGGCCAACCTGAAACATGCCCGCGAGGTCGGTTTCCGAGGGCAGCGATTCACCGAGACGGTACGTCCCGTCGAGGATTCGCGAACGAACCTGATCGACGACCATCCGAACAGTCGGGGTGTAGCGTTCAGTCATTGCCGGCAAAGTTGCGACTTCGGGTCGCTCCTTGACACGAAGTGTACGACAGAACGGACAATTGTGCAAACAATATTTTCTATTGTTCGGACAACTCCTTCGCGAACGCTTGGCCATCGGGAAGCGAGCGCGCGTTCGAGGAGATGGGGAATCGATGTCGCCAAAAATCGGAGCCGTCATGCGCGGCGATACGGAATCGGAATAACCCTAAATCCGCTCGTTCGACCTGTCGATCCAAAGAAAACTCAACCGACTCACTCACCGGGGGCCGATGTAGGGCTCTAAAGAGGAAAAAGATGCGTGTAATTGTGTTTATAAAGGCGACCGCCGATAGCGAGGCGGGAATCCCGCCTACGGCCGAGGCGTTCGAGGCGATGGACAAGTTTGGGGAGGAGCTGGTGGCCGCCGGCATTGTGGAGGCCGGGGCAGGACTGCAGCCTTCGATAACCGGGAAGCGGATACAAATGGACGGAGCAAAGCGAATGGTGACCGATGGGCCGTTCACGGAGACCAGGGAGATCATCGCGGGCTACACGATCTGGAATGTCAAGGACATGGAGGAAGCGATGGAGTGGGCGATGAAGTTCCCGAATCCAATGCCCGGACCAAGCGAGATCGAGCTTCGACCGCTGTTCCTGTGGGAACCCTCCGGCGACACATTTACCGCCGATTTCGTGGAGCAAGAGAAGTAGTTCCAGGGCCCAACGTCTGGCCCACTTGGGGTTTTACGCTCAAGATGAAGTGAAGGGGTCGATTTTCATCGGCGACATCGCTTTGGATAACCGCGTAGTCGCGGAGTGATCATTCGCCAAGGCCGCATCTAGCGGCCGTGTCGCCCCACTCAATCACTTCGCCGCGTCGACGATCGCTTTGATCAGATCTGAGTCCTGCGGGATCCCGGTCGTGCGGTCAAAGAGCCCGCTGGCGGTTCCGATATCCCAATACATGGGCACGACGCCATGCCGCTGTGCCGACCGAGTGACGTAATTGGCCCAGTCCGTCTGGTAGCGCCTCATCTCCGGATACTTCCGCTTTAGCCCGGCGGCATATTCACCTAATAAAACGGGGACGCCCTTGTCGACGAATGCCGACTTCATCATCTGAAACTGCGCATCGACGAAACCCTCATTGGCCCAAGTCTCCGTTGCCTTCGGGTCCTTTGCTTTCGCCCCCCACTGCCAAATGTCGCTCTTGTCATTCAGCGTGAAGTTGTAGGGCGAGTAGTAGTGGACCTCCATCATGAGGCGACCTTTGGCGGAGTCGGTGGGAAGGCTCGCGTTGAACTTGACGGCGTGGCCGATGTCGGTGTCGTAGCTTTGCACCACGAGGAAGCGGGTTTTGTTCTTGCCTCCGGTCGCGCGCACCGCGTCCACGAAGGTCTGGTTGAAGCCGTTTTGAACGGCGACGTTTTCAGCGGTTGGCGTTCCGTAGTTGCCATCCACGTGGACTTCGTTCGTCCCCGCGAAGAGAATATGCTCGTCGAAATCCCGAAAGTCCGTGGCGATCTGAGTCCAGAACTTGGCGAGTTTCTCATTGACCGCCGCTTTCCGGGCGTTAGTCGGCTGCATCCAGCCGCCATCCCAGTGGACGTTGACGAGGACGTACAGTCCGCATCCGGTGGCTTTTCGCGCGACGTCTTTTACATGCGCCAACCAATCGGGACGGATCTGGTGTTTGGCGTCGGCGTACTGCGACCACGCGACGGGAAGACGGATGCTCTTGAATCCGGCGGCTTTCACGGCTTTGAAATACGCCTCGGTCGGCGGCGGATTACCCCAGGAGGTCTCCTTGGGAATGGCTTCGAGGGTGTTGCCCACGTTCAGCCCCGGGGACATTTTCTGCAAGTAGTTGCCGATCCCGAGCGTTTCGGCTCTTGCCGCCGGGGTTGCGATTGCGACTGCGCATATTGCCCAACAGCGGGCGTCGATCCTCAGACTAAGAGCCACCGCGTGAGTATGCGCAATCTAGTTATGGCTTTGTGCCCATTGAGGTCGGGCTACCAATTCAAAAGACCGAAGGCCACATGCGCGTCTCGGTCCGCCATCGTTTCGCTTTCGGGGGCGTTGAGAGTTTCCTCGGAAACGCCGCTTCCGATCTCCTCGACAATGACGTCCTGCCCATGGATTCGATAGAACATCCGCCAAGGACCGCAGGCGATTCGGTAGCGGTTTTCGCCAACCAAAAGGATTCGACGCGTACGATGCGGGGCGGGATCGCGGCGTAGGATGTCGAAGGCCCGCTCGGTGAAGTCAATCCTCCACTCCTCCCTAAGCCAGTTCAATTGCCGCACGGCGAGCGAATCCACCGTGACTTCAAAAGCGGGTGGATTCGATTCGGCCTGTTCGATCTCCTCAACCCAGCCGAGACGGCTTTCCGGATAGCAGTCGACAGTTCGCAGGTAAGGCTTGATGTCGAGAATGGGGGTGCCATCCGTCAGGTCCAGGGGGCCGACCTTCAGAATTCGACCCTCTACGGCGAGCAATGTAACGCAGGTCAAGCCTATGGGATTAGGGCGATGGGGTGACCGGGTGGCGAAGACGCCTCGCCGTTGGGCGGGCCCGCGCGGCGGCAGAACTCTCGGCCGCCAGGTCCGATTCCGATCGAACCACGATACCAGCCAGATTTTGTCGAATCCCTCAAGGTCTTGAAGGGCGAGCTCGAACTGCTGACCTGGCAAAAGCTCGATCCGGTTGACCTCATCCGATTCGCGGTCGGGCTGCCGGGGAGCGTCGAACTTCAAACGGCTCGCCGCCCGAACGTAGCCGATCGGGCGAACTGTAAGTTCCGAATCTCCTCCCGTCCCCATGGTCACGAGCATCAGTCTAGCTCCCTCAAAAAACCTAGCGGGGGCCGCCTCCGTGGCGGCATCTTGAGGATTCGGTAACGCTCCAGCCTATAATGCGGCCGTGGTCTTCATTCTTCCCGCCGTCCAGTCTTCGAAAGTCGACTCGGTGGCGATGGCGATTCTTAAGAAGAACCGCGATGCGATGTTCGCGCTGCGCGGATACCGCGCTCGGTGCCAGTTGGTCAGCAAGAGCCTAAATCCTGAGCCGGGGCGGGCGCCCGTGTCATTCCAGTTTTCAGTACTCACTGCGGCGAAGCCGAATCTGATCAGTTACCAGATGTGGGAGACGAAGGGGCCGAAGTCTGCGGTCGAGAAGCCCGCCGGCGCGCCTGATTTCGCGGTCGCCTCCAATGGCAAAAAGACTTGGACCCAATCTCATAAGAGCTACTTCATCTCGGAAACCGCCGACCCGCATACGTTTGAGACGGTGATGGAGCCCTGGGACGGCTTTTACGTTCCCGACAGGACTTACTTTGAACAGATGCGAAGCCACCTGGAGAAGAAGGACGATGTCGTCGTTCGTAGCTTGGGGCGTGAGAAAGTCGACGGCGCTCTCTGCGACAAGGTCGAAATCGACCTTAGTGAGCAGCACGGCGGGAAATCGAGAAAGAGCCGCACGATCGTCTTCTTCCGTCCTGACGGACTCGTTCGCCGGCAACTAACGACCGAGACGAGCGGCAAAGCCGTCTTCATCACCAGTTGCAATCTGCTTCACATCGAAAAGAATCCCGACCTGCGACGCCAGTCTTACGCCTACACGCCGCCGAAGGGCTCGACTCCATTTAAGGCCCCTGAAGGCGGTCCGGAAGCGACGAGCCATGAATCGTTGCTCGCGAATGGAACTTCCGCCCCGGACTTTGTTGCGAAGGACAAGGGTGGCAAGGAGATCAAACTTTCCGACCTCAAAGGTAAGGTTGTCATCCTTGACTTTTGGGCCTCTTGGTGCGCTCCCTGCGTGGCTTCGATGCCCCACACGCAAAGCGTGGCCGATAAGCTTCAGAAGGAAGGGTTGCCAGTGGTGGTGATGGCCGTGGACGATGCCGAGAAGCTTGAGGCCTTTGCGGTCTGGGTAAAGAAGATGGGAGCGACATATCCGGCGATTAACTTCGTTTACTCACCCCAGAAAGCCCTCGTGGCCGGCAAGCTCTTCAAAGTAACGGGCATCCCAACGCAGTACATCATCGACTCGACCGGCACGATTCGGGCAACCTTCATCGGGTACGGCGGCGAAACAGAAGCGCTAGAGAAGGCCGTCCGCACGGCGCTGAAAGGCGGCTAGACCTTCTTTTGGGATGCGGTTGAAAACGCCTGCGAAAAATCTGGACCCGTAAATAAATAGAATCTAAGCTTCACGGCCTACGCTCAGATCGAAAGTTCAGAATCCCATTTGTCCGATGCTCACGGGCGTCGCAGTAGTCCGCCTAGCGGCGGAGACTCGATAGAGTGAAAAGGTCGTAGACAACTACCGGTCCGAATCGGACGGTTCTGCGAATAGGCAAGTGAGAACCATGCAACCCTCTCTTTCCCTGGAAGCGGAACCGGCGACTTCCGCACGGCGCGGGACCCCAAGCCCGGATGAACTCTTTGAAGATCACTTTGAGGCGGTTCACCGCTATTTCTCCCGCCGGATCGCCTCGGCCGACGATGCCCAAGACCTCACCGCGGAGACGTTTGCCGCCACCGTGGGCGCGAAAGTTCCCCGCAACGTGGAGCCCCTGAGTTGGCTTTACGGGATCGCCCGCCGCAAACTGGCCGACCATCTGCGCCGGCGAAAACGGGCCGTACCGGTTCCGCCCGAGCCCTCGATATCGACGAGGGCGGCCAACGTACGTGAATGGGTCGACGCGCTTCCTGACGACCAACGGGAAGCGCTTCTGCTCCAAGCCTTGGAGGAGCTCTCCGTTCACCAAATCGCCCAGGTGATGCACCGGTCGCCGGGCAGCGTGAAGGCTCTGCTGCAGCGGGCAAAGGAAAGAGTCCGCCTCGAATCGCGCATGGAACTTCAGATGGAGGAGACACGATGACACTGAACGAAGAGCTTTCTAGCGCATACCCTGGCTATGAGCCCGCCGACGATGCGCAAAACGCCAGTCGGCTCGCAATGGGTAAGCGTGCGGCGGCAGTTCGAAAAACCCGTCGTATCCGGCGGTCGATCACCGCCGCCGCCCTTACTGGGTTGATAGGCGCCGGCCTTTTCGGTTTAGGCCCAAGGGCCCTCGCTGTCTACCGTCTTCACCAAATCGAAGGCGTTGTTAGTGACGCCCAGACAGCTCAAATGGATAGCTACCACATCCGTCCGGACGGATCGCAGGTTCTGAGTGTCCGATGCTTCTACGATCACGGTAAGTGGCGAATCGAATACGGCGGCTCGGCTCGTATTTGGCGAGACGGCAAATCCTACGTCCTGGATTCTCACCTAAAAAAGGTGACGGTGCAATCATCGCCGGACGGTCCGTTCATCTTCAATCCAAGTGGATTCAATGCTCGTGCGATGATCGCAGACATCGCACGCTGGAACTGGCGGGAAAGCATAGAAATTGGCGAGGGGAGCTTTGAAGGCGTTCCCGTTACTCGGGTGACGATCACCCACGCTGACGGCGCTGAGCGGCAAATCGTACTAGCGGATCGAACGACATCAATGCCCGTCGCGTCTTGGACGGAGTCAAAGACGGGGGCCGGTTGGCGTCTAACGGGACTGGAGCGGGCTCGTTTCAACGTTCCTTTAGATCCCGAACTCTTTTCAACTCATTTCGCGCCTTCGGTGACGGTCGTCGATTTGGATCGGATGCGCCCGGAGTTCAAGGCGAAGATCGAAACCCCGATCGCAACCATTCCTTGGAAGAAAAGGATGATCGCAATCCGAACCGTCGACGTCAATCCGAATGGCGATATCTTTGTCCTATACACCGACGGGGAGACCCAAGCGGAGCGTCAAATGGAGTCCGATGAAATGGTCTCCCAATTTAGAAAGGGTCTCCATACCTTCTCGCCGATTTTTCGTTCGCCTCACCCAGCCATCGAAGTGGCATCGTCTCTTGGAACCGACTACTCCAGAGTTGAGAACCTCCAACCGTACGCCGCCGGACCTTCGGAGCGGTTTCGGTCCGGAATCGTCCTTCGTGACGGCGAAGTGCTCCAGGGGGCCTGGTTCATCCCGACCCATTCCAGTCCCTGGCATCCGCAAACGGTGACGGTTAAGTTCGATGGCGATGAAGTCAAGACTTATCGACGTCAATTTCCCACGGCTTCTACCCCGCTGCTTCCGGACTGGGCTCCGCTGATGGCGCTCGCCCCGACAGGGGAAGAGGATGTGCTGCGGGAGGAGTTGGGCGCCCGCCGCCCCACTCATGACCCTGATGTCGATAAACACATGCGGTAAGACCGCGCGTTGCCGGAGGATCGCAATCATTCGGATCGGCCATTGATAACGGATTCGATTGCCGACCCGAATGATTTCCGAAAAATGCAGTGAACCCCGACGCCTCGGCGGAGAGACTCTCTCAACGAAGCGATGGATGAGTTCTTTAAGGGGCGGAGTGAGTTGTATGTGCTGCGGGCGCAGCGCGGCGACTCCGATGGGATGAACCTCCTTATCGGACTCTGGACGCCCCGATTGCGCTCGATTGTGGGCCAGTGGGTGCCACCTTCCCTCATCGACGAAGTGGTTCAGCAGGTTTGGCTGGACGTTTTCGGTCATCTCGCGAGCCTCAACGATCCGGCGTACTTTTCCCGGTGGGTCCGCAAAATCGCGTTCCGATGCGCCGCCACGCTGATGCGGCGTCGAGGTAGCCATCTGCAGCTCGACCCCGAAGCCTCCTACTACGAGCTGGCGCCGAGTTGGATGCCCGTCATCATCGGCTTGCTCGGCCCAACTCACCGGCGAGTGTTCACCTTGCACTACCTTGAGGGCTTTTCCGTGGAGGAGATCGCGGAACGCCTTGGACTTCCCGCCGGCACGATCAAGAGCCGGCTGCACACCTCTCGGCGCCTGCTTCGCAAACGGCTTGGCGACTCTCTGGAGAACTGACAAATATGGAAATCGAAACGGCTTTGGAAATGACGATGACTCGTGAGCGCCGCAAGCGCTGGCTGTACGCGTCCTTCTGTTTGGTGGTGAGCGGAGGGACCGTCCTTTCCATGATCTTTGGACGGGTGTATCCCAAATCCGCTTATTGGGTTTCCGGGATTCCGGCGGTCGCCTTCTTCGCGGTGGGCGTTTATCACGTGGTGTCGGCTTCGCGGGGACGAATCGAGCCGATGCGGGACCGGCAGTTCCTCGCAAACGTCCTTTGGACGACCGCCATCTGCGCCTTTCCCGCCCTGGTCGTCGTGGGGATCGATGTGAATGGCCAAGCCAACGGCTCCGCCGACGCCATCCTCCACGGCCTCGTCGGCCTCGCCCTCCTTGCGGTTGCCGGAGTTTATAAGGTGCTGGTCGCGGTTAGCGAGGCGGAGTTGCGGTTGCGCGAAAGACTCCTTTCGCTGGCGTCCTTGGGCGATCGGGATTTTTGAAGGGGTTAGGTTCAAATCCTAGTCTGCCGGCTCATCGTCGATGCTGGAGTACCTAACCAACCAGGAACCATCATTTGCGACTCGACATGAGCCGGCGAACGAAATCGAGTTCGGAATCGACTCCGTTTGTTACGGATTCGACGTCCGGCTCGAACGTAAAGTCCGGCTTGATTCCTTGTTTGGTCTCCCGGCCGGCGGCCACCGCCAGGTTAATTCGAAACATTGGGACGACCATACGGATTTTCGAATTCGGGAGGGTCGCGACCACAAAGTCGCCTCCGGAAAATCCCGAGTAAGCGCCGCCGGTTTCCTCGCCCACAAAAATAGCTCGGTGCTCGGTCTTCAAAATCGAACACAAGGCCGATGCGGCGGAGAAAACCTCGCCATCGATGAGGACCCATAGTTTGCCTTTAAAGGGTTCTGGGATTGGCTTCTGAGCTGCGAGCTCTGGTTGGGCCGCTGGAAGCGCCTCGAACAAGCCTTTCCTCCGAGGCACAACCGATTTGGCAAAATTGGACACGAAATCCGAATCCAAGTGGGAGAAGGAAGTGAGCATGGAAATGTCGTCCGTACGGGCGGTCATAGACTTGTAGGCACGAAAGGGCTTCGCTAGAACCGCCGAAGCAATGGCTGGCCCGAACGACTCACCCCCATCGTTGCCGCGCAAATCCAAGATCAAATCCTTGATGTGCCTGCGATTGGCGTCCGTAATCGAGTCCGAGAGAAATTTCGGGAAATTGAATTCCGCAGGTGGGGCGAACGTCGGGATTGTCAGCTTCGCGGTCGAGGAGTTGATGGTGCGGTAGCCAAATGTCTGATCTTCTGCGCTCCACTTGGGGCTCTTGAGCTTCGATTTGTAGTCTTGGTCGCGGAGCGCAGGCACGCTTACGGTTCGCGAGTGACCTCCCTTCAATTGCAGTCGTAGTTTGAAGGCCGGTGCCTGATCCGCATAAAGCCAGTACAGATTTCTGAAATCCTCGTTCAGCTTCCACCGTTTTCCAGATTGGATGTCGCCATCGGCCGGCAGAAGGGGCAGCAAACCCTTCCGAATCGCTCGGATGGAACGTCCGTTGATAGACAACACCTCCGCGCCCAGTGGTACCGCTCCGTTCGCCGTGCCCAAGACAAATGCCCTCGTCCCGTAGAAGCGAAGCTTGACGGGAATCTTCCCGGCTGCTCCCCGCAGGATTGCCTTCAGGTTCGAGGAAGGAACCGCACTCGTGTGTCCGTCGCGCACATGACCCAATAGGCGGTTGACCTCGGCGAGGAACGCATGTTCTTCCATCGGGGATCCCGTTCGCCGTACCGCTTCTCGAAATGCGGCTTCGATTTCATGTTTACCGGCATATTTGTAGGTCGATGGATGAACGCGATGGAGGATCTGCCCCACTACGTTTAGATCTGCCCGCATGGCCGTCACCGCGAGTTTTTGTTCTGTGACCGTCCTGGAAGGCGAAATCAAGACTAAGATGCCGAAAGCAAGGCCGACTATTCCGAATCGGAATTCCATATCGGAATACTACCGTGAGCTATGCTGATTTGGTTTCAATGAGCGCGCGGCATCTTACTCCGATAGAACTCACGGTCCTCGGCATCACTTGGAAGCGGGGGCCGTTCACGACGTACGCTCTTATGCGCGAGTTCCAGTCATCGACGTCGACGTACTTCAGCAGTCGGGCGAGCACGATCTACCCCCTGGTTTCGCGGTTAGAACAACGGGGCCTTCTTCGTTCTGTCGAAGAGTCGCGAATCGAGATCACGGAAGAGGGCTTGTCGCAGCTCCGGGCCTGGCTAGGCGATCCAGTGCCCCAAGACGACCTCGCCCACACGGCGGATCTCCTACGGCTTAGAACATTTTTCCTGGCTGCCGTTTCGAGCGAACAGCGCGTGACATTCATCGATCAGGCGCTTGCCGATCTCCGTACCTACCTGCATCGGTGCGAGCTGTCGGCTAAACGAGATGGAGATCTCGGAGACCCGTTTAGCGCATTGGCATCGCAGGGCGTGGTCTTCGAGACGAAAGCAAGGATTGAGTGGCTGGAGTCGGTGCGAACGGCCCTGCTGGAACTGCCCGCCGAGAAGCCTCGCCGTCGCGATATCTATCCATAGCCAACGTGGGGTTGGCGTTCGTTCGCCAATTGCGGCTCGTGATGGACCCGACGGAAGAGCGCACTTGGTGCTTCCTCCGGCGCCTCCGAAAAGTTAGGGACGAGGGCGCTTTGTGAAGTGCGTGACCCCCGCCCATTTCGGGCGGGGGACGAATTTGATGCGTTTCCCTCAAAAACTCCTACCATCTTAAGTGATTGAACATTAAACTAATTTAGGCGTCGTCACCTGTACGGCGTCGCCGCGAGAAACCATGAGTCAGTCAACGTCAGACTTGAACCCTTCCTTGGACCGTCGAACCTTCCTCATCGGGGCGGTGGGGGTGGTCTTTAGTGCGACCATCGGGGGCGGACTCGCTTTCGCCCGTACCGACGAACCCGTGAACTTAGCGAAGGTGGCCAAGCCATCCAGTTCCTATACTTCCGGCGACACGCGCACGACCGCGATGAACGACGGGTTCGAGCCTCGGGACTCGGCGGATAACGAGCATGGGTCGTATGGCAACTGGCCGAGGGTCGATACCGAGTGGGTCCAGTACGAGTGGAGCCAGCCCGTGACCACCAACAAGGTCGACGTTTATTGGTGGATGGATGGGCAGGGCGTGGGCGCGCCAAAGTCTTACCGAGTGACCTACTGGAACGGCAGTGAATTTGTCCCCGTGGCCAACGCGGCCGGGTTGGGGATTGCCCGCAACGCCTTTAACACCACTACCTTCGACGAAGTCCACACGGACAAACTAAGGCTGGAAATCCTGTCGGACGGCAAGCTTTCTACCGGCATTCTGGAATGGAAAGTCTGGAGTTCAGGCGCGGTACCTACCTTCCCGCCGAAGGTAGAAGCTGGCATCGATCGCGCCGTGGTACTCGGTGGCAAGACTTATCTCGACGGTCGGGCGGAGTGGCTGAAGCCCAGTTTGGGAAGCGCGGTGGCTTGGACCGTCGTCTCCGGACCCGGCCGCGTGAGCTTCGCCAAGGCCTCCTCACCCGAGACGACGGCGACGTTCTCCACCCCGGGTGAGTACGTGCTGAAACTCTCTGCCCGGGACGGCAACCAAACCGGCGACTCGACCCTGAAAGTAAGGGCCGAAGCAGCGCCGCCTAAGAATCGGCTTGACGTCGTTTACACGAAGAAATACAGCATCGACAGCCCTCTCTGGAATGCGCGCGCGAAGGCGCTCATCGTCAACTGGATTCCCCACTGCATCGACTACTGCGAGCGCACCGATCTTCGGGAAGGCCAGGGCGGCATCGACAACTTTATCGAAGCCGGCAAGGCATTGAGGGGCGAGCCGCATGCGCGCCACAAGGGCTACGTTTTCTCCAACGCGTGGGTGCACCAAACGGTGGAGGCGATGTGCATCGCGCTCATGGTCGACGCCAAGGGGGATCCCGACGTCCTCGCCGCCCAGGACAAGATGCGCGCCACGGTGGACCGCTGGATTCTCATTATCCTCGCCGCCCAAGAGCCGGACGGGTATCTCCAAACCGCTTTCACCCTCTCCGACCGCAAGCGCTGGCCGGCCCGTTGGTCGCCCGATCAACGCGGCAACCACGAAGGCTACACCGCCGGTTACTTCATCGAGTCGGCGATCAACCACTACACGATGACCGACGGGAAGGACAAGCGCCTTTACAACGCGGCCAAGAAGCTGGCGGATTGCTGGGCGGCCAACCTCGGCGTGGGCAAGAAGGAGTGGTTCGACGGCCACCAAGAGATGGAGCAGGCGCTGGTCCGCTTCGGCCGGTTCGTCAACGATATGGAGGGGAACGGGCGCGGGAACGACTACATCCGGCTCGCCAAATTCCTCCTCGACTCGCGCAAGGGCGGTCAGGAATACGATCAGAGCCACTTGCCCCCCGCGCGCCAATACGAAGCCGTCGGCCACGCCGTCCGCGCGACCTACTTCTATTCCGGCATGGCGGATATCGCCGCCGAGACCGGCGACCACGACTACCAGAGCGCGGTGATGTCCCTCTGGGACAACATGGTGAACAAAAAGTACTATGTCACCGGTGGCATCGGCAGCGGCGAGACCTCGGAGGGTTTCGGTCCGAACTACTCCCTCCGCAACGAGGCGTATTGCGAATCCTGCTCAAGCTGCGGCCTGATCTTCTTCCAATACAAGCTAAACCTCGCCTACCACGACGCGAAGTACGCCGACCTGTACGAGCAGACGATGTACAACGCCCTCCTCGGCTCGACCGACCTCGACGGGCACAATTTCTGCTACACGAACCCGCTGATTAATAGTCAGCGGACGCCGTGGCACGTCTGCCCGTGCTGCGTCAGCAACATCTCTCGCACGTTGTTAATGATTCCGTCTTGGACGTACGTCAAGAGCAACGACGGCATCTACACCAACCTCTTCATCGGCAGCCGCATCAAGGTGGAAAAGGTCGCGGGCACCAACGTGGAGATGGTCCAGAAGACCGACTACCCCTGGAGCGGCAAGGTCTCGATCACCGTCAATCCCGAACAGTCCAAGCGGTTTTCTGTCTTTGTGCGTGTTCCGGGTGGTTCGACGAGCGCGCTTTATACCGAGACGCCGTTGGTCAATGGCGTCACCAGCTTTAAAGTTAACGGGGAAACCGTCGCGCCACACATCGAGAAAGGCTACGCCGTCGTGACGCGTCAGTGGAAGGCCGGCGACCACATCGAGCTTGAGTTACCGATGGAGCCGCAGCGAATCAAGGCCAGCACGCTGGTCAAGGCAGATGACGGCCATGTCGCCCTGAAGTACGGTCCGCTTATTTATAACATCGAACGCGCCGACCAGGCTTCGCTCGATCAGCCGCTTGGACCCGAGCCGCTGAAGGCCGAATGGCGGCCCGACCTCTTGGGCGGCGTGATGGCCCTGGTTGGGAAGTGGAAGGACGGGACGCCCATGCTTGCCGTGCCGAACTACGCGCGCATGAACCGTCTCGATCGACCCGCAGCTTCTGAAGCCGGCGGCGACCCGAACGTGAACTACGCCCCCGGGGCTGCCGGAGGCGGTCAAGCGGCCCCGAGGCGGCGACGGCCAAATCGCGGAATCGAATCGGTTGTTTGGATCCGAGATACGGCTTGAAGCTTTGGTAGTGCCAGGAACGAAGAACCGTTACTGGTACTCTGTTCGGCCCATGGAACTCCAAAAGCACACGGTCGGAGGCGATTACTCGCGTGATGTTTGGCTGCTTCCTGGCCCCCAGGATCAGCCCCACCGGTTGTGTGTATTCCTCGACGGTGAGCACTACATCCGCGATCTTCAGGCCGTGCCAATCCTGGAAGAGTTGCTTGACTGCGGCGCCATTCCGCCCGCTACCTGTGTCTTCGTATCCCACGTAAGCAGCGCCGCCCGCCACGAAGACTATGTCTGGAATAACCGGTATGCCGATTTCATCGCCAACGACTTGGTCCGATGGGCGAAGGAGCAGGTTCCAAGCATTCAGGCGGATGACCACTTCATTGGCGGCCTAAGCCTAAGCGGCCTCGCCGCCGCCCACATCGCGTTGCGCCACCCTGATCTCTTCTCCCGCGTCCTTTGCCAATCCGGCTCCTTCTGGTGGCTGGCCGACCACGCCCTCGACTTGCCTACAACTCAAGCAAGGTTTTGGCTAAGCGTTGGAGACGAGGAGACGGCGACGGAAATCTCGCACCCACCGTCCGGTCTCTACCAGCGAATCTCGCAAATCGAAGGCGTTAAGCTGGCCGCGCAAAGACTAGAAGCCCTCGGCGCGACCATCAAGCTGAACGTCTACCCCGGCGGACATGCGGCTGCGCCGTGGAAGGCGGAACTTGGCCCCGCGCTTCGATGGCTGTTCGAATCCTAGTTGGCCAGCACTTAGTTTCTAACGCAGCGGCTTGTACCTCGGGATGAGCACGATTTAGCGATGGCCGATTCTTCGTGTAAGGTGGCAAGAGTCAGGCGGTGAAGCGAAATGAATGACTCGTACAACCGAGCAATAAGAGATATTAGTGAGGCTGCCTTGGCGAAGTTAAGGGCCGCTCGTCCTACCTCTTGCCAATTCGAGCTAGGAGTTTGGGGAGGCTGGGGGCAAATGCGACGTTATTTCGTCGCTCACGACGGGAACGTGAGCAGGCTGATCTGGCGGCAAGATCTTGATGAGGAGGCCATCCGCAAAATCACCGTCCCGCACATTTATGACTTCGAACCAATCACGGAAATCTCCCGCGGTGTGGCGGATGAGGTCTTCATGCGCCAGTTTTACCCACTCACGATACCGCCATTTCGGCCTGACAGGGGTTTGCTCATCGACGGTCTCTGCTACGATTTCGTTGCAACAAACTTCAGCATGCAGTGGAACTCCTCCCAAACCGAACTTGTCGCGTGGTATGAAACGATTGACGCTATGCTGGGTGCGTTTCTTCCATAAGGTGCGGCATCTAACATCCCCGGTCGTTCATCGTAGATCGCATAGGAATTCGTTAAATGACTTACCCTAGTTACCGTCGAACTACCGACACTTCTCAAGTGGGCGGTCGCCCGGGGAAGACGTCTCGTTCTTAACTAATTAGGGCCTTGACTTACCTACTTCAGGCGGCGAACGAACCGCATCCCACGCATGAACTCGAACCGGCTCATTCGAGGGAACGAATGGGGTGGCGTGTCGGGCCGGATAACCCAAACGGTCGCATCCAGAAGCATCGGGCGGGTAACGTGGGCGCATGTTTGGACCCCTGGGGCTTGCGTTCGCCCTGGCCTTGGCCGGCCAAATAGCAGGTGGACAGGACGTCCGCACGTTGACGCCACCGCAGATGGCGGGCATCCGGATTTGGGACGACCAGCAGAGAAGTTACACGGTCTCGCCGGACCGGCAAACGGTGACCTTCACGTGGCTGATCAAGTTCAAGAACGAGACGCGGTACGAGCTCGAAAGCTTCAATGTCCACCTGGCGGCGTACGTCGGTAAGCGGCAAGTGTGGAAGGGCGGTAGTGTTACCGTGCGAGGATTCAATAATCTTGGAGTCCCGCACGTCGGCTCCATGTTGCCGTTCGAGATTGCGGAGTCCCCAGAGATCCGGTTCGCCGTGCCACTCAATCAGTGGCGATCGAACGTCGAACTCAAGACGGTTATCGATGGCGCGACGACTTGGCGGCACCCGGACTTGCACGATCCCGGCCATCTGTACACCGCGATTCACAACGCGGGATGGCAAGATCAGATCGCTCTGTTCAAGCGTGACCCTTCGCTGCTTAAAGTGCGGGAGAAGAATGGCCTGACGGCGATGCTGATGGCGTTTGGTTGCGGCGCCCCACCGACGGTCCAATATGTCCGTGATCACGGAGGAGATATTCACGACCGCACGACCGCGGGATCGTCGATGATGCACATGGCGGCACTCAATGGCTATCCCGGCGTGCTTGACTTGGCCCTGAAGTGGGGCGGCAACGTCAACGAAAAGAACAACAAAGGGCGAACCCCGCTGGATAAGTCGATCATGTACGGATCGTCGAACGCGTGGAAGTGGCTTCTGAAGCACGGCGCCCACCCGCATGACGCTGGAAACGGGCCCTCGACGGCGTGGTACACGGTCGACCATGGGCTTACTGGGGCGCTACAAGATCTGATCGCGGCAGGTCTGAGTCCCCGAATGCATGACCGAGGCGGCCAGGGGCTCATGCATTACGCGGTCGAGAACGACCGAATGCTCGACTTCGTGTACTCGCTCAAGGTCCCGGTCGACGATCGAAACTCGGTTAATGGGATCACGCCGCTGATGTACGCGCAGGCAAGGGGTATGCAGAGCTCGTCTTACTGGCTCTTGACCCACGGCGCGAACCCGGACCTTAAAGACAAGCGGGGCCGCACGGCCTACGATTACGCGAAGACAAGCAATACTCTGAATACCGATCGGTTCTTTCGAGATCTCGTCAAAGCGGCGCGCTCTCGCCCGGCCAAATAGACGGGGCGTAAGCCGATGAGGGGTTCATCGACAAAAGATCCGGGACTAATCCTATGACTGAGTTGCCTCCGCCGATTCGTGACGCTTCCGCCTGGTTTGGGCCTGATCTTGCAACTCAAACCGATTGGATCGAGCTGCTCTCCGCCGACGAAGTGGCCGAGATTGAAGCGGCCAGCCGGCGGCTAGCCGCGACCGAGATCGACTGGCAGCGCCTCGAACCGGGCGACTTCCCGCTTCCCACGCTTGAGCCGCGGCTAAAAAGCATTCGGGATGAGGTCCTGGAAGGCCGAGGCTTTGTGCTTCTGCGAGGCCTGCCGGTCGAACTCTGGGGGCGCCGCCTCTCCGCCATCGCCTTTTTGGGGCTTGGGCGACACTTGGGGACCTTTCGGTCACAAAACAAAGACGGTCACCTGCTTGGCCATGTGAAGGACTTGGGGCTGTCCAGCAACGATCCCAATGTGCGGATCTATCAGACCCGCGAACGGCAGAATTACCACACGGATTCTTGCGACGTCGTCGGCCTCCTGTGTTTGCAATCGGCCCGCACAGGCGGTCTTTCGAGCCTCGTCAGCTCCACCACGATCTACAACCAGATGCGCGAGCGCCGGCCGGACCTGGCCTGCGTGCTCTTCGATCCCATCGAGACCGACCGTCGCGGTGAGATCCCCGCCGGGCAACTGCCGTACTTCCGAATTCCGGTGTTTAACTGGTATACGGAGCGGCTCACCACGCTCTATCACCGCAACTACATCGATTCGGCGCGCCGATTTCCGGACGTCCCCGCTTTAACCGAGCAGCAAATCGAGGCACTCAACCTCTTCGACCAACTATCGGACGATCCCGCGCTGCATTTGAGAATGGAACTGCGCGTCGGTGACATTCAACTCGTGCACAACCACTCCCTCCTCCACGATCGGATCGCCTTCGAAGACTGGCCGGAGCCGGAGCGCCGCCGCCACCTCCTGCGTCTCTGGCTTGCGCCCCAGCAGGCCCGGCCTTTGCCGCCCGTCTTTGCCGAGCGCTACGGCTCGATTGTTCCGGGTCACCGCGGTGGCGTTTTGGTTCCCGGAACGCGTTTCACCGTGGCTTGGGAAGCAGAGGATAGTTCTAAGGCGAGTTAGGACTCGGCTTGCCATACAATTGGCGATACGCGAGGCAACCGATGACGAAACGTACCGCGGCTCTTCTGATGTTTCTGGGTTCGATTAGCGGCGCCTCAGCGTGTTCTGGCGCGAACGTCTCGGAAATCATCGCTCGAAATCTCGCGTCGGGGCAGATGGGCTTCGGGATATTGTGCGGCTTGTTTCTGGTAAGTCTCGCCGTTGCCCTTCGTGTCCATCGCTACGCTTTTCCCATCGGATTAGCCATGCTTGCGGCTGTAGTTTGGATGGGGCTGGGCACGGCGTACCATGGCGATTGCGGATCGACCGCGCACGACTCGGGAATTTTCGGAGCCGTTCTAGGGGCCGGCGGCCTGGTATCGCAGGTTGTTCGCGAGCGACTAGCGGCGCGGAAGCTTAGGATTGTAGAGAGTTGAATAGCGCCCCCAGAGAGGAAGATTATTCGGATCATCCGCTGGCGCTCCTCTTATGGAGCGCCAGCAAAGATTAGCGAGCCCTAAGCCTGTCGGCGACGGACGATCGCAAACAGGCCGAAACCGGCGAGCATCGTCACCACCGCCGGAGTCGGGATCTGCCGCGGAGGCGAACCGGCCGGCTTCTTCGACAACGAAGCGAGCGGACGCTTGGTGAAGTAAATGTCATCCGCGGCCGGGCGGGGGAAGTTGTTATCGACGAACGTCTCCACCTGAGCGTTGTCCGGAACGGCATAGAACGGCAGCTCGGCCTGTTTGGCAAGCAACGCGCTCGAAGCCTCCGGAATCGCCGCCGTCCAACTCGGGATTTGCCACGTCTCGCCGTGACCGATGTGCGCGTCGTAGTCGCCTACCGATACGAAGTACACGCGCAACGTTCCGCCCCCGTTAATGGGGATATTCGTCTTGGGTACGTAGAAGGGGTTGTAGGGGTTATCGGTCTTGAACGACATACGCACCGTGCCGGTCGAGGCGAGCAGCTTATTCTTATCGATAACCTTGAAGGCGGTTAAATACCAACCTCTCGAGCAATAGCGCTCGGCCCACTTCTCAACTTCGGGCGTCGAGACGTAGCCATGCTCGTTCATCCAGTCGTTGATCGCATGGGCGTCTGGACATTTAAGGGTGGTGGCGTGGTACCCAGAGACATCCGCCTCTTGAATAACCTCGACCTGAGCGCGGTTGGCCTTGGCCATCATCCTTCCCCCGCCAAATCCTCCGCCTCCTCTAAATCGAGGCTGTGGCGCGAGAGCAGCCAGCGTGTAGAACGCTCGACTAGATGCCTGATTCAGTTGAGGCTTTGAAGGGGTTGGCGCGATAAAGCCGAAATCCGACGCTCCAGATTTGAAGCTGGCGTTCCGGATGAAGTGCTCCATGTGATGGGCGGCATCGTAAATAACGATGTTGGTCTGGTCGCCAAAAACGACCGGGACGCCGCGCGGCCCCACGCCCGAGCATGCATTAGCGCCGCCCACAGCCGCCAAGGCGCTTAGCGCCACTCCCAATCGCCATCGGCGAACACTAACGAATTGGCTACTACGTAGGAAGCTAAGTTGAAGCGGTGATTGTTCCATTTCTGCCCCAGTGGGCACGTCTTCGCTTTTCGCGGCGAGCCCAAGATCATGCGTAGGTGACCAATCGAACGCTGAAGGGTTCAAAGGAATTCTTCCATGCATTCCTTCCGCGCAATCTAAACCCTTCGCCGTCTGGGACAGATCCAATTACCAGGGGATCGTTTCGTTCTCCCAGCGGGTGAACGTGCCGGTGGGGCCGTCTGCCCCGAGAAGGGCGACGCGCACCGCTTCGCGAGCGCCCTCCTCGACGGTCTCCGTGCCCTGATAGCCGTTGAGGCCGGTCTTCGTGTAGCCCGGGGAGACTGCGTTGACCTTGATCCCGGTCGATTCCAACTCGATCGCCATGGAGAGGGTGATTGCGTTGAGAGCCGTCTTCGACCCGGGATAAACCGGCCCGAAGATCGAGCGCCAGGGGTAGGTCGGGTCTGCGTTTGCCGTCAGCGAACCGACGCCGCTCGAAATATTTACGATGCGGGCGTTCGGCGACTCCTGCAGAAGCGGAAGCATCGCCTGGTAAACGGCGAGGACGCCGAACACGTTGGTCTCCCAAACCGCACGCACTTCATCGAGCGATACGTTGCTCGGGCGGGTCGACTTGGCGTATTCCTCGACGGACTGGCCGGGCTGCCGACTCGTATTTGAGATCGCCGCGTTGTTGATGAGCACGTCCAGCCGGCCAATCTCATTTCGGACACGATCCGCCGCGGCGTTGATCGAGGCATGATCCGTCACATCGAGTTGGAGCGCGATGGCATCCGGCCCAACCTCTTGGGCTGCCGCCTCGCCTTTCTGAAAATTGCGAGAGCCGACCAGCACCGTGAAGCCGTTGGCGACGAGATCCTTTGCGATCTGCAGACCGATTCCTTGATTGGCCCCGGTGACCAGAGCGACGGGTTTGATTTGCGTGGTCATTTTCCTTCCTCCTTCGCGTTGCCCTGGGCAGAGTTTGAAACCGACTCCCAGGCTTCCCAGGTCGCGAGCCGCTCGGCATAGGCGGCGCGAATCCAGGGCAAGTTTTGACTGCCGAGAATGAATCGGAGCGGCGGATTCTCCGCATCGACGACTTGGAACACGGCCTCCGGCGTCGCGTTGGGATCGCCCCTTTCCATGCCGCGCATACGCTCGAACATCGACTCTTTAAGGCCCGCGTACAGGTCGAGGCCGGTGGCAAACTTTAGGGACTGCGGGCTCCCGAACTCGGTGGCGTAGGCGCCGGGCTCAATAATCGTGACCTTGATTCCAAAGGGCTTCACCTCGATGGCCAAGCTTTCGTGAATCGCCTCGAATGCCCACTTCGAGGAGCAGTAGTAGCCGATAAGCGGCAAAGTCACATGACCGAGTCCGCTCGACACACCAACGATGTGACCCCCGCCCTGCTCTCGCAGCAACGGCAAGGCCGCTTGAATCACCGAAAGCGTTCCGAAGATATTCGTCTCGTAAAGCGCGCGAACCTCGTCCGCGTTGGCCTCCTCGATCGTGCCGACGAGTGAATAACCGGCATTGTTGAGTACGATGTCGAGCCTTCCGAAGTGGGCGTGCGCCTGAGCCACCGCCGCCTTTACTTGGTCGGGCTTGGTCACATCGAGTTCCAACGTGAGAGCGTTCGGGCCGTATTTTTCATTGAGGTCGGCAATGCTCGCCAGTGTGCGAGCGGTCGCCGCGACCTTGTCGCCTCGCTTCAGTGCGGCCTCGGCCCACACTCGTCCAAAGCCTCGCGAAGCCCCTGTAATGAACCAAACCTTATTTGACATGTTGTCCATCGCTGCCTCCCTTGTGGTACATTGACTTAACCGGAACCACGTTCCACATTATACGGAACATTGTTCCGCTTTGTCAACCGGAAAAATCTAGATGAGTGAAATGGGTAGTGACCAGGGCAACTCCCGCCCGATGCGGGCGGATGCGCAGCGGAGCATGGATGCGCTGCTGGAAGCCGCGATGGCCGTGTTCGCGACTTCGGGCACGGATGCACCGGTGCGGGAGATCGCCCAGAAAGCCGGTGTCGGCGTGGGCACGCTGTACCGCCATTTTCCGCAACGGCCGGACCTTATCGTCGCCGTCTTCCAACACGAGGTCGACGCCTGCGCGGACGCTGCCCCGATTTTGGCGGCGGAGAATGGGCCGGGAGAGGCGCTGGCGAAATGGATGCAGCGATTCGCGGGTTTTATCGCCGCCAAACGCGGGCTGGCGGCGGCGCTGCACTCAGGGGACCCGGCCTTCGACGTATTGCCCGCCTACTTCCAGCGGCGACTCGTACCGGCGGTCCGGTCGCTTTTGGAGGCAGGGGTAGCGGCCGGCGAGGTTCGCGCCGATATCTCTGCGGAGGAACTTTTGGGAGCCGTCGCAAGCTTGTGCATGGACGCCTACAAGCAAGGCCCCGAACACGCACGGCGCATGGTCGCGTTGCTTGCCGATGGGCTACGTTACGGGACAAAGGCACCGTAGCAAACTCAGGCCAACTTTCGCGCCCGATAGATTGTCTCCGAACTGGCGACGGTGGCGGCATCATCAGTGTAGTCCCCGAAGATGAAGATGTCGTTGAAGCCGGCTTGCTCCAGTATCATGATCATCTCGTACTTGAAGTACCACCGTAGTGACATTGTGTGGAACTCGCGTTCGATGATCTCCCCGTCCTTCTCCGCCTCATAGCGGCGTTTTTCGACCTTCACTTGCTCAAACCGATCCGCGCTCTCCGTCCACGAATAGGCGGTTACGTTGGCGCCATCCCTTGGCCGGACGACCGGACCCACCCAGGGGGTTTGCTGTCGATCCGACCTATCGACTTGGTGATCTTGCAGAGCTTCGCCCGGCAAGAAGGTTTCGAACAGGAGCTGGCCGCCTGGACGCAAGTGCGCGTGGCACCGCCGCAAAGTCTCCATCGCCTCGCTCAGGTCGGCAAGCAGTTGAAACGAGCCCTGTGAGATGAAGATGGTCTGATAGGAGCGTGGCAAATCCAAAGCTTGCATCGACTGCCGATAGAGGACAGGAGCAAGCCCTTGCTCCGCCCCCTTCCGCCGGCAGTTCGCGAGCATGACCTCGGAGGCGTCAACTCCCTCGACATCCAATCCCATCTTCAGATACCGCAACAGATGGCGGCCGGAGCCGCACGTCAGGTCAAGCGCCGGCCCGGGATTGTCCTGAATCTTACGAGCGTAAAACTCCACATCAGGTCCATGGGAATCTCCCCCCATGTGATCCCACATTTCGGCGGCGATGCCATCGTAGCTCTCGCTTAGATTCAAAGCTTCTTTAGGGGCGCTCACTCGGCTATTTTTACTTCATTGCTGATGCTAATCTTCTTGACACACGAGACTTCAGGGGCGGCGAAGACGAAACCGAGTTTGCGATTTACGGCGAGCATTGCGGCATTGTCCTCGTGGTTCTCGGTTTCCAGGCGCGAGCCCCCGCGCGCTTTGGCCTCCTGTAAACAACGCACCTTCAAGGCCGTCGCGATGCCCCGGCCGTACCAGTCGGGGTCGGTGGCCGTGAAGCCCCACTCTAGGCTGGTCACGACGCCCACGTACTCTTCCGTCACGGGGGCCAGGGCGAGAAGGATCGCGGTCTGATCGCGGCGGAGAAACTCTGCTTCCCATTTCGAATAGGGCGTGGGGACGTAGGCAGCCACCTCACGAAAGGGTTGAGCAGCGCGGGCCTTTTCTTCAAGTGCGTAGAGTTGCACTCGATGCTCGGACGTGTCGCCGACCCGCGCGTACGATCGAATGGAGATTCCCTGCCGCTCCAACTTGTCGAGGGCGAATTGGAACTCGGAGGGCTGAAAAGTTTCGAGATCCCGGTAGGAAGGCAAGAACCGTTCCAACACGCCGAACCCGCGCTTCCTTAGGAAAGTTGCCCCCGGGGCGTCGGGCGTTTCCGTATAGCCGCCATGCAGGGAGTCCGCTTTGCGAGCGCAGGCGAATGCCTCCAGGCGATCGTAAAGGCACGATCCGATCCCTTTCCGGCGATGGTTCGGCGAGACGGTCAACATGAAGTGACATTGACCAGGCCGTCGCGAAGGCTTGGGAACGCTGCGATCTCGCGCCTGGAGGTGGCCAACAACATCCCCCGTTTCGAACTCCTCGGCCACAAGGTGTAAAGACGCCCCCGCTACTTCGTCGTGCCACCAACCCACCACGGGACTGCCAAGAGCGCTCACCGCCGCACGGTCCCTCTCCTCGAATGTGCGAATCGCGTAGCCGGGGAGGGGAGCCGTGGCGCTCTCAAAAGTAGACATCATTGGAAGGCCTCCTGACTTCAAACTACGGTATCTGGCGAGTTCGTTTGCTCCAAGGAAGCCTGCAACGCCCCCATCGATTCGGACCTCGCGAGATTGTCCGCTCGTCACAAAGGATTGTCAGATGCCCCATTCCGTTAGTCGGTCGCGCTTGAACACCCTTTGGGGAGTGATCAAGCCTACAAAGACCGAACCACTTGAGAATGCCGGCTTGGGCGGGCTGAACTTCTAGATGCTACTTCTCATGACGATACTGGCTGCCAACTTAATTGCTCCGGATCCAGCGACTTCAGTGTGGATGACCGCGCCCGCCGATAAGTTTATCGAGTCGTCGGTACTTGGCAACGGGCGGCTCGGCGCGATGGTGTTTGGGGGCGTTGGGCACGAGAGGGTGGTGTTGAACGAGTCGACGATGTGGTCGGGTTCGCCTCAAGACGCCGACCGGGAGGACGCCCACAAGGTCCTGCCCAGGATCAGGGAACTCCTGCTTAAGGGCGAAAACGAAGAAGCGAACCGGCTGACCCAGGAGAATTTCGTCTGTAAGGGTCCGGGAAGCGCGGGCGCGGCTTACGGTAAATACCAAACCTTCGGCGATCTCGTCATCGATTCCCGGGAAACGAATGCCACCGACTACCGGCGTGTTCTGGATCTCGACCGCGCGGTAACCACCGTTAGTTACCGCGCGGGTGACGTCGGTTACACCCGAGAGGCGTTCGCTTCCGCCCCCGCTAATGTCTTCGTGTACCGCTATCGCGCGGACCACCCTGGCGGCATCACCTTCGATGCGCGGCTCATCCGTCCGGAAAGAGCGACCTCCCGCGCCGATGGAGAGGATTTCGTGATCGACGGATCTCTGGACAGCGGGAATCCCGCTCTGGACGGAATCCGATTCAATGGGCGGCTCCGCGCGCTAACAAAAGGCGGGCACTTGCGGACGGACGAGAACGGCATCCACATCGAGGGCGCCGACGAGGCCACTTTGATTTTCTCGGCGGGCACGAGCATGTTCGACCCAACCTTCGCTGATCGAGTGAAAGAGCATGTCCAAGCGGCGGCGAAGAAGGGCTTCGCCGCGCTCGAAAAGGAGCACGTCCTCGACCACCAACGCTTCTTTCGGCGTGTTGCCATCCACTTGCCAGACGGCCCCAGCGCACATAAGCCAACCCCCGAGCGTCTCGCCGCATCCAGTCGCGGCGAGGACGACCCGTCGCTGGCCGCGCTCTACTTCAACTTTGGCCGCTACCTGATGATCAGTGGCTCGCGCCCGGACAGCCCCTTGCCCACCAATCTCCAAGGCATCTGGGCGGAGGAAATCAACACACCGTGGAACAGCGACTTCCACCTGAATCTGAATCTCCAGATGAACTACTGGCCGGTGGAGACGACGAATCTGTCGGATTGCGTCGCCCCGCTTGTTCGCTTCACGGAAGGCTTAGTGCCGAGTGGCGAGAAGACGGCCAAGGCATACTACGGCGCCCATGGCTGGGTCGCCCATACGATTGCGAACCCTTGGCACTTCACCTCGCCGGGCGAGGGCGCCAGTTGGGGGTCGGCCGTCACCTGCGGAGCCTGGCTCTGCGAGCACTTGTTCGACCACTACGCGTTCACTCGCGACGAGGAATACCTTCGGTCCGTGTATCCGACTTTGAAGGGGTCGGCGGAATTCTTCCTCGACATGCTCATCGAGGAACCAGAGCACAAGTGGCTGGTGACCTCGCCCTCAAACTCGCCGGAAAATACCTACTTCGATCCGAAGACCGGCAAGGTCCTCGCGGTCTGCATGGGGCCAACGATGGATACGGTCGTCGTTCGGGAGCTTTTCTCGAACGTGATCGCGGCCTCATCGACGCTCGGTACGGATGCTGAGTTTCGGTCGAAGCTTGAGGCGGCGCGCTCGCGACTGGCGCCGTTTCAAGTCGGGAAGCATGGCCAACTCATGGAGTGGCTCGCCGACTACGAGGAACCGGAGCCGCACCACCGGCACACCTCCCACCTCTACGCGCTCTACCCCGCTAACCAGATCTCGCCCGACCAGACTCCCGAACTTGCGAAGGCCGCGCGAATCACTTTGGAGCGCCGGGGTGACGACGGTGTTGGTTGGTCGCTGGCGTGGAAGGTCTGCTTTCAAGCCCGCCTCCAAGACGGCGAGCACGCGTGGAAGGAACTCAAGACCTTGTTTCGACCCGTGACCGACACCGCGATCCGGTACGACGGCGGGGGCGGCACATATCCCAATCTCTTCGATGCCTGCCCGCCTTTCCAAATCGACGGAAACTTCGGCGGGACGGCCGCCATCGCCGAAATGCTCCTTCAGAGCCGCGACGGCGAGATCTCCCTTCTGCCGGCTTTGCCGAAGGCTTGGGCTACGGGATCGGTCAAGGGATTAAAGGCGCGCGGCAACTTGACCGTCGACATTCAGTGGAAGGACGGCAAGGTAACGGACTACAAGGTCACGGGGCCGGATTCAAATAAGGTCAAGGTCAGAATGCCGAGCGCTTGATCGGTGCGACTCTTGGACTTGGCAACAGCACCGGGGTGCATCTTCTCAACCCCTCCTATTTCCCCGCGATTCGGTGAAGCGCCTCTACGTTTTCTTTGCAAAATTCGACCGCGCCTTCGCTAGCGGCCCATGTTGCCCGTCGAACGGACAGCATGGCGCGAAAGGCCTTCAGTTGCGATCGGAGAGCTTCGTCCAACCCTCCATAGCCGTCGAGGAAGGCCCGTTCAAGGCGCGGGTACAGAATGAAGTCGCGGTGATAGAGGAGACAGATATCGGCGGCCCTTGCGTCGTAACGGGCATGTTCAAAATCGATGACTCCGGCGAGATGTCCCGAGGTCGACGCGAGCCAATTGCGAGGCATAAAGTCGCGATGAGTGGCACGGGGCCGTTCACCCGCAAGATTCTCGATCCCGTCCTGCACATATGCCGATGCGAAACCCAACTCCCAGTCATTAAAAACCCCGGAGTCTTTGGCGTTTGCCAAAATCTCCGACCAATCCGCCTGCGCGAACCGTTGCGGGTCTCGCTCGGGCTTAGACTGGGGAGCCCCCAGTTCGGTGGTACTACCGAACCAGGTTCCCTCGATCGCATGCCACCGGCCCAGCCATTCTCCTGCTTCGCGCCAAAGTTGTTCCGCTACCTTTCCTTCTCGGCCGAAGGATTTTGCGGGGACTCCTTCGATCTCGGAAATGAGCACGGCATTCAATTCGCTCTTGTATGCGACCGGATTTGGAACGAGGGAAACGCGACTCCCCCATTGCGCAAGGGCATTGACCTCCGCTGCCCATCTTCCTGGACTTGAGTGAACTTTAAGCCAGAAGAACCCGGCGCCGGTATGGATTCGCCAAAGGCTCGCGTTTCCATGTTGGTGGGCAAAATGCGAGTCGACTTCGTAGTTGCCGGCTACATCCTTAACCCATTTGGCGACACTGTCCTCTATGTGGACAAGCGCGCCGTCCTTGCTCACAAAGCCATCGCCTTTAGCGCGGCATCGACCTCTCCCACATGCTGACCTTGCGCTTTCAGCTGCTCCAGGTCGGGCTTTAGAGCCTTAACCTTCAGTCGTCCAGTGACGTGGATCGCGTCCGATACGATCTTTGAGTCCCGGCTCTTCAGGGCGTTTTGTAGCGAAGTGATGACGCGTGCGTCATCGTGCGGAAGCTTTGCCAAAGCGTTCAAGCCGACCTCTCGGACGAGCGGCTGGTGGTGCTCGGTCGCGGTTTCTAGGATGGCGGCGTCCCAGCCGGGGGCGTGATGGTCGGCCAGAACTTCCAACGCGGCTCGCCTCAGGGCGGGGTAGTTTGCTTTCGCCGCTTGGGTAGTTGCGAAACCCTGGACGGAGGGGAAATCGAGGGTTGCCAGGCCCCGAAGCGCGGCGGCGACGACGTCGTACGGCTGGTCGTCACCCAGGAGATCGTGGAGCCGCTTGCGGTCCGATTCGCTTGCGGAAAGCAGGGCCAGAGCCGTGGTCGCATGCATTCTGCGATCGCAGTTTGGATGCTTGGTTTCGGCGAGGAAGAAGTCGTGCATTACGTCGCGCTTGAGATTGGCGAGGCGCGACGTGTCTGTGATTGCGGGGAACGCTTGGTCGTCCTGCCGCAGACGGTTGGCGATCATCCGCAGGGTTTCGTCCGATGGATTGCCGTCGAGCAGGCCGTTCATCGCCGTTTCCACGTCGGTTGGATTCGGTGCGTTGAGGAATACACTCGGCAGTTCGTCGGTGGACCATGGCTGCTTCGGTAGTTGCCGCAGAAACTCATGATCCGGATCGAAGAGCACGGTCTTCGGGGCCGTCGGCGCGAGGATCTCGAAGGTCTGATCTGCGGCGTTGAGGTGGATCGGGGCGCGTTCCAGTCCGTGCTCGCCGACCAAGGCAACATGCGTCGGTACGTCGAAGATCGGGGTGCCGTGTGACGTGTCCTGGGTTTGCCGGACGTGAACGACCGCCATCTTTCGGGCGGAATCGTACGACCAGTTCCAGTCGATCACGGGGTGGCCGGGCTTGTAGATCCACTGCTCGAACCAGGGGTGCAGGTTGATGCCACTCGCCTCGCTCATGTCCTCACAGAGGTCGTTGGATTCCACGTTTGAGAATTGGTGGCGCGTGAGGTAGCGGTGGAGGCCGTGGTAGAAGACGTCGTCCCCGAGTTGGCGGCGGAGCGAATCGAGCACGGTGCCGCCTTTCATATAGGTGGTCCAGCCGCCCATGCCGGTCGAGTCCGAGTAGTTGTTCGTGGCGACGGGGCGGAAGTCGGTGGTGCTGGCGCCGAAGTAGCGCTGGCTGTAGGCTTCGTACTCCCTAAGGGACTCCAGCTTGCCGCGGTGGTGGAGGGTGTACATCATCTCCATGAAGGTCGCGAAGCCCTCGTTCAGCCAGGTGTCGCCCCAGTCCTTACAGGTGACGGTGTCGCCGAACCACTGGTGCGCGGTCTCGTGGGCGATGACCCACTCGGTATCGTTCGAACCCGACCTGGCGTCGTACATGAAGTCGCCGTCCTGCCGCCAGTAGATGGGATATTCCGTCGCGCTGACGTCCTCTTCCGCGTAGCCCTCGTGCTCGTAAACGACCTCTTGGGCGTACTTCGGCCACGGGTAGGGGAAGTCGAGGACGTCGGAGAAAAAGCTGAGGATGTCTTTCGTCGGGGCGAAGGTCGTTTTCAGGCGGTCGCCCATTCCCTTGGGGCAAGTGTAGATAAGCGGCTTGCCCCGCCAGGAGTCGCGGACGGTGTCGAACAGACCGGCGGCGATGCAGTTCAGGTAGCCGGCATGCGGCTGGTCAAGCCGCCAGACGACGGTCCGTCGATCGCCCTTCGTCGTGTCGGACGTTTTGGTCCCGTTGCTGATGACGGTCCACGCCTCCGGAACGGTCAGTCTGATTTCGGTTGCGGAGAGATCGTTCGGCGGCGCCCACCCCACCGGCTGGGCGGGGAGCCCTTCGGCGGCGAATCCAACTCGGTTCGGTTCTTCGGCAGTTGGGTTCGTCCAGCGGAAGAATCGGCCTTCGATCTGGACGTCTACTTTGTGGGTGTCGCCCCGCTTACCGGCGGGAAGATCGACTTCGATCCCGCCGCCCTTGTGCGTGAACTTAGTCGGCTTCCCGTCGAGTTGCACATCGCTCACTTTGTCGGCGTTCGTGTCGAAGTGAACGGTGGTGACTCCGTCGCGGAGCATAAAGATCGTCGCGACGACGTCTCCTTTCGCGGTTTGGTGGTCGGCGTCTACGTCGAGCGTGGTGACGGTCTTCACCAGGTGATACGTCCGGTCGGGGGCGTAGTGGAGGTGCGGCGGGCTCTGAGCGGGAACTTGGGAGGATAGGACAACCGCCAGCGCAGCGACCAAGAAGGATTTCACGCCTGCAAGGTTACCAACCGGGAGCGGCTAGGATTGCTTCGGCTTTCCGAGACGGTCGCCGAAGAGGCGAGTGAGGCGCTTCGCAATGAGCTTGGTTTGGGCATTGTCCGCCGACGTGACGAAAAGCTCTTCGTCTTTTAACACCAGACCGGAGAATTGCGCTTTGAATCCGTCCGGGGTTCCGCTCCAAATCCATGAGCTATCGCTCTCAGCGGCAAAGTCTTTGGCGTTGTTCAAAACATGCGCCAATCCCTTGCCCTTGACGGGGAAGACGACCTTGACAAACTCCTTCGGCTCGGGGTCGTCCATGACGATTTGACCCAGCGCCGTGGCTTTGACCGGAGCCTCCTCTAACCAAACGGAGAAAGCGGACTGACCGAACTCTTCGACGAGATCGTTGCCGATGTCTTTGATGTCTGTCCCTTCGGGAGCCAACTTGACGAGTTTCGGCAGATTCGCAAGCAACGTGTTGAAAAGCTGACTCAAAACGTCCCAGGAATCGCTCGACAGCACAATCGTGCTCGGAGACAAATATCTCGTCTCGCCCACCTGGATAATCCGGCCATGGAGGATATCCCCCTCCTCGAACCAGTCCAATCGTTCCTTATCGTTAATGTGAAATGGGGGATCGGTGCGCAGGAGATCTTTGAGCACAAAATGAGAACCGGGATGAGCTTCCAAGGCCTCGATTACGGACACTCGGGCCGTTGTCAGCGCTTGAGCAATAGCAATCTGTCCATGCGAAAGGTCCGGATGTGACGCCAGGAATTCCTCGATCAGATCCTTGCCCGAAGGCTGAACGAGCATCCGTTCGAATACAAAGGCCATGACAGACGTATCGTAGTCACCGTCCAAGGTGGCGAGCCGGTCATCGAATGGCGACTCGATCAAACCCTCGTAAACTTCGGCAAGTTCCGCGAGCAATTCGAAGTATTCCGGAGGGGGTTCGGGAAGTAGCACCCATCTCGTCAACTTTTCAAACACTACTCTCAGGTCGTTCATACGCACGTTCTGCATACCCGAGCGAGTGCGGCGACTGCGATCTCCGCCGGATTGGTATTCTTCGGCGGGATGCAGAGGACGGACTTGCTGGATACCGATATCGCTGTTCACAAGGCCCGGATCCGGCTCCTCCGAGCGAAGACCCCGGAGTGGCGCATTCAGAAGGCGTTTGAACTCACGGATTGGAGTAGGTCCATGTTCCCCGAACAAAATCAAGCGCCAGTTGCGAAAAGAGTTCAAAGGCAAGTGATCTCGCCCTCGACTGTGGTCGGCGGCGACAAACGTCACAGAGAATACGACTCCTTGAGGTTGGGCGGCATCAAGATGTTCTGAAGTCCAGCGCCTGAGAGAGGCGCCACACTGGTGAGGTCTTACGGTTAGTTTGGACTTGTCTCGAAGGCAAGTCACTTCAGGCTACAACGCCTTCAGATCCGCCATTGCTTGAGCTAGATCGGCGGTGGCCTTCTGGACTTTAGGCTCAAGAATTGCTTGTTGAGAGTGCGTTTGGGCTGCAATATCTCGCAGCACCTTGGAGCCTCCCATAAGCGCCGACTCAAGTTGCGACTGAAGCTGCGAAAAGTCTGACTCAATGCGCCGGAACTCCGGTGTTTTAGTGATGCTCTGCGGATCAAAGCGGAATCGCGACTCAACTTGACACCTCCATGCAAGAAGATCGCTTGCCCGAGAAGGACCGATCCCGGGGACCTGCAGCAAAGCATTAAATTCGATATCTGCCGCAGTGTCGATATTGTAGTACTGAAGGTCGGCGCACCGGCTGGGACCGATACCATTGACTACTCCGGGCCGGAGGGGAAAGCCATTTAAGAACTGCTTTCTCAAGACCGATTCGGCACGATTCCGCAATTCGGCCACGACCTTCTCTCTTTGTTGCGCAAGTCCTAAGAGAGTTTGGCGCTTTGCTTCAAGATCGCGAAAAGCGTCTCCGAATAAATGACCGTCGGTCCAATGTTGATAGCTTGATCGACACTGTTCGTATTCGGCCTTTGCTCTTTCGACCCTTGTTTGAGCATCACGCCTACGTAGGGTCCAATTATCAAGCTTGCTGATATGCATGGACAGAATGACCAAGAAGATGATCAAGGGCAGCACCGCTAGAGGCAGGTTCAAAATAGCGACGCCGACCGTAGCCGCAACAGATGCGCATAGCGCAGCCAGATGTCTTTTCCTATCTCGGCCCGATGCAACGAATGCCCCGTCCGGACGGCCAGGCGCGATTGCGTTTAAGGGAACTATTGGATGAGGCGTGATCGGTCGCGGAACTTTCTGAATGCTTTCCCAAACAAGCACCATGTTGAATCCCGGATTCGTCGGCACCGTGGCAAACTGAACAGTGAACAGAGATAGCCCAAGTTTGGCTTCTATTGGACACCATGGACATTGGGCCAGACCCTTGTAGTAAAAATGCCCTTTTTGTACTACGCATTGCTTGGTTTGAGCCCGCAATTCTTCAAGCGCGTCGACCCAGTCAGCCGCCGTTGGCCTGGAGCTTGGTCCGCTCGAACTAAACGCGGCTTCAAATAGAGTTGCGACCCGGGGAGTGATGGAATCCAGAGTTAACGTGTGGGGTGGCGGCTTCATCTGGCGACTAGCAGCCCCTGGACCGTATGCGAATCGAAATCCGGCGATCTTTTCTTCTAAACCGAGATCGCCTTGCCCAGTGAATTGCCCCGCAAACGGATGACGACCCATAAAGAGGAGTTCGAAAATGAGTACCGCGAGGCCAAAATTGTCGTGAACTGGGCTTCGATCAATTTTTGCCAACACCTTGCCTTGGAGCTCTGGGGCAGTATGACCGGGCTCGCCAACCTCACATCTGAACAAGCGTCCACCCGCCCTAATCTGGAAGCTGTCGCAGTCGATCAGGCGTACTGTAGCGTCGCCCGCAATCATTACGCTTGAGTGATTTACATCACCTATCACATGTCCGTGACAATGCACCACCGCAAATGCTCGGGCCATGTTTGCAGCCGCAGCAATCAAAAACTGCCACTGTACACTAGCAAACTCGACTGAGCGCGATTTTGGACTATATAGCAAGTGAATCTCTTTGCGCGCTCCTGCAGACGGCATCAAAAATCCCTTGACATTTCCGTTCTTTCCCTCAGTAAGAATTTCGGTTGGCCAGCAAGTGAGCTTCATTAATTCTGCGCTTGTTCCCGCTGTCATAGCGCGCAACTTGGCTACCTTATCCAATGAAGGTGTCCCATGAAATAGCTTAGCCACTAGGTCCGTCTTGCCAACTAGGGCAAAGACTTCGCCCTCTCCTCCAGCCGCAATTCTCGTCCCGAGTTCGGCACGTCGTCCATGTGAGTCAACTAGCATCGTTGGTTACCGCCGTAGCTTTGCCCACTCTCAGATCAGTCAGTTTGCGGCGCTCGCATCTACAACAAAGCTCCCTGCTTCAGCGTGTTCGGGCCCGAGCCGTGTTGCCAAAACAAGCGTCTTGTCATCATCGGTTCGGCTGAGCACCGGCGGCGAGTTGAGAAGCTCAACCAAGGCACTTTCCATGCCGTTTGAGGTGCCGGGAGGTTCTGTGCGCAAGCGCGAAAAGAGGTGTCGGAAAAATGGATCGTGCACGCTCTTGGTAGACATTTGAAGTGCGAGGCGCTGTAGGCCATCTGTAAAGAGGGCGACTTCGAAAACATCTGCTTTTCCTTCTTCGAACTGAAGATGAGCTTCCGCATCGTCCTGGGTAGCAAAATACGTAACGTTGGCGTATTCAGTTTGTTCTGGCCATGCAGCCCAAGCGTATTGATCTCTAACGTCTGAAAATACGATCGCCCCGTCTCCAACCTGCAGGAACCGGGCTCCTGTCTTACCAAGAATAGCGCCCAGGAATGTACATGCGAACTCCCGTAAATTCGCTTGATCTGACAGTGCGAACTCTCGAAGCGCTTCGCGCGTTTCCGCCAGCCATGTTTCGCAGATAGCCCTTGTCACCTCAGGCAAAACTCCTCCTGAAGAGAAAAAATCTTCAAAGAATTCTACAAATCTATGGCAAAAGAACTCGGCACCTTCCTGCGACCTCGATGCGCTTCCCGCTCCGTCGGCCACACATAGAAGCAAAGGCGACTCTGACACGTCCGGCAGGAGCCGTGCAAGTCCAAAGTCTTGACACCCAACCCCGGATCTATCGTGAGAAGACCCTTTGACGATCGCAGTTGCAATGCGCCATCCACTCTCGTCAGCCAACGGTCCCCCAGCCAATCGGCGCCAGACCAACTGCCTCACCTGGCTGGCTATGTGAAACCGCGCCAAGCGACTTCGAAAGCCATGAGAAGAGGTCTCGGAATCTAAGGCCGCTTAACTTGAGAGGGTCTCGTGAGCTAATCTGCTTCAGAATTTCGAAATTTGCGCCTTGGACTCCAACGGCAAAGAACTGGAATTGACGTGTGGCCTCACCTTCACGGACGAGGGCTGCCGATCTCTGCCATGAATCTGTTGGCGCTCCATCCGTGATGAGAAAGACCCACGGCCGATAATAGTCAATTCCGTTTTGACGATATGCTTCTTTTCTCGCTTGGACAAGCGCGAGCGAACGTTCAATTGCGGCACCCATTGGGGTGTCTCCGCGCGGTACGAGATGTGGTGGCTGAAATGTGTCCGCAGATTGAAAGTCAACGACAACGTCGACTGGACCGAAGGTAACGATCGCCACCTCCACCCGTTTGGCCGCCAAAGGATCTGCCAACAGCTCGTCCTTGAACTGCTTTAGTCCTTCGTTCAGTTCAGCTATTGGTTGACCGCTCATCGATCCACTTACGTCCAGAAGCAAGAGGCAAGGGCATCTTTGCTCAGGATTCTCGGCAAAAATGGCCGCATCATAGGGCACGATGTCGTGAAACGGAACCTGTTCGAAGGAGTCGCTCATCGTAAGGAATTATAGGGTGTAGGACGATGGGTTTGGGTTATCGAAGAGTGACATTCGTAAGAAGCGACCGGGCGAGATTATAATGCGTGTCTATGTTGGTTGAGGTTTCGGGACTTCAATTTGTTTTTCCACCAAGTTGCGTCTGTTGCGGTGGCCAGCCTGACGCGGGCAAGACGATTTCAGCTACACGAACGACAGGCAAACGCGTTGTCCACGTGTCGACGAACGCATGGACGGTCCCGTACTGCAGCAGATGCTTGGCTCACGAAAGCATGTATCTCGAAAGTCAGAGACGCTATGACACCGCCAAAGGCGTGCTGACAGGGTTTGTGGTCGCGGGGGTTGCAATCTTCTTGGTTTTGGGAAGCTCCATTGGACCAGTTGGCGGCGTCATCTTAGGAATTCTATTCGGCTTGATTGGCGTTTTCCCGTTTCGCAAGATATCGGCTGAAGCTCGTCAGCAAGAACAACAAGCTCGAAGCGCCTGCGCACCTTCCTGCTGCAATCTCGCCCACGCCGCAGCCTTTTACGGATGGAACGGAACGCTCAATTCTTTTGAATTTGTATCGCAGCGTTACGCCGGCGACTTTATGATTGCAAATCGCGAAAAACTCGTGAACCTAAATCCGGCACAAGTCGCTTGGTTGAACTCGAGCGCTTCCGTGGCGCCTGTCGGCTCGCGCCAGCGAGCCCAACGCTACAGATCCTAAGGCCATCAGTGGGCTTCTTCGTGCGCTTCAAGCCCAACTTTCAGTACCGAGGCGTTAGTGACGTAATAAGTTCAAACGGGATTCCGGTCTACGCCGTCAGGACGGGATTGCTGAGTTGTTCTATTAGGTAGACCCAACGCACGATCGTGGAAGATCCTTTGCTCCTTCAATCAGATCGGCTTATCGCCGAAGGCGACCGGCATTTCGAGGCGCAGGCGTTCGCTGAAGCGGCGCCTTGCTACCGCGGCGCCATCGCCCTATGTCGAGAAGCGCTGGGTGAACAGGACGAGCGGGTTGCCGTCGCGATAAACCGGCTGGCAAATGTTTATTACAAGCTGAAAGACGACGCATCCGCCGGTGAGCTGTTCGAGCAGGCGCTGGCGATTCGAGAGGCCGTGTTGCCGGCGGATGCAGCGGAGTTGCGCCTGAGCGTGAATAACCTTGCCAACACCTACCGGAATCAAGGCCGGTTTGCCGAGGCGGAGATCCTCTATCGCCGCTCGCTAAAAATGCGGGAGCGGCAAACCGGGCATGAAAATCATCCTGAGATTTGGCGGAACCTGGTTCGGGTTTTGGAAGGGCAGGGGAAACTCGATGAGGCGGCGTATTTTGCCGAGAAGACTCGAACCGCTTAGCCAAATGCCCGTACCATGGGAACATGCGAGCTTCCCTTTCAGCCGCCGCCATTGTCCTAACCGCCTTCTTCGGCAAACCGGCGATGCCGGGGCGGATTCCGGGGGATCGGCTGATTGCGAACTTGACCGTCCGGTTGAAGAAGGAACCGGGCAGTGCCGCCCTTTACTACTTGATCGGCCGCGCTCACTGCGCCACGTTCTCGCGAGCGGTCGAAAACGCCTGGCTTAAGCCGGGAGAGATTGAAGTTTTCGGCGCGAACGATAATCCGTCTTTTCACAGCTTCCGAGGCAACGTCTACCCATGGGGTAGCCAGACGGCGGTTCGAGACACGCCGGATAACCGGCGACATGTCGCCGAAGCGGTTCGAAACCTTCGGATGGCACTTAGGTGGTTTCGGCCTCGCCAACTGAGCAATGACGGTATCCAACTTAGCCGCCAATACACTATGTGTTAATCGACTTGGGAAGCGTAAATGGGCTATCATACCGGGGGGAGGGACTGTATCTTGAGTACGTCTGACGAAGCAAAATTTGAGATGCTGGTGGTTCCGCATCTTGATTCCGCGTTCAACTTGGCGCGCTGGATTCTTAAGAGCGATCAGGACGCGGAGGAAGTCGTGCAAGATGCCGCACTTCGAGCTCTGGATTCGTTAGGTAACGCTTGCGTTACCGAGGCCAAGCCGTGGTTTCTGAACATTGTCCGTAATGCCAGCCACGACTTCCTCGGTAGAACGAATCCAAAACTGACCTTTAAATTGCAAGCGGAAGAGGTCATCGCCGATCCTCGCCTCGCGAATCCGGAAGAACAGTTGGTCCGTCCTTGGCAAGGGAAGGCCGTCGAAACCGCCCTGAACGACTTGCCGATTCCTTTCCTCGAAATGGTCGTCCTGCGTGACCTTGAGAATATGTCATACAAGGAGATAGCCGAAGTAACGGATCTTCCCGTCGAGACGGTCGCGTCTCGCCTCTCCCGCGCCAGGCAACGTTTGCAGTTCAGCCTTGCCGCATCCGAAATGGTGGGTGGCAAATGACCTGCTACCAAGCCCGGCAACTGCTCAGCTCTTATGTCGACGGTGAAATCGTCGATCCGGCCGTCATCGGCGAGATCGAAGCCCATCTCGCCGACGGCGAAGCATGCGCCGAGGACTTCCAGGCCATCACCGCGATGATCGAAGCCGTCCGGACGAAGGCTCCTTACTTCAAAGCTCCGGAGAGCTTGGCGTCCCGAATCAGAGCCCGGGCCGGACTAGCGAAGTCTTAGGGAGAGGAGTCCCCGCGCGGAAATTCGCGCGGGGACTCCGATCTCTAAGCCTGTCGGCGACGGACGATCGCGAAGAGGCCAAAACCCGCCAACATGGTCACCACCGCAGGGGTGGGGACTTGCCGCTGAGGCGAACCCGCCGGCTTTTTCGACAAGGAAGCGATGGGTCGCTTGACGAAGTAGATGTCGTCTGCCGCAGCGCGAGGGAAGTTATTATCGACGAACGTCTCTACCTGAGCATTGTCGGGAACGGCGTTGAACGGTAGCTCGGCTTGCTTGGCGAGCAGCGCTCCCGAGGCCTCCGGAACCGCTGAAGTCCACTGAGGAACTTGCCACGTCTCGCCATGACCGATGTGCGCGTCATAGTCGCCCACAGATACGAAGTAGACGCGCAGTGTCCCGCCGCCGTTAATGGGGATATTCGTCTTGGGTACGTAGAATGGGTTGTACGGATTGTCGGTCTTGAACGACATGCGCACCGTGCCCGTCGATGCGGTGAGCTTGGTTTTGTCGATGACCTTAAACGCCGTAAGGTACCAACCTCTTGAGCAGTAGCGTTGCGCCCATTCCTCGACCTCGGGTGTAGAGACGTAGCCATGCGCATTCATCCAATCGTTGATGGCGTGAGCATCCGGGCACTTTAGCGTAGTGGCGTGGTACCCGGAAACATCCGCCTCTTGAATAACTTCAACGCGGGCGTGGTGTTCCATCCGATTCATTGCCCCTGCTCTGGCGCCAAGGGCTTTATAGCGGATAACAGGAGCCAGGGCAGCCAGGGTGTAAAACGCCCGACTGGATGCTTGATTGAGCTGCGGCTTGGAAGGAGTCGGTGCGATAAATCCGAAGTCCGACGCCCCAGACTTGAAACTGGCGTTCCGGATGAAATGCTCCATGTGGTGCGCCGCATCATAAATGACGATGTTGGTCTGGTCGCCGAAGACGACCGGTTGGCCGCGCGGACCGACGCCGGAGCAAGCATAAGCGCTGCCCACGGCCGCCAATGCGCTTAGCGCCACTCCCCATCTCCATCGACGAACACGACCGGATTGGCGGCCACATGGGAAGCTAAGTTGAAGCTTTGATTGTTCCATTTCTGCTCCTATGAACACGTCCTCGCTCAGCGCGGCGGGCTCAAGATCAACAGTCGGTGATCTATCCCACGCGTAGGGTTCAAAGGAATATTTACGGTAGAGCGCTCCTTCAGAGAACTCCCGGATGGACACGAAAGGAACATCCGAAGCGAAGGCCGGTCTGGATCAGGGCAACAGGATATGCAGCACTAACGGAGCCTCTGTGCCGACGATGACCGGCGCCAGCGGCTCGAAGCCGATCGTAGCCGTGGCGTCGATCGTAGCCGCCTCGCCCTCACTCAACTCAAACGTTTCGTCCCCGACAAACACCCGCAACGAACCCCGCAGGCCCAGGACAAACCGCTCGCCCGATTCATAACTCGATCGGTCGGTAGCGGCGAAAATCTCCATGATCATCGGAACGAATCGAGAGCCCTCGCGGCGGCAGCGCAGGGGGGAAACGAAGTACGGGGCAAGGTCATACCAACCCAATCGATTGCGTTCCTTTTGATCGATGGTTTCTGAGGTCTCAAAGACTTCGGCGACCCCATCCTTTCCGGTTCGAATCGGCAACCATGGTCGAGTCTCGAACGGCTGCTTTCGATACTGCGTTCCGGAAACCACCTCCGTATGCCGGTACTGCGGCGGCGCCGGGACTCGCCCATAGGCCCGCGAAATCTTTGCGTAGGTGGACCAATTGACGTTCAGCCCCGCTTCGAGGCGACGAATTGTATTCTTGCTCACCCCCGCTCTTTCGGCCGCGGCACCCACGCTGAGGCCCAGCAAGATGCGGTTTTGGCGCATCGTATCGCCATAGTCAAGCAATGCCTCCTCAGGGCCTGTCCTTTCGGGTCTGGTCATGAGTGTGGACTACGTGTCTGGCCGATCGGGCAGTTTCCGCCAGAGCACTCTGGCCTAGTCAACCAATCTTTGCATCGCTTGGGGTGGCCCCCTAGGACAAAAAGGCTGGCAAAATTGAACTAGCTAAAGGTTCAACGGTTCAATTTCGGTCCAGATATTCCATGTGTCGGGAATTTCTAAGCCCTGCAACGACTCATCTTGAGTTGTTGTGAATCGCCGTGCATTTACCCTGATTGAATTGCTAGTAGTGATCGCTATCATCGCGATCCTGGCCGCCATATTGTTCCCTGTGTTTGCCCAGGCAAAGGAGAGCGCGAAGCGTACCGCTTGTCTCAGCAACTCGAAACAGCAAGGCACGGCCCTCCTCATGTACATCGCCGATACCGACGGGGTTATTCCCGTCGCCTACGAAAACGGCACCGGCGACACGTTCTCCGGCGTGTACTTCGACGTCTGGAACCAGCTCATGCCGTACACGAAGAGCAAGGACATCTTCTACTGTCCGGACCGAGCGACGACCGGCTGTGCCGGCAACCCGGATAGTGGAGACACGACCCGCTGCCTTGGCTACGGGTTCAACTGGGGGCCGCTCCAAACCTTCACGGACGGCGACTTTGAAGGCGGGCTCATGGACACCTACCAAATCACCCAGACCTGGCAAGGCGCCCTTGGGCGAAACGAGAGCGTGGTCGTATCCACGGCCGATACGTATGCGTTCTCCGACACCCACGACCGCACTTGGTACACCAACTCCATGAACACGGGGTTGAGCACGTTCACCGGTTCTACCAACCATGAACTGGTCCACGGTGGCCGCTTCAACAGCACCTACTTCGACGGCCATGCGAAGATGGTTCAGTATAAGATCGGCAAAGTCCGGATCTTCGGCCGGCTACTGCCCGCCTCCCAAATGTTGTTCGCCTCAAACCCGGTGAACGACACCAAGTGGTGCGCTGACCCCAACGAGTTGATCAACGTAACCGGCAGCACCCCCATCCCCTGCGGCACCGCCGCCGCCTTCTACCGCCAACGTGTAACCACGTGGTTGCCGGACTAACCGCGTCGAAGGGGCACCCCGGCATTCTCACGGCAAAATAATGTGAAGCACTAACGGAGCCTCGGACCCGGCGACGACCGGGTTCAGAGGTTCGAAGCCGGTCAGAAAGGTTGAGTCGATCGTCGCCGCCTCGCCCTCACCCAACTCGAACGTTTCAGATCCGACAAACACCCGCACCGAACCGCGCAAGCTTAGGATAAATCGCTCCCCGGACACATCGCTCGATCGGTCGGTAGGCGCGAAGATCTCGGTGATCATCGCGATAAAGCGGGAGCCCTCGCGGCGGCAGCGGAGCGGCGAAATGAAGTGCGTGGCGAGGTTATACCAACCCATTCGATTTCGCTCCTCTTGATCGATCGCTTCTTCGCTCTTGAAGATTTCCGCCGCCCCGTCCTTTCCGATTCGAACGGGCAACCAGGGGCGGGTTTCCTGCGGTTGCTTGCGATAGTGCTCGCCGGACACTACTTCTGCGTGTCGGTTTTGTGGGGGCGCCGGCACTCTGCCGTAGGCCCGGGAGACCTTCACATGCGTCGACCAAATCACGGGATGTCCCGCCTCGAGGCGCATGATCGTGTTCTTGCTGACCCCCGCTTTTTCAGCGGCATCGCGAAGGCTTAGGCCGAGCAAGACGCGGTTCTGACGCATCGTATCGCCATATTCCCTCAATGCTTCGTCTGAATCGGCCCTTTCAGGCATGGCCATGATTCTGGACTACGCACGGGTTCGGTTGAACGTTTGCGCCCGCGGGAATCTGGTCCGATCTTCCGGTCGCGAGGGCCGCACCGGCAAATCAGATACCAAGGTTGGACCAGACATTGGCTTAGTGGTCCAACCTTGAACGAGAAATCCCAAGGGATGGAAATTCACAAGCCCTTCGGCACCATATCTTCAATTGTTGTGATTCGCCGTGCCTTTACTCTAATTGAATTGCTAGTGGTGATCGCCATCATCGCGATCCTGGCTGCCATATTGTTCCCCGTGTTCGCTCAAGCCAAGGAAAGCGCCAAGCGCACCGCCTGTCTGAGCAATTCGAAGCAGCAGGGCACCGCCCTTCTTATGTATATGACCGACGCCGACGGCGTGATCCCCCTTGCCTACCAAGACCTCGCTTCGGGCCAATACTACGACGTCTGGAATCAGATCATGCCGTACACAAAAAATCAGGGTCTGTTCTACTGCCCCGACCGAGTGCAAACTGGTTGCACCGGCGATATCGGCAATGGAGACCAGTCCCGATGTATCGGCTACGGGTTCAACTGGGGGCCGCTCCAGACCTTTCGGAACGGCGACTTCGAGGGCGGACTCATGGACACCTACCAGGTCGGCACGACTTGGCAGGGCGCGCTCGGGCGGAGCGAGAGTGTGGTCGTTTCGTCGGCCGACATGTTTGCCTTCTCCGACACCGAAGATCGCACCTGGTACACGAACTCGATCAACACGGGCTTGTCCGCATGGACCGGCACTACCAACCATGACCTGGTACATGGTGGGCGGTTCAACACCGCCTTCTTGGATGGGCATGCGAAGATGGTTCAATTCAAAGTGGGCCGCGCTCGGGTCGTCACCAGGATCCCCGTACCCATGATGTTCCCCTCAAGCCCGGCGAACGACACCAAGTGGTGCGCGGATCCCAATGAAGTGATCAATGTGCCGAGCGGCCTGGCCAACTTCACGCTCCCATGCGGCGCGGTGGTTGACTATTTCCGGCAGCGCGTAACGACTTGGGCATCGGACTAGCTTCGTCGTTCGTCCAAAATGTTTCTTGGGAAACTACACTGGGCCGAATGTCTTTATCCAGAGCTTGCGGCCTCCGGAAGTCGATTGGCTCGCTGGTTCTCATCGTTGACCGGTCTACAAACCCATAGCGGTGACCAGAGGGCGAACCGCCAATAAACAAGAGATATGTGCTCGCCTGTTCAAACGGCCATGACATTCCACTTTCCAGGCGCTAGCCCGACTTTGAGACTAGATCCCGGGGCGGGGCCCGCGTGGAGAGAATAAATCTTGAATGGCTTTTTGCTTCATCTTGGCTTGCCGCGAAAGGTCAATCGCTATTTGACGTCTCTCCTCCGCCGTCTGGTTTGGATCCAGCCGGTGGATCCGCAAGCTGGTCACGGCAACCAGGGCGACGACAAGGCCGATGGCAAGAATTACGATCACGTGGATTTTTCCCGATCCTCGGCGGCATGATGATGGCGGTGAAATGGGCGCCGTCCCCCATCAGGCTTCCGAATCTATCAACACCATAGTATCCTCCGCCTCGACCCAAGGCTGAGAACTAGCGAAGAAAGAATGCGTTACACAGTGCCAACATCGCGTGCGAAGCTTTGGCCCGCAACTCGAAGCGCAGAAACTTTCGGCCACGTAGGTCGATAATGCGATTTATGTGGCCGTCTTTGTCCGGCCGCAGGTCCAAATCGACTTTGCCGTTTGCATCAAAGGCGGTGAGTTCCGCTGGCTGCGCGTCGAGCAGGTTGACCATCAGCTTTGCCGTGGGGGCCGAGTTCACTTCGTCGCCCGGCAATCGGCCATCGAGAGTGACGTCAAGATGCCGGTTGGTTGCGGAATCCGAAAGGATCGTGTGCCCGTTGCGTAGGCCGCTCATGACGGACCGCGTGCTGAGGCCCTTGGAGTAAGTCCAGGTGGCGGGTTCCAGTGCGTCGTCGCCTCGATGATAGTCGGTCCCACCGTAGGCGTTTAGGTGCTTTCCGGAACGAAGCAAGCGATCCCACCACGCGAGCGCGGCCTCATCGACCGGATTCCAATGAGAGTTCCAAACCTCGACCCCGGTCACGCCAGTCCATTCCGACTCGGGGAAGGTCCAAGTGCAAGTCGTGCAGGTCGCAAACGGGTGGTTGATGATCATCACCCCGTTTTGACGATGGACCTCCTGGATGATCGAGGGCAGACCACCATCGCCCGGATCCGTACGGAAATCCCACCAATACCCGGGCCGTTGACCTAGAATGCCGGCATGTCCGCCGGGCGTGGTGAGCTCGGTTCCGATGATCAGGAGCGGCCCGACCTCCTCCGCCTTCGGGAAATCATAGATCGCCGTGGGCGTGTTGTGCTCCGTACTCACCACAAAGTCGAACCCAAACTGCTTGTTCCGCTTAATGAGATCGACGAAGCTCAGTGCGCCATCCGAGTGCGTGGAGTGGCAGTGCAGATTCCCGGAATAGTAGCGAGATTCCGTGGAAACCGTTCGATTGTCGGAATTCGGCAGCCGGGGAAACTGGGATGGCGGTTGCGTCCCGTCGAAGCTGAGCTTGATCGTGTATTTGTACTTGAGCGGATGTTCGCCCGCCCGCAAATAGTATTGGGCAAGATGCCAAGTTCCGGATGGAATAGGGCCGGCCTTGTACCAAGTCGATGTCGTGTTTTGATCGCCAGTAAGCGTGAATCCGGAACCAGCGCCCCCTTGCCATCCTCGGAAGCCTGGTCCGCCTGGTCCGTAACCTCTTGGGTCGAACAATCCTAAGTCTGCGATTCCTCGATTCGTAGTGGATCCGTAATCTAGCTCGGCGCGTACGTCGATGCGCGTAACGCCGACTGGGACTTCGAACGGCAAGTACTTCATCGCGTTCTTACTCACCTTCGCCTCGGCAAGAGGGCGTTCTCCGGCGATTTCAAGGACGATGGGCGATTTTTGAGCCGCGAAAGCGAGGAGGAGGGGATATAGCATGCGTATGAACAAGGGAGTTTTTTGGGAGCCGAAGGCGACCAAAAAACTTAACCCAAAACTTTTCGGGATCTGGGGCGCAACCCCAGATCCCGGAGCAAGTGGGAACAAACCACTAGTAAGGAAGGATCGTCCAGGTGTTGCTGATGGTCCACATTGAGAACGAGCCGTCGGTCTTATAGCTCGCCTGCGGGTTCATCGCCTTCGCGTGGCTGTCGACAAACATGTTGTTGACTTGCCCGTTATGCCGAGGATCCTCGATCGTGCCGGTCACGTACCCCAGTGCCTTCAGATCGGGGATGTCGTGCAACCAGCCAACCTTTTGAACCTGGGCGCGGAGCTGCGAATAGTTCGCTTCAAGGTTAGAGTCCTGATCGACGGGGAAGTTGACAACCTGGTTGAAGTTGTCTCCCTGCTCGCCAAGCATGATCGTCTGCGCCGTATTGTTGAAGATGCTCATGTTTCGGAAGGCCGAAGACATTCGCTGGATACGCGGCGGAAGTCGCGAACCCGCATCGTCGCCCCCAAAGCTCGCCCACTCCGGCATGCCGTAAGAGAGTCGCACCTGGTGCGCCGTGTTGTACTCGATGCCGTCGCGGCCGACCCATGAAGGCTTCTGCATCGGACAGATGTCGAGCTTGATTTCCAGCTTGCCGTTGCCGCTCCCTTGGCTAGTCGCGACCTTCTCCGCGTACGGTTGAAGGACCTCTTGCCAAGCGTAAGAGGCGCCGCCGGGAGTGAACTCCAGAGTGCCGCCCTTATTGTCGGTTTGATTGTAAGACTGGGCGGGAAGCGTGTCGTCGAAGTCGCCCACATACATGGCGAATCCGAGTCCCCATTGCTTGAGCGCACTGAGACAAACGGTCTTCTTTGCGGCGGCTTTTGCCTGGGCAAAGACGGGGAACAGAATGGCGGCAAGGATCGCAATGATGGCGATGACGACGAGTAACTCGATTAACGTGAATCCGGTACGATTTCTACGCATGATTAGACCTCCGAACTAGTAGAGAGGAGCCTGGTTAGATGCACCGCACGTGCGGCGGACGACGAGTCGAGCGGCTCGGCGCCGCTCCGTGGGGAGGGGGCCGTTGGCGCGGCCCTCACGAATCTGAGAGAGAAGAAGATCGGCGGCGTCCCATCCAATCTGCATGTGGGGCAGCGCGACGGTGGTCAGGCCAAACGTTTCCGTCAGCCCTCCCATCGAGTCACCGACCCCGATGACGGCGATGTCCTCGGGTACACGCAAACCGTTCTCCTTTAGGAAGAGCAGGAGGCTGACGGCGAGGATATCGTTGGCGCAAAACACGGCTCTCGGCCTTCCTGGCTGAAGGAAGCGGCGGTATTGCGAAGTCGGCGGGGCGTCGGTCCGAGTAAGGATCGTCCAATCCTCATCGACCGAAAGGCCACTTGCCTGGAGGTGGGTGGCGAATCCGTCGAGGCGGTTCAGTACGGTCTCCGGCACCGCCCATCCGAGAAAGCCATAGGACTCGTAGCCGAAGCCTTTGAAGTGGTCCGCTACGAGCGCACCTACTTGACGGTCGTCGAAGCCCACGAAGTCGGAGACGAAACCGGGCAGTCGCCGGTCAAGGAGGACGATCCTCAACTTTTGGGAGAGAACTTGGAGCTTCGCGAGGGTGGCGTCCGGGCAGGGAAGGGTCGGCCAAATCGCCACCCCGATCGTCTCGCTCATCTGCGGCGGCTCGCCGTTCATGACGCGCCGCGTGTTCTCGGAATCGAGCCAGGTGACGTTGCTATTCCCGTCCTGTTGAACGCGTTGATGGAATCCGCGGGCGATCTCGGCGCTGCTGCCCGTCGCATGCACGAGCCGGTCTCGTTGGTCTAGCGAGTCGTCAAAACAGAGGGCAAGGTTCGCAATTGGCGCACCTGGAATCTGTACCACTCTCCGCCCCCGGGTGGATTCGGCAACGAGGATCTTCTGCTCTTCGAGCAGCCCCAGCGAACGCCGAACCGTCCGCCGGTTGACCTGAAATTGCTCGGCCAACTCCCGCTCGCTAGGCAGCAATGAACCCACCGGATAGTGCTTGAGGGCAATTTTCTCCAGCATCAACTCCGATAGCTGCTTGTAACCGTCCACGCCCGATGTCTTTTCGTCAACCGTCATTCGAACGATACTAGTGTAAACCAATGGCTAGCGAATCGCAATTAAGAGAGCATTAAAAGCACCAATTTTCAATAAATTGGCTCACCAATTGGTGCATCGCGTTGCGGACCAATCTTCGATGAGTGACGCTCGGTTGCTTGCAGAACGTGCAGCGCCGAGCCAATTTGGTGATGGCGCGGCTTCTGTTATTCGGATACAGGGAGGGCGATGTGGCCGAAGCAGTTGACGGCCCCTCGCTAAAAAGTGGATGTCGTGGTGACGTCCAAGATCGATATCGGAGCGACACCGGTCAGCTTGTGATAGATAGATATGGCTTGCGCATCGGTCATCGAGCTAAGGACATCCAGGATTACGCGCGTAGGCGATGTTCCCGCATCGATCTGCTCAAGTGCCTCTTCGCTGAGAAGGCCAATCCTTCCCCCGGTGGCTGTGTCCGAAAGAACTTCAAACAGCGTGGTCAGAACCCTTCTTTCGCCCTCCCGCCTAATGGCAAGCGCAGGCGAACCAATGGCAAAGTGATAGGTGAGCGCCTTTAGTATCGCGACCTCTTCCTCAATACTTTCTAGCTTTTTGAATCGAAGGACGTTGTCATCGCGCTCGAAGGTAATGAGTTCACCTGCACAACGACCAATCTGAAAGCTAACCCAGACCTTTAAAAGGCCGACGCATTTAGATGTGAGGCGGGATGTATTCGACAGGGGTGGAGACGGCAGAGCCTGGAAGGATTGCGCGACGAGTTCGAACGCGTCATCCGAAATTCCGGACGTATGGCCGGATTTTGCGAGCAATTCCTTCAGGCCCACGGCCCCGATTTCTTTCAATGCCCCCAGTGGAATTAACCCAGCGAGAGCGAAATCATAGAAGTCATGGGTTGAATAGGCCACATCGTCGGCCCAATCCATGATCTGTGCCTCGAGCGTCTGAGTTTGAGGTGGCAAACCGTCCCAGATCTCTTCGAAGTCAGATTTCTCGTCCGTAAAAACGCCGTACTTGTTCGGTTTTGCGCGGTTGTCGCCCTTGAGCCACGGATATTTGATCGTTGCTCGGAGAGTCGCTATTGTTAAGTCGAGCCCACGTGCCTCGCCGTTGCGAACAGCAAGCTTCAAGAGAATCCGAAGCGACTGCGCGTTTCCCTCGTAGCCGTCTTTAAGAGGCTCGGCGGGTTTGTATGCACCTTTGCCTAGTGCCAAGTAATTGAGCACATGCTCGCCGTTGTGTCCAAACGGCGGGTGGCCAAGATCATGGGCAAGCGCGGCAGACTCGCATACGTCGGGATCGACCTCGTCAACCGTCGCGCCATAAAGTTTGTGCGCTCTCTCGGCGATTCTCCTCGCAACCTGGGCTACTTCGAGAGTGTGAGTCAGCCGATTGTGAAAAGCATGAAGTTCTGTTGGGGTCGTGACTTGGGTAATCCCACCAAGTCGTCGCAGATGTGCGCTGTAAAGGATGCGGTCCCGATCACGTTGGGAAGGCGACCGAACTTCATCGCTTCGGTCAGGGGTTCCGCTAATGCGGGCATTTCGCTGGAGCATCTAGGATTACTAGGCCGTCTTGATGCGCAGACGGACGCCTTTCGGGGTTAGCTCCATCCGGCCGTTATTGAGATTTTTTAGTACCACTGACTCTACAACGTTGACCTCGGAGATCTTCAGATTCCTCCGGATGTCCTGGACGGACACCGGCACGTTGGCATTGCGCTCGAAGTACTCCCGAATTTGGTTTTCCGGATCAGTTTGCATGCTTCGATTCTACTCCTGAGATTCCAATTGGAAACGGAATTTTAAAGATAGAACGTCATCTCCATAGGTTATCATGGCTCCATACAATTCTATGGAGCCGCAAGACACCCTCTATCTGACCACCCCCCTCCAGTGGAAAGCGATGTCCCATCCGCTGCGGCTGGCCATCGTGCGCCTCACCAGAGCGAAGGCCATGACGAACGAGGAACTGGCCAAGGAGATCGGGGTGGCGAGCGGGAAACTCTACTTCCACACGAAAATGCTCCTCGAAGCTGGGCTAATCCTCCCCGCCGGCACCCGCCAGAAAGGCGCCATCACCGAGAAGCTCTACCGAGCGACCGCCATGCATTTCCAAACCGAAGAAGGGAGGGAGCAAGGCTTCGTCTCGCTCGATAGCGTGATCGACCTCTACAAAAACACGGCCAAAGAATTTCCCGACCTCGTCTCGGCCCCCGAGAGCCTGGTCGATTACCGGCTACTCCTCCTGCCGCCAGAAGAAGCCACCCAACTCAAAGCGAAGATCCAAGCCTTGATCGAAGAAGCCGCCCAACGCTCAATACCGAACCCCGACGCCGTGCCCATGGCGCTCACCGTCCTCTACCACCGCCTGCCCAGCACGGGCAAATCCGAACAATGAAATTCACCTCCCTTTTGCTCGCCCTTGCCATCGCGACCCAAACCGCCCACGCAAGCCCCAAAAAGGTCCGAATCCTCTACATCGGCAACAGCGCGATCTACTTCCACAACCTGCCGCAGATCGTGGATCAACTCGCCGCCTCCGGCCCGGATCCGATCGAAATCGAATCCGAACTGATCGCCGAGGGCGGCCAAACTCTCGAAGGCCATTGGTTGGAAGGCAAAGCCCAACGGGAAATCCGCACCAAGCCCTGGGACTACGTGGTCCTCCAAGAGCAGAGCTGCCTGAACGACGAAATCGAGATCAACGGCGTCCCCATCATCACCGGCTGGGAATCGTATCACCGCTTCGCCAAGATGTTCGACGCCGAGGCAAAAGCGGTCGGTGCGAAGACGATCCTCCTCTCCCTTTGGAGCCACAAAGGCACCGCGCCCCGTGAGCAACAGGCCCTCGACTACGCCTCCCAGACTCTGGCCCGGGAACTTAAAGCCACCCTCGTCCCCGCCGGCTCGGTTTGGCGGGCGATGGAAAAGAGAGACCGCAGCCTGAAGCTCTATCACGACGACTTTCACCCCACACCGACTGCCTCCTACATGTTCGCCGTCGCCTTCTACACGGCGGTGTTCCATAAGAATCCTGCCGATCTCGCTACGAAAGCGACCGGAACCGACATCGGTCTCGACGAAAAACGGGGCGACAATCCCAATGCGCTGCTCGTCGACGTTCCGAAGGACCAAGCGGACGAGATCAAGCAAGTTGCCTACGACTTGGTCCGAAGGGGCTCGCGCGAGGTAGAAAAGCCCGCCGACCCCGTGCTTCCAACCTTGCCCGAAGGACCGGCGGTCACCAAAGACGCGGTCGTGGGAACGTGGTCCGGAACCGAAACGGTGTTCACCGCCGAGTCCTTACCGCTCACCGTCGAAATCTCCGCCCACGGCGAGGATCTGGTTGCCAACACCCATTTCGGCCTTCGACATCCCGCCGAGGAGAAAGCGATCAAGGGTGGTATCGAAGGCAAGGTGATCTGGTTCGAGAACCCGAACGGGATCAACAACAGTTTCATCCGGTACCGCGCCGTCCTGGTCGGGAACCAACTGAAGGGCGTCGCGGAGGTATGGCAGGAAAAGCACCTCGCCTACATCGGGACATTCACCGTCCACAGGAATCCCTAGACTGGCCAACGAGCGGTTCACCCAGGCCGCTTTAGGAAGCCTTCGACTTGGTTGTCGCGTATCGTGCTGCTGCCGGGCCTTTGACGGGGTGTAAGGTAGATGGCGGAAAGACCACGTCCCGCCACACGGTTGCCATGCACGGTTGGATGGCTGCCTGGGGGCGGATTCACCACGATTCCGAAATCGCCCTGCACGTCGATTTCGTTCGAAACGACGGATACCGTCTGTGGCAGCGAACCCTCGATTAGGACCGCTTCGCCGGCTTGACCGGTCACGGCGAAGTGATTGTCCTGAACCAGCGTGTCCTGGCCCGCCGCGTTGAGGCAGTTGCCTCCCTTGGCAGAGCAAACAAACCGATTTCCGACGATCCGTATTCCCGACACGTAGGGAGCGTAGGCATCGGTTCCGATCCAATCGGCCACCATCGGCACCTCCCCTGCGAAACCCGTAACCAGATTCTTCTCAAAGAGCACGTCTCGCCCGCCGAAGAAGAGCCCCGGCCCGGTGGCGAGATCGGCGTTATGCAGGTGGATCGTGTTGCCTTTGATAAGCCAGTGCGCGCCGTACTCCCCGAAACCCATCGAGCGAACATCGAAGTTGTTGTTCCGAACCTCGACGTCGGCGCTATCGCGTTGCGGGAGTTCCAAACTGACGGGAGATCCGGTGGCAGAAAACCGGTCATGTTCAAGTAGGCACCCGCGGATGTCATTCATCACCAACCCAACGATGTTGGAACCGCCGACCTGGGAATCGAAGACCAACGAACAATCGCGGGCCACGAAGCCGATCACTTCATTGACGTTTAGCGGCACCGCGCCTTGGATCGTCAGCTTTTCGATCCGATCGTTTGTGGTCGCTAGCCGGGTAACGATCGCGGCGACCGGTCGATCCGCGGCTCGAAGCACCGGTCGATCAAGCCCAATCGAATTCGAAGCACTGACGACGTCAAGTCCCTGACTTGGCACCACATCCCTGTCTGTGGGGTCACTCTCATAGACGACCACATGATCACCCGGCCGGATCCGATTTTGATCCGCTGGTCGTAACGGAGTCAGCATGTGGTACCCCTCCTTTACCGCCGCAAGGGGGATAAACCCGCCGTTCGCGGCCGGATCTTGGAACGTGTTCGAGACAAAGTTCTTGGATCCAAACACGAGAACGCTATTCATCACGGTCGTCGCTCCCGGAACGGCGCCGACCGGCGCTCGCCCATGCGGACCCTGCAACAACTTCGCTCCCTCTTCGCCGACAATGGCGATGTTCGAACCGGCCCGAAGATTGTAAAAAAACCAAGGGTGTGGCGATGGAAGGTAGGAGTCGAGCAAATACGTTCCACGTGGAACGCGAAGCGTCCCGCCTCCCTTGTAGGCGAGGGCATCGATGGCTGCTTGAATCGCCGGACGATCATCCGTCTGCCCATTCCCCCGAGCGCCGAAGTCACGAACCGATACGACAGTCGGTTCGAACCATGCCGCGGCGAGCCCAAAGATAACCACTCAGCTCCACCTTACCGGTCAATCGAGGTGTCCTCCGTTTTGATCCCCTAGGGCTGTTTGTAAAGACCGAAAGTGTGGATCGCGGCAGGGGCGCGGCCGGCGAGGTTTAGGCGGATATGGGAGGCGGTCAGAGGATCGAACCGCACGATCCACTTGTGGCCGATGCTCTGCTTGCCCGAGGCGTTGGGGACCGGCGTCCAGTTGGCGCCGTCGTTCGAATATTCCGCGGACCAGGACGTCGTACGGTGACCGAGTTGGATGGCTTCTTGGATCATCAAACAGTCGAATGTCTTCGCCTTACCGAGGTCGAATTCGATCACGTCCGAGTTGAAGCCGTCGGCGGAAGCGTAATACGTGTCTTCACGTTTATCCACCAGGTTTGAAGCCGAGAAGCCGTTCCCGCGCGGGTGCAGGGAGGTTATCTTCGCCCCTCGCGCGAGGTTCTGCGAGAACGTCTTGCGAATCCAATCGTGCAAGCCAGCGGCGTTCTTGGCGTCGATATCGGGGATCAATCCCCTTCGGTCGGGTGGAAAGTTGAGGAGGAGCACGCTGTTGTGGCCGACCGAGTCGCAGTAGAGGTCGATCAACTCCTTCACGCTCTTGACCCGGCCATCTTCCGACGCGTGATAGAACCAACTGGGGCGGATCGAGACGTCCACCTCCGCCGGAATGTAGGCCGTCCCATCTAGTTGGCCGCGATTGAGGTCCTGGATATGCTCCGATTCGTCGCGAATAGAGGACGGATTGATCGTCGACCAGCACGGATCACCCGCCTTTCCGGATTCGTTGCCGACCCACCGGCAGTCCGCGAAGGGATAGGAGTTTTTCGTTCCGAAGAAGACGCATTGGGGTTGCGTCTTATGAACGATCGCGGCCCACTTCGTATAGAAGTCGGTCGTGAGGAAGTCCGCCCCCGCCCCGTCCCACCAGATCTCCCAGATCGGACCGTAGTTAGTCATCAACTCTGTGAGTTGGTTGGCGTAATGATCGGCGTAGGCCGCGGTCCCATACGTCGGTTCGCGCCGATCGTGAGGTCCCAGGTAGATGCCGGCCTTGATTCCGGCGGTTTTGCACGCGTCCGTAAACTCACGCACCACGTCCCCCTTGCCGCCCTTCCAAGGGCTGTTCTTGACTGAGTACTGGGTGTACGCACTTGGCCAATTGCAAAACCCGTCCGCGTGTTTGGCGACAAGGATGCCGCATGGAATCCCCGCTCGCTTAAGCGTCTTCATCCATTGCCCGCAATCGAGGTTGCTCGGAGCAAAAATCGAAGGACTGGCCGTTCCGTCCCCCTCGTTCACCTCATCTCCGAAGGTGTTGATCCCGAAGTGGAAGAACGCGATGATCTCCCGCGAATACCATTCAAGCTGCCTTGCCGTAGGCACGGGACCGAATGGAGCCGGAGGGCCACTGCTGGGCTGGACGCCGGACGCCAGCACGGATCCGAGGAGGGCGCAGAAAAGCAGTGCCATGCCCGGATTATATCAACGTTGAAAGCCCGCTTGCGAAAAATATAGGGCAACTGGTCGATATTGGTATATAATATTTGCAAGGTGCCATATACCAACGGAGAAAAGAAAAACGGGTGGAAGGAAGTCTTCGACGCATTACGGTCTCAAATCGTTAGTGGCGAACTCGCGCCGAACGTGAAACTCCCAAGCGAGGCGGAGTTGGTGGTCACCTTCGGCGTGTCGAAGATGACGATCAACAAGGCGATCCGCGAGCTCGCCAGCGAAGGGCTAGTCGTGCCGAAGGAGAGGGTGGGCACGTTTGTAGCGTCTCTCGCGGCAAACGCAAAGAAGACCGGCAGCCTTCGGATCGGGCTGATTCTTCCAGCGCAGGATGGCTTCCTGGAGATGAAATACCTCTCCGGCATTCGCGAAGCGATCGGGCCGGAAAGCCAACTCATCCTCTTGGGTACGGATAACGATGCGGTGGTCGAGGCTGAGGTTCTTCGCCAGACAAGCCCGGATCTGGACGGCATTCTGATCTTGCCTTCCTGCCACCCGAGGATTTCGGAGACCCTTCTTCGGATCAACGAAGCCGGCTGTCCGGTCGTTTGCCTCGACCGGGTGCCTGTCCATTCGAAGCTGGCAGGAGTCACTTCCGACAACTACGGAGCCGCCTATCGCGGACTCGAATACCTTGAGCAGACTGGCCATCGACGGATTGCCTACTTCGGGTTCTTCTCGGATGAGATGTCCTCGGTTGCGGATCGGTACCGGGCCTACGTCGATTTCATCTCCGCGCGCGGATGGACGAACCCCGAAGACACCACCCGGTTTATCGAACCGCGCAGCAGTGGCCTCCTGCCCATGGAACTTCAACTGTTCCGCGATGCGATGGCCCGGATGTCGACGCTGCGCGAGCCCGTCACTGCGGCTTTCTGCGCCAACGAGCACTACCTGAGCGTCCTTCTCGAAGTTTGCGACGGCTGGACCGAAGCGCGCCGCAAGCAATTCGAGATTGTTGCCTTCTGCGATTGGCCCAGTCTCTCCCAGCCGAATGTACGGACGCATTTGATCCGCCAGGATGCTCGCGGCATCGGCCGCGCTGCCGCGGTCCTCATCAACCGGGCGCTTGAGACCGGCACGGCGCCCTCGGATCGGCAAGAGGTCCCCGCTTCCTTCGAGATCGGCAGCGACCGTTCTCGCCTTGCATATCCTCTGGATGAGGAGTCTGCCTTGGATGGCAACTAAGAAGTTTCTGCCCTAGACCAACGGAGGTTATCCCCATGAAAACAAGAGCGTTTACCCTTATTGAGCTCCTCGTCGTCATCGCCATTATCGCGATTCTCGCCGCCATTCTTTTCCCCGTCTTCGCCCAGGCAAAACGGGCCGCCAAGACCACCGCTTCGCTTTCGAACGTGAAGCAACTCGGGGTCGGCGCCTTCCTCTACTCCTCGGATTTCGACGATCTGAACACCCCCGTGGAGCAGCCTTCAGGCCCCTACAAGGGCTGGGGCGTCATTCTTCAGCCGTATCTGAAGAATGCAAATATCTGCTTCGACTCCGCGCGGACAGCTCCGTTTGTGCCGATCGATACGGACGGCAATTGGGGTTGGTACACCACCATCTCGATGAACATGAATGGCTGGGCCTCCAACATTCAAGGCTGGGATGGACCTTCCAACACCCGCTCATCGACCACGATGGAGAACGTTTCCGCTCGACTTGCCTTCGCCATCGGAGGTGACGCCCCTGGGCAGGCCACGAACGATTGGAGCGAAGGCTGGGGCCAAATGCACCACTTCATGGGCCAGCGGATGGCGTGTCCGAACCAGGACAATCCGGACCAACTGGGGAGCGGAGCCCAAAATGACCGGCCTTGGAACTTCGACCACCTCTTCGAAGGGGCGATGAAGTATCACGGCGGCAACCTGGTCGGCGCCTATGCGGATGGACATGCGAAGGCCGTGCAAGTCAAGGGAGTCACCGCCAACAGCAACCTGGAAGGCGGTTACTACAACTGCATGGACAACCACTTCAATAACTACAACGGTACGGGAGTGACCGCGACCGGAACGGACCTCAAGCTTCAGCAGTTCTGGGGACGCTATTGGGACCCAACGTATTGAAGGAGAGAGCGGTGAAACCAAAGCAGAACGTCCCCGTCTGGGCGACGGCAGTCGCCCTCGCCACCGTCGTCGTTGTAATCCTCTTTGTGGGTTATCGATCGATGAACCCGAACGACCCGGCCCTCGACGGGCACCACAACAAGATCTTCAGTGCCGCCGACATCGCTCGTTTTCGAAGCCAAGATACGAGCCGGCAATCGGCAATGCGGGCTCCGTAGAGCTCGCAGGCGCCCTTGCGTAGACAGTAAGGCCAGAACTCGTGGTTTTCTGGCCTTACTTGCCAAAAGGAAAACGTGCCTTTATGGTTGGCGTGTTGACTTGAGCGAACCTCAGCCATAGAGCCGTCGGAAAGCCTCAACCACCCAAGGGTCAAAATCTATTCCGCTCTTCGCGCAGATTTCTTCCACTGCCTTTTCCCGGGGCCAAGCCGGCTTGTAAGGCCGTTCGTTCGTTAGCGCGTCGTACGTGTCCGCCACGGCAACAATGCGGCAGGAGATTGGGATGTCTTCGCAACTCAACCCATCTGGATAGCCACGACCGTTCCAGCGTTCGTGATGGTGGAGCGCAATCTCCCCAATCATCTGAAGTAACGGGGAGGTGCATTCTGCGACAATCGTCGAGCCAAGCACGGCATGCATCTGCATCAGCGCAAACTCGGGGTCCGTCAGCTTCCCTGGCTTCAAAAGGATGTGGTCGGGAACACCGATTTTGCCGAGGTCGTGCAGAGGCGCCGACAAACGGATGAGTTCCACTTCTTCGAGGTCGAGTCCCAATTCGACGGCAAGCTCGGCACTCATGTTGCCCACTCTCCGCGTGTGCTCGCCGGTGCAGTCATCGCGGTATTCAATCGCCCGGGCGAGGCACGCAACCCCTTCTTCTCTGGCCACAATCAGATCTCGAGTTCGCAACTGAACTCTCTCCTCGAGCGCCATTTTTTCATGAAGGAGAGATTGATGCATCCATCGCATGTGAAGAAAATTCCGGACCCGAAGCTGAAGTTCGGTCATATCGAATGGCTTCGACACGAAGTCGTGGGCTCCGAGGTCGAGCGCTTTCTGACGAGCCGCCGGTGTGAAATCTGCCGATAGCACAAGGATAGGAATGAACGTGGAAGGGTGCCGCCTGCGGCTGACTTCTTCGAGAATGTCAAACCCGCTTACGATGGGCATCCTGAGATCCAGTAAGACTAGATCCGGCTCTTCATCCAGGATGTAGTCTGCTGCGAACGCCGATTCACTGATGAGCCGGATATCGGTGTATCCGGCCATCAACAGAAACTCTTCGGCGAGTCGCAAGTTCGCTTGGTTATCGTCGATGACGACGATTCGCGCGCCGGACAAATCCGCGTTGCACCATTCACTCATCGGCATCACTCGGCAAAAGAATTTCCAGTACGTGGACGAATCGATCGATGTCGAGCGGCTTGGTCAGATACTCGAACGCGCCGGCTTGCCGCAGCTTGCGTAATTGGCCGACCGTGGCGTCTGCGCTGATCACGACAACTGGGCTCGCGGCGGTTTCCGGATGGGATTTGAGTTGCCGCAAGACTTCTTCGCCCGGCATATCGGGAAGGTGAAGATCGAGCAGAATCAAATCGAATTTGCCGCTTCTTGCCAAGTCCAATCCAACTTGTCCCTGTATTGCGGGGGTGAGAGTAATCGCCGGCCAGCCATCCAGAAGCATCTCGATAAGCTTCATATTGGACAGGTTGTCTTCGATGTAAAGGACGGATCCTTTCAGATCGTGCAGCCGCCGCATACCCGAATACTTTTCTGCCCAACCAGGTGAGCGGCGGTCGGGCGAGGAGGTTTCTTCCAACTCGATGCAAAAAGTCGAACCTTCAGGCGTAGATTCCACCAGGTTTAGGCTGCCGCCCATCAATTCGAGAAAGCGACGGGATAGGACCAGCCCCAAGCCTGTTCCTTCGACGGCCTGGTCTCCAAGCCTTTCAAATGGCTGGAAGAGCCGGCTGACTTGTCCGGGGTCGATGCCGAAGCCAGTGTCCTTGAAGTAGACCGAAACCCGGGAGTCCGCCGCTTTACAACGAACCTCGACCGCGCCGCCGTGACGGTTGAATTTGACCGCGTTCGTCAGGAGGTTAATGAACACTTGAAGTAAATGTTGTCGATCGGCCTTAACGTGCACTTCTGCACAAGCCGAACTGTAGAACTCGATGCTAACACCGCTCTTATCTGCAATCGGCTGGACGATGTCAAGGGCCTGCAGCAGAGTCTGGGATAGCGAAATTGGCTCGACGGAGAGCGTTAGCCGCCCAGCTTCGATTCGCGAGAGGTCCAAGACCTCATTGATCAAGCTGAGAAGATGCTGTCCGGCCTTGATGATCGACCGGGTCAGGGTTTGGATCTTCTCGTCTTCGTAACGCATCTGCAGCAGTTGCGCGAAACCGAGCACGGCATTGAGCGGCGTCCTCAGTTCGTGGCTCATTCTTGAAAGGAACTCGCTCTTTGCCGCGTTGGCCTGAACGGCGGCATCGCGTGCGATCTGCATTTCGACCGCAAGCACCCTTTCCGAGATATCCCGGACGATACCGGTAAAGATGACGCCTTGCTCCGTTACAGTCTCGCTGACTCCCAGGTCGAGGGCAAATTCGGTTCCGTCTCGCCGACGCCCTCGTACCTCCCGCCCGATTCCAATAATCTTGCGATGTCCCGTTTCGCGATAGTTTGTGAGGTACTGATCGTGTTCTTCGTGATAGGGACTCGGCATGAGCACGCGGACGTTTTGCCCGATAAGTTCCTCCGGGCTGTAACCGAAGATTTTTTCGACGGCAGGATTTACCGTTTGGATTACGCCCATTTGGTCGATCGTCAGAATGCCGTCCAGGGCGGCATTCACCATCGCCTTGTGGAGAGCGCTTTCGCGGAGGATCTGATCCAGTATCTGCTTCCGATCCGAGACATCTCGCAGAATCCAGATCCGAAACTGGTCGGCACGCCCCTGCGTGTCGGCCACAGATACCTCGATTGGAAACGAAGTTCCGTCCCGTCGTTCACCTGCGACTTCCCAAGTAGTCAGGTCCGGTTGGGAATCCACGGGAGCCTCAAAGATCGAAGGCACAAGGGTCACGAGGTTGGCGCCAATGACCTCAGACCGAGGATAGCCGAACATTCGCTCGACGGCTGGATTCAACCCCAGCACGACGCCCGCTGGGTCTGTGGCGATCATGCCGTCTCTCGCCGCCCAAACGGCCGCAATTAATGCGCCCTCCTTGTTTCCGTCAAAGAACTTATCCACTTGTGAGTCAACGCAGCTTAAGAATTAATGATGAATTTATGGTGGCCGAGCTAAAAAGACATCCCGATCAAAGGAAGTCCATTTCATAGCTCCTACATAACCCGAAGTGGTTTCGATGGCGATTTCGCGAAGAATTAGCCGTCGGTTCTATGTGCAGTAGCAAGGATATGCGCGAACGTCCATGAATATATCACTTGACGGTCCCTGTGCTACGATTTTAGCAAGACTCTGGCTGAGAGTTATTAACAACGATGGCGCTCTGAGCATGCATTTCGTTCCCGTCCAAAAGTTCAAGTCCGAAGGACGTCAGGCAAGAACTGCGATTTCCATATTGCTGAATCGATTCAGGAGGCGCCCATTCGACCAATTGCTAGGGCCGGCGGCTTTTGGATCCTTCGAATTTCTTCACCCTCGGTCTCGAAAATGCCCGCAACTCCTTTCAACGAAGTCCGGCGGCACGAGCCGCACAGCGGCGTCCCGCCACTCCTGCGTAGACTCGCCCTAAATGTGGCCCCTCTTGATTTTTACGTCCGCAGCCTCGGGCCAAAATCCGTATCTTGACCCAACGTTCAAGCCGGTACACCCGATCCGCGCGCGGTCGGCAAACAATGGCGAGACCGCGAAGTGGATCTGGGCGAAGCGGGTGGGGGATAACCAGTGGGTGAGTTTGACTCACGACCTAGAAATCCCGACCCAGCCTAAGTCGGCCAAGGCGTGGATTGCGGTCGATAACTACTACGATCTCTCCATCGACGGCAAGGAAGCCGCGCAGACTCGGCCGAACGTGGACGATGTCGATGGTTGGAAGTCGGCGAAGATGGTCGATGTCACGACGATGCTCACCCCCGGCCATCACCGCGTAAAGATTCACGGCTTCAACGTCGGCCAGGCGGCAGGGGTGCTTTTTCGCCTCGAAGTGAACGGCAAGGCTGTCCTTCTGAGCGATACCTCTTGGAAGGCACTGGATGACGTCAACGGCGCATCTGGACCCGCAGCCGTCCAGGCGGCAGCGGGAGCCGCGCCTTGGCGTGGGGACGTATCTGGGTGGCCGGTCGCGTTTGGAGATTCGGTTGCCCCCTATCTAAAACATCTCTCGATCTCCCCGGTTAAGATCGCCCAGTACGACGCATCGTCGGACCCCGACGGGCTGAGATGGGAGCCGGCGAACGAGAACCTTCACCTCTCGGCGCCCCCGGGCGGAAAGGATTGGCAAGTGGTCCTCGACTTCGGAAAGGAACTCCCCGGCCGGACCTGGGTCACGTCGAATAGCGACGGAACCGTAACCCTAGGGACCGGCGAGTCGGTTGGCGAAGCAACCCAAGAACCCTATACGAAGACAAAGCTGACACTAAAGGGGGAGGGAGGAACGCGCTACACCGCCTTTCGGTACCTCACACTACGGTTTCCAAAGGAACAAACCAAGGCCGATCTCGATGTGATCCTCGATCACATCTACTATCCGGTTACCTACAAAGGATCCTTTCATTGTTCCGACCCGCTGCTAGACAACCTTTGGTACACCGGAGCGCTGACCGCTCACAACTGCATGCAAGAAGAGATCTGGGACGCGCCAAAACGCGACCGGCAGATCTGGATGGGCGACCTTCACGTCACTGGCGAAGTGATTAACGACGTCTTCCTCGACAAGTTTTTGATGGAGGAGACGATGCGGCATCTGAGGGCGATGGCGCAGGGCTCGAGCCCGGCGGGCCAACTCCCTCAGTCTCATGTGAACGGAATCCCCGGCTACTCGTGTTCCTGGCTATGTGGGATGGCCGACTTCTACAAGCACACGGGGGATCTGGAATTCATCAAGAGCGAGAGGGCCAACATCGCCAGCCTGATGGATTACTTCGAAGGCGAACTCGGCCCATCGGGCACATTTGAGAATCTGAGAAAGTCCTGGAATTTCGTCGATTGGTCACCAGGTTTCGACAATGACGGTCCTACCGCGAGAGCGGCTACCCATTTCTTTATGGTGAAAGCGGTCCGAGATGGAGCGTTCCTCCTAAGAAAGTGCGGAGACACCGCCACGGCCGACAAGTATTCAAAATGGGCCGACAAGCTGCAGGAAGCAGGTCGAAGCATGGTCGGTCCCACCCAAACCTATAGCGATCGAAGGCAAGAAAACGCCATGGCGATCTACGCGGGCGTCGCGACCAAAGCCCAAGAACAGGCCATCTACGATCAAGTCCTAACCTCAAGCTCCCCGGACTGGAAAAACCTCGCCGCACCCTACTACAACAACTACGTGATCTTCGCCCTCGGCGAAATCGGCCAACCTAAAGCCGCCCTCGACTTCGCCCGCAACTACTGGGGTGGCATGGTCAAGGAGGGCGCGACCACTTTCTGGGAGCTCTACGATCCGGGCTGGGAAAAGCACAACGCCCACGCCCACATGAAGACCGGCGCGGGAGGCAGCAGCTACGCCCTGAGCCTCTGCCACGGCTGGTCGGCGGGCGTCACCAGCTTCCTGACCGAAGAAATCGCGGGGGTTCGCCCCTTAGACGGCGGCTTCTCCGAATGCGAAATCCAACCCCAACTCGGAGACTTGACCTTCGTGGAGGCCACCGTCCCCACCCCCGATGGATCTATCTCGGTCAAAGCCCGTAAAGAAGGCAGCGAAACGATCCTGGATTTGGTGATCCCGCGCTCCGTAAAGGTCGCCCACGTCTCGGTCCCGGGGAGCCGGTTCAAGCCGGTCGATTTAGGGCCGGGGCGGCATCGTTTGGTCGCGAAGGGATGACGGTCTGGCCTGAATCATATTGCGATACGATTCAGGCCAGAATGGCTATCGGAGAGTCACCCCGTGGTGGGCTCGCGATCGGAAGGGGAAGCCTTTGACTTCCCCGAAGACGAAGGTTTGACCGCCGGTGACGACTCGACGCCCGTCCCTCTCTTCGTACTGAATGACCCGCACGGCGTAGTCTTGCTTGGCCCGATCCATTCGGAACTCGATCGTGAAGGGAAGGGTTTCGCCTGGGCGGGATCGAATGTTACGTAGCCCCCGTCGATGGTCGCTCCAGAGGAATCGGCCCTCCTCCACGCGCTCGAACCCTCGCTCCGCCTCAAGAAAGCGCCGTCTCGCCGCGCCATGGGGAATCACATGCACCGTGTCCTCGAACGCATGCGGCTTACCGTCCCGGCCAAGAGTCTGAAACTCGAACCCGATCAGCGTCTCACTCGTTCCATAGTTGCCACCCAAGATGCCCAAGCCGTGCTTGATCATTTGGCCACTGTTTTCCGTGATCTGCACGTTGCGCCAACCGATGCTTCGGTCACTTTCGACATTGGTGACAAGTACGCCTTGCGACGGCAGCAGGTTCGCGTAGCCGAAGAAGCTCCATTGCTCCGGATAGGTCATTCCGAACGGGTACTGGCCCTGGCTTTCGATCCTTGCTAGCAAGCAGAAGTGATCCTGCAGCGCGGTATCGCCCGCCTCGTCCGTGTAGATCAGCGGCGCGGGGACATCCTGCCAGACCACTTGGATGACGGAGGTCGCACCCGCCGCCATGACGGGAATGGGTACCGCCCCGACAAACCCGCCGAGGGCGGGGCTGCCCGCCGCGCTGGTATCCGCCTGAAGTCCGTCCCACGGGGCTGGCCATTGGAGCGCGGCGCTCCCATGGGCCCAGTACAGCTTGAGCACCTCCGTCCCAAACGTGGGGGCGGCGGAGACGTTGGTGACCCGCACGTAGAGAAATGCCTCGGGCTTGCCATCGGGACCCAGACCCAAGTTGCTCCAATTCACCAAGCCACTAAGGACGGCCCCGGCGCCGAGGCCGCTCTGGGCGGTGATATAGACCCCGATTTCCGAACTTTCCCACGCAAATTCAGAGGCGGTAAGGACGTCCGGCTCAGTGCCCGTATCCCACGCCCCATCCTTGATCAGCAACTGGGAAGGGGTGGCGTTGGGCGCGAAGTTGAAGACCGCCATCGTGCCGTTCCCGTTGGAGGAGCCCGTTTGCACCCTCTGGCCGCCCGGTTGAGGCACCGAGGTGAGGTTCGACAAGACGCCATTCGCGACCGTGCCGCGCCAGACCAAGGTCTCTTGCGACGACACATAGACCCCGTTCTCGTCGTTGATGTAGAGGTTATAGCCGTCGAAGAAGAGGCCGCCCGGCTGCGCCTGATCGCCCAGGTAGTAAACGACGGCGGAGCCGCTCGGGATGCTGTTCAGGAGGATCTGGGTTCCATCCGCGGGCGGAGTGGGAAAGAGCAGCTGATCCAGGTATTTGGCACGAATCATCATGATCGAGCCCCCGCCCGAGCCATTGAATTTCGGGTTGATATCGGATCCGTCGTACTCCTCGTTGTTGTTCGCCACCCAAAGGTTTCCGTCGGGATCGAAAGCGAGGCCCTCGGGGCTCGACAAACCCCAAAGGTGCGCCGGCATCGCGTTCGTCGAGGTTGGCGGAGTGGTGGTGACCTGGGTCACCGGCAGCATTCCGGCAACGTTTCCCGCCGCATAGTTATTGGTGAAGAAGAACGCGGGCTTGGCCTGTGGGGGGACGGGCAAAGGAATCGGCGGCGGCGATACCGACGCGGGGATCGCACTCACGATTCCGCGAAGGCACAACAGATAGTTGTACGTGGGATCGCCGCCGAAACTGGTCATCCAAAGGAAGCCGTGCCGGTCGAAAGCGAGGTTGGACGGGACGGAGGAGAAGCCGTTCAGGCTGTTGTAGTCGATGGTGGTGTTGTTGCGTCCGGCGTTCGACCAGGTTCCGCCGGTGGTCTTGGGGAAGATGGTTACCGTCGGGTTGGAACCGGGGGCGAGGGCCGGGGTGGCCACGAAAAGATCGCCGGTACCGGGCTGGATCGCCATCCCCACGGGGTAATAACCCGGGAATTGAAGCGTCGCAATGGCGGCAGGAAGCATGCCGGAACCGGCCGCCATGATCGCGTCGAGATCGTACACGTAGACCCCGCCTCCGCTGACTTGACCGTTGTTCGCGGTGGCGCCGAGGTAGGCGACAACGAGGCACTGTTTTGGCGACGACTTGCCCGAGAAATCTTGGTAAATCAAGACGGAGTTCGGTCCGCCTTGGTTAGGGAACGCGCCCGTGCTTTGGGTTAGGGCGGTGATGTCTGCATTCGCGCTCAGCACGATGGGTTGCGCAGAGGACCCGGCCGTTATGTCGTAAATCGTCACGACATTCAGGTCGAATTTTGGCTGTGCGATGTACTTGTTCACTTTTTCTCCTTGCTTGAGCAAGTTATCGATTGAAACCATTGATCGGCAACTTGCGCGTCGGCTAACCGTTGCAAACTAACGCGGTAAATGTCCGGAGGGGTAAGGGATCACGGAAAGTGACCGGAAAGGCCTACCGTCGGGCGGCGCGATCGGGCGAGGTCCGTGCCTTTCTACCCATCCCCCAACCTGGCACGACCACCAGTTCCCACCGATCTAACTGAACGTCTGGGGGTAGCCGCCCGTCAAGAAATTGGCAGGAGTAATTCGTGAAGTTGAAGGGGCCGGTTCTGTTTCTCGTCGGTTCGTCGGTGACCTTTGCATTTGGCCAGCAAAGTTACCAAGGCGCGGATCGGGCTCTGGCGGAGATCTACCGCGCCCCGGAACCGAAGCCCGCGGCAACGCTAAACCTAGCCCTACCGCCAAAAGCGCCAACCACGGCAAAGAAATGGCTGGCAGATTTCGATGGCGCTCGATTCTCCCAATTCCCCGGGGATTTTAAAGTGCCCACCCTCCCTCCGGTCGCCACATGGCCGGAACTCGAGCGGCTCGCCAAAGCGAGAATAAAACAAGGCCCGAACCAGGCCAGAGACATCTGCACCCTCGCCTTCATCCAAACCCTTCTCGGTCAGCGAGCCCAGGCCTGGGCAACCCTCACCCGGCTCAAATCAATCGATCGAGGCGAGCTGCCATTCGTGGCCAAAGTCCAGGTCGATCTCGCCCTGCTCGAAGGGCGAAAGGAATGGATCGAATCGGCATATCGAAAGGCCATCGCCGCCCCGCACCCGGAAAGTGGAAATCCGATGGCGAACGAAGATCTGGATCTGAGCCGCGCGCTTACCATCCTGCCCACGGAATCGGCTCGCCAACTTCTAAAAGAAATCCTGAGAAGCTACGACGGCGACATCGCCTTGAAATGCGGCCCCACCTACCGAAAACTCGCCCGGGATACCGCCTTATCGAATATTGGCGCCCTGAAACATCCCCAGTGGAACTTGGCCGACGACATCGACGGCCACGAATTATTCGCCGCAATGTACGCGAAATTCCCCGAAGTTACAAGTGGACAAAGACAGGGCGTTTGGCAAGATCCGTTCATCAACTGCGCGATAAGGTATGCCGCCTACCTAATCGCCAATAACCGGTATGCCGATGCCGTCGCCTTTGATCAAAGCATGCGACGCCGAAGAGCAAAGTATGCGAAAGGGCCTGCGCGCCAATTCGAGGGAGATTCCTGGTTCCACCAGCAAATATCCAGCGATATGTTGGCCCTTTTAAGGTCGAAAGGCAAGATCGACGACTTCCTCCGCTATGCGGAAGGTATGGCGAAAGAGGAGAGCAATACGCAAAACATGGTCTTCTATCGGCGCCTTTGCGAAGCCGCCGGAAAGCCCGCCCGATACCCAAAATTCCTGCAGAGCTTGCCGCCCGAGAAACGGCCGGCAATTGTAACGGACATTTCCGACGACGTATCGGCCCTGATCATGGAAGGCAAGATCGTCGAGGCCGGCGAAAGGATCAAGAACGCCTTTGCCGACCCGGCAACCGCCAAGGCGCTCCACAAGTCCGGCATAAACATGGCCTCCCAGCTGGTCGGCATCGGTCACTCCCTCCACCGCCAAGACTTCATCGATGCCGGCCATACCGCCGGTAAGGCGACCCTGCAAGCGACAGAAAGGCCCTTCTGGAGCACCTGGGTCAGCCTCTGGCGAAAAACGGGCACGCTCCTGAAGGCGAGGCGATCCTTGCCGGCCTTATCCAGAAGGCCGTTCACGCCGAAGGCATGAGCTCTCCGCCCGCCGGGGAAACCGAGATGGCTGCCCTCGTGAGGCTGTACGTGAGCTGCGGGCGGTACTCCGACGCCGTTACCCTATTAGAAAACGCGCCGAACTGGGGAGTCGGTGATCTCGCCGACCTGGATGACGATTCGACGACCAGCGCCCCCATGACCGTCGTTGCCGCCCGGGCCCTGGCGAAGACCGGCCGCCAGGAAGACGCGGCGCGGCTTGCCCGATACACGATCCGCACGAAACCCCTAACCGACGAGGCTTACGCGATCCTACTTGACACGGATCCGGCCGCCGGCGCTTTCCTCGACGCGATGCATGCCGCCGCCCCCGCCCTGCCGCGCCCTCAAATTTGGAAGGCCGAATGGCTCCGCCGGCACGGACGCCTCGCCGAGGCCGAAACGATTGCTCAACACGCGATCGAAGTCGACCCCCAAGACCTTTCCGAAGGCTGGTCCGGTCGCCGGTATCAACCCTATTCGATCCTGGCCGGGATTGAGAAGGAAGAAGGGAAACTCGAAGCCGCCAAAACGCACCAAGCCATATTTGAAGGCTATATAGAACCAAGGAACTACGACGACCCGAAGCAGGACACGCTCGAATTCAAGAGTCTCGACGATAAGATCCAAACCCTCGCGAACAACCCCAACGACCTCAATCTCCGCAGAGTGATTTGTAGCGACCTTAACCAGTTAGGCCGGCGCGAAGAAGCGAAGAGACAAACCGTGGCAATGGTCCGCTGTTTGGCCGAAAACCTCGGCCCCGTCAGTGACACCGTACTTCTCGAAATCGACGAAGAATACGCGCCGGACTGCGTCGCCGCCGTGGAAGAGTTCATTCGAAAAGACCCGAAACGAGCCGCGAACTATGCCGCAATGGGTCTGATCTACTACGGGAGCGACCAAATCGATAAGGCAGTGGGCTACTTCGCGAAGTCGCTGACTTTAGACCCTAACTTCGGCCCCAGCTTGTCTGCCGTGCGGCAACTTAGCTTCGAGTTCTCGATCCCGCAAGCGCTTACCGATCACGTCATCCTCCACGGTTTGACCCGCAATCCCTTCGCCGAGGACAACCTTGGCCTGCCCGTAAGCGACCTTCAAGCGCTCTGGGAAGCACTTCAGTCAAGACAGACTTTGACCGGCGGCCCGGTCCGTCCGGCTTTCACCCTGAACGCAAGCGCAAAACGCCTCTCCAGTAATGAGATCGCGAATATCGAGGCGAACGCCAGCCGGCATGAACCTCCCAACCCGATGACAACCTTCACAAAGGAGCAAACCGTGACGGACTTCCTAGATCTCATCCGCTCGGTTCGATCCAGCTCGGGAGGTACGCGATGAACCTGCTCGCAATCACCGCGCTTCTCCTGGCTCCGTCTCAGCAGCCTCAATTCCTGGGCGCGCGTGAAGTGCTGAATCGAATGACCGCCCCGGTGGCCGGGTCGGCGCTGCGAGACCCGGCGGTTCTCTTCGCCGAAGATACGGAAGCGTTTGGGAACCGGGTAGTCGACTTACCGCCCGATCAGGCGGCTTCGGAGTGGCTATCCCTGGTTCTAAGGTCATTCGCGCTTCGGCGGGAGCGAAATGCCGTTTTCATGCAATTCGATCAGACCCATTTGATCCAGGCTCTCCCGGGCCCGGAAGCATGGCCCCTCATTGCCCAAAAGATCGACCAAGTGGCCGGTTTCAATGCCAACCAAAAGAAGGGCCTCCACCTCCTCATGGAAGTGCTTCAGGGGCACGATGCGGAGGCAAAGAAGCTTCTCCAGAACCTGCCGCCCGACTCGAACCAGATTGCTTTAGATCTCGCCATTCGGACCCGGGATGCCGACGCGATCGAAAACGCCCTTAAGCATCAAGAACCTCAGGTGCTCATGACCTCGAATCGTGTACGCACCGGCCCCAGCTTTCCGGTGCCGAACATCGTGCCGATCCTCGGCGAGCCGCGCGCTGAAGCATTGCTCGCCTACCTGTTGGAGCATGTCGAGGGCGAACTGACCTTCTCGAACGAATATCCGCCGGATCTCGGCGATGCTTCGACCGAGAATTTGGCCCGCAAATGGGCTATTCAGCACGTCGACAAGTTGGCCCATGCGCAGTGGACGCTCGCGGCATCGCTAGATGCCGGCGAGCTTTTTCCCGCCATGCGGCAGCGTTTCCCAAAGGATGAATTGGGCGTCGCAACTGGCTCCTACTTCAGGTTGCCGAGTTTCCATGGCGCGGCGACCTACTACTTTGTGCGCCTATTTCTAAGCGGCGACCTTGCGCGGGCGAAAGCCTTTGCCCTCGCCAATTCCAATCATCTTTCGTTTGGCTACTCCGGCCTTACCGACGGCCCTCTAAGCAAAGTTGTAGAAGCCGGCAAGCTTGATGCCCTATTTGAGTTCCTTGGAAACCTTGCGAAATCCAACCCCGACTCCGCCCTCGTTTACGCATACACCTCTTTGGCCCTTGACAGCAATCATAAGGAGCGGATGGCGTCGGTTCTTAAAGTCGTTGCGGAGAAAGCGACCCAAACCGCTAAGCGCCGTTACGCTCAGATGAGCTTAGACGCGAAGCAGTCGCAACCGGGGCAGCTTGATCAATATCTCGCCGCCAAAGGCGCTGGCCCTCTGCCACCCCTCCCCGAAACGAGTTCCGGGTGGCTTAACGCCAAGCTGCTATTGATCCTCGGCCGCGACCTTCATCGGCCGGATCTGACGAAGCAAGGGTTGGAGTTCGCGGAAAGAGACCCCGATTTCGACGACGGCCTCTTTGACTTGCTCAAAGCCTCTGGCAAAGGACCCTGGATTGAGCAAGCCTTAATTCAAGCCGCAAGGGCCTCCGTCAATGGGGAAAGTTCCAGTTATCCTCCCGCGGGACAACTTGCCGGCCTCCCCCTGGTGGACCTCTACTACCGGCTGGGGAGATACGAAGATGTCCTCACCTTTCTCGAAAAGTTCGCCACATGGGACGCTACCGACTTACGTCGCATTATAAGGGCGGAGCCGGGTAACTTCCGACCCTACGAGATCGTGGCAAAGTCGCTGGAAAAGGTTGGCCGGCACGAAGAAGCAAGCCGGGTCGCCCTGTACGGGCTCTGGCAAAACCCCGGCGACGACGGCGCGTACGCACTATTCCTTGAACTGCAACCAAACGCCGCGGAAGCAACGTTCCGAAAGTTGGCGGATGCGTTCCCGCTCACTTGCCGCCCAAACCTATGGATCGCAGAGATCCTCCTGCGGCGAAGTGAATTAGTATCCGCGGAAACCTACGCCAAAAAGGCGGTCGACCAAGACCCTGACGACATCGAAGCGTTCGGAAGGCCCACTCGATTCAAGGTGTTCGCGGTCCTATCCGAGATATATCGCAAGACCGGTCGAACGGACGACGCCAAGCTCCTCGACCGGTATCCCCAGGCGAACGGACTGACCGCCCAGGCTTCCGAGTACGACGAAGTGGGCCTGAATCAAACCGCGATCGACCTCTATCGGCAGGAACTCGCGGTCTTGCCGAACGACTTCGAAGTGCGGTTGGCCTTGGTCAAAACCGAAATCAAGATGGGCAGGCCGAGCGATGCCGATAAGGACTTGAAGGAAGCGATCCTAAACATTCCAAATCGAAGTGCCGCGACGTTGGGATACCGGTACGGGGTGGGCTTTCCCCAGGAGTTCATATCGAATCCCGTTCTGAGCGAGGCTTTGGCGGAAGGGGTGCGTCGCTCGCCGGGCAACGCCGCGCTTTCCGCCAATCTCGGCCTGGTGCACCAACTGACCCACCAGACCTCGGCGGCGGTGGGGTCTTATATGCGCTCCGTAGACCTCGATCCCGACTGCGTTGACGCCTGGCAAGGAATCGCCTCGCTGCGCGAGATCGCCCCTCCCCAGTATGTGGAGAATGCCGACCTAAACCTAGTCCGCCTGAATCCTCGCTCCCTGTGGCCAGACGGACGCTCCAGCCTGAGTTACGCCAAACAATGGATCGAAGGCGCAAAGGCCTTCCGCCTCCGAACCGTCATCCCGCCCTCCGTTTTCCCTCTGAACGCCAGCCGTGATCAACTCGACCGCACCGTAAACCCAGACTTCGTAAGGGAGCGCCAGCGCAAGCTCTGGCCCGACGGTTTCGGCCCGCCCGCCGGCATGATGGGTAAAGACCAAGTCCTGACCGAGATCTGGTCGCTCATTACGCGGCCAGCCGCGGAATAGCTAGAATTGGAGACGCGATGGGGGCTTGGGGAACCGCAATCTTTTCCGACGACACCGCGTCGGACGTACGCAGCGAATTCAAAGACCACATCGGCGACGGGTTGACCCCGGAGCAGGCAACCGACGCCATGCTCAAGGAATACGAAAGCTCCCTGTCAGACCCGGACGACGGGCCGCCCTTCTGGCTCGGCCTCGCCGCAACCCAGTGGAATCTCGGGCGACTGCTGCCGTCGGTTCGAGACCGCGCGCTGCAGATCATCGACAGCGGCGAAGATCTGCGTCGCTTCGAGGAAGATCCTAAGCTCGTAGTAAAACGTCGCGAGGTGTTGGAGAAACTGCGCGAGCAACTCCTATCGCCCCCGCCAGCCCCGAAGAAGGTTCCCCGCCGGATTCGGGAAACCTGCGATTGGCCGATCGGCTCGATAGTCACGTATCGCCGGCTCGATGGAAGGCTAGTTTGGCTGCGCGTAACGGAATATCACATTGACCGCGGCGGCAAGGCTCCCGTCGTCGAGTGGCTCGATTGGTCCGGCGAGGACTTGCCTCGTTGGTGGCAGTTCAAGAAGCTACTCGGCAAGGTCAACTCTATCGGCAGCCGCGTGTTCGCCGTCTTCGGCGCCAACCGCAAAGAATTCCCCGCCGACCGAGTGACCTTAACCACCCACAACCTCGGCCCCTCCACCGACCGCCGCCCCTCCCCCGGCATCGGCATCACCCGATGGCACGAAATGGACGCCTACCTCGATCAGGTCTATCGCGACTGAAGCAGGAAGCGCTCCGCCACCGGAAGCGCCGACTCGATAAACAAAATCGTCTCCGCGTACTCGGCCGGATCGGCAGGCTCACTAACGTGACCTTTGCCTCGAGCCGCCCAAGCGCGCTGAATCAGCGGCGACCACCGCGAATCAAGCGCCTCCAAAGCCCAGGCAACCCCGGCTTTCTTAGAATGAATCTCGGCGGTTGCCATCGTCATCAGCATCCGGCAGAAGTTGAGAACGGCATAGGGTTGGCCGAAGCGGCTGTTCCAGAATGAGTCGGCGAAGTCGGCGACGATGAACTGCATATCCTCAAGAACCTCACGCCGTAACTCATAGGGATCAACTGGGTCCACCAAAGACGCAGGCGAAGGACCGCAGAGAACGACGCCCCTCTCGCGCAAAGCCCAGCGGGCGACCAAGTTGTTGTCGTGATCGTTCCTCTCCAGCCGGGTCGCGCCGTTGTCGAGGTACCAGAGCGGACTCGTGCTCGTCCAAGGCTTTAGCACGTCCCGAGGAAAGTAGCTGCCCTCCAGGCTGGTCTCCCACCGATCCGGCGACGCCGGGCCAAGGGGGCATGGACAATCGGGCGCGTACTTTCCCCCAAGCGCATAAATCTCCTCATGCACGCGGTTCAACGCATCAACCTGGTCGGAAGTTAAATCCATCTCGGTCACCACGACAAAGTCGATATCGCTCAGTTGGTCAAAGTCGCCAACCGCAAGCGAGCCCTGAAGATAGGCGCCGACCAGAGAAGACCCAAGCGCGGTCGAGACCTTCCCCACCAACTCCCCAAGCAAGCCGTTGAGATTTGGGTAGGGCGTAGGATTCATGGAGCACCTATTATGCAAGGCGAATCCGCCCTACTTGGGCGCGATCACGACGCTGAGAAGACGCCCGAATTCGCCGGGTTCGGCATTTGCGCCAAGGGCGTAGTCATGCCCATCCATCCCGTCGAAAAACGCGGAATCGCCGGTTTCAAGCGTGACGGAACGATCGCGGACGGTGATGGTGACCGGCCCTTGGAGGCAGTAGACATACTCCTCTCCCGGGTGGGTGTGCAGAACCCGAACGTTCCCGTCCCAGGGCTTTATTCCATCCTTCGAACACAGTTCGATTTCCTGGATGGAAAACTGTGAATCTTGGCGGCCGTTCCGGACTTGACTGAAGTAGCCGCTCACGAATCCGAGCGCGCCAAGCCGCCTGCGCTCTAAAGGGTCGTCCACCGGCGCCAAGTCGAACAGGGTGCGCGGCGCCCGGTCGGTCGTGTAAGAGATCCGGAAGGACGACTCGTCGGACCGCACGAAAAAGATAGGATCGGCTTCTTCGCTTCGTTCCTGTGGGCCCGTTACCTGGTCCGGCACGACGGAGAGAGCGAAGCACACCCTTATGCGCGCCCGGAGCCGGACCGGTTCGCCCGCTTCCAGCTTCATAAGGGTGGTCTTGCTGATTTTTGCCATCTCGGCGACCTGCCGGACGGTAAGTCCCTGCCGGACTCGCATGTCCCTGAGGAGAACGCCGCTGACGTTGGCATACGCGTCCGGATCCACCTGTGGCGTGTGGGGTTTAGGCTTCAATGGCATAACTGGTACACGCAAAGGGTTCTTGGACCAGGTTCCAAAAGCAAGTTGGAAGCACCCGATCGTGGTCGAAATACCTACCCTAGAATACACGCGTGACCATCAATGCACCGAGTAAGGACAGGTCCGAGAGGCGCGGATTTACGCTCATCGAACTCCTTGTAGTAATCGCCATCATTGCCATTCTCGCCGCCATCCTGTTCCCTGTGTTTGCGCAAGCGAAGGCCGCGGCAAAAGCAACGACCTCCCTTTCGAATGCGCGGCAGGAAGGGATCGGCGCCCTTATGTATTCCACCGACTTCGACGACGGCGCGATGCCGTCCTGCCGGATTTCGCCAACGCAAACCGATCCGAACGACATCTTCGTTGGTTTCTCGTTTTACTTCTCCTCTTGGTCCGTACTAACTTCCAGCTACGTCAAGAATCTGGATGTCGACCGTGATCCGCTGGGGCCTGAGCGTAAACCGGTCGACGACGCGGACTACTGGTCCACCACACCGAAGGGAGGCGCCCTTCTTAGCTATGGCTACAACTACACCGCATTTTCTCCGATAAAGCAAACGGGAACGGCGGCGGGTCCATTCGGCAATCAGCCGCTGTATGGCTACGCGCCGGCCAGCTACTCGAGCGCCGCTCAGCCCGCGTCCACGGTTCTTCTGGCGAGCAGTGCGATGATGTGGGTCGATACCCACAGCGCCGGACTCATGGGATTTAGCCCGGCCGTGCACTTGACGACGGGCGCCGTTGACTCCCCCGCATGCCACAACCAAACGTCGATCTCCTATTGCTATGACGGTTGGGGGAATAGCGCGGCCTGGAAGATCCTCGGCGGCTTCGGCACGCCCGTGAATATCTTCAGCCTGGAGGCAGGAAGACGAACGGGAGGTGTGGCCTATCGAACGGCGGGCCTCGTTTCGGTGGTATTCGCCGATGGCCACAGCAAGCGGATCGGCATCAACGCTCTCGCGGCAGGCACCAACTGGACGACCGACACATCGCCGTCCGCGATCAACGTAACAGACCCGTCGAAGTATCTATGGTCGCTAAACTAGCGCTCGCGGCCGTTTGCTGCGGCTTGATGCTGGGCTGTTCCCCCGGCGAAAAGTCCGAACCATTGCCGGTCGCAAAAGCGGTGACTCCGTCCGTGGAAGAGCAGAGGGCTACCGACCCTTCGCCCCTTCCCGACGGATTACAGCGGAGCTCCGACCGGGCAGCCCGGAAGTAGGTGCCGGCGGGGTAGTTTCGAGACGCATGCGCGCTCTCGTCCGCCCCACTTCCCCCCGGCTCGCGGAGGGTCAACTCACGCACCTCGAACGGGTCGAGGTCGATATCGACCTGGCGGAGCGGCAGTGGTCAGCGTATTGCGACGCTTTGGCGGATGTGGGCTTCGAATTGGTGCGAGTTCCGGAGGCGGACGATCTGCCGGACTCGGTGTTCATCGAGGATGCCGTCGTGATGTTCGGCGACCTTGCGGTGCTGACGAGTCCCGGCGCCGCGAGTCGGCGGGCCGAGCTGTCCGCCGTAGAAAGCACCTTGCGCCACCACGGCATTGCTATGGCGCGGCTTCAGTTGCCCGCGACCTTGGACGGCGGTGACGTGTTGAAGGTCGGAACTACCGTGTACGTCGGGCAAAGTCAACGCACGAACGCCGAAGGTCTCCGGCAACTTAGCGATCTGCTAACCCCTCGTGGCTACACGGTGGTCGGCGTCCCCGTCACCCGAGTGCTGCATTTGAAAACGGCGGTGACCGCTCTCCCCGACGGCACGGTCATCGGCCACCCCGACGACGTCGATCAGCCGGACAACTTCCCGCGTTTCCTGCCGTTGCCCGAGCACGGCGGAGCGGTCGTAGTGCTCTCGGCAAAAACCGTGCTGATGGCCGCATCCGTTCCCCGGTCGATCGCTTTGGTCGAGAGCCTGGGCTATCGAGTCATATCCGTCGACATCAGTGAGTTCGAGAAGCTCGAAGGTTGCGTAACGTGCCTCTCGGTCCGAATTCGAACGTAGCTCAGGTCGGCTGCGCTTCTCTACGACGGTAGCAATTCCTTGAGTCGTGCGATCCCCTTTAAGATCTCCTCGCGGTTGTCACCGGCCTTGATCCACTTCGGGAGGCGGTTCACAAAGGAGCCATTGGTCCAACCATGCGTTGGATGCTTGTGCTGTTCCCGAAGGTCGGCTCGAACATAGGCCTCGATCGTCTCGATGTGGCGAAGGTTGAACGCCCAAAGCGTCTCACCGCAGCATGGAGTTTGCAGCCAAAGCGTCAGTTCGCGAACCTTGTAATAACGGACACCGGGAAGAGTGAGCAGGCCGCCTTTCTTTGCCAGGCCGCACTTGGGGCAGACCATCTGGCGCGCATGCAGTTGCGTTGTCGGATCTATTTCGTCCATCCGAATCTGCCGCGCGCAAGCCGCGCACTTCGGGCATACGACAAGCACCTCATCCTCGAAAGAGTAGAGAGATTCCCGAGTATCGACGTGGCGTTGGACTTCTTTCGCCGGCATTTTTCACCTTAGTCGGCGAGGATGAGGCATGCACTGGGATCGCCTTTGACCATTATGCTTGGCCATTCGAATCCTGCTGCCACATCACGCTTCATGGGTGGGCCGAATCGCACGCACCGGTAAACCTACTGGCCGACCGATTCATAATCTAGACTTGCTCCTCGATCCCAAGATCCCGACCAAGATTCTTCACCTGGAAAAGACCTACGACCTCCTTCGGTTCGCGACCGTGTCGCCGATCGCGATGGAGATGGCAGAGACGCGGGAGCATTTCCGCGCAGTTCCCGAACTGAACTACCAGCCGGCAGTCGCCGGGACAAAGTGGGGAGAGAACTGGGGCAACGCCTGGTTTCGGGGTCAGGTCACCGTCCCTCAAGAGCTGAGCGGCGAGACGCTCTTCATCCGCGCCCAGACGGGAGGCACGGAGAGCCTGTTCCTCGTCGATGGCATCCACCGGGGCGTTTTCGATGAGTTCCACCCGGTCCGCCTGCTGGACCTCCAGGCGAAAGGAAGTTACGACATCGCTTTGGAGGCTTATGCCGGCCATAGTTTCCCGGGAACCCAACCTTACGACTATGTAAGGCCGACCGAGGGCAAGGTCGAAGTTACGCCCGGTTGCCGGACCTACCTTGGCGTCGAACTGGTTCGTGAGCGAACCGACGTCAGCGCCTTCGTGACCGAGCTGCGCGCCCTCCGCCAGATCGCAAACGTTCTCGATGCGAACTCGCTAAGAAAGGCGCGCATCCAGACCGCGTTCGGCGAAGTTTTCCGCCTTGTCTACGCCAAGCCGGAGGAAACGGACGAAGCCACCTGGCGCGAGGCTATCGCCCAAGCCCGGGCGGCCATGCGGCCCCTTCTCGAAGCCAAAAACGGCGACAGCGCCCCCACCATGGGCATCGTCGGCCACTCCCACATCGACACCGCCTGGCTCTGGCCGATCCGCGAAACCTGGCGCAAACTTGCGCGCACCTACTCCTCGGTCCTCAGTCTGATGGACCAGTACCCCGAGTTCCGCTTCACCCAAAGCGCGGCCTACCACTACGACGTCGTCCGCCGCCTCTACCCCGAGATCTTCGAGCGAGTGAAACAGCGCGTCGCCGAAGGCCGATGGGAAGTCAACGGCGCGATGTGGCTGGAGCCGGACTGCAATCTCCCCTCCGGCGAGTCGTTCGTCCGCCACCTCCTCCTCGGCCAGCGCGCCACCCGTGAGATGTTCGGCGTCACCTCGGACTGTTTTTGGCAGCCCGACGTCTTCGGCTACTCCGCCGCGCTCCCCCAAATCCTGCAGGGCGCCGACGTTCAGTTCTTCCTCACCACCAAGCTGAGCTGGAACGACACCAACCGCTTCCCCTACGACACCTTCGTGTGGCAAGGCATCGACGGCAGCACCGTCATCTCCCACTTCAACGAGATGCAAGGCTGGCCCGACCCCGAATCCCTAACCCGACTCTGGGGCCAAGTCCAACACAAAGACGTCCAAGATCGAAGGCTCGTCGGCTTCGGCCACGGCGACGGCGGCGGCGGCCCCATGGCCGAGATGATCGAAATCGCCCGCCTCACCTCCGACCTGGAAGGCTCTCCCAAAACCGAGTACTCCAGCATGAGCGAATTCATGGTCGGCGTCCGTGACGAACTTCACAGCCTGCCCCGCTGGGTGGGCGAGCTCTACCTGGAGCTCCACCGAGGCACCCTAACCTCGATCGCCGCGATCAAGCGCTTCAACCGGAAGTGCGAATTCGCCCTCCGCGATGCCGAACTCGCCGCCACCATCGCCTCCCTGAAGGGACGCGAGTATCCACGCGAGGCCCTAACCGACACCTGGAAGCGCCTCCTCCTCAACCAATTCCACGACATCCTCCCCGGCTCCTCCATCGCCGAGGTCAACGACGAAGCCATCGAAACCTTCGGCTTCTGCCTCCAAGAAGCGGAAGCCCTGAAGGACCAGGCTCTGGCTACCTTCCGTGGTGAAGGCGACAATGCTGTGATCTTCAACAGTCTAAGCTGGCCCCGATCCGGCGAGATCGTCCTGAAGGGCCTTCCCGAGGGCCAGCAACCGGCAGGCACCGTTGCTCAGGTCATCGAGAATGTGGACGGCGAGCGGCTTTTGGTCGTTCAAGGCGCCGAGATTCCGGCCCTTGGATTCGCTGGCCTACCTCTGGCTCCGTTAGCGGCGGAGTTCGACGAATACGAAGATTCGCCCTTCTCCATCTCGTTTGATGAAGACGGATCCGTGATCTTCACGCCGTTTGCCCATGTGGGCTTCGACGAGGCCGGTTGGATCGGCAATTTCTGGGACATCTCGGGTCAGCGCCAACTCGTCACTTTGGACGGAGCGTTCAACCAACTCCTCATCGGCGAAGACGTTCCCGCCGCCTGGGACAACTGGGACATCGACCGCGATCAGCGCCACAAAATGCAGGCCTCGGCCAAGCTAGTCAAGCGTGAGATCGTGGCGCACGGCCCCCTCCAACTCCGCATTCGCTTCGAATACGAAATCGGCTGCGCGTCCCGCCTCGTCCAAGACGTCGTCTTCCACTCCAGCACCCCGCGTGTCGACTTCGAAACCAAGGTCGACTGGCATGAGCGTTACCAGTTCCTCAAGGTCGGCTTCGCTCTCGACGTCCTCGCCGAGACCGCCCGCCACGAGATCCAGTTCGGCCACGTCGTGAGAAACACCCACGACAACACCAGCCAAGACCGCGCCCAATTCGACGTCTGCGCCCACAAGTGGACCGACATCTCGGAGACCGGCTACGGCGTCGCCTTCCTCAACGACTGCAAGTACGCTTGCACCGTCAAAGAAGGCCAATACCAGCTAAGCCTTATCAAGTCCGGTCGCCGCCCGGATCCCCGAGGCGACGAAGGCGAGCACCGCTTCACCTACGCCATGCTCCCCCACGCCAGCGGATTCAGCGTCGAGTCGGTGGTCCGCCCGGCCTACGAGTTTAACGTCGCGCCGACGGTGGTTATGGGCGGTGCGGCCGAGACCTTCTCGCTCGTCCAAGTCGATTCGCCGAACGTGATCGTCGAAGCCGTAAAGTGGGCCGAAGACGAGGACGCGGTGATTATCCGGCTGTACGAAGCCTCCAAGACAGGCACGAACGCCAAGGTGCGCTTCGGCTTCCCAGTAACTGCCATCCACGGAACCAATCTCTTGGAGGAGCGAGCCGTTACGCTCGACTTGAAGGAGGGACAGGTCGAACTGTATTTCCGCCCCTTCGAAATCAAAACCCTAAGGTGCCGCCTGTAACAACAGAAAATCCAGCCCTGACAACCCCCCGTAGGCGGCGATCGGATGCACGTGCCGCTCGCCGTGACAAAGTAAGGTCAACCGCAACCCCCGCCGCCTTCACGGCCCTGACCACGTCTTGATACAATGGCCCTCGTGGCATCACTCTACGAAGACTGTGGGGGGTTCGACCGAATCCTCGCGCTCACCCAACGCTGGCACGAGCTCGTACTCCAACACCCCGAAGCCGCCCACCCGTTCGAGCACGATATCCACCCGTATCACGATATCCGCCTCGCCGCCTACCTCGCGGAAGCCTTCGGTGGTCCGGCGATGTACTCCGCAGGTTACGGTGACGAGTCGTATGTTCAACGGGTCCACTCCGGCAACGGCGTCCACGTCTCCCTCGACGAGGCGTGCATCGAACTCTTCGATCAGGCTTTGACGGAAGTGGGGATAACCGGTGACGCCTACAAACGAGCCTCCGCCTATTTCCGCCGCGCCACCGAGGATCAAAGGGCCTGGGGAGATCCCGAAGCACAAGTTCCAGAAGGCTTGCCGTTCACTTACGCGAGCTAGTCCGACTACTTCGCCGGCGACTTAAGGTACCGGTCGAGCCATTCGCTAAACCGCGCCCATTGGTCAAGAATCGTTTCCCTCGAGATCTGCAAATGGTCTTCATAGGGATACATGAGCAGCGTTGACGGCTTCCCAAGTGACTGCAACGCGCCGAAGAGACGCTGGCTGTTGATCGGGGAAGTGCCCGCATTCTGATCCTCCATGCCGTGGTAAAGCAGGAGCGCACCGGTTATTTGCTCCGCGTAGAGGAAGGGCGACATTTCTTGGTAAGTCCCGCGCGCACTCCAAAGCGGCCTATCTTCACTCTGAAAGCCGAACGGAGTTAACGAACGCATGTAGCAGCCGTCGCCCGCAATTCCGCACTTGAAAAACGGAGTGTGAATCATCGCCGAAACGACGCCAAACGCTCCGTAGGAGTGCCCAAAAGCGCCGAGACGGTCTCGGTCAATCCAGTTTCTGCGGGCTAGCTCATCGATGACCGCACTGAGCGAATTTCTCAACTGAGGAATGAACTCATCGTTCATTCGCCCCGCGGGACCGACGATTGGGATGTCGGGCTCGACGACGACATATCCCTCACGGATGAGGATCCACTTGTTGTGAACAGCGAAGGTATGAAAGAGGTTTCGGTTATAAGACTTCTTACTATTGTCGTAGTCGCCTTGGTTTTCATATTCCGTAGGGTAAATCCAGATGAGGGCGGGGTTCCGGTAAGTGACCTTGGGCAAAGTGACGTTCACCTGAAATTTGAATCCGTCGACTCTCGTTACGGTAATCGTTTCACGGTGCGCTTGAGAAATGTCCGGCGCGAAACCTTCGTTGTTAGTCAGCTGACGTTCCGTTTTAGCCGAGGTATCGACCGCAAAGACTTGGGCAGCTTTGGTCGGCGATTGGCGAGTCACCAAGAACTGAGTGCTTGAGCCATTTCGAAGCAGTGGCTGCTCAAATTCCTCGGATTTACTCTCAAAGATGCGCTTCGATTCCCCCGTTTCCAAGCTGACGAGATCCACATAGGGTCGAGGTGCCTCTAGTCGCGGGTCTTTGCCCAGGGTGGTTCCGCCAAGAAAGACATGACTCCCATCCGTCGCTAACGAGACATGATCCGCTTCGTCTGTGAGGAGGGTCGATTTAGACCCCGGTGCCGCAAGGGTTACGGCTTTAATACCTCCGGCCAGGCTCACAAACTCGATTCGCGGGCCGCCATCCGCGGCTTCGGTCAAGAACAGCGACTTACCGTCCGCGGTGATCTTCAGGTTATCGATACGATTTTTCTGCGCATAAAGAACATTCTCTCGGTCCGGCAGGAACGGAGCCGGCCAGAAGACGACCCGATCTTCCTTCACGGACCCCTTCGCTACCGTCTTAAGATAAACGACCCCACCTGGAAACCACTGATAGTCTCGCCCCGCATCCTCTTTGGGCTTAACTGTTTCCCCGCTGTAATCGGCAGGGTGCCGCTCCAACACGGTCTCCTTTCCTGCCGAGTCGATCAGAACGTCACGCGTAGCGAAGCTGTCTACCGGCACGCCCACGGAGGGGGCTTGGTCGACAATCGCCGTTCGAACGTATTTCCCGTCATCGCTCAGACTTACGGACTCATAGAGAGCCGGCTTTCCAAATTCCGTTATCTTTCCGCTCACGGCGTCAACCAAGCCAAGCTGACCAGTGCCGTAATAGCTAAACAGGGCTTTGTCGTTCGCGGTTTGTAACGTGGAAGAAAAGGTGAAGAGGTTTCGGGGCTTTTCCTCGCTCGCTTGTATCTGAGGCCCCTGAGCCACCGCTAACGGTGGGGGCGGGGGAGGGCCAAAATTCGCGGGACGGAAAACCGCGGCAATCCGTTTGCCCGCACCATCCCAAACCAAGTCGGTGGATAGCGTTGGCAATAGGGGCCGATTGGTAACCGGGCGGCAATTCCCCGACGTGGCATCCGCAGAGTAGAGCAGCGTGCTAGATTCGAAATGGGCAAAGAACGCGAGATGCGTTCCGTCCGGAGACCACTTCGGATTGGACACCCGAACTCCCTGCGGCAAATTCAGCGAGATCGTACGGCCGCTGGTGACGTTCGTGATGCGAAAGTTCTTGAGGCTCTGGGTAGTCAGACTCCGCTCCCGCACGGCTTTAGGGTCGATCTGCAGTCCGCCCAAGTTCAGAAAGGGTTTGGCGAGGACCGAGATCGAAACCATGCCGTCTTTTTCAAGGGAGAGAAAGTTGGCGCCATCGGGGCTCACAGAAGCGATGGATACGTTTTGATACCAAGGCGTTAAGGCGGCGGTCAGTATCGAATTGCGTGGAATTCGATATCCATCCTGCAGCGCGGCCGCCACTAAAACCGCGATCAACCCTCCACCTCCAATTTTTGGACCGCTTCGGCAATCCGATCTGCGAATGGCCTCTCCTCCAAGTGTTGGATCGCTTCTCGAAGCACGGCGAAGAGGGGCGAGGAGAGTTCCTGATCGAGACTATCGGAGGCGGCATTGGTCGCCGCCCAGCGGCGCTTCAGAATGGGCACCGCCGCATTGGCTTTGTCGGATAGCGAGACGACGAGTTCGCGGGCATCCTTTCCCGGAGCCGAGGTTAGCCATTCCCGTTTGACCATCTCCGCAACGGTCTGACTAACCGCCGAATGGGTGATCCCCGCGTGTACCGAAATGGCCCGCAAAGAACTCGGTCCAAGGTTCATGAGGGCTCGAACGATCGGCGTGAATCGTGGCCGGTAATCGAGCCCGGAATCCACATAGGACTGCTCCACCGCACTCTCCAAAAGGTCGGTTAAGTGCCGCAGGAGCGTTCCCAACGTGCCTTGGGCGAGCGTCTTGTCCGGCGTTTGCGTCGACGAAGATTGGATCATCATCGATATTATATAAGCACTGTTACGTTTTTCGCAACTTCGGTTTCTCGATGAAGGCTTCGCTCCTTAGCGATCGAATTTCTTCTTCGCCCCCTCGCTCACCGGGGTGAAGAAGTTGATGAGGTTGCCGTCCGGATCCCGGAAGAGCAGGGAGCGATTTCCCCACGGCATGGTCGTCGGTTCTTGTACGACCGCGGCCAAGACCGCCCTAAGCCGGTCGAATTCTTGGTCGACGTCCTCGACCAGGAACTCGATAATCGCCGAGTGATTGTCCGCGGGCCGAGCGACGTCCGCGCCAAAGAGGGCCAGCGTCCGCGTGCTGCCGATCGCCAAAGTACATGCCGGCGTGGCGACTTCGGCAAAGTCCTCCGTGAACCACGTTGCGGAGAGGCCGGTAACCTGCTCATAGAACGGAACCAATCGCTTGATGTCGTCGGTGATGATTCGAACGGATACAAAATTCATGGGCTGCCTCTCCTACGCATTCCGAACGATTCGAGATACGATACGGTAGCGTAGCGCAAAATAGAGCAGAGAGTCAAGCCATGCCGGAGAAGAACTCGCCAACCGAAAAACCTCAAGACGAGCGCGTGCGGCGGTCCAAAGAGATTGTGCTGAAGGTGACCTCGGAGCTTTTGGGCGAAAGCGGGCTGAGCGGAGTCAGCGTTGACGAGGTTTCCCGGCGGTCCGGGGTGGCCAAAACCACCATCTACCGCCATTGGCCGACGCGGTCCGATCTCGTGATGGACGCCTGCTCCCAACTTAGTACGAGCCAAAGTACGCCGGATACGGGCAGCTTCGAAGGAGATATCGCCGCGCTCGCCAAGGACATCGTCAAGCTTCTGCAAACGGCGAGATGGCCCTCCGTGTTGCCTTCGATCATCGACGCGGCCGAGCGCGATCCCGAGCTCGCCAAGATTCACAGCGCCATCCAGGTAGGGCATACAAAGCCTTACCTAGACGTCATCGCGCGAGCCGTGGGTCGTGGCGAGATTCCGGCGACCAATGAAGCAAGCGCCCTCGTCGCGGCTCTCCTCGGCCCCCTCTTCTATCGCCGCTGGTTTTCACGCGAACCCCTGGACGACCCATTCGTGGATGGCATCGTCGAGCATGTCCTATCCCTCGCGATGGCCTCGCCGACAACCCACGAACGCGTTAGAAAAACTCAGTCCCATGCCTGAACTCGAATCCATCGAAACCGCTCTAACGAACGAATATCCCACCCTCGTCGCCGCCGAAATCCGGGTCGAAAAACGACTACCCGCCGGTCCCGACCGGCCCTCCAATGCCTACCTCGTGACCTCGAACGGATCGAATGAGATCCCCACGCGGTTCATCGCCAAACGCGGACACTCCGCCGGCGGATCATCAAACGGCATCGCCCCCGAATGGCAAGCGACCAAACACGCCGCCCAACACGGAGTGCCCACCCCCACCGTCCTCCTCTCCGACCAAGCGCCAAAAGAATTCCTCCTCTTGGAATTCTTAGAGGGCCAAGATGCCCAACAGGCAATCGACAACGGTGCTAACCCAAACGACATCTTCCGAGCCATCGCAGTAACCCTGGCCAAGCTCCACCGAGTGCCCACCGAAGGCGCCAACTGGCCCGACTCGATCCGCGCCCGATTCCAAAGCAAAATGCCCGCCTTGGAAACGATCCTGGGGAAGGAAATGGCCGCCGATTACCTCGCCCACTTCACCGAAGCCGCGACAGCTTTAGAAGAAGAACCCGACGAGCCAAAACTCATTCACCGGGACGTCTATCTGTCGAACTTCATGGTCAATCGACCCGAGCCGGGAGCCGCGATCATCGACTTCGGCATGGCCTGCGGAGGCCGGCCGCTTTACGATCTCGCCAAGTTCTACATCCTTGACCTGTACCAACATCCGGAAGCGCGAGACGCCTTCCTTGGCGCCTACTACTCCGACTCGATTCGTCCCCCATCTTTCCCCCGTCTGATGAGGCTCTACCTATACGTCGAGCTCTCCGGCATGATCCGGTTCTTCGAAGCCGTCGGCCAGACTCAGGCTCTGCAGCGCGCCACGACCGTCTTGGACGAACTGTTGAACGACCGAGGAAGAATAGTCGACCTCCTTTCCTAGGTCCGGAACGTGGTCACTCTGCCACGGGTCTAAGACCCATGAAATCAAGAAAGGACACCGTACTTGAAATTGAGCGGGGATTCTGGGAGAAGAGCAACGATCCCGAGTTCTATAAGGAGCATTTCCTGCCCGAAGGCCTCAGCGTGATCGAGTCGATGGGATTCGTGAAGCCTGCCGACGCCGCGAGGATGTCGAAGGATGCGAAGGCTTGGACGAACGTCAAGATGCAGGACGTGCATGTCCTCGATTTGAACGAGGACACCATGGCCGTCGCGTATCACGGCGAGGGCTCCCAGGAGGGCATGCCCAAGCCATACCGAACGACGGTGAGTTCCGTCTACGTCCGCCACGACGGGGACTGGAAGCTCGCGCTAACTTCGCACCAGGCGTGGGACGAAGGCTAGTCCGGGATTTGCCCCGGCGCCCAAAGGGCTCGGACGCCCTCGCCGCGCGCATCTCGCGCCTTGAGGTCGTTTAGGAACTCAACGAAGCCAAACTTGGACTCCCAGCCAAGCAGGCGCTTCGCCTCCGAGAGGTCATGTTGCTCAACGGAATGTGGGCCGACGATGTCGTACTTCTCCATCAAGGCCTTCGCCCCTGGGACCTGCGCCTCGCACCAATCCGGTCCGAGTTCTCTAAATCGGGACACAACCTCCGGCGGCATGCCGTGGTTGGTGTGAACGATTGTCATGAAGAGGCCAATCTTTCGGTCGATCGCGGCGCGGAGCGCGGCGACATTCGAACTGGCCACGTCGCGGCGATCGACTCCGTTCTGGAGAAGCTTCGCGCCGAAGGCGAGGTACGGCTTGGGGACGAAGTCGTGATAGCGCAGCATCGCCACGGCCGCTCCGGTGGACTCGTGCAGGGTGCGGCAAAGATCCTCGCCGATCACCTTCGTGACACCATAGACTCCGCCCCATCCGAAGGCCATAGATGAAGCGTAAACAACGGACTTGATCCCGTTTGCTTTCGCCGCCTCAAAGACGTTGAACGTCCCATCGACGTTGACCGCGAAGATCGTGGCGTCGCTGACCGGCGGGTTGTGCGCGCAATGCCAGGCGGCGAGGTGGATGATCGCATCGCACCCGGCGACGGCCGCCCGGACATCGGAATCGGTCCGTGTATCGCACCGCAAGAACTCGACATGGGCCAGGTCGTCGTGAAGTGGCGGCGCCACATCGCAACGCCGAACGTCGAATCCCTCACTAACCAAAAGCCGGCAAGTCGCCTGCCCCGCATTCCCCGATGCTCCGGTAACTAAAACCTTCATGAAACTTCCCCGCGACCGACGCTCTCAGGCAAAGCCGTCGCTCCATAGTTCAACGTAACGAAGCTGGCCCGAATAAGCCGGTGAGAGGATCTTCTTTGAGTCGGAAGTTGATTCCGGATCCCGAACCGCCTGCCGTTTTAAGGTCCCTCCTGCGGGGCGCGGCCGCAGGATAAACTTCGCAAGTGTTGCGGCTTCCATCCGACCTCGCTCAGCAGGTCACAACTGCCCTGGCGGAGGACATCGGCGCCGGTGATATCACCGCTCAACTGGTCCCCGCCGAACAGCGGGTCACTGGTTCGGTCATCACCCGCGAGGAGGCGACCTTATGCGGCCGCCCTTGGGTGACTGAGGTATTCCGTCAACTGGATCCAGCTATCCAGTTGACATGGCATGCCGACGACGGCGACCGAGTTACTGCGAATCAAACTCTGTTTGAGATCGCAGGGCTAGCCCGGCCCGTTCTCACGGGTGAGCGCACGGCGCTCAACTTCCTCCAGCTCCTTTCCGCCACGGCGACCGCCACCCGCCGCTACGTAGATGCGATCGTGGGAACCCCCTGCGCAATTCTGGATACGCGAAAGACGATCCCAGGACTACGGACGGCGCAGAAATACGCGGTTGTGTGCGGGGGCGGCCAGAACTACCGCATCGGGCTCTTCGACCAGGTTCTGATTAAGGAAAACCACATCGCCGCCGCCGGCTCCCTAACGGCCGCAGTGGAAGCGGCCCGCCGCGCCGCCGGTTCACGCAAAGTCGCCGTGGATGTGGAAGTGGAAACGATGGAAGAGTTTGAGGAGGCGTTGCGCGCAGGCCCGGACATCATCATGCTCGACGAATTTAGCCTGGCCGACATGAGAGCGGCGGTAGCGCTGAACAACTCTAAAGGCCATCGGATCAAAATCGAAGGATCGGGCAGCGTAACGCTCGAGAACGTCCGCAGCGTCGCAGAAACCGGCGTTGACTGCATCTCAATCGGCAGCATTACCAAACACATCCGCGCGGTGGAACTGTCGATGCGGCTGGCATTCGCCTCTTAGGCAACTGCCGACTTCAACCCGCAGTGAGGTTGTGCCACCCCGTACCCCTGGGCGTAATCCACTCCGAGGCGGGTGAGCACCGGAACGGTCTCAGGGCTCTCAGCAAACTCCGCAATGGCCTGCTTGCCGGTGAGATGCCCGATCTCGTTGATCGACCGCACCATACCGCGCCACTTGCGAACAGCCGCTTCATCTGTCCGCAGTATTCCTTACGCACCTCATCGGAGATCCGGTCCTATCGAGAATGGACTCGGTCAATTGACAGGATCGTATTTCGTGAGCCAAGCCAGGGTCTCGCGCATGACGTCGATGCGTTGCTCCCACACCATGGGGAAGTGGCCGGAGCCTGGATAGGTGACCATGCGTACCGTCTTGCCATAAGCCAGAAGCGCTTCGAAAAACTCCTGGGCTTGGTAGGTGGGGACCCGGGTGTCGTTCGCGCCGTGCAGGATCAGGGTAGGTGTTGTGACCTTGTCGACGAAATCGATCGGTGAGAATTTATGAAACGCGTCAGGAAACTTGGCGGGCAGCCGGGCGTCGAAGTCGATTTGCGGATTGTCGCTCGTCCAGATGAAGCTTGCCCAGTCCGTGATTCCGGCGCCATCGACGGCCGCCTTGTAACGGCCGGTTTGAGTGACGGTCCAAGCCGTGATCGCTCCGCCCTCGCTCCAGCCGAAGATCGCTAACCGATTCGGATCTGCCCAACCTTGGGCGATCGCGAAGTCGGCGGCACTGTCGACGTCCCGGCAAGCTCGATCCCCGAAGTGTTGATAGATGGCGTCGAGAAACTCGGTGCCATACCCCGTCGAGCCTCGGTATTGAGGCTCGATAACCACATAGCCGGCGCCGCTCAGCAAGCGGGTGAAGCCGGCGAACCGGAGCATGTCGTTGATCTCCGGTCCGCCGTGGGGGTGGATCACGCAGGGATACTTCCGACCGGCGACGTAACCGGCGGGAAAGGTCACGATGCCTTCGATCTGGGCGCCGTCTTTAGTGGTCCAATGCGCGACCTGCACCGGGCCAAGATCGATTTGCCCGAGATGATCGTCGCCTTCATAGGTAAGGCGTCGAAGATTGCCTCCATCCGGAACCACAAGGTTGCCGCAATGCGTCGGATCGGTGGCGCCCATCACAAGCTGCTCGGTCGCGGATGAGTAGGGGGACAGCACCGGTAAGTTCCCAAACGAACCGTCTGGCCATGCGTACTTTCGAGTCAGCCGTCCGTTGGCGAATAGGTCGATCTCGTCTCGAACGCCGTGTTCGACGAGCGCCCAAATCGCTCCGTGGCCATCCGCGGTCAATCCCATTACCGAGCCATTGAACTTGGGTGTCAGGTCGATGGGTCGGCCGCCCTTCGTCGGGACCGTCCAGATGTGGTCGGGATTCAGCGTGGCGCTCGTTGTCGTCAGAAACGCAAGTGACTTACCCCCCTCCGTCCAGACCAGACTGCCAACGGAATTGTCGATCGTGGTAACTCGGGTCGCCGCCGACTCGGTGCAGACGTCGATCGTCGATTTGATCGAGTGGAATCCAATCTTCGGGTTCGTCGAGACTGCGGCGACCCTTGAGCTGTCCGGCGACCACACGATCTGGCCGACATTCTTCAGTTGTTTTTGCCACCAACCGCCGTCCGTGCCATCCATATTGACGACGTAGAGGCTCGATTCGTCGGCCCGCACAACGGTATGAACCGCCGCGAGGGGATCGGCGGGCCGAGGATCCAAGGTGAGGGCAAGTCGCCTGCCATCTGGGGAAACCGTCGCGTTTTGGGCGCCGGCGGGCAATTTGATTTCAACTTCGGGCGTGCCGTCTTTGCCAAGGGAACTCAGAGAAAATACGGCTATCTCCGGACCGCTTTTTGCGCGAAACGATCCAAAGAGCCGGCCGTCGACGGTGAATCCGCGCAGGTCGAAGTTGTCGGGTAGTTCGATCCGTCGATTGCCGCTCCCATCCGGGTGCATCAACCGAAGCTCGAAAACAAACGGCCCTTTCGACGCCCCGTGCATCACCGAATAGAGAATCCAGTTCCCGTCGGGCGACACCGCCTTGGGTGCGGCGGTCGGCAGCGCCGCCCAGTCCTCAAGCGAAAACGCATGCTTGGCTTGGCCGAGGGCCGGGTGAAGACCTCCGGCAATGAGGCCAATGGCCGTAAGGACTCCGCCGAAGTTATGTCGAGATCGCATGGATTTAATGTGCAGGAGAAAAGAGCCTATTCTCCCCCCGCTTAGGCGACAATGGAAGGGAAATGCCTGTTTAAACGAGGATAAACAGGAAGATTCGCCATGTCTGCTACACCTCCTTGCATCCCGCTGGACTTTCCCCAGATCGCCGTCAACGTTCGCGGTCTGCGGATGGCCCACAACCTTACGCAAGCGGAACTGGCCGAAAGGGCCATCGTCGATACCGCGACGGTGCGGCGGCTCGAATCGGGCCGGCGAGTCCATATTCGGACCCTGCAAAGGGTATGCGACGCTTTGCAACGGCCCATGTCGATGGTGAACTCGAAGTCTTCGTTCGATCCTCCGGCATCAGCTCAAGCGCTCTTCTTCCAAGCCGGCGAGTCGGTGGAATGGCATACGTTTGCGGATACTCGCAAACGAATCCCGGAGGACAGCCATGCGCGGATCCAGTTCGAGGCCGAACGCCTGCGCCTTGGCCGTTCCGGCATGGTCGGCATGTTCCTTTCCTTTCGCCCGGCGATGCCGGAAGGGCCTGGAATCACCACCGCCGAGGTGTACGCAGAAGTCGAAGTTGACTCCAGCAAAACCTATTCGAGCTGTGTCTACCTTTGCCTGCGCGGCAGACTATATTTGGTCGTCGAAGGCGAAGTGAAACCCCTCGAAGCCGGAGATTCGATCGGACTGTTCCCGAACAAAAGCGTCCTCCTACGGCCCACCGAAGCCATCGGTCGCCATGATCTTCCGCCAATTGTCGTGGTAATCGGAGCCAACCGCGTGGGCCGCATTCCCGGTGAACCGAGTGGCCGCAAACGGGTCCGGCCCCGGCGTTTTGGAAGACGAGAGGGCAACTCCTAAGTGAGAGCTTCCCGTCCGCTCGACTAAGCTTCTTCTGTCGGCGTCTCTTCGGGTTCGTTAACCGAGGTCGGAAAAGCCGCGAGCAGAGCCGCGAGCTTCGCCTTCGCCCCGCTGTTCGTCTGCGCCAAAACGATCTTCGGATGCTTCGGCGGCAGGAACTTCGTTCGGAAGTTCGTCAGGCCGGTGAACGGCCGCCAGAGGCTGATCCAGATTCCGTCTTGATTGATGACGTCAACCAACACCTCTCCCTTGTCGCTGGTGTACTGGCGAACGAAGCAGAGAGCGCCGGGAGCAACCGTAGCGGTTCCTTCGACATCGTTGCAGACAACAGCGTGGGTATTCATGGCTCGGGCCGAACGCGAGCATTCAAGCCGGTCCAGCAATAAGGACATTATGGTGCCCCGGCCCCCTCAATCACTCGTTGAACGCAAACCGGCCATCAAGAGCTGCCATATGTGATCGAACGACTCGTCGATGGCGGGGTCCAACCATTCGGGCGCGTGAGCGGGGTGATGGAAACGGGAGGTAGCGAGGAGAAGGGATCGGGCGGTGGTAGCGGCGTCGACGGGACGGAAGGCGCCCTCAGTGATGCCGGCCTGGATCATCGCCGCGACTAAGGAGATGAGCTCCTCAATGTGAGCAGTGATGATGGGTTGGGCATCGGCGGACAGCGTTCGGTACGCCGCGAATAGCTCAGGATCATCCGTTGCGCGACGGCGCTTCATCGCCATCAGGGCATCAAAGAAACGGCGTAACCGCTGCGGAGCCGGCTCCGGCGATGCGGCGATGGCCCGAAGGGGCGGCATCGTGGCGTCCACCCACCGGCCCACGACGAGCCCGCGCAACTCGGCTTTGGTGGCCACGTGGCGGTAAACCGCCGCGTGGCTCACGCCGAGCGCCCGCGCCACGTCCACCACGGTCGCCCGTTCGGGGCCGAACCGCCGGATCACATCCTCGGCGGTGGCCAGGATGATCTCGCGTGTTAAGGGGACGTTGGCCGTGGGCATTGGATTACTCTACACGCCCGTCCGAAGTTTCTCTACCAGGTCCCGATACGACCCGGACCGAATGTCGGAGAGCATGTCGAGTCCCTTGGGCTGCCACCCCAGTTCCTCACGGGCTTTGCGGTTGGAAGCCCGGTTCTCGAATTGGACGAACGCGGTCAGAAAGGGACCCCACTTGGCTTCCGCCTCCGCGTAGCTGACGGAGCGGACGGGCAGGCCCAGTGTCTCGCCGATCGTCTCGGCCAAGGCACGGAGGGTGACCGTTGTCGACCCGGTCCCGTTATAAACCTCACCCGCCTTCGCCTTCTCGGCGGCAAGCAAATACAGCTCGGCCGCGTCGTCCACATGGACGTCCGAAGTGCGGAAGTGGCCGTCCTCTACATAGATGGATTCGCCCGCCTTGGCGGCTTCTTGAATCAGCATCGGTGCGAAGAAGCTTCCGCCGCGGCCATAGACATACGGGGCAAGGCGGATCGCGCTTACCCGCACGCCGTCCTCACTAAGCCGCAGGTCATACCGCTCCGAGCGGACGCGGTCCTTGAGGATGAAGGTCTCCGAGATAGGGGAATCTTCCGTCGTCTCGCCACCGGCCGGGTCGGGGGCGACGATGGCAGTTCCGGAGGTGACAACGAACGGTTTCCCGGTTCCTTTCAGCGGTTCGCCAAGCGCGTCCACCGTGGCGGCGTCGGCATCGAGAATCTCGTTGTAGTCCCGGCCAAAGTCGTGAACGAAGCCGAGGTGCAGTACGGCGTCAGCCTGGGCACTCTCTTGCCGCAGTAGATCGAAACTCGCCAGCTCTCCGCGAACCGGAGTGGCGCCGAGCGCCTTTAGCCTCGCGTCGCCTTCCTCACTACGGGACAACCCGCGGACATCATGCCCCTGAGCGAGCGCGAACTCGGTGACGACGCGGCCGATATAGCCGGTGGCGCCGGTGATAAATAGTCTCATAGGTTCTCCTTCTAGATTCAGATACCGTTAAGTTCGGCGAGAGTTTCCTCGGAAAGCGTCAAGTCGGCGGCGTCGAGGTTCTCGCGCAGATGGCCGACGGACGAGGTTCCGGGGATAAGCAGGATATTTGGCGAGCGGTGCAGTAGCCACGCCAACGCGACCTGCATTGGCGTGGCGCCGAGCCTCGTCGCGACGTCCGACAACGTGGACGACTGGAGCGGTGAGAATCCGCCGAGGGGGAAGAATGGCACGTACGCGATGCCTTGCCGCGCCAAGTTATCGATCTGGGTGTCGTCCTCGCGGTGGGCGAGGTTGTAGTTGTTCTGCACGCAAACGATGTCGGCGATCGTCTGCGCCTCAGCGACCTGGGCGGCGGTCGCGTTGCTGATGCCGATGTGGCGAATTAGGCCCTGTCGCTGGAGGTCGGCAAGCGTGGAGATCTGCTCGGCAACGGAACCTTCTCCTGGTCCCATGCCCATAACGCGGTAGTTCACGATATCGATCGCATCGAGCCCCAGGTTCCGAAGGTTGTCATGGAGCCCCGAAATCAGCTCGGGCGGCGTGATCGCCGGTTGCCAAGACTTGTCCGCCGGCCGCTTACCACCGAGCTTGGTGACAATAACGAGCCCCTCCGGGTACGGATGGAGGGCTTTACGAATGATTTGGTTGGTGACGTGAGGTCCGTAGTAGTCGGACGTATCGATATGGTTGACGCCGGCTGCGACGGCTTCGCGGAGGACCGCAACGGCGCCCGCCGGATCCTTCGGCGGACCCCACACGCCGGGGCCGGCTAACTGCATCGCGCCGTACCCCATCCGGTTTACGGTCAAAGACGTGCCGGGAAAAGTGAACCGGCCCCCAAGTTTTGCTCCCTCTGTGTTGCTCACAAGAAGACTATGACCGTTCGAGGTTACAGATGTCAATATTTGAAACTTGATTTTTGAAACAATCCTCCGGCCCTCGGCAGAGGTAGCCCACGCCTCGACCGAACGGGAGATGCCGTGGGGGGGCGTATTGGAGACACTGCGAGATTCTTTGAGCTGCCTATGTAGAATCTCTAAAATTCAGAACCACGAATGAACTCCGCTGTTCTGGTCAGATTCCAATCACATTGTTAGCAAGGCGTGCGATAAAGTCGCGGCGTTTACGGTTGGTGGCCAAATGGCGCCTTCTCCAGCCCTTTGAGTAGCCTTGCCGAATGACCTTCCTCCTATCCCTCGCCGCCTTCGCGACCACGATAGATTGGAGACCGGACCTGCCTGCGCCGGGCCCGAGAGGAGCCTGCGTGGTTGCGGGCACGGGCGTCCTCATGCCCGGCCGGGCGGACGATAAGGGCGCTCGGCTGGTTTGCTTCGTATCCGCGTACGAGGGGAAAACCTGGACGCCTTCCGGAACCATCGCCACGGATCCGGACCGTCGAACGGACCTGGGCGACGGCAACATCGTGGCCGGCCAAAACGGCAAGCTCTTCGCCGTTTACCGGCACAACCACCACGGCCCCGGGTTCGAAAAGCCGGACTACGCGATCGAAGTCTCGACGAGCACCGACGGCGGCAAAACTTGGACGAAGGACTCGGAGGTCGCATCCTCCCGCCCGGAGGGTCCGGGGCCAAGCCGCGGCCTGTGGTCGCCTTACCTGTTCTTGACGAGGACCGGCGACTTGCAGTGCTACTTCGACGACGAGGAGACGCCCGCCCGCAACAAGTTTCCGGGCCACCAGTGGCTGACGATGAAGACTTATTCTCGGAGCCGGCACGCATGGACAAATCCCGTCTGTGTGGCCCGAAGTCACGACCCCGTTTTGCTCTCGCGGGACGGAATGGCCTCCGTGGTCGAGACCGAACCCGGTCACCTGCTGTGCGCCTTCGAAAGCGTCCAGACATCTCCACCTCATGCGGGATTGATCCGAATGGTCACGTCCTTGGATGGCGGGCAATCCTGGAGTTGGACTCCTGAGGAGCGAAAGGTCCTCTACGAACCCCGCGACGTTCGTTTCCACGCCTTCGCACCATCCATCCTCGCGCTCCCACACGGCCAACTCATCGCCCTGTTCGCCACAAACGAAGACCGCCCAGAGCCAGGGAGGTCCGGTACACCCGCGAGCGATCTTTCGCTTGACATCAAATACGTGTCAAGCCCTGACAATGGACGGACCTGGGAGCCCACCGCCCACCTGCTGTATGGCGGCAGCCACCGCAACTACCTGCCGGGCATCGTGCAACTGCCGGGAAGAGGGATTCGATTGCTCAGCACAATGCTGGATTTCGACCGGGGTTGTCTAAGCAAGATCGGAGAGGGGCGTTGACCAATCTTCGGAGTCGACGATCGGACCGACGATGTCACTCACGATCGAAACCTGGTTTTTGAACTGGCCGAACACTCTTTTCGGAGCCTCCTCATCATCAATCTTGTCGAGCCGTACGATGGCCCGCCCACCCTCGAAGATTTGAACGGATTCACCGCTCACGCAAACTTGCTCCAGCAACTGCTCGGCCCGACTTTCGAACTCGGTGGTGCTGACCCGGATCACATCGCCATAGTGAACGACGGCGGACGGCTCCGTCAAGTTATTGATGCTTCTCGCCCTTTGGCCAAAGCTGGTCGAAGGTGAGCCAGTCTTGATCGCTGGTCGTATAGTCTGCGAAGATCGAAACGCCTTGCCACACGGAAAGATCGGCTCCGTCGGCGAGGCCGTCTCTAACTCCGACTAACGCCAGCCGAAGATTTTCCACACTCGCAATATGGGAAAGGGTCGAGTTCTTGTACGTCGGTACCCCAATCAGAACATGGCAGATCGGATTCCCTTCCGCTGCTGCCTTCGTGATACGAATAGTTTGCTGGGAAACCCACCAAGCATAAGCGCGGGGGGTGGGCATTCCGGAGTCGTAAGCCATCACCACCACGCCGTCGCAACGACTAGCCACCTGCCGATAGTAGTCCTCGCTCCATCCGAAGCTCGAAAGTGGCGGCGGGTACCAGCCCGGCACGTCGGCGCCCAAGTAGGAGCCGTTCGGCAGTGCTGCTCGTGCCTCCAAAAGGAGCTTAAGAAAATCCTGATCGTCATCCGGACAGATCTCGTAGTCCCATTGGACGCCGTCAAACCCGGCTTCCTTAACTAGCCAAGACGCCTCGACCGCCATCGTGTGGCGTACCTTCGCAGACCGAAGATCGATCGGACCTCCACCTTTTTCATTTCCCGCATGGATCCATGCGATGGGATGAATCTTGGGATCCCGCTGATGAAGGCCATCGGTCAACGCTTTTGCCTGCGCGAGATATCGAAATCTTAAGTGTCCGTCCTTGCTTAGTCCGCGCACGTGGAAAAACGCATCCCGAACGCCATGCCGCTCGAGCCGATCGACGAACCGGTCAAGGTCCGCGAATCATGCTCGCCGAAGTACCACGCATACCGAAGCCAAATCCCGTTCTGACCGCGATTGACAACTCGACCACCCGGTCCAACGAGTCGAGGATAGAGCCACGTGTCGAGAGCGACGAGAAGGAGCAAAAGTCCGAGCGACAGCAACAGCCACCGAACAATACGCCTGCCTCGGGTGGAAATCGTCATGGTTCGCCCGGCTTTCTGTTGCGACATTCAGCGTTTCCGAATGTCTTCGTGGTGTTCACCAATCGAACTCCAAAATCTGCTTATAGATTTTACGCACCTCGCCTGCAAAGCCATGACCGGCAGAGGTCATCCGGAGCGAGTCATAGAAGCGAATATGATCTTCTATTGCCGGTAACTGACAAGCCATTATCTCGAATATAAAGCTGATCGTACAACCGCGAGCAATGTCCTTAAAATGTAGCCCTGTGGCAAGTTTTACGGCGTGCTCACCATGAGTTTCGAGCGCTAAATCCAGCTGATCCAGCGTGTGCACAGAGAAGAACGCAGCTTTCTCAATCAGGTACTCACCGTCAGAGTCATAGTCTACTAGTGGACATCGAGCCTCGGACGCAATTTGAACATCAAAGTGCTCGAGCCGCTTGCTTCTCCTAATGTACCGTGCTACTGCAAGTGAGTCTAGCGGAATTGACGGTGGAGTTGGTTCTAAGAGATAGCCAATCTCTGAACTATCTGGTTTTCCGATTAGCCTTAAAGCACGCTCTTCAGCCGCTGCCTTCATCCGGTATAACTCCCGAGCATTGAATCGACCCGGATCACGATCTATTAGAGTCGCGCATGTCTGGCAAAGCCATAGTCCGTTGTCGACAGAGCTTCGTAGGGAAGAGTCCATAGAAGCATCATAGCGGGGCCCTCCCGGCGCGGCAGCAGCTATGTGCGCAGCCACTCCGACAGAAATCGCCGCGTCCTTATTAGAGCTAGGACCAGTTGTCAGCGCTCGACACTCACTTCTGGAACAGCGGTAACCGACACGTTGTGCAAGCGTGCGCTTAATGCTGGGAGAAAAATTGTCGCGAATTTCCACTTGTTGTTCTTCCGATGGAATTCTTAGGGTGCGAATCTACCTGGAATTGCCGAGCAACTTCAAGATAGCATGTTTTGGATACACTTCGAGCAAAATTTGCGAGGTATTTTGCATATGCTATAGTGGTTTTTATGGGAAAAGTGACTGACCAAGGAAGACAAGCGCTGACAGAGGCTGGAGTGAGTTCAACTGCAAATATGCCTTGGACAATAGAGCAGCAACTGGTGACTTCTTATACGGCGGCTTCCGGGCGAGCCATAAATAGCCAGCAGGCTTCATTTCGTGGGTTGGGTATGAACGATAAGTTATTGGTTGCACTCGGCGACGTCGTTTTGGCTCATCCGGAGATTATCAAGCAATATGGACTTGGACCCGTCACGATTCAGCTTCGGAATGTCGCTAAGGTGGCAGGACTTCCATTTCCAGTTTAGGGTTTGGATTAGAAACATGGCAGGCGGCCGGCGATATGGATTCAGGACGGAACTGATTGCATTCTGAATCCAATGTTTTGATGTCGTCGCTTGACTCGTTGAGCTTCGCTCCGTGTTCGATGCCACACGAATTGCATTAGGTGTATTCGCGTGGTCAATGGGCCAACTCAATTCTCCGAAGGCAAGAGCTCAATCCGACAGTCTAATGCAAAAGACTTAGCTATCGGTACAGGGCTAACCGACGTGTGGTCAGTCGTCACGGATCACGAGACTGCTGGTGGGCTTGCCGTTTCACAACGTTTTCCTCGGCAGGGAGCACTCACGAGGGCGGTGAGCCATAGACCTGGAGGGTCCCTAAAAAGGGCCGCAGCTTCTCACTTTATCGAACCCGGTGAGCATCCAAAGGGTCCAGTTCTGTTACATGCGACGCTTGGCTCCTCTCCTCTGGTACGCGATGATCTTCGCGAGTTCTTGTAAGTCCGTCAACGGCGAGACCGTCGACCGGGGGATCAAAAGCAAATTCCCCGGCAAAAGAGGCGAAACCCTCTCTAAGATCTGGGCAAAGGCATGGTGGATTCCGGTCAAGGGGTGGCACGCGACCGAGTTCGCCATCCTCTACCTCCTCCTCCGTAAAGCAGGCTGTACAAAGGCCGAGGCCCTCGCCCTGATCGCGCTTGGCGCAGGACTTGACGAGTTCCACCAAACCTTCGTCCAGGGGCGAACTGGGACGCCCCGCGATGTCTTCATCGACCTCGGCGGAGCCTTGGTTGCCGCAAGCATCGAAAACCACTTCGAAGCCAAAAACTAGATTCGCGGCACGCGCACCCGCAAGGCACGCGGCAGAATCTCCGCTCGGATCGGGGTGCGGGCCGGGACCTGTTCGCCGTCGATCTGAACCTCCAGCGGAGGGTTCGCATCGAGCTCGAACTTGCGTGCCTGATAGAAGGTCAGTTCGCGGTCCTTCTTGAGTCCGCCGATCATGGCGTGCAGCCCCAGACGCAGCAGATCCAAGAAACCGAAGCGATGCAGCACGCAGAGATCGAGAAGGCCATCGTCCGGCCGAGCGTCCGGAGCAAAACGCATGCCGCTACCGATCTCTCCCACATTCGCCAGGACGATCGCGACACCGCGGCAATCGATCGGAGCTTGGTCGTCCAGCGTGAGTTGAAAGCGATGTGGACGCGCGCCAACCTCTTTCATCAGGGCAAAGAAATATGCCCACCGGCCGATCCTCTCCTTGGCGTCTGCACTGGCCTGAGAAATCAGCCGCTCGGTCAATCCAACCCCGATGCCTAACGCAAACACCGTCTCGTCACGGCGGCCGAGGTCGATCTCTCGCTCCACGCCTTCAATGGCGACGGTAAGCGCATCGTCCAAGTCGGTTGGAATCTGAAGCGCCGTCGCCAGAAGGTTTGCCGTGCCGCCCGGGATGATCGAGAGAATGACCGGCGAGTTCGGTCCCAGCCCGTTCACCACCCCCATGACGGTCCCGTCACCGCCGCAAACCAGAACCTCGGAAGCCCCAGACGCCTTCGCCCGCTCCGCAAGAGCCTTCCCATCGCAGTCCGGAGTCGTCTCCCAAATGTCACATTGCGCGCCCTGACGAAGAAGGCTTTCTTCCAGCCGCCGGCGAAATCCGTCGTCGTAGGAGCCCGACGCCGGGTTCACGATCATAACCCTGCGGGCAGAGTTCATACGCGAGGCGTAAGCGCCGCCTCGCCTTTCAGTGCCGCCTGCGTCGCCACCTCGGCGGGAATCCCCACCAGGTACCAACGAACGAGGGGAAGAAGAATGAAGGTGCCCATCGCCCAGCCGCCGACCACATCGGAGAGCCAATGGGCGCCCAGATAGATGCGGCTAATCCCAATGAACATCGGCATCGAGGTTAGCGAGAGCGTGAGCGGCAAACGCTTCCGGCGAGGATCGAGGTGGATCCATGCGAGCGCCGCCAGCGCGCCGTAAAAAGCCGTCGCCCCCATCGCGTGCCCGGAAGGGAAACTCGTCCCCGCCGTGCGAACCGCGACATTAACGATCCGCGCATCGGGCCGCTCACGATCCCAAAAGGTCTTCATCCCGATCGTAATCGGAATCGCCACCAGCGAGAAAACAACGAACCCCGCCGCACGGGGAAGCGCCGACCGCCAAAGGATAATCGCTACCGTCCCGCCCAGCACCGGGATCACCATCGGGCTGCCTGAGATCGTGAACCCTTCCATCACCGGCTCAAGCAGGGGACTTTTCTTTTTCTGAAGGTCGCGCGTCACCCGAAGGTCGAGCGCCTGAAGAAAAGAGTACCGAACCAGAAAGCCGATCGCCGAAAAAACCGTGCCCGCCACCCCAATGACGCCCATGACCTTCCGGCCGGCAAATATTCGCTTTGCGCGCGCAATTCGTTGAGCAGACACAAGGTGTGTGACATCGGCAGAGCCATCTTTGATTCAGGCGAAGACGACAACCCTCAATCTCCTCGAAAACTCCATGCTCTAGTCCATTACCAGCGGACAATGAAAGTGCGGCGGAGACGAGCGCTTACCCCTAAGGCGTTCCTTATGGCTAAAGAACCGGCCATTTGACCCAGTAATTGAACCGGTGGTCGGGTCCTTCGTCTCTTCCCAGCACAGAAGACCATGAACAAGTCCTTCAAGTCGCGCCAAATCCAGTCTTCGCTGCCCGAAGAAAAACCGAGCGTAGGGAAGCGCAATGTCCTGTGTTTTGGAGTTGTCGCGGCGACCGCGATGTTCCTGACCCAAGCCGCCCCCGCTTTCAGTACCCCCCAGTCGAAAGCCGCGACCAAGCAGGCCGAAGCGAAAGTTACCGAGGACGATCGCATCATCCACGTCCTCAACCGCCTTGGATTCGGACCCCGCCCGAACGATATCGAGAAGGTCAAGAAAATTGGTCTGAAGGCTTACATCGATCAGCAGCTTCATCCCGAGCAGATCGACGACTCGGCGGTTGAGAAGAAGCTCCAGGGCTACACGGAGCTCAACCGGTCGGACACCGACATCGAGGCGAGCTACAACGCGTTCATCACCACCGACCAATCCATGAACAAGCTGCGCCGCCAGATCCGATTGGCGGCGAACAAGGCCACGCCAACGGCGGCCACCTCGGCGACGATGATGGAGACGACGGCCGCCACCAATCCGCCGGCCACCGCCAAACCGACTATGAAGGAAGTAGTCGCGGACGATCCCGCCCTTCAGCAGCAACTCGTCTCGCAACGCCAAGAGCTTGCCCGGGTCGCCGAGCCGGTGGGATTGCTGCACGAGGAGTTCACCGCCGCCAAGCTCATCCGAACGGTGGAATCGCAACGGCAACTCCAGGAGGTCCTCGTCGACTTCTGGAGCAACCACTTCAATATCGACATCCGAAAAGCCCCCTGCGGCCTGCTGAAAGTGCTCGACGATCGCGACGTGATTCGCCCCCATATCTGGGGCAAGTTCCGCGACCTGCTCGAAGCCAGCGCTAAGAGTCCCGCGATGCTCGTGTATCTCGACAACTTCCAGTCGGTCTCCGACAACCTGCCGGCGCCAAACTTCCGGCAGAGAAGGGCTGCGGCGATGCGACAGGCAGCGAGGCAGAACCCAACGACGCCAGGCGAGGTTCCGTCGGTCATCGTGCCGAAACGAAAAGCGGGCCTCAACGAAAACTATGCCCGCGAGATCATGGAGCTGCACACCCTCGGCGTCGACGGCGGCTACACGCAGCAGGACGTTCGCGAGGTCGCTCGGTGCTTCACCGGTTGGAGCACGGGCTCCCTCGATGGGGCTCGTCAGCGAATCAATCGCTATGGCGAGGCCGGCGAGTTCAGGTTCTATCCGCGCGTCCATGACGAAGGCGAGAAGGTCGTCCTCGGACACCACATCCCCGCCGGCGGCGGTATGCAGGATGGTGAGATCGTTCTCGACCTGTTGGCAAAGGATCGGGCGACTTGGAAACACGTCTCCTACCAGCTTTGCCAGCGTTTGGTGTGCGACGAACCCCCCGCGTCGCTGGTCGATAAGTGCGTTCAGACCTGGCAAAACACGGACGGAGATCTGCGCGAAGTCGTGAAAACCATCGTCACGTCGCCCGAATTCTTCTCCCCCGTCGCACTAAGGAAGAAGATCAAGTCGCCGCTCGAGTACGCGGTGTCCTCGGTTCGCGCCCTGGACGGAACGTTGGACGCCGACGCCCTCATCTCCCACCGCCAACTGCCGCGAGAGGCGAATAGCTTGGTCCGCCCGCCTCAGGGCGGCGGCTACATCGACCTAAATCCGAATACGTTGCTCGGGCAGATCGGTACGATGGGCGAGCCGATCTTCCAGTACCAGGCCCCGACCGGCTTCCCGGAAGACTCCCGCAAGTGGGTCTCCTCCGGGGCGCTCATCTCGCGCTTGAACTTCTCCCTTGCGCTGACCCAAGGCCGCATCGCCGACGTGAAGCTTGAAGATCCTTCGGAAGACGCGGGGGGCGTAATGGACGTGAACGCCCTCATCGATCGCGTTTCGAACCGCATTCTCCACGGTCAAATTTCGCCCTCAACCCGGGCCACGCTACTGCGCGAGGCTAAAGCCGATAACGGCTCGACGAAGACGCCGGCAACAATCGCCGCCCTCCTTCTTGGCTCCCCCGAATTCCAGCGACGCTAAAGAACCTAAAAAGGTTAATCCCATGGACATCTCCAGACGACTTTTTCTTAAGAACGGCGCCTTCGCCTTGGCCTCCATCGGCCTAAGTCCGGTGCTCGGCCCCACCTTTCTGCGGAGCACCGTATTCGGCGAAACGACGGCTGCCAAGCGAAAGAAGATCCTAATCTGCATCTTCCAGCGCGGCGCCGCCGACGGCTTGAACATCGTCGTCCCTCACGGCGATTCGAACCTATACACGCTCCGCCAAGGCTTCGCCGTCCCGCGCCCATCCCGGACGGACCCTCAGTCGGCGCTCGATCTTGACGGTTTCTTCGGCCTGCACCCGGCGCTGGCATCGTTCGTTCCCATCTTCAAGGATGGCCACCTCGCCGCCGTTCAAGCCTGCGGTTCTCCCGATGCCACGCGTTCTCACTTCGACGCCCAAGACTTCATGGAAGCGGGCACCCCCGGCGAGAAGAAGTACGCCGACGGCTGGCTCTCCCGAGCCGTCTTGGCCTGCCCCGAGGACCGAGCCAAGCTCGCTCAAAATAGCCCCTTCAAAGCCGTCGCCATGGGATGCGACAACGGCCTGCCCCGCAGCCTGCAAGGCGACGCCGGCGCCCTCGCGATTCCCGACCTCGCCTCCTTCGGCATCGGTCTGAAGAACCTAAAGGGGCGCGCACTTGCCGCTTCCGGACAAGCGGGTGTCGTCGACGGTTTCGAGACGATCTACGACGGAGCGGTCGGCGACGTGCTCCACGGAACTGGCAAGGAAAGCTTTGAAGCCATCGCCGCGTTAAAGCAGATCAACCCAGCCAGCTATGTGCCTGCGAACAATGCCAACTATCCCAACGGCCGATTCGGCCAATCAATGAAGCAGGTCGCCCAATTGGTCAAAGCCGACGTTGGCGTCGAGGTCGCGTTTGCGGAGATGGGCGGATGGGACACCCACACCAACCAGCCAGGACGCCTCACCCAGCAACTCCGCGAGTTTGGCCAAGGTATCTCTGCTCTCTACTACGACCTCGGCGACCGCATGAGCGACGTCGTCATCCTCACGATGAGCGAGTTCGGCCGCACCGCCCGTCCGAACGGTACGAACGGAACCGACCACGGCCACGCCACCTGCTTCTTCGCCCTCGGCGGCGACGTCCAAGGCGGCAAAGTCCACGGCCACTGGCCCGGCCTTGCTCCGGAGCAGTTGTATGAAAATCGAGACCTCGCCCTGACCACCGACTTCCGCGCCGTTTTCGGCGAAGTGGCTTGCCGGCATCTTGGGGCTCAGGGCTTGGAGAAGATCTTCCCGGGTTACACCGGAACGCAGGCGGATTTCCGTGGTGTGATGCGCATGAGCTAGCTTCGTTGACTTTTGGGGATGCCAAGGGGTGGACGGGGGACCTTGCCCGGACCGCACGTAGGTCGGGGTGAAATTATGATAGGCGTGGTCAAGTGCCCCAAATGTACACTGCGTCCCCATGAAGCCTTCCTTCGCGGATAAACCGCTCAACGGCAAGGTCGCCATCGTCACTGGAGCGACTCGCCGAGCCGGGCGCGGTATTGCGCTCGAATTGGGAATCGCCGGGGGATTGGTGATCTGCACCGGCCGTAGCATCCCCGGTACGCCTTCTCCGCGCGGAGGAAACGAAACGATCCAGGAAACCGCCGAGATGGTGACTGCCAATGGCGGCCACGGCAAAGCCATTCAGGTCGACCACACCGATGTTGATCAAGTGGAACAGCTCTTCGAGCATGTGACCAAGGATCACGGCCGGATTGACATCCTCGTCAACGCAGTATCGGGCGAATCCCTGAATGAGCCGTTCCTAGAAACCGACCTAAGCGTCGGACTCCAAGCCATCGTCGACGGTGGCCACTCGCAAATTATTTCAACTCACATCGGCGCCCGCCATATGCCGCAAGGCAGCCTGATCGTGAACATTAGCGACCACGAGTGGGATAAGTTTTACGCCTTGCAAAAGACGCTCATCAACCGCATCGCCACCTGCGTCGCGGATGAACTCAAGGCGCGGGGCATCGCGATCCTAACTCTCTTACCGGGGGCATTCTTCAAGTGTTTCGACATCATGACCCTCGAAGCTCTCAAGCGCGCTACGGAAAGCGACGCGACCGTTCTAAAGTGTCACACCCCTCGTCTCATCGGCCGAGGCATCGTTGCCCTCGCCTCCGATCCGAACGTGATGACAAAGACGGGCCGTCAAATCGAACTGAAAGAATTGGTCGAAGAGTACGGCTTCTCGGACATCGATGGCCGCCGCTCTTTTGAGCTCTGGTAACCCTATGTCGAACGTTCTCTTCCTCGGAATGCCCTCCCACGGCCACGTCAACCCGACCATCGGGCTCGTGGCGGAACTGGTCCGCCGGGGCGAGCGCGTCACCTACTTCGCCTCCGAAATGTTTCGCAGCCGGATCGAGGGGGCTGGGGCGACTTATCGGGGTTACACCTCCGATCTCGACCTCTTCAAAGCGCGGAAGCAAGGAGAGAGGTCTCCGATGATCGGCGTTTTCTCGAAGGGTGCGGAGACGGTGGCGGAAATCCTTGATCAGGCGGAGGGGTTCGACTATCTCATCCACTCAGCCGCGTTTCCGTTCACGAAGCCGATCGCGCAAGTGCTTGGCATCCCCACCGTCTCTTCGCTCGCGGTCTTCCTGGGTCTGGACACCTTCGTCAACCCGCCGCAAGAAGATCCGCTCCTGAAAAACCCGGAGATGCGCGAGGCCTATGAGCGACTCACCCAAGAGATGCTCGCCAAATACGGAGTGACGCTCCCCACCGGCCCGCTCGGACTGATTTACAACCCCGGCGATCTGAACCTCGTGTACACGTCCCGCTTCTTCGCCGGCGACGTCCCTTACTTCGACGAAACCTACTCGTTCGTCGGTCCACCCGTCGCGGAGCGAAAAGAAGATATCGACTTTCCCTTCGACCAGATCGAGGGAAAGCGGGTGCTCTATATCTCGCTCGGCACGGTATTCGGGTCCCACACCTTTCGCCTCTACGACGTCTTCTTCGAAGCCTTCGCCGATTGGGACGGCGTCGTGGTCTTGACCGCTTACCACGTCGATCAGACCAATTTCAAACCACCAAAGAACTTCATCGTCCGCGACTACGTTCCTCAACACGCGATCCTAAAACAAGCCGCCGCCGCCATCACCCACTGCGGGATGAACAGCATGAACGACCTGATCGCCCACGAAGTCCCCTTCGTGGCGCTGCCGATGGGCGCGGACCAACCATTGCTCGCCGCCCGTGCAAGGGAGCTCGGCGCGACCGTCATCTTAGACGCTGAGGGTGTCAATGCCCAGGAACTAAGAATGGCCGTCGACCAGGTCGTACAAATGCCGGAGTACCTGCAGAACATCCGGCAAATCAACGAATCCTTCAAAGCCGCCGGCGGCTACCCCAAAGCCGTCGATGAGATCTTTGCCTTAACCCGCCGCTGACCGTCTCAACAGCCTCGGGTCGCCGCGAGTAGCCTAATATTCTTCCTATGAACCTACTGAGATGCCTCTTGCCAGGACTCGCAATCTTAGCGGTGAGTAGTCCCGCGGGGTATTCGATCTTCTCCCCTGCCGCAATCGGCAACTTACCAAAAGCGGCCGGCAGCACAACTGCCCAACGGGTCATTGCCGCCGCGGATTCCGCGCTCACGGTCGCCCCGACCCCCATGCCGCGGGTACACACCGAAGGCACGCTTCCGCACAAGGGGATTCGGGACGAGAGCCTGGCCGCGGAGCGGGATTGGGGCCACATGCTCGACCTTGCCCTCGCATACCGGCTTACCGGAACGCGCAAATACCTCGATGCCGAGGCGCGCTTCTTGGGAGCATGGATGGCCGTCTACAAACCGAGCCTGAATCCGATCGACGAAACGCCGATGGATCAAGTTTTGATTGCGTTCGATCTGACGCAAGCCGACCTTCCGGCGGATCTCCAGGCAAGCACAACCACCTTCCTTCGCGCAATGGCGGAGGGATATCTCGGCTACATCGAAGGGCACCCCGACCGGCATAACGCGGAAAATTGGCAGAGCCACCGCATCAAGTTGGCCACGATGGCCGCCTTTGCTCTCGGAGACGAAGACCTGATCCGAAGGGCAAAGAAGGGATTTGAGCTCCAGATCGGCATGAACATCCGTCCGGACGGTTCCGTGGAAGACTTCTACAAACGTGACGCCCTCCACTACGTCACCTACGATCTTGACCCCCTACAAATGGCCGCCCTCACCGCCAAGTCTCACGGTCAAGACTGGTTCCACTACAGGTCCCCGGAAGGCAGTTCGTTGGCGTCGGCGGTCGACTGGCTTCTCCCTTACGCATCCGGCGAAAAGCCGCACGAGGAATTCGTCCACTCAACCGTCGGGTTCGACGCCGCGCGCAACAAGGCCGGTGAAAAAAGCTACGCCGGCCCGTGGGATCCCCAAAACAGCCTGAGAACCCTCGCCCTCGCCGCAACTCTCGACTCCAAGTACGACGCGCCGTTCCAAGCCCTTGCCGAGCAAGGAAAGGGGCAAGTGCCCGTTTGGATCCGCCTTCTGCGAGACGCGAGCAAGTCGCCTGGCGGATAGGTCGGGGGCCACCTATCCGCGCGGAATGTTATCGGTCGCGGCCCTGATTCGACCGCCGGCGAATTACCAACAGAGGCAGGCTAGCCAACACGAAGAACGCGGATGGAGGAATCGGCTTCGGCGCCGGCGGGTCCTCTTTTACCGGTGCGGGCAGAGGGCGCTTCGTAAAGAAAATGTCGTCCGGAGCGGGCCGCGGGAAGTTGCTGTCGACGAATTCCTCGACCTGCGGCCGGTTCGGGATCGCGGAGGCGTCCAACTTAACCGATTGCGCAAGGGAATCTGCCAGTGGTTTGGGAATGAGCGATGTCCATTGCGGCGTCTGCCAAGTTTGGCTGCTGTAGCCGTAGTGAGCGTCATAGTTTCCAGTGGACACGAAGTAAACGCATAGCGTGCCGTTTTGTCCCGCCAGGAAGTTCGTCTTGGGAACGTAAAAGGGATTGAAGGGACGCTCCGTCTCGAATGACATGCGGATCGTTCCCGTCGAGGCCGCCGCCTTCGCCTTATCGGAGACCTTGAACGCGGTCAGGTACCAGCCTTTCTTCGTGTATCGATCGATCCATTCCTCGATTTCTGGTGTCGACACATAGCCGCGATCCTTCATCCAGTTGTACATCGCCCGGGTGTTGGTGGAGAACACCGTGGTGGCATGGTAACCCGCGACGTCCGCCTCTTGGATCACGCGGACTTCAGGAGGACGCTCTCGGCCGAGACCGCCCATGCCCCCTCCCATCCCGCCGCCACCGCCCGAATATTGGTTTGGAGCTAACTTTGCCAACGTATAGAAAGCCTTCTGGGAAGCCTCGCTCAGTTCCGGCTTTCCAGGCGTTGGCGCGATAAACCCAAAATCAGGCGCGCCCGAGCGGAAGCTCGCGTTTCGGATGAAGTGCTCCACGTGGTTCGCATCGTCCCAGATGATGATGTTCGTCTGGTCCCCAAAAAGCACCGGCACCCCGGCTCCGGCGACCCCTGAGCACGCCTGTGCCGAGGAAAGACTAAGCACTGTGCCGACTACGATGGCCATACGAAGCGCTGCCGAGGTCGACAGCTTATTGCAAAGGTTCAATCGCTCCATGCCCCTCTGACGCGCCGGTCTCGGGAGCGTGTCGATAAACTTCCGGGGAGTATCGCGGGCCCAAACCGCCACGCGATCCTATTGCGGCGATCACCGACACGTTCCGGATATGCTCCTGGCATGGACTCTGACGGGCGTCTGATCGTGAAGCGAGACCACGTTCGCGATATAAAGATGCGCGAACTCTACGTGCAGGTGGATTCGGGCGAGGAATTCAATTTGAATTACGGCGCGAGCGCCGAACTAGAACTCACACCCGGTGAGCACACGATCCTGGCAACGAATCGGCTCTACACGAAGAAGGCGGAGTTCCAAGTCGCCACCGGCGAGACCGTCAACTTCCAAGTCGCCAACATGCTCCAAGGTTGCCTGAGCATCACGTTCGTGATGTTCGGCATGGGCCCTTACGGTGTGCAACTAACCCGCGTAGACCCCTCCGGCCACCGGCAGGTGTAGACCACGCCTTGCGCGAACGCGCAACGCCGTGGGAGGGCATATTGGAGACGGCGCTACCTGATAAATAGTCCCTGTAACGAGATACCGGACCCACACATTCCGCCCCGGGTTGCCCGCTACCGCGGACAACCCGGAAGACCAACTAACCGCCGCCCATACACGTTCCGTCCTGAGGATTGATGCTCGGATAGAACGTGTCACCGTACTCGTACTGGCCCATCACCGGGATGAGGGTAGCGCCGAGGGCCTGCGATTTTGCGTGACCATCCGCGAAGGCGTAGTTCGATACGCCGCCGTAGAAGTCGTACCATACGCGGGCCACGTCGGGGTCGTCGTTACCGCCCGTCATTGTCGGCAGAAGGTTCTGGATCGCGGCGGCGTTCCAGAAGCCGTAGTGCGAAAGGTCGGACGAAACGCCTTCGCTTGGGCCTTGAGCCGCGAGCGTCGGGTCGAAGGTCGCTCCCTCTTGCGTACAAGGCTGAGACGGATTGAAGCCGCTCAAGCCCTTCTTGCCGCTGAAGATCGTCGGGCTCGGAGCCGTGGACTGGTAGCGTCGATCTGCCATCGCGATCATCCCCGCTGGATTAGGGATCGCCGTGGTGGAAACCGGAAGCCAGTCGTGGGCCGGCATCACGTTGTACGCTGGGATGTAGCTGTTCGGGTACTGCCAGTCGCAGTACATCTGGCCACCGGCGTTGAGCTTTCCGAAGTCGGCAGAACCATTGGGGCAAGGATTGGCTGGCTGGTCGGGCGTGGAGTCGGCCGGAGCGATAAAGATCGCGTAATTCTTGATGTAGGGCTGTAGCAAGTAGGTGAAGTGGACTTGATACTTGCCGGAAGGGTTGATGGGGTTTCCTAGTGCCGTGCCTTTAAACTCCCAGTTGGCCTGGGGAGGCGTGTCGTCGTTGTCTTGCTCGTACATTACAACGGCCAGACCCATTTGCTTCATATTCGATAAGTCGACAGCCTTTTTGGCAGCAAGCTTGGCCTGCGCGAAGACCGGGAAGAGGATGGCGGCGAGAATCGCGATAATGGCGATGACGACGAGAAGCTCGATGAGCGTAAAGCCTCGTTTAAAATGTTTTGGTAGCACATTGCCTCCAGCGGCAGCAGTGTGGATTTCAACTATTAAGGAATCGTAAAGGGCAATAGCTCCGGACGAAATACACGCTAATGAGTCCCTAGTGTTGGATCCGGTGGCCACCTTAAAGGATATCAAGAATGGACTATCCTGAGAGTCCTCTAAGCTTCCTCCGGCTCCCGGCAGGGGTGGGTCACGCCTCGACCGAACGGGAGACGCCGCGGGAGAGCGTCTTGGAGACAACGCCATCCTTCAACCGCCGACACCGCGCGCAGAAAATATCGCCAGGCGCACCCAACCCAGTTGGGTTATATTTAACCGTAAATCTATGAAGCCCACCTGCTGCAACGTCGAAGCGAGGAGGGAGCGGTGATCCTGCTGCTCGCCGCCCTGTCCCTGGCCCAGACCCACGAGATCGTCGTCGACTCAAAGCACACGACGCCGATTTCGCCCTACATCTACGGCGTCAACTACCCGGACAATTGGATCACGGACTGGCTGACGGAGTGGAAGGGCTACCATGGCGCCTACACCTTCGCCCGCGAAGGCGGGAACCGGTTCACGGCTTACAACTGGGAGACGAATGCAAGCAACGCGGGATCGGACTACCGAGAGGAGAACGACGACTACCTCGCCTTCAGTAACGAGCCCGGCTGGACGGTGCGCCATTTCCTGCGCGCCGTTCAAGGCGAAGGCGCCGCGGCCCTGGTGACCGTGCCGATCCAAGGTTACGTCTCCGCGGACAAGACGATAGAGATGAACGGTAGCCCCGACGTGGGCAAGACGCCCGACTATTTGAACGTCCGATTCAACCGCTCGTACGCGACCAAGCCGGGCCGAAAACCTTCCACTACGCCGGATACAACGGACCGTGCGGTGTACCAAGACGAGTTCGTAAGCTGGGTCCAAAGCGTGAAGTCGTCAAAGACTCCCGTCTTCTTCTCCCTCGACAATGAGCCCGACTGGTGGACTCACACCCACCCAAGAATCGAGCGAGAGCCGACCACATACGCCCGCATCATCGGACAAAACCTCGAATACGCGCGGATGATCAAGTCGGTCGCGCCCGAAGCTCTGGTCTTCGGTCCGGTCAACTTCGGCTGGTCCGGCATTCGCGACTTCGTCGGTGCGCCGGACGCTAACGGCCGGCCCTTCGCCGAAACCTACCTTGACCAAGTCCGCGAGGCGAGCCAAAAGGCCGGCCATCGGCTAGTGGACGTGTACGACTTCCACTACTATCCCGAGACCTCCGGCGGGGGTGTCCGCATCATCTACAACCAAGCGCCGGATAACGACGGCACCCGGACCGCCCGAATCCAAGCCCCGCGCTCCCTCTGGGACCCGACCTTCGTCGAGGGCAGTTGGATCACAAAGAGCCTCGGCGACCGGGCCTTCATGTTCCTGCCGCGCATGAAGGAGAAGGTCGCGAAACACTATCCCGGCACCAAGCTCGCGATCACCGAGTACGAATTTGGGGGCCGAAACACCGTCAGCGGCATGCTCGCCCAAGCCGATGCTTTAGGTGTTTTCGGCCGGCAAGGCCTCTTCGCCGCCTGCCACTGGGGCGTGGATCACACCGAGAAACCCGTCTACGCCGCCTTCGAAGCCTTCACTAACTTTGACCGCAAAGGCGCCCACTTCGGCGATCTGGGTCTGGTCGTGCAGGGTGAAACCGCGGCGGAGAATTCGGTATACGCTTCGCTCGATTCGAAAGACCCCCACCGATTGACGATCGTTGCGATCAACAAGACGTCCCACCTCATGCCCCTATCGCTAACTCTCAACGGATTCAAAGGCCGCACCGTCCGAAGCTACACAATCTCGGAAGGCGCCTACGAGATTCCGACGGCAGGGGATGCTTCGCTAAACGGTAAGTCCCTAATACTAACCGCCCCACCGCTGAGCGTCACGTCGATGGAAATCATTCGGTAGCGTCTTGGCGATGGCACAATCTGGCCAGCAGCAGCTGTAGACCAAGCCTTTTCTCTCCGGAGAAAAGACTTGGGACGGCGTTTTGGAGACGGCGTCACCTCCAAACCACCCCGAAAACCAAATGAGAAACAAGGTCAAATGAATGACCGACCCCAAGGGCGACACTCTCCCTGTCGATGAACGCCAAAGATTGGAATGCCGAAGGACTAATGGGCGCGGACGTGAGTTCACGTTCGCTGGCGGGGGACGCCGCCTATAGCGTCGCTCAGTTCTACCGCCGGTTCCGAATGGACATGGGGGAGCAGCCGTTGCACTTGCGAAGAAGGCTGCTTCTGGAGCGAGCCGCCTACGAGCTGACCCGGACCGAAGCGCCCATCTCAGAGATCGCTCTAAAAGCGAGATACGGATCCTTCGAAGGATTCTCCCGCGGATTCCGCCAAGCCTTCGGAGTGTCTCCGCGCCGCTACCGGACGCTGCGGGTCACGGATTATCGGTTAGACCCCTCCCACGCCATTCACTTTGCCCCGTCAAACACCACCGAGGCGGATCGACAAGGAGCTATCGCGATGAATATGATCGAACGCCTTTGCGGCGCCCACTACTTGAACATGAAGCTGATCCTCGACCGATGCGAGACCCTTTCGGACGACCAGCTCGACCGCCCCGTCGAGCACTATTACGATCCGCTTCCTTGGATGGAAGGTACGCAAACCGTGCGTACGCTTCTGAGGCACATCGTCGGAGACGGTGCTCCTTGGCCCGGAGTTCCGGCCGAGAAGGTGCACGATCTTTCGACGATTGACGGCCTGCGCTCCGCCTTGGATGACCGATTCCCCCGCTTCATGTCGCTGGTAGCGTCTCACGAAAGTGAAGGACTCTGGGATCTCACGTTCGTCGACGCCGACTGCGACCCTCCGATTGTTTTCAGCTACGGAGGCTGGATCGGCCATGTCATCGTCTTCGAAAACTACCGCCGAATCGCGCTCATGTCCGCGCTTAAATCGCTCGGTATTGGCAACCTTCCGTACTGTGACCCGGTGGACTATCAGGGAACGCTTCCGGAATCGATCGCACCTTGGTCGATTGAGTAGGCTTCAACCCGGATAAATCCCCACTTTGTTCCCTCCCTTCTCGGAGGGGACAAAGTGGGTCATACCAAAACTGGGACTATGATGATCGCGACTTACAAGCACGCACCCGTCGCGTATGCTCTCGACGTCGGCATCAACTTGACGGATTCTGGTCCCGAAACCGTCCTGATTGAAGTCAACGACGCCTATTCCCTCGGCTCCCCTATACGCGCACATGATGGAGGCCCGGTGGCAAGAGATGTGCGCCGCCTAGCGATCTTCCTTTGGGATACCCGAAACCGAAACACGACTGAGTCGCTGACCCAATGTCCGAGATGGCGGTGAAAACGACCTGAACAAAAGTCGCCGCTGGAGACACTGTAGTAGCGAAATGAGGTGGGAGTTGAAGTCAAAGATCGTGCCGGCCCTGCTGGCGGTAGCCGGTTTGAGCGGAGCGCAAGCGCCGGAAGCTCGACAAACGGTCCGGGATGTTCTCTCAAACTGGCGTCAAACCCACATCACCGATGACGCGCAACTGGGCCGGATTAAAGGACTGGGTAACCGGGCGCTGCCTACCCTCGCAGAATTCCTCGACGATAAGGATCTGGGCAGCTTCGCCCAATGGGCGATGACGGAGATCGATTCCTTCGGAGCGGCGCACTACCTTCTGCTCGACCTTCCCCACCAAGATCCCTCGCTTCACCGGGAAGCGTTCCGCAACGCAAACCGCCTGATCCGCGAGTACGAGTTATTCAAAGTCGCGGGAGAGCCGAAGCCCGACCCAACGAAGGCCCCGCCGAGGTGGCCCTCAAATACCAAACCGTATCCGTACGCGAAGGAGCTTCACCGGGTCGCCGTGCAACTGGCATTCGCAGACGAAACGCGCGACACTCAAGTAGAGATCGTGCAAACGATCGGCCTCACCGGAACTCGCCGGGACATTCCGCTGCTCAAGAAAATGAACGAGCGCTACGGCTATCTCGGCTGGCTCTGCACCGCTGCCGAGGCTCGGCTTGGAGATAGAAAGGCGCTGGACGAAATCTCAACCGAACTCGCCAAGCCAACCATGCCTCATCCCGCAGAGCCTGAGTACACCGACCACGGAACCAAAATCGAGCCTCGCCCCGGCGCTGTCGTCGCGAGTCGCGAAGACGGTGAACGCATGCGAACGGCATCTTGGCAAGCGGCATTTACGATGAATCGCCGCTTCGTGCCGCTGCTCCTCGCCCACGTCACCGACCCGCCCGGTCAACGGCACGGAGACTACGCCGACCCGTCTCCGTCGGCAGTCGCCAGGGATGCCCTAAGCACGATGATTTTGGGCAAGGAGTACTCGACCTACACCGCCGAAGACTGGAAGCGCTGGCAAGAAACGCACAGGTCCGGCACCTAGGCCGGACCTGAGCATAGATATCAAGGACAGACGGTCGCGCCGCTCTTGCAGCAGCAATGTGCCCCGCCGGGGCAATGAGCACACTTGCAAACCGTCGCGTGAGGCGGCGCGGAAACCGAAGCAGCGGCGACGGACGATGAAATCACCGCATGCGAAGAGGCCGCAACCAGCCAACCCACGAAGAGCAATCCGGAAAGGACCGCCCCGCCCGAAAGGCGGAGCGGGCGGTGAGCAGAAAGAGTCGCCGTCATTTCTTGTCCCCGTAGGAGTACTCAGCCTCCCAACCATTGACGCCCTTGTCCAGCATCTCGAACATCGGCCAGAGGGCGCAGAAGTCGTCGTTCGGGCCGAGGTCCGACTTCGAGATTCGAACGACGCTACCGTCCGGCTCCTTGTGGAACGTCGAAATACCCGGCTGAGGGCCGGCGTAGGTTCCGCTATCCGACCAGAAGCCCATATCCTTCGGGAACGAGTTCTCGTGGGCGGAGACCATTCGGAAGACCCAATTGCGCTTCTCCGCGAACCGCTTCTGAACCTCCGGCTTGTCCGGCGAGGTGACGACGAACGCGGCGCGGTCCGAAAGGTGTGGCGTGAGGCCGTTGATCCCGTCCGCCCACAGCGTGCAGTAGACGCAGCCCGTGCCCATGTTGTGGAGGATGATCAGGTCCTCCTTGTCGCCGAAGAGCTCGGAGAGCTTGACGTCGGTGCCTTCGCTCGTCTTGAAGACGTAATCCTGAACCGGCTCCTTCGGGCGGCGGCGGCGGGCTTCGATAAGGCGCAGCTTGGTGGCTTCGACCTGCTGCTCTAGAGCCTCGATTTCTTCGTCGATACTGGCGAGTTGATTTGACATAGGTTTTCCCTTTCTAAGTGAGATGGGTGGCAACACGTTGGATGCCAGCCCGGAGATGAGCGAAACTAAGTGCTCCCAAGATTCTTCGAACTGTCCCGCCCATTCCTGGTGGAGGGGGCAAACGCAGCTATCGTCGAGCATCTCGGGATCGTAAATGCGGCGCAAAGGGGAGAATCCCTTCGGCCCGAAATGGATGCCGCACGGAGCCGGAATGACGTAGGAGTTTCCGTGCGTGCGGAAGACGGTGGGCGCCATGCCGAAATACGCCTGGAAGACCCGTGCGAAAGCCTCCTGGGCGCCATAGCCGGCATCTAGTCCGATACTTGCGACGGACTCGCGACTTCGCATCAAAGCGTGGGCCGCGCGCTCCAATCGAACGCGGCGGATGTGGTCCATGACCGATTCCCCGACGATCAGCCGGAAGATCCGGTGAAAGTGGTGTTGCGAAAATCCCGCGACCCGTCCCAACTGTGTGGGGGTGAGTTCGTCATCCAGGTTGCGCTGAATATAAGCCAGCGCACGGCCGATCGCTGCCTGGTATTCCCGCTCCTTGAGTTCCTCACCCGTCATGCGTATATGGTACGGGCCCTTCGCTCCGACAATCTGATCGTCCGTGCTTTTGTTGGAAGTTCTCGTTCTCGTTTGCGGGCCGATATTCTTGCCCGAGGCGGTCCCAAGCTTCATAATCCTCAGTCCAATGTCTCAATCCACCTGGGAGCATCCTGCGCTGACTTTCGAGCATGCGGAAGCCTTTATTCGCAGGCGCCTTCCGGATGCAGTTGCGGTAGAAGGACCGATTTCAGTCTTCGCAGACTATCAAACGGTTCCAGATCTTAGAGTGACCGCGCTTTTTGCCCTGACGCACCCGAGCGTGGATAGGGTCGTCGTCAAGGCGAACCGGTTTCCGTTTCTGCAAGGCTCAGGAGACGCACACCGAATCGTTTCCCGGTGTGCGCCCCAATTTACGCCGACCCTGTTGGGATCTGAAGACTCGCTGGATGAAGTCCTGCTCCTACATGACTTTTTTGAGGGTCAGCCGATAGGAGACTCTCAAACAATCGCCGAAACGGCCCGCACTTTGGCGGAAATTCAGCGATCCGCATCGCCCTTCGTTGACGGGTCGAGAACGCTTCAGCGGACAGAAACAGCGGCGCTGCCCGAGTTGTTTCGGCAGGTGATTGGGGTGATTCGCTCCCACTTCGAGGCGGCGTGGTGGCCTGATGAAGGCGGAAAGATCGGCAAGGCAATGGGATTTCCCGGCGCGGAAGTTCTTGAGAGGTTGGAATCACTCCAGGACGAATTCGATCAATGGGTGGAGGCGCTTAAAAATTCTTCCCTAGCGCTTTCACTTGATCACGGGGACTGTCACGCCGGCAATGCGGCAATGCTTGAGTCTGGTGGCGTCGTAATTTTCGACTGGGAAAATGCGTCCATTGCCCACCCGTTCCTGTCTGTTGAGAAGCTTATGACTTCCGCCTGGGCGCTAGATATGGGTGTGAAAGGCGGACCGTGGGGATACGTGCGAGACACGCCGACTCAAGATGTCGTGCGGGACGCCTATATGGCGGCCCTCGGTGTGGAAGGGCCGGCCGAGGCACGTGCGTTCGATGCCGCGATGTGCCTGGCCACCGTCAAGGAAATGGCCCACGAGATGGAGTGGGCAAGACTTTGTTCATGGGAGTACCAGAATCCGGAGTGGACGGCCCAACTCATCCACCGGCTCTTCGAGCACAGAATGTGGAGGCGACAACGGCGCTGAGGTGAGAGGATGAAACCGATGAGCGAGTATCCATGTTCGTGAACGGCAAGGACGACTCGGGATCGAGCGCCATCTGCATCGTGCCGAGCCAAAATGGCTCCGCGATCCTGGTTCGACGTCTCGGCGATCAGGTCGAACTACCGGTGATCTCCCTGCCTTGGCAGCGCTTGGAGTTCTTCCCGGATCACGTGCCCCACATCCGCCGAGAATTCGCAAAGATCGGCGTGGACGTCACCGTCCTCCGACACCTCAAAGAAGCCGTGGACGCCCAGATCTGTGTGATCGAAGTTCACGGGGAGTTAGGGCCACTCCCCGAAGGCTTCGTGTGGCTCGAAACCGAGCCGGATTGGCACGATTCGTCCTCCTGGGTGGCTTGGGAGATCTGGAAGGAGTGCGCCCCCGCAACCGCCCCGTGGGAGCGGACCGGCTGGTTCGCTGAGGCCCGAGACTGGATGAAAGACCAACTTTCCAAAACCGGCTATGCCGTTCAAGGCCCCGTCGAACAGATTAAAGGCGCTTGGGACTGGTCCTCCATCCTAACCACCAACACCGACCAGGGCCGCGTGTACCTGAAGGCCGACTACGCCAAACCCCCGAAGGAAACCCAAGTCGTGCTCAAACTCGCGGAAAAATGGCCAGAAAACGTCCCGAAGATCATCGCCGCCGATATCGAACGAAATTGGATGCTGATGCGCAGCTTCACCGGGCAATACCTCGAGCCTCTTGGACTAAACGCCTACGCCGGAGCCCTAAGGCAATACGTCGCCATCCAACGCTCCTCCGCAGACGAAATAAAGGACTGGCAGGCCATTGGCTGCTTCGACATGACGCCGATGAACCTGCTTGCGATGGCGGAAAGGCTTGTCGAAGACAGCATTCTTCGCCAACCAATCTGGGGTCTTAGCCGAGAGGGTCTTCAAGAATTTCGCGACCGATTGCCGGGGATAAGGGAATTGCTCAACGAGCTAGCCGCCTCAAAACTCCCCGTGGTCATCGCGAACGAGGACTTCCGCGCCGGCAATGTCGTGCTCGATAAAGACCGCTACATCCTCTTCGATTGGAGCGGCACCGTGATCTCCCACCCGTTCTTCAGCCTGAATTACTTCCTAAACCGGGTCATAAGAGAAGAAACCGATAACAGCTTCCGCTGGCGAATCGACCTCAACGACGATCGCCGCAAAGCCTACGCCGATGCCTTCCTAAACGAGTGGACCGACCTCGCGCCGAGAGACCAAATCGAGCACGAATTCTGGCTCTGCCGCCGCCTCTTCCACCTTTACGAGGCGATCCTGTCCAACGTAGGTTTGCCCTTCGAAAATCTAGAATCTCCCTGGGGACGAGGGTCGCTGACCAGAGTTTCCTACTGCATTAGGAGTTTCCTTGCCGTGTTAAGGACTAATCCGAATACAACTCAATCTCACTAATCTGCGCGGCGTTTGGAAACGCCGGATTGGCAGACGAGTTAATCGTTAGGCGGAACGAATCCGCCACCACGGGCGTGAACTTGGCGCGGTAAACGTGGGATTCTCGGTTAGCCGTTTCGGCGAAAACCTGACGCCCTCCCACCGTACCAACGAAGCTAACCGGATACCCCTTCGGGTCCGCGAAATGGATAACGACACGGCTCATCTTCGCCCGCTTAGCCAGGTGGACTTCCACCCAGTGCGGATGCGGCGTGTCTAGAGAAGAATGCCACCGGTTGGATTCATCGAGTACCCCGTCTATCGCGTTAGCCGTACTACCCGGCTCCTTCGCGTACTCACTATCCGAGGTTGCCGTCGCGCCATTGGCCGCCAACGCCAAATCGCGCTTCCGATCTTCGACCGTAGGACGGGGCGCCGGAGGGTCCGTCCAATTTCCGGCGTGGGAAAGGGTTTGCCAGGTTTGGCCGGTCTCGTAAACCGTCGCCAGGTTCAACGGCTGCGGCAGCCACGTGCGGAAGGTATTCGACTCACGAAAGCCGTTCCCCGCCGAGGCATAGTCGCAAAACGTCAGCCCGTCGACATCGAATGCCATCCACGCTCCGATCTTCTTCGCCGCCACCGTATTGGGCCTCAGGGCGGGATGACGGTCCAAAACAACCAGTCCCGTCCCCGCAGGGTTGAGGCGATTATCCAGCGAAAGCACCACCGGCCCCCGTTGGAGGGAAACCTGCCCGTTCAGCTCGGTGACCTTTGCGCGCATGTCGAACGCTATCTCCACCACGTCGCCGGGACGCCAAGTCTGACGGATCTTTGTATAGCCACGCTCGACCGGCACAGCCGAGCCGTTCACCCTCACCACGGTTTGCGCGCTCCAAGAAGGAATGCGCAAGGAGAGAGTGAATTCCTGCGCCTGAGCCGGAGTCACCACAATCTTCACCCGGTCGCTAACGGGATAGTCTCCGGAGACTTCCAGCTTAAGGTCACCAATCCGCGCCGACCCCGGCGCATAGAGGTTGACGACCGGGCCGGAGGCGCTTTGCATGAACGCCCAAAACGGCGTCAGCATCAGGCCACGTGGCCCGTTGACCACGCAGCAACTCAGATTCACATCGGTGTGTTGAACGTAGCTCGGCACGCGGACGCCCATCAATCCGCTGAAATAAGCCCACCAGTTGCCATCCGGCATCATTGCGCCGAGCAGTCCGTTATAGAGGTTCTTCTCTAGTTCGTCTGCGTAGCGAGCGTCGCCGGTCAGCCGCAGAAGCTGGTCGCAGAGCTTCATCCATGTGACCGTAACGCAGGTCTCCATCGGTTTTGAGACGGCCGCCGTTTGCTTACTCGCCCCGGAAAACCAGACCTCGCCACTGGTCCCGACGCCAACCAGAGTGACCTCCTTCCGCATAACCCCATCGAAGAGCCGGATCGCCGCATCGAGATCCTCGCGCTTGCCGGTGGCCCGGTAAAGCTCGCAGAGTCCCTCAAAGCACGACATCATCTCATAGGCCTTCGGCGAGCACATCTCCATCGGATTCTTCCCCGCAAGGGCGTCCTCAACGAGCCGCATCCCACTGGGCAGCCGCTTCGAAGGTACGCTCCAACTAGCGACGATGTGCTTGGCAAAGTCCAAATATTTCGGATCACCGGTCCGTTGGTAGACCAATACCACCGGCTCCAACACCGACGACGCAGGCAGCCCATTCCAGTCGCCCGCGTCGGCGATGTTTGTCCTGCCCTGCCCAAGCTCGGCGATCAGAACATCCGTTTCCCGGCGCGCCGCTTCGAGCACGGCCTTTTCATGGGTGCGGTCGTAATCCGCGATTAGCCCGAGCAGCGCATACTTGCAGCCCCAAACATCCCACCCCTCCAACCGATGCTCCGGCTTGCGCGTGCCGAGATACCCATCGGGAGCCGCGGTCGCGATCAACGCGTGCGCCGCCTCATCCCGCTTCTCCCTCGTCGCGCGGGTCGAGCGATAGGCGTCGGCAAGCGTCAGCGAAGTGAACCACTTGCCCCAATACTCACTCCGCCAGTCGCTCGACCCGGTCTCCGTTTTCGACCGGTACGGTGCGACGACGGCGTCTACATCCTGCACCAACAGGCGGTTATCGACACATCGATCCAGCTTTGCGCCAAGTCGGCCTTTGATGCGCACGGAACCGGGCGCGGCCGGCAAGAACACATCTTTGACCTTGTTTTGGGCCGCAGTCTCGACGGACGCACCCGTCGCAAGGAGAGCGACCATACACAGCGAAGATGTCCGTAGGTGAAGCATAAGCGACTCAACCGGGACCTTACCCATGAACGGCCGCCCGAATATCATGGCGATGCCGACCGGCCGACGGCCGATCGGCGTCGAAAAGTCCTTACGGGTGGAGCGTAAAGGACGTGGTCGTGCTTGCGCTGGATATGCGCGCCTTGACCGAGATGGTGACGGACGAGGTGACCTTGGTCGTCGTGACGGTGAAGGAAGCCGAGGTGCTTCCGGCCGGAATGACTATCGACGCCGGAACCTTGGCCGCCCCACCGCTGCTCTGCAGAACGACGGCATAGCCGGAGGTAGGAGCCGGAGCCGGGATCGTGACCGTCCCTTGCATCGAAGATCCCGCGGCTAAGGTCGAGGAATCGAACGTCAGAGTCAGCGCGAGTGGCTGAACAAGGATGTTAAAGGGGACGAATCCGCGGAAGTCGGAGGCTACGATCTGTTCCGGGGTGGGGGCGCCCACCGGCGTCGTCGTGTAGTTGAAGTTCGCCGAAGTAGCGCCGGCAGGGGCCGTGATCGACGACGGCATCGAAATATTGGGGGCGCCCGTCAGGTTCACCACCAGTCCGGTCTTCGAAGTCGGACCATTTAAGATGACCGTCCCGACTCCGGACGTACCGCCTATCAAAGAGGACGGCATCTGCACGGCGACGACCTGCGGCGGCTGCACCGTAAACGTCGTCGTGATGTTCCCGGCGAGCGAGCGGGCGAGGATATTCGCGGTCGTGTCGGTCGAAACCGGCAGCGTCGTAAGCGTGAACGTCCCGGAAGACGCGCCTGCAGGAACCGTAACCGCCGACGGAACCTTCGCGTACGCAGAATCGCTGGCAAGCGAAACCACGATGCCGCCGGCCGGTGCCGGAGCCGTCAACGTCACTGTTCCTTGCACAGGGACGCCGCCAGGGCCGAAGTTCGGACTAAAGGATAGGCTCGCCGGGCTCACCTTAACCACAAAAACGTTTTGCGAAATCACGGCGTGGTCCAAGAGTGCCGTGATGAACACGATGTTCGTCGAGAGCGGAACGTTGCCCGACGTCGTGATCGGGAACGAAACACTCGAAGATCCCGCCGGGACGGTCACCGTCGCCGGAACGCCCACAAACGCTTTATTCGAGTTCATGGGAACGACCGTGTCGATAGGGTAAGTCGAGCTGAGCGTAAGGGTTCCGGTAGTAGAAGCGCCCGCGCCAACGTACATCGGGTTCACCGTCAGGCTCGCAAAAAACGGGGTGACCTGGACCCCGATAGTGGCCGTGCCCTGACCGGGCGCTGAGGCATGAATCAGGTCGACCTCCGCAGGTGACCCCTGAGCCGCGCTCACCGGGAAAGTGCCCGTGCGCGAACCCGCCGGAATGGTAATCGTGCAGGGGACGTTTAAGTCGGCCGATTCCGAGGTCAATGTCACGGTAACCGGGGCCGTCGATACGACCGCGAGGGTTACCGTACCCGTTCCGAAAGTGCCGGCCAGCAGAGGGTTTGGCGCGACGGAAACCAGTAAAGAACTCAGCGCAACGAGACTGCCGCGACCGTTGGCGCCGCCGAAAGAGGCCGTGGTGAAGATGTCACCCCTTGGGGTCATCGCCATTTGGCCGATGGGACCGCCAAGTCCGTTCACCAAGAACTCTAGAGTGCCGCGGCTCTTCAAGCGCCAGATCGAGCCGCCGTTGCCGGTGGTTCCGTAAAGGGTGCCGTCGTTGGTGAGAATGGGAGCGCCGTTCGGAAAGGCATTGGGGCCGCCGCCAAAATCGTAGATCGAAAAATACGTTCCGTTTATGTTTCCATAAACCTGCCCCCCGCTTAGTGCACCTCCCGAGTTGGTGGACTGTTGGGTCGTGCCTAAGACCCCGATAAAGTCGCAATTCGAAACGACGGTCACTCCGCTGGGTAGGAAGCCGTCTCCGTTCGCGCCAAAGTTGTGGATAACGGTGTACTTCCCGCTAAAGTCAAAACTCCATATTGTGCCGCCGGTCGAGCCACGTGGCGTGGTATGGCTGCCGCCGAAGGAGGTCGTGCCGAAGATTTGGCTTTGAATGGGATCGAACCCGATGCTGCCGGCGGGTTGGATACCGTCCGAGCCGGAGGCGCCAAGTTCGTTGTTGAATGTAAAGGGATCGCCGAAGCTGCGAAAGAGCCCATATTGCGATCCGTCGCTGGCCAAACCCCAAAGCGTGCCTTGTCCAAACTGGCCCCCAAAAGAAGTCGTGCCAAATACGGCTCCATTGAGGGAGATAAGGTTAGAGTTGCAGGCGTTACCATCGGGGCTGACTCCGCCAAAAACATAAGAGACCATTCCGCCGAAGGAGTGGAGGACGGTGAGGCCTTGAGCGGGGGTGAATTTCCACACTGTGCCGCTTCCCCCACCGCCGAACGCAGTGGTTCCGTAAATGGCGCCGTTCGTGTCGACGGCTGGGGTGCCGCAGGGGAAGTAAGCGCCGGGAACCAGGCCTAGTGCCGACTCGGAGAGGTCGCCGCCGAAGTCGTAGAGATCGACATAGTTGCCGGTCGTGGTGTATTCCCACAGCATTCCCAGGCCGTAGGCTCCGCCCATTTGGGTTACGCCATAGACATTGCCTTGGCTGTCGGTGGTGGGGCCGGAGGTGATCGTGTATCCGTCTTGCCCGGGGTTGTGGTCGGCGTTCTGAACGAAGCCACCAAAGTCGTGTACGTCGAAGGCGGCCGTTTGCGCGACGGCGGAGCCAGCGAGTGCGAGGGGGAGCGCCATGGCGATTCCTCGAATGAGGCGTCGCCATGGTGCGACATGGTTCGAGCTTAGGATTGACATATCAAAAAGACTCCTGAAGCCATTAGTATTAGTAATAACTTAATTCATGTTTAGGATAGCTGCCTCAAAGGGTTGTGGTCAAGCGTTTCAATTATTGTTATTAATAACTTGACTTGAAAAATGGTTCCGAAGGGCGAGGAGGTCGGCGGGCTGAATCCTAGATGGGATCTTCGGAAATATTAATCGAGACAAAATCGGTAGCGGAAGATTTTTCACGCTATTGCCGACTCCCGATGCTCACGAAGATCGCCGTTACGCCGAGGCGGTGGGGCCGGCGGCGAGTTCGCGGTGCATGGTCTCGACGTCGAGCTCTTTCTCCCACTTGGCGACGGCCAGCGTCGCCACGCCGTTGCCGATGATGTTCGTCAAGGCGCGGCACTCGCTCATGAAGCGGTCGATGCCGACCAGTAGGGCCAAAGACGTAATCGGAATCGTCGGCACCGCCGCCAGGGTTGCCGCCAGCACGATGAACCCCGCGCCCGTAACCCCGCTCGCTCCTTTCGAAGTCAGCATCGAAACGGCGAGCAGCGTGATCATCTGCTGGGTCGACAAGTGAGTATTTGTCGCCTGGGCGAGGAACAGCGTGCCCAGGGTCATGTATATGTTCGTGCCGTCTAAGTTGAAGCTATAGCCGGTCGGCACGACCAACCCTACGACGGGCCGAGGGACGCCCAGCCGTTCCATCTTCTCCATTATCTGGGGCAGCACGGACTCGGACGAGCTAGTGCCGAGGACCACCAAAAGCTCAGCCCGGATGTAGCGCAGGTACCGGAAGATCGAGAAGCCAACCACCTTCCCGACCAGACCTAGCCCTACCAAAACGAAGAGCAAAGCGGTGATGTAAAAGGTCGCGACGAGGAAGCCGAGCTGCAGGAGCGAGTGGACGCCGTACTTGCCGATGGTGAATGCCATCGCCCCGAACGCCCCGATCGGAGCCGCTTTCACGACGATCTTGATGATGCCGAAAAAGACCTTGGAGGCACTGTCGAGAAACGAGCCGACCTTCGCCGAGAGATCGCCACCCAACCCGGTGATCGCGAACCCGGTGAGTACGGCGAGCACCACCACCTGAAGCAGATCCCCGCCGACGAAAGCGCTGACAAATGTGTCCGGGATCAGGTTCAAAAGGTAGGTCGCGACCGACTGATCGTGCGCCTTCGTGACGAAGCCGCTCACTGCGGTCGTATCCGCCAAAGCGGCATGTCCAGTGAAGCCTCGGCCTGGCCCCACGACCTCGCCCACCACAAGACCAATCACCAAGGCCAAAGTAGAAACGACCTCGAAATAGATCAGCGCCTTCGCGCCGACCCGGCCGAACCGCCGCAGGTCGCTCATGTGGGCGATCCCGCCCGCGACCGTGCAGAAGACGATCGGACCGATCGCCATCTTGATGAGTTTCACGAACCCGTCGCCAAGCGGCTTAAGGTCTGCGCCGAAGGCAGGCCACAGCACGCCGACCAGAACGCCCAAGGCGATGCCGATCAGTACCTGCACGTACAGGGATTTCAGATACCGCAACGCTGCCTCATCTTAGCGGACACTTTACACCGTCGCGAATGAGCGTCGTTAAAGAATATATCGGTCGAGGAACGGGTTTCGGAACTTACCGTCCGGATCGAATGACCGGGCCAACGCCTGGAAGTCTTGAAGTCGGGGGTAGAGAGACCGCACTTCCTCGGACGCGTTCGTGAACAGCTTCCCCCAGTGAGGTCTCGCTTCGAACGGCCGGAGAATTGCTTGGATTTGGGGTAGCAGCGCACTCACGCTCGGCCAATCCTTGCGCCAAGTGAAGTGGATGCCGATCCCGTCCCGCTCGTAACAATTGCTCAGCCAAAGGTCATCCTTTGCCACGGTACGGATCTCGGTCACCTGCACTAACGAGGCGATCCTGTCCCGAATTTTCATCAGCTCCGCCAAGGCCTCGGGGGCAGATGAGCGAGGCACGAAGAACTCGCTCTGAAGCTCTTCGCCGCTGCTTGGGGTGAACTCCATCCGAAAGTGCGGCAGTCGCGCATACGATGGACCCGGGACGCCCATCTGCTGCGTGCAATTCACGGCCGGCATGCCGGGCACTGGGTGCATCGGCCCGGTAGCGGCAAGTGCACCATAGAATTCTGCCGGATCGACATCTTCGTCGAGTTCCACCTGGCTCTTGAGCCAAACCTGGTTGATCGTCTCGTTTCGCCAATCGGTGAAGAAGCTGATGCTGTAACCGCAGGACTGGATCTCGTCGAACTTCGCGCGAAGGGTTTCAAACGGCAAGTTCTCATAGACCGTCTGCCGGACTTTAAAGGCGTGCACAAGCGAAAGGGTCAACTTTGCCACCACGCCAAGTGCGCCCACATGGACGACGGCGCCCGTAAAACCTTCATCCCCCCGCGCAAGCCGCACGAGTTCTCCATCCGCCCGCACGATCTCCATTGCCGAGACGGAAGCGGCGAGATTGCCCTGACAACTGCCGGAACCGTGGGTGGCCGTCGCGCAGGCCCCCGCGACCGAGATATGGGGCAGTGAGGCCAGGTTTCTCACGGCGAGGCCGTGCTTGTCCAACTCGAGGCATAGCTTCCCGTAGGGAATTCCTCCCCCAACCGTTACCTCAGCTTTGTCCTGGTCAATCTCGATCGAATCGAGACCTAACGTGGAAATGTGCAGCCCCGCCGTATCCGCGACTTCGCTGAAAGAGTGGCGGGTCCCTACCGCTTTGACAAGGCTCGCCCCACGAACCAGGTCCTGGATCTCTTCGATGCTCGAGGGGGTGGCCATCCGGGCGGCGTGATACGTGAAGTTGTCCGCCCAGTTACTACTTGTACTCATCGCCGCTCCAGGTTACTCGGCCATTTAGGCCGAGTAACCTGCCGTCCTACTTCTTCGGCGGATCGAACGTAACCGGCGCAACCGCCTCAAAGCGAGCCGACCGGAACTGCATCAGCTGGTCGCCGTCAGCCTCGTGGACGGTCACCGTCATCGGCACCGAGACGCCGTCTACCTTGCGGTAATCGGCGAAGTCGGTGTTCTGGATGATGTTGCCGAGGATAGTTGGGTACGAGTAACTGACCCGAGTCATGAGACCGCTCGCCTTGTCGAAGTAGAAGGAGACGCGCGTCTTCGTCGGCAACGTGCCGGAAACGACCAACTGGTCTTTGTCGGCGATTTTGCCCGCCGCGCCGAACTCGTTCGCGAGCTTCGGCAAAGACTCCGGACCGAGGTAGATCTCGTTCTGGTTGACGTACTGCTCGACCACCTGCTTCGGAACCGCTTGGATTCCGTTCGGCATCGTGAACCACATCGAATCGCCGTTATAGCCCGACTTGATCTCCGCCTTGCCCTTCGCGGTGATCTGGTATTTGTCGCCGGCATAAAAGGCAGTGGCCTTGGACTTTTCGCCTTTGGCCGTGATGGTCCCCTCCAACCGAAGTCCGGCGCGAGCCTTGGTGGCGTCCCCTACGGCCTTACCATAGGCGGCATAAACGTCGGCGACTTTGAGCTCCGTGTTGCGGCGAGCGCGGTCCTCGGTGCCGAACATCGGCGGCGTCGCCACCGGGTGCGGATGGCCGGCGTGGCAGGTGGCGCACGTGATCTGGTTGCGTCCGCCGAAGAACTTCTCGTTGATGTCGTGCTGCATCGAGATCATCTCGCGGGCCACATCCTTCATGTGCTTCTCATCGCTCGCGTAGTCGGCGGCGTGGCAGAAGGAGCACTCGACTTTGAGCGCCGAGGACATAAAGTGCATGGAGGGGATGATCTCGCTCGCGCTCTGCCCTTTGAAACTCTTAATGTTCTTGAATTGCGTCTCCGCCTTGGGGGCGTCCTGCGTCGGGAATGCGATGGCCGTACCGAGAACGGCGACGGAAAGGCCCAAGAAGGCGTAAGCACGATGCATTCAGAAATCTTACACCGGATGCCGGACGACGCCTAACCCGTAAAGTTAACGAGCGGCAAACTTTCAGCGGATATGCTCTGCGGCAATGGCGCGTCTTTGGAGGGTCTCTCCGGCCTCGATCGTTCTTTTTGGTGCCGCAAGCCTAGTGGCGGCGGCGAGTCTGCTGAAGGTCGGGCGAGTCTCTCCGCTAGGGGTGGTGGTCGCAACCGCTCAGCAGGTGAATGGCGCCGGTTCCCGCTGGAACCTCGGCGATCGGCCGAACGACATCGTGAACTTCGGTGGCCCGTATCTCTATATAAAGTCCACGACCGCGGTACTGAAAGTAGATTCGGCTTCAGGCGCGGTGGTTCAAAAGGTCTCGATCGGCAGCGCTTCGCTCCACGGACTCGCGGTCACGCCGGATCATAAGCGGCTGTTGGCGAGCGACGCGCACAACACCGTGCATGTCCTAGGCATCTCGGGCTCGATGTCAGAGGTTGGCAAAATCGTTTTTGCAGGTTCCCACGGAGGCGATGCTTACCCGTGCGGGATCGCCGTCACGCAGGATGGAACCACCGCCTATGTTTGTCTGTCCAGGGCCAACGAAGTCGCCAAGGTGGACCTCGAGACGCTTAAATTAATCGAAAGCGTGCCGGTTCCGCCGGCGCCGTACGATGTGGCAATCCGCGGCAATACCGCCATCGTCACGACTTGGGGCAGAACCCCGACGCCGGGCGGGATGAGCGCGCCGTCTTCCGGAACCGAAGTGGCGATCGACGCCCACGGTATTGCGGCGGGTGGCACCGTTAGCTTTATCGACCTGACTACCCACGCCGTGCAAACCCGCGATACGGATGGTCAGCCGAGTCAGATCGTGGTGAGCTCGGACGGCAAGGCCTTCATCCCCTGTGCGAATGGCGACCATCTAACTCAGTGGGACATCGCGAACTACCGATTGGATTGGAGGCAGTTGTTGGCCGCCGACAAACTCACCGTGCCCGGCTTGGCTCCGAATGCCGCGGCTCTGAGCGCGGACGAAAAGCTTCTCTATGTTGCTTGTGGAGGCATCAACGCAGTCGCGGTGCTCGACCGAACCGGAAAGCAAGCCGTGATGAGGGGATGGATTCCGACGGATTGGTATCCAATTGGGTTGGCGGCCGGTCCGAGCACGCTCTACGTGGTCAACGCGAAGGGAATCGGATCCCTTGGTCAGGCGAAAGGCACAACCAAGAAGTCGGTAAGCGACTTCACCGGCACCTTGAACCACATTCCCATACCGATCCCGAACCTCGGCGCCCTGTCCAAGCAGGCGCTCGCCCAAGCGGTCGCCTTGGCCGATACCGCGCCTGTTCCTGCACGGAGTCCGCTGTTCAATTCGCCCTCGCACCCCTCGCCGATCAAGCACGTGTTCTACGTGATCCGCGAGAATCGGACCTACGACCAGGTCCTGGGCGATATGCCGCAGGGGGATGGAGACCCCAAACTGTGCGTCTTTGGTCGGGCAATCACCCCGAACGCGCACGCGATCGCCGAGCAGTTTGTGCTTCTCGATAACTTCTACTGCAATGGAGTCATCTCCGCCGATGGCCACGCGTGGGCGGTGGAAGGGAACGCCACCAGCTACTTCGAGCGCGCCTTCGGCGGATGGACGCGCAGCTATCCCTTCGGCGACGATCCGATCTCGCCGAACGAGTCAGGGTTCATCTGGAATGACGCCATCGCCCATGGGGTCTCGTTCCGCAACTACGGCGAATTTGACTACGCCGGGTCGAAGCAATCGTTTGTGCAAAGCCTTCGCGACCTAAAGGCGGGCACGAAAACGGCATTCACGCAAAACATCGGGGTCGTTTCCATGCACCCCTATTCTCAGCCGGACTTCCCCGGCTGGAACATGGAGATTCCCGATCAGGTGCGGGCGACCCGGTTCGCCGCGGATCTAAAAACCCGGATTGCGGACGGTTCGGTAGCGACCTTCAACATCGTTTACCTGCCGGAAGATCACACCGGGGCGTCGGTCTCTGCGCCGACTTGCGTCGCCGACAACGACCAAGGGCTAGGAATGGTGGTCGACGCCATCTCCCATTCTTCGATCTGGCACGACTCGGCAATTTTCGTGGTGGAGGACGATCCGCAAGCGGGATACGACCACGTTGACGGTCATCGCAGCCCGTGTCTCGTAATCAGCCCTTACACAAAACGCAAGACGGTCATCAAGGACTTCTATAACCAGACTTCGGTGCTGCACACGATGGAGCAAATCCTCGGCCTGCCACCCATGACCCGGATGGATGCGATTTCTCCGATCATGACGACTTGCTTCCAGTCCAAACCGGACCTGACCCCATACAACTGCCTGCCCCTGACCACCCCCATCAAGATCGCGAGCCGACTGGAGCGTGAAGCTCATTGGGATGTCTCAAAGCCAGACCTGATCGACGAGGATAAAGCAAATCGTCTTACGTGGAAGGTCATCCGCCCCTCGGAGCCCTATCCGGCGAAGTTCGCGGGCGCTCACGGTCTCGGGCTCGCCGCTCGGGGGTTAAGGCTTGCCCAGAGCAATCGGGTCGCCGGAGCAAAGGTCGATCGGGACGACGACTAGGTCGTATCGCCGAGGCGAAGACCGACCGAAAGCACCGTTTCCCGCTCGACCTCTTTGCCTTCGATCAAGCTAAGCAACTTCTCGACTCCGAGGCGCGCCATCTCTTGTAAAGGCGTCTCAACGCTGGTCACCACGCGGCAAGGTCCAAGGGTGGCGATGCAATCGAAGCCGGTAATCGCCAGATCTTCCGGAACGCGAATTCTGAGGTCCCGGCACTTCAACAGCATGCCGAACGCCAACTCGTCCGACGTGCAAACCGCACAGTCCGGCCGGTCGTCGCAAGCCAGAATCATATCCACCGCAATGTCGCCACCATAGGCCGTGAAGGTCGGTAGTTCCGCGCGAAATAACGTTTGCGCAGCCGCCCGAAAGGCCAATTCGCGTTGCTGGGAGCTCTCCTCGTAAGGAGAGGGAAAAGTGATGAACGCGGGTCTCCGCCGCCCCTGCGCTTTAAGATGCCGCATGACTTGGTCAATCCCGCTGGCGCCGTCGACGGCGATGTAGGGCAGGGGGCTGAAGCAGTCGCCGATCTCGACCGCGCGCATCCCCGTCTCCATAAGCCGCGCGGCGATCGGGTCATTGCCGGAGTTGAGGATGATGACCCCGTCCACAACGCCCCCCGCCTGCCGCGCGAAGGCTTCTTCGGTCGGACAATCCTCGCGTGCGCAGTGGACCAATAGTTGAAGGTCAGCCTCGGAAAGCGCCCGTTCCAGGCAGCCCCGCATCGTCGCCCAGTAGCCGGTCGAGCATCCCCATTGGTCGCTTCGCAGATAGAGGCCGATCGCGTTGGTGCGGCCGCTCCGCATCGCCTTGATCTGGAAATTCGGATAGTAGCCGAGGGCGCGGGCCGTGTCTTTGACGCGACGCTTCGTCTCGTCCGCGATCCCGAGGTCGCTGGATCGATTGTTCAGGATGAGGCTGACGGTGGAAGGGGCCACGCCGGCGCGCTCCGCTACATCCCGTCGAGTGGGTCGCTTGGCCGACATGGATCCTTCATTCTCCTGCGGAAACCGATTTCGAAGAGACGAAATTCGCTGAAAACATTATGCTCGAAAAAATCTAACATAGTGTTAGAATGAAATCGCCCCCAAAAGGGCAAGTCATTTCCGGCCTTAAAGACGAGGTTTTTCCATGAATACAAGATCGGCCTTCACGCTCATCGAGCTACTTGTCGTCATCGCCATCATCGCGATCCTCGCGGCGATCCTATTCCCCGTGTTTGCTCAAGCCAAGATCGCCGCTAAGAAAACGGCGGATATGTCCAACCTCAAGCAGATCGGCTTGGGTATTGCGATGTATGAGGGCGACAGTGACGACTTCTTCCCGCGCGGCTACTACGCGAACCCGCAGAACAACGCCTATTGGTACACCTGGCGCGAATCGATCGCGCCGTACATCAAAAACGGGCAGCAGTATTACCAGCCGGGCATCCCGGTGATGAACGGTGGTTTATGGAGCAGCCCGTCGCAACCCGCGAATTCTCTGTACGGATACGGCGCCCACGACGGCCTCATGCCGACCTCCTACCACTGGTACAACCCCGGGGTCTTCGTGGATTCGCACAACCAAAGCCAGGTCGAGAAGACGTCGCAGACGCTGGAAATCTCTACGATTGGTATCAATCCAAGCTGGAACGCGGGCGCCGCCGGCGGCATCGAGACGCTACTCTGGACCTACTGCGATTGGTCTTGGCCGATCAAGTGGCTGCCCGATGGCGCGGCTTCTTACGAGGGAGACAACAGCGACGCCGACGGTAAGATCGGCTGGAAGTTGGTCCGATACCGTTACACGAACGCGGCCAACGTCACGTGGGTCGATGGGCATGCAAAGGCGGTCAAGAAGGGAACATTGAACTGGTGCAAGAACCTCTATACGCCCGGTTTCAGCTCGGTAGGAGGGCAGAACGATGACTGGCTTTGGACGCAAGGCAATGCTTGTTATGGTCAAGATTAGCCGTGCATTCCTATCCATTATTGTCGCAGTCGGACTATCCGGCTGCGGCGAGGATGCCAACTCGCCGAGCATGGGCGCGGTGCCGCCAAAGCCGAACATGAACATGGCGAAGAACTTGCCGCCGGAGATTCAGGGGCAGATGAAAAACGCCCCCGCCGGCATGGCAAGCCAGGCTTCGGAGATGGGCGAGAAGGCGAAAAATCTGCACCCGAGCAAAGGCTGATGCTTATCTCCCAAACGCCTCCCATGTACGCTCAGCACGGGCATTTGGACATTCGCGCGGTCTCCGTAACGACTCCCCGAGTAAAACGCTACGCGGTCGAGGAGCTGAACGTTGATCTGTCGGCAACGTTCGACAATCCGTTCGACTCCTCGGACGTCGCGGTCGACGCGTCGGTGCGCGATCCTAAGGGCCAGGTGACCTCCGTCCCGGGCTTCTTCACTCGTCCATTCCGGTTGGAAACGAAGGGCGGAAAGGAGCTCCCGGCGCCGAGTGGCCCGCCGGGCTGGCGAGTTAGAATTGCTCCGCAAGAAATCGGAACCTATGCGGTCTCGCTGACCGCGCGAGACCGTTCTGGCTTCGTGCAGTCGTCGGCATATCGTTTCGAGTGTGTCAAGGGCGACGATCCCGGCTTTATCCGTCTGAGCCCGGTCGATCGGCGGTATTTCGCGTTCGACAACGGCAGCCCTTACTTCCCGATTGGCGCAAACATCGCATGGGGCGGCGACGCGGGCATGGCGGCTTACGACCGCTGGCTGCCTAAGTACGGTGCGCAGGGCGCGAACTATGGCCGCCTCTGGATGGGTCCGCTCTGGGCTACATTCGCGATGGAAACCGCGGGAACGGCATCGGAAGGCAAGGGTTTCGGCCAGTTCGACCTTGGCAACGCCGACCGGCTAGACCGGGTGCTAGCGCTGGCGGAGCGGCAGCATATGTATATGATGCTAAGCTTCGACTCGTACAATACGCTGCGAGATCGAGACGCTTATCCCCAGTGGGAACGCACTCCACTAAACGCCACCAACGGTGGTCCCCTGCAAAAACCGACCGACTTCTGGTCAAACCCGCGGATGCGAAAGGTGTACCGCGACCGGCTTCGCTACATGGTCGCCCGGTACGGAGCAAACCGCCACGTCTTCGCTTGGGAGTTCTGGAATGAGGTGGACCTCACCCGCGGCTTCGACCCAAAGGTCGTCGCGGACTGGCACCGGGAGATGGGCGACTATCTGCGCGGGCTCGACCCACAGCACCACCTGGTCACCACGAGCTTCAGCAACAGCATCGGTACCGCCGCCATCGACTCTCTCCCGCAGATCGACTTCATCCAAACCCACCTTTACACTCCAAACCTAGTGCATGAGGCGGCAATCCTACACCGCTTGAAGGGCCACACCAAAGCTCATTTCATTGGAGAAATCGGCGCAGACGGCGGCGGCCCTCGGGCCGAGGACAAAGAAGGCGTTCAGGTTCACGACGCCCTTTGGGTCGGCATTGCCAATGGCATGGCCGGGACCGGGATGAATTGGTGGTGGGACAACCTCATCGAGCCGAACAACCTGTACCCGCTCTTCGGCGCCGCCGCCCACTTTTCGCGCGGGATCGATTGGCCGCACCAGTCCTTCCATCCCGTCTCTGTGTTGTCCGGTTATTCGAACCCCGAGGATGCCCGTGGTCCGGCGGATTTGGAACTAACCGGCGGCCCGACGTCCTTCGGATCGGCCGCACACAACCGGCCGCAGACGATAAGGGTCGGCGAGACGGAAGTCACCGGAGACCTTCCGATGGCCGGTTTGCTCCACGGGAGGCGCAACCACCCCGATTTGCACAATCCCGCCACCTTCCTCTTCGATCGTCACGAACCGACCCACTTCGAGATCGTGGTCGGCGACGTTTCCGGCTGGGGCGGCGCAAGATTAGAGGTCTCTCTCGATGGCAAGCCGATCTCCACACTGGATTTCAAGGACCCCGACGATCAACGGAACACGGACCCGTTAAAGCAGTACGCCGGCGCCTACCCCTTCGAAATCCCGGCTGGCCGGCACGAACTCAAGGTCGAGAACACCGGCAACGACTGGCTCACCATCGGCTACCGGATCAAGAACCTGCTGCCCTCGAAGCGCCCTCCACTAGAAACCTATGCGGTCACCGGCCGCTCGCAGGCAATCGTTTGGGTTCGCTTGAGCGAGTCGAACTGGACGGACATGGTGGTGCACCATCGGTACCCGAAACCTTGCCCACCGGTTAGGCTAACGATCCCAGGTTTGCCACCTGGAAAGTGGCGCGCCGAGGTTTGGGACACGTGGGAAGGCGTGGTGTTATCGCGAGCCGACGTTTCAACCCAGGGCCAAATAACTTTGCCAAAAATCGTACGAGACGTCGCCGTTCGACTGCAGAAGCTCTAGAAATGGCCACGGATACCGTCTACCGGCCCTGAACCTCCAACACTACCGGATGATCAGTCAACACAAGATCAACCGAAGACCGCTTTTCGGCCACACCGGTGGCAGAACTCCCAACTGTGGGGTCAAAAACCGTCACCGACCGCGCCGGACCGCCGAAACGGACCGTTACGGCAGAAGAACCCTTAAGCAGTTCCGACCAAACGACCAGTTCAAACACGCCATCGCTCTTCTGTAATAACAAGTCGTGAACCGTCGGAACCACGCCAGAAATCTCATAAGCTAGACGACCCGCTCGCCGCAGCTTGCCCGAATCCGCAAGGATAGTCGTGAGGTTGTGCAGAAGAACGGCGGCCCGCCGCGGCGTGTAATCCGGCCGGTAGAAGCCGAACTTCTGATTGCCCGCCTCATCGACGCGGTCCCGCAAAAGATAGACCGCGTTATGGCTCCAGCCCCGCTTGAACTGGTCGAGATATAAGCTCAGCAGGTTCAATCCATGGATCTCTTCCGTGACCGGACCTTCAATAGTGCATCCCGTTTCCGTCGTCACCCGAGGCAGCGAAGCCAATTCTGAGGCGGAATACCCCGCGAAGTGGCGCCCCCAAGTCACCCCATACTCGCCATAAAGCCCGTCGACGTGGCAAGCGGGGGACGGATCGGCGGCATTCCACGTTTTGTTATCCTCCGGACCCGGTGAGTTCGGGTGATAGATATAGTTGTGGACGTTCGCGAAATCGGAATACCGCGTCCCCGCAAGCGGACCCGAAGGCACCGTCAAAAACTGGAGACCGACATTGTCCGTCTCCGCCCCGCACTCGCTGATGCCCCAGACCGGGTACTTGGCGAGTTGCCTATCGGCATGGACTGCGGCATACATGTCCCGTTGAAGGGCCGCGACGGCCGCCCAAGACTTGTCCCGCCCGCCGAAGACGCCCTTGTAGGTGATGCCCCAGTTATTGGGCTCGTTCGGCCCCTCAAACGCCAGCAGGGCATCCTCAGACGCCAACTCCTTGGCCGTACTTAGAAGCTTCACCAAGTCGTTGCCGCCGCTCAGAGCCGACCAGCTGAACCGCGCCCCGGTCTCCTTGTGAAGCCGAATAAGGTCGGCCATCGAAGGTTCTCCCTCGTATCCCGACCGAAACCATCGAATGCCGAGGTACTTCGTACACTCGATGGTCCGCTCCAGCACCTCGCCGCGCCGGTCGATCGAGGAGTTGACGCCGAGGCTGTCAAGAAAATCGGTCACCGGCCGAGCAACCACGGGAGGGATAAGCACGGTTAGAGCTTATCCCCCCCGGCGATCTCAGCTCTTCGTCAACAGCTCGATCGTGGTGATGCTGTAAGGGGGAACGGTCACCGACACCGCATCCGTCAACACCGTCACCGGTGTGGAAACCGGCGCGGTAAAGGAGGACGACGTCACCGTGAATCCCTTTGCCGACGCCGCAGTGAAGCCCGCGAGGTCAATCATAAGCGGGGTGTTACCGAACGTTTTATTGATGATCACCATGGTCATCCTGCCGGCCTTGGTGGAGTCCAGCGCTGCGTAGCAGGAGATTCCAGCCGCCGAACCGGCCGGGTTTGCGGACGAGTTGCTGACCATCTTGATCGACATGTCGCCGAACTTGGCTCCGGCCCGGTCGTAGTTGATGAACGCCTTGAAGCCCGCGAGCTCACCAAGATCGGTCGCCGAGAGGCCCCAATTGGCGGCCGCGAACACACCGTACTTACCGAAGATTCCCAACACGTCGGCCTGAGCGATGGCTCCGCTGATCGCGTTGTTGCCGCCGTAGTTGTACTCGGTGAACGAGAGCTTGGTGCCCGGATAGTTCGCGTGGATCAGGTTCAGCGTGCCGTTAAGCAAGTTGATCGGCTTGTTGCCCAGCGTCTGCGTGATCCAGCTGTCCTCGACATAGTTCGCATCCCACAGCGAGCGCGGGGCTTGCATTCGCGCGGCGGAAAGGCCGGCGGTATCCGCCGAAGTGGTAATCCGCTGCCCGTCGCCGGTCGCCTCCGGATACCAGTGGAGGTCCAAGACGTCCAGAAGGCGCTTGCCTGCCTTGATGCCCGCATTCTTCATGCCACCTAAATAGAAGGCAAGAAAATCGCGGCCGTTGGCGTCCGGCGCGTTTTGAAGGGTTCGATAACCCTCCCAGCCGTAGTTCACGGGACCGAAGACGAGGGCATTCGGTACCACGTTCTTGATCGAGGTCGCGTAGGTCGTGTTATTGGCGAGCAACTCCGCATAGGTGACCGGATTAGGGTGAACCTCCGCGTGGGTCGAAGACCACAGATCGGGCTCGTTATCCAAATCCACCATCACCGGGAAGTTCGGCTGGATGAACTGCTGGATGTAGCTCATGAACTCGTCTTGGTAGACGAAGGCATCGGTCGGGTTGGGCGGATAGACCAACTTTCCGCCCGGCTTCACGGCCAGCGATTGCTTGAACCGCACTTGAAGGTAGTTCGGCGTATTTCGAACGTCTCCGCCCCCGTTCTTATCCGCTGAAACATAGCCTACGGTCGGGACGGTGAGAAGGGGTGCGACGCCGGCGGCCGTGGACGTTTGAACATAGGTCCGTCCAGCCCAACCGGGCTGGTTCGTGGCGCCCATGAGGCTGTCGTTTTCGTACAGGTAGTCGCTGCCCGCGTTGCTGGCGTTTGTCTCCCAGTTGTAGGCGGTCAAGCGGTTGCCGCCCTGGCGGGAGAACGTGAAGCCCGTACCCAGATGGGCAAAGTCGGTGGAGTTCACGCCATAGATGTAGGGCGAGATCGGAGTCTGGATGGTGGCATCCACTTTCAGCGTCACCAGCGAGTTATTCGGCGGCTGCGTGCTGAGGGTGATGTCATCCACGTAGAAAGGCGCTTGCACGGTGCCGCTCCGGTCCTGGATCCAAAAGCCGTCGAAGTCACCTCGCTTGCCCACGCCTAACGACAGGAGGGGTACGGTGACCAACTGCCAAGTGTTCTTGATCAGAGGTGGCAGGTTGTACGCCGTCTGCGCGGTGCCACTGGAGGTGCCGTTGACCTGAAGAAGCTGGCCCCCCGTTGGCCCGCCGTTGATCCAGAAGGAGATAGTTTGATACAACGAGGCGTCCTGCTGGGCGTGCGAAAGATAGAAGGCATCGTTCGCCGCCTTCGGGGTCACCAGTACGGAGTCCGCGCCTGAGTGCACGGGCTTTGTGTTCGCGAGGTTGGTGGTCGCCCAGCTCCAGTTCGCCCAAGCGTTTTGAAGGCTGTCCGAGTACATCGCCTGATCGGTGACCGTCTTCGGTTTCGCGGTCAGGCTGATGTCGTCCACGTAATAGACGTCCTGCGCCGTGCCGCTCCGGTCTTGGATCCAGAAGCCGTCGAAGGTCGTGATGTTGCTCGCATCGACGCCCGGGAGGGGAACCACGACCTTCGTCCAAACGCCGGCTTGCAGAGGAGGCAGAAGGTAAGCCGCGCCAGGGTTACCGTTTTGCGTGGCCGCGACCTGTAAGAGCTGGCCGCCCGCCCCGCCGCCATAGATATAGAACGTCAGAGTCTGAAGCGACGCGGTCGATTGGGCGGCGTGGTGCAGGTAGATCGCCTGGTAGCCGCCCGTCTCGGTTACAGCGATGCTGTGGGTCCCCGCATGCAGCGGGCTCGTGCAGCCAAAGTTAACGGACGCCCAGCTGTAGTCGATCCAACCGCTGTTGAGCTGGTCGGTGTAGATGCTCTGGTCGGCGAGCGCCACTGCGGACGCCATGGCAAAGAAAGCAATTGAAACCCACTTCATCGAGAGATCCTCAGAACGGACGGGAGGCGCAAAGGTGCGCCACCCGATATCGTCTCACGAAAAGGATCTGAATGGAGCAGGAATTTTTCAGGATGCGGTCTTTAGGCGGGAATTACGCTTTTGCGCCGCCCTTGATCCAGTCCTCGACTTTCTTGATCTCGTCGTCCGCCAGCTTGCCACTCGGCGGCATCGGCTTGGCGCCTGGCTCGCTCTTCAGGGCCTTCATCAGCAAGCTGCCGGCCGGATCGCCAGCTACCACGACCGGACCCTCTTTGCCACCCGCGAGAATCGCGGCTTGATCGGTGAGGTGAATGCCGCCTTTAGCTTTGCCCGCGCCGTGGCAGCCAACGCAACTTTTATTGAAGACTTCTTGGGCGGCGACGTACTCGGGCGAGCCGGTCGGGGCGGCAGCCGGCGTACCGGCGACATCGCCGTCCCCCTTCTTGGCCATCTTCGGCGGCTTGGTCGCGATATCGGCCGGGGTGTCGGTGGAGTCTCCGGACTTACAACCGACCGTGAGCAGCGTCGCCGCCGCTAAAAAACCAAGAGCCTTGCCAATTTTCATAGTGATCCTTTCGCCGCATCATATCATGTCGCCCGATTTGGGGGTTTGGTTGGCAATCGGCCGATCCCTTATCATTCCCAGGGCCAGGAAGCGTCGCACAAGTCGAAGTGGGACGGGCGATCCCTAATATTGACCTGCGCATTCAACCAAGACAAAAAACAAAGCTCCCTCAACCGCGGGGAAACCGACTAAGCATCGGAACAACCGGACGCGACCGCAGATACCAAAAATCCGCAGAAGCAAATAGCACCGGGGGCGTCTCGAAAGGCAAAACCTTCCGAGACGCCCCCGGTACTATTGCGAACATGTACAAAGCGGTAACCCTCGGGGCGATTGGTGTGAAGGCGGACTCTCTGGATGAGGCGCTGGCGGCGGCGAAATCCGTTGGATTTACGGGGCTCGATTTCAGTATCGGCCAGGTCGCGGCCATCGGGGCCGATGCGGCGAAGGAGAAGTTCGAGGCGGCCGGTATCAAAGCCGCCGTCTTCGGCGTGCCCTTCGAGTGGCGGCGCGAGGAAGACAAATGGAAGGCAGGACTGGCCGATCTTCCCAAGCTCGCCGCGGCCGCCCAAGCCGTCGGTTGTACGCGATGCGCGACGTGGGTTATGCCTGCGTCGAACGAGCTGGAATTCGACGAGATGTTCCAGTTTCATGTGGAACGGTTCCTCCCGATCGCGGAGACGCTCGGCGAGCACGGCATCTCGCTCGGCCTCGAATTTGTCGGCCCCAAGACGCTACGCAGCCAGTTCAAAAACGAATTCATCTACTCCGCCGAGGGGATGATGGAGCTCGCAGAGAAGATCGGCACGAACGTCGGCCTGCTCCTGGACACCTATCACTGGTACACCTCGCACGGGACGCTGGACGGCTTGAAGAAGCTGAAGGCCGAGAATATCGTCTACGTCCACCTCAACGACGCGCCGACCGGTCGCGAGGTCGATGAGCAGATGGATGGCGACCGCCGCCTGCCGGGAGCTACGGGCGTGATCGCCACGACAGACTTTATGCAGGCCTTGGACGCGATGGGCTACGACGGCCCGGCGGCATGCGAGCCGTTCTTCTCCGGCCTCAAAGAAATGGCGTCCGACGCGGAGCGGCTCGCGGCGGTAAAGGCGTCCGTCGATAAGGTCTTCGCCGACGCCGGCGTTACCGAAAACTAAGAGGCGCTTAAACGAGAACGGCCCCGCGCTCTTGATCGCGGGGCCGTTTCGTTACCGGAAGCTTACTTGCCGGTGGTGGCGGGAGCCGTGGTTCCCGTCGTCGTGGTCGTGGTGGCCGGGGTGGTCGTCGTGCCGGTCGTGGTGTCCGGAGTCGTCGTACCCGTGGTCGTGGTGGTCGGCGGCGTGGCAGTCGACGGAGCAGGCGTGGAGCCCGTGGTCGTCGTGGTGGTCGACGGCGCACCCGTGGTGGCCGGCGGCGTGGTCGTCGCACCGGTCGTGGTGACTACCGGAGGCGTGCCCGTGGTCGTCGCCGGGGTCGTGCCCGAAGTCGTCGTGGTCGTCGTATCGGGGGCCTTACCGTCGTCCGAGCTGCTGCCGCAGCCGATCATAACCGCAGCGAGCGCGGCTACCATCAGAAAGCTAATAGTCTTTTTCATGTTTTCCTCCAAGTTGAGCGTGAACCTTCGAAAAGATTCACAGTCCATTAAGGACCAACTTGCATTATACGTTGCTCCGAGGAAATTGCCGCAACATTCACAGCCCGCCAGAAAGGGCCTGAATTGTTGATTCCGGTACTCGCACCTCGGTTAAACGCCACTTAGTTGTCGGAATGATTAAAAATTCGGTCGCATCCTCTTTCTTGAAGATGAGGGTGACCTCGTTTACCTCCTTCTTGCCGAGGAGGCCGAGATCAAGCTCGACCGGGGAAATGATGCGCGCTTCGCTCCCGGTGATCTTCGGCGTCGGGTTCTGGACGATCATGTCCGGGCGCTGCTTCCGGATGAAATCGGTAAGCGTCCGCTGATTCTCGCTGACGTTCGTGCCGTTGACGCTGAGACTGTTGCTGAACAGCTCAACCACGCCGCCGGGTCGGCCCTCGCGGCCCGCTTTGATCGCGTCGGCCAAGGCATCGCTGATCAATTTCGCGTCATTCGGCGGCCTCACGATCCCGATGCCGACCCGGATCGCTACGAGGACGACGATCGCCAGACCGACCAGAAGAAGCGCTTTCGCGGATTTGCTCATGAGCTTTAGACGCTCAGAAGGCGGCGAACCTCATCGACGTCTCTATTAATTTGCTCTACGAGAGATTCCAAGGAGGGGAAATTACGTTCCTCCCGCAGCCGGTTCTCAAAATCCACCCGGCACGAGAGGCCGTACAGCGAGTCGCCCGGGTAATCGAGCAGGTAGGACTCGATCGTGCGCGCGCCGCCCCCGACCGCCGGCCGGGTTCCAATCGAGGTCGCGGCTCGGTACCGGCCGGTCGCGGATTCGAACCATCCGGCGTAAACGCCATCCTCAGGGACCACTTGGTCGATCGAGCGTGCCAGATTCGCGGTGGGAAATCCGAGCTGCCGCCCCAGCTTCTGACCTCCCACGATCACGCCTGTAAGGACATAGGGACGGCCAAGCAGCTTCGCCGCCAAAGCGACGTCGCCCCCCTGGACGGCGGAACGGATGGCGCTGGAACTGACCCGTTGCCCACCAATTTCGAAAGGGGGAACCACCACGGTCGGTACGCGAGAGGCCAGCCACTCCGTGTTGCCTTCGCGACCGTTGCCCATGGCGAAATCGTGACCGACGACGATCTCGCCCGCCTTTACGGCTTGAAACAAGAAGTCGTGGAGGAACCGGTCCGCGGACATTCGACTAAGCGCGGCGTCGAAAGGCAGCACGAGCGTAACCGAAACGCCCAGGCGTTCGAACTGGGCGAGGTTTTCCTGGAGCGGCGCGAGATGCTTCGGATTTCGATCCGGAGCCAGGATTGCGGCGGGGTGGCGATCGAAGGTAACGAGCACGCAGGGAAGTTCTTGAGCTCGCGCGCTCTGCACCGCCGTTCGGATAACCGCCTCATGGCCGAGGTGAACTCCGTCGAACGCGCCCACGCAAACGACCGCGCGCTCCCATTCCGCGTGCAGAACATCGATCCCGAGATGAACCTGCATGTGCGGGTCAGTGTACCGTCGTGCAAAAAAAGCCTAAGATAAGGACCCAACGTCGGAATAAATCTAATCGCAACCGCACCGGATCTCGTCTTAGGAACATCATGAAGATAGTCAGCAAGCGGGAGGTACCCGAAGCGAGGCGATGGCCCCGCCCGGAAGGCGCGCCCCCGCCGGATCGGCCCCTCCAAATATTGGTGTGTGACGACGAGAAGTTCGTCGTCAAGTTGATCCAAGTCAACCTTGAGAAGCAAGGTCACCACGTCATCCCCGCCCTAAACGGCGAGGAGGGCTGGAACAAGATCCTCGCCGAGCAGCCGGATATCGCAATCCTCGACATCATGATGCCGTACGTTGACGGCTTCGAGCTTCTGCAAAAGATCCGCCGCAATCCCCTGACTTCCGACATCTTCGTCGTCATGCTCACCACCGAGAGCACCGACGAAAACGTCGCCGAAGGCTATCGCCTCGGCGCCGACATGTACATGACCAAACCCTTCACCCCCGCCGACGTCGTCCACATCTTCGACGCCACTTCGGCTTAGCGGGACGAGGTCACGCCCATCCGGGCGCACATCTCCCTGACCGGACAAATCGAGCAGCGCGGCCCGATCCCGGTGCAGATGTTCTTCCCAAACGGCACCAGTAACGCATTAATCTCGATCCAGTACTCACGCGGGAGCGTCTTTTCTAGCGCACGCATCGAGTCTTCCGGCGTTGTCGTTGCGATGTATCCCCACCGATTGCAGATCCGGTGAACGTGCGTGTCGACGGCGATGCATTCATGGCCTTTGGCGACGCCGAGAGCGAGGTTCGCGCACTTGGGCCCGACCCCATCGAAGCTAGTGAGGATGTCAAACTCCGCCGGCAGGTCTCCGTCATACTTCTCGACCGCTACCAAGGCAATCTTCTGAATCTGCTTGGCCTTGGCTTCGTGAAACGCACACTTCCCAATAATCGCATCGAGCTTCGCCTCTTCTAGCTCTGCGATCTGCCGCGCCGTCGGCGCCAAGCCAAACAACTCAAGCGCCGCCGGCATCGCGGTCTCATCTTTGGTCCTTATCGAGAGGATGCAGGCGACCAGTTGATGGAAGACGGTGTTGAACCCCATCTCCTGAAGCTCAAACATCGCCGCTTTCGGGAAGGGCTCAACCGCTTTGCGGATGAGCCGGACCGCTTCGTGGATGTCAAAGTTTTCGTTCGTTATCAGTCGAGACACGGGTTTGTTACCGTACCGCTTCCGTGCCCTATGGGTGAATCTTTACCGCGCGTACCTCCGCCGCGGCAAAACCATCCGGCGAACAAGCAAGCCCGCGACGTACAGGATGATGTTCCACTCGAACAGCAGGACCGCGAGTTGCACAAAACCCCTGGCCACCCCCGGAAGCGTCGCCCAGGCCACCTTCCACCAAGGCGACCGAAAAGCCGCCGGTGCCGCGGCGATCTGCTCGCGCTTGAGGGAGATCTCCCGGTTCACCCGTTCAATCGCCGCCGGACCCTCGCGTCGCCAATCCTCAACCGCTCCGTCGATTGAGCCGCTAACGCCACCCAAGACGTCATAGGACTCAAAAAAGAGGAAGGGATTCGAGTTGATGTGCCAATCCTCCGACTTCTCGTCGGCCACGAGGAGGGCGATGATGTTTGCCGGGCTCGTGTAATAGCTCGGGTCCGGTTGAAGCGCCTTCGGCACGGGGAGCGTCACCGAGGCGCCCGCAAAAACCGCCATGCCTTGGTGAAGAAGCGTCCGTTTCCCCTCGAGCTCCACGATCTCCTTGCCGATCTGGCGTTCAAAGAGAACAAGCCCCTTCGATCGCTCGATCGCCCGCATCGACGTGCCCGGCACGTTCACGGGGATAGCAATTGCACTGCGCCGAATCGTCTCCCCCGCGCTGAGGAGCACCATGAATAGGCAAATCGGACCCCAAAGAACCTGCCGAGCCCGGTAAAGGCCGATGATCAGAATGACCAGTACCGTTGCCTCAAGGTCAACTATCGCCTGTTCGCCTAATGGGCCGCTACGCCGTATCCATTGCTCGAGTGCCGCCGGTGGCAAATACGAAATCCACGTGATAAAGGCGAAGACCACACTCAGCGGCACAAGCGACACCCTCCATGGGTTCGGCTTGATCTCCCGGCTCCGCAGCAAATGCCGCGCATAGGAGCGAGGCGAACCGAAGCGCGCCACCGCCTCGCACCCACAACCGTGCTCTTCCTTCAAGTCGAGAAGGTGCGCCTCCGCCTCTGAGACGACGGACTCAACTTCCGGCGCGGGCAAACGCCCGGCGAGATACGATCTCAATCGCGAGACGTACAAGGCGATCTTATCAACCATGGTTAGGCTCTCCTTTCTGGAACAAGACGGAGCCGACGCCGGCAGCGAAGAGGCTCCATTGCTTGCGGTATCGATCAAGTTCCGCCCGGCCGGACTCGGTTAGGGCATAGATCTTCCGCGGTGGCCGATTCTCTTGCGGTTGCCAGTCCGCAGCGACGAATCCGTCGCGCTCCAACTTGTGAAGGGTGGGATAGAGCTGGTTCTCTCCCAACTTCAAGACCCCCTCCCCCTTCCGCTCGATCTCCTTCGCGATCGCATACCCATGGAGCGGCCCATCGCAGAGGGCCCCCAAGATCAACGCTTCTAAACTGCTTCGAAATGACATCCTTGCCTCACCGTTGGATGGTACATCAAAAAATGATGTATACCAAATCGGCGAGGTATTTGCCGACAAAAACCGCGAAACCCCGTAGGCGGTGATCGGATGTTTGTGCCGCTCGCCGTGAGGGCGTAAGGTCGGCTGCGACGGGCGTTACCCGTGACATAAACGACACGCCGGGGACCGCGAGCGGCACATGCATCCGGTCACGGGCTACACCGCTGCGCGAATAAGGAGGGTCACCAGCGGACCGACCGTCATACCGGCGTGCGGCGAACCTGCATCATCACGGTCAGGAACGCGGACTCGCAGGCAAAGAGTAGGAAGAGCGCGAAAGGCTGCGTCCAGACCAACGCCGGCCGCAGCGGATCCAAAGGCTGAAAAATCGCGTTCGGCGGGCTTGCCCAGAGGATCACCGACACCCGGACCAGCATCGCGAACACCACCGGTAAGGTCAAATTCTGCGGCCAAACCAACCGCCCGGAGGGCACCAGGCTCGGCGCGAACAAGGAAGCGGCGATAAACAGCAAGGAAGCCGAAGCCACGGGGCCGAGCATGACGCCGAAGTCCCGCCAAGTGTGGAACGTCGTGCGGTCGAGTAAAGCCGCGCCAAGAACGCCGCCGCAGACCATCATGGGCACGGCGGTTTGCATCGCGACTTGGATTCGGTCGCTTCGATTCGACATGAGGACAGGTTAAGGCTCGGTGGAGTCGGCGGCGGGACCTTCGGAAGCGATCTGCTCGTAGACTTCCTTCCGATGGACCGAGACCGTCTTCGGCGCCCGGATGCCCACGCGCACTTGCTCGCCTCGGACCTCCAAGACGACGACCTCGATTTCATCGCCAATGACGATGCTTTGACCAATTTTTCGAGTCAGCACTAGCACTAGTCAAAGCCCTCCTTGGCAGGTACAAATCGAACCTGGATTTTGCACCCCCGAAGGCTCACTTTGCGCACTTATAATGTCTACGCGCAAATAAATCCTCGGTTCGACTAGTATACGCGGCATCCTACGGCATGTTTCTGCACTTTGAAGCAACCTGGACGGTTAATTTCGGGCCTTTAGCCCCGCAGCGCCGCGATCTTGTCCGCGTACTTCTCCCGTACGACCTTCCGCTTGATTTTCAGGGTGGGGGTCAGCTCGCCGCCCTCGAGGGTAAAAGGCGCGTCGAGCAGCACGTGTTTCTTCACGACCTCGTAGTTGGCCAGCGTCTTGTTCACCCGGTCGATCTCTTTCTTGATCAGCGCCTTGGCCTCCGGGTTATCGCTAAGAACGGCGTCGGCCGGTAGCCGCAAGGCGGTCCGTACGGTCTCGAAGTTCGGCACGATGAGGGCGATGCAGTACTCCATGCCGTCGCCAAGCACGACCGCTTCCGAAATGAAATTCGACTCCCGAAGGCGGTTCTCGATCGGCTGCGGCGCCACGTTTTTACCGTTGCCAAGCACAAGAAGGTCCTTCTTTCGGTCCGTTATCTTTAGGTTTGAACCCTCAAACTCGCCGATATCTCCCGTGTGGAACCAACCCTCCGTGTCGATCCCTTCTGCGGTCTCCTTCGGCAGGTTGTAGTAGCCCAGCATCAGGGCGGGACCCTTGATCAGGATTTCGCCATCGGGGGCGATTTTGATCTCCATTCCAAGGGACTCGCCCACCGTCCAGTATTTATTCCGGTCCGGGTGGTTGATGCAGGTGCCGCCGGAGGTCTCGGTCAGGCCGTAGCCCTGCAAGACGGTCAATCCGGCGCCGAGATAAAACTCCGCGACATGCTTCGGCAGCGCCGCGCCGCCAGAGACGAAGAGCCGCATCCGTCCGCCGAGCCGCTCGCGCAGCTTCGACATCACGATCTTGTCGAGCAGGCCGGCGAACGGAGCGAACTTGCCCTGCCCCTTCTTCACGCCCTGCGCCATCGCCATCGCAAAAAGCTTCTGCCGCAACGGCGGCGCCTTCGAAACGCCGTCGATGACGCGATCCCGGAACGACTCGAGGAACCGTGGCACGCACAGCATCACCGTCGGCTTGACCTTGAGCATATCCCCCGCGAGTGAGGCAAGGCTCTTCGAGTAAGCGATCGTCGCGCCGAGGCAGATGGGAAGGCACTGGCCCGCGACCCGCTCGTACACATGCGACATCGGCAGAAACGTGAGGAAGGTGTCCGCGCCGCTAAGCGGAATCTGCTTCTGGGCGACCTCGCAAACGTGGATGAAGGCGCCGTGCGGCATCATCGCGCCCTTCGGCTGACCCGTGGTGCCGCTTGTGTAAATGATCGTGCAAAGGTCGCCGCTCTTCGTCGCGTCGATTTCCGCTTCCAGCCAGGTGACCTGAGGAGTCGCCCCGGCCGCGCGAGAATCCAGGCTCGACTCGCCCTTCAAGAGAATGGAACCGACGCCGTCGATACACTCGACCTTCGTCATCTGCTCGGGTGCGCCGGCAAGGACGAACTTCGCCTCGCTGTCACGAACGATGTAGTCCACTTGGTCGGCGGGCAGGGTCGGGTAGATCGGGACGAGGACGATGCCGGTGCACTGGCACGCCCAATCCGCGAAGGCCCACTCCGCGCAGTTCTCGCTGAGCATGCAGACCTTGTCCCCGCGCCGGAGGCCGAGCTCCTTAAGCACCTCGGCGTAGCGAGTGACCCGGTCGAAGAGTTGCGCGTAAGTGATCTCCGCGAACCCGTCCTTTCCGGGGTTCAGCATCGCGACCTTCTGCGGCTCTCGCCGGACGGTCCGCCGCAACATGTCTCCAAGCGAAGTAGCTGTCATAGCTTCGGGTAACAGTTTGCATCCAATTGGAGCGAACCAGCGAAGGAGTTTTCTCAGACCCTCTTAAAGCAGGCTGTAGGGATCGACGTCGACGACGATCTGCACGCCTTTCGCCTCGAACCCGTTCAAAGCGACCCCGATCGGACCGACATCGCCGTTCGGCCCGAGCTTCAACAGCATGTGCCGCCGCCACTGGTTCAGCAGCCGCTCAACCGCGCAGTCCACCGGCCCAAGAATCTCGGCGTCGATCGCCTGCATCCGCTCGAAAACCTCCTGCGAGGCGCGGAGCACATCGGCTCGGGATTCGCCGCTGAGTTCGATGTTGACCAGCCTCCGGAAGGGCGGATAGCCAGCCGCCTTTCGTTCGGCGAGCAAGGGCTCGTAAAACGCCAGGAAGTCGTGAGCCTGGGCGGAGCGCACGGAAGGGTGGTCCGGATTGAAGGTCTGGATAATGACGGTCCCCGCCTTCTTGCCGCGGCCCGCCCGCCCCGCGACCTGGCAGAGGAGTTGGAACGTGCGTTCCGACGCTCGGAAGTCAGGGATGTTGAGCGACATATCCGCCGCGATCGCGCCCACCAGAGTCACGTTCGGAAAATCCAGCCCCTTGGCGACCATCTGCGTCCCGACCAAGATGCCGATGTCACCAGATCGAAAACTGGCCAGCGTTTCCTCAAGCGCGCCCTTGCGCCGCGCGATGTCCCGGTCCAGGCGCGCTACCGTCGTATTCGGGAAAGAGACGGCCACCGCCTCCTCAACTTTCTCCGTACCCGCGCCGAACGGGTTTAGCCGCAGCCCGCCGCATTCGGGGCAAGTGTCCGGAGGAACCATCTGGAAGCCGCAGTGGTGGCACCGCAGCTTTCGGTCGCGCTTGTGAAAGCTCAGGGAGACGGCGCAGTTCGGGCACTTCATCTGGTGCCCGCAATCCCGGCAGATGACGAACGGGGTGTAGGCGCGCCGATTGAGGAAGAGGATGACCTGCTCGCCGGCCTCGAGGGTGGTCTCGATCCGGTCGTGAAGGTCCTCGCAAAGCAAACCGGGCTTGCCCATTCGGTACCCCTCCGTGAGGTCGCGCACGTCTACTTTCGGGAGGCGTGCGTGGGCAGCGCGTTGGGGCAGTGAGAGCAGCGTAATTCCGTCCGCGATGGGCTCATCGGGATGAAGTGTGTTCGCCTTCTCGGTGGCTTCCGCTTCGTAAAAAGATTCGATGCTCGGCGTCGCCGACCCGAGGACCACCGGGCAGCTATGGCGAATGCCAAGGAACCGGGCCACCGCTTTCGTGTGGTAGCGCGGCGACGACTCTTGCTTATAGGTAGATTCGTGCTCCTCATCCATCACCACGAGGCCAAGATTCTCCAGGGGAGCGAAGAGCGCGGACCGTGCGCCAAGGACCACGCCGGCTTCGCCGTCGCGAATCCGCATCCAGTTCCTGAGCCGTTCCGCCGGAGGTAAATCGGAATGCAGAACTGCGACGCCGGCGCCAAACCTCTCCCTTAAGCGGGAGATGGCCTGGGTCGCGAGCGCGATTTCTGGGACGAGGAATAGAACCTGGCGGCCTTGCCTTAACGCCTCAGCCGCGGCACGAAGATAGACCTCGGTCTTACCGCTGCCGGTGACCCCGAAAAGCAGAAAGGTCCTTGGCTCTCGGTTGCGCACGGATTCCGCAACCGCGTCGATTGCGAGCTGTTGCGCGGAGTTTGGGACGGGGGGAGTGATGGCGGCTTGGTTCTCTTCCGTCACCGCTTCGAGCAACCCGGCGTCGACGAGAGCCTTGATCGTGATCTCGGTTACTCCGGCAAGGGCCCTGAGTTCGGCGGCGGTGAGCTGGGCGTGTTCGGCCTCTTGCATCCGCATGAGGGTGAGCGCCTGGGCCGGTTTACGGCGTCCTTCTTGTTTAAGAAACGTCTCGATCTTGGCGTCGTCCGAGCTCAGTTGGAGCATGACGACCTTGGCGCGGCGCTCGGAATAGGGATTGACCCGGAGATTTGATTTAACCGAGCCGCCGGTACGAAGGGCTTTCAGCGCCTTCACCGTCGCGGCTTCCAGCTTCTTGCCCTTCTGCTCGACGAGTCCGCCGGTCTCCTTAACCACCCGAAGGGTCTCCGCCTGGATCGGCGTCAGGTTTTGGGTTGGCGCGGGGTCAATTGCGGTCCAAACGGTGACGAGGCGGTCGCGAACTCCCGGTGGTGTTGCCGAAGTCAGAGCGACGGGCAAGGTGCACAGGTACTCCTGGCTGACGAACCGGCAAACGTCGAGCACCGCCTCGGGCAGGCGCAATCCATCTACCCGGGCTTCGAGAGCTTTAAGCGATTTGAATGGGAAGCCGAGGTCCGCTTCTGTGGCTTCATAGAGCCGGGTCACATAGCCGAGGACGCTCCGGTTGCCAAGCGGCACGAAGACGGCATCGCCCACCCGGGTCTCCCGATCGGCGGCGTACGTGTACAACGCCTCGGACCCTCCGGTCCGGGCGTCCAAGGCCACATCCGCGACTAACCGCAATCCGCCATCACCCCTCCAGTGTATCTCCCCCTTTCGCGGTGGGTATTAAGGTCCATGGTCGCCAAATCGGCGCGTAGGTGCGGCATATTCTTAGTGCGTGCTAGACCCGGGTGGCCGTCACCGAAAGCAGTGACGAAAGCAAAGGTTGCGATCGCCTGAAAATTAGTTTTGGACGTACTCGGACAGCGTCGTTTGAGTTCACTTGATGTTGACTTTAACTTTGTCCATCGGCCCCAACCGTTGGCGTTGGACTCGCTTAAGATGAATACCGGAAATCAAGAACTCGACGATTTTTGTCGGCGACAATGGCGACTCCGCAGCGGCGGCGTCCGAAACGCAATCGACCGCCGAAAGTCGCAACTGGCTGGCCTAGCCGGCAATCTAAACGACTCCGACCGCCTCGCCCGAGACCTGTCGAATCGAATTCTACGCGCGCAGAGCTCGGCTATTTCGGAAGAGTAAGAGAACTGGCCGAACTCGCCGCCAAACTCCCAACCACCAACCCGAAGGTGTAGCCGAGACCGGAGCGTCGACGCGATGGTGTCGCGGATGCCGCTTCACCCGTAACCGCCTGCTTGCATCGGCGTACACTTTAATAAGTGAGTATCACGATCAACATAAATCCGGGGACCGAAGCGGCACTCAAGCAAAAAGCTGATGGGGCCGGAATCTCGATTGAAGAGTATGCCCGGCAGATGCTTGAACGTCTGGTTGATGCTCCGTCGCTTCGCCAACAGAAATTTCAAGAGTTTCTTAGGTTGATCGAGACGCAACGTGGCAAAGTCGGTCCGACTCCTGAAAATGCTTTGGACCCAGAATTGATGTACCCGGACCGGTAATGCGCTTACTTGTAGACACAAGCGTTCTACTGCGATTGATCAATCCAGATGACGACGCATATTCGGCAATTGCTGCTGCGGTTGGCCGCTTGATTGTAGAACAGCACGAAATCGGCGTTACACCCCAGGTTTGTCGAGAATTGTGGAATGTTGCGACCCGACCGAAATCATCCAATGGCCTAGGTTTTGAGCCTGGATTTGCCATCAAGTCTTTGAAAGATATTTTTGGTTTTTTCGAGTTATGGGAAGACGAGCCCGGAATTTTCCCCCGGTGGCAGAATTTGGTTGCCGAGTTAGCGGTTCGCGGAGTACAGGTCCACGACGCAAACCTTGCCGCCTCCGCGCTCTATCATGGGGCGACGCACGTTCTAACTTTGAACGGGAAGGACTTCGACCGATTTTCGAGGTTTGGGCTTAGCGTCATCAGTCCCCACGATGTCTAGGAGCTTCAAGGCGTCACCGGTCCTAGCGATTCGACTCTCAGACCTACGCCGACCTCAACTCGCCCACAACCCGCTCCGCGCTCTCCAGCGCCCCCTCGATGAACCCGCTCCAAATCGCGGTGTGCTCCCCCGCGAAATGAATCCGCCCCTCGGGCGGAGCGATATGCGCCATGTGGTCGAGAACGTAGTGGGGAGCCAAATGGCTAAACGCCCCCTGCGCATAAGGATCCGCCGTCCAGTCGTGAATCCAGCCCCGCTGGAACGACTTCGCCGCCTGCGGAAACAGTAGCGACAACTCGTAAACCCCCGCGCGAACCGGATCCCCTAGCCGGGCCCATTCCATCGCTTGGTCGCCGCATATGTAAGCGGTAAGAATCGGAGCATCCGCCAAAGACCCCGCCCAGGTCTGCTGCAACGGACTATCACAGAGCATGCTGCCGCCCCAGCCCGTCTCCTCCCACCAGGGATGATCGAACTCCCAGACGATCTTGATCGCCCGGCTCATACGGCAACCTTCGACCGCGCAACGCTTCTCGACCGACAACGCGGGCTCGAACACGACCCGCTCCAGTGCGGGCGGCGGCAAGGTCAGGATCACGTGATCCACGCGCTCCTCGCCGTTGGCAAAGACCAGCGTAACGCCCGAAGAATCCTGGCGAACCCGCTCCAGCACGGCGCCGTAGTTCGGCGCGGCTTTGAGCTTGCTAAGCATCCGGTTGAAGAGATTCTTCGCTCCGCCCGGCACCCGGAAGGCGCTCATCTCGTCGCCCTCGCGCTCCAAGTAATGCATGTAGCCGGAGAGCCAGCCGAGGAGCCCCACGCGGTCGGCATCGTCTCCCTCGTCGCTCCGGTACTTGGCGGAGACCCACCAGAGGCCACGCTCGGTCGAGGTGTGCTCCCGGAGGAAGTCGCCGAAGATCTGCCGGTCGAGCTCCTTCTTATGGTCGTTCTGCCAAGGGGGCTGGCGCAGGTCGCGGCAGAGTTCGCGGGCGGCGGCCTCGACGCGGAGGTCGTCCTCCAGCGCATCGTTCCAGAGGGTGATGTCCGTGCACTCACGTCCACGGTGGACAAGTTTGCGGGGCCAGTCGACGGGCTGGCTCGGCTCCATGTCGACCTCCCGAAGCAGGTTTAAGCAGCGCAGGTGGTCGGCGTCGATCCACTCTCCGCCCGCCTCGTAGACCGCGCCGTCTCCTTCGTCGATGGTGGCAATCCGCCCCCCCGTGCGATGGCGCGCCTCAAAAAGCTTGACCTCGACGCCCTGTCTTTCCAGCAGCATTGCGGCGCGCATTCCGGCCGCCCCCAGCCCGACAATACCGACGGTCAAGGCTTGCCCCCAGATGGAGGACGGCCCATTCGGTAGACGATGTCGCCGATCAAAGCCAAGAAAACGAGCGTCCCGCCGATGTACATCCAGTACATCGGCGCGTGCAGCGAGTACGCATACACCGTCAAGCCCATGATGAAGAACGCCACGGCGAGCAGTACCGCGCTCAAGCCGCGCGACTTAAACCGGGCGCTGTTGAAGATCGTCATCACCATGCAGATGATGACGATCGAATCGTAAAACAGCCCTTGATCCTGGTTGGTCATGCTGCTTGCCCCGCTCGCGCAATTTCCATGGCCCGTTGTACTTCCTGGACGTTGCTTACCTTAACCATTGTCGGAGAGCCGTCCTCCGTTGCGCAGAGTTCAGCCAACGGGCGCAGGGTTACGACGCCGACCCGGCGTTCGATCGCCATCGGTCGAAGCGTGTTATAGGCTTCGTTGTCCGCATCGCTTGCGGGGACGAGGAGCGCCTCAAACGCATCGTGGAACTGCCAAACCCCGAGGGCGGCCAGCGAAGGGCCGTCGCAGTAGAGCCCAAGGAACCGGATATGACCCTCCTGCCGTGCGGCCTCAAGTGCGCCCAGCACGCCGGAGATCTGATACTCCTCGACCATTCTCCGAACCCGAAGGAAGTAGATATCGAAGTAGTCACGACCTACGCAAGACAGCGTCTCAATCAGATGCGCTTGAATAAGGTCCGACGCATGCGCTTCGTCGTTGGCGTTTTCGAAGTCGGCGCTGGAGACGCAGGTGAGCACCGAATCGGTCGCCCGCAGGTATCCGCCCCAGAGTCCGGGAGAACTGGTTACGTCGATCGGGACGTTCGCTTCCAGCGCGGAACGCACGAGACCCTCTAAATCCACCGACGACGAGGGGACCGCGAGGCTGAGCCACACGGGCGGGAACACCAGATTGGTTCGACCAAAGAGCCCCGATGGCACGGTTGAGAATACCTGCCCCAGGTATTAGCGCCGATAAATGCCGTCACTTCGCGACCGGCGCGATGAATTTCCTCTTCCACTCGTCGAGCAGCCGCAGGGCCTCGATCGGAGTTAGGCGGTTGACGTCCAGCTTCTCCAGCGCCGTCATCATCGGGGGCGTTTCGAAGTCGAACAAGGACAACTGGAGCCGTTGGGTGGCCACCGTCGGCGCTTTTGGAGCCTCGGCGGTTTCTTCCAGTTCGGCCAAGATCTCACCCGCTCGCTTCAAAACCGTGCCCGGCACGCCCGCCATTCGGGCCACGTGAATGCCGTAGCTGCGGTCGGCCCCGCCGGGGAGGACGCGGTGGGTCCACACGATGTCGTCGCCGAATTCTTCGACCGCAACCCGGTAATTGGCCACCGTCGGCATCTGGTCGGCAAGGGCGTTGAGCTGGTGGTAGTGGGTGGCAAAGAGGGTCTTCGCGCCGACCTCGACCAGGTGCTCGATCATCGCCCAGGCGATGGCGAGGCCGTCGAAAGTGCTCGTTCCGCGCCCGACCTCGTCGAGAATCACGAGGGAGCGCTCGGTCGCGTGGTTTAGGATGTTTGCCGACTCGACCATCTCGACCATGAACGTGCTTTGGCCGAGCGCTAATTCGTCCTTCGCCCCGATCCGGGCAAAGATCCGGTCGCACAGGCCGACCCGGCATCGCGTCGCGGGCACAAACGAGCCGATCTGGGCCATCAACACGATCAGGGCGTTTTGGCGCAGGTAGGTGGACTTTCCGGCCATGTTCGGCCCGGTTAGGATCAGGCAGCGGGACCTCGCGCCGATCTCCGTCTCATTCGGCACAAAAGACGTCGTCGTGGCCTCGACGACCGGATGCCGCCCACCGTGAATGTCGAGCACGTCCTCCTCGACGATTTCCGGTTTGACGTAGCCGCGCCGTGCCGCCGCTTCGGCGAGCCCCGCGAGCACATCGATCTCCGCCAGGGCGCGCGCGGTTTGCAACAGCGTTCGAGCTTGGTCCGCCACGCGTTGCCTCAATCGATGGAATAGATCGGTTTCCAGCGACACCGCCTTCTCCTCCGCGCCGAGAACCTGCGACTCGTGCTCCTTAAGCTCGGCGGTGATGTAGCGCTCGGCGTTTGCCGTGGTCTGCTTGCGGATGTATTCCGGCGGCGTCTTCGCCGCTTGGCTCTTGGAGATCTCCAAGTAGTAGCCGAAGACGGAGTTGAAGCCGACCTTCAGCGTATTGATGCCGGTCCGTTCGCGTTCGGATTGCTCCAGCTGGGCGATGTATTCCTTACCACTTCGGCCAAGGGTCCGCAGCTTGTCCAGTTCGATGTCATGCCCGGCCTTGATGACGCCGCCCTCTCGAAGTGTGTGGGGCGGGTCCGGCACGAGCGCGCGGTCGAGTACAAGCGCCAGGTCACGGTGGTCGGAAATCTGCTCGCGAAGCTCCTGAATGCGCCCCAAGCCAATCTTGTGCAACGGCTCCGCCAGCGACGGCAAGGCTAGCAACGACGTGCGCAAGGCGGATAGATCGCGTGGTCCCGCTAAGCCGGCCGCGGCACGCGATACCAACCGTTCCAGGTCGGCCAGTCGCTTCAAACCGTCGCGAAGGTCGCCACGGATCATCGCTTGGTTGAGTAGCCGGCCGACGGCGTCTTGCCGCCCTCCGATCGTCTTGAGGTCGAGTAGAGGCTGCTCGATCCAGCGGCGCAGGAGCCGCATGCCCATTGCGGTCACCGTCTCGTCCAAAACTGCGACGAGGGTGAAGCGGCGGGAGCCGTCCGCCATGTTCTGGGTCAGCTCCAAGCTCCGCCGGGTGGCGGGGTCGAGGCGCATGAAGCCGTCGACTGAGTACGTCGAGAGTCCATCGACATGGCCAAGCGCAAGCCGGTTCTTCTCCGCGTAAGCCAGGATCATCGAAGCCGCGACGACCGCCCCCGGCTTGTCCTCACAGCCGAATCCATGCAGGTTTGCGACCGAAAACTGCTCCAAAAGCTTCCGCGCCGCCCGGTCAGGGGTCAGGGTCTTCTGCTCTGTAACGGCCGAGGCAAGCGCCCCTTGGGCCAGTTCGCCATAGATCTCTGCGTTCGGACCCACCAACAGCTCGCTCGGCCGCAAGCGAGCCAATTCCTGAACCAGGAGCTCCTGCGCCGAGTCGCCGGTAACTTCGGTCACCGCAAATTCCCCCGTCGAAGGATCCAAAACCGCGAGCCCCGCCTTACCGTCGATCACGCAGATCGCGGCGAGGAAGTTGTTCTGGCCCGAGTTCAGCATCGAGTCCTCGACCAGCGTGCCCGGGGTCAAAACACGGGTCACGCCGCGCTTCACCAGCCCTTTCGCCGCCTTGGGATCTTCAAGCTGGTCGCACAAAGCGACCTTCATGCCTTTGGCCAAAAGCCGAGCCAGGTACTTCTCGACGGAATGGAAGGGGACGCCGGCCATCGGGATACGGCCGTTGCCGCCGTCCTCGCGTCCAGTAAGGGTGATTTCGAGGGCCTCTGCAGCGGAGGTGGCGTCTTCCCCGTAAAACTCGTAAAAATCACCGACCCGCATCGCGAGCAACACGCCCGGATGCTCCGCCTTGGCGGCGAAGTATTGCTGGAGCATTGGGGTTCGCGCGGTCACCGTAATACGGTAGCACGCGCGCGGGTCCATGTAGCCGCAGGTGGGTTGGTTGGAGGTCGGTATGAAACTGTCGCACAAATCGAGCAATGCCGAGCCAGGCCAAATCTTCGTCACCGCATTCTCAAAACGACATTTTTTGACCGCATTCGCCGTAGCATCGCGAAGGCAGAAGGCGCGTCAAAAAATGTCAAATAAAATAACTTTCAAGGAGGGAGCTGAGGGCGGCGGTGGGCGCATTTCCCACCGCCATCCTCAGCTCCCTCAACTGCGGGAATACCGACCAATCGACGGAACAACCTCACGCAACCGCAAATCGTCGTTTGGGGCAGTCTCAAAGGCAAAGCCTCTTGAGACTGCCCCATCGCGACGATTTGCTTCCATAATGGGTGGTCGGGTGAGGGGCTGAATGAGCAAGCTATTCCTTCGTTGGGTTCTTCTCGCCGTATCGGTTTACGCCGCGTCCCTGGTCGCCCAGGCGCTTCACCTTGGGTTCAAGGCGGATGTCTCCACCGCGAACAGCGTCATGAAGCTGATGCTCGGGGTGCTGGTGCTCTCGTTCCTCAACGCGACGCTGGGGCGCATTCTTCGCTTCCTGACTCTGCCGCTGAGCTGCATCACGCTCGGCCTGTTTTCTCTCGTCGTCAATGCTTTCGTGCTCATGATCGCCGCCGGGTTTCACCTCGGTTTTCGAATTACCGGCTCTGGTGGCTCGGAATTCCTGGCGGCGTTCGTGGCGAGCATTCTCATCTCCTTCATCAATGGCGTGCTGGGAGTATTCCTGCCCGATGATCGGGATGACTGAACCAACGCATGATCAGACGCCATCGGTTAAGGAAGCTGCTCGCCTCTACGGCCGGCTTGCGCAAAGCAGTCGGGCTGCTTCTCTTGGGTTGCGTCGCCTTCCTGCTCGGCGTCGGCCTTAGCTTCCGCGAGATCATCTATCCCGCCCTACGCTGGTTGGCGGACAAGATCCACGCCGGCCTCTCTCGCATCGTGCCGGGTGAGAAGATTGCCTTCGCGGAGTGGGCCATTGGCAGCGTCTTCCTCCTGATGGGGGCCTACTTCATTTACCGCGGTGTCCGCGCGGTGATGAACCACATCTTGGAGACGATCAATCCCGGCTTGGTGACGGGCAAGGTGGACGTCTACATGCGCCGCCAGCAACTCGCCCAAGGCCCCCGTATCGTGGCGCTCGGGGGCGGAACGGGACTGAGCACGTTGCTTCGAGGCCTGAAGCATCACTCGTCCAACATCACCGCCGTCGTAACGGTCACGGACGACGGTGGCTCGTCGGGCCGGCTCATCCAAGACAAGAATATGATGCCCCCGGGGGACATCCGGAACTGTTTGGTGGCCCTATCCGACGCGGAAAAGGCGATGACGGACTTGTTCCAGCATCGTTTCCGTGGAGACAGCGGAAGCCTCAGTGGCCACTCCATCGGCAACCTTCTGATTGCGGCCTTGGTCGACCAAGCGGGCGGTGACTTCGAGAAGGCGGTTCAAATCGCCTCCGACGTTCTTGCTATTCGTGGCCGGGTGCTACCCGCCACACTCAACCATGTGACGTTGCGCGCGGTGTTGGAAGATGGGAGCGAAGTCTGCGGAGAGACGAAGATCGTGGCTTCCGGCCGAAAGATCAAACAGCTCTTCATCGATCCCGAGTGGAGCATCGTGCACCCCGCCGCCGTCGAGGCAATCCGTTCGGCCGACATCATCTGCATCGGTCCCGGCAGCGTCTACACGAGCGTCCTGCCGAACCTCCTGGTCCCCGGCGTCGCGGAGGCCCTCAAACAGGCGACTGTGCCGAAGGTCTATATCTGCAACGTCATGACGCAGCCAGGCGAGAGCGACGACTTCTCGGCATCGGAGCACGTGAAGGTTCTGTTCGACAACGCAGGCTACGGAATCTTCGACCACGTGGTAATCAACACTGGCATCCCCTCCGAGCAGGCCCTGGAGAAGTACGAAGCCGCCGGCGCCCACCGCGTCGACCCCGACATCGACCGCTTGCGCGCGTTGGGCGTAAAGGTCTTCAAAGGCAACCTCATGAGCGAATCCGACTTCGTCCGCCACGACCCCATGAAGGTCGCGGAGCGCATCATGTCGGTCATCGACCGGTAAGCGCTAGGGATGAAACGCCATTCCTTGAAAACCTTTGCACTCCGCGCGACCCCGGAGGAACGCGAGAAATCGCTGCAAAAAGCGTGGTCAACCGCGGCAATTCATCTCCTTTTCCTACCCTGGATCGCTTTCTATGCAATGGGTCGCTACGAAGCCGACACCCACCTGGCCACCGGTCGGTATCTGGATTTGGGCGCGGCCGCCTCTTTGATCGCCATCGGCTCTAATTGTTTGGGTTTTCTGGCCGTTTGTATTGGCCGAAAAGGGATGAGCTTCGGCATATACCTGGCCCTAGCCTTCCTTAACTGCCTCTGTCTCTGCGTATTTATGACCTTCAAGCACCTTGCCTAACTACTTGGTCAAGTCGAACGCCGCTCGCAACGCCACCACCGGATCCCCCTTCGGGACGAATTCGTGCCCCACGTAGCCCTCGTAACCCGTCGCCTCGATGGCCCGGAAGATAGGCGGGTAGTTCAACTCCTGCGTATCGTCCATGTCCCGCCGGCCCGGGTTACCTGCGGTGTGATAGTGGGCGAAGTGAGCGTGGTCGCGCTGGATCGTGCGGATGATGTCGCCCTCCATGATCTGCATGTGATAGATGTCGTAGAGCAACTTCACCCGGGGCGAAGCGACGAGCTCGCAGACGGCGACGCCCCAAGCCGTGGTGTCGCACATGTACCCGTGATGGTCGACCTTGCTGTTGAGCAACTCGATGACCAGGTTCACCCCCGCATCCTCGGCCGCTCTTGCCACCCGGCGAAGACCCATCGCGGAGTTCTCGATCCCTTCTTCATCGGACAGTCCGGGACGGCGCTCGCCGCTGAAGACGATCAGATTTGGGATCTCAAACTTCTTGGCGACTTCGAGCTGTCGCAAAATATCGCCCTCGATCCGATCGTGGAAAGCAGGATCGTTGAGGCCCTCTGCCTCCAATCGATGGCCACCGTGCGACGCGATGACCAACCCCATGTCGCGAACCAGCGGGAACATCTCCTCGCCGATCAATTCGACCGCGACGTAGCCCATGTCCTTCGCCGCCCGCAAAAGCGCCCGGTCCTCTACGCCGCGATTGGCGAAACACCACCAAGAAAACGATTGCTTCATGACTTTAACCTTCGATGGCGACCGGGCGCCCAGTTCGCGCGGACTCATTGGCGGCAAGTGAAATCTCGGCGCTCTTAAGTCCGTCGGCGTACGAAGACCGAATCCCTGACCGGTCACCGGTGCGGACGGCCTCGATGAAGACGCGGTCCTCGATCGAGAAGATATTGTCCTCCCCTTTAATCTCCAGGGGAGAAGACCCTTGGGTTTCGATCACCACCGAGTGCTCCCAGCCCGTGAAATGCATGTTGTGGCGCAGCGAGTGGACGTCCAAGAACACCCGGCCGCCGACGTTGGTGGACATGCTCGCCATCAAGTTCGCGACCGCCCCGCTCTGGAACCGAATGGCCACGGTCAAAGCATCATCCATCGAATACCCAGCAATTCCGACATTGAACCCGTGGGCGGCATAAGCAAAAACCTCCGTCGCCTCCCCCAGCAAGTACCGTGCCAAATCGACGGTGTGGGTCACCTGCTCATGAAACTGCCCGCCACTCTTCGAAGCGTCCGTAAACCAAGGATGCGCCCCCGGCGTGCCGCCGAACCATCCGCCGAACGCCATGATTCCATGATCGGAGGCGAGCAAGCGACGAACCTCGTTCACCCCCGCCCGATACCGATTCATGTAGCCGACCGAGTGAAGGTGGTCCTGAATCCGGATCTCCGTTGAGATCTCGTGCAGCAGCTTCATATCGAGCCCCAGCGGCTTCTCGATGAAGAAGGGAACCCCGGCTTCGATGGCGGCGAACTCGGCTTCGCCCCGCGCAAAGGGCGGCACGAGGATGTAAACGGCATCAACTCCGGCGTCCCGAACCAAGTCACGGGCCGAAGCATAGACGTGCAGACCGGCCGTCTCCGCGAACTTGTCCGCCGCTTCCGGAGAGGCGTCCGTCACCGCGATCAGTTCGACATCGGCAACTTCCGCCAACGCCTTCGCATGGGCCTTCGCAATTCCGCCCGCGCCAATGAAGCCAACTCTTACGATGTCCGCCATGACACCCTCCTGCGAGCCGAACATCCGGCCCAGTCGAAGCATATCCCCATTCAACGATATACTAAGAATGCGATGAGGCAAGACAACGGGAACGCGAATAAGCCGGAAGCACGGCGCCCCCTGCGACGCGGCACCCCATTGCCACTGCGATCGGGGATCGAGCGGCTCAACCGAAAGTACGCCAAGACGCTCGAGAAACTGGCGAAGTGACCAGCGAGCCGAGGTTCATCTCCTGGGATGACGCCCTGCTCATCCACGAGGACTCGCTACTCAATTACGGCGGGCGCATTGGCCTACCCCAGCCGGGCCAGCTCGAAAGCGCCCTCGACGCGCCCCGGAATCTCTATCTCTACCAATGCCACGACGATGACGACCGCCCGGCGATCGCGTTGATGGCGGCCACCTACTGGGTTCATTTAGCCTTAGCCCATGCGTTTGCGGATGGCAACAAGCGGGTGGGATTTTCGGGCGCCGTGCTCTTCCTTTACACGAACGGCTACGAGCTGGAAGTCGACCCCGACCAAGCGTATGACCTTGGCATCGCCGTCGCTGAGCGCAGCATCGACCGGGAAACCCTTGCGAAGACCCTCGAGCCGTGTCTAACGACACTCCTTCCGGATAGCTAGGGATACCGGATAGCTAGGGTTACCGGACAGTTAGAGCGCGAAGGATGACAAAATTGGGACCGTCCGCCCGGATACCCCTCGGGTACCTTTGACGAACCATTCTGGACTTCATCCTTCACCTGGATAAGCATGTCAACTACCTCGTGCATCAGTACGGGGCCGGTGGCGCGTACGGCATTCTCTTCGCCGTGATCTTCGCGGAGACGGGACTGATCGTGGTCCCCTTCCTTCCGGGCGATTCGCTCTTGTTCCTAGTGGGCATTCTTTCGCGGCCCCCCAGGAACGCGTTCGACGTATGGGCGTTGTTCGGGCTGCTGAGCCTCGCCGCAATCTTGGGCGACCAGGTCAATTACCGCATCGGTCGAATCTTCGGGCGAAGGCTGTTCAAGAATCCGAAGTCCAAGATCTTCAAGCCTTCCCACCTGGAAGTCACCCACGAGTTCTATGAGAAGCACGGCTCGAAGACCGTGCTCCTCGCCCGCTTCGTGCCCATCGTCCGCGCCCTCGCCCCCTTCGTCGCCGGAATGAGCGCGATGAACTACCGGGAGTTTTGCTGCTGGTCGGTGAGCGGTGCTTTTCTCTGGGTAGGACTTTGCGTCTTTGCCGGCCACCTATTCGGCGGCATTCCCGCAGTTCACGATAACTTCCAGCTTGCTCTGGTCGTCATTGTTGTCTTCTCCATCGGACCTGCGATTTTTGAATTTGTCCGGCATCGAGGCCGCAGGAAGAAGAAGCGGCTTGAAGTGGACAAGCCTGCTCAGGACGCAGCCTAACCGGTAGCCTGAAGGGCGAAATGTCGGAAAAGATTCGGATTCTGGTCATCGACGATGAAATCGCGATCCGGCGGTTTCTGAAGGCCAGTCTCGACGAGGCGGTTTACCAAGTCCTCGAAGCCGCGAACGGCGCGGACGGCATCCGTCTGACCGCCACCGAGAACCCCCGCGTCGTCTTGCTGGACCTGGGCCTACCGGACCTGGATGGCATCGAAGTGGCAAAGCGAATCCGCGAATGGTCCGAGGTGCCGATCGTCGTTCTCTCGGCGCGCGGGCAAGAATTGGATAAGGTCGCCGCGCTTGACGCGGGCGCCGACGATTACCTCACGAAGCCGTTCGGAATTCACGAACTGATGGCCCGGGTCCGGGTCGCCCTTCGCCGGAGTCCGAAGCTGGAGCCCGAAGAGCCGATCTTCGAGAGCGAGGGCTTGCGAGTCGACTTGGCCGGCCGTCACGTCTACCGAAATGGCGAGGAAGTCCACCTCACCCCGACCGAGTACAAACTGCTCGCTCTCCTCATAAGGCATGCCGGACGCGTGGTAACCCACCGGCAGATGCTGCTTGAGGTGTGGGGTCCGGCCTATGCGGAGGAGTCACATTACCTGCGGGTGTATATGGGGCAGCTCCGACATAAATTGGAGGAGAACCCGGCCCGGCCGCGGATCTTCACCAACGAGCCCGGCGTCGGTTACCGGTTGACTGTAGACGCGTAGTCCACCCGGACGTCATGCAGAATAAAGGCACGTTCGCCTGAACCGCCTATGCTTGTCATCCTTCTCGCCGGCATTGCCCAGTCCCTGCTTTCGATCCGTGTCGTAAACACTCCCGACGCAGGACGGAACTCCTACTACGTCTCCAACCGCGCCCCGCTGCAAGCGAATGCCTTCAACCGGTTACCCGTGGGCAGCATCGTGCCGAAAGGATGGGTGCGCAAGCAGCTTGAGTTGGAAGCGAATGGCTTCACCGGCCACCTCGCGGAGATCAGCGAATGGTTGAACCCCAAAAACAACGCCTGGCTAAGCCCAACGGGCGCGGGAATCCACGGCTGGGAAGAGGTCCCGTACTGGCTGAAGGGGTTCGGCGACCTTGGCTATGTCCTCAACGATCAACGGATCAAGAAGGAGGCGAAGGTTTGGCTCGACGCGATGCTCGCCAGCCAGCGCCCCAACGGCTACTTCGGCCCCGAGTCCAACCTCACCCCGAATAGCGGACACCCGGACGTCTGGCCGAACATGCCGATGCTGAATGCGATCGAGAGCTACTACGAAGTCTCCTCGGACCCGCGCGTTTTGCCTTTTCTCAAGCGCTATTTCGAGTGGGAGAACGCCCAGCCAGATGATGCGTTTCTCCTCTCCTACTGGGAGAGGCACCGCACCGGCGACAACATGGCCGCTGTTTACTGGCTCTACAACCGAACCGGCGAGCCGTTCCTTCTGGACCTCGTGCGCAAACTGCACCGCCGGCAAAAAGATTGGGTTAGCGGCGTGGCCAACTGGCATGGAGTGAACTTCGCCCAGGCGTTCCGGGAGCCCGCCGAGTACGGTCTGCTCGACCAAGATCCCAAGTTCAAGGCCGCTACCGAGCGTGACTACGAGACGATGCGGCGGCTTTACGGTCAGGTCCCCGGCGGCATGTACGGCGCCGACGAGAACGCGCGCCCTGGCTACGGCGATCCCCGCCAAGCCGCCGAAACCTGCGCGATGGTCGAAATGATGTACTCGGACGAGATGCTCCTCGGCGAGACCGGCGACCCTCGCTGGGCCGAGCGGTGCGAGGATGTCGCGTTCAACTCCCTGCCCGCCTCGATGACCGCAGACGAGCGCGCCCTCCACTATCTGACCGCGCCGAACATGGCGCTCGCCGACGCGCGCAGCAAGGCGCCGGGTCTCGAGAACTCGGGGCCGATGCTCCTGTTCAACCCGCACGACCACCGCTGCTGTCAACACAACGTCGCCATGGGTTGGCCCTATTACGCGGAGAGCCTGTGGCTCACCGGTGCCCATAACGGCCTCGCGGCCCTCCTGTACGCCCCAAGCATGGTCACCGCGAAGGTCGGCGATGGCACCCCCGTCCGGATCACAGAGAGCACCACCTATCCCTTTGAGGAGACGGTTCGGTTCAAGTTTGAAACGGCAAAGCCTAACCGATTCCCGCTCACGCTCCGCCTCCCGTCTTGGTGCTCGCGGCCAGAGCTCACTCTAAACGGCCAGACGTTTTCTCTGCCTAAGTCCGGCGCCTATGCGGTCTTGGAGCGCACCTGGCGGAACGGCGACCGGCTGGTAGTGCGCTTCCCGATGCACCTCAACATCCACGCTTGGCCCGAAAACAAGAATGCGGTTTCGGTGGAACGCGGTCCTCTGACGTATTCACTGAAGATCAACGAGGCTTACAAGAAGAGCGGCGGCACCGCAGCTTGGCCAGCCTTCGAGGTAGACCCGATGTCCAACTGGAACTACGGACTAACCTCCGGGCAGCTCACGCATCCTGAGTCGATCCGAGTCATCCAGCGCCCGTTCCCCGCCGATGGCCAGCCTTTTGCCCCCGGCAAGGCCCCGATCGAACTCGTCGCGGAAGGGAAGCGCATCCCGCAATGGCGGCTCGACAGTCACGGTCTGACCAACGTCCTGCAACCAAGCCCCGCACTTGTAAGCGGCCCTGCCGAGAAGATTGAGCTGGCCCCGATGGGCGCATGCCGCCTACGGATTTCCGAATTCCCGGTGGTCACCGCCGCAAAGGGAACGAAGGCTTGGAAGGAGCCGGTCGCCACCATAAGCGCACGTTTCTCAATGCCGGAGAACGGCGACACCGTGGACGCGCTTAGCGATGGGATCCTGCCCAAGAAAGGGTCGGGCGACCAAACCATCCCACGCTTCACCTGGTGGGATCATCGAGGCGGAACCGAATGGGTGGAGTACGACTTCCCCAAGACTCGCTCGGTAGGCGGCAGCGGGGTCTATTGGTTCGACGATCGCCGCTCGGGTGGCCGCTGTCGGATTCCCGCATCCTGGCAGCTTTCGGCCTGGGTCGATGGGAAGTGGCAATCGATTAAGGCGGACTACGGTGTCGCGATCGACCGGCTGAACGAGGTCCGTTTCACGCCGGTACGCACCACGAAGCTTCGGCTGACCGCCAAGTTCCAACCGGAATTTTCCTCCGGCATCCTTGAATGGACGGTCAAACCGAGGTAGATCGATGAAGCCCCCCATCTCCTTTCCGGAGGCGCTGGCGGCGGTTCTCGCCGACGTCGAGCCGATGCCCGCCGAGTGGGTGGATGCCGGCGAGGTCGAGGGACGGGTGCTCGCCGCTCCGCTGCTCGCAAACTGCGACCTGCCTCGATTTGATTGCTCGGCGGTCGATGGTTATGGAATCCGTGCTGAGGATGGGCAACCCGGCCGTTGGGTAGACGTTGTTTCGTCGATCGCCGCGGGAGACACCTTCACGGATCGCTCCCTGGCGGAGGGACAGACCGTTCGAATCTTCACCGGCTCGCGCGTCCCGCCGGGCGTCGAGGCGATCGTCATGCAGGAAGACGTCGAGAGGATCGGCGACGCGGTGCGTATCCTGGGAGCGGTGGAGGCTGGCGCCAGTATCCGTCGCCGGGGAGGCGAGGTCCGCGAGGGAGCCGAGCTCCTTCCCGCCGGGATGCGGGCGAATCCGGCGGTTTGCTCGCTTATCGCCACCCTGGGAATGACAAAGGTGCAAGCGACTGGTCGCCCCACGGTAGCGATAGTGGCCACAGGTAGCGAGCTGAAGACTCCCGGCGAACCCCTCGGGGCCAGCGGCATTTACGAAGCGATCACCCCCGGACTCACCGCCGCGATCGGCCGATGCGGAGCCAATGTCACTTCTTGCGAGCTCGTGAAGGACGACTTCGCCGCCACTCGCGCGGCTCTCGATGCGGCCCTCGGCGCCGACATCGTCATCACCTGCGGCGGCGTTTCCGTCGGGGATCATGACCTTGTGCGCGGAGCCCTTGAGAGCTTGAAAGTGGAAGAGGTCGTCTGGCGTGTGGCCATCCGGCCAGGAAAGCCCTTCTTCTACGGCCGCGGACCGGAGGGTCAGCGGGTCTTCGGTCTGCCCGGCAATCCGGTTTCCGCGTTGGTGACGTTCCAGCTCTTCGTACGCCCCGTCCTCTGCCAGATGGCAGCTTTGCCGGCGCCGAAAACCCAAAAAGTGACTCTCGGGCACCCTTGGCCGCAGATCGGGGATCGCGATGATTTCCTCCGGGTGAAGCTCATCGATGGCGCGGCTTGGATCGGGGAAAGGCAGGAGTCGCACATGCTTTCTGGCCTCGCTGAGGCTTTCGGCCTGGTCCGGCTCCCCGCGTTTTCCGGTCCTTACTCGGGCCAGGAGAAGGTGGAACTCCACCCCTTAGATTGGTGAAAGTCGCCAAACCAAGGGGTGAACGTTAAAGTTCGGACCGTGCGGTTAAGCTTGCAAACTTCCGCAATAAATTAGGGGCCCGCTTTGCAATTATTGGGCTCATACTGAAAGCGGAGGCGTTATCAATGTCGCTGACTAGCCACGGACCCGAACGATCCCAGGATCTGATTGAGATTATCTCCGGCGAAATCCAGACCGCCCGAGACCAGACCCGGCCTACTTCTCGTCAGGAGCTCGCGAATATTGTGCACGCGCGGACCGGAATGTCCGTCGGCGAAGCGCTTGAGTTCGTTGATTCTTACTGCGATGAAAATGCCCCCGGCGTTCCCGGATATCTCCAAGAAGAGTTCGCAATCCCTTATTTGAAGGTCCTCGCGGTATTTTTCACCGCGATCAGCCTGTTCATCTGCTACCACGGCGTCCGCCTTTACCAAGACCGCAAGCCAGGTTGGGTATGGCTCTGCATCGGCGTCGTCCTCTTCGGCCTCGGCGCCCTCTCGTGGGTTAAGAGCATCGAGCGAGAAGTCGAGCGCAGCCGCAAGGGTCGTTAAGCTTAAGCAAAAATAGCCGGCCGCTAAACGAGCGGCCGGCTATTTTTTTGCTTGCGGTGGTTATTTACCGTGCAATGGCAGGTTGCCGATGCCTTGCTGAGCCATCAACGCCTCGATCTCTTCCGGCTTCCGTGGGGCCGCCTGGGAGAGCACATCGGGGTCCCCGGTGGTGACAAGGATGTCGTCCTCAATCCGGACTCCGATATTCCAATACTTGCGATCGCAAGGGCTGCCCTCTTTGATGTAGATACCGGGCTCCACCGTCAAGACGGTGTTGGGACGCAGAATCGCACTACCCCGGGGCGTGTAGTCGTGGACGTCCAGCCCCACGTAGTGGCTGGTGCCGTGCATGAAGTACATGCCCAGTTCACTGCGGCTCTTGATGATTCCGAGGCGCAACAGACCGTCTCCAAGCACCTGCGCCGCCGCCTGGTGAACCTGCAAGAAGCTGTGCCCGGTTCGGCACTCCTTGATCCCGGCCGCCTGAGCCGCGAGGACGATCTCATAGATTTCGCGCTGCGCGGGGGAATACTTTCCGCTGACCGGATAAGACCGGGTCACATCGGCCGCGTAGCCGTGGTATTCGCCGGCAACGTCCATGCACACGATGTCTCCCGCCTTCATTAGCCGGCGGTCGTCTTCGTAGTGAAGGATCGTCGAGTTCGGTCCCGAGCCTACGATCGAGTTGTATGCGACTGATTCGCAGCCGGAACGGGCGAAAACGTATTCGACCAAGGCTTGAATTTCGAATTCCCGCATCCCCGGTTTGGCGCTGCGCATCGCCTCGATATGGCCCAACGCGGAAGCGGACGCCGCCTTGCGCAAGAGCACCAGTTCTTCTGGCGACTTGACCACTCGCTGGGCCCCGACTTGCTCGCGAATATCGACGCTCCCGAACTTCATATTGGTGGTGTCCTGTTTGAGCTTGTCGATCCAACCGGTCATCGGCCCGCTCGGCGCGGGTGGGATGGACGGGCGGGCCCAAACGAGTTCGGGTTGCTTGGAGACTTGATCCACCACCTCGGCGAATCGGCTATTCGGAAGGGCCAACTGAACCCCGAGAAGGCTCATCGCGCCCGCGGGACCCATGCGGTAGCCCAGCCACGTCTCGGACTGCTTGTTGCTCTCATTGACAAACAGCACCTCGGTCACGCGCTTGCCGTCGATTTCCATTCCCCCGGGAGCGAGAAGTAGCGCCGAATCGGGCTCCTCGAATCCGGTCAAGTACAAGAAATCCGAATCCGCTCGGAAGCGAAAGTCGCAGTCGTTGTTCCGATTGCGCTCGGGGTTGGTAAAGAGGCAGACGATGCCGTTCGCCCCCAAGTCGTGCTTGATCTTCTCGCGGCGCTCCTTGAATAGGGAAGGAGGCAGCTTGTCGGTCTCAAACACCGGATAGCTGGGCGTCGTTTGGCCATAAACGGCGAGCGGCAAGAAAAAGGCGAGGAGGGCCAGGGCCCGGCGCATGATCACAAACCCAATATACGACGCCTCCTGTTTCTTAGGTGCCGCTCGCGGGAGGGCGCACCGGAAACGTCGCAAACCCAAAACCACCGACAACCTATTCCGGCCCCCGACGGGGGTAGCCCACGCCCCGACCGAACGGGAGGCGCCGTGGGACAGCCTATCGAACTCGCTGCCCGGCGCATTCCCCCAAGACATTTTTTGACCGCCTTCGCCGTAGCCCCGCGAAGGCAGAAGGCGCGTCAAAAAACAAAATTCCAAGGAGGGATCTGAGGTCGGCGGTGGGGGCACGTCCCACCGCCGACCTCAGATCCCTCAACTGCGCGAATACCGCCCAAGCGCCGGAGCAACCGCATATGCCAAAATCCACAAACTGCGGATCGAAGCCTACTGCGGATACGGATGCGGATCTTGCGCAGGCGCCTTCGGCAAAGAAGGCGCGTGATGCGTCTTCAGGTACTCCGCGTTCTTCTTGGCCAAGTATGGAGTCCACAGCCTGGCAATGCCGTAGGTGCCGAAGCCCATCAACGCCCCGAACACGAGGCAGCCGATTCCCAGCTGCGGCAGGAGCTTCTTTCCGGGAATGCCCGGATCTGTCTCAACGCGCGCCACTCCCCTATTTTGTCACGTTGCCGTTAGTGAGGACCGGTAACGGGCGGGCAGACGGCGGTTGCCATCGAATCGACCGGCTGCCATGGCGTCTCGGGATCGCCTGGCAGGGCAGGATGCGCGGTGCGGACCTCGCCCTCCCATTCCAATTTATCCACGTCCAGACGCTGCAACCGGTACATAACCACGCAGCAATTGCTGAGCCGGTGGTCGGCACTCAGGGTGCCCGGGGCCCAAAGCCGTTCGATGATGGTTTGGAACGCGCGGATCGTGCCCCCGTGTGTGACGGCAACGATCCGCCCCTGGTGCGTCTTGTGAAGGACGGACTGCAAAAACTGGGTGACCCGCGGAACAAGGTCGAGGACGCTCTCCGAGCCCGGATACGGCGTCTTCCAAGTCAATTCGGCGGAAAGCGCGAGGTCTTTCAAATACTGGTCGATCGAGTACTCGGGATAGCCAGGCGTGAGATAGTCGCCCCATTCACGCTCGCGAATCCGGTCGTCGATCACCCAATCTACGTCCAAGCCAAGGTCGTTTGCGGTCTCCTGAGTTCGGACGAAGGGCGAAACGTATGCGGCGTCGAAGTGGCTACCGAGGTTCTCGTGGATCCACTGGCCCGCGGCCTGTGCCTGGTGGTGGCCGGCTTCGGTGAGAGGCCATGTGGCCTCATCCGTATCGTTCAGCATTTGGTCCTTCAGCAGCGACGGATCGCCGTGGCGCGCCATGTCGGTGGCGTGGTTTCGGATCGATTCACCGTGGCGAACGAGGATCAGTTCGACGAGTTCGGGATCCTTCACCCGGCGCTCCTCTTTTGTTCGATAAGGCGGGCGCGCTTCTTGCGCGATGGGCGGGAAGGTACTACGGGATGGGCGGGAACGACGTGTACCGATCCCTTCTTCTCTTCGCCGACTATTTCAGACACAACTCTTAGGACGCAAACGGAGTCCTCGGATGGGTCGGAGTAGGCGTAAAGACGGGCCTTTCGACCTTGGACGATTACCAACTGCTCCACCTCTTCGTCGGCAAAGAGATCTCCGATGGTCCCGCCAATGGCAATCTTCTGACGGTCGCCCCGCAGGCTGTCGGCAGTTCCCAAGAGCCGGGTCGATACGACGGTATCCGGGACCTCTTGCAGTACGTTCGTGAGCGGCTTCGCGCGCGGAAAGACGTGCGCGTTCCGCTTGAACATTGCCGGATTAAGCAGCTCGCCCGTGCCGAAGCGCTTCCGGAATTGGAAGCGCAGGTGCTGCTTCGGCAGTTCCACGGCCAGTTCGTCGAACACGAGCCTGGCCTGAGGTCCCGTCAAAGTGCGAATCATATCGCTTAAGTATGGCGTTCCCCGTGAAACGCCGGCGATTTGCGGGCGAACTTACAGGATGAACTCGTTAATCAGGTTCTCCAAGAACTCCTGACGACCCGATTCTCGCGCCGGCTCGCCGTGCCGAAGCACGTGATCCTCGCAGTCCTCGAGCGACTTGACCCCCGTGAAGAGCTTCTGCCCGAACTCCGTCTCCCAACCCGCGTAGCGTGCTTCGACATGCTTGGCCAGCCGCCCGTCCTCCAGCATCGCGTGCGCGATCTCAAGGCCTCGGGCGAAGGCGTCCATGCCGCCGATGTGGGCGTAGAACAGGTCGACCGTCTCATGAGACTGTCGGCGAACCTTGGCGTCGAAGTTCAGACCGCCCGTCGTGAACCCGCCCGCCTGAAGCAGCTCCAACATAATCTCTGATGTGAGGTAGATGTTCGTCGGGAACTGGTCCGTGTCCCAGCCGATCAACTCATCACCCGTGTTGGCGTCGATCGAGCCGAGAACACCCGCCTCGCGCGCCGCGCGTATCTCGTGCTGCATGGTGTGACCGGCGAGCGTCGCGTGGTTTGTCTCCAAGTTCAGCTTAAGGTGATCCATGAGATCGAACTCGCGCAGGAAGTTGAGGCAAGCCTCGGTATCCGAATCGTACTGGTGCTTGGTCGGCTCCATCGGCTTCGGTTCGATATAGAACTGGCCGGTAAAACCTATCTTTTTCTTGTAGTCGACGGCCATGTGGAGCAGCCGCGCGAACTGGGCACGCTCGTGCTGCATCTTCGTGTTCTTCAGCGTGTCATAGCCCTCGCGGCCGCCCCAGAACGTGTAGCCTTGGCCACCCAATTTGTGGGTCGCGTCGATCGCATGCATCACTTGCGCGGCCGCATAGGCGAAGACGTCCGGATTCGGGTTCGTCGCGGCTCCGGCTTGGTAGCGGGGATGCGTAAAGAGACAAGCGGTGCCCCAAAGCAGCTTGACACCCGTCTCGTTCTGCTTATTTTCGGCGTAATCGACGATCGCGTGGAGGTTATCGCAGCTCTCCTTGAACGTCGCGCCCTCGGGGGCGATGTCGCGGTCGTGGAAGCACCAGTAGTCGACGCCTAGCTTGGTAAAAAACTCGAACGCGGCGTCCATCGTGTCCCGCGCGCGCTGCAGCGGGTCTGCGGCTGCATCCCAGGCACGTACGGCGGTGCCGACACCGAACGGGTCCGCACCGAGACCCTTGAACGTATGCCAGTAGCTGACGGCAAAACGGAGATGCTCGCGCATCGTTTTCTCGCCAACCACTTTATCCGGGTCGTAATGTTTGAACGCGAGGGGATTCTTCGACCCTCGACCTTCGAATTTCACCTTCTGCGCGACTTCTGGGAAGTAGGCCATGCCGAGAAGGTTAGCACCGAAACATCGTTAAATTCCAAACGATTAAGGGATCTTCCAAGTGGATCTTCACTGGGCGAATTGCCGGGAAGAACCCTTTTTTATTGGCATATCGACGATCTCGTGAAATTACCAAAGCAAAAGCACATGTTTTGTGCGAAACTGAACTGTTGCGGTCTGGCGCGCAATGTCTCAAGGGTCATTAACGGCGTTAGTAAATCGGAAATAATTACCAGGTTAGTCACTCTTTTTGGGGGCCTTCTTTTGTAGATATATTGGCTAATGATACGTGAGTTTTAGGTTCAAATGGGACCCCTCCCGCTGCCCACGGTTGGCTAAATGGAAGGATTCCATGAGGGCAGTTATTGTGCCGAATGAAGCAATAGTTGCTATAATTGCCTACAGGGCTTAAACCTGTAAACTGCCCTCTGGCTTGAAGGGGCTCAGATACCATTGCCCTTGCCATGCGCATCAATCCTTTGGTCGTGCCGCTGATTGCGGTGCTCGCTCTGCCATTCGCTCTCGGTCTCGCGGATGTGACGAACTCCGCACCTCCTTCATCCCAACCCGCCGTCAGCACATCCGGACAAACTCTTCCGATTTGCCTGAGCTGCGGCGCGGACATCCAAATAGTCAAAACTCAGGCGCTCAGCGACTTGAATTGCGGTTACTTTAGTCACGGCGCGGACCCTTACATCGTTGAGTCCGGCTATTGCCAGCGGTACCGCTGTTCCAACGGCTACTACTACACATGGAGCGGTTGGCAGGTCACCGATACTTGCACCACCACCGCCTCTACCGCGACCGGTTGCCCTGCGGACACCTGTTCCAATCCTCAGTAAGCCGTCATGAGCCAAATTTCCCTCCCCCAATCCGAGTTGCCCAAGGTTGGCGCCCCTCGAACTGGGGCGAAGACCCTCCTGGAGTCGCTCGGCGCAATTGTCGCGGTGATCGTTCTCATGGCCTTTTCGATGCCGCTGATGGCATCGATGCGACAGAAGAGCGCGCTTCATGGCGAGCTCGCTCAGTTTCGCCAACTGGCCGTTGCGCAGAGCCTGTACACGGCTAGCACCGACGGCGGAATCCCGATGTCCGCGGTCACGCTGATCCAGGGCGGTTATATCGATGCAAAGACGGTCAGTTCCCCCGCCGATCCGAGCGCAGACGGGATCGCTAACGAGTTGGATCGCGGCTACGGCGAGACTTCTCTAATGTATCGGAAGCTCATCGTGCCGTACCGAAGCTCGTACCTTGGCCTCCGTGAATTCCACTATCCGCGGGAGTATTTGGACAAGTATTTGAAGCACGAGCCCAATGGTGGGTGGCTCGTAAGCCTCAGCCCGACGGTCTTGCATGATCGCTCGCGCTACGAATCCTGGTGGTCAGGCACCTACCGCCGGCTCTTGCTCGATGGCTCCGTGCGGACCGAGCAGCACCAACCGGTTTCCATCGAAAGCGTCACGGGTCACGAAATGGCCCAACACCCCCTGTTCCTTTTTGTCGACGGATCTCAGCAATGGAAAAGAAAACTTATCTCTGGCTCTCACTAGTCCTCGGCGTTCCCGTACTCCGCGTGGTCGGAGTCGTCGGGACTACGATGATCGCGTCTCCGATCAAGATCACGGCCTCCGCGATCGCAAGTCATGCCGCTTTGGCCGTGATTATCGGTACCGCGTGCGCCCTGACCGCGCAGTTGATGAATCTGAGCGGAAAACGCTTGCTCTGGGTTCTGCCCTTGCTGACCGTGGGTTACTCGCTGCTGCTGTTGCTGGCTTCTTACTCAAAGGCGACATGGCACATGCCGGCGGACTATCTGTCGACGCTGATGATCATGGACATCATGTCCTGGGTCGTCGCTGTCTTCGGCGCTTCGTTCGTGGGTTACATCGCCATGAAGCCGCGCGTGTCGTCTCGCCAAGTCTCTGGCGTCATTGGGTAGCCGCTTTTGAAAGCTTCCGTGCATACCCCAACGCTATTTTTGCCCGACTAAGCGCAGCGCAGGCGGACAAAAATTGCAATCTAAAGTCTTCCGCCGCTTTGAGCGAAGCTTCAAACGGCGGAAGCGTATCGCAAATGTAAAGGGCGACTACCACTTATAGGGGTCGTCACCGCGTGTCCACAGATACGTGATGAGCTGCGCGAGGTGGTACTGCTCGTGAAGCGCGATGCTTGTCAATGCATCGTAAACCGGCACCTTCGGCAGGCCAAACGACGCAAACCAAGGATTCCGGGCGGCGACCGCTTCCGCCAACTGCTCCTCGGACAACGAATCGATGAATGCCAACGTCGATTCTCTGACGTCGTGAAGCATCTTTACTAGCGAAGATAGCGTTCCGTCGTAAGGAAGCGTCGCCTCCGCCTCGGCGTGGGTGAGCGTCTTCCCGTCTCGAAGCAAGGCAACGGACATCACCTCGTTCATCCCAATCTCAAGGAGTTGGTCGTCGACCGGTCGAACCCCTTGAGCGGGCGCCCACTTGAGCAGATCGTCGCTGAGGCGCCCAAGCACCTCGTCTAAGTCACGGCGGACAAATGCGAGCCGAGCCCGAATGAGCTCCTTTAGTGAGGGACTAGACATGGCAATTGCCGTCCAGTTTGGCAGGAGCGGCCGCCTTTCATTCGGCGGCCATTCGGAGATTTACTCTCCCCAGATCAAATCGGGTCGAACGACGATGGTCTCGTCGCGATCCGGACCGATGCTGACGATGGCGATGGGGACTCCCGTCGCCTTCTCCACGTACTTGAGATAGCGCTGAGCCGCTTCCGGAAGGTCGGAGATGGATCGCGCCGTTCGGAGGTTGCCGCTCCAGCCTTCCAACTCTTCCAAGATTGGCTCGACCTTCGCGAAGTCCCAGATGTTCTGAGGGATGTGATCGATCTCGCCGCCCTCGAAGCGGTACCCGGTGCAAACCTTGACCTTCTCCAGGCCGCTGAGCACGTCCAGACGCGTAAGCACCCAGCCGCTCAGCGAGTTTAACCGCGCGGATTGCCTCAGCAGTACGAGGTCGAGCCAACCGCAGCGCCGGCCGCGACCGGTGACCGTGCCGTACTCTTGGCCCGCATCCCGGATGAATTCGCCGATCTCGTCATCGAGCTCCGTCGGGAACGGCCCCGACCCCACGCGGGTCGTATAGGCCTTCGCGACGCCCAGGATCGAGTTCAAAGCCCGCGGACCGACGCCGGTGCCGAGGCACGCGCCGCCCGCGATCGGGTGCGAAGAGGTGACGTAAGGATAAGTCCCCGAGTCGAGATCGAGGAACGTGCCCTGCGCGCCCTCAAACAGAACGCGCTTGTTGGCCGCGACCGCTTCCTGGACGATGACCTCGGTATCGCACACGAACTCGCGTAGACGGTCGGCATAAGCCGAGTACTCGGCGTACAGCGTGTCGAAGTCAAGTTGCGCCGATCCGTGCATCTCCAACAGGCGGTTCTTGTACGTAAGCACTTCCCGGAACCGCTTCTCGAAGATCTCGGGGATGACGTACTCGCCCATGCGAATGCCCATCCGGGCGACCTTGTCCTGGTAGGCCGGCCCGATCCCCCGCGAGGTGGTGCCGATCTTGTTCTCGCCGCGGGCCTCTTCTTCCAGCGCGTCCAGCATGCAGTGGTAGGGGAAGACGACGTGGGCCGCGCTCGAGATTTTGAGCGTGCCGAGGTCGGACTTCTGGGCCCGGGTGCGGTCCAACTCTTGCAGCAGACCGTTCGGGTCGACGACCATTCCGCTGCCGATAATGGCGACGGTATCGGGGTGAAGGATCCCGGCCGGGATCAGTTGGAATTTGAAGGTTTTTCCACCGGTTATGACCGTGTGGCCGGCGTTGTTACCGCCGCTGTACCGGACCACCACTTCGGCTTGACCGCCGAGGACGTCCACCAGTTTTCCCTTCGCTTCATCGCCCCATTGGGCTCCAACGACAACGAGAGTTCGCATGATCGATTCTCCTTATCGGGGACTCAGACGCACAAAAAGGCCGGCGTCCCCGCATTTCGTCGAGGATCCGCCGGCCTTTTACTTCAGCCGTTGAGCCTTATCTCAACCAAGGGCATTATACGAGATATCCGTCGTGACGCAAACGGTCTTCGATCAGCTCGGCGGAAATGAGGACCATGGGGAGTCCGTTACCCGGCACGGTACTCGCGCCTACGTAGTAAAGGTCGGGGTTCGTGCGGCTTCGGTTTTGGGGGCGAAAGAAGGCGCTCTGGGCGAAGTGGTGGCTTAGTCCGAACGCAGCGCCCCGATCAAGGTTGATTTCGTTGCGCCAATCAAGTGGGGAGTAGACCTTCTTGGCTACAACCTTGGACGAATCGAACCCTACCGTTTGCTCGAGGCGCTTGAAGACGATCGCCTCGAGCTTTTGGGCATCCTCGTCCGTCCAAGCGTGGTCGAGGTTGGGACAGGGGATCAATATATATAGGTTCTCGTGCCCAACCTTGGCTTGCGGGACGTCGGAGCGGCATGAGACGCAGGCGTAGAAGGCGGGGTCGGTGGGGACTCGGTTGTGGGTGAAGATGTCTGCGAGATTCCCCTCGAAGTCGGCCCCGAAGAAGACGTTGTGGTGTAACAACTCCGGTAGCTGTCCCGCGTAATCCATGTAGATCATCAGCGAGGAACACGAGTAGCGCCGTTTCTCGGCGCCCTGGGGGACTTGGTGAAGTAGCTCGCGTTCGGCATAGGGCAGGTCGGCGTTGCAAATTACGGCGTCGGCACTAAGAACCTCCCCTGACGCTAAATGGACCTGTTTGCCCTCGATCCGCGCGACGGGCGTGTTCAGCCTTATCTCTGCCCCTCTCGTCTCCGCCAATCGCGCGACGGCCCGGCAGACCTCGACGATCCCACCCTTCGAATACCAAATCCCCTCGCCGTACTCCATATAGGTCAACGTCGCGTAAACCCACGGCGCTTCGTACGGAGACAGGCCGAGGTACATCGACTGGAAGGAAAAGAGCATCCTCAGCCGCGGATCTTGTACATAGCGGGCAATTCCTTTCGCCAAGTTCCCTAGCATGCCGTGCTTCCTAACCAGCCCAAGTGCCCGCAGGCTGAAAAAATCCAAAGGACCGTAGAAGTTGCGGCGCACGAAGTTCGGGATCGACGCTTCGTACAGTGCCGCCAGGTCCCCGAGCATCTGCGGATAGGCGAGCGCATCCTTCCTCCCCGACATCTTCTCGATCTGCTCGACCATCCGCGCCACGTTCGGCGTGCCCTCAATCCGCTCGCCGCCCGCGTAAAACACGCGGTAGCTGGGGTCGCACAGCGAAAGTTCCAGGTGATCTTCGATCCGCTCGCCGACATCCCGGAAGAGCTGGCGGAACGGGTCCAGCATCATTAGCAGCGTCGGCCCCCCGTCGAAGCGGCACTCGCCGACCTCCACCGCCCGGTTTCGCCCGCCGACCTGCTCCGTCTTCTCCAAAACCATCACCCGATGCCCGAGGTGAGCGAGGCGAAGCGCAGTCGCAAGGCCCCCAAGTCCAGCGCCGACCACGATAAAAGACTTAGGCATGCAACTAGGGGTCTACGACAAAAGGCCGAGACCGATTGTCATCGCGACGTGTCCAGCCAAAACGATGGGCGGGTCCCATGATATGTTCGCGGCCCTCGCGCCGGCCTTGTAGAGCCACCAAGCCGCCACGAACGACGCCGCAAACCATCCTGCGAAGTTCGTCAAAGGCGCCGCGCCCGGCAGCGGGCCCTTGTCCAGCCACTCCCAGTAGCCCAGCCGATACACCATCACCGGCTCCATCACGAGGTCGACCGTGGCCGCGGCCAGCGCCGCCCAAGCCGCGTAGACCCAAGGAGGCCTTTCTCCCCGGCCGAACCGCGTGACCGAAGCTGCCGCCGCGCCGACGATCAGAAACCAAGCCAAAGGCACGAGAAGGGGAAACCAACCTACTCCCGGAAGGTGCACTACCGGGGCCCAGCGCTGAGAGTAGGCGTACCGGCCAAACGGAAACCCGGTAATCACTCCCACGACTTCGACGGCAACCCCCAGCAAGAGCACTTGCCAAAATCCGCGCCAGATGCCCGCGCCCGCCGCCTTCAGCATTGCTTCTAAAATCGCGGCCGCACCAAGGGCAAGGGTAAGAAAGGCGGAGAAAGGAGCGATGAAGACCGGATTTAGCTTCAGCGCGTGCGTAGCGCCGTAGCCCGCGAGGGAGAAGCAAACCATTCCGAGGTATGCCCACGTCCATCTAGAAAGCAGAACCCTCATTTCGGCCAAAAGGAGCTCAAAGAGTCCCCCAAGGACCTGGACGTCACGCTTTTCGGAAACGATTCTGCCTTTACGCCCCTCTCCCCCTCCAGTTGAACTACCAAACATGGATATAATGGTCGTTGCTGCGGAGAGATGGCTGAGTGGACGAAAGCGCCCGCCTGCTAAGTGGGTAGGGGCCGAAAGGCTCCTCTCGGGTTCGAATCCCGATCTCTCCGCCAAATTTGGGACCCTCGACGAATTGGGGTCCGCCGAGTTCACCGTCCGATGAAACGGCTCCTTCTGACCTCAACCCTGCTCCTCTCGGCCACGCTCGGCTTTTCGCAGAGCTTGAACGAGTACATGAGGCTGCGCCATCAGTACAAGATCGACCACGCGATCGACGTTTTCACCCTTGATAAGGTCGAAGGCACCCGCATCCTGGAACTGAAGGGCACGATCAACGGTTCGTTCCGCGAAGGGACTCATGTCTCCCTGCTGATCAACCGCCCCGAGGGTCAGGCCGTACAAGTCGAGTCCGACTTCACGCCGCCGGAGTGGATGATGATTGGCGACACTCCCGCCCGGATGCTGATCAAGGCGGTTCGCGCCGACGAATCCAGCCCGATCAAGGTTTTCCTCCTCGGCGCGGCCAAGGAAGAAGAGATCTCGAAGTTCGACGTGACGCTTCCGACCACGAAGTCGAAGCCTGCTCCTGCGAAAGCTCCGGCGACGCCTTCTCGGGGCGATCGCTCGGGACTTTTCGGCCCGATTGGCTCACTCGGCCGCCACTCGGCGAAGCCCCGCAATACTTGGCGGCTACCCGCGAGTAAGGTCACCCCGATTTACGCCTCGTTCATCAAGCGGATCAACCCGCGGCTCCACGATGAGGAGGCGATCCAGATGGCGCAAGGCGTCGTTGGTTTCTGCATCCAATACAAGGTCGATCCCCGCCTCGTGATGGCCGTCGTGACCGTCGAAAGCGGCTTCGATCCCAACTCGGTCAGCCACTCCGGCGCGGTCGGTCTCGGGCAGCTTATGCCTTCTACCGCTCGCTGGATGGGCGTTTCGAACTCCTACGACATCGTAGACAACATCTACGGAATGGTCCGGTTGCTCGCGACGCATATGTCTAACTACTCGCAGCAGACCAGCGACTACCAACGAATGATCGAGCTCACCCTCGCCGCGTACAACGCCGGCGACGGCGCGGTGCGGCGCCACGGCGGAGTCCCCCCTTATCGGGAGACCCAGAATTACATCCGCCACGTCTGGGCGTACTACATGCGCTATTGCGGCCAGGGTTAAAACCCCCCGGCCCTCGGCAGAGGTAGACCGGGCCATGGCTCCGTGTCAAGACGCGGGAGGGCGTCTTGGAGACGGCGTCATCTCCTGTTTTAGGAAACCGCAGATGTAGTCCAAGTCCTGTCCCGGCGGCCAGGGCGCGGGCTACACGCTACGCGTATCGTCTCCATCCGGACTGGATAGTTACAACATCTGCCCCACCCGCTCCAACGGAAACGCTGGCTTCGACAAGGGGCGAACCGCCATCGAAAGCAACAACAACTCATTGTCGTCCGCCGCGATCCGGTTTGAGGACAGATGTCCGCAGCCCCGGCAACGGTGGACGAGCGCCCATTCCTGGTTCTTGCGGACCCATACCGCGATCGGCTCCATGACGCACTCGCAAAACGCGGCGCGGTCGCCCGGGGTGTTGTCGAGATGCAGGGAGTGCAAGCACTGCGGGCAGTGGTTGCGATGTTCGGACCCCGCGCCCGCGTAAGGAACCAGGAATCCGCAATGACGGCAGGCGAAGCCGGCGGAAGTGTCGGGAGGTTCATCGTCTTCATCACCTCGCTCGGATTCGAACGAGGAGACAAGCCGACGGTAACTCCCGTACCGGGCGCGCGAAACGACACCCGTCGCCAATGCTGCGCGCACCGCACATCCTGGCTCGTCGATGTGAACACAGTTCCCAAACTTACAACCTCCCGCCGCAGCGAACTCCTCGAAGCACTCCGCGACCTCCGCCGCCGAGCGGAATTCCACCGCGAACTCGCGGATTCCGGGGGTATCTACGATCCGCAAACCGTCCATCTCGATCAGTTCCGATCGGGTGGTGGTGTGTCGGCCCTTTCCGGTCTCGCTCACGCTTCCCGCGACCGCGTTCGAAGCCGGTGCGACCGCCGCCAAAAGCGAAGACTTACCCACGCCGCTATGCCCCACGAACACCGCCGTGCGACCGACGAGCGCCGCCCGAATCTCATCGATGCCGTTGCCATCGGAGGTCGAAGCGGAGTAGACGGGCACGCCCATCTCCCGATAGGGGTCTAGCAAAGCCAGATCCGCCGCGAGATCAAGCGCGTCCTCGTGCAGGTCGACCTTGTTCACCACGATCATCGCCGCGGCCCCTCCTCGATGAATCGCCGCCAAATACCGGTCGATCAACCGCGGATGAAGGGGAGGCGCGACCACCGAGACGACCACCACCACGACGTCCACGTTGGCCACGATCGCCCGTTCCCGAGTCTTGATGTGGGGGTCAAGGCGCGTCAGCACGGTCCGTCGAGGCAAGACCTCGCAGATCCACCACCGGTCGATCCGGTACTCGATCCGGGCCCGGTCGCCAGGCGCGAGGGCACTCTGCTGAACCTCGGCCAATTCCCGGGGGAGTTCGCACGCGAGATCCTCGCCCTCATGCCGCACCCAGGCGCGTCCCTTGGCCACGGACAGAACATCCCCGACCTTTCCGGATGCCCGACTCGCGCCCTGCTCCAACAGGTGAAGGCTCCATTGGTTTACGCACCAACGGGCGCGCGGATTTTTCGGGTCTCCCTGAGTCTTGGTCCGCATCTCGGCGGCCCTACGATTCAATTCCTTTCGATCTTTGCCCGAAAGCGGGCTAATGAGTTTACGAAGTTCCTCTTGTTGTTTTGAATTCAATTTTGTTCTCTCTGCACGGCCACGAGGGCCGGTTGCCTGCAGGCAAGCAGGCGTAGAGGCATGCGCAAAAACGCACGACGAAAAGGCGAGAGGAGCCGCCCTTTAGGCCTGGAGAACCGGAGAAGTCAAGCGCGAAGCGACTTAAGCCCGGACGCAGGAGGCGGCAGAAAGAACAACGGTTACGCGGTTTGTCATAGAAACGGGCCTCCTGGGAGAATTTGCCTTCCGGCGAGAAAGATCATAGCACAGTTTTCGTGAAGGCGCAAAAAGGGGACCTAGAGGCCCATCGGAGAGGCGAGTATCCTCTGCGCTTCCGATGACAGCTTTGCCATTGATTATTGCGGCGGCCGTCTTTGCCAGTGGCCACACTCAGATCGACGAGAAGCAGGGCATCACCTACCGGGGCGGTACCGTGCAGCTTTTAGAGCGCGCCAACATGGTGGGCGCTTCCGTTAACGGCGTCGCGGTGACCCTGAAAGCGCCGCCGCTGCAGATTGCCGGCCGCACTTTCGTCCCGCTGACCGAGACACTCTCCTTCTTCGGGCTTGCGCTTGGCTACTCCGCTACCGGCCGCTCGGTAGGCAAGTTAGAGTTCTCGTCCGCAATGGATACGATCACCCTCAATGGGTCGCCGATGCCCCTCGAGAGCAACCTCATCAAGCGGGGAGACATCACCTACATCAGCGCCAAACTGCTCGCGGATGGCATCGACGCCCGCCTGAGAGCTGGCGAGCACGGCGAGTTCTATCTCACGATGGTCCGTGCCGCCGCGGATGATCCGCTCCTCCCGCAGCCCCGGTTCACGACCGACAAGGATGTGTACGACATCGGCGAGCCGGTGAAAATCGAAGAGTTCTCCTTCGACCCCCTCGGCGAAAACATCGGCCTTCACTGGACGAACCGCCAGGCTGCCTACTTCAAGCCCGGCCCCGTCACGATCGATCTGGAAGCCACGAACGCGGCGCGAAAGGGGAACAAGATGTCGCGCGCCATCACGATTCGTGACCACGTGATGAATACCCCGCTCGATTTCTCCCTGAAGTACGGCGAGGTCGGCGACCTGATCGAAGACAGCAGCCTCGACCGTCCTACCTTGCCCCGAACCGAGGCCGGCAACGCGGGCGCCCGGCTCTTCTTCTCCGACTCTCCGGAAGTGGTGGACCGGATGGGTCTGCTCTACAAAGAGACTTTCCAAGGCCGCTGTCGCCTCGTCGGTTATCACATCAACGGAGCATCTACTCCCTCGCGCCTTTGCCTCGTGGTGAAAAACGTCGATACCGTAGCCTCAACCGTACGGGTGGAAAGGATGGGCGACACCGCGCCCGAGCGCATCGAAGGCGTCCTCGGCCAAGTGACGCTGATGGGGTTCCTTACCGACCACGACGGCGCCAAATTCCAGCTTGAGCCGGGCGAATCCAGCCTCGTCTATGCCTCGCCGACGCTGGCCGAGCATGCGGGAGCGAGTCTGATGGCGGACATTGGCAGCGATCACCGCACGGAAATCTCCCTCGCGATGACCGCCGGCGAGATGACTCTATCCGCCGAGGCCATCACCGCGCTTTCGGTGCTTGACCGGGACACCAACCACGCCCGGGGCACGTTCCCGACCGCAACGCGCAGCTTCTCGCTCGACCTTGGCAGCGGGCTGCCCGCGAAGGCGATCATCGGCGACCCGATTGAGGATCCGGCGGAGGTCGGCGAGGATCCGATCACCCATGCGAAGGTGACCCTCGACGGCAACTATGGGGTTACCTACGCGATCACTTTGCACAACGCGAGAGGGGTCGTCGCCGCGATCGCGCCGAGGGGCGGAGTCTACAAAGGAGCCGTCGTCGTGGAAGACCCGGCGACCGGAGAGCGCAAAATTGTTCGCCTTCCCCGCTACGGAGTGCTGGCCAACCCCGACCAGCCGATGATTTTTCTACGGTCCAAGACGAGCGTGCTCAAACTCGAATTCATCCCCGCCAGCGGCTCCGGGCTTCCGGTGCACCTCGTGTTCTATAGGCCGAGCGGACCGATTTAACCGTAAAGGTTGGGACAGGGGGCCTAGCGATTTAACAGATTTCCTGTAGAGGGCGTTTTTGTAAGGTTTTCGTCAGATTCATGACCGATAATCCGCCTGATGGGGAAGGAAGTCGAGGTGCGACCAGAAGACGGCCTTTCGCTACGTTATTTTGCCGAGGATGAGAAAGGCTCCATCCTGCAAGCCGTTCTCGCCGCCAGCGAAGACGGGGTCCTCCTTACCGACCTCGAAGGCCAGATCCTCGCCTGCAACCGCCGATTCGGCGAAATTTTCGGCGTCTCCCCTCAAGAGCTGGCGCTCACGAACGATCAAGGTCCCCGCCCCCGCGCCCGCAACGTGATCGGGGAAGGCGGCGAGTGGTTGGCCGCATTAGAAAAAGCGTACGCCGATCCGACCTACGTCCTGTCCGACGAAGTTGGGCGAAGCGCGCCACGAGCGATTCTGCGCCGCCATAGCGCCCCGATTCGGGATGCCCACGGAGCGGTCTTCGGTCGTCTTTGGACGTTCCGCGACATCACGTCGGAACGGCAGATGGAGACGATGAACCGCATCTTGGAGCAGGTCAGCGTCATCCAGGATCCCGATCCGAACGTGGTCTGCAACCGCGTGCTGGAGTTGATCTCCGAGTTTTACGACCACACGACGGCGATTCTTTCCATCCGCGTCGAGGGAACGCTTGAGTTCAAGGGAATTGTCGGCCCTAAATCCGGGCTGACCCGCGCGGCCGGCAACGAAGTCACCGATTCCTTCTGTCAATTTGCGATGCGCTCGGTGAGGCCCCTGCTGATCCAAAACGTAAAGCGCGAACCCCAGTATCAAAAGTATTTGCCCGCGAGGGTCGGGTTCACCCGCTACCTCGGCGTCCCCGTCATGGCGGAGACCAGTGAGCCGATCGGCACCCTTTGCATCCTCGACAGCAAGTCCGGGGACCCGCTGGACAAGCACGACATGCGGTTCTTGACGATGATGGCGATGCGCATCGCCGTCGAACTCGCCCGGGAGCGCCATATTCGGGAGCGGCTGGCGGAGAAAGACATTCAGCTTCACCGGCAGCGGCACGACCTCGCCACCACCCACTCGGTCTTGGAGTCGATGAACGCCGCGTTCGCCTTCCTTAACGGCAGTCCCACGACGACCGACTTGCTAAGGCAGCAGACCACCCTGCTTACCGGCCTCATGGACTACGAAGGGGCCGCGATCCTGGTGCGACGAAAGGGAGAATCGAAGTACCAAGGATTCCTGGCCCCCGTAGGCTCGAAGAAGGTCGTTCCCGCCTCGATGGAACTCGGCGACCTGCCTACTTCCGACGGCATCTTTGTAAACAGCGAGACGAAGCTCGCCCAAAAGATGCATGCGCCGGTCATCTTCGTAAAGATGCGGGCCGGTGAACAAACCGGCGACATCCTGTTGGTCCTCGGGCGGAAGGACCAACCGAACCTCGACGAGCGCCACCGCGTTCACGTGGATGCGATCGCCGACCAGGTCTCCCTGCTGCTCTCCATCCAAGTTTTGCAGACGGATTTGCGGGAAACCAGCGAAGAACTGTCCCAAGCGCACGGCGAGATCCTTCAGAACGAGAAGCTTTCCGTCGTCGGTACGTTGGCAGCGAGCACGGCCCACGATATTCGTAACATCACCGCCTCGTTGACCCTGTTGGCGTCGCCGGGGATGGGGAGTCCAGACCAAGCCCTGGTCGCCGTCCGCGAGCAACTGGCGCGGTTCGACGTGCTCGCCCATCGCCTTCTCTCTTACGCGAAGCCGCGAATGGTCGCGCGGCAGCCGATGAAGATTCGAAAGGTTTTGGACACGGTTCTAGAGTTGACCGCCGCTCAGTTGCGCATCGCCCGGGTCTCCGTGGAACGAAAAATCGGTTCGAGCCTTCCGGACTACTACGGCGACCACCACCAGATCGAACAGGTGCTAGTGAACCTGATCTTGAACAGCGCCCAGGCGATGGACGCCACGGGCGGAGTGCTGAAAATCGAAGTCGCCCTGAAGGGAGACGCGCTCCGGCTCAAGATCATCGATAGCGGTCCCGGCATCCCCCGGGAGACCCTTCCGAAACTATTTGAACCGTTTGCCACCACGCGGGCAAACGGCTTTGGCCTCGGCCTCTATAGCTGCAAACGGATCGTCGAAGAGCACGGCGGTACGATCAGCGCCTTCCGTAACCCGATTAGGGGGAGCACCTTTACCATCCTATTGCCCATTGGAGACCAACCATCAACGCCCGTTTATTAGTCGTAGACGACGATCGTTTCCTGCTTGAAAATGTTGCCCGCCTTCTCGGTGGCCAAGGCTACGAGATCGAAACCGCAACCACCGGCGCCGATGCGCTCCGGTGCGTTGGCGAGCACGTACCCGATCTCGTCGTGCTCGATATTTCGCTTCCGGATTTCGACGGCATCACCCTCTGCCGCCGTCTTCGGTCGACGCACCACTTCCCGATCATCATGCTGACGGCAAGGTCCGACTCCATGGAAAAGGTCATCGGCCTGGAAGTCGGCGCCGATGACTACCTTACGAAGCCATTCGAGCCCGCCGAACTGATCGCCCGCGTGCGCGCCCATCTTCGCCGCGCCCAGGAGTACACGACACCCTTAAACGCCGTGGAATCCAGCAAGACGGTGCTCAAGGGTTTGGTTATCGACCATGAAGCGCGCGACGCTTTTGTGGAAGGTCAACCAGCCAAACTTACAAAGAGGGAGTTTGAACTGCTCGCCCACCTAGCCGCCAACGTCGGCCGCGTGGTAACGCGCGATTCCCTGTTCGAGCATAACTGGGGCTTCGATATCGAGTTCAGCAGCAACAGCTTGGACGTTCACATCTACCGCCTCCGCAAGAAGATCGAACCCGACATCGAGCACCCTCGGTATATCCATACCCTTCGCGGATATGGATATAAATTAGAACCGATCGACTAGCCAGTATTGGGGCTCGTCGCTGACCAATCAAATGTAGCCAGGCCCTGATGTTTGTGCAGGGGGCTGCGCGCGGTAGCGCTGAGACGACCTACCGGTTACCAACGAAAGTTCCGGTTTAACGGGGCTGTTCGGTTATCGACGATGACCTTCGCGGTATCCGCAGCCCCCGCACATACATCGGGGCCTGGCTACATTGGGTTGCTGGTTATCGGCGACGTGTTTTGTGGCATTCGTTACTTCCTAGCGACGAGCGGCGCAAACATCCGCCCCCGCCTACAGGGGTCGGTCAGCACGGCGGAAAGCCGGACGAACCGGTGTTGATTTGGCTTCACAAGGGTGGAAGTTCGCCTTGTTAAGATGTGGGTAATGACAACCCGTTCCGGGTTGGTATCCGGAACGGGTTGTCTGCTTTAACTCGGATTCACGGTCAGTATCTGTGTGAATACCGAGGTTCCGAGCTTGGCGGTAATCGTGACCTTGGTGACCGCCGTCACCTTCTTTGTCAGGGCGCTGAACGAGGCCGTTGTCCCGCCTGCCGCGACGAGAGCCGTCGAGGGGACGGCGTAGACCGACGGATTCGAACTCGTCAGGACGATCGCTCGCGCCGTTGGTCCGTTCGGACCCGTGAGGGTTAGCGATCCGACCACCGGGGTGGTGCTGCCTCCGACGATCGGGTTTGGCGAGAGCGTGAACGTCTTCAATATCGCCGCGGTGACGGCGACGTTGGAAGACTTGGAAAGCCCTAACAGGGCCGCCTTCACGGTTGCGTTGGTGTCGGCGCTCACGGCTTTTGTCGTGAGCGCCGTCGTCGCCGAGGTCGCTCCCGCCGGGACGACGAGGGTCGCCGGGATCGTTCCCGTCGTCACCGGGCTTACGCTCATCGCGAGCGTCGCGCCGCTGGGACCTGCGGGACCGGAAAGGGTGACGGTAACCGTAGGGTTCGCCAGTCCGCCCTGAACCGAGGTCGGACTGATCGCCACCGAAGACACGAGCGCTGCGGTGACCACGACATTCGAGGATTTGGAAACCCCCAGCAAGGCCGCCTTGATCGATGCCGCGGTATTGGCGTTGACCGGTTTCGTCGTGAACGTCGTCGTCCCCGAAGTCGCTCCCGCCGGGATAACCAGGGTCGCGGGAATCGTTCCCGTAGACGCCGGCCCGACCGTCATCGCGACCGAAGCGCCGGCAGGACCTGCGGGACCGCTGAGCGTAACGGTGACCGTCGGGTTCACGATTCCGCCCGCAGCCGAGATCGGGCTGATCGCTATCGTAGAGATAAGCGCCGGCTTAACGACCAAGGTGGTTTCCTTGAGCACACCGCCAGCGGTGGCCTTCACGACCGTTGCCGTGGATGCATTCACCGTGTTCGTCGCAATGGTAAAGGTCGCCTGGCTCGCATTCGCCGGAATCGTCAGGCTGGACGTGGAAAGCGTCGCGATGGTCGTGTTCGACAAGCTAAGCGTGACGGGCATGCCGGCGGGGGGAGCCCCGCCCGTAAGCGTGACCGTACCGGTGACCGTCTGGCCTCCGTTCGTGCTCGCCGGATTTACCGTAACCCCCACGTAAGTGGCCGGGGTCACGGTGAGGGGCGACGTCATCGTAACCCCTCCCGCCACCGCGGTAATCGTTACCGGGGAAGTAGCCGCCACCCCGAGTGTGTGAATCGTGAACTTGCCCGTCGTAGAGCCCTGCGGAATGGTTGCCACATTGGGCACCGTGGCCGCCGCCGTATTGCTCGAAGTAAGCGCGACGGCTGCCCCACCGACCCCGGCCGGTTCGGCGACCGTTACCGTGCCCGTGATCGTTCCGCTTCCGCCGATGATGGAAGAGGAGTCAAGACTGAAAGCCGTCAAATGGGGCGGGGTGAGGAACATCGGAAACGTGACGCCTGCTCCTCCCACCGGGGTGGCCCTAAGCGTAATCGTCTTGTTCGCGTGTACCGCGAGGGTATAGATCGGAAACACCGCGAGATAGTTGGGCGGATAGAGGGTCACCGCCGGCGGCATTTGCACGGAAAGGTCACTGGAGGCAAGGACAACTTCGACGGGGATCTGATACTGCGCTGGATTACTTAGTTGGAGATATCCCATTACGGTGGTAGAACTGCCTCCCTCTAGCGTGTTGGGACTTACCGCAAACAGACCAATTTTGGGCGTGAAGTACATCTCATAGATCAGCCAGTTGAAGTCGGGGACGCCTAAGCCGGTCTCGACGTCCCACCCTACCGTCGGTTGAGCGGTCGAACCGTCGGGCAGAGTTCCGGTGGAGTTTCCGGTCTTGATGTCCGAAATGGCGGGCGCGCCATTTAACGCATAGAGCATGTCGTTTAGCCGCCCCAGTCGCTTATGGCCGCTGCCGTCCGCCGAGAGAACTCCGCCTGCGATCAATTGCTCTTCGGCAAGCGCGAAACCACTGGTGGCAACCGGACAGCCCGCGCTTGTGCCGCCCGCCGTCGTGAGAAGAAGCGCGCCACCCCCTCCAAATGGGATTCCATAGTAGTAACCGGTGTCGGGACTCGCGTTGATTGCGATGTCGGGATAAAGACGATACGGCGCCTGGGATACCGGGAGAACTCCAGTGCCCACCTGATAGATTGGGCGAACGTTCCAACTATCCGTAGTGGGAACCCACCCGCCGCCGCTGCCAGACCACGCGGTTTCGCTTGATCGCACGTGCGAACTCAGGTTTAGTTGGGTGCCACCCACGACCAAAACCTCCGGATCGTAGAGCGGGTAGGGGAATCCTTGATTGTTGGTGCCGTGGTCGCCCGACGAAACGAGGCAGGTCGTGCCCTGTGCGTTGAGCGAAAGGTAAAGGTTATGGGCCGAGTCTCCGCCCGCCGCAGTCGCCGGCCAGTTGTAGCTCATCGTCAGGAGATCGCACTGGTTATCGTTCGCAACTTGGGTAAGGGTGCCGATGAGGTCTTGCTGACCATTGTCGTATTCGATGACGCTCGCCAGCGGTGCGATGCTACAAACCATGGCGAGATCGAGATCACCCTCGTGGCTGCCCCCGTTCTGGTTGACGCTGCTTCCGTTGCCGCCGTTGAGGGTTTTAGTCGTTACATTGGAGCCATAGCCACCGCTAGGCACGGGCAGAGGCGGCCACAGCCCGCCTAGGACAGCGCCTGAATAGCCCTCATAGAGACCCTTGAGGAAATCGACGTCGAATGCTTCGTAGTTGGCAATGCCGATGGTGCGGCCGAGGCCGTGATGGCCGTTGGTTGTATACGTGGCCGAAAGGTCGTAGTTAGAAATGAAATCCGGCGGGATAACCGGGTTGACCGATTGACCCTGGGCGTGGGTGAAGTCCTCCAGCCCCGAAATATTGCCGACCGACGACGCGATCTCCGCCGGCAACATCGGTGGAGTTGTGAAGGTAAACAGGTGGCCGCTTTTCGGCGCGTATCCCGTGGAAGAGATGAAATCCTGGAACGAGGTGTTGAAGGCCTTCGATGCTTGGCCGACGGTCGCATCGGCGAGGATCGTCAAGCGGTTCTTACCCACCAGATTGACCTTCATTCCATTCGCCGTGAGGTAGTCCGCCACCTTCTGAACGGCGCTTGCGGGGAGGCCAAACCGCGCGCCAACGTCCTCGGGTCCGATGAAGTGCCGATAGTTGGGACTCTTCGGATTGGAAACGGAGTCGACGAACCTCTGCATGCCCACCGGGTCGCCGTAGGGCAGGCTGACGGCGAGGTGCAGCACGGTGGAAGGAGCGGTTGCCCCCCGAGGGAAAGCTTTGAGCACCTCCCCGGGTACGCGTTGGTTCAACTGCACGAAGCGGGTTTGGTCGTTCCCCGCAAAGGAGCCGGTGGCCAAAGCAAGCGAGACAAGGGGCAAAACCAGTTTTCTCATGAGTTTCCTCCGGAGCGCCGCGCAGCCGATCGGCACTAATCGAAGCCATGCTACGACGAAGGAATCGCGCGCCAAATTTGCTCGTCAAGTGTCACATAGGCACCTTCTGAGAGGTTTTCGGTCGCTGAGGGCCACTAAAAATCTCAACCTTAGTACCTGGGGGCGTCTGAAAAGTCGACCCGGGCCGAGCGACGCCTCCTATTCCTCGGTGCATTCCCCAACGCAATTTTTGCCCGCCGAAGCTTTAGCGAGGTGGGCAAAAATTGCAACCTAAACCCTCCGCCGCTTTGGGCGAAGCTCCAAACGGCGGAAGGGTGTCGCAAAACATTGGTGGGGGCTGTCTCAAAAGCAAATTCTTTCAAAGCAACCCGTAGTGGAGGCGGAGGTCATGAGCGCGCGAATGAACATCGCCCCCATTCGGGGTCGTCTTTGAAAATAGGTTCATTTTTTGTTCAGCAATCCCTCACTTCTCGGTCATTCCCGGCGACGAAAATATTACGGAGGGATTTGGCGTCCAAATAAATAACATTCCCGGATGGGCGGGGTGAAGGTAAGGAAATGGAAGATTACGAAAGCGAATTCAATGGAGAAGGAGCGTTCGTGGGGCGGTCGGCAGCAGACGAGGAGGGCGGGGCTTGGAACGCCCAGTTCTGGCCTGGTCCGAATACCGAGCGCAGTCGATTCGATCGGCCCCACACGACCCCCGTACGCGGCCGGCACCGGCACGTGTCCCACCGGGCTGCCCGGCCACGACCGCGGTGCAAGCGCCAGTGCGTGTGGAGCTACAGCCACGTCTCGTACTTCGACCACGAGTCGTTCAAGATGCTGATCGGCTGGGCCTTGCAATGGATGCACGGTATCGGCGTGGCCCCTGGCGGCGTGCCTCCCACGGTGAGCGAGGTGCCGATGCCTGCGCTGCCTAAGCCGCTGGAGCGATCAGGCTAGATTCCGAACAGCCGCATCAGTTCGGTTTTCCTTAGGGCGCCCACCGCGCCCACCTTTACCATTGCTGCGTTGGCAGTCGCGTCCGAAGACATTCCAAAAACTTTGGGCATTCCCCGCTCGACCAGGGCTCTGGTGAGTTGAGTGCCGCTCATCGTGCGGCCCATGAAGTTCTGATCGAGGAACGCGGCGTTCACTTCTCTAAGGTTGAGTTCGGTTTCACCGCGTTTTGCCGGGTTGTGGCCGCGAATGATATCGCCCTCGAAGGCCGTTACGCCCGTGAGAGCCGTGACCTCGTGCCCGGCCTCCCTCCAAAAATGCTCAAGGCTTAGGAGGACGGGCAGGAAGTCTTCGACGATCAGGACCCGGCGTGGCTCGCCGTCCAATCCCATCGTTTTAGTGAGTTCGGCCAGGGTCACAAACGCAGTCTACAATCGCCGGCTCACATCATCGGCTTTTCTTCGAACTTAGGAATCGGCATCGGGTCCACACCACGAAGCATCATTCCCTGACCGCGTGAGCGGTGGGTGTCGATGGTCATCGGGTCGGTCGGGTCGCGCATCTGGATAAGCATCGTGGTGCGCGCCTCGTTCGAAACGTTGATGCCGGAACCGTGGATCGTGAGATAGGAGAAGAAGATCGCGTCGCCGGCCTTTGCGGGAATGGGGACGGCGTCCTCGATCGGATACTTCGAGAATGGCAGGTGCCAAGATCCATCGCCGTCATGCTCCAGCATTCCGAGCTTGTGCGAGCCCGGTACGACGCGGAGGCAGCCCTTCTCAAGCGGGGCGTCGTCGAAGTGGATAATCACCGCCATCATGGTGTGCCGGTCGTGGGGGAAGAACGGGGCGTCTTGGTGCATGGGGAACGGCGAGCCCTTCTCTGGCACCTTTATGAACATCTTTGCGTGGTGAAGTTGTACATTCTCGCTGCCGATCATCTCCGCCGCGTAGTCCGTCATTCGCGGATCGCACATCAGACGGGTTGCCAACGCGGAGTAGAACTGCGGGTTGTGGCAGTGCAGGATCTTCGTCTTGGCGGCCTCGGCGACCGCCGCGCGGGCCGAGCCCCAGGTCGCGTCGATGTTTTGATCGCGAGAGAGTCGGTCGGCGAGGTCGTGCATGTCTTGCCGCAGCGCCGCGGCTTCCGAGGCGGTGATCAGGTTGGGCACCAACGTATAGCCCTGCTCCCGATACTCCTCGATGTATTGCTTTTCCACCATGCCCATATCCTAGTCCGGGCGAGGCAAGAAAGGCTTAGATCAAGTTGCCGGGAGGTTGGACGATTCGGACAGAGCCTTCTCTTCGGCGATACGCCGCCGGGGCGACGCCGAATCGCTTGGTGAAGCAACGCGTGAAGTACGCGGCGTCGCCGAACCCGAGGCCATCTGCGATTTCCTTGATCGGAACATCGGATCGTTCGAGGAGCGCGATTGCACGATCCAGCCTTGCGATGAGCACGAACTGGGCGGGCGAGGTCTCCGCGAAGGCGTTGAAAAGTCTGGAGAAGTGCCTCGGCGACACGTGGACATGGTCGGCGATTTCGTCCACGGTCAGGGGCCGGTTGAGGTTATCTTCGATGTACCGGACGGCCTGCTTGATGATCTGTGCGTTCCGATCCGGCCTTTGGGGCGGGGTGAGGCTTGGCACGATGGTCTGGGCCATCGTCAGGATAAGGGCTTGGATGAGCCCGCGCACCTGCTCATTGATCCCCACCGGGGCGACAATTTTGAGGGCCTCCCAAATTGTTCGTAGCCTTTCCCCTTCGTCCGGCGCCGCGACGGCCTCGGCAAGGGCGAATCGGTGCATCAGCCGCTCGGATTTCGGCGTTCCTTCGTCTTCCGCCCATGCGAACGAAACCCAGAACAGCTCCATCAGCTCGGGTTGGGTGTTTCTGATCTGGTGGACGACTCCGGGGCGGGCAATGAAGAAGGTTCCGGGCGTCAGCGGGTGGTCCTCCCCGAGCGCAGTGAACGTACCCTCGCCGTAGGCGCCGACGAGGCACGCCTCGAAATGGGTGTGCCGGTGCGGCTGGTTATCCTTCAAATGAGCGTCGTAGGCCCAATGAAGCAGGTCCAGCCGGCCTCCACCTACGGACATCCGCCCAAACTCGCTATTCAGCCGCGCGATCCAATCCGCTGCCACGAGTTAGAGTAGACCCAATCTTGATCCAAGGTTCGCTTACGCATCGGCGGGCAGTGCGCGATATCGCCTTTCAAAGATGGGATACCGAGTGGCAATTCCCTCGCTGATGGCCCACTGATGGATCCGCTTGAGGTCAATTTCGTGGGCGGCCGCCACCGCTAGGGCTTGCTCCAGTGCACTGTAGTCAACGTTAGTGGTTCCCGAAAGAAACGGCAGCAACCTGTCACGAACGCAATCGGTCGGGGAAAGTATGTTGAGAACCATCTCGTTCTCGCGCAGAGTGGACCAAGCTCTGATTACTTCTTCACCGACGTTGAGGGGACCTGGAGGAAATTCCAGCGTGAATTTGGTATTCGGATGCCTGTAAAGGCCGTTTCTTTCGGAGAATCCAAGGTCCAGAATGCACCGATTTGAGGAGCCGAGTGACGACCAAAACTCGAGAATGAAATCCAAGTCGTGGGATTGATTCGCTTCGGGCGCATAGACCGTCGCCGCCCCACCGCCCGACAGAACAGCCGTAATATTCGCGCGATTCAAAGCTGTGCCAACGATGAATGCCAGCTCTCTCAAAGAAGTGCTTGGGCTGATCATCAAATTTCCTTCCCTGCACGGCGCGGTCGGCGACGAAATGCTGCCGCTTTAGTCTGGAGAGCGACGTCCGCCTCCGCAAGTGTTTCAAGAAGGGAGCGCAATTCGTCGGCGGCCAGATAGCGAGGATTGAGGCGGAGGCGATGCGCCGTGCCTTCTTGGATTCCGACAATGACGGCCGACCGTTCGAGGCTATCCACCGCCTCTTTTATGCGGCTTGGACTTCGTCCGAGAATCTTCGCAATTTCCGCGGCGTGCGTTTCGCCGAGCATGGCGATGAGCAGAAGGGTAGCCGTTCTTGTCTCGTTGCCGAAAAGCCCAGGTGCCGTCAGGGACCTCATTGGCAGGATCATACCGTTTACCGGAATGATCCTGCCGGAAACCGGAATGGTATCCGTTTTCGTGGAGCTCAGGCGAGGGGGCGCAACGTTGGATATCAACCTTGCGCCGCCAACGTCGGCTTAAACCGTGCCGTGCGGGAACCAGAGACCGAGCTCTCGAGCCGCGGCTTCGGGGTCACTGGAGGAGTGGGTGAGGTTGTCCTCGATGCTGAGGGCGAAGTCGCCACGGACGGTGCCGGGGCCGGCTTCGAGCGGGTTGGTCGCGCCCATCATCGCGCGGATCGCCTTGACCGCGTTCTCGCCGTTAACCGCGATCGCCACGATCGGGCCGCTGGTCAGATAGGAGACGACGCTGCCAAAGAAGGGGCGCTCGCGGTGCTCGTCATAGTGAGCCTCGGCGGTCGCGGTGTCGGCCTTAAGCAGACTCAGCCCGACGACCTTCAGGCCGCGCTGCTCAATTCGCTTCGTGATTTCGCCGATGAGGTTGCGCTGCACGCCGCCTGGCTTAATGAGAACAAGGGTGGTTTCCGTTGGCATGCCCAAAAGGATACCGGCGGCTAGACTCTGAAGACATGAAGTATCGCGGCTACCTCTTCGACCTTGACGGAACCTTATACCGAGGGGACACCGCGATCGACGGCGCCGTGGCCAAAGTGCGCGAGCTTCATGAGCAAGGCGCGATCGTCAAATACGTGACGAATAATTCGACGCAAACGCTTGCGCATTTCACCGCGAAGCTAACCGCGATGGGCTTCCCTTGCCAGCGCGAGGACGTGATGTCCTCCGCCGTGGGGTCCGCGCGTTATCTGGTGGAGCAGAAGCTGAAGTCTGCCTTTATCGTCGGGGAGTCCGGTCTGGCCGAGACCCTCCGCGACTCTGGAATCGACGTAAGAACCGAAGGCGAAACCGAAGCGGTGGTCGTGGGACTTTGCCGACAGTTCACCTACGCGTGGATGGAGGAGGCGATGACTCGAATCCGCGCCGGCGCCCACTTCGTGGCCACCAACCCCGACGCCACCTACCCTATGGAAGGTGGCCGCCTCATCCCCGGTGCGGGCAGCGTCGTCGCCGCGGTTCGAACCTGTGCAGGCATCGAACCTTTCGTGATCGGCAAGCCCAAACGTTTTCTCATCGACGAGATCCTCGCCGACGCGGGGCTTAAAGCCGAGGAAACCGTAGTCGTCGGCGACCGCATTGACACCGACATTGAGTCCGGCAAAGCGGCGGGATGCGCGACCTTCTTAGTTCTGACCGGGGTCGAAACCGAGATTCCGAACGGTCAAGACGGCGCTCCCGACCTCAGCAGTTTGTCTTAAGCGCAAAAGACCCGATCTCAAAGGTTGCCACTTAACGACGCGTTTCCGCGCGAGGTTTTTGGAAGCAGGACTTGTCAGTGTGATGCCGATGGAGGGCCCTCTTGGGGCCTCCTAGAGTTCACAGATCGCTCAATTTACTGCGCACTTTGGCGATTGGGTAGGTGGCTTGGCATCCTGGGCCTCGCTCGGCTAGGCAGCGCTGCCAGCAATCGGCCGCAGCTTCGCTTTCTCCAAGGGCAGCGTAGCAGGTGCCCATCCGGAACAGGCTGTCCGCAATAAGGCCCCTTGCCCTCGGTCTACCTTCCCCGCACTCGCCGTGGGCCAAGTTTTCCACGCCTCGACCCACAAGGCGTCGGTAGATCGACAGAGCCTCACGGGGTCGATCCAGCATCTCAAGGGTCCCAGCATGATCCCAAAGGATGAGCGGGCACAAGGGCGCGATCTCCAGGGCTCGGCTCGATAGCTCGAGCGCCCGCCGGTAGTCTCTCTGTTCGTAATACGTCGAACTTAGTCGCGTAAGGTACCAGTGGTCGTCAGGTTTCGACAGAAGCTCGATCTCGATGAGACGCCTCGCGCCTTCCCAATCCTCCCGCTCTATTTGCTGTTCGATTGCAACGGCGGGGCTCATGATTCCCATTGTACAGGCGGGGCTAAAGCATCGATTATTGAGCGAGGCGTATACGCCTTTCGACAAAGATTCTGGGGCTGAGTCAAAGGCAAAGCCTTATGAGATAGCTCCGGTGCGTGCTACGCTACATGCGAATGCAACCGCGGGCGGCGCTACGGTTTCTGTTTCTGATTTCCTTAACGCTCGTCGCCGCTTGCTTGCACGCCCAAGGCTACGTCGACCAGATTCGCGCCCGGGGCGAGCTGGTCATCGCCACCGACGCTACTTATCCGCCCTTCGAGGTTAAGAAAGACGACCAGATCGTCGGCTTCGACGTCGATGTCGGTACCGAACTCGCCCGAGAGCTTGGCGTAAAAGTCCGCTGGATCAACCTTGAGTGGGCGGGCGTGCTCGGTTGCCTCGAAAACGGCCGCGCTGACCTCGTCATGGCGGGCGTGACCATCACCGAGGAGCGGAAAACCAAGGGGTACCTGTTCTCCAGGCCCTATTTCCTCTCGGGCCAAGTCATCGCGCGCCGCAAAGGCGATATGCGTATCCAGAAGCCGGAGGATTTAAAGGACAAGAAGATCTCCGTCCAGGCGGAGACCACGGGTCAATTCGCCGTCCAGAAAATCGGCGTGCCGAAGGACCACATGCTGAAGTTCGACCAGATCCAGGATGGCCTCCTGGACCTGCGGAACGGCAAATCGGACGCCGCCGTTGCGGACCTCCCCACCCTGCAAGCGATCCTGCGCAAAGGCTATCCCGAGATCGAACTTGCCGGGCCGGTGTTCGTAAAAGAGAACCTCGGTATCGTCGCCTGGAAGACGCACCCCGAGCTGACGTCCCAAGTCAACCGAGCACTCGACGCGATGATGGTGGATGGCCGTTACGCCAAGTTCTACCAACACTGGTTCGAAGAGCCGCTCACCACGGCCTTGGTTGCCGAACTCGATAGCGTGCGTCATGCCGGCTCCCCCGTCCCCGAGGTCAAGAGTTCGGTCGCGACCCAACCCGCGGGCGCCGCCAAAGTCACCGGTACCGCCTTCACTTTTCGCTGGGACCTGCTTAAGGACGCATTGCCGCTCCTGCTCCAGGGTGCGAAGCTCACGCTGATCCTCACCCTGTTAAGCCTGGTCTTCGGCGTCACGGGTGGGCTGATCTTGGCGCTGGCGCGGCTATCGCCCATCGTGATCTTTCGGCCGTTCGCGATGGTCTACGTCGAGATCATCCGCGGCACCCCGCTCCTGATGCAGATCTACGTGATCTATTTCGTTCTGCCTGCGGTCGGAATCGGTTTGTCGTCGTTCGTTTCGGGCGTGTTAGCGCTAAGTTTGAATGCCGCGGCTTATACTTCCGAGATCTTCCGCGCCGGCATCGAGAGTATTGACTCTGGGCAGATGGAGGCGGCGAAATCGCTCGGTATGGACTATCGAATGGCGATGTCTTGGGTTATCCTGCCCCAGACCATCCGCCGGGTTTTGCCTCCACTAACGAATGAAGCAGTGGCCTTGCTGAAGGATTCCTCCCTCGTCTCCGTCGTCGCGCTCAGTGAAGTCATGCGTGTCGGCAAAGAGATCGCCACGAACTCCGGATCGCCGACCACCGTGTTCCTGACCGTCGCCGTCGTCTACCTCGTGATGACTCTGCCGCTCACCTGGGTCGTGCGCCGACTGGAAACCAAGTGGTCGCCCATGAGCCGGCCGCGCAAGTCCCTGCCCGTCGGGGTGAAGCAATGATGCTGAGCGTCAAGGGCCTGCATAAGAGCTTCGGCAGCACCGAAGTTCTAAAGGGGATTGATTTGGAAGTTGCCGAGGGCGAAGTGGTCGCCCTCATCGGGGCCTCGGGAAGTGGAAAATCGACCCTACTCCGCTGTATCAACCGGCTCGAAAACCCGACCAAGGGAACGGTCAATTTCCTAGGGGAGGAGGTCACCAATGAGAATTGCACCTCGGTCCGCCGTCGAATCGGCATGGTCTTCCAGCGTTTCAACCTGTTTCCTCACCTCACCGCACTGGGCAACGTCACGCTTGCTCCGTTGAAGGTTTTAGGGCGCCCGGCTAACGAGGTAGACGCGGAGGGCTTGGCCCTGCTCAAGCAAGTGAAGCTCGAAGCCAAGGCTGATGCGTTCCCTGCCGAACTCTCGGGTGGCCAGCAGCAGCGCGTGGCGATCGCCCGGGCTCTCGCTTTGAAACCGGCGGTGATGCTGTTCGACGAGCCCACCAGCGCCCTCGACCCCGAACTGGTCGGCGAAGTCTTGGAGGTAATGCGCGAACTCGCCCGCACCGGCATGACGATGATCGTGGCGACTCACGAAATCGCGTTCGCCCGGGATGTAGCGTCTAGAGTCCTGTTCCTTGACGCCGGTTGCATCCTGGAAGAAGGACCGCCGGCCCAAGTACTAGGTAGCCCGAAGGAGCCTCGTACTCGAGAGTTCTTGGCGCGCGTTTTGGGCGGCTAGACAGGAATCTTGTAGCGGCTAGTATTTTTCCTCGCGAACCCTTGCTCCTTCTGTAAAGCGGCCTAGTGTCCTGTACACGGCAGCGAAGGAGCTATCGTTTGAAACTACTTACATCCATCTCGATGCTTGCGCTCGCGTTTGCGGCGTGGGGCCAGTCGATTCCTCGGTTTGCACCATCCACCACCTACTCCGTGCCGGGGGCGGATATGGCGGTCCTCGCCGATGTTAACGGCGACGGCAAATTAGACATCATCACCGCGAACGGCTACGCGCCGAATCCAGATGCCCCCGGTTTGGGCGGATTTGGCGTCAGCCTCCTCTTGGGTAACGGCGACGGCACATTCCAACCCGCGCGAGCCATAACGTCGACCGGCAACCCAATGTATGTCGTGGTTCGCGACTTCGATGGCGACGGCAAGCCCGATCTCATCCTCGACGACGGCCCGGGCACGACGACGATTAGCTTCCTAAAAGGCAATGGCGACGGCACATTCCTCGCCCCGGTGAAGATCCCGATCGCCACGGATCCTACGGTGGGCGGCTTCAATTTGCACGGGAATGGCTCGATCATTGCCGAAGACTTCAACGGCGATGGAAAGCCGGATCTCGCCGTTTCCTACGTCGCTACGGTCATCATTCCCACCGGCTCGTTTCTCCAACCGACGGTCAAGGTGCTGCTGAACGATGGCCACGGCAACTTCCACATCACCAATACCATCACAAGAGAAACGTCGTCGACGGGAACCACGATGTATGCCGCCGACCTCAACGGGGACGGCATCACCGACCTGCTTTTTGCCGACGCACTTCAGACCGTCGAGCTTGGCAACGGTGACGGAACCTTCCGGGAGGACCCGACGAATGTTTTTAACCAGCTCGCCGCATGGAATGAGTCCGTTATCGGAGACTTTAATGGCGACGGCGTCGTGGATGCGGCAACCATCGAAGCAACCTCGCCGAGGGCGGGCTTCGCCTATTTCGTCAACTTGTCGTTGGGCCATCTCGGATCCGTCTTCTTCACGAACCTTCCCGGATTCTTTCCGGTTGTCCAGAGCACCAATGTAGGCGCCGATTTTAATGGCGATGGCCTGTTAGACTTCGCCGGCACCAACGTTGTTTACTACAACCTCGGCAATGGTCAGTTTCAGCCTGTCTTCAATGCCTTTGACTTTGGCAAGAACGACACCTCCATGCCGGCGGGCACGACATTCCCTCAGCGTTGGCTAGTGACCGGCGATCTAGACGGCAATGGATCCCCAGATTTGGTGTCGACGGAAGACGGACGGTTCGTTCAAGTCGCTCTGAATACCGGCGGCAACCCTCCTCTTCTCGCTAGCTTCGGGTCGGATTCGACTGCGGTTGTGACGGGTACGAGGGTGCTGGAGACGGTCTCTCTGGGCAGCAAAGCGCCCATCGGAGGAGCGGTCGTAACCCTCTCCAGCAATAGCCCTTCCGCCGTGGTTCCGGCAAGTGTCACTGTCGCGGCCGGCGTGCAGAGCGTGAAGATATCGGTGAAAACGACGACGGGCGCGACGGCGACGCCAACGATTCTCTCCGCGAGTTACCGAGGCACCACGCTGAAGACCAACCTCCTGGTCGTTCCCCACTTCTCCCTCTCGGCGATTTCGGTAGCACCTTCGAGTCTGTTTGGAATGGCCGGTGGAAACGCGGCGGTGGGCACGTTAACGCTCACCGGGCCGGCCGCAGATGGAACCGTGGTGACTCTCGCTTCCTCGAATCCGGCCGCTCTTCTGACCCCGGCGAGCGTCACGGTTCCGGCAGGAGCGACCAGTGTCACCTTCCCGCTGAGCGCTCAGTTCGTCGCGACGGATACGGCCGCAATCGTCTCGGCCGCCTTCGGCGGTCTCACGAAAACGGCGTCCGTAACGGTCAAGAAGGAGATCGCGAACATCACCATCACGAAGGCGGAGTTCGCGGTCAATAAGAAACTGTTGAACGTCGAAGGAACGACCACCAGCACCGCCACTCGAGTGAACGTCTATGACAAGGCGACCGGAACCTTGATCGGTCCGATGTCGGTTATTCGAGGCAAGTTCACCGGTCAACTCTTCTCACCCGCTGCCGCCCCGATCACTTCGATCATCGTGCAAACCACGCTTGACGAAGCGGCGACAAGCGCGGTCGCTCAGAAGTAACTCATCGCCTGGTTGCCGCGCGGATCTTGCCACGCGGCAACCAAAGTCCTTGATTAAGGCTTTCTCTCGGAATCAGCGAAACATTTCGGATCCCTAAGTCTCCTAGTTATAATGCGGGGGTGTGGCGAAGAGGCCGCACGAGGCTGGAGGAACGAATGTCACTAGCAATGTTGTTTGGTGTGGTTTTGCCGGGAATTGGACTAATCGGAGGGCACAAGGCCGCCTTGGGACCGCCTCCGACGTTTACTGTCACCTTGACGTCCGTCGCAGCAGCGGATATTGCCTTCGATGCATCGCGGCGGGTGATCTACGCAAGCGTGCAGGGCTCAAATAGCATTGCGATCGTCAAACAAAAGACGGGCGCAGTCGTCGGAACCATCGCAACTCCGGTCGCCCCGGGTCTGCTCGCGGTGTCCGATGACGATACGAAGCTCTACTTCGCAACCTCGTCAGGTTTTGACCGAATTGACCTGGCGACGCAAACGGTCGATCAGACCTACACCTTCGCGGGGACGGTCGGCGCGCCTGCTCCAAGCCCGACTGCACTAACGATTGCGCCAGGCCATTCGAATCTAGTCGCGGCAGGGTTTATCAATCAGTTCGGTACTCCCCAGCCTGTCTTCGGGGTCACATTGGTCGACAACGGAGTCGCGCAAGGAACCGTCGTCATCGGTCAAGGCTTTCCCAGCGTCGCGGGTTTGACGTTTGACGGAACGGCAGCGAATCTGTACGTGGAGAACAGTCTCGGCAACGTGCTTGACTACACGGTCGGCTTGGCCCCGCTCGGGTTGACGCTAGCGAACCAGATCTCTGGGGTAAGTCCGGTCGGGCCACTTTCTGAGAAGAAGGGCAAGCTCTACGCTGGAGGTCAGGTTTTGACCGAGAGTCCGCTGGCCTTCGTCGGGCAGTTCGACGTCGCCGGCAGCCGATGGTTTGTCGCCCCTAAGCCGAACGTTCAGAAAGCATACGGGGTCGAGTTCGGCTCCACGCCGACCGCCGTTCCGAACTTCTCCATCCTCAGCACCCACACCTACGCGACCTTGGCGACTTGGCCGTTAGATGGTCTGCCGACTTCTCCGATCCCAGGAGATGTGGTCACGGTCACGAAGCTGATCTTCAGTGGCCCCCACCGCGCCGCCCTGGTCACGACCGACTTGTTTACAAATGCGAAGACCCTCGTTCTCCTGAATATCCCGGATTCGGACGACGCGCCCTAAATCGATGTAGGCTCGCCCAAACCTTTGGGCGAGCCTACCGTCCCGCCTCTCGCTCGAACTTCCGATCGAAGAAGGATGCTTCCAATTCGTCGAGTGACATCCCCGAACGCACCGATCGGTCGAGCGGCAAGACCTTGGTCGTTGAAGCATGCTCGTCGTCCAGTTTTCGCAGCTCCCAAGCGTTGCGGCGACCCGTTAGTTGCCAGCCTCCCTTCAAGTGCTCGCCCCGGAGCGTGAAGCGGAAATCCCCCTCGGCGAGCTGGTCCAGCATCTCGGTTTCGTAGGTCTCGTACCTTCGCATGATGGGGACGTATTGGCCCATGTCCACCGGCATCGTTGGCCCAGATCCCTCCTGGTCTTCTGGAATAACGATTTCCGAGAAGAGGTAAGACGGATCGTGGTCGTCCATCAACTTGGCCCGTACGGATTTGGCGGGGTCGATCGACGGCGGCTCATCGATGACCAGCGAAAACAGCGTGTTCAGCACCTGCAAGCGAAAATCGTAGTGCAGAGTCGTGGCGCGATGCAACCTCAGGGCGAAGCTTAGCGCCGTCTGAGCCTCCGGAAAGAGGCTGGTCTGGATGGCCCTTTTACGGAAAACGTCGCCAGGGGACTTGGATCTCAGGGCCGCGGCTATAAACGGTTCGAACTTCTTGCCCGCCATAAAACTACACGCCGTTTTCGGAAATCAGCCAGGCGAGCAAGGCCATGCTGATGGCGCCGAGTTCCAACTCCCGCGGATGCACCTTGTCGATCGTGTCTTTGTCGGAGTGGTGGTAGTCGAAGTAGCGCTGCAACTCCACGTCGAGGCCGAATACGGCCACGCCGAGCGGCTCAAGCCCTTCAACGTCGGCCCCTGATTCGCCGCCGGGATTGAAGAACCCAAGCTGAACGATATTGAATGCCGGCAGCCAGCGATTGAGTCGCGCGGCACGGGCTCCTTTCAGTGAGGTGCCGAAGCCACGCGGAGCGAAGCCGCCGGAGTCGGATTCCATCGCCGCGATGTGCTTCTCCTTGGCCGTTTTCACGTAATCGGCGTAGGCGCGCGCGCCCGTCCCCGTGTTCTCCTCATTCATCCAGAGCACGACCCGGATAGTGCGCTTAGGATGGAAGCCACACTCTTTGATGATCCTGAGCGCTTCCATCGCGTGGACTACCCCCGCGCCATCGTCGTGGGCTCCCCGGCCCTTGTCCCAACTATCGAGGTGGCCACCCATCACGATAATCTCGTTCGGTTTCTCCGACCCGATGATGTCGCCGGTTACGTTTGCGGATTCGACATCGGGAAGCGTCTCGCAATGCAGTTCCAGGTTCACCTGTTGGTGCGGGTCTGTCTTCAGCGCGGCGCTTAAGCGATCGGCGGCGACGAGGCTGAGGGCCGCCGCGGGGATCTTGGGACCGTCACCAAAAACGGTTGTGCCGGTATGGGGCACGTCGTCATGATCGTCCGTCATCGAGCGCACCAGGACGGCGGCAGCGCCTTGCTTCGCGGCCGCGGCGGGGCCGCTAAAGCGCTGGTCACCGGCCGTGCCATAGGCTGCCCCCGTGCTGACCAAGGTTGGGTCGAATGGACGGTTGTAGAAAACGATTTTGCCCTTCAGTTTGCTGCCCAAGGACTGCACTTCCTGCAGGGAATGGACCTCAACGGCTTCGGCGCTCAGACCTCCCGCCGGGGTCGCGGACGAGTTGCCCAGGGCGCAAATAGTGAGGGAATCGCCACCTACGAGACCGCACCGCTCCACATCGCCGCGCACCCAATGGGGAACCATGACGGCCTGTCGCCCGACGTTCTGGAAGCCAAGCTTGCGCATGGTCGCCTCCGCCCATTCCACCGCCTTCTTTTGTCCCTCGGAACCGTTCAAGCGTGAGCCGATGCCGTCGCTCAGCTCCTTCAGCATGTCGTATGCCTTGAGGTCGGTCAGTCCCCGAGCCTTCAGAGCATTGACCGCATCGATTGGCGTGCTCTGCCCTGTTGCGAACGCGCAGGCTAAAGCGAAGACAGAGATGGCAAGAGGGCGTCCTTTCACGCCTCCGACGATACACCGATTCGGCGCCGATGTGTCCCATTTGCATTGCGAAAGCTTCCTCGAAGCGCGAGAGATGTTCCACGTGAAACGAGAGCTTTAACGTTTGGGCACTCGGTTTCCCTTTAGCGAAACAGAAACCAAGATCTTTGTCATCATGGAGGTAGTCCGGCCGTTTGAAGCAGCGGCGGGTGTCGTGGCGCATAATAGTTTAAGGAGCTAAAGGGATGGATTCAGGCATAACCTATATCGGCAAGGGAATCTATGGCATCGCCGAGGCTTCGCGCCTAATTCGCCGACCGGCCTCCCGAGTGCGGAGGTGGGCAAACGGCTACACGTATCCGCGAAAGTACGATCTGGGCCAACGTCCGCCGGTGCTCCAAACCTCACGTGACGACAAGGATGCGATCACCTTTGAGGAGCTTATCGAGTTGTTCTTTGTGCGTGAGTTCACTTCCGCCGGAATAGCGCTGGGGCATGTCCGAGATACCGCTGTCGCGTTGGCGCCGGACTATGGCGCCCATCCTTTTGCGGCCAAAAAACTGCTCACCGACGGGAAGCGGCTCCTTGCTCTCTCGGAATACGGCTACATCGCGCCGGCGACATGCCAGCTTGTAGCGGACTTTGCTCAATCGTTTGTCCTTGAGATTGAGTTCGAAGACGATTTTGCTCGGTTGTGGAATCCGAGGGAAGGGAAGAATGTTGTCGTCGTCGATCCGACGCGGTCGATGGGCGAGCCGATCTTGAGGGAGTCAGGAACTCCCACGCGCACCATCTTCAAGACCTTCTTGGCCGAACAAGACTTCTCGCGTGTGGCCGATTACTACGATCTGACGCCCCAACTGGTGCAGAGGGCAGTGGAGTTCGAACTTAGGTTTGCTGACGCAGCATGACAATCGTATTTGACGAGAACATTTCCCATCACCTCGTCGAATTTCTGCATCGTGCGGGCGCGCCTGGTGAGGTGAATCACGTTCGCAAACTTCGTTGGAACGGAAAGTCGGACCTTGAGTGGATGACACTTGCCATCGAGGCAGGCTTCATCATCCTCACGGGTGATCGTAACGAACGGACCCGAGGGCTCGCAGCCGCCGACTTCAAACGAATGAATGCCCGCGTCTTGTTTCTAGGCCCTTTTTGGGACAGTCTTCCCATTTGGGAGAAAGCCAAATGGCTCGTCCAGCGTCGGGATTCGATTGCTGAGACTTGCGAAAAAATGAACCTTGGAAGCTGTGCCTTGGTTCTCAAGAACGGCAAGATACTGAACCTTTAAGCCCATGCAAATGGCCTGCGCCGAGTAAGGATGGCCGGTGTCCCATTTGATACGTCTAAGCTAGACGCATGGGGATCTTTAAGTCGCTTTTCGGTGGAAAGGACAAGCCGCAATCGAAGCCATCGGTCGACATGCGGGATATGTACTTTGGCGACATGCCACTGGAGGCGTGGCCGAAAGACGACTCAGGTGACTACCCGTGGAGTGCCTTTAGCGACGCTCGGAAGAAGCTTGCCGCCGGCGACAAGGCGGGGGCGATCAAGTTGTGGCAAGACGTCGCCAATGACCCGTCGGTCGAGGTGCGGCACATCCTCCAAGCTTGGACTTTCCTGCGCGCCAACGGCGTAGATCCCGCAGCGGAAATCGAAAAGTTTGTCTATGGAGTGATCGTCGAGGTCGGGCTTTCTGGCGGGGTGGATTTGGTGATTGCCTATCGCGATCATGCCGCTCGATACTTCAACCACCGCGGCGGAGGGGTCATTTGGGAGCATGCGGACACGTCGCTTGATGGCGAAATTGATCGGCTGATCGCGGCAGGGCAGGTCGTGACTTACATGATCGGTCCGTGGGATAAGGAGCGGCCGGGGCCGCCGACGGGGGATACGGCGAGGATCAACTTCCTCACCCCGAGCGGCTTGCACTTCGGGCAGGCGCCCTTGGCTCAACTTAGCGCCGACCCGATGGCCAAGCCGGTAATGGATGCCGCGCTGGCGCTGATGCAGGCGCTCATTGCGAAAGACCCGCCCAGCGCCTAGCCTCTTTTGCTCTATAGTAGTCGAATGCAACGTTGCGTTGGCCCGGAACTGAGGGACCCGTTTTTCGCGAAGGTATCGGATGGAGCGCTAAGCGCGATTCCTGAACAATTGAGGTCAATGGCGGGGCCGGTGACGGGTGTACCCGCCTTTGATCCGGCCGAGGTGGCGGTGGCCGCAGCGAAGATTCCTCTGTCCAGAAGCCTGGCGCAGTACGATCCCGCTCTAGAGCAGGCGGTTCGTATCGGCCTCGCGTACATCGACTTCACGTTCGACGGAGATCACCCGAGATACGGCACCGACGCCTATGCCGCGCCCGAGCACGAGGGCTTTCCGCCCACGATCGTCTCCGTCGTCGACGCCCTCACGCTCTGGGGTTTCACGGCGAAGGCCGAGCGCCTTTACGAGTACTGGCTTAACCACTTCGTTCAAGCGGACGGAACCATCGCCTACTACGGCACCTCGCTCAGTGAGTTCGGGCAACTGCTCACCTCGGCCCATCGTCTGATCGATCGGGGCGGCAACGCGGACTGGCTGAAGCGGAACCGCGGCGCCCTAGGAAGGATCGCTGCCCATGTCGAGTGCTTGGTGCGTGCGGATAGTGAAGTAAAGCTGCCCACCGGCGTCCCCGAAGCGGACGAGAATGACCGGTTCGCGACCTACTTCCACAACGCGGCTTGGTTGGCGCGTGGGCTGGCCGATTGGACTGCCCTAAATGACGGCTCGCACACTCAGCTGGCAAGCGAATTGAAGTCACTCACCCTGGCCGCCATTCGAGAAACTTGGCCCGAGGATCCCGAAGATTGGTGGCTCAGTCCGATTGTGGAGCCATGTGTCGGCGACTACTGGGAGGCTCCTATAAGCCGCGTCACCGAGAACCGGTTTGGCAGCTACACGAACTACCGGTACTGGCCGGAACTCCTCTCAAGTGGAATCCTCCCCAATGACCTCGCTACTCGGGTGGTAGAAGCGCGTCTCAACGGTGGTGGTCAACTCTACGGCGTCACCCGATTCGAGAACCATCTGGACGACTGGCCGCTCATGGACTACATGGAAGGGTTGCTCCAACTCGGGCGAACGGCGGATTTCCACCTTTCCCTTTGGGGCCACATTTTCTTTCACCAAGCCGAAGGCCACATGACCGCCTACGAGCAGGTCAGCGTGCCGCCGGGCCAACGGATCTGCGCCTATTGTCTGCCTTGCCAACTCGTCGCCGTCCGAGCCGCGGCGTACCTCTAGTACGGTGGCGCCATCCGCCTCAGGATGTGGGGCAGGATGACCCCCAACGTAAGACCGTGTTGAAGATGGAGACGCGCCCTCGGCAACTTTGTTTGGATGCCATCCGCGAGGCCTATAAGATCCGTGGGTTGCGGCCAGCCAAGCCATTTCATCCACTCCTCCGGAACCGGATGATGATCTAATGAAGCCCCGACAATGCCGCCGGCCACGGCGGCAACGGAGTCGGAATCTCCGCCGAGCGCTACCGCCATCCGGATGGTGGCGGCCAATTCTGTCGGATGCCGCTCCCAGCATTCGAGGGCGGCATTGACCGTATGCACTACGTAGCCTGAGGGCCCGGAAGGAGGATATCCGACCGACCAAGGCCAAGCCGGAGCTAGCTTTTCTACCTCGGCTCTGAAACTCAGTTGCTGGTCCGTGATTGACGCCACCGTGGCCAAACCGGCGATGCGGGAGCCTTCGATCGCGAGAGGATGCGTGTGGGTGATTCGCGTCGAAGCTTCGATGTAGCTCCGAAGTTTGTCGGGTTCGTCAAACATCGCGGAGCCAAGAACCACCGCTCTCACAATCGGACCGTTGCCTGCGCTATTCCCCCCAGACTTCCCCGCGGGGATGCCGATCGAGAGCCTCAGGCAGGACTTCAAAGTGGCAAGACCGATGCCGGGCGGAAGGGACCAAAACCAATGCTTCAACCCTCGCGCAAGGAAGTCCGCAAAGGCTTCTGCGCTATCGGGTGAACGTCGAAGGGCTTGGAGCGTGATCGCGGCCATCAGCGTGTCGTCGCTCAGCAGACCTCGCCCAAGGCACATCCGTTGGCGCAACGGCCCACGAAACATCTTTGCCGCCCGCGTGGCCGAAAGTCCCTCCATAGGCAGCCCGAGGCTATCGCCTAACGCGACTCCTAGGAGGCACCCCTCTCGCCGTAGCGCATTTTGATTGTTCGTTCTCGGAACCTCTTTCTATGCGAGGTGACGGGTCTGTAAAAGGTTCACAGGAAGGGGGCTCAGGCACCCGAAACTACCACTCGACCATGGCGGGATAGGCTTTGAGAGCACTATCCGCCGAAAGAAGGGTCAGATTATCGCTGAGGGCTTGTGCGATCAGTAGGCGATCGAACGGGTCCCTATGATGGTCCGCAAGGTCGTAAAGCTTTCCGAGGTGCCGCGGCTCGATATTCAAAATCTCTGCGGAAAGTGGGCGCATCCACGTTTGAGCGATCAGATCAACTTTGTCGGGAAGGTCCAGCTTCCCCAAACCATGTTTTATCTGCATCTCCCAAAGAGAAACTATGCTGACGAATCGCTCGTTGTACGGGTCTAAAAGATAGCTTCGAACCTTTGGAGATAGCAACTCGGGCTCGCGCGATGCCCAGATGAAAATGTTCGTATCGAGGAGCAGTTTCAACTGGTCGCTTACTCCACGAGATCCCCGAAAACTTCCCGCAACTCGTCTTCGGTCCAGCTGACCTCCAAGTGGCGAGATTTCGGATCCGCAAAGGCGCCCAATTGCGGAGTCTCCAACTTCGAAGCGGCTCGCAACTCGATTACTGGCTTGTCATGGCGAGTAATGATCACAATCTCACCAGCTTCGACTTCCTTCAAGACGGAGGAAAAATGTGCCTTCGCCTCATGCACGCTCATTCGCTTCACTACCCTATTATGACCCAAATGGTGGCAGAATCCTTGAATATTGGTCATCATGCGTAGCCAGTCGAGCTCGGATGAATCGAACAACTTTGACCTTTCACATTATTTTTAGGGAGCGGTAAGCGTTGGTAAGCCTGCCCGTTTAAGCTGCTGATCGAGCCCCATTAGATCTTTCTCCTGTAGAGACTTCCACGACTTCTCCAAACCGCTCAAATCCTTGACGAGTTCGCTTACTCCCGCGCGCATGGGCTGGCTCGGAGCGATGTCGCCGAATTCCAACTTCGAGAGATAACTGATGGTCTCGCCCTGGATGCTGCCAAAAGTCGCCACGGCAGGGCCACCAAATCGCATACCTCCGCTCCTCGAACCGGCAAGTCCGTCGAGCTTCGTCGAGATGGTGTCGACCGCCTCTTCCACCTCCTTGGAGAGCTTTGATTTCCTGAGCTGCTCGATCTTCTCTCGGAGGTCGTTCACCACTTTGATCCCCGCCATCGCCAGTTCGTCGCTTACGACAAGCTCCATCTGAAGGATGTGCTGGTCTCGTAGGTCGGCCGCGCTGGCCGGGGAGCGCGGGTCCTTCTTGACCGTTACTTTCTGAATCTGCTTCTGGCCATCCACCGTGAGGCAGACGTTGTAGACCCCGGGAAGCACGAGCGGCCCTTGCGGCGAAGCGGGAGTCAGGTGCGGATTTGCACTGATATCGTAGTTGCGTGACGTACTAGGGGGATTCTCGTAGCGTAGATCCCAATTGATTCGGTTGCTTCCGACCTCCGTCGGCAAGGGCTTCACGACTTCCTTCCAGAAATCCGGAATCGGCTGCAATTCTTCCTTTACCGGAGCGATCGGCGCACTTGAGTAGTGCCGAACCAGACGCCCCGCACTATCCGTGATGTCGATGGAGATATCACTCGACGGTTTCTTCCCCAAGTAGTAGTAGATCAGGGCGCCGGGAGGGGCGTTCAGCGCGTGCGGCACCTCGGGAGGGAACGGGGTGTCCTGGTTCACATTCCGACGGGCTCGTACCGCGTCGCCCGGAGCAAACAAGAAACTGGACGGAACCTGGCCGGTCGGCGGGATTTGTCGCAGTGGCGAAATGTCGTCGAGGATCCAGAAGCTACGGCCGTAGGTGCCGACCACGAGATCGTTGTCCTTCACCACCATGTCCCGGTAAGACGTATTCGGTGAGTTCAGCCTCAGAGATTGCCAGTCGTCGCCATCGTTGAAGCTCACGTACATCGAGGACTCGGTGCCAAGGAAAAGCAGACCCTCGCGCTTGGTGTCTGCCCGGATGACATTGGCATAGCTACCGGTGACCTCATCCGTGGGCAGGCCGCGCACGATCTTGGTCCAACTCGCTCCGAAATTCTTGGTCCGATAGACCAGCGGAAGACTATTACTGGAAACTACTAAGTAAGCGGAAGCCGGATCGGTATGGCTCGCGTCGATGCAGAGAATAGAGCCCTTCGACGCTGGGATGTTGACATCGTCCCAAGTCTTCCCGTGGTCGCGGGTGAGCTTCACCGTCCCGTTGCTGATGCCAGCCCAGATAATGCCACCGTCCAAAGAACTGGGAGAAAAGCTGGAGATATTGCCTCCGCCACCCGGTCGCTGGAGACCCTCATTCATGAGCTCCTGCTCGCGCTCCATGGCGTCCTTGCGATTGATGTTATGGCCGCCATCGTCGCCATCCGAATCCTCGTCTTCCTCGACCTTCTCGTTCGCCTTTTTCACTGGGGCCGGCTTCTTGTCGTCCTTCTTGACCTCCGGCTTTGGCGGCACGTAGCCCTTCGGGAACCCGAGGTCGGGGCCAAGCTTTCGCCAAGTCCGGCCGCCGTCGATGGTCGACATTAGGAACTGATAGCCACAGAGCAACTCGTGCGGGTTGACCGGCGAGAACATCATCGGCTGGTTGAAGTCGTGGCGCAGGCGAAGCTTCGTATCGTTCTCCGGGCCGATGCTCGCCCACTGACCGGTCGGGACGTGCTGCTTGATCAGGTCGTTAAGTTGGCCGGTCGAGTAGATCGTGTTCGGATCCAAGGGATCAACGACGATGGATCCCCACTCCCAGCCGGGATTTACATTCCAGTCAAGCGGACCGATCGCACCGAAATTCCCTCGGCTGCTCATCCCGATTGCGCCGGAGTCTTGCATGGATGCATAGATCCAGTACGGCCAAGAATTGCTGACCGCGATGTGATAGAACTGGCCGTTCGCGATGTTGTACCAACCGCTCCACGTGTTGCCGCCGTCCAGCGAGACGGTCGGTCCTTGGTCCACCCCAAGAAACAGGCGCTGACCATCCGTCGGATCGACCCACATCTGCTGGGGATCGTCGCCTCCCGGCGCGCCCTTAAATCCGGTGAAGGTCTTGCCGCCGTCGTGGGAGATATAGGAGCAAGTGTTGAGGACGTAGACGGTGTCCGGGTCCTTCGAATTCACGTAGACGCCGCAGTTATAGCCCCCTTGGCCGTTGCGGACGCGCCCGTCCTCTTTGTCCATCTGCTGCCAATTCTCGCCGCCATCGTCGGACCGCCAAAGGCCGGCGTTGCTCACGAAGAACATTCGCTGTCCGTTCGTATTCATGGCTACCGCGACACAGGTGCGGCCGCCCATCGTTTCGGGAAGGCCTTTGCCTTTGACCTGCTTCCAGGTGACCCCACCATCGGTCGACTTGACGATCGACGTCCCCTTGACCGCATCCGCGGGGCTCTTCTCGTTGCCGGTGCTGGACATGCAGTGCCGGACCGTAGTGCCGAGGATTACGTTGGGGCTGTCGAAGGCGCGGGCCAAGTTCTGTCCGCCCGTAACGAAGTCCGTAACGAGAGTCCGCTTCCAAGTTTTGCCGCCATCGACGCTTCGGTAAATTCCGCGTTCGGGTCCGGCCGTGCGGAAGTCGCCAAGTACGGCCACGAGGACGATATTCGGATCTTTCGGATCGACGAGGATGGTGGGAATCTGCTTGGCGAAATCCAGCCCCATGTGAGTCCAGGTCTTGCCCGCGTCGTTCGATTTATAAACTCCGTCGCCTTCGCCCCGACCGGCCGTACCGTCGCCGAGTCCGACGTAGACCACGTTTGGATCGCTCGGAGCAACCTGAACCGCGCCGACGCTACTCGCGTTCTTGACGCTGTCAAAGATTTCTTCCCAAGTGATGCCGGCGTTCGTGCTCTTCCAAACCCCGCCTCCGGGCGTTCCCGCGTAGAAAACGCCCTGCTGCCCTATGGCGCCGCTTACGGCCGAGATGCGGCCGCCACGGAAGGGGCCGACGTTTCGCCAGACCAGGCCGTTGAGCACGTTGGGATCAACGTGCGAATCCGAGGCAAGCGAAACGGCGGCAAGGGCGACCGAGAGGGTCGCAACGGCAAACAGCTTTGAATTCATGAGAGGCTAGGTAGGGACTGATACGAATCCTACAACTTCAAAGGTTTCTTCGAAAGAGCGGAGTAACGTGCGAGAAGAGCAGCACTTACCAAAGAACACGAGAACTCAGATGGCATGGCTTTCTCCATGGAGTCGACGCGCTTGATGTTGGGTGATACACTCAATCATATGGCAGATACATCTGCGCAACGTGAGATCGGCAAGTGGATCACCGAGACGTTTCTTCCCAAGAAAACCGGGGAAGGTTTCTCGGCTCAGTCGGTGCCCCTCGAGAGTGGTGGAAGTCATCGTTTTGCCGCCGTAAATTCGACTGGTCGGAAAGTCGGCGTAGTATGCACCGGTTCTGCCATGACGGCGGGAGGGAAGTTGGCCACGGGAAAGCTAATGAAAATCCGTGCGGACATGTACTTCCTCTTGCTCGCCCAGGCGGACGAGCGATTTTTGGTCTTCGTCGATCAAAGCATGTACTCCCTCATGCTAAAGGAGCGGCAGACAGGCAAAGTGCCGAAAAACATCCAGTTCATGCTTGTGGACGATCTTCCCGAAGCTCTAGCCGAAGCCCTCCGACAATCACAGCAGGCCGCCTCCGAAGAAGTATCTCCCACATAGCCGCTCACAGGTCTCTGCCCGAGTTGTAAACCGCGAGCGCTTAACAAAGTGAGACTTCTTGCAACCGAGCCCAGTCGAGTGCACTATGCTACGGGTAGGTGAAGCCCAGTTGAAACTTCGTAGTCTTTCCTCGCTTGTCGCGCTCCTCGCTATTGTCACCCCGCTGATTGCGGGCGCGCAGCAGGCGACTTTTGCCGATGTCGCCAATGGCGTCGCGCTGCCCAATTCGATGAAGATCGCCGACCTCTCGGCGGACTATCGGGCCATGAAAATCCAATCGGCAGGCAACTTGGACGGGGCGCTGGGAGGGAACATGGAGACCTACTATATGTACGCCCGGTCGGTGTCTCAGATGGGTACGGAGGCGGGGGAGGTGTCCAATGGCTCGTTCATGAGGATGTTTCAACTTCAAGACGTCGTTTGGACGAAAGGGCAAATGATGAGCGTGCAGGGGCACGATTATTTGGTCGGATACCGTTTGGCGATCTCGATGGATTCCGTGCCGCTCGCGGATGGGGCGACCACGCCTCCGCGATGGACGGCTAACCTCGTGCTCAAGCTCACTCGAAACGACATGGTTTCGTCGATCGAGTCGGAACCCGACATGACCCCAGATGTACTTCGGCGGCTTCTACGCCAAGGTCATGTCGCCCTCGATGTAAGCGGCGCGCGGGGTCCTGGTCAAGTGGATGCGATGGGTCCGAGTGCGCAGTCTCGGATGTATTCCAACGCGAAGCAGATCGCGCTTAGCTTGATGATGTACGCCAACGACTACGACGACCAGTTTCCGTACGTCCAAGGCACGCCTCAGCTACAGAAGCTGGTGCGCCCCTATGTGAAGAACGACACGTTGTGGAAGTCTTTGAACCCGGCGGGGAGCGATTTTCGGTTCGCGATGAATCTCGCGGGGGTAGCGAGTAGCATGCTGCCGGAACCGAACCGAACGCCGATGCTTTACGAGTCGAACCCTTGGGCGGACGGCCGCCGAATCGTGGCGTTCGTCGATAGCCATGTCAAAATCGTGAGCGCCGACGAGTGGAAGGGGATCGAGCCTTGGCTAAAGCGGAAGTATCCGCGTGAGGCGAAGAAGCCGATTAAGGGCTAAATCCTTGCAACCCAGCGGGGGTGACTGCACTATGCTACGGGTAGGTGACGTGATTTTGAAACATCTACCCATTCACTCCTTCGTCGCAATGTGCGCCGTGATCGGTCCCATCGTGGCCGGTGTGCAGCAGACCAGTTTTGCCGATATTGCGAGCGGTACAGCGATGCCGGCTTCTTTGCGAATCGCGGACATTGGCCCCGAATACAAGGCGATGCGGATTCACTCGATGGGTGAATCCAGTCCCGGCCTCATGGGGAGCCTCGGGGGTCTGATGATGATGGGCAGTTTGGGCGGAGGCCCGAATGGCTCCAAGGCGATGCAGGGCATCCTGGAGCTTAGCGGAATCACCGACATCGTCTGGACCAAGGGCCAAACCACGATGCTCGCCGGCCATGAATTCTTGGTGGCTTACAAGCTGAATACGGGCATGGAGATGGCCATGATGAAGTCCTCCGGACCGAAGATGGCGGCCACGCTGACCCTCGATTTGATCCGCACCGATTCCGTGACTTCGGTTGCTCCGGACGCCTCCATTACGCCGGACCAGCTTCGCAAAATCCTCACCGCCGCCGGCGCGACCTTCGATTCTGCCCCCGTCACCGCGAATGTCTCGGGTGACGAGGCAACCACCGCCGCCGTCCTGCTGCCCGTCTTCGCACAGGCCAAGCTAGCCGCTCAGAAGACGCAAACGCAGTCGAATCTAAAACAAATCGCCCTCTCCGCGATCATGTATCAGAACGACTGGGACGACCAATTCCCTTATGTCGAGAGCACGCCTCAGTTCCAAAAACTGACGGCGCCGTACCTGAAAAACGCCGACCTGTGGAAGAGCGCGAACCCGAACGGGGCCGGGTTTCGGTTTGCCATGAATCTAGCCGGCGTGAATGCCGCGGCCATCGATCGCCCCGCCGAAGCGCCGCTCGTCTACGAGGTGAACCCCTGGGCGGATGGCGGCCGCGTCGTCGCCTTCGCCGACGGCCATACGAAGTACGTCGGCAAAGAGCAGTGGCCTGCGGTCGAAGCGATGCTTCTGAAGAAGTACGCGCGGGAGGGGAAGAAGCCGATCAAGGGTTAGTGCCTACGGCTCGATGGGGCCGTCAGTGAAGAGCCGTTCGAGTTCTGGGTCCGCTGCTTCCAAGTCCGGCGAGATCCAGATCTTTCCCTTCATGGCGCCCGCTTTTCGTGGCTGTAACCGAACCGCGATTGGAATGAGTTTTGCGATCGGACGATCGTTGCGCGTAATGACGACCTCCTCTCCTCGCTCGACCATGTCCAGTAAGGCCGATAGCTGAGCCTTGGTCTCGCTGACGCTCCGTTCGATCATGCCAATTTATACGATGGATTCGCAGGGAACGGGCAATCCGCATTAATCGCGGCAGAATCGCACCTCGTGCATCGTCGTTGACTCGGCATCCCTAACCCTGAAGGGGTTATCTGTCCAGCGAAGGGTTGTGCCTAAGGCGCTACCCTGGTACGTGATCAGTCGCAGAACATCAATCCTTAGATACATACCCTTCAGGGTAATCCGAACCACGCAAGAACGGATAGTGTACGGACTTCACCCCAGGGTAGCTCGCCTCCGCATGCGCTACGGCGAACTACCGTTGGCCTAGGAGCTACTCGCCGCCGCGCTTCGCGCCCATCAGCATGACGCTGAGCGTCGTCTTTGTCTGTATCCGCGGGATCGGCTTCACGTCGTCGCGGGCGACGCCGGGACCGTAGCCGACCATGTTGACGCTGGCAAACTGCGCGTTCGCGAAGATGCCGGCGGGGATGGTGACGCTTGTTCCGGAGCCGGGCATGAACACGTGCTTGTTCACCATGTCCTTAACTTCGGACATCTGCATGAAGTCCATGTTCGACATGAGTTGCTCCGCGTAATCCTGCGAGCAGGTCCAGAAGATCAGGGTGTTCTTGCCTTCGACGCCCATCGCGGAAGCGAAGGTGCCGATCGCGTTGGGAATCTCCTTCCACTCGAACTTCATCGCGTTCGCCATGACCGGTTTCTCACCGAGGTCGGGGCTCGTCAAATCAAACGGGGCGAGGAAGTCCACATTGGCTGGAGCTTCGATCGAAGACTTGCCCGCGAAGGTCGAGTCGATGGTGTAGTTACCGACCAGCGAGGCATTCTCACCTACGGACTCATCTGCGGATGGCCAATAGCCGGTCGTCCAGTTGTCTTTGTAGAAGTAAGAATTGGCCCCGCCTCCCGCGCCTGCCCCTCCTCCGCCCATCTTCGGCATGGACGCCATCATGCGCTTGGACATCTCCATCTGCTGCTGAACGCCCATGGTCGCGAGGGTGAAAACCTTCGGCTGTCCCGCCTGGACGGTATCGGAGGAGCCCCAGTAGATCTTGATCGTGAGATCGGGTGGCTTGGTATCCGAATGCGACGGCTCGTTAGGGGAGCCGCCAGTACCCGCTTGAGTGGGCATTGGGCGGTAGAGGGATAGGTCTAGCTTGTCTCCTGCCTGGAGACCAGCCGGGGGTGTAATCGAAGCGGTCGCCGAATCAGGGGCGATTCCGGGCGCCCAGAGGCGAACTTTGAGGGTTCGAGAAGGCGGTCCGGGCATCATCGCCATCACGCTCGCCGGCAGTTTGATGCCGGGCGGGAGCTTCGGCATCTCCTTCATCTTCATTCCCGCGATGCGCGAGAGGTGAGTTTCCGCGAACAGGCCGATGTACGCCGAGTCGTCCGCGCCACGTCCGACTGAAGAACTCGCTGCTATGGCCACAAGCAAGGGCAAAAACATGTTTTCATCTCCCATCAACCCAGGGCTGGGTCATGGGGCGATGTTACCGACGGTTCCGTAAGCAAATCGCATGCGGCAGGGCCAACGGACCTACCTCTGACTGGGCTGGGGAAGGGAACCGGGCCGGTTGGGCGGGAGTAGGTAGTATGTACAGTCAGTTGGGGGCGAACGGGTTCGACAGAGCCGGATCGACTTTCGATTGCGAGCCGTGGATTCTCGTTGGCCACGCAAAAAACGGGAAAAACAGTAGCTGCGAATAACAACTACGCCTTCGCTGCCTAATTTAGGCTAGCGGGTCCGTCATTCTCGAGTCGGTAGGGAGTGTTCACGGGTCTAATAAAATCCGAATCGAGTGGTGAGTTTCCGCCTGTAGCGAACCTCTCTAAATAAATCAGGCTGGATGATCGCTCAGGCGGCCTCGGCAGAGAGCGACATCGAGATAAAGTACAGAGGAGACGCTCGTGGTAGTTGAAGGGCCGACGGTTTTGGAAGGGAGTTCAATTCTCCCCGCCTCCACCAAGTTTTCAAAGGCAACCCGTTTGGTTGCCTAGACGGATGGCAGCTGTCTGACCTGCTTTGCCATCTACGCGCTCAGCGGAGGCGGATCGCCAAGACAATCGCGCCAGACTTCGGGCAGATTCTGGCGATAGAGCGAAGAAAGGCTCTCCCAGCGGCGGTGCCCGTGGTTCCGGTTTGGAGTCGACGGGTCGGCTGGCCGGTGGATGTCGTTCAGCGCATATCCCAGGGCGCCGTAGAGGCAGCGAGCGATCAAATCGCGGGCTGGTTTAAGGGGCGCGAGTAGGGTTGGCAGCCATGCGGCGGGAAGGCAGTGGAAGTTAACGGCCGCTTCTCCCCAGCCGGCGGCGCCCCAGTCCAGCGTCGCGACGAACTCAGCCTCGTCGATGAGTATGTTGTGGCCGTGGAGGTCGTTGTGCGCGAACAAGCGCGGACCGGGAGGGACGGTTTCCAGTCGGCGGGACATTGCCGTGGCCCATTTTCGTTCCGCATCGGACATCCGTTCGGCGTTCCGTTCGTAAGATCCGCCGACGTCGCCTAGGCGGATGTTTGGTATGAGTCCGAGAGGGTCTTCGATGTGGGTGACCTTGTGCGTCCACAGAGCGATCTGTTCGCCCAACGCCGAATAAATCTTGGGAAGATTCAACGTTTGGCGGCTCGCCGCCAAGGGCTCTCCCGGTAGCCGGCGATAGATCGTCACGAGGCTAGGCACGATATCTCGATCCGCGTCGAATACCAGTAACTCCGGTGCGGAAATCCCAGCTCGGCGCACCGAAGGCACGATCAGCGCTTCCCGCTCCACGTCGGCCGCAAACGCTTCATCTCTTAAAACCCGGATGCACACCTCACCGGCCATGCGCACATGGTTCGCGGCCCCTTCATAGTCGCTTACCTCAATGGATTTCCCTGGAAACCCATGCTTCCGCAAGATGGCCAGCACCTCAGCGTCGGAAAGAAACATCGATCGTTGGAGCACTCATAAGCGAAGTTACCGTAGGATGCCCGGCGAGGTTCAGCAGATGCGCCGAGATTGCGACGAGTTGTTCCCGACTCTGGATTCACGTATCATGATGCGATATGATCCGTTAGATCGAAAGTTGCGGCAGAAGCGTCAATTTCGTGTTGATCAAGAATCGTGTGATCCTTGATCATGTCGCAAAAAGTTAAGATTCGGTTTAGATTTCGCCGTGGAAATATCTAACCTCTTCATCCAAGTTTTGGTCGCGATTTGCACACTGGGGTGCGTCGCCACAATCGGACTCCTTGCCTGGTCCGGCATGCGTTCTGAACGCGAAGTTGAAGACCGAATGCAACGTGAGGTGGCGATTCGCGAAGAGATGGAGCGCGAGCTTCACCGCGACCGGCTTCTTGAAGTTGAAGTCGAAAAGCTGTTCCGCAGCTAAGCCTGAGGCGTCGGCTCCTCCCTAACTTCGATGATCTTTTCTGCCTTCCTCGTCCAAATGGCGGCCATGATCGTCGTACTTTTCGCGGTCACCGGCGTGGTCGCTTTCCTAGCCGGTCGCAAGGATCATGTGGAAAGCGATTGGCAGGCCCGCCGCGCCTCTGGATCGCGCGATGCCGCGATTCGTCGGCGGGAAGAGCGGCTAAAGCGCTCGGATGGCGACGTCGATCGTGAGAGGGCCCTGCTCTAGCCGGTTACTTCTTAACCTGATGGGGGCCACATTTCAGCGCGATACGCGTGGTCGTCCCGTCTTGCGTGCGTTCGTACGCTTCCCAATTGGGCTCGCGGGAGGCTGCGCGTTTGAAACTTTGACCGGCCAGCTCGGCTCGCACGTCCTTTAGGGTTCTTCCGATAAAGCTGAGATGTGGCTTACGCTTCTGCACGATCCCGTCGACCATAAGCGCGAATGTGCCCTGCTCTACAAGGTGGGTTTCCGGTATTTCCGGGGATCCGCTCATCTCCAAACGTCACTTTACAACCGACGGGCAGCCCGGCTCAAGGCGACTCATGAAGCCGGACTGTTCTGTCGTATTTAGCGAATGTCCCACTCGGAGGGCTACATCTTTACGGCTTTGCCATCCACGGTAACTTTGTCGGCAAGGATCTTTTGATAGTGGATGTGCCAGACGTCGCCGTTCTTTGCCCAGAACTCCTCATACCGCGTGTCATCCACGATTCTGCTCGTCTTACCGCGTTTTTGGGAGGGGATGGATATCACCGCGTGACTCTCGCAGACCTCGACCATCCCTTTGCCTTTGGCCGATGCCGTCAAAACTTTTGAGGTGATCGAGATCACCTTGCCCATTTTTATCGACCGGGTGATTCCGGCCATGGACTGCGCGCGATTCATACGCCTTCCGCCCACGAGAATTACGAAGAAGTCAGGAGCGGCTACACGGTCGAACCAGGAGGCATCTTGGGCGGCAAAGGCCTTGCGGTAGTCGGCTTCGTTTTTTTCCGCGACCGCGCGCAGATCCTCCGCGAGGGGCGCCGCAGTCGCGACCGCAGTCGCGATGAGGATGGGCAAAGTCAATTTCAGCATGTGACTGCCACTATACGCGAAGGTTTAGGGCGCGGCAACCTTTGGTTGGCGACGGCCGGGCTTAATAAATCACTCCGCCCTGTAATGCTTAACGAGTCCCTCGGGTTACCCGTACTCGAGGGATATGAAATGAATCAAAGCATTATCGATCAAAGAAAAGCGCAGTTTATTCAGTGGGAAAGCCGCCTTAGCGAGCGGAACCGAATGATTTTTCGGGTGGCGGCCGCCCTTGAAATCCTAATGGTGCTCTGGTGCCCCAAGGTCGTCGAGGCCCACATGATGGGAGTCTCGAAATCTGCAAGCGTAGGCTACGGATTCATCCTGAGCAACCCGGCCGGGTCCGAATTCGCGAGCCTTATGGGCGTAAGCGTTCATATCGATTACCTGCGACTGTTAGTTCAAATGTTCGTCGTTGGCGGCATAGCTTACGCGATGATCCGCAACTCGAAATAAGAAAACCTCCGTTCTTTGGGCTTGGGGCTGTCTAACAAGGCAGCCCCCATTTTGCTTTGTGACCCATCCTGGATTCGCATACAAAGGAATTTCCTCGGCTTGTAATAACTAGCGGCACAGCGGGTCTTTATACACAAGTTACAAAGAGGAAAACGAAAATGATCCAGAGCAGTTTTGAGGGAAGAGCATTCACCGGACGGCCAAAGCCGTCCATCATCCGAGTCAAGGCGATCTTTTTGGTTGCGGCGGCGATCGAACTCCTGATGGTTCTCTATTGCCCGAAGGTGGTCGTCATGAACGTCTTCGGGATTACCCGAACCGAAAACCTGGGCTACGACTTTCTGTTTAGTCAACCCGCCGGCCTACACCTGAACGGTCTATCCGGAATCAGCGTTCACGTCGACATCATGCGGCTGATGTTCCAAATGCTGATAGTGGGCGCAATCGCCCACTATCTCATCCGCAACGCCAAGTAGGCCGATTACGAAGCCGGCGGAGGTGTCGGCGCCGCTGCCGCATCGAATCCTTCCAAGAAACTATCGCCCATCAGCTTCTTCACGATCGAGAGCTGGTTCACCGCGTACTTCCTCGCGCGGGGGGCGATGTACCGGGTATCGATCGGCTCGAAGCTAAACGTCGGGCCGGTCGGCGACCAATCTGCCATCGTCGTGCGCAACCAATGCTGGTCGTCGCGGGCCGGAGTATCCATCTTGAAGTGCGCTCCGCGCGACTCATCGCGAACGATCGCGCCGCCGACGATCGCCTTCGACTGCTCGATCATATTGATCACGGCACGTGCGAACGGTACCGCCTGATTGTTCCAGCCTGAGTCGTCTATTAGGTCGCACTGGCGTGCCCTCGCCGCGAACTCGTCCAGCTTTTCCTTCGCCGTGATGAGATCCTTCTGCACGCGCCAAATGCCGCAGTTGTTCCACATCAACTGGCCAAGTTCGTGGTGGAGCCGGTAGGGATTCTCCTTACCGTTAGAGCTCTTGAGGTGGTCGTATTCCGACTGCTTCTCTTTACGCGCGTCGTCCAGTAAGGCCGCACTCATGTCCGCCGCGGTTCCGCCGGCGGGGATGTTCTGGATGTACGCCTGGATGCCCTGCGCGGTGATTTCGCCGGCCACAAGGCAGCTCAAAAGCGCGTTCGCGCCAAGGCGGTTCGCGCCGTGATATTGGAAGTCGCACTCGCCCGCCGCGTAGAGGCCCGGGATGTTGGTCATCTGGTTGCGCGGGGAATCGACGTCCCACGAGCCGTCGCCCTTCGTTTCGTAGTCGACCCAGAGGCCGCCCATCGTGTAGTGGACGGCGGGGTAGATGCGCATCGGGTGCGTGATCGGGTCCTCACGCATGAACTTCTCGTAGATTTCGAGAACGCCTTCCAGCTTGTCGTTGATGACTTCGCGGGTGTAGGGTCCGCCCCTGCTCTCGTGGAGTTGGGTGATGTCCAGGTACGCCTGTTGACCGCCCTTGATCCCCTTGCCCATGCGGCAGACGCAGTAGATGATGAAGCTGACGATGTCGCGCGAGAGGAGGTTGCCGTACTTGGAGTCCATCTCCTCGCACACGTACCAACGATCCTGCTCGGGGATGTCGGCGGCGTTGCGGGCATCCATCGGATCGCGCGGAACCCAGACTCGGCCACCCTCGCCGCGGACCGATTCGGAGATGAGGCGGCACTTGTCCTCGCCGGGAATCGCGGTCGGGTGGATCTGCACCATCTCCGGGTTGCCGTAATGCACACCCTGCTGGTAGCAAATGCTGACGGGCGAGCCGTTGTTGATGATCGAGTTCGTGCTGAGGCCGAAGATGAGGCCGTTCCCGCCCGTGGCCATGACCGCGGCGTCGCAAGCAAAGCTCTCGATCGCCATCGTGCGAAGGTTCTGCGCGGTAATGCCTCGGCAAGCTCCCGTTGTCGGATCCTTGATGATGCCGAGGAACTCCCAGCCTTCGTATTTCTCGACTTGGTGGCTGGCTTCCCACCGTCGAACTTGCTCGTCGAGGGCGTAGAGAAGCTGCTGGCCGGTGGTTGCGCCCGCATAAGCGGTGCGGTGCTTCAGCGTGCCGCCGAATCGTCGGAAGGAGAGCAGACCCTCCGAGGTGCGGTTGAACGGCACGCCCATGCGATCAAGCAGGTAAATGATCGCGGGAGCCCGCTCGGCCATGCGCATGACGGGCGGTTGGTGGTTCAGGAAGTCGCCGCCGGTGATGGTGTCTTCGAAGTGGAGGTAAGGCGAGTCGCCCTCTCCGCGGAGGTTGACCGCGCCGTTGATACCGCCTTGGGCGCATACGGAGTGAGACCGCTTCACCGGGACCAGGCTAAAAAGCTTAACCTTGTGCCCCGCCTCCGCAAGCTTCATGGTGGTCATGAGGCCGGCCAAGCCTCCGCCCACGACGACAATCGTTCGCTGTGCTGCCATATGCGCACCTTCCATTGTACTGAGGCGGGGCCCGCCGATGTATCTGAGTGGTTCCATAACTCGCCCGAGCGAGTTGTGGCCCGGACCTCGACCGGCGCTGCGATGGCCATTCGCATCTCGACTAAGTTCGAAGGATCCGACACGCTATCGCCGCGCCGTCGCCCTCGGGGGCGAGGCCCGGGCTACACGGCGGGAGCCGTAAGATCGAACGAGACGCCCGTGAGCTCTTCGCTCAACGTCCAAAGTCGTTCGGCAAACTCGGGATTGACCGCCCAGTTACGAACCCCAAACGATTGCGCACTGTTGGCCGACATCGTCGTATCCGCCGGTAAGGAAGGATCCTCGGGGAAGATCGGAGCGACGTCGCAGTTCTCGCAATAGACCCCGCCCATGCCGTCGAGCGATGAACTAACGGCGCACCAAACCGTCGTCGCCGCGCCTTGCTCAAGCGTTTTCATTCGAGCCGTGGGGCGGCCTTCCTCGTCGATCGCGCCGCCCGCGAGGAGTTCTTCCCGCGAAAGATATCGAGTTAGGTCGGTGAGGATGCCGCCGGGATGCACGGCGAAGGCGCGCACTCCGTGAGACTTGCCACGTTTGTCCAAGCCCACGGCAAAGAGTGAGTTGGCTGTCTTCGACTGGCCGTAACCCGCCCACTTCTGATACTCGCGATGCTCGTAGTTCCAGTCCTCGAAAACGACGGGCGAATAGCGGTGGCCAAGCGAAGTGAGGGCCACCACGCGGGCGCCGTTTGCCGCCACTAAAGCCGGCCATAGCCGCGCCGTAAGCTGAAAATGACCGAGATGGTTGGTTGCGAATTGGGATTCAAAGCCCCGCGCATCCCGGGTGAGCGGTGGCGCCATGATGCCCGCGCTGTTGACCAGCAGGTGAAGCGGCCGGCCGGACGCAAGGAAGCGCTCCGTGAACGCGTCGATCGAGGCGGGGTCGATCAAATCCATCGCCTCGATCTCGACGCCGTCGATACCGGCAAGTGCCTTTTCCGCCTTCGGAATGTCTCGGGCGGGAGCGATGATCGTCGCTCCCGCCTTGCTAAGCACGCGGACCGTCTCCAGTCCGAGGCCGGCGTAGCCGCCAGTTACGATGACGACGCGGCCGGTTAGATCGTGGCCTTCGATGACCTGCTCCGCGGTTGAAGTGGCGCTAAAGCCCGAGCCGATTGGGGTTTGATGGGTGGACATGTCTAGATCTCCTTTGGGGTCTGCCATCATTGTGCCGACCCGCCTTTGGACGATGAATGCGCCTCCGTCCGTGTTTCATGCGCGATAATCCAAGAGTGGTTTCCGATCCTCTATCCGACGTGCTCACCCTGGTCAATGCTCAATCCTTCGTGACCGGCGGACTCTTTGCCGGCGGCGCCTGGTCGCTCCGCTTTCCCGTGCCGAAAGACGTGAAGATCCACGCCATCGTCAAGGGTTCCTGTTGGATGCTTCGCGACGGGCAGACCGAGCCAGAACGCCTGGAAGCGGGAGATGTGTTCGTTACCTCGGAAGCAAAATCGTTTGTGCTCGCAACGGATCTTACGCTAGAACCCCTCGATGCCCTGACTTGCTTTAGTGGTGCTCCGGGCCACTTTGCGACCTTGGGAGATGGACGAGATTTCTCGATGCTGGGAGGCCACGTCAAGCTTGATGGGGCCAGTAAAGCCCTGCTCGTCGACGTGTTGCCGCCGCTCATTCACGTCCACGGCGCCTCGCCGGAAGCTGTCGCGGTGCAGCAGTTGCTCGGCATGTTGGCGGGGGAGGCGCAAAGGGACCGCGCCGGCACCCGCCTGGCGTCGAACATGCTCGCCCAACTCCTCTTCGTCCAAGCCCTGCGCGCCCATCTCGCCTCCACCGCAGCTCCGGCGGCGGGATGGCTAAAGGCGCTCGCCGACCCCCGCCTCGCCCCCGCCCTCCGCCTGATGCACGGCGATCCTTCCAGGTCATGGGGGCTAGAGGAGTTGGCCGCCTCCGCCTCTATCTCCCGATCCGCATTCGCCGCCCATTTCAAGTCCGTCGTCGGCGTCGCCCCTGTCGCCTACCTCGCTACTTGGCGCATGCGCCTCGCCGAAAGTGCGTTGCGGCAGGGCAACACGACCGTGTCGTCGCTCGCCTACTCCCTCGGCTACGCCTCCGAAAGCGCCTTCAGCAACGCTTTCAAACGCGCGGTCGGCATCGCGCCGAAGCACTATCGAAGCCGACTGGCCGCTTAGTTTTCAGTCTTAATTACATGTGCGTCTGAATTCACCGGACGATGGCCGGGGACGCACCAGTGCCTAAATGCCGCTCCCGCAGGTGTTCCTCCTCGTACCAGCGGAGGTGGGCGTCCATGACGGTGGAGCGATCTAAGTAACCGACCGCCTCGTGGCGGCGGTTTGCGTCGACGACGATCAACCGCTCGATATCCGAACCGAGCAGCTTCACGACCGCCGACCGGACGACCTCGTTGGAATCGACCGTCACCGGATCCGGCGTCCCCGCCTCCAACACGGTCAAGTCGGCCCCATCCGTTTCCAAAGCTCGCATATAGTCGCCCTGCGTCACGATCCCGACCAACCGATTCGAATCATCCACGATCGGCAAGGCCCGATTCCGCACGAACCAATCGAATCCGTCGAACAAGGGGTTCCCCAGCTCCCGCACCAAAACAGAAGACCCAACGGTCGCAAATGTGGGCTCCATGATCTCGCCCACGCGGTGGATCTCGAACGGGTCGACCGCATACTCACGCGTCAAGTGGTGCCCGCGGCGAGCGACTTTCTCGGTCAAAATCGACCGCTTCAACCACAGCACCGTCACCAATTCGGAAGCTACGCAGGCCACCAGCAAAGCCGGCAGGATCTTGATGTCGTAGGTCAGCTCCAACGTGAAGATGATCGCTGTAAACGGCGAGCGCATCGTGCCGCCCATCATCGCGGACATCCCCACCATCGCCCACAAACCGGGAGTGCCGACCGGGATGAACTGGCCGGCCAAAGCACCCAGCGTCCCGCCCATCATCAACAGCGGCGCCAAAACTCCCCCTGACGTTCCGGAACCTAAGGAGAGACTCCAGACCACCGACTTACCTAGCAACAAAGAAAGGGCCGCGACCCCCAAGATCTGACCGTTCAACAAAGCGTGGATCGTTCCGTACCCCACGCCCAAAACGCGCGGATCGATCAAACCGCCAACGCCCACGAACAAGCCGCCGATGACCGGCCACCACATCCAATACATCTTCAGCCGGGGGAACAGATCCTCGAAGCCGTAGACCATCTTCGTCAGCAGCCCCGACCCGATTCCCGCCCCGAGCCCTATTAAACAAGCAAATCCAAGACCCGAAAAACCCATTGCCTCGTGCGGAGTCACCGCAAAGATCGGCCCCGCCCCGAGTAAAGGAACCCGCAACGCCGCCGCCGCGATACTCGCGAACGCCACGGGAATCAAGCTTCGCGGTTTCCACTCGAAGAGCAGCAACTCGACCGCCAAAAGAACCGCCGCAAACGGCGTACCGAACACCGCCGCCATGCCCCCCGCCGCACCGGCCACGAGCAAAGTCTTCCGCTCAGCTGAAGAGAGATGAAAGAACTGCGCGAACAACGACCCGCAGGCGCCACCGGTCATGATGATCGGGCCCTCCGCGCCAAACGGGCCGCCGGTGCCGATAGAAATCGCACTGGAAATCGGCTTCAAGAGCGCGACCTTCGCCTCGATCTTGCTGCGACCGAGCAGAATCGCCTCCAGCGCCTCGGGGATGCCGTGGCCCCGAATCTTCTCCGAGCCGTACCGGGCCATCAACCCGATAATGAGTCCGCCGATGGCGGGGATAAAGATGATCCAGACTCCTAGATGACTCTGCGCCGGGGTGGTCGACTCCGAAGAGAAGCGGCCGAAGAAGGCCAGATTGGTGATGATCGCGATCAGCCAAAGCAGCGCGTAGGCCACAAAAGCGCTGATGCTGCCGACCACCACCGCGAGGCCGCAAAGCAGCAGCACCCGCCGGTCCGTTGTAAAGTCGCCGAGCTTATCCTCCAGGTGCTTCAAGCCCGATCCGTCCCTCGATACTGGTTTCTTTTCATGGTGATGGTTAGAATTATATCGTAATGCGATATAAATTGTCCCGCCGCCAAGGAGTGAGACGTAAACTGACGGCGATGGTTGGCAAGCAGGACTTCGTGGAGTTGGCCGCTTTTCGGAAGGCGCTCCGTAAGTTTCTGCGGTTCGCGGAGGAGGGGGCGGTCGAGGCGGGAATCACCCCTCAGCAGCATCAAGTCCTGCTCGCGATTCGGGCCCATCCGGGCCGGGACTGGGCGACGGTCAGCGAACTGGCCGACTCGCTCCAGCTAAAGCACCATGCCACCGTCGGCCTCGTGGACCGATGTCAAACCGCCGGCCTGGTCGAACGCACGATCGATCCCGACGACCGCCGGGTGGTGCGCGTCTCGCTGAGCGATCGGGGAATGGAAATTCTCATGAAGCTGACCGAGCGCAACCTGGGCGAGTTGAAAGCGCTCGGAAAGCTAACCGCGGAGCTCGAAGCCCTCGCCCAAAACTAGTTGCCGACCCGAATCCAGGGCTCCGACTTCATATCCTTGAGGAAGGGACTTTTCGAGTTGAACTTCTTCTCGGAGCCGTCCGAGACACCCATTCGCGCCCAGAATTGCCACTTCTTGATCGACGCGGTCGACAAAACCTTGGTGTTGCACGCGCCGCCGAACCCCCCCTTGCCGCAAAGGGTCGAATCGGAACCGCCCGTTGTGCCGTCGATCTCGTTGACAGTATCCGCGAGGAAGGTCTTGCCCATCTCCTCGTCGACCTTGCCCTTGTTCTGGGTGAGTAGCGTATTCCAGCGGGCGCGCCGGGTCTCGCAGCCGTTGGTCTTGGGGTCGGCGTCCCACCCTCCGGGAACCTCCTCGGCGATGAGCTTGGGGCTCTCGGGGAAGTTGGAGCCCACGTAGTAACCATCGGTCGTGGTCTGGATCATCACATTCTTGAGCCCTAGTTCCAGCTTTCCGATCCGGTTCTGATTGGTGTCGGCGATGAGCCAAGTGTTCGCGTAGCCGCCGTTATTCCCCTTCTCGAAAATCTTAACGACGTCCTCCAGCGACTTCGAATACTGGATCGCCTTGCGCATGCGAACGAATTCCGGGATGCCGCTCGGATCGAATCCGGCGAAGCCCGAGATGGTCGTTTCCTCAAGGCCGATGCCCGCCGCGTTCATCGCGAAATCGGTTCCGCTGTGAATGAAACCGGCAAAGGCATCCATCACAAAGTGCTCGCCCTTCTGGGGGGTGACGTCGAGGATGACGTTCGCTCGCTCGCCCATCAGGTAGTCCCACCAAAGGTTGTGCCCCATCACGATCTTGCCGTCCTTGGTGTAGCTGCCGGTAGCCACAAAGGCACTGCAAGAGCACTTGGCCCCGCTTTCGAGCTTGCCCGTCTTGTGCGACCGCTCCCAAGGGATGTAGTAGTCGGCGATCTCGATATTCGCGTTGTAGGCGAGCACGTCCCAAACGTCGTACTTGAACCCCTTCGCTTGCAAGCCCTCGGCCTGTCCCGCCATTTCCTGCTGGTACTCGGGGTCGACCTTGTCCCAAAATAGCTTCTTGGCCGTCTCGCGGTAGTAAGGCCAGTCGTGGACTTTGTCCAGTTGCGAGATCCGGGCCCGGTGAGCGTCATCGATCTCGGCGGCGGCGAGGCTGCCGTATTGGTAACCGATATCCCGCGGACTCCCCTCAAGGTGAAGCTGGATCCACCCGGCGCTGTCCGTCCGTTTCGCGGCGGCGAGGCGGGTGGGATTGAGAGTAGAAGCGAAGACTGAGGCGGCAAGCAAAGTCAGCATGTCGTACTTAACATCATACGACGCCCCAGGCTCAAAGGAGTTGGGGCCGCAGGGTTCTTTGCGTTCAAACAATCGATGCTAAAGGGGCGATGCCCCGATCAATCGCGGAGCAAGACTCGCACTCCACATCTATCGTCGGGTGATGGACCAGATCAGGTTGATGACGTCGTCTTTGAAGATGTCGTCGTGCCCGCCTCCAGTGGCCGTAGCGCCTTGAAAGATGATTCGGCTGGCGTCGAGATTGAGGAATCGACTCTTCGAATTCGTGACGGACTGGGGCGGCTCGATAAGCATCGCAAATTCGCCGGCCTTGCCGAAGCGATCCGGCGGGCAAGGAGTTTTACAGAGTCCGACGTAACCGGCGGAAAGCCGGCCATTGTTGGCCAAGGGATACCAAAAGCCGTTCGCGGTGTCGTACTTCGAAAAGATCGAAGCGCCGGTCCGCAGGTACCGCGCCCAATCTTTCTCGTCTCGAAACCAGTCGCTGGCCGTGGCGGCTTGGAGCAGAACCACGTTGGTCAACGGTTCCCCTTTGGAAAGGTCGAAAGTGTCCGTCGTTCCGCTATCGAGCGTTTGCCGCCAGTAACGCAGGGTCTTGTTGGGCTTGGGGGCGGGAATACCGATTCCACCCTTGAAGCCACAGAAGAGCCGTCTTGCCGCGTTGAGAATAACGAGCCCGCCGAAGCTGTGACCCACGAAGTGCAAACGGGCAGACTTGAGCTCGGGTTGGCGGTTGTACATCAGGCTCAGAAACCGTCCGAAATCGTCTCCCGCGTCGACCCCCTTGCGCTGGAGATCGAAGAATGCTAACTGATTATCGATGAGTTTGGTCAGGTCATAAAAAGCGCTATCGCGACCTGCCGAGGCGCGCACGAGGGTAATTGGACAACGGGCAAAGCGGGCAAAGTAGTCGCGAAAGGTCCAAGGCTCATCGCCGGCATTTCGGAGCCGTTCCCCGAACACACTGCGGAGCGGAAGCCCGACATAGTATTGGATGTTCGCAACGATCCAAGCGAAAGAGATCAGAGCCGCCAGCGTGTACCACGCGTAGTGTGAGTTCTTTGTCCAAGTGTAAACGCCGAGAGCCGCGGGTACTGAAAGAAACGAATATGCCGTGCGGAAGATCCAAGAGAACAAAAGCAGAATCAGTAGGGGCAACGTGTGAACCACTTGGACTGGCAGCCAAGCCACAATAAGCAGGATGTTCCATCCCTTCGCCGAGCGTTGCCGGCCCTCGTCCGTCACCCTCGATTCCACCCACTTATAGCCCAGGTACATCAGAGAAGCTACGTAAATGACGACGGATAGCGTCATCGCCCAGTGCCCATGGCTATCGGATAAGTTTGCCAGCCAAGTTGGCCGAAGCGATTTCGTTAAGCCGTTGACGTAGCGTTGCGAATCACAAAATCCTTGGCTTAAGAGCTTCTTCGCGGGACCCGAAAACAATGTGGCCAAAGGCAAACCGAGCCCCATGATAAAGCCGATCAAGGTTTTCACGGCACTAAAAGGCTTCGCTACCGGCCTGGGCTTGTCCGTTTGGTCAACCAGAACTTGAAGCTTCTTGGTCTCGTTAAAACAGCCCCAGAGGGTCGTCACGATGATTTCGGGCGAGATCGGGACGGTGGGCCGCCAGTCCTTTAGGGTTGCTGTCGCGAGCAGGTTGTTGGTGACTTTTTGAGAGTCCGCAATTGCCTTGCCGGAGGCAGCACGAATGTCCGGCGCGGATAGTCGGCTCATGAAAACGAAGGCTTCTTCCAGGGCGTTCACGAGGTCGTTGCCGCTACATCCAGGCTTCGGTTCGAAGATGGCGTGGGCGCGTTGAAGGAAGTCCGTCTTTTCTCGCCGTCCGCCCGGATCGACCCACGCATCCTCGCCAGGATCGGAGTGCCAGTGGCAGCATATGAATAACGGCGAAAACTTCCTAGACGGGGTGATCCGACCCCTCCCGATCAAGCCGAGAAACTTGGCGAATAGCCGATCATAGGCGGCGACTCCCGCGAACAAACTGCGATGCCAACCGTGGCTTAAAACGAAGATATCCGTTACCGGGCACATCATACGTTCCCGTCGCTTACACTCCTCTTCGATTTCTATCCTTAGAAGTTCGTGTTCGCCGGCGGCGGCCTGCTCCAGAAGCGGAACAAGGAAGTAAGACCGAAGGTGACGAAGGTCGTTCGCGCCGTTTGGGGTGATCCACAAACGTGGCCAAGCGGGGTGCCGCATTGCTTCGGCGATCATCTTCATATCGATCGCGGCGGGATACACCATCGGTTCCGTTGCCGGCAAAGTGGCGTCCCAATACGTCTTCCAGTCCTGTTGCTCCTGTGCCGGCAAAACATCCAGCGGAATCGTATTGGGGGCAGTGGGGGTATTTCGAGAGAGTCTCATGGCGCGGCAAGTCCTTGCAAATGGTTGGGGAGTTCCCGGCCGGAGGCTTGACCGGGAACGTGACTGGACTCGATATTCGGCGTTAGCGCTTCGAGTTGAGGTACCTGGACGCAAGGTCCATGGCTCGGGGGAGGATCGTCACCTTCACGAGGACAACGACCTCATGGCGGACCGTCTTGTCCTGGGTGGGGCCGACGAACCAGGAGCGGATAGGGAGGATTTGGCTGAGGATCGGCACGGACCAGTCGCGCTTACCCGGGGCGGAGACGTCCAGCTTAAGGCTGGAAATCTGGGCGATGTCGAAGGCCTCGGCGAGGAGCTCGGTCTGGACACTGGACGATTTCACGAGGTCCACCGGGCCTGGGACTCCTGTCGTTCCAGCGCCGCTCTTGTTGAGTTCGTCCGGGGTAACGCCCATGTCTAACTTCACCTGGAGGCGGGCGGTGCTACCGTTGGCGAGGACGGTCGGGTTGACCGAGATGTGGAGACCGGTTCCCAATTTACGGTAGTAAGGCGGCTTTGCGGCCTGACTGAATACACCGTTGAGCGCAATGCTCTCCAAAGGGGAGAGTGCGGTCGTGGCGGCCGCGGGCGTTGCCCCGGCGGCGGTCTTCGCGAAAATTGGGGCGAGTGAGCTCATGTCGATGGGCGATACTTGCTCGGAAGGGAAGTAGCTCTCCGTCTCGGAGCCGACGACGCCAGGGACCCGGCTGGTGACGGCCAGGGTGGAGGTTCCGCCAAAGTGCACGCCGAATGCGGTGTCTTGGTGTTTCAAGACCTTACTCTCGATCCATGAGTTGACCGGTGTGTCGATAAGGCGGCGGGAATCGTTTTGGATCGCGTCGACGCCGATTTTAAGGTAGTCGTCCAGTCGGGCGCCGCTACGGACGAATTTCGCGATGCGATCGCCACGAAGCGCGGTTGCGACCTGATTCTGGGCGATCTTTCTATTGTCGTCAATATCCGCCGGTGTAATTTTGTCGAGTGCTTCCTTCGCTTTCATCGCGGCATCCTTCGCCATGGCTTGAGCATCTAGCGCTTTAGCCTCCGCGTCGGTGGCGTCGCTGTAGGTACGCGCGGCGGCGATCGCCGCCTTCTCCGCCGCTTCCTGATCTCCGGAAGAGGGATGTCGTCTTGCTTTGACTGCAGCTAGGAGGGCGTTGGCATCATCCTCATCTTTCTTTGCCTTGTTCTTGGCATCCGTCGCGGCTTTGACGGCGTCATCCGCATTCGACGATTTCTTGGCGGCAGCAGCAGATGCCTTGGCTGCCTTGTCAAGGGTTGCACTGGTGTCGTTCGTGCTCCCGTAGCCGTACTCACCCACTAGCTCCATGTAGAGAGGCTGCGACTTATCCTTGTTAATCGGAAGAGTTTCGTCGATATCCAATTGCTTTTCAAGCTTCGTGTCGGCAGTGGCAAGCCAAAGGAGAAGGAACTCTTCGAGCGCGTGCCGGGGGATCTCAAGGTCGGCGGCGATGGGATCGAACACACCGGTCACAACGGAATCGTTGAAACTTGCAGGAACGACTTTTCCATCCGTAGATCCTGCAAGTGAAACGTTCAGCCGGGAGAGCTCCTCTGCGAGCGACTTTTCTTCCGCGTTTCCGGACTTTTGTAGAGGGTTGATGACGACGGCATTGGCTTGAGCCTTTGCCTGCTGAAATTGCCGATTAAGTTCGCCGGGAAACTCTTTCCGAAGCGTGCCGCTCTTTAGCAGCAACAGGTAAGTGAGCATATCTGTCTGCCCGAGCGCGTGCTTGGAGATGGGATTAATGCCGGACTGCTCGAACAGCTTGCCGACATTGAGCCCGTAAAACTGTGAGCGAGTATTGATCTCGCCGACGATTTCTTCCGACCGATCCTGGATGATTTTCTTGATCGCGTTGATGTGGGCGGCCTTGTAGAAGCGGGCGATTTGCTGCGCCAGCATAAGGCGTTGGACAGACCGATTTGCCTCGGTGCGCGACTTGGCGTCGGCAGAAGCCTGATACGTGTCGAATTCCAGAACGATCTGGGATTGGGGGACGTCGAGCTGGGTGGCTAGTAGACGCCGAGCCTCGTTTACGACACTTTCTTTGCCCTCAAGCACGAGGCTGTTATTCACCGCCGAGACGTAAATGTCCTTCAGCTTTGCGTCGGCGGCGACCGAGGTATTGAGGGCGGAATTCAGGGCCGTCGCAAGGAGCGCAGCCGTGGTGTTGACCTTGCTGAAGTCGATCGTGCTCGCGGTGGCTCCGGAAGCGACGGGTGGGTCTCCGGGGAGAAAGGTGATGTTCCAGACGGCCCGAATCCGAGCCTCTTCGGGGGTTGTTGCCGCCGCTTTAGCCGCAGCCGGGGTGGTTGCGGCAGCCGCCGCGGGGGCAGGGATCTGGATTTGGATTTGGGCCGAGCCCGCTGAAATAGTCTGCGACTGGGTTTGGGCCTTCAGGGCGAGCATGGCGATCGTATTGACAAACATTCCGTAACCTCCGAGATCATTCGATTCGGAAGTGATAACGAAGCTGCAATAGACAATCTAACAGTCCATCGACGCCGAGGTTAAAAATGTTTGAATTAGCCGTGAACGAGATCTAGGCCGTCTTAGGTGAGTAAATGACGCGCATTCGTAGCGGCCCAGGGACGCTGGTGGCCCGGCGAATGAGTGAGATCGCCTAATGGTTGCCCCGACACGCAAATCGCCCAGGTCCTAACTCTGCTTGAGCGATTCCCAGAGGTCGACCTTCTTTATATCGTGCCGCCGGCGCGCCAGAGCCTGGTCGACTTTCCCCGCGATCGCCTCATAGGCATCCACATCCGGAGCATTCTTTTCGATGTAATCGAAGGCGCCCCGGCGCATGCATTCGACGGCGTTGGCGACGTTTCCGTAGGCCGTCATCACGATGACCTCCGTGAACATGTCGCGCGTGGTCGCGGCGTGGAGAACCTGCAACCCGGATTCCGGGAGGTCCATGCTCATGTCCGTAACGACCGCGTCGAATGGGGTCTCGACTTTGTAAATGAGTTCGACTCCCTCCGCCGCGCTGGTAGCCATCTCGACGGTGTAACCTTGGCGTTCCAGGCGTCGCTTGACCGCCCGAACCACCGACTCCTCATCGTCGATTACCAATACTCGGCTCATGCGGGACATGATACCGGTGGGAATACGTGGGGTTTAACGCCACGCGTTTACAATGTAAAAAAGTGCGTCCTTGAGCCAGCCGAACCGACTCGATAACCTGCGCACCCTCCGCGTCTCGAATCTCGACGTCGCGTTCTCGACGTCGTTCGGCACCCTCGTCGGTGGGCTCTTCTTGGTTGGCTTTATCCAGACCTTGGGTGGGTCGGACGTCTGGATCGGTCTCCTCTCCGGCATCCCCAGCCTCGTCGGCCTCCTCCAGATTCCGGGTGCGATTTGGGGCCGGAGCTTCAGCTCCTTCATGAAGTTCGTGACCCCTGGTGGCCTCTTGTGGCGGCTGGGTTACGTGCCTTTGGTCGTCCTGCCGTTTCTGCCGCTCCCTGCGGGATTGAAGTTGGCGATCCTGACCGGCTGCGTGCTGTTCGCCTCCGTGGCGACGACGCTGGTGAACCCCGTCTACAACGAGTGGATCGCGGAGATGGTCCCCTCGAACTCGCGAGGCATCTTCTTCGCGCGCCGCAACGCCATCGCGACCGCGGTCGGCGCCATCGTCGGCATCCTCGGCGCGCTCATTTTGGACGCCTTTCGGAGTCACGGCCAAGCCGCAACCGGGTTTACCGTCGTGTATGGCCTCGGGCTCGTGTGTGCGGCGATCAGCATGTACTTCTACCTGCGGATGCAGGACCTACCGAGGCCGCACCCCGTCAAGCAGAACCTGCGCGAGGGGGTCTTGGCGGTCGGTGTGCCGTTCGGAGATCGCAATTTCCGCCGCGTTCTGATCTTCCTGGCCGTGGCGGTTGGAGGCCAGCAGTTCGCGGGCAACCTCTTTAGCGCCTATGGCTTGGAGTCGCTCCATCTGGACTTCAAAGTCGTGCAGGGGACGGCGGTGTCGATGGCGATCGGCAACGTGCTCTCGGCGAAGCTGTGGGGATTCCTCTCCGACAAATACGGCAACAAGCCGGTCCTCGCGATGGTGGTCGCACTGCTCGCGTTAAACCCGATCGCATGGCTCGCGACCATCCCCGGCCACGGAACCTACAACACGATCCTGCTCCTCTCGACCCACGTGCTGATGGGCGTGTTCTGGTGCGGGATCAACCTCTGCCAGTTCAATATCATCCTCGCCACCGCAAAGCCAGAAGACCGAGCCAACTACATCGGCGCGGGCATGACCGTGATAGCGTTGGTCGGCGGCGTCGCGCCCCTACTGGGCGCATTCCTAATGGCCGCCCTCCGGCACTCGGTTTCGGCCGAGGAGGCTTACAAGATCGTTTTTGCGGTGACTCTGGTGATCCGGGCCGTCGCCGCCTTCTTCCTCATCCCGATCGCGGAGATCGGTTCTTCCGGCTTACGGGCGACTTTGGGGGATCTGCGACGGGTGACGCCGCGGGGCATGCGTGCGATGCGCTCTTTGACTCGCAGCACCGACGTAGATCGGCGGGTTGAGGCGATTCAGAGTGTCGGCACCGAGGGCTTCTCGTTGGCTTCGGATGAGGTGATCAAGGCGCTCCACGACCCCCAGCCGAGGATTCGCCGGCAGGCCGCAGAGGCGTTGGCACAGCTGCGTGATCCGCGGGCGACGACGGAGCTGATCCATCTCGTGGAGGAGCATCCGGACCTGCTGGAGGAAGAGACGGTGGACTCGTTGGGGTTCCTACGCGACCCTCGCGCGGTGCCTTCCTTGATCCGAACGTTGTCCTCACCAAGGTCGCAGCTCCGCCGAGCGGCGGCTCGCGCGTTGGGCCGCATCGGGAGTCCAACGCCGGAAACGATCGAGGCCCTGGTCCGCGCCGCCGACGACGAAGACGACGTCGATCTCCGTCGAACCGCCGTGCAAACCCTGCGCCGCATGGGTGTTTTGTCTGCCGCGCCGGTGATTCTAAAGCGAGTCGGCGACGCCCATCCCAGCGTCCGCATCGCCGCCGCCGAGGCCGTGGCCGAGATGGAACTTTCCGACGCCGCCCCGATGCTTCGCGACGCGCTGGCCCGGTATCAGGACGAAGCTTCGAGTGAGGTCGCCTACGCGCTCAGCGCCGTCGGGTCGTTGGCGGACCTGCCGCTGATCTTGACCGTCGCATCGGAGAGTAAGTCGATAATTGGTCGCCGCCGGTGTTTGCTGGGGGTTGCTCGGCTAGTGGGAATGGAGCGGGAAACGTACCGACTGATGCTGTTGGAAGGCATGGAGCGCGACCAAGCCCTACTCGCTCTACTGTCGCCCCTCATGCGCAAACAGCCTCGACTTCGGGTCGCGCTGTCCAGGTTTTCATCGGGCGACGAGAAGGGAGCGATCGAAGCCGCGTCCCAGGTCTGGCGCGCGATGCCGCCAGCGTTCCTAGAGTTCGCCCCGCTGCCGGAGTTGTTCTTGGTGGTCGCCTGCGCCATAGGGACGCAGTAGGAGACGGCCACCACATCTGTATCCGTTACGCGCCGCGTGTAGCCCGGCTCTCGGCCTCCGGGCCGATGGGGCGGGAGGGCGTTTTGGCGGGATCGCAAGCGCTATTGATACTGGGGCCACGCTTCTCGGCTTACGATGTCCGAATCTTCAAATTGGAAAAATACGCATGGGTGTGCGCGTGGACCCAAAGCGCGACCTTGCCATGAGCCTCTCCCCCAAGCAAACCGTGAACGACGAGAGCCGGAGCCGCGGAATTCCCAACGAAGAACTTCGCCTCGCCACCATGCACGTCGACTTTGATGTGCGTCCACGCGCCGAGTTCGAGGCCGGCGTGAGTCTCATACTTCCCGGGCCGGACGCGGCGCAGGTAATCCCAGGTGTACTCCGGCACGCTGCAGTATTGAATCGCGTGCGAGCGCTGGTCCGGATCCGGCGACTGGCCGTTTGTCATGCGGAGATAGAAGTTCTCGTAGCGGTGCATATCCTCCGCGCCGCGGAAAGCGATGCCGACAAACCCGCGCGATCCGCCCGCGTTCTCGGTTAGCGTCGCCGCCACATCCACGTCGATCGTTCCGTCTCGAAAATCGACATCCGGAAGGACCGCGTAGCTCCCGTTGACCGGATCGAACTCCTCAATCAACTCCACGGCCGGCCGGCCCCGATAGACCGTCGCGCCCATGGTGATTCCGTATTCGGTGCGAAGCCCCTTCGTCGTGTCGAGCCGAAATAGTTGCTCGTGGGGCTGATGCGAAGCTAGAACCAAGCAAGGAAGAAACGCAAACATCTTGACCGGATCTACTCATCGCGCACATTCCCGAGTGCCGCACCCAAAAGCTATTTGCCGCAGAAAAGAGAACGCATTATCATGGACCTCATGTGGTCGCCGACGAGGCCAATTTCGCTCCCCGCGGCACTCGAGGCCCGCTTCATCGTAAGCCGGATCCTCTGGTTTTTGCCGGCGTTTTCGAGCGTACTCGTCCTCGTCTAGAGCATGAACTCCAAGTGGTTTCCCTGGCTGCTCGCCAAATACGTGGTGCTTCTCGGCTTCGCAATTTGGCTCGCATGGAAGAAGTCGGCCGAGGCACGACAGCACGTCGAGCGTCTTGCGGAGACAGACGTGGCCTTTGCTCGTGCGGTGTCGAAGGGCAACTTGCGTTGGACGCTGCTGCCCATGCTTGCGGCGGCAATACTCGTCGGTTCTATCTCGTCGCTGGTTAAACACGACGCCCGCTGGTTCCTCGTGACCGGCTTCTTTATGGGCCTTCTCGCGGTCGGCGAAGGGCTGCGCTGGTTGGTCTACGAACGTTGGGTTACTTCCCAGCTTCGCCGCCACGAACTTCTCTCCTACCGTCGGCAGGCCTAGAACCGAAACCCGGCCTGAACGTACGTTGCCGCGATCGCCTTACCTTTCGAACACCCGGGTGAACCTGCCGACGGTGAGATTCCCGGCCTCGTGCTCGCCGAAGTTCAAACGCAAGCCGAGGCCCACGATATCCGACAAGCGGTATCTACGAAACGGCTGGGCCTTTACTGCAAGTTCGATTCGATGTAGTCGAGATGGTCGTCGAGTTCCTTCCACCAAGCGAACGCGTAGCTCCCCAGTTTGCTTGGCTTAGCGTCGCGAATAATCCGGGATACCCGCTACAGTTACCCGGTCGGCAGGGAAATCTCGCTTCGAAGTGCCCGAAACTAAGAATCGGGTTACCCCGCCTTTCGCCTGCCTTGGCCGCAATCTTGAGATTTCGTCCGCAGTGGGCAACGAAGCGCCCGACCAGTCGAGCAACTCGAAAATGGGGATCTCGTCAGTTCGAACCGAATCCTTGCGATAGACTCGCAGTAGACGGAGGCGCCCGTCACGGTGGCGATAGGTAATGATGGTTCCCAGGGGCCACTCGCTTCCGAACTGATATTGCCGCCGGATCTTCTTCGGCGGCGGCTGAGGCGATTCCAGCTTCTCCCGAAGCTCGGACAAGACCTTCGTTCGCTTCTTCGCCAACGCTGGGTCGTCCCACCGCCGTAGATCTTCGCCGCTGTCGATGATACGCAGCGCCCGTTCCTTTACGCTTGGGAGCAGCCGACCGAGCTTCCACTGGGTGAGGGCGAGGCCAAGCCAAAAGGGCGGTCCATCATCAGGGTCGTCGAGCGAACTTTTATTGCTTTGAATAAGCGCGTCGGTGGCTTGCTCGGAAGTCAGTCCGTCGGCGATCGAGTCCTTAAATTGGTCACGGACGTCCGCCGCGGTGTCGTCCGAAAAGATTGCCGTTCCCCAAACGCCCATGAAGGGTTAGGTTACATCCAACCCAGAATTCCTCGAAGGTTGGCTATGGTACCGGCACGCGATCGCCGTGGGCCAACGCGGTTAACCAGGCTCCGTTTCGAGTGAAATAAGGTTTTTGCTGCTCGTAGGTGGCGGTGTTGTTATGGGGCGCCAATGGCATTGGCGCGACCTCTTTGCGGCCGCGAACCAGGTTGAAGGCGGTCCAAATTCCTGCGGGTGGCGCGACGTTGTCGACATAACCCATTGCAACTAGTGTCGTCGCGTGGATATGAGAGGCGAAATTGACCGCATCGACGTAGCGCGCGGTCTCCATCACCTTCGGGTCGCTGGCGTTGAAGTTCGGATAGCCCATCTGCCGGCCGTGAAGAGACGCATTTAGGTCGCAACCCGCCGGCTCCTCGACGATGACGTGGGTGATGCGCGGATGCAACCCGGCGACGCACAAGGACTGCTGCCCGCCCATGCTGGTGCCGGTCACGAGCAGCGTCTTTCCATCCCAATCCGGCCGCTCCGTAAGGTAGTCCACGCCCCGGTAGTCGCGAAGGTACATCTCCACGAAGTAACTCTTCTCCCGGTCGTCCTGTCCGACGACGTTGTAGTTTTTGAGCGCGTTAGGAAGGGCGGCGTAATACGCCGGACCCTCCGTCGGAAGCACGTCGTGCGGTTCGATGTTCAGGGCGATCCACCCTTCGGCGGCACGGTCGACGACCCATGAGCGCTGCAAAGGATACGGAGGGCTTGCCCACTGAAGCTGCAGCATCGCGGGATGCTTGCCTGGCTTCTTCGGCCACGCGATCTGGCCGTAGACGTGCGTCCCGTTCACGTGGTCCATCCTTATGGTGGCGTAGTTGACATCGGGGCGGCCGCTGTCTTGGTCGGTGACTACGGCGTTCTCGGGGATCTTCTTTAGGTCGGCGATTTTTCCGCGCCAGAAGCGATCGAAGTCCGCTGGTTTGGAAACGACGGGTTTAAGGTCCGCCGGGGCCACCGCTGCCCCGAAGACTGCGCCGCGACCGTTTGGTGGCGTGAGTTCACCGTAGAGCATCTCCGGTTCGCCGCCGGAGAATTCCAACGTTCCCTTTCCGTCCACCAGCGTCACGGAGCCGGTGGCGATTACGTCTTGGTTGTTCCGCTTGATTTTGAACCCGCAGATGTTCCCGTCCGAAACCGGACCTGTGATCGACCAGCGGATCTTCTCGCCGACCGCATACGTGCCGTTCGCCTTGTCGGGGGTGATGACGAACCGCGGGGCGCCCTGCCCGAATGAGGCCGAGGCAAGCAGCGACAAGGCGACGACGAGAACCGAGGGCAGACTACGTTGGCCGATCATAAAACGCTCGCGATGCCATTTCACCTGAAAAGGAGAAGTCGCCGTCAATATACGGTTAAATGTGCGATCGCAAGGACGCCTGCACAGCCACTGGGACGAAGCGCGCCGAATTCGGGCATAAAGGATGAAAATCGTCCGAGTGCCGCGATTTTTCTTGGCATTCCCCGAAACCGCTAGTATATTGGAGCTAGATTTAACCGTAAATTCATGAAGACAACCATTCGCGATGTGGCGGAGGCGGCCGGAGTTTCGGCCATGGCAGTGTCTGCCGTCCTTAATGGGACGGGCAGCAACGTCAAAGTAAGTTCGGTGAAGGCGGAACTCATTCGCCGAGTTGCGCGCGAGATGCGCTATCAACCCAACCACCTTGCGCGGTCGCTTCGTAACCGCCGCACGAACATGATCGGGGTGGTCTTCCAGCACTTCGACCGTTTGGGCGACCAGCACCCCTACTACCCTCAGCTTTTGAATGGCGTCATGGCTGCGTTGTTCCCCCAGGACTACACCCTTGCGCTCTGCCCCAAGCTGATCCTCGACGGGGATGCAGGTTCGATCTCAGATGGCCGGTTCGATGGCGTCCTCTGGTGCCGGCCCGACTTCGACGAGGATTCGCTAAAGGTCATTCAGAACTCAAGCGTGCCCGTCGTAATGATGCACGCGCCCCCGGGGTCGGTTCCCGGCGTTCCCACTTTCTGCGCGGATAACGAAGGCGCCATGCGCACCGTGCTCCGCCATCTTAAGGCGCTCGGCCACCGCCGAATCGCTTTCGTCATCGACCCGGTGAACCGGCGCACCGCCGAGGGCTGTGCCCGTCGCGATGCGTTCGAAACCGCATCGCTCGCGGCCGGCCTTGCTCCCGAAACCTTGGTTTGGGAAGAGCAGTGCCTAGAGGTTGCCGCTTACGCCCGCGACGACGCGCCGCACACCGCGCTGGTGTGCTTCAGCGATACGCTCGCCGGCCAAGTTTTGCTTGCCTGCGCCCGGGAGGGCGTCGACGTTCCGGGGCATGTCTCCGTCACCGGATTCGACTCCTCCAACTTTTGTGAAGGCACCAAGCCGCGCCTAACCTCGGTCAATCAACCGGTCGAGCGGATGGCGCAGATGGCGACCTCCCACCTTTTGACCCTCATCCGTGAGTCCGCCGATGCGATCGCTTCGGCTCCCACGGTTTCTTTCATTTATGACTGTGGTCTCGATGTCCGAGAATCCACGGCGCCGCCTCGAACTCAGTGAAGAGTCCTTATATGAAACGTGCATTTACCCTTATCGAACTCTTAGTTGTGATCGCGATTATCGCGATCCTCGCCGCCATTCTGTTCCCCGTCTTCGCCCAAGCCAAACTTGCCGCGAAGAAGACGGTGGACCTCTCCAACCAAAAGCAGCTTGGCCTTGCCGCCATTATGTACTCGGCCGACAGCGATGACTATTTCCCGCGCGGCGACTACCGCCTCAAGGGCATTCGGCAGGGATGGGCGCCGATCACCTGGCGCGAAACGACCGGTCCTTACATCAAGAACGGCGTCTCGCAGGTCAGCTACGTCATGTTGGATCCGAGCAAGACGGGCCCCGTCGCCGACTCGGGAATTTGGCAGCCGCCTACGGTTCCCAACACTGTCCGCTATACCTATTCCTCCCACTGGGGCCTCTTCCCGAGCGCTCAAGCCGCGATAGATAACGGTTGGGCTGGCGCCGACCAGACGGGCGACGGAACCCCCACCGGCAACCCGGGTATGCCTTCCGTTTCGCAGACCAGCCTCGCTCACCCGGCTTCGACGCTCATGATCACGACGGTTGGCTATAACCCCGACTGGAATGCATCGAACCCGTATATGCAAAGCGGCTGGTGGTTCTGGGGCGGCGGCGGCGCGAACATCAAGGGTTTGACGATTCCTGCTGAGTGGGATTCGGACAGCACGACCCAGCAGTACGGCGAGTATCCTGGCGATATCTTCGGCCCGAACGCATCCTTGCCTCGCTTCCGCTATGCGGGCGGCATCAACGTTGCCTGGGCGGACGGCCACGCGAAGTTCAAGAAGAAGGGCGCATTGAGCTGGTGCAGCGACATGTTCCTTGCGGGCAGCAACTTCGACTTCTCGGGTGGCGACAACGCGTGGCTCTTCGGAGCGGGCAATCCTTGCGCGGGTTATTCGGAGTGAACCGACGCCTCCTTCTCCTCGCTGCTCTCGCCCCGGCCTTTTTGGCCGGGTGCGCGAGCGATAGCGCGCCGATGAAGACGGACCCCGCCACCGTCATGAACAAAACGGGCCAGCCTCCTACGAATCTTCCGCCTGGGCAGGAAGATCTCGCGGCCAAGCAGAAGGCCGCGGGAGAGGCGGCCAACAATAACATGAACGAACAGATGCGCGCCATGAAAGAGGCGAAGGCGAGGTCTGGCGGCCGTTGATACGCCTCGCTCCCGCCGTATTGCTCGGTTGCGCAATCGTTTTCGTTAACGGTTGCGCCCAGCCGGAGGATGTCTCGGCGGAGCCCAAGAGGCCGGCCAAAGTCGCGTTCGACGGTAAAGTCGACGCGTCTTTGGCCGGGACCTGGAAGACGGCCAAGGGCGACTCCGTACTTACCATGGATAAAGACGGTTCGCTCAAAATCGATACCAAGTTCAACACGCCGAAGGGGCCAGGGAGCGCGTCCAAGAAGGGCAACTGGTTGGTCAGCGACGGTAAGCTTCGCTTGCGTTACCGGGAGTCGGACGGTTCCGATTCCACGATCGCTTACGCCATGAAGACGTCCGGCAACACGATGACGCTTTCGACCAAGGTACCGAAAATGGTCACCGTGTACACCCGGAGTTAGGCCTTGTCCTCACCTTTTTATAACGCGCACCATTCTCCGGTCGGGGCTTTCGCTACCTTTACCCTTGGCTGCAAGGGCCGCCGTGGCGGTATGGGACTAGAACTGGCTGGTCCCGCCGACGAGAATGTTTACGTCGGGATCGAAGATGCCGAAAAGCCCGGACATTTTTGGACTTTGCCGTTCTACGAAGGTTCTGAATCTGCTGCGATCGACTACGACGTCGAGGGTCTGAGCGATCTTCGGTTCGAGAATGCCCTGCAAGCCTTCCCTGATGAAGCGATTGTGCGGCGCTTCGGGGCTTCGGTCGACGAGTGGGAAGCGGGCGACCTAACGTTCCGCATCGTCTCGCCCCCGCGATCGGTCCCGGATCCTTCTCTTGATGACGCCCGGGATTTTGTCGCGCCTGGCCTGCTTGTCGAGATCGTCGCCGATAACCGGCGCGGCTCTTCAGACCGCCGCGTGTTCTTTGGCTATGCGGGCAGTAACCGGGCGGCGGGGATGCGGATTCTTGACGAGCCGGGGCTCGTGGGCGTTGGCCAAGGAACCTCCGTTGCCATCGCCACAAATTGCGCGAACGTTTATGCCGGGCTCGCCTGGCAGCCGGAATCGATCCTAACTCCCCACCTGCGCGAGAACCTTCGCTTCATGCTCGGAAGCATCGGACTGCTGGTCGGGACGGTGGCGGCAGGGGAATCTCGCGTTTTTCGTTTTGCGGTCGGCTTCTACCGCGATGGCACGGCGACCACGGGAATCCCTACCCGCTATCTCTATCGCCGCTACTTCGATCGGGTAGAGGATGTGCTTCAGCACACGTTGGCCCATGCGGATCAAACGCTGCGCGACGCCCGCACCTTTGATCGCGAATTGGCATCTCGGCTGAGCGAGGACCGCTGTTTCATGGCCGCCCAGGCGATTCGGAGTTACTACGGCTCAACCCAACTCCTTGAGCGAGCGGATGGCCGGCCGCTCTGGGTGGTCAACGAAGGTGAGTACCGGATGATGAACACCTTCGACCTCACCGTCGATCAGGCGTTCTACGAACTTGCTTTCCATCCTTGGACGGTCCGCAATGTGTTGGATTTGTTTATAGAACGGTACGCATACTTGGACTCCGCTCGCTTGCCCGGCTTATCTGAGCTTCATCCCGGCGGTATCGCCTTCACTCACGACATGGGGGTGGCCAACAACTTTTCACCTTCCGGCCATTCCGGCTATGAGCTTGCCGGCCTCCACGGCTGCTTCTCCTTCATGAGCGCGGAGGAGTTGATGAATTGGGTCCTCACGGCAAGTTTGTATGTCAGTCATACCGGCGATTTAGCCTGGGCTCGGGGAGTGCGGGAGACTTTCGTCGCATGCCTTGAGAGCCTGGAGAATCGCGACCATTCCTGCCCGTCGATGAGAACCGGGGTGGTCACGCGCGATGCAGCCCGTTGTCTTGGCGGGGCAGAAATCACCACTTACGACAGCCTTGACGCCTCCCTCGGCCAAGCTCGGAACAATTTGTATTTGGCCGTGAAAGGATGGGCAAGTTATCTAGGTTTGGCTCAAATCTTTGGCGAAATCGGCCTTCCGGAAGAAGCCGGAAGGGCATCCGACCAGGCGGAGCGAGCCGCCGCTACGATCATTGCTGCCGCGGACGGGGATGGACTGTTGCCTGCGGTTATCGGTGAAGGTATTGAAGCTCGCATCATCCCCGCCATTGAGGCGCTGATCTATCCGCATATCGCGGGCATCTGCACGGAACGGTTTTCGTCCCTAACTTCGGTCCTTCGCCGGCATTTCGAGGCGATCTTACAGCCAGGAATTTGTCTTTTCCCGGACGGCGGCTGGCGACTGAGTTCGACCAGTCGGAACTCGTGGCTGAGCAAAATCTACCTCTGCCAGTACGTCGCCGAGGAAATTCTGGGTCACGAGGTCGATAAGGTGGCGGATGCCGCCCATCGCGCCTGGCTGCTGGAGCCTGAGAACGCCTACTACGCCTGGAGCGACCAGATGTTGGAGGGCAAAGCCGTAGGCAGCCGCTACTATCCGCGCGGTGTCACGAGCATCTTGTGGACGGCTCCTGGCCTAAAGCAGATTGAAGCGTGGATGGCCAAGAGTGAGATTGGGGCCGATGTCGCGTGAAGATCGCCGACATCCGGGCGACGACCGTCTCCGTGCCCCTTGAGGCCCCGCTCCGACATGGCAATGGCTGCCACTGGGGGCGGTTTGTCCGAACGATCGTCGAAGTCGAAGCCGACAACGGTCTGATCGGCCTTGGTGAGATGGGTGGCGGGGGCGAATCGGCCGCCGCCGTCTTTAAGGCGATGCGAGGGTACTTAGTCGGCCACGATCCGGCTCGCCTCTCGGAGATGCAGTTCAAGATCGCCAATCCGACTGCGTCTCTTTACAACAACCGCACGCAGATCCTCGCTGCGTTGGAATTCGCCTGTTTGGATCTACTTGGACAGGCCTACGGTGTACCCGTCTACGATCTGCTCGGCGGCAAGCTTCAGGATGAGGTCCCGTTCGCGTCTTATCTCTTCTTCCGCTACGCCAACGCGGATGGCTCGGGGGAGCAGCGGACGCCCGAGCAACTGGCGGCGGCGGCTCTGTCGTTGAAGGAACGGTGCGGCTTCACGTCCCATAAACTGAAAGGCGGCGTTTTCCACCCCGACTACGAGTTGGAGGTCTACCGGGCGATTGCGGCGGCCGTGCCCGATGACCGAATCCGGTTCGACCCGAACGCCGTCTGGTCGACCGAGCAAGCCGTCCGCTTCGGCCAAGCCATCGCAGGACTCAACAACGACTACCTGGAGGACCCGGTGTTCGGATTGAACGCAATGCGGCTGGCGCGCCAAAAGCTGCCGATGCCGCTCGCCACGAACACCGTTGTTGTCGGCTTTGAGGCACTGGCTGCGAACGTGCTGGATACCGCGGTCGATGTAATTCTGCTCGACACCACGTTCTGGGGCGGGATCCGTCCGTGCGTCAAGGCGGCGGGGATCTGCGAGACGTTTGGTCTTGGGGTGGCGGTCCATTCATCCGGCGAACTCGGGGTGCAACTCGCGACGATGCTGCATCTCGGCGCGGTGATCCCGAATCTGTCCTTCGCCGCGGATGCGCACTACCATCATCTTCGCGACGACATCATCGTGGGCGGTCCACTTCAGTATCGGGAGGGTCGCATACGCGTTCCGGACGGACCCGGCCTCGGTGTGCAACTTGACCGGGTGAAACTTGATCATTACGCCGAAGAGTTTCGCCGTCTGGGGTTCTATCCGTACGACCAAGACCCGCTTCGTCCGGGTTGGTGCGCCACCGTTCCGAACTCCCGCTGGGCCGATCCTCTGGACGACCGAGTGCCGGAGGTTCCACGTTGAGTTTGGCATCGCGCGTTTCGGCCGCAGTATCCAGCGCATCGGTGGTCGACTTGCACACCCACCTCTTTGCGCCGTCGTTCGGCCAACTGAATCGTTGGGGAATCGACGAACTGTTGACCTACCACTATCTGGCCGCAGAGCTGTTTCGAGCCGAACCCAAGGTATCTCCTTGTGAATACTTCCGGATGCCGCTGACCGCTCGGGCGGACCTGATCTGGCAGTCGCTATTCGTTCGCCGCTACCCTCTCTCGGAGGCCACATCCGGCGTGGTGACGGTGCTTCAAGCCCTCGGTCTGGATCCTCATGCGCGGGATCTTCGGGAGACGCGGGCGTTCTTTGCGGCGCGTCCCTGGCCCGATCACTCAGATTCCATTTTGAACCTGGCGGGAGTCGAGCAGGTGGTGATGACGAATGACCCCGCGGACCCGGTAGAACGTGAGGCCTGGCTGAAAGGATTCCCCGAAGATCCCCGATTTCTCTCTGCGTTGCGCTTGGACCGTTTGTTGGCTTCGCACCATGGCGCCGCTTTGGCAGAGGAACTGGATACTTGGATCCGAAGGATGAAGCCGAGATATTTGGCACTTTCGGTAACTGAACTTAAACCGATCCCTCCCGAAGTGCTTCAGGCATGCCTTACCGGCAACCTCCCTCTCGCGCTAATGATCGGTGTGCAGCGCTCGGTGAACCCTGCGCTTAAAGACGCCGGCGACGGGATGCGAATCGTCGATTTGGCGCCTCTAGAAAGGTTAGCCGCCGAAAACCCGGAGGTGAGGTTCCTGGTGACGACTCTTGCCAGAGAGAACGCCCACTCTCTTTGCGTGGTGGTCCGCAAGTTTGCGAATGTCCTGCCGTTCGGTTGCTGGTGGTTTATGAACAATCCGAGTCTGGTCGAAGAGACGACCCTGATGAGGCTGGAGATGCTCGGCGCTACCTTTGTGCCTCAGCACTCGGATGCGCGAATCCTTGAGCAACTCATCTACAAGTGGCGTCACTCGCGGGCCGCAATTTCTCGAGCGCTGACCCGGAGGTACGAGGCGTTTTCCCTCGCGCCAGCGGACGACCAAATCAACTCGGATGCTCAGGCACTCATGGGAGGAGTTGCGCGAGGATGGCTGGCGTGACTTCGCGCTTTGACCTGACCGGGCGGATCGCGGTAGTGATCGGTGGAACCTCCGGCTTGGGCCGCGCTATCGCCCTCGGCCTTGCCGAGGCCGGCGTTCATACCGCAGCCGTGAGCCGCCGACCCAGTGCAGTCGTCGCCGCCGAAATTCGAGCCTTTGGCGTGAAGTCCCTCGAAACAGAGTGCAACGTAGAAGACCGGGCCAGTCTGCATGCACTAAAGGACACCGTAGTCGCCGAGTTCGGCGGGGTGGATATCCTCGTTAATTGTGCGGGACAAACGTTTAGGCAACCAACGCTGGAAGTACCGGAGGAGAAATGGAACAACCTCATGGACCTGAACGTGACCGGCATGCTCCGTGCATGCCAAGCGTTCCATGCTCCGCTCCGCGCGAGTGGACGGGGGCGCATCATCAACATCGCCTCGCTGAGCAGCTTTGTCGCCTTCCATGAAGTTGCCGCCTACAGCGCCTCGAAGGCCGCCGTCCTCTCCCTGACCCGCAGTCTCGGTGCCGAATGGGCACGGGATGGGATCTGCACAAACGCTTTAGTTCCCGGTGTTTTCGTCACCGATTTGAACCGCGATCTCCTGATTGGCACCCCGCGAGGCCAAGAACTTCTCACTCGAACCCCCCTCGGACGATTTGGTGAGACCCGTGAGATCGTCGGCGCGGCCCTCTTCCTCTGTTCGGATGCGGCGAGCTTCATCACCGGAACGAGCCTTGTCGTCGACGGTGGCTTTTTGGCCTCAGGAGTCAATCAGTGAAGCTCCTGCTGGGAGCCCTGTTTCTCATGCTTAGCTGTGCCACGCTCGCCCTTGGGGGCAACCCCAATGTTCGCTTTGATCCTTCGCCGGGTGCGTTCTCACTTGTCGAGGCGAATATCTGGGTGGACGAAGGTGACTGGCCGGGCGTGCGCCGCGCGGCGGAAGATTTGCGCACCGATATCGCGTCCGTCGCCTCATCGACCCTTAAAAGGGGGCGGGGAAAACGGACGATCATCGTCGGAACCCTCGGCCGCAGTCCGGCCATCGACCGGCTCGTTGCGGAAGGCAAGCTTTCCGTAAAGGAAGTCGCCGGTCAGTGGGAGGCGAGCGTCACCGCGACCGTACACAACCCCATACCAGGCGTCGAAGAAGCGCTCGTCGTCGCCGGCGCGGACAAACGGGGCACGATCTACGCGCTCTACGACCTTTCCGAAAGCATCGGCGTCTCCCCTTGGTCGTGGTGGGCGGATGTGCCGGTAAAGCATCACCAAGAAATCTATATAAGGCCCGGGAGGGTGGTCGCCAAGTCACCGGCCGTGAAGTACCGCGGCGTCTTCCTGAACGACGAAGCGCCTTCGCTAACCAACTGGGTCCGCGCGAACTTTGGCGACTACAACCACCGGTTCTATGAGCGAGTCTTCGAACTTCTGCTCCGCTTAAGGGCGAACTACCTCTGGCCCGCAATGTGGAACAACTGCTTCAGCCAGGACGACCCTCTGAACCCGGCCAAGGCGGACGAGTACGGGATCGTGATGGGCACCTCCCACGTCGAGCCGATGATGCGGGCGGACAAAGAGTGGAACCGCCTCGGCTTTGGCGAGAAGGAGTGGAACTACGCAACCCATCCGAAGGAACTGGAGAAGTTCTGGACGGACGGCGCCGTGCGCAACCGTCCCTACGAGAACGTGGTGACCATCGCTATGCGCGGCAAGATCGACACGCCAATGTCCGAGTCGGCGAACATCGAGTTGCTTGAGCAAATCGTTACGGCCCAGCGGTCGATCTTGGCCGCAAACGTAAACTCCGACCTGACCCAAGTGCCGCAGATGTGGTGCCTCTACAAAGAGGTGCAGGAGTACTACGAGAAGGGAATGCGGGTGCCGGACGACGTCACCTTGCTATGGTCCGACGACAACTGGGGCGATATCCGGCGGCTTCCTACTCCCGTTGAGCGCAAACGTTCGGGCCGCGCCGGCGTCTACTACCACTTTGACTACGTGGGCGGTCCGCGAAACTACAAATGGATTGACACCAACCCACTGCCGAAGATCTGGGAGCAGATGAATTTGGCCCACGCCTACGGCGCGGACCGGGTTTGGATCGTAAACGCCGGCGACCTGAAGCCGATGGAACTGCCCATCGAGTTCTTCCTCACCATGGCCCGTGATCCCGCCGCCATTCCGAAAGAGAAGATCTCCGATTTCACCCGTCGGTGGGCCGCGCGAGAATTCGGACCCGCCCACGCAACGGAGATCGCTCATATCATCAACGAAACCCACCGGCTGGCGGGGCGCCGGAAACCGGAGCTAGTCGATGCGTCCACTTACAGCGTCCTTAACTACAATGAAGCGGATCGCGTGCTGGCTGAATTCAGCGACCTCCGGACCCGCGCTGCTCGCGTGAGCGGCCAGTTCGCGGCTGATTATCAATCCGCTTTCTTTCAGCTCGTCCAGCATCCCGTCGAGGCGAACGGAAACCTAACCGCAATGTACGTCGCGGCCGCTAAGAACGCGCTCTACGCCAAACAGGGCCGAGCAATGACGAATGCAAAAGCAGACGAAGTTGCCCAAAGATTTGCTCAGGATTCAGAGATCACGCGGAAATACCACGAGATCAACGGTGGGAAATGGAACCACTTCATGGACCAAACCCACATCGGTTACACCTACTGGCAGCAGCCGGACCGGGACGTCATGCCGAAAGTGACCCGGCTAACCGTTCCAAACGAACCCAGTTTCGGGGTCGCGGTAGAAGGCTCCGAACTCGCATGGCCAGGCTCCGCGGATCGCCGGGAAGCGCGCCTGGAGTTCGACCGGTACGGCGCATCCGAAAAAAGCTTCGAAATCTTCAACCGTGGGAGCATGCCATTCGAATGGTCGGCCCGTTGCGATGCGCCTTGGGTGCAGCTCTCATCGACGGGCGGCCAAATCACGGACGTGAAAAAGATTCGGGTTTCCATTCGCTGGGATCAAGCGCCTAAAACGGCCGAGGCTCAGATCGTTTTACACGCAATGGGCAAAACAGAAATCCTGACCGTGAACGCCGATTCGGCTCCTGGGGACGGCCACGGATTCATAGAGGGTGACGGCGTCATCGCCTTCGAGGCAGAGCATTCCGGACATCGCTCGAACGGAGGCGGAGTCAAATGGGAGACAGTTCCCGGCTACGGCCGTACCCTCTCCGGAGTCGCCCCGTTCCCCGTAACCTTCGACTCCCTTGAACCCGGGCACGGACCGATGATGGAGTACCCAATCGTTGTTCGGCACGGAGGAAAGGCGACCCTCCATGCGATATGCGCGCCCTCGCTTGGCTTCGTTCCCGGACGGGGCCTTCGGCTCGCGCTCGCATTTGACAATGACCAACCGCAGGTCGTCGACATCGCCCCCTCCTATCTCTCCAAGACCTGGGAGAAAGCCGTTTCGGATGCCTGCGTGGATATCGAAACCAAGCACACTTTGTCCCCTGGTCCGCATAGCCTAAAGGTTTGGGCAATAGACCCGGGCGTGGTCATTCAACGCTTCGTGATCGACCTCGGCGGTCTCCGTCCGAGCTACCTGGGGCCGCCAGAGAGTAAACATCTGCCGTGAAGAAGTTCGCGGGAGTTTTCCGATGCCCCTGACCCTGCGCCAACCGACCAACCTCACTCATGACCTCGTGGCGCTAGGCGAGGTGATGCTGAGATTAGATCCCGGCGATGGCCGGATATCTACCACCCGCACCTTTCAAGCTTGGGAGGGTGGCGGTGAGTACAACGTCGCGCGTGGTCTCCGGCGATGCTTCGGCTTGCGGACGGCGATTGTAACCGCGCTGGCGGACAACCCCGTCGGGCGACTAATCGAAGACCTGATGCTGCAAGGGGGCGCCGATCTCCGCTACCTGCAGTGGCGGGAATTCGATGGCGTCGGGCGGGAGGTTCGAAATGGCCTCAACTTCACGGAAAGAGGATTTGGCGTCCGCGGCGCCGTCGGCTGCTCCGATCGTGGACTGTCCGCCGCATCGCAAATGACATCTGTCGATTGGGACAAGGTCATGGAAGGTGCGCGGTGGTTCCACACGGGGGGCATCTTTGCCGCGCTTTCGGCCACGACCCCGGGCGTCGCGCTGGCGGCGATGGAGGCGGCTCGCCGTCACGGAGTCATTGTCTCCTATGACCTGAACTACCGACCATCACTCTGGAAGTCGATCGGCGGCCAAGCCGCCGCGCAGGAAGTGAATCGTCGGCTCGCCCCCTACGTCGATGTGATGCTCGGGAACGAGGAAGACTTCACCGCCGCCCTTGGTTTCCCAGTGGAAGAAGCCGATTTGCATCATTCGGCCCTTAAACTTGACGCTTTCCAGGCAATGATCGGGAAAGTGACCGAGGCGTTCCCAAACATCCAAGCCGTTGCGACGACCCTGAGAGTAGCCACCACCGCAACCAGAAACGACTGGGGAGCCGTCTTTTGGATGGATGGCGAGTTTCATCACGCCCCCTGGCGCAAAGATCTGGGGATCTTTGACCGCGTCGGCGGTGGCGACTCATTCGCCTCGGGACTGATCTACGGGCTGCTCAGCGGACGCTCGCCGCAGTGGTCGGTAGAGTGTGGAGCCGCCCATGGCGCCCTCGCGATGACGACGCCTGGGGACACGTCGATGGCGACGCTGGACGAAGTCCTGAAAACGATGAAGATGGGTACCGCCCGGGTGGACCGATGACTAAGGCCGAATGCCTGGCGTGGTTGAAGCGCGGTCGTATCGTTCCCGTCATTCGGGCTCCGAGCCCCGACCAGGCTCTCCGAATGATTGAGGCTCTGCTCGCCGGAGGCATCGACATCCTTGAAATCACGATGACGGTGCCTGGCGCGATTGAACTCATTCGAGAAGTCGCTGAGGGCTTCGGGAGCCGCGCTCTGGTGGGCGCCGGCACGGTTCTGGATCCCGAAACCGCCGAGGCGTGCATTGCGGCCGGAGCTCAATTCGTGGTGAGTCCGGCCTTCGATGCCGAAACCGTGACTGTCTGCAATCATCACGGCATCGTCACCGCGCCCGGGGCCTTAACTCCAAGCGAAATCGTTCGTGCATTTCGAGCCGGCGGGGACGTTATCAAGGTTTTCCCTTGCGACGCACTCGGTGGGGCCCCGTACCTTCGGTCTTTGCGCGCGCCCTTGCCCCACATCCCCCTGATGCCCACGGGCGGCGTCACCCTTGAAACGTTGTCCGGATTTCTGGCCGCCGGAGCCGTTGCCGTTGGGGTCGGAACCAGCCTCGCGGACCCCAAAATCTCCTCCGACGAACTGACGGACCGAGCTCGTGCCTTCCGGGCCGCCGTCCTTTGAACGTTTTCCTTGCCTGGAAGCACTGACTAAAAGAGTGAGTGCGGCAATGAACCCAATCTATGGCTACGCCTTAGTCCTGGCCCTCCCGATTGCGAACCTTATGCCACAGGCCGCATCGAGCAAAACCGGTCCTTCGAAATACATCGACCCCGTATATGCTCGCAAACTCGAAGTTGCAAGGCGATCGGTCGCCCCCTTCGAGGCCAGGGCGAAGGAGGAAATGGCAAAGGGCGATTTCGCCCAGGCGCTCGTCTCCTTCGAAGCCGCTACGAAAGCGTGGCGAAGCAGCGGTCTCGCGATCAAGGTCGACTATATGGGCGAGCGGATCGAGTGTCTCTACGGTCTCAATCGCTATCCGGACCTGGTCACGGTTTACGACGCAAAGCCCATCAAAAGTCCGGTTTTCGGAATCGCGCTGATCCACCTAGGCAGGTCGATGGAGGCGCGCACGTTCTATTCGGACGAGTCCGTCCTGAGCTACCTTAGCACCGGCAATTACCGTCGATCCATGCCAGGATCCCGGGATGACGCGCATTTGGAAGCCAGCTTCCGTCTTGCCCGGGCCGCCGATCTGTTTTTCAAGGCGGCCAACGAACGCGCGAAACGGGAGCTTCTGGTCGCCGATCGACTCGTTCCGCATCAGCCGATGGTCAGTTATTTCCTCGTGGAAGCATGCTTTCGGACCCGCGATTGGAATGAGGTGACGCGTGCGCTACCGGCGGCCATGAAGCTCAACGGAGTCGCCGGTCGGCAAATGGCCGAAATTGCCCGCACCATGCCCCCCTCGCCAAAGCGGCGGTAGGGGTTACTATGAGCCTATGCGGCTCGGCGGAATCCTTAGTTGCTTTGTTTTACTTCCCTCGGCCGCGTTGGCCCAGGTTCGGGTAGCGACCTGCAAGGTTGTCTCCCCCGCCGGCGCGAGTGCGATGGAGCGGCATGCCGCAAGCGAGTTGCAGAGTTACCTGAGCCAAATTACCGAGGCTCCGGTCGGACTCGTCTTGGACGCTACGGATGTTCCGCCGAACTCTATCCTCGTGGGCGCTAGAGCCTTGGCGCGGAAGCTTGCCCCGGACGTCGACTGGTCCAAAGTTGGTGGCGAACAGGTCGTCATCCGAAGCCAAGACGACCGGCTCCTCGTCTCGGGCGGTTCAACCCGAGGGACCCTCTATGGCGTTTATCGGCTCCTCCAAAAGTCTTGCGGCGTGCGGTGGTGGGCGCCCTGGGCGACCACGGTGCCCCACAATCCTCGGCTAACTTTTAGGAGCCTCAATTGGTCGGAATCGCCCGCATTCGAGTTCCGGGACCCGTATTGGTTTCATTCCTTCGACGCGGACTGGGCGGCGCGGAACTTCGACAATGGAACAAACACGCGCATCGACGCCGAGCGGGGCGGGAAGACCGTGTACGAAGGTTTCGTGCACACCTACGATGGCTTGGTGCCGCCGAAGGATTATTTCGGCCCTCATCCCGAGTGGTACAGCCTTATCAACGGGAAGCGAACCTTTCAAAACGCCCAGCTTTGCACGACAAATCCTGAGCTTAAAGACTTCGTCGTCGAGCAAGTGCGCAAGCGTTTGCGCGTCAACCCTGCGGCAACCATCGTTTCCGTCTCGCAGAACGACTGCTTCAACCCTTGCCAGTGCGATAACTGCCGAGCACTGGTGGCTAAAGAAGGTTCAGAGGCGGCACTCACCCTCAGCCTCGCCAACTACGTGGCGGACAAGATCAAGGACGAGTTTCCTGCCGTCGCCGTGGACACTCTCGCCTACCAATGGTCGCGGCACCCGACGAAGGAGATACGACCGCGCGCAAACGTTATTGTTCGGCTCTGCAGCATCGAATGCGACTTCGCCGTACCCCTGTATGCACCACAAAACAAGGCGTTTGCCTCCGACATCGAAGGATGGAATCGACTCACGAACCGGCTCTACGTGTGGGATTACTGCACGGATTTCCTGCACTACCTGCAACCCCAACCCGACTACTTCAGCCTCGGCAAAACGCTCGGCTGGTTCGCGAAGAACGGAGTAAAGGGCGTCTTCGAGGAGGGCGCTTATAACTCCAACGGGGCGGACATGGCGGAGCTCAAGGCTTGGGTGATTGCCCAAATGCTCTGGGATCCCAAACAGAACCCCGATCGCCTCGTGGACGAGTTTCTCAAGGGCTACTATGGCCCGGCTGCTGGACCCGTCCGACAATACCTGCGCCTGATGGACCAAGCCGCCCAAACCAGCAATGTGACGTTCGCGATGGGCAACAAGGCTCCGTATCTCGACTACGAGGCAATGTCGAAAGCGGAAAAGTGTTGGGCGGAAGCGAAGCGACGCACGGTGAAGATGCCGGAATACGCCGCACGAGTAAGAATGTCGAGCCTTTCGCCCGAGTCGATGTGGCTAGCGCATTGGCGTCATTTCCGTGAGGAGGCTTTAAAACGAGGCGATCCATGGCCAATGGCGGCGACCCGGGCCGAGCAGGCCCAAAAGTGGCTCGCGGATTGCGCTTCCGCGGAGATCTTAAAGGGCTACGGATCGGTTTCGATCATCAGCGAGGGTGGGCAGACGCCGAAATCCTTCGTGGATGGGCTCGGCCCCGAACCTGTCATCAAGCCGGCTCAAGGTAAATAAGGCGATGCGCTTTCCGCTCAAGATCTCGGCCCCGACGCCGCACCTCCTGCAGGGCGCGGACGGAGAGCCCTTTTTCCTCTTGGGCGATACGGCGTGGGAGCTCTTTCACCGTCTGACTCTCGAAGAAGCCGAAGAGTATCTGGAGGTAAGAAGGGAGCAGGGCTTCACCCAAATCTGGGCCGTCGCCCTGGCCGAATTCGAAGGAATTCGAAAACCGAACCGGAACGGCGACCTACCCTTCTTGGACGAAGACCCGCGCCGCCCCAATGAGCCCTACTGGGAGCATGTCGACGCGGTGATCGCCGCGGCGGCAACGAAGGGCCTCGGCGTCGGCCTGCTGCCCACGTGGGGAGACAAAGTAACCGAGAATTGGGGCGACGGCCCTGTGATTTTCGACACCCCCGAAGTCGCCTTCGACTACGGAAAGTGGATCGGCGCCCGCTATGCAGCTTCCCCTGAGATCCTGTGGGTGAACGGAGGTGATCGTCCGGTTCGAACGAGCACAAACGATTGGCTTCCGATCTGGAGGGCCCTCGCGCAGGGCATCCGGGCGGGCGGCGCAACTCAGTTGATGACCTACCATCCCCAAGGCGGACCGGATTCGACGTCGGTCTACATCCATGATGAGAACTGGCTGGATATCAACGCGATGCAGTCTGGCCATGGCGGGGGCCGGGACGTCCCCGTAGCGGATCTCATCGCCCGCGACCGCGACCTGATCCCCTGGAAGCCGACCTTGGACGCGGAGCCGAATTACGAAGATCACCCGATCTCGCCCTGGCCGACCTGGGATCGTGCAAACGGACACTACGACGACTACGACGTTCGCCGCCAGACCTACCGGTCTCTCTTCGCAGGGGCCTGCGGTGTGGTCTACGGACACCATTCCGTATGGCAGTTCGCGAGCGACCGTGAACCCTGGATCAACAATGTGCTCATGGATTGGCGCACCGCGCTCACGCGTCCGGGTGCTCATGCAATGCGATATCTGCGAGAGCTTTTCGAGGAAAGAGATTGGGGGCAGCTTTGGCCCTTTGACCAACTCCTGGTCGATGCCGGCGCCGGCTTGGATCGGTGTGCGGTGGTTCGCGGGCCGAGCTACTACCTCGTTTACCGCTCCTCGCCGCGCCCGCTCGCCCTCACCCGGAAAGGTCCGTTCGACGTTTCCCGGATGGACCCGCGAACCGGCGAGTGGACGCACTTGGGTTCGATCGACAAAGAACTACCTTCGGATGGTCCGAGCCCCGACGCGGTATTCCGCTTGAACCTTCCGCCGGACTAACCTCACTCACGGGCATGCGTGACCGAAAGGTGTCAGGATTTTGACCGTGGGTTTGATTGCGATCCTTCTTTTGACTTCGCGCATGCAGGCGCCGCCGATACTGATTGAGGCGGCGAAGCCGGTCCGGCAGAAAGGCTCGACCGGCGACGATACGAAGGCGGCGGCGTCCTCTGGGCACGTCCTCGGCAGCAATTGGGGCAGCCGGCCGGACCATTTCGCTCAGTATGATTTCGATCTGCCGAAGCAAATCTCGCAGGCGCGCGTGACCTTACGGTACGCACGCGAGTTCGCGGGTGATACGTCGCTAACCTTCGATATCGACGGGCGGAGCATGCCAAACGGGACGGCGATCATCCATCCGACCGGTGGCTGGGGCGACCGGTCGAGCGATTTCCGGCAAGTCAGCGTGTACCTGCAGGGCCTTATGTCGGGCAAACATCGGCTGACGGTTCGGCCAACTCCCCAACCGAAGGTCACCCCAACCCACAAGCTATCGCCAAGTCCAACCCTCGACCTCGTTGGTGGTCGAGGCGATAAGAACACACTCGGCCACGGCCGGCAGGTCGCGCTCTACACCGGTTCGCCCGCGCTGTTCTTCTACGCAACGCAAAACCTGACCGACGTTTTCAGCGCCGCCGATGGTCGCACGCTCGCCTGGTACCCCGACTACTCGATCCTGGCGCCGGGGGAGTCGAGTGCCGGAAACGTGAACCTCGACCTCATCTCGATCGACGAAACCCCGGTCACGAACCAGCAACTCTTGCCGGACCCCAAGCCGCGCGTCAATCCGGTTACCGAAGAGCGGCAGGTTTGCGTTACCAAGGATGACGTCACCGTTGCCAGGTATTTCTTCACAAATCGCTCGGCCAAGTTAACGGTTTTTCACACGGTGAACGTGACCGGCGATTGCCGGGGGTCCGCTGATTTCCGAGGGCGACCGGGTGGCGCAAAAGAGACTAAGTCGCTCGGTAATGGCGTCTTGATGGTTGACCATCACGTCTTCCCGAGGGTCCTAAAGCAGGGCCTCCAGATCGTCGTGCGAGGAGATCGCAAGCCCGAGAAAGTCGACATCGGCACCCCCGGCGCGTACCGGTTGACCTACGTAGTCGAGATCCCTCCCAACACGACACGCAGCCTCACCGTCGCCTGCGCAATCGATCGTGCACTGCCTGTCGCGGAACGAAACCTAAGCAAAGCCTTAGGTGAAAGGGACCCGCTTCAGACAAATCGCGATGACTGGGCCGCGTTCTACCGGAACGACGTACCCAGCTTCACGAGCTCGGACAAAGGGCTGAACGAGATCTACGCGTTCCGCTGGTTCCTTCTGATGTTCTCTCGTGCCGGCGGTGACCTCGGCTATCTGAAGTACCCGGTCGATCTTGAAGGAAGGCAGGCGTTCCAAACCTACTGCTGTTACAGCGCCCCCTACATGGCGTTCGACCTCAGCTGGCAGGCGAACCCTATGGCGGGTTTCGGCCAGATCGCGAATGAGAACGTCGTCGCTTACGACGACGGCCGATACCCTTGGTACGCGACCCCGGCGACCAACCGGGTCCCCGTGGATCATGAATCGCGCACGGGTCAATCCGCGATGCCTTTGGCAGCCTGGAAGTTCTATCAGATCCACGGCCGCAAGGACCTGCTTGCCCAGATCTACCCCGGAGTCAAGAAGAATCTCGAGTGGTGGATCGCTGACCGCGACCCGGACGGAAATGGCCTCTTCACGATCGCCGACCAGATGGAGACCGGCATGGACGACCTCAATCGCCGCTGGAAAGACGGCAAGCCGAAGCGCTACGAGGCGGTCGACGCAACCAGCTACGCGGTCTTAAATCTCCGCGCGGTGGCGGACATGGCCCGCGTCCTCGGCCATCCCGAAGATGCTAGGCGCTTCGGCAACTACGCCACGAAAGCAAGCCGAGCGATGCAGACGATCATGTGGGACCCGCAGCTTCAGCGGTTCCGAGACCGCAATCCGGACAACGGCGAACTGAGCGACTACAACTCGATCACGACCTTCTATCCCATGTTCGCAGAGTCGATGACGGCCAAGAACCTGCCGATGATCCGCCGCTACCTCTTAAACCCCCAGGAATTCGCGACCCCGTACCCGGTCCCCGCCCTCTCCAAGGCCGACCCCGAGTTCGACCCCGTCCACCGCTACTGGGCCGGTCCTACCTGGCCTGCCACGAATTCGCACGTCGTCGAGGGCTTCGCGGATACCGCCAAGCAACTCGACCGATCCCTCCTGCCGGACGCCGCGAAGCTATTCAAGCAAGCCGTAGCCCTGCACCTAAGACCGAGGGCCGATTTCTACGAACACTACAACTCGCTCACCGGCGAGCCCGAATCCGGCTTCCGCGACTACATGCATTCCTGGTGGGTCGATACCATCATCCGCCACGTTGCGGGGATGATGCCGCAAGACGACGGAAGCTTACTGATCGACCCGCTTCCGATGGGCCTCAAGCATTTCGCGCTTCGCGGCGCACCCTATCGGGGTCACCGAATCGATGTCCTCTTCAACGAGGGCCGGAAAGGATTGGTGGTGAATTCCGATGGCCGTTTGTGCCTCTGGGCGCCGGGTTTCGAATTTGGCAAAACCCAGGTGACGTTGTCGGCGAAGGCTTTGGCGGGCCGGAAATAGAAGATGCTGTCTCATAAGTCGTCACATGCCCAGCAACACCTGGTATTAATCGGTGCATTTCCCGACGCAGTTTTTGCCCGTCTTCGCTACGCTCGACGGGCAAAAACTGCAGCCTAAACCTTTAGCAGCCCCGGGCAGCTAAGCGAGCGCCGACAAGGTCACAAAACACTCTTTGGGGCTGCCTCATAGGCGAAGCCTTATGAGGCAGCCCCAATCGAGACTAGTGCACGCAGTACAGAGAGCCAGCGTCGGTCGTGAAGTAGATATTGCCGGCGGCGTCGATCGCCGGGGCGCATGTCACGTTTCCGTCTAGCTTCAGCTTCCACTGGAGGTTGCCTGCCGCGGTTACCGCGTAGAAGAACCCATCGTTCGCGCCGAAGTAGATGGTTCCGTCCGAGGCGATTGAGGGGGTGCCTATCACGTTGCCACCGGCCTCGAAATTCCACTTCGACGAAAACCCGCTTCCGGGAGACATGGGGAAGGCCGAGATGAAAGTGCCGTTCGGCCAGAACAACGTGTTGTCCTTGCCGATCGCCGGCGACGCTAGCTCGCCCTGAGACTCGATGCTGCTCACGCTCGCCTCGAACCCGCCGCCACTGGTGAATTCGTAGAGGTTATTTCCCGCGGAAAGAAACACGTCGCCCTGCGCAGACACCGTGAGGTTCAGAGCGCCCGAGCCCACGTTGGCAGGACGCGAGGTCCATAGGAACCCAAGATCCTTCGTCATTGCCGTGACCGAGCCGAGGGCGTGGTCCCAAACAAAGACCGTTCCGTCCGGACCGATCGCCGCCGCGCTGTCGATCTCCTCTCCCGCCCCCGTCATATTCAGCAGAGCGCCGGTCGACGAGAACTCGTAAACCAGGCCGTTGTCGTCGCCGAAGTACACATTCCCCTCCGGAGAGACCGCCGCGGAGCCGGCCACGTAGCCGATGGTCGACTGAGTCCAGCGAAGGGCGCCGGAGGAATTAAGCGACAAAACTCGCCCTTGTCCACCGGGAACGTAAATGTTTCCATCCTTATCAAGGGCGACATTCGCGCCAAGGGAAAATCCTGTGTCGGTCGACCATAGAAGGTTGCCGCTTGGGGAGTAAGCGTTGACGGCGGTATCGGCAGTGATGTAGATCCTTCCGTCCGAGCCGATCACGGGAGACGAGTCGCTATTGCTGAGACTGATACTTTGCTTCCAAGCGACGGTGCCGGCCGCGCCGCTGCCGAGGCCCTGACCGCTCAATCGGGTGTCGCCGTGATACTGACTCCAAGGAGAGGCGAGATTTCCGAGCGTCGTTTTGATCGAAACGCCGTTATAGCTAGCGGTAACGTTAGCCACGCCCCCCGTGGGCGTGCCCGAGAAGTTGATCGCGAAATTCACCGAGATCGAACCCGCCGGGACGGTGACGTTCTTCGGCATGTTGATCATATTCGTGTCCGCAGTTAGCGCGATCGTCGCGCCGCCAACGGGCGCCGCTTGACTCAGGGCGACCAAGCCGGTAATGGTCCTGCCGACGACTATGGTGGAAGAACTGAACGAGAGTCTGACAAGGTCGGTGCCAAGCAGATTCATCGAACGCGTCTTGGTCGCGCCATTCAGCATGGCGGTGACCGTTGCGACGGTATCCGTCGCCGCGCTCGTCACGCCCACCGGGAACGTAACTGTCCGCGCTCCACCGAGAACAGTGACCGAGGAGGGCACGGTAACCAGGCCGGAGTTGGAGGACAAGGAGATCGTGAGCCCGGAAGCCGGCGCCACGAAGTTAAGGGTGATCGTGCCCGTATACGAATGGTTGCCGCTAGTCGAGGTAGCCCCCAGGGTCAAACTGGTCATGGCGGGCGCCTTGATCGTAATCGTATTCGACTTGGATTTGCCGTTGTACGTACCGGTGATCGTAGCCACCGAGTCGGTCGGCACGGGATCCACGTTCAGATTGACGCTGGCCACCGACGCTCCACCGGGAATCGTGATGGTGGACGGAAGCGTCACGTTGGACAGGTTCGAGCTCAACGAGATGACCGCGCCGGCCGAAGGCGCAGGGCCGTCGAGCCCGGCGGTCAGAACCACGGTGCCGCCACCGTTGATATAGCCCGGTGTCAGGCTGAAGGTTCGGATCGAGCCGGCCCTAACCAGCAGGTCAGCGCCCGCTGCGGACCTGCCCACAATGGCGCCGACGCGGGCCGAAGTGTCCAATGCGACCGGGCTCGTGCTCACCGGAAACGAAGCTGTCTTCTGGCCAGAGTTGACCATGACCGAAAGCGGAGCGGACACCGCGGAGGAAAGGGTGACCAGGGTGACAGAGACGCCGGCGGGGCCTGCCGGTGCTTGCAACTGGACCGTGCCGGTAACGCTGCCGCCGCCGATGACGCTAGAGGGTGATAGGGTGACCGAGTACACCGACTGACCAAACGAGGCCGCGGCGATCAAGATCAAGAGCAACGAAAAGAGTAGGCGAGTTCGCAACATAGGGATGCCCGTGCTGCAGGCATCATCCCCTTCGTGCGTCAGCAAATCGTAAGCAGTCCCGGTAGAAGTCCCAGGCCCACCTTCCCGAGGAAGAGTTATGGAGCCTCGACAAGTACGTACATGGCGTTCTTCGGCAACTCCATGCTCAAGGTCCCGCCGTCGCGTTTCACGGCAATAGCGGCCGTCCGCGCGCCGGTCGGGTCGATCAAGGTTGCCTTGCCGAGCCCCGGGTTCTTCAGGATGAGCCTTACCTGGGTGTTGGTCACCTGCCAGGGCGCTTTGCCGGTGTTGACCACCTTCCAGCCATTGAGCGTGGTCTTCCCGTCGTCGGATTTATGCGTTGCCGGCTCTTCTTGCCAACCGCTTGGGCGCACGACCGTGCCGATTTGAACCAATAATCGCTTCGACGTGGCGATCGGAAGGTCGTCCATGGGGACCACGGTCACGGCAGCGTAGTCGTTCTCGGAGGCGACCGTGACATCTCTTAGATGGTAAATGCCCCCGGTTTTGTTAAGGAATCCGGCCACCGCTTGTACTTTCGGCGCGTTAAGTTGAAAGACGCCTTTGCCGTAGTCCCAGGTCATCTCCCCGGTGACGCTCTTGATCGTCTCGGCGCTGTGGTCGACGAAGGGCTTCAAATCTTTGATGCTGGTCTTCGCCGGATTGCCGTCGTAAACGACCTCCACGCGCCCGACGAGGTAAGCCAATGGGTCCGCACCGACGGCTTGGGACGAGCCCGCGCGGGCGTCGCCGCCATTGTGATTGGGGTCGAACGAAGGGTCTTCCGAGATCACCGGGACGTCGCGGGCGTCGAGTTGAGCCCGGGTCCGCTCTTCGTGAACCACGGTATCTCCCTTCCGAACGTAGCCGAGCCGGTACATCAAGGCGGCGGCGGGAAACTGGCCGAGCATCTGGGGGACCGAATCCTCCCACTTGGAGAGCGGATGACTTCCATCCGGCGTCGTCACGAAATCGAAAGAAGGGTTCGCCGCGTACTTCTCAGATCCGAGTTCGAACCAGTAGAGGCCGGCGACTCCGCTCAGGCTTTCGTAAGCGGCGCACAGCAGCGGCCCCTCCGTCTGGTAACCCAGCGGGTGAACCCAGCCCGACTCGGTGACTACGGTTGGATGACCGACCACGTTCTTCACGTTCACCGGCAGACTGCGTGGGTCGAGGAGCACCGACCGATTCTCGAAGAAGTCGCCCTCATCGATCCGCCAGCCGTCGTTCGGCCCCTTGTGAAGGCCGCCGTTGTAGTAACGGTTGACCGCGAAGACGTCGGTGGGAGTGTAGGTATACCGCTCGCTGTCGTTCTGCCTGACCGGATCGGCGGTGATCCAGTTCGAGGCATTCATGAGCCCCTTATAACCAAGTTCTTCGCGATAGAACTTGACCATATCCGCGTAGAAGCTGCGTTGGGTATCGATCAAGAAAGCCGTCTGATCGTCAGTCCGTGCCTTCATGCCTCCGGACTGGGGCTGGGTCAAAACCCAGGTGTCGAGCATCGCGGGCGTACCCGCGGTCCAGTCGTCCCCCTTTTGATCCGCACCCGCCCAGTGTCCATGGGCGCTGCCGAGAGAGCCGTACTTCTTTGTGAGCCACGTGCCGAACTTCTTTGAAAGGAGAAGTTTTTCGGCGGGTTTGATACCCTGGAAGGTCCAGAAGAAGAGGCCGTCCTCATTCTGCACCTGGGCAATCGCGACCGAAGGGTCTTGCGCAAGAGGGATGCCGGTATACGGGTTCTTGTCCAAGTAGAGGTGACGGCACCAAGCCTTGTAGCCTTTCTGAAGCCGTTCGTCGAAGAAGAGGAGGCCCCAAATATCCTCTCCGTCACCGTAGCCGAGTCCCCAACTCGCCGCGGCCCCTGAGTGACCGCCGTTCGCCCAGTAAGGCGAGATCGTCGTGTAGATCCCTTCCTTCTTCAGGGCGGCGACGTATTGCTGGGCCTTGTCGATTTCGACCGGGTCGAAGTCGTCGACCGCCTTGCCCTTGCCCTTCGGGGAGGCGCTGAGGTGCAGACGCACCATATTCACCCCCATCTTGGCAAGGAAGCGCGCATTGCTCGCCATCTCGCCCGGCTTCAGCCGGTAGCCGTAAGCGCAAACCGGCCAAAAACGTATCGGCTTGCCCGCACCGTTGACGAACCCTTCGCCGGTTGAATCGAGCCGGACAAATCCTGTTTCTCCCGCTGTCTTTTCGTTCAGATACCGAAGCGATATGGCCGATTCCGCAGGTTCGGAACCATAGATAAACGGCCAAGTTTTGGCCTGCGCGGCAAACGCGGCAGCGGCAAGAAAAAGGGTCATCGCTCCATTGCTCCCAAGCTGCCCACCACTTGGTGAACGCGTTCATTATAGTGGAGCTTTCGCGCTACCGGCAGGTGTAGCCCGCGCTTTGGCTCCGTGCCAAAACGTGGGACAACGTTTTGGAGACGGCTCTATCTCCAAAACGTTGTCCCAAGTCTTTGCTCCGGAGAGCAAAGGCTCGGTCTACACACCCTGTCGGGTGTAACCGTCTCCAAAAGCCTCAACTAACCCATATGCATGTCGCGATCGCCGTAGATCGTCTGGACGTACTCCATCTGACACGTGTGACCGCGCGTGTGGTCGGCCGGGAAGGTGAGGGCCACGGCCATCGGGAAGTTCCCCATCATGCTTTCGAATATGGAAGCGACGCGCTCATCCGGCATCGCGTCCACGAAGGCGAGATAGGAGGCACTATTCTTCTCGAGCAGCTCAAGCACGGCCTCCCGAGTCGGGTATTTCTTCTCCTCCGCGCGCGAGTAGTCGTCCAACTCCTTCATGCTCGTAAATGGGAACGGCTTTCCGTCGAGCCAACCCTGCATGCCGTCGATGGACATCGCGACATGGCAGGCGATTTCCAGAGGTGTCCGCGAATCTGGCGAAGGCGACCAGTTAACTTTGTCGTCGGGGGTCGCGGCGAGCACGGCGATAACTCGCCCCTTCGCGCGGTTGAATTCTGCCTTGATGGCTTCCTTAGTTTCTTGCATCGTAATCTCCACGGTGAGCGATTGACATTCCCAATCGTCCTCGATCGTCACCCGAGAATACACGAGGCTTAGGTTAAGGTTTGCGAACGGCCCACTCATTGTTGGGTCGTCGGCTTGCGTCAAGCAGTTTGGACAAAAACTAACTATGAAAATCTTCTTGACCGGCGGGACCGGTTATATCGGATCTCATTTGATCGAGACCCTAACCTCGGCGGGGCATGAGCTAACTCTGCTAACTCGAAACCCCGGCGTTCTTCGTCCGAGACCGGCGATCTCCGTGATCGAGGGCAGCATGGAGGACCGCGATGCGATTCGAGCGGGGTTGCGCGGACAAGAGGCCTGCATCCACAACGCGCTCATTTGGGACGAAGAGCCGACGGAGCTCGAGCTCAAAGACGTCCGGGCGAGCGTAAGGCTATTCGAGGCGGCGAGCGAAGCCGGCCTGCAACAACTTATTTACACGTCCTCCACCGCTGTTCACCGCCCGTTTCAACCGCGTATGGATGAAGAAAGCCGCATTGCACCCGCCGACTTCTACGGCGCGACCAAAGCGGCGACCGAGGTCTTCCTCAGCGCCTTCTCTCAGCAGACAAATATGCGGTGCAACGTCATACGACCCGGACCTGTGGTCGGAAGGCCGGTCCAAGTCGGCGCCCCTTTTAAGAGTTTTCGGCGCATCGAGGAAATCGTCCGCGCAGCGATAAATGGAGAAGAGATCCAAGTCAAGACGAACGATGGCCGGCAATTCATTGCCGCCTCTGACCTCGCGTCACTCTATGTAAAGGTTCTCGAATCGGGCAGTAGCCGGCAGGCTTACCTCGCCGTCGCCCGGAACCTCACGACATGGGAGTCGATCGCGCGCGAAACAATCTTGCTAACGGGCTCTCGAAGCAAGATTCTCGTTGAGGAGACCAAACAAGAGCCGCACCGATTCGACGCGACCAAAATCGAGCGCGAGTTCGGCCTCGCATTTAATTCTCAGTCGGCCATGACCGATCATCTGAAGCACTTGGTCGCCTCTTAGGCGGCTTCCAGGCCCGCGAGCATGTGATAGGACACGTGAGAGTAGAGTCTCACCCAAAGTGCCATCTCGTCGGCGGAAGGCGTCGGAACGGCCGTGGTCTGAATCGCATAGAGGAGCGCGGCGCCCACCGGTTCAAAATGCTCCGGTTTCGCGCCATAACCCCGGTGCCGGGCGCCAGACTCCCGGGCCAATTTCCCGAGTATCTCGGATTCCTCCAAGCTGCCCACCACCATGATAAGCATCTGAATTAACTTTGCCCTTTGCTCGGTCAGGTCCTCGGGAAACAGAGCTCTCGCTTCAGGCGCAATCTCAAACAAACGCCGGTACAGCGCCACCGCAATCTCATCTGCCACGGGCACAAGACGCATAAACGCAAGCCGAATCTGGCTACGTTCGTCTTTCGAGAGAGGGAGTGGTTCCGTCATGGTTTTTCCTGCCGCCATTCTCGCAGATGGCGGCAGTTTTTTGCGGCTTCAAATCGGCGGCTATCGAAGGATTTGCACGGGACCCAGCAGGCCCGAGGGGAGCAAAGGCGAGTCCGGGTTGAAGGGGTTCCAAGTCGTCCTCGTCATGCGTTCCCCGACCGGAAGTTTCGAGTCGCCGATGAGCCGATTGGGCCAGAGGTTGGCGACCTGGATTTCCAAGCGGTTGCCCGTAGGCTTGAGAAGGCCGGCTGGGATATCTAGCTGCCAAGGCGTGCACCAGGCGACTCCCAGATCCTTGCCGTTTAGCGTCACCGAGGCAATGTTGGCGACATTGCCGAGGCTGAGAACCGCGGCCCCGGTCACGGAGGTATCGAAGGTCTTCGTGTAGGTCGCCTTCCCAGAGTAGTAGCGGATGGCGCCCTCGGGCCGGGTGGACCAATCGGTGAGGTGGTCGAACTCTACTGAGGCAGGCCCGCCGCGTTGGGGGTCAAACGTGACCGTCCACGCTCCGGTCAGGGTCTCGGCGAGCTCCGGCTTGGTGAAATTGAGACCCTTTTCGGGCCTAGAAGTTGGGGAGAAGACCACGAAGCCGCTTTGCAATCCCTCCAACCGAAGCGGGATGCTCGTGACGCCTGCCTTTCGGCTGAACAGAGGAAGCGGCCTCGTCGATCCGGTCATCGGGTCCCACCATTGCGGCGTGCCTTGGTCCGCGCGCAGCTCCACCGTGCCTTCAAAGACGTCATCGGAGCGGTTTGCGAGGAAGTAAATGTCCTGACCTTTGAGGCGCCGGTGCGCGTATCGGAGGCGGTCCTTGGATTCGACGTCGGGAAGAACGTGGAGGGTATCTCGCAAAAGTCGAGCCGTTGTGGCATACGGAGGGTACAGGCTATTGCTTGTGACGAGACCCGGTCCGAGGTTCCAGGGAGCGATGTCGTAGGTTCCGAGGTCCTTCACGCCGTGGCCGACGGAGGACCAAGTCTCATCGGTGCCGATGGATTGGCGGGAGCCGTCCTCAAACCGAATCTCCAGGCTCCCAAGAAGGCCGGCAGGGTTCGGCTTTTCCCCCTCGTTGGTGACAAATGCCTCGATTTCATTTTCACCACGGTGTAGGTACCCAGCGGCATCCGAGATCTCGAAATGGTCGAAGTCTTTACCCCTGATAATCTCGTATCCGTTGACTTTGATTCGGAACAAATTGTCGCCCAGGAAGGCGGCGGTGGCGGTCATTCCGGCGATGGAGCGATCGATGCTGAAACGTTTGTGGAACGTGCGCTCTGCAAGCGGAACTGCTACCCGGGCATCTCCTTCGTCCGTCCAGATCCAGTGCGACTTATCCAGCAAAGTCAGCGGATCGTCGGATGGGGAGTCGATGGTCAGATGGCCGTCACGACTCATGGTGTTGGCGAGACCGAGGGCCGTGGAAAGAAGCTGCACCTCGGCGTCGCATCGCGGATACCCGCGCAGGCTTGGCGAATGGGTTGGCAACGTGCCTTGAATCGAGGCTCCATCCTGCAAGAGCGAGGCCACTTTCCGAAGGAGTCGAGGTGTCATGGTCGGTACCTTCGGCAGGACCAAGAGCCGGTAGCTCATACCGTCGGGAAAGACGATCCGCCCGTCCTTCACCTTCGCCGCCTGAATCAAGCGCTCTGGCGAGCAAGCGTCGAAGTTGTAACCCCGGCGGTCCGGCAACATCCCGACCGTGGCGCCGAGGGGAACAACAAAAACGTTTGGGGCGCCTTCCGGCACGAGATATAGAATGTCGGCGACGGGCAGACCCTGCCGCAGCATCTCCTGACATCGCGCGATGTACTCGTGGTACGGCTTGACGAGATCCCACCACGTCTCCGTGCGTTCCCAATGGACGCCATAAATCGCCATCGTCATTCCTGGGAGGTCCGTGAGGCTGGGTTGGTGCTGGTATCGGTGGAAGTAGAGCTTGTTCAGCCCAGCCGCGAACGCCCAATCCGTCTGGGCCTTCATCGCGTTCGGGTGCTGGAACCATTTATCCCGGTCGTCGGCCGTGAAAGACTCGGCCCCGATCACCGGCCGGCCATTCGTGTGTCCCGCCGAGACCGCCTCGATGACGCTGTATTCGGTGTTGTAGCCATAGCCCTTTGACCAGAACTCGCCCATTGGGACATCTGCGGCACCCCCAAGGCTGAGGTCGGACACGGGGTTCAAATCGTACGGTTCGATCGACAGCGAAAGGCCATCTTGCTTGCCGCGCTCCCGCAATACGCCCATGTGGTTGGCGAGCACAAGCGATTGGGCGGTTTCGCGTAGATCCCAAAGGAAGCGCTCTGAAATCTGAACCGAGTCCACGATTTTGCCCGCCATCACGGGTAGGAAAGGAGTCGGATCGTAGCCGCAGTGCCGGCGGAACTCGCCACGGAAGCGCGGCGACCAGTTCTGAGAACCCATCTCCCAACTATCGAAATGAAGGTCGCCGAGTCCTCGTCCCGGAGTTCTGTGGCCGGCCGCCTTTAGAATCGGATCGAGGTATTGGTGAAGGTGATCCGTGATTCCCGCGCGGTCGAACTTGTCGCTTTCGAACCCAAGTCCCGCATCCGGAGCCGGCCGCGTCGTCTGCCCGGTTAGGGTACGACCGAACCTGATAAGAGTCCACTTTCCCGATGGGACTTGCCAGTTGAGCGTGCCGTCGGAGGTCATGTACTTGGTAACGTCGATGACCTTGCCCGAGGGAATCGTCGCCCCAGACGGAACCGTGCCCGCCTGCTCGCTTAGAAAAGCCTTGGTTCCCGCCATTGAGGAAAACGAGGGCCGGTACACAAGCGACTTTTCGTCGAGATCTTGGATCTTCGCATCCCCCGACGGAGTCGGGCAGGCGAGTACGACCTCATCGCGGTAGAAACCTGCCCATTGCTTGGTCAACTCGGGAGTCATGCTGCCCATGCCGAAAAACGGAGTGCGCGGTTTCGGCTGTGGCAACTTCCCGCTAAACGCCGCCGGTCCCTGCACGTTTAACTCGGCCGAGACCAAATGTTGCATCGCCTCGTCCGGCTTGATCCATGGCCCGCCCGTCCCGCACCAACCGGGACCCGTCGCCATGTCGATCCGCATGCCGAGTCGATCCGCCTCTTTGATCGCATAGCCGACGAGGCCCAGCCACTCGGGGCTCATGTATTTCACGGATCCCTTCGGCACCCCGATATTGACCTCGAAGAAGATCGCCGTCCCGATACCGGCGCGCTTCATGGCCTCAAGATCGGCCTTGATCCCGGCCTTGCTCATGTTCCCCTCCATGAAATACCAGTACACGCCAGGTCGGGCGGAGTCTGGAGGGTGGGCGAATTGAGCCTTTAAGTCGGATTGAAGGGCGACCAGGCAGCAGAGCGTCGCGAGCATACGGGTCAAGGTACCAGGCAGGTATCGGCGACTTTCGGAAACGACACCGCCTCGGTCTCCGCATAGAGGCGGAGACCGAGAGACGAACCTAATTCAGGCCGTAGTAGTTGCCCAGCCCCTGAATACTCTGTGAAAGTTCCGACCAGTAGTCGGGCACAAGTTGCTCCAGGTAAGGATGCCGCGTGAACGAGTCGTCGACCTTATCCGCCGCCGTCATCACGTTCTCCACGAGCCCCTTAAGGACATCGTCCGTGACCGTTCCGGCGGAATTGCGCAACACGACCAAGGCCTTGTTGAGCTTCTGGATCCGATGTAACGCCTGCGACCCGCTGTGGTAGAAGTCGAGGCCGTAATCGCCCATCTGACTGTCGTAAGCGGTGAGCATGTCATTGCACGTTCGCTCCGACTCGTAGATGAGCGCCGACACCTGCGCCGGTACCGGGTAGGTCCAGGTGCTTGGATTCCAGTTGTACGAAACGCCTAGATTGATCCACACGCCTGCCGTGAGATAGCTGCTGCGCCAGTTGTTGCGGTTCCAACCGTGCCAGACCGGTGGGCGATGCGGCGGCCGCCATTTATTCGGATTGGTTACAAAGTGCGGCGGCTTTGGCCGGTTGGGCGGCACGAAGGGCGGTCGATTCGGCCTTCCGGGTCGACCTGGCTGGGTGGGCCGTCCTGGCTGTCCAGGGCGTGGCGGTCGGGTTCCGGGGCCGTTTCCATTCCCAGGGGGCCGGTTGCCAGGCGGTCGATTCCCTGGCGGACGATTTCCGGGAGGCCGGTTTCCAGGAGGACGATTCCCGGGGGGACGATTTCCGGGCGGTCGGTTATCTGGGGGACGGTTGCCAGGGGGGCGATTTCCCGGCGGGCGGTTGTCGGGTGGTTTTTGTTGTGGAGGCCGGTTTTGAGGCGGTCTATTTTGCGGAGGCCTCTGTTGCGGCGGCCGGTTTTGGTTGCCGCCGCGCTGGTCACGGTTCTGTCCCAACGCGATCGACTCCAGCGCCAGTCCGGCAAGGAGGATCGCGAGCAAGTTACCGAAAGTCTTCATGGTTTCACTCCCGGTTACCACTTTAGCAGTGTTCTTTACGGCTCACGTCCCTCGCCAAATGGCGGGGGAAGAAGCAAGGGCGGCACGATTAAATCACCGCACTTTGAGCACGGTCGATACTCTTCGAAGCGGGCCAAATATCGGGCGATGGGACGCGGGGTCGAAAGGCGGGAGCAACCGGGGTTCGCGTGGTACCGATCGTCGTCCGATATGTACACGTTTCCCGTCTCAGATTGATACTTGGCGAGGGCCTCGGCGTACTTGGCGTAGGCGCGAGGATTCGGGTTATAGCGGGGGCCGAAGGTGCGTCGCAGCAACTGCCGGTCATGGATCGCTTCGAACCCAACCAAGACCGCGCCGATGACCATCGGAACCACGAACCACCCGGCTTGTCTCATGTGGGCCTGCCGGCCGGCGGAACTCATCCAGCCCGCCGTAGCGGCGGCGGTCGCAAGAAGCATCGCGCCCCCCACGATTCCGGCGCTCGCGGCCCGGGTGAGAAGGCGCGTTCGTTCGCGCCAGGCGAGGGCTCCTTCCACGGCAAGGTCGAAGTAGTTCGGCGCGATACCGTAGGCCTTGGGCTTCGGCGCCTCGGGGGCCGGAATCGCAGGTTCGGTGGCGACTTCGAGCCCCGGCTCGTCCGCAACCATGGAACGCTCGGCACTGCGCGGCTCTCGGACGAAGGAGCGGCGAGCCCGTAGCGAGCGGTCATATTCGCCGCGCCGATGAGAGTCGCTCAGCGTCTCGTACGCTTCGTTGATTGCGACCATCCGATCGTGTGCGTCGGGAGCGGGGTTGATGTCCGGGTGGAACTCGCGCGCGAGCCGTCGGTAAGCCGCTTCGATCTCGAAGCTCTCCGAATTCCGCTCTACCATTAGCGTTTCGTAATGGTCGGTGGCCGTGGCGCGATGGTTCATGAACAACCGGGCCGCACCCCATCGAGGTCGCGCACCCGGAGGCTTATACGCAAAAGGGGCGTCCAAAGATCAATCTTTCGCGACGAATTTCTCTCAATGCGACGACCCCTGCGGCAATGCCAAGCGAAAGAACAAAATGTTTTAGTAGACGCTTGTCTATTTATGCGTTCGCATGTTAGGCTGAAACTATGGAGATTATTGGCGTTCCGCCCGGCCATCAAGCGTCCTTGGCACGGGTACCGGATAGGGATGTAAGGCAGTTCTACGGCATCCTCCATCGCCGGCATGCCCAGCCCTGGGAGGTGTACGTAGAGGGAGAAACCGAGCAACGGACATATCGTCTCGGCGATCGCTTCATAAAGGTCGCCGTCGTACGTGAGGGGGCCAGGAAATACCGGTCGTTCGACATCGTCGAACCCAATCTTTTGGGGCGACCGCTAGGCGAGGCGGCTGCCGCAATCGACGCTCTTCTTCAATCGAACGGACCGGTTACTGCTCCTTCGGGTGTTCCGCTCCTCTAGAACCGATACCCGTAGCTGAGAGAGAAGCCGCGGTATCCCTCCAGGTCCGCGGTCTGGTAACGCGCCTCGAGGAAGGTGCGGGGGCTGAAATCGTAGCCGACCATTACCGAATAGATGGCCGTCGTGTCGCCGTTGAACGTCACGCCGCCAGAACTGACCTGCGAATCGCCCACGCCGATTCCGATTCCGTAGTAGATCTGATTACTGTGCAGAAAGGCATCGACGCCCCAAACAGAGAGGCTCACGTCCGCATCGTTGCCCTGGTCGTCACTGATTCGGAATCCCTGACCGCGCGCGGAAAGGCGCAGGTCGACCGCGTCCAGCATGAAGGTGTAGCCGATGCCGAGCTCAGCGCCAACATTTTTGGAAAGGCCAGGCGTGTCGAAGTTCGGTATGTAGATGCCGACCCACGCCGACCAGGGCGTCCGTGAACGCTCCGCATTGGTCGAAGTCTTCTGGACGGGGGCGAGAGTTGGGGCGGTTACAGTAAATCTATCCAGAGTTACGAGGCTGGCGGCGGGTGCGATTTGAGCCTGAGCAGCAACGACTCCGGCCAACAGGCCGGCAACATAAAATGCCTTCATATTTGTTCCTAAGTTGCGCGATTCGACGCGCCGAACAACTATAGCGAGTTTGACTCCAATGCCGTTACTGGGTTTTAAGGCCCTGAGACACCGAAAGGACAATGTGACGCAGCTGAAAGTGCCGCGTGCACTACAACCGTCTCCGCGCGGCAACCCAATCCGAAAGGTGGCGTAGGATGAGGGAAGGGAATGACCCACGCCCAAGTGACCGCTTTCGGTTTGTTCGCCGTCAGCGCGATGCTGGTTTGTTACTCGCTGGAGCATCGCAATCCTTGGTTTCGTCTCGGCTTTGCTATCTCTTGCTGGCTCGGATCTGCGTACGGCTTCCTTCAGGGCGCATGGCCATTCGGCATCGTCGAACTCGTATGGGGGGCGGTGGCGCTCCAGAAATGGCGCCGGGTGCACACGTATTTAAAGCGGCACGCCGGCGACCATCAACCTAGTGAGGGGCACTAGGTGGGATGTAAGAAGGGCGGGATAGAAGGTGCGAGCCTAAAAGAGGGCTCGCTCAGACTGCGGCTGCGCAACCGCCGAAGCTTCCTTGCGGGCTTCGCGAGCCTTGAGGATCGCGTCGCGCTCGCCTGCGGCGCGACGAACTCGCAGCTCATTCTCCGCATGATCCTTCCGGCCCGAGACATAGGCAACAACCGCCAAGACCACGAAGAGGCCGACAACGGCCACGACCATTTCGATGATGTAGAAAGAAAAAAACATGAAATTCTGAGACTTAGCCCCGAAGCATTTTTTCGAGTTCGGCCTCAAGCTCCTGGTTTAAGCGAAGGGTTGCCTCCCGCTCTTCTCTGAGCGCTATTTCCCGTCGTTGTCGCTCAGTGATGTCCGACTCCGCCCGGATTCCGGACCAAGCGAGAAGGCCGAGTGAGGCCACGCAGCCCACTCCGCAGATCGCGAGCACCACTTGAACTAAGACACTTGAGATATCCATACCGAAACCCGTCTGCTTAGGCTGAGTTTTAAGCCTTCAAGGTTGGGCCAATTAATATTCAACCTGAATTTTATCTGAATATAGCAAGAACACCTCTAAAGATGCAAACAGTGTCACTAATATCGTGAATCCTGCCGCGCCCAGCTCCTGAACCCGGCGCGACATGGGGTTTATCGGAGAAGTAGGACGCAATAAAAAGCGCCCCGAATCCCAAACCTGGGACCGGGGCGTGGAGCCGGACAACGTGATTGAGACATCGCCGGCCCGCCGACAAACTTCGACGTGCGAAGATATCGCAGGTTCTCGTTCGCGGAATCGAATGGGTCTTTCCGCCGGTCGATGCCTTGAAAAGTCAGGGCACGAGGCTCAGCGCCATAAACAGCGTGCCCTCGACCGGCGTGTCGTAGTAAGCCGGGATCGGCACAAACCCTGTCCTCCGGTAAAGCTCCGCGGCGGCGGTTAGAGTCGGGAGGGTGTCGAGCTTCATTTCCCGGTATCCGATCCGGATGGCCTCGGCGATGATCGCATCCGTCAGCGCCCGCCCCAGCCCTAAGCCACGCCCCGCCGGGTCCACGTAGAGCCGCTTCATCTCGCAAGCCCCAGACGAAAGGGGGCGGAGGGCCACGCAGCCCACCGGTTCATCCGCTGAGTTCTTCGCGATCAGAAGCGCCCCCTCCGGCGGGGCGTACTTTCCCGGCAGTGTCGCCAATTCCTGCTCAAACCCCTGATAGGCGAGGTCGATGCCGAGGGAAGCGACATAAGCCCGGAAGAGGTCCGACACCGCCTCAAGATCGGTCGCCGTCCGCACCGGTTCGATTTTGAAGGCCATATCCAAAGTATGGATGGCCTACTTCAGCTTCGGATACCAGACCTTGACCTTGTCGAGCGCCCACTGGGGCGACCTCTCGGCATGACAAATATTGCAGCTATTCGGGTCGTTCTTACCGATCGACACCGAAGGCGAGACGAAGTTAAATGTGTGGTCGCGCGATTCGGCGCCAACGGAATTCGTACCCGTCTTCGGCATGTGGCAGCTAATGCACTGGCTGCCGACGCTCGTCCCCGCGTGATGCGTGTGCTCGGAAAGCTCCTTGAAGTTCGGCCCCACCGTCTTTCCGGGTCCGTGGCACGTTAGACAGAGTGCGTTCGTCGAGGCGGATTTGACCGTCATCGAGAGGTTGCGGGAGCCATGGGCATCGTGGCAGCTCGAGCACTGGATGCCGTTCGCATGCATGACGCTGTGCGTGAATGTGTTGCCCTGGACGCGGTTCTTTCGCGCCGTGCCGTCGCCCCAGAACTCGGCGGTTTCCTTTCCGGGCTCGGGCTCGAACCCGTGCCAGAAGTCGGCGAGCTTCTTGCCCGGCTGGTAACCGACCGCCCAAGCGTATTCTTCGCCCGCCGGCCTTCCGGCCTGGTGGCAGGCAAGGCAGACCTCGATGGACCGCTCCGTGGTGAGTCGGGCGGGGTTCACGATATTGGCGATCGTCGGCTTGGCGACATGGGCCTTGCCCGGACCATGGCAGCTTTCGCAGGTGATGTTCTGCTCGGTCCAAGTTTTCGCGCCGATGTCGACGCCGGTGCTATGACAGCCCGCGCAGAGCTTGAAGTTGGACCGCGTTTTCCAATCCGGATGTTGCGGGTACCACCAGTCCGTCTTGCCGGTGTAGGGCTGCCACTTGGCCTCTTTGATGCTCCATTGGCCGGGGAAGACCACTTCTTGGCCGTCCACGACGCCGATGAATCGCTGCTTCCAGCGGTGACCGATGACCCACTTGACGTCCTTCAGCTCGAAGGGCCGGTTGGGGTCGGGCTTGCTAAAGTCCGCTTGGATCGTCTTGTTCGGCCCTTCCGCAATCGCGGGCCGGATCATTTTGTTGTGGGCGCTTTCCTTCCAGCTATCGTAGTAGCCCTGGTGGCAGCTCGCGCACTTCACGGACCCCGCATATTCGCTCTGGTCGATGTGGGGAAGTGCTTGCTTCTCGTGGGAGGGAAGCTTGCCGGAATAGCCGCCGGCGAAGATTGAGGCGACCATCACGCCCAACGAGCATACGAAAAGAATCCACTTCATCATGCCAGCCTGCCGAAACCATTGTAGGACGGTTTAGGGTGGCGGCGACTTAGAAACCGCTGGCCCCCGGAAACATCCGAAGGCCAAAGCCGCGCGGTTTGAACTATTCGATAATCTCGGAGGAGGGCTCCATGTAGAGAATCCCCGCGACGCCTTCCTTCTTCGTGCGCTCCTCGGCCTCGAGGAGCCGGTGGTCGCGGTTGAGGTATCGGGTGGCCTTGTAGTTGCCCACGTACTCCCACTCGTCGACGCCCCGGTTTAGGAAAATCGGGAACGGGGTTTGCTGGAGCACCGCGGTAATCGCGGTTGCCTCGCGTTGGGGACCGACGCCCACCAGGATCTCCGCGGGCGCGTCCGGATTCGATTCCAACTTGAAGCACCCGCAAACCACACGCCCATTTTTGGTGGGCAAGAACGACTGGATGCCGCCTCCCACCATCGTATTTATCTGCGTGCGCGTGTAGTTAGTGCTAAGTTTAGGTTTACCGGCCATTACTCATTATCGCAAGGTTCCCCACAAAATAACCCCGACACCTATTTTCAACGTGGTTAGTCCGGTGACAAAGCACAAGATTGAACCTGTCAACGGCCACGGGCCGGGGTTTTACCTGCCGCGCTACGTTGCGGGATATCGCAACATCATCGCCGCCGATCTGCTTTCAACCGACCGTCGTCCGGAAATCATAGGTTCCGGGACCCAATTCCAAATCTAACTTGCCTGCCTTGGGTGCGCCTCGCAACGCATGGCCGTTCTGGGTCGGTTGCGACCGCTCCGGAGCGGGCAAGGAAAAGTTCGCCTTCGAGTTCGGCGGAACCGTAATCCGACAGCGAAGCGTCGTCCCCACCTTGTCCCATGCACACCCCACCCACCCGTACGGCGTGCGGTACGACGCCTTCACATGCCTTAAAGTCGGCGCCTCGAACAACGGGGAGATATTGAGATATCGATAACCCGGCGAAATCGGTTGGATGCCGAGGAATCCTTCGACGAACCATGCGCCTACGAATTCGAAAGAGCTGTGAAGATAGGAGTCGCCGCCGCGCCACTCTTCGGGGAAGGTCGTGTAGCCGTTCTTGATGAAGTCTCCCCAGCTTGGGAAATCGGTCTTGGTCGCCATCGCGTAAAGCAGGTCTGCGCGTCCGGCCTCAATTAGATAGCGGGTCAGGAGGGCGCCGCCTGTGATGCCCGCGTCGATATGGCCCTGTTTCTTCGTGAGAATCTCCTCATCCAGCCGCTTCTCCACCTGAGGGCGAAGTAACGGAGGAGGGATGTTCGCCAGGAGGGCGGCGGCGAGGTACTGCTCCGTGCCCGTCGCATAGTCGTGGGTGGCGGGTCGATAGAATTTGGCGTGGGCGGCTTGCCGGATCTCGTTGGCTCTCGCGCGGTATTTGGTGGCCTCATCCATGTGACCCAAGATGACGTCGATCCACGCGACCGAGTCTAGGGAGTACACCCAGTAGGCGTTGTTTAGAAACTCCGTTTCCGGCAAGCCGCCATTGACGGAGCCGTTCGCATTTGGCCAGAGCCAATCGCCGAGGTAGTCCCAGTCGCCTCCCCAGCGAGGCATCAGGTTGTTTCTGGACTTCGTCTCCCAAAACGCGAGAAGCCGGCGCATCATCGGGAGGTTGTCGCGGAGGATTCGGGTGTCGCCGTAATGGATGTAAACCTGCCACGGCATGAAGATGCTGAATCCACTCCAGATCGGTCCCCCGCCTCCCCATTGGGTGGGCGCGGTGTAGGGGAGATTGCCGTCGGGAGTCTGTACGTCGCGCCAGTCCTGGGCCCACTTCGTGTAGAACGCGCCCATCTGGTACATGTCGAGCGCGGTTTGGACGGTGCCGTGAGCATCACCGCCGTAGCCCATCCGCTCCCGTTGGGGACAGTCCACGCTGTAGCCGCCGAGGCTTAGGCTCTCCCAAGTCCACTGACACATGTCGTAGATCCCCTGGAGCAGCGGATCGTCGCAGGTGAACGTGGCCGCCGAGTCGTAGCCGGTGTGTATGTTGCAGCCCGTGATCTGCTTCACATCGGGCGCTTTTCGCAGGCCGTGGATTGTGACCCAGCGGCCGGACATGTAGTTGAACCGGTTGCAGAAGACGCCTTGGCCAGTCGCGCCGATCACGAATTCGCTATGAAGGCGGTGACTCTGAACGTCGTTCGGCTTTTCGGAGAACTCGACCAGGATGCGGTCGCCAGGCTTACCTTCGATGGGGAACTGAACCCAACCGGCGAAGTTCCGCCCCATGTCGATCTTGATCGCGCCGTCCGTGGTTGCTTCGATTGATTTCGGCCCGAAAGGAGTGCCGCGGCGATTCAATTCGACGTTGGCCGAAGAGATTTTGAGGTGGGGGTGGTAGATCTCGGCCGGTTTCCACTCGAACGTGTCGAGGCCGGCTTGGTTCCAGCCGGGGACCTCCCTGCGCGCGTCGTACTCTTCGCCGCCATAGTTGGTGAAATCCCAGGTACCGAGCAAGCGGTTGGGGCTCGGGTGGGTGAGCCAAGTCTCGTCGGTGGCGATGGTCTGATGGCTTCGGTCGGGAAAGCGCAGGTCCGCTTGCGCCATGACAATCGGGGTCGCCGGCTTGTCCGGGGATTGGTAGGGCGGGAAGATGGACCAGGAAACGCCCAGCCAGAGGGCGACGACGTTTCGGCCCGGCTTGAGAAGCCTCGCGATGTCGTAAGTGACATAGAGGGCGCGCTCCTTGTGGTCGGAAACCGCCGGCTCTAACACCGCTTGCGAGGCTCTTACCCCGTTCACGTAAAGCTCGTGATAGCCAACGCTCGCCACGGACATCAAGGCTTGGCTCGGCTTCGCTTTGAGGTCGAATTCCCTTCGGAGCCAGGGATCTTGGACGGTGTTTTCGAGGCGTTTGCCCTTGGGGAGTTTCTTTTGCCGATTGAAGAAGTCGGTCGTGCCGATCCATTTGGCGTGCCAATCGGACGGGTTTAGATAGCCGACGCTCCAGTGCGCGGGCGCGCTCCAAGGGGAGACTTTGTCTTGGTCGTCCTTGACGCGCACGCGCCACCAGACCATTTGGCCGGAGGTTAGCGGTTTGCCCGCGTATTCCACGGTTGACCCCGAGTCCTTGCGGAACCGGACCATGCCGGTTTGCCAGAGGTTGGCTCTGTTCGCCAATAGGCTGGTTTCGGTCGAGGCGGCTTGAATTTCGTAGTCGCGCTGACTAAGTCCCGGCCGGGTGGGGGCGAGCAGCCAGCTTAGGCGGGGCTGGGGCACGTCCAACCCGAGGGGGGACGTCATGTACTCGGTCCGCAGATCGAAGACCTTGGTTGCGGGCGATTTCGCCCCCAGCAAAACGACACCGAGGGCGAGAATATTCACCGAGCCTCGGGGGCCGGAGTCAAGGGCGCGATCGGCTCCTTGGTTTCCTTCAGCACGGGCATGACGAGGGCGACGAGCAGCATTGGAATGTAGGCGAGACCAGCCACGTAAATCGCCTCGTTCGGACTGATCTTCGTGGAGGTCGAGAAGGCGAGGAACAGGGTCCCCGCGCCGGCAACGATTCGGCCGATGTTGTAACAGAACCCCGCCCCGGTCGTGCGCAAGAGCACGGGAAACATCGGCGGAATATACAGTGGGAACAGCGCGAACAGCGCCAGCCCAAAGGCGGCACACAGGTTCAGCCAAAGTCGAACCTCGTCCAGCGGGCGGGGGTGGCTAAAGCCGATGACGTACGACAGCAGCCCGCCGAGAATCATGATGCACATCGACCACCGGTACCCGAGGAAGCGGGCCATCGTGGCCGCAAGGAAGTTGCCCGCGATATTCCAGACCGCATAGGTGATCGTGATGGTGCGAATGAGTTCGTCCTGCGTCGCCTTCGCCATTGCCTTCACTTCCGGCAGGCCGCGCACGACCTGGGTGCTGAAGTAAAGGAAGACCCAGGAGCACACGAGGGCTAGGCTTGCGAAGACGAGGGTGAAGAGGGTGATCTTCAGTAGCTCGCCCCGGAAGAGATCGGAGATCTTCGGCATCTGGCGCTCTTGGCGTTCCCCCGCCCACTCTGGCGGCTCGGGCACGGCTTTGCGAATCCAAATGGTGAGAAACGCCGGGATGACGCCGACAAGGAACACGTACCGGTACGGCATGTGCGAGAGGGCGCCTACCGAGATGGCCGCCAAGATCATACCGACCATATAGCCGGTCTGGAGCATCGCGCTACCCCATGGCCGGTACTTCGAGGGCAGGGTCTCCGAGACGAGGGCCGACCCCGCTGCCCATTCGCCGCCGATGCCGAGCGCCGCGAGGAACCGGAAGATCGCCAGGTGCCACCACTCATGGGCGAAGAACGACAGCCCGGTGCAGGTCGCGTACATCAGGATCGTTAGGTTCAGCGTTTTGGTGCGGCCGATCGAATCGCCGATGCGTCCGAACACGATTCCGCCAAGCGCCCATCCGACGAGGAAGATCGCTTGGATGAGGCCCGCCTTCGCCGCCACTTCGGGCAACGTCGCCCCCGCGCCCATCAACTCCTTCACGAAAGGGACCGCGACGAGCGAGTACAGAAACCCGTCGAGGCCGTCGAACGCCCATCCCAGCCAAGCCGCGACAAACGCGCTTTTCTGGGCTCCTTGCATCTTTGCCGAACCGGAAGCGGTCATCGTGAGCGCATGATACAACCACGATGCCCGACATTACACCGGCTGAACGTCTCGCCTCCCTTTTGAACGGCGAAAACCCCCTCGAAATCGTTAAGATGCGCAGTGGATACGCCGTCATGGGCGATTCCCAATATCACCCCGGCTATTGTTTGCTGCTGGCGTACCCGATGGTCTCCAAGTTGAATGATCTGGACGGCTCGGCCCGCACCGCGTTCTTGGAAGACATGGCCTTGCTGGGCGATGCCGTCTTGGCGGCCACCGACGCGGTGCGGATCAACTACTCGATCTATGGAAATCTGGATCCGTTTCTGCACGCGCATGTGTTTCCGCGGTACGTGGATGAGGAGTTCGCGACGATGCCTCCCATGTCGATCCCCGCGGATGTTCGTGCCGCCGTTCCGTACGATCCGGCGAAGCACGACGATTTGCGTCGGGCGATTGGGGACTTTCTTCGGGATACCGAGCCGCTATAGGTCCGTTACGCGTAGCGTGTAGTCCGCGCCCTGGCGCTTAGCCAGGACGTGGGAGGGCGTTTTGGAGATGGCGCCGTCTCCTAAACGCCCTCCCACGTCTTTGTCCGGAGACAAAGGCGCGGCCTACAAATCGCATGGCGATTTTGGGGGCGCCCGACCCAAATAAATTCAGAAGCCCCAGTACCTCCTTTCGGAAGACTGAGGCTCTTAGTCGCTTGACTCTCTCAATTATTAGATACGAAATGACCCCGTAAAAGTTCGGTGATCGGGAAACATTTTCTTAAAAAATTCTACGATGCCGACCAAGCCACCGGGAAGTGGTCCCCGGACATGACTTCGCCATCCGCAACCTCCGCGAACGGCTTCATCACGTGATCCCCCGAAGCGACATATCGAGTCTCCTGGGTCATGAAATGCAGCGCGATCGCCCGCCGAGGACGTGCAGAGCGGTTCGCGTTCGAACCGTGCCACGTCAGCGCATGGTGGAAATGCACCTCGCCCTTCCGGACCGGACATGTTCGCACCTCAAGAGAATGCCCCTCGTAAGAAGAAGGCATCGCCTCGAAATTCGGGAGCGACTCCAAGAACTTGATGTGGTTCCCCCAGAGGTGAGACCCCGGCACCATGCTCATGCAGCCGTTCTCCTCATCCACGTCATCTAGCGCAACCCAGGCGGTGACCTCGGTCATGGGGGCGAGGATGGGCCAGTAAGGGGCGTCCTGGTGCCACATGTTGACCCCGCCGACGCTGGCCGGCTTGTACTGGATCTGGTCGTGCCAGATTCGGAGGGTGGTCGCGTTCGTAAGCTGCGCCATCTCTTCCCCAATTTGGGGGTTCAGAACGAGCTCCTTGAATGGCGGGCTCGCCTCCCAGATGTTGACGATCTGCCACACCGCGCGCTCGGGGTCGCCGTTCATGTTGTGGCAGAGGACCGGCTGCGGCAATGACTTGTCGTCCCGGTCCCGGATGACGCGGAGGATTTCCTCCTGAAGAATTCCGACTTGATCGTCGCTGATCACTTGGCTCCCGCGCAGGTAGCCATCGCGACGAAACTGTTCAATCTGGCCTGCGGTCAGCATGCCAGTGACTTTAGCCCAACTTAGTGTTTCTTCGACAAAACGCTGCGCTGGGCGGCGGAGGCTAGTTCCTTCAAGATGACGCGCCCCGCCTCACCCAAATCCGGCATCCCGTCCGTACGGAGGACCGTGATATTGTCCTTGCGCCGAATCACGGCCGCGTACCGTCCCGACTCGCCCCGACGCTGCATCAAAAGGAACCCGCTGTCGCCCGGCACGAACATCAGGCGCTTCATTCCACCACCCTTGAACTCCGTTTCGTGCCGCCCAAACGGGTCGTCGCCTTTGGGTACCGAATACGACACCACGTGCAACTCGCGAATCGGCTCAAGCAGTCGCTCAACGTCCTTCGGGGTGAGGGTGATCTCGCCGAAGTTGCTCTTGATGACGACATTGCCGTCACCCATGCCCGCGGTCGGGTCGTTAGGGTTGCCGCTTAGGAAGTGGCGGACAAGCGGAGCAAGTTCCTTACCTGCCGCATCCGCCTCGAAGGCGACGTCCGCATTCGGAGGCACCACGATCGGCAAATCGTGCGGCCCCTCCTGCTGAGCGAATCCTAGCGAGGCGAAGAGGAGAGCGGCCAATAAACAAGAACGAAAGCGCATGCCATGTTTATGACGTCCGATCGAGGGCGGCGTCACAAGGGAGGGATTATTTGCCGGCCGGTCGAATCTTCGCCGTCTTCAAAATGTCCAGGAAGAGGGCCTTGGCCTTGGCGGGACTCATGAACGAGCCCGCAATGTCCACATAGGAAATCGACAGGTGATTGGCACGAGAGACCAGCGACGCGTGATACGAGATGGACTGCGCAGACTTGGGCACCTGATACCGGAAGGCGCCACCGGAATAAGGACCAACCTTAACGTTGCCGACGAAACGGCCCTCTTTCTTCGCCTTCTGCACATTCCGGTCTAGAGCCTTCTGCACCGAGGCATCGACGTCGTTAGCCGTCCAAGAAATGGTGATCTGCGTGTGCTCCGCCTCTAAGGTCAGAACCAGTGGCTGCATCGGACCGATATGGAACTTCGGCGGAATCACCACCGTGAGCGTCTCCCCAGCCTGGCCCTTTAGGGTCGCGGTCGAGGGTGCAAACGGAACGTGCAGGGCGAGGGCGGCGGCGAGAAGAACGAGTGGCATACCGTAGGAAAGCCCTTCCAAAGGGCTCCCTCGATTATTACTCCTTCTTCTGCCAACCGTATTCTGCGGATTCGAGGCGAACCCAATTCACGCCGTCTTCCTCGTTCTTCTCAAATCCGCCGAGGTGTTGGTCCACCCATCGGCGAATCGGGCTTGCATTCTTGTAGGCCTCTTCCGCTCGGGCAAGGCAGGCTTCGAGAGATTCGAGAATAAGCATGGTCCTACAAACTCAGACTGAGCGTTTTTGTGTGACCGGGACCAAAGGGCCCAAATAGAGTGAAACTTGCGATACGTGCAAAGTTTTTCCCTCTCGCGTTCGGGGGCCGCTTACCGAGAATCTCTACAAGCCGACGAGGATAGTCGGAGGCCGGGAGAAAGCAATGGACGCAAGAAGAGTGGCAAGCCGCGAAATGATGAGAGACCTAATGAATGTGCAGGTCTCGCGCCTCGCCGCGCATCTCGCAAGCGGCGAAATCGACCCCGCTCTGGTGGTCGAGCATGCCGAGACCCTCATCATGTATGCGGAGTGCCTCCACGATTTCCCGGTTTTGCCTGGGGTCATGGTCTCGGAATATCCCGCCCCGCCGCCGGCCTTCGCAAAGCTCCTTTCGCCGTAGTCGTGGTGGGCTGGGATTGATATTTGGGGCGGGGAACCTGAACCTACCGGCGCGGAGTATATTGCCGGTAGGTTCACGATGCCCTCATCCCCCCTTCGAATCGCCTCGCTTGCCCTTGCCCTCGGGCCCCTCTTAGGGATCGCCCAAACCCCGCCGAAAGAGACGCCGCCGAAGAACATGACCTTCGCGACGACGCTGAAGAGCGTCTCCGTCTTCCGCGACGGCTTCGGCTACTACGTGCGCGAAGGCAAAGTCAAGCTCGAAAACGGCTGGGCGACCACGAACGTGGTCCCCGCCGCAATCAAAGGCACGGTCCGCTTCTACACTCTCGACAAAGCCGATCATATCGACCAGGTCGTCATCGGCAAAGAGAACCGGCTAGAGTTCGCCAACGGGAAGGAGCTAAAGACCAAGCTCGCCGACAAGATCGGCCTCAAGATCACCGTCGTCACCAAGGCGAACCAGAGGTTCGAGGGCGACCTCGCGAAGCTGCTGGACGACATGCTGCTCCTGAAAGCTGGCGACGCCTACAACGGCATCCCCTACGACCAGGTGCAGACCATCCTCCTCGCGGGCTACCCGGTGAAAATCAAGGTGGTCTCTTCGGATCCAAATAAGGTGGTCGGCATCGGCGTTACCTATCTTCAAGAAGGGATCCGGTGGGAGCCGAGCTATGTCCTCGACGTCCACGGCAACGATGGCAGCCTCTCCCTTCGCGCCTCCATGCAGAACACATCGGAGAAGCTTGAGAACTCGGACGTCTACTTCGTGGTCGGCTCTCCTTTCGTGGCGAACCGAGGCATCCAAGACATGCTCGCTCCCGCACCAGCTTTGCCGCCTCCTGCCGAGGTGAAGCCGGGCGACGCAAAGAAGGAACTAACGCCCCAGCAGCGCGAGGAAGCCGAAGAAGCGGCCGAGCACGCCGTCCCGAAGGCCCCGGGCGGCGGAGCCACCGTTGCCCGCGAAGAGGCCGGAGAGCTTTTCTACTATCACAAGCCGGGCCTCAGCCTGGACAACAACGACGTCGCGATGGTCTCGATCTTCGAGTCCTCGGTGCCGATCTCCCCACGCTACGACTGGAACGCGGACGGGGAGGAAGTCTCGTACCTCCTTAGCCTAAAGAACAAGTCGAACCAGCCGTTGACTACGGGTCCGGTCTTCGTCCTTGAGGACGGCAAGGCGATCGGGCAGGAGACGGTGAAGTACACGCCATCCGAAGGGACCGCCGAGATTCGCCTCTCCCACGGTATCGGGCTGAAGGTGGAGAAAACGGAAGCCGAAGTCAAGCGTAACGCCCCCGTCCATGTCGGCAAGACGGACTACATCCCCGTCCTGCTCAAGGGCACGCTCACGATCACGAACTACAAGGCGGACAAGGTTACGATCAAGGTCAGCAAAACCGCGCGCGGCAAGGTCGATTCGCTGTCCGACGGCGGGAAGATTCGCCAGACGCAGATCCTGAACGGCGAACCGAACCCGATCAACGACCTTGAGTGGAACATCGAGATCGGCCCGAAGGCGACCAAGACGATCACCTATTCGTTCGAGACCTACATGTCCGCCGAGCGCGCGGGCTCCCCGCCGGTTCCTGTGAAGGGCGACGGCGATTAGTCGAGGTCTTAAGCCTTGAATTTGCTGACATCGATTCTGTTGATCGCCGTGGCCGGCTTTGGTCCCCAGGACCAAGATCGCGACGAGAAACCTAAGAACGAAGCCGAGCAGGGCGCGGTAATGGCGAAGCTCCTCATGCGGGATTCGACCGTCGCGCCCGCCGCCGGACGCCTCACCGCGTGGTTCGAAACCCGCCATCTGCCCGCCTGGCTGAACGCCTCGGGCTTCGAGCCGCGGTGGAAGGAGATGGGGCCGAAGGTGCTTCACCACGGGTGGGGCGGCATGGACAACGCCGGCCGGACCTGCGCCGTCGCCATCGACCCGACTGACCGCCGCATCGTCTGGGCCGGCGCGGCGAGTGGAGGTATCTGGCGAAGCGACGACGAGTGCCGAACTTGGAAGCCGATGGGCGACGACGCGGCCTCCCTTTCGATCGGCGCCCTCGCGATCGATCCCTTCGACCACAACACGATCTATGCGGGGACCGGCGAGCCGCACAACAGCCTTGACAGCTTCCACGGCGCGGGCCTCCTTCGCAGCACGGACGCAGGACATTCGTGGGATCTTTTGTCTAGCGAGGTCTACCTAGGCACCCAGTTCTCGCGAATCGTTCCGAACCCCAAGCGGCAGGGCTTTCTTTATGCGGCAACGACACGGGGCGTCCTGCGTAGCCTCGACGGCGGCGCGACCTGGGTCCAACTTCTGCGCGGCTCGGCAACGGACCTGCTGATTGATCCCGAAAGCCCGAGCACCCTGGTCGCTAGCATCGGCTATAGCGGCGGCAACGCTCGTAACGGAGTTTTCAAATCCACGGATTCCGGGCAGACTTGGCGCCGATTGACCGCCGGGCTGCCGGATAACCCTCGTACGCTGGCCCGGATGCAGATGTCCAACTGCCAGGCCTTCCCGAACGTCATCTATGCCTCGCTTTTCGCGACGAGCGGGCGGCTTGCGGGTACGTACAAGACCCAGGATTTCGGCGAAACCTGGATGCGCCTCCCGAATATGCCGGACTACGGCGGCGGCCAGGCTTGGTACGACAACTACGTCTCCGTAAGCCCGACGAACCCTAACATCGCTTTCGTCGGCGCGACCTCGACCTGGCGGACCATCGACGGTGGCGAGACTTGGCAAGACAACACGCGCAGCTATTCCGGAGGCGCCGTCCACCCGGATCATCACTACTTGGCGTTCAGCCCTGTGGACCCGTCCACGGTCTACCTCTGCACCGACGGCGGAATCTTCCGCTCGCGTGACATCGGCGGCACGTGGGAAGCGGTGAACGACGGTCTCCGTACCATCCAGTTCCAGAGCGTGGACGTCCACCCATGGGACGAGAAGATCGCCTACGGCGGCACCCAAGACAACGGCACCAACAAGTTCTCCGGCGACGCGTCTTGGGACAATGTCTTCATCGGCGACGGCGGGGTGACCCACGTCAACTGGAAAGACCCAAACGTCGTCTACACGGAGTACGTCGGCCTCGTCATTTTGAAGTCGACAAACGCCGGTGCATCTTGGCAGTGGGGAGTGACGAACGGGATCGACCCGCGCGAGAACAAGCTGTTCTACGCCCCCTATGAGTTAGATCCCAGCGATCCCGATACGTTGGTGGCCGGTGCCCGCAAAGTGTATAGGACGACCGATGGCGCGGCGAATTGGACGGCGATCAGCCCCGTCCTAGGTCGCTCGCCGGTGTCCGCAGTGACCGTCGCCCCCTCCGCTCGGGGCGTGATCTACGCGGGTACGAACGATGGCAAGTTCTGGGTGACGCCGAACACGGGCGCGAAGTGGTACGACGTCTCGGCGGGGCTCCCCGGCGCGGCAGTGACCGACATCTGTGTTGATCCTCGGAACGCGCGGGTCGTGTATGCCGGCCTCAACGGCTGGTCCCCTGACCGGCTCTGGAAGAGCACCGATGCGGGCGGACATTGGAAGAGCATCATGGACGAGCTTCCGCCGATGCCGATCCTCTCGATCTGCTTGGATCCTCGCCACCTAGACCGGGTTTACGTAGGGACGTCCATCGGCGTCTTCGTCTCGGATCATGGCGGCGGTCGCTGGCGCCGCATGGGCTCCGGGTTACCGAACGTGCCGGTGTTTTCTCTGGTTGCGAATCCCCGAACCGGCTGGATTACCGCCGGAACTCATGGCCGGGGCGCTTGGCGCATTCCGATTGAGGATTGAGATGCATGCCCTATTCGTTTCAGATTTGAAATGAACAGGGCATGCATTCATTTCACACGGCAATCCGATCCGGTTACTTCGGCACGTTGGCCATGTCCTTCTGAAACTTGTCGACTGCTTTGCCGGAGTCACCCCCCTTTAAAACCGCGTCCATCGCTTCGTTGCCGCTCTTCATAACCCCCGGCAGCATACGTACATTAGCCTCATCCTGAGCGGGAGTCGTGGGCGGACGCTTAGCCAACTGATCCATCAGATCGTCGCTCACCGAAGTTGGCTTTCCCAACTTCGCGGCCGCGTCCAACCCCTTGTCCGTCTCCGTCGATCCGCCCGAGCAACCGGACAAGGAACCTAAAACAACCAGGCCCGAAAGGAGGAGAAAGAGACGTCGCACAGGTTCCATTGTCGGCAGAAAAATGCCGATTCGTCCCAAACGGCTACCCTTAAGGGAGATAAATGCCGAAACCAAACCCAAAACAGCCAGGGAAGGGTCCCAAAAAATTTGCCAAGAAGGGTGATGCGCCTCCTAAACGCAGCGATGCGTCGAAGTTTGAAATGAAGTCGCGACCCTTCGCGCGCCCGGGTTCCAAGGACAATGCCGGTCCTAAGGACGCTAAGACGTTCAAGCCCAAAGCCCCGAAAAATCCAGACGAAGCCCCCCAGGAGCGCCCCGCCGAATTTGCCGGAGCGCCCGATCAGCCTAAGGCGCCAAAGAAATCCCGCGGCGACTTCCCGCCCAAAGACGGGAAGAAGGGCAAGTTCGACCGCCCCACCGCCAGCAAGACCGGTAAGGGAGGGAAGCCGGCGCCCACTTTCGCGCCCCAGCCGCCCAAGGATCCGCCCGTTGAGCCGACGCCGTTTAGCGAACTCGGCCTGAGCGAGCCGATCGCCCGCGCGATCGCGGAGAAGGGCTTCGAGATGGCGACTCCCATCCAAGCCCGCGCGATCCCGATTCTGCTCGCTGGTCGTGACCTCATCGGTCAGGCGCAGACGGGAACCGGAAAAACCGCCGCATTTGGCCTGCCCGTCATCCAGCGGATGGACGTGGAGCAGAAGGTCACCCAGGCCCTGATTCTCGCCCCGACCCGCGAGCTGGCGGTCCAGGTCGCCTCGGGATTGTACGACTTGGGCAAGCACACCGGCCTGCGCATCGTCCCCGTGTACGGCGGCCAGCCGATCGACCGGCAGTTCCGCGCGTTGCGCGCCGGGGCTCAGATCGTCGTCGGTACGCCTGGCCGCGTTCTGGACCACCTTCGTCGGGGTTCTCTGTCTTTAGCTAACGTGACGATGTGCGTGTTGGACGAGGCGGACGAGATGCTCGCCCTGGGCTTCGCGGAAGACCTCGATGCCATCCTCGCTGAGCTGCCGGAGCAGCGCCAGCTCGCCTTCTTCTCCGCCACGATGCCTCGCCGGATCATTGAGCTGACTAAGAAGTTCCTCCGCGATCCTGAGCATGTTTCGATCGAGGCTGGTCGGCGCACTCTCGATACGACCAATCAGACCTACTACGAGGTCCCGCCCGGGAAGAAGCAGGAGGCGCTGGCTCGGATTTTGGATATGGAGTCGCCGGGGTCAACGATCGTTTTTTGCCGTACCCGGCAGGAGACGAGCGACCTTACTGAAACCCTTCGGATCCGCGGCTACGACGCCGAGGCTCTCCACGGCGACATGAACCAGAACGAGCGGGACCGCGTCATGCGCCGCTTCCGTGACGGCGGCGCCGACCTCCTGATCGCCACCGACGTCGCCGCGCGCGGCCTCGACATCGACAGCGTCACCCACGTCATCAACTACGACATCCCCTGGGACGTCGAACAGTACATCCACCGCATCGGCCGAACGGGCCGCGCGGGCCGCACCGGCGACGCGATCACCCTCGTCGAGGGCCGAGAGCGCCGTCAGCTTAAGGTCATCGAGCAGATGATCGGCACCCAGATCAAGCCCGCTCGAATCCCCACCGCCGCCGACATCGCGGCGCGGCGTAGGGACATCTTCCGCGACTCGTTACGGCAGACGTTGGAGGCCCGCAACTTTGACGGCCACCTAATCACGGTCGAGGAACTCTCCGAGATGTTCGACCCCGCCGAGGTCGCGGCGGCCGCCATCCAGATGCTCTGGCAAAGCCAGCACAGCACCGCCGCCGAGGAAGCCGAGGAGATGGCCGCCGACTACGAGCAGCCCGAAGTCGGCATGTCCCGAATCTTCGTCGGCATGGGCCGCATGGACGGTTTGCGCCCGGCGGACTTGGTTGGGGCGATCGCGAACGAAGCTGGCTTGGCGGCGAAAGCCATCGGCGTCATCGACATCCTGGACCGGACGGCCTTCGTAGAGGTCCCGGCTCCGGAGGCGCGCAACGTCATCGAAGCGTTACTCAACGCGACGATCCGAAACAAGAAGGTAAAAGTCCAACTCGCCCGCCCGGGACCATAGGGTCGTGGAGGTTAGCCGCAAGGGTTCGAAAACTTGGAGTTCGAATCCCTTGCGGTGTACCAGCACCTTTTGAATCTGGAATTCAGTACTTGACCAGGCGGGATTCGAACCTCTCTCAGCTCTGATGGTCTGCTTTGAGGCGTGAGAATTCGTCTTTCCAGAGCGGAGTGTGGGTGCCTCCGCCATAGAGCTCGAAAGTCGTTCCGCGAGCGCCGTCGTTCTCAAATGCGGCAACGATGGTTTTGCCAAGTTCCGCGTGGCTAACGTCGTCGCGGCGGCCGGCGTAGCGGTCACCCTGCTCCAACTTGATGCCGCGCTCGCCGCCGGATACGATCCAGGATGGGCGGACGATGGTGTAGGGTTGCCCTGATGCTCGGATGAGAGCTTCGGCTTCGAGCTTCGCTCGGTTGTAATCGGGCATTCGCTCTACGTCGGTAATGCCGATGTGGCTCATGAAGATGACTTGGGCGTCTTTAGGCGCGGCGTCCAGGACGTTGCGGGTTCCTTCCACGTACACCGCCTTTAACTGCTCGGGGGTACGGCGGGCTTCGACGCTGATGACGATTCCGGCCGCTCCTCGAAGAGCCTCTTGAAGAGCGACAGGGTTGGTGATGCTTTCCTGAACCGCCGCTGCTCCCTTCGGCGCGGTCGCTTTCCTGGAAAGAATGGTCACGTCCGCCCCAGCGGTGGCCGCGGCTTCCACCGCGGCACTTCCTAGCGTTCCGTTTCCGCCGATCACGACGATTTTCTTACCTTTGATGCTCGCCATGCTCTTCCCTTAGTATCGATGCCCCACGACCGTGATTCCCTCGACGGCGGTCCTGATCTCGTCCAGATCGCCATGCGTCAGATCGATGGACGCCGCGCCGAGGTTCTCCTCCAGCCGGTTAAGCTTTCGGCTGCCCGGAATGGGCACGATCCAGGGTTTCCGAGCAAGTAGCCAGGCGAGGGCGACCTGTGCGGGGGTTGCGTTTTTTTCGGTCCCTATCCGCTCCAAAAGCTCGATGACTGCACGGTTTGCTTTGATCGCCTCCGGCGTAAAGCGCGGGTTCTTACTGCGGATATCGGACGGATCGAACGTGGTGCTCTCGTCCACCTTGCCCGTTAGGTAACCGCGTCCGAGTGGGCTGTAAGGTACGAGGCCGATGCCGAGTTCCTCAAGCGTGGGAAGGATGTCTGCCTCGATGTTCCTCCACCAAAGGGAGTACTCGCTCTGTAGAGCCGTCACAGGTTGAACCGCATGAGCCCGTCGGATCTGATCGGCGTTCGATTCGGAAAGGCCGAAGTGCTTGACCTTGCCTTCCGCGATGAGTTCCTTGACCGTGCCCGCCACATCCTCGATGGGCACCTCCGGGTCGGGGCGGTGTTGGTAGAAAAGATCGATCGCATCGACGCGAAGCCGTTTAAGCGACTCCTCGGCGACCTGCCGGATACGCTCGGGGCGACTGTTCGGCGTCTTGGGCGTGGGCTTTCCTTCGGGACCTGGATCCCAACCGAACTTCGTGCCGATGATGACCTGACCTTTGAAGGGTTCAAGCGCCTCGCCCACGAGCAACTCGTTGGTGAAAGGCCCGTAGACTTCCGCCGTGTCGAAGAAAGTGACGCCTCGCTCGACGGCCGCGCGGATGAAAGCCACCATCTCGGCATGATCACCGATCGGTGCGTCGCCGAAACTCATCCGCATACATCCGAGGCCGAGGGCCGAGACTTCAAGACCACTGTTTCCTAGTGCTCGTTTCTGCATAAGATCTCCTAACTGTTGTCGCCGTTTCCAGCATTGCTTTGATGTGATTGGGCCCTGCGCGGCCATAGGTAGAAAAGGTTGACCAGGGCGAACGTAGACACCGAGAGCCACGGTGAAATGAACGTAAGGGCGGTTGCCAAGAAGTAAATCAAGGGACCGACGAGATACCTCCGGCTGAGTTGACGCGCCATTTCGGGCGAGACGCGCTCATCGATGAGCCGACGATTATGCGCGGCGTGAAACCAAGACACATTCACAATGAGCCCAAGAACCGTCAACGTTCCCCCGTAGAATGCGGTGGCTATCGACGCATCTACGTTGCGATGTAGGGCTTCCGCGAGCACTGCCGTCGGAAAGGGTATGAACGCCGTCAACATAAGCTGGAAGATGTTCAGCAAGAGCGCCCCCTCGTCCACACGCGCAATGTGCTCGTACATCGCGTGGTGATTGATCCATATCGCCCCGATGACCAGAAAGCTGATTGCGTACGCTACGTAAGAAGGCCAGAGGTGTAGCAGTCCCGTTCCCAACGGCACATCCGGCGAGGGAACCTTGATTTCAAGGACCAAGAGCGTGATGGCGATGGCGAAAACGCCATCGCTAAAGGCCTCCAGTCGGTCGGTTCCCGTAAGTTTCATGTCTTCGTCCTTAAGAACTAGGTTGGGCGAGGCCACCGAACCAGTAGGCGGCGGTCACTCCACCGTCCATCAGAAAGTCGCTTCCCGTGATAAAGCCGCCGTCTGGTCCCATCAGAAGCGCCGCAACCGCCGCCACTTCGTCCGGCGTTCCTGGGCGACCCGCAGGCGATCCCTCGATCATCTTCCTGTAGGTTTCACCACGCGGTCCCGTGAGCTCGTCCTTAGCCAAAGGAGTCATGATGATTCCCGGGCTGATCGTGTTGATGCGGGCGCCTCGCTTGCCCCATTCAAGGGCCTGGGCCGCCACGCGAAGCGAATTCCCGCGTTTCGCCAGTTGGTAGGCATTGAGCGACGTGGTCACCTGGTCCGTCTGAAGGAAGGGGAGGGCAAGAAGTTCCTCCACCGGCGTCAGGGCAAGGGCCTTGTTTTGCTCGGCCGACAGCGCCGGAAGGCGATGTCCCGATTGCGAAGCGATGACGACTCCGGAACCTCCGGAAGCGATCACCTCGCCGAAAGCTTCCAGCACGAGCGCCGTACCGTAGAGGTCGACCTTGAGGATGGTCTCGGGCGAGGCTTGCGACGGCGAAACACCGGCGGCGTGGATGAGTCCGGTAACGTCACCGAGGCTCTTTGCCGTCTCTACGAGCGCATGGACCGCCTCGCGGGAAGACACGTCGACGGTTGCCACGGTTGTTTCATAACCCGCGTTTCCGAGCACCTCGGCTGCGACCTTGGCATTTTCTTCGCTCCTGTCGGCGACGAGGATGTGCTTTCCGACCCCGACGCGCCTTGCGATGGCTTGACCGATTTGTCCCGGTCCAATGACGACGATAACGTTTTTCATTGGGTCTATCTCCTAGTTAAGAGGCGGTCATTCTTCCGACATGCTCAAGAGTCCGGCGTCGAGCCTGTCACCCTGAACCTGAATGCCCGATAGCTGGCGGTCGATTTCCTGCAGGTCCGCCCCGGTCAGCTCCAGTTCGACGGACTTGAGGTTGTCGTCGATGTATTCGACTTTGTCCATGCCCGGGATCGGGACGATCGAAGGCCCTTGGGCTAAGAGCCAGGCGAGTGCGATCTGAACCGGGCTTGCGTTCTTCTGCTTGGCGATCGTGCGAAGCATCTCAACCACCGGCATGTTTGCCCTAATCGCCTCTTGTGTGAAGCGGGGGAAGTTGGCCCGAAGATCGGTCGCGCTGTCGAACTTCGTATCGGGATCAATGGCGCCGGTGAGAAAGCCCGTTCCAAGCGGCCCCCACGGCACGAATCCGATTTCCAACTCCTCGCACACGGGCAAAACCTCGGCCTCAGGCTCTCTCGTCCAAATCGAGTACTGGTTCTGGACCGCGGCGACTGGATGCACGGCATGGGCTTTACGGATGGTGTTCGCACCCGCCTCCGAGAGGCCGTAGTGACGTACCTTGCCTTCTTGAATGAGCTCTTTGAGTGTTCCGGCGACGTCCTCTATGGGCACGTTCGGGTCGACTCGGTGCTGGTAGAAGAGATCGATGTAATCGGTCTGGAGACGCTTGAGCGACGACTCGGCGACAGCTCGGATATTCTCTGGCCGACTATCGACCCCGGTGATCGCCCCGTTTTCGAGCTTGAAGCCAAACTTGGTCGCGATAATGACCTGGCCGCGGCAGGGTCTGAGCGCCTCGCCGACGAGTTCCTCGTTGGTGAACGGGCCGTAAGCCTGTGCCGTGTCGAAGAAGGTGATGCCCCGCTCTATGCCTGCGCGGATGACCTCAACGCCCTTGGTCTTGTCGGCCGCAGCGCCGAGTCCGAAGCTAAGACCCATACAGCCCATTCCGAGGGCCGAAACCTCAAGGCCGCTATTTCCTAGTTTTCGTATCTTCATGATTTCTCCTTCTTATTCCGGAGCGGGACGACTTCATCGATCGCACTGAGTCCGATAGTTTTTCGCGGGAAGGGAATTTCTGTTATGCGCGGTGCTTGGAAGAACTTCCAGAGCACGTGTGCCATGAAACTTGCCCGCCCCGGCTATTCTTTGTATTCTAGGCCTGCAACGTGTTAGTGCAATTGGTCATTCCTCCACGATCCTTGTAGGATCTTGCACGGTCACGCTTTTGGCGGCGTATGCAGCGGGAAACGGATACAAGATGGAATTGAAGAACGATCGAACGGAAAAACTGCACCAAGCTCACCGCGACGAGTTGGCGGAACGAATCGCGAGCGTCGTTCGCGCTGACGGTGTGGCCGAACCTATTGGCGGGCTCCGATTGACGCGTGCCACCGGTCCGACCGACCGGGTTCATGCGGTGTCTCGGCCTTGTTTTTGCGTCATCGCGCAAGGAGCCAAAGAGGTCTTCCTCGGAGAGACGATGTATCGGTACGACCCGGACCGTTATCTTTTAGCGACCATCGAGGTGCCGCTTACCGGGCGTGTAGTCGGAGCCAGTAAGGAGAGCCCTTATCTCGCCTTGCGGCTGGAGCTTGATCCAGTGTTAGTCGGTTCGGTAATGGTTGAGGCGGCGTTGCCGACGCCATCCAGCAAAGACGACGCCAAAGCCGTCGTCGTGAGCCCGCTCGATTTGGGGCTACTTGATGCGACGGTGCGTTTGGTCAGACTCCTTGACTCACCGAATGATTCGAGAGTTTTGCTACCTCTTGTCAAGCGAGAGATCGTTTATCGTCTCCTGACGGGTGAGCAGGGGGCGCGTCTTCGCCACCTCCCGATGCAAGGCGGCCACTCGAATCGAATCGCGAAGGCGGTTGACCGGCTAAGGGACGACTATGACAAGCCGCTGCGAATCGAAAGTCTGGCAAAGGAACTCGGAATGAGTTCCTCGGGGTTCCATCACCACTTCAAATCGGTCACCGATATGAGCCCACTTCAGTTCCAGAAGCAGCTTCGGCTTCAGGAAGCGCGGCGCCTGATGCTCGGAGAAAATCTCGATGCCGCCAGTGCCGGTTACCGCGTGGGCTATGACGATCCGTCGCACTTCAACAAGGACTACAAGCGCCTTTTTGGTATTCCGCCGGCGAGCGATGCAGAAAGACTACGCGGCATGGTCGCGGCCGATTGAACGTCGGCCGTGATGCCACGAACGCGGCGCCCAACCTGGATACACGACGATCCACGGGCCTGCCCCCGGAGCACACCTAGTGGTATTTTCTTGCCGTTACCGCCAGGAAAGTTCGAAACCTATCCCCTGCGGTGTACCAGCCTTACTTTCAATATCTGGTACTTAGGGACCGGGATCTAAGCTCGGCCTTTGCCGCAAAAACCTCAGAGTGGAGGCGCAGGGCGCTTACCGAGTGGGGCAGCGAAGCGAAGAAGGTATCCGTCCGGATCTTGTACGAGAAACTGATGCGTTCCCGTCTCCAACTACGCTGTGCGATACCATTTCTCTTCGGCGTCCATAAACAGCGGCCAGTTCGCGCTGTCTAGCGACCGCAGAATCGGGGCGAGAGCGGGCACCGCGATTTGAAAATTGACGCCCCGCCCAAGGGGCGACTCTAGCGGTCCGGTGATCCAATTTCGGCCTTGGCCACGTTCCTCCAGCATTACCTGAGCCCCGCCGAGGTGAAGGTAAGCGAAGCCCTCTTACAACCTGTCGTAGACCACAGAGCAGCCGCACAGGTCGCGCCAAAACCGCAAGCTCTGTACGATGTCGCTGACGAGCAACTCCGGGACCAATGCCGCCTCCGAGAATCCAGCCACGTCAGAAGGAGTTGAACTCATAGCATGCAGCCGCTGCAGGAGCAGCGATCATACCATCGGATTTTTGAATGTTTGGATGAGGACAATCAAAACCCCTACTCGCCGATCTTAGCGAGGCGCGCGAGGTCATAAGTGGCCCGATAGATGTGGCCGATATACTGGATCTCCAGGACGACGAACTTGCTTTGCCGCCCGATCCTGGGGCTCCCATCCCCGTTGAAAAGGTCGAACGACACACCGGCCTGCACCAAGCCGTCGCTCCATCTCTTGATTTGCGGCTCCTCAAAGGTCCGGCCAAGCGAATGTGCAAAAGCCGCCGCAATATCGTCGTCCGGATAAGGCAACCACCGATCTTTCGACCGCGACGCAACCGAGGGTTTGTTGTCGATAGGCCGGTATCGAACACCGTCGACTTCCATCGCAAACTCCATTTGGAAGAATGGAGTGACGTAAGCCGCCCCGACCAAGAACTGAGCGGCGAACGAAATCGCCGTCGACTGACTCTCTACAAACCGATTTCCGAGATGGTCCAGCGCCGGTGGATGACCCCACGCCTGCCGCTGCCCCTCTTGGTACCACTCGAGATAGGCAAGGAGGCGGGGTATGCACATAACCGCAACTGAGAACGGATCACCCTTGAACCGCTGCGCTGCGTCTCCAGCCGTATTGAGCGCCTCGATCCGTTTCCGACCGTCCGCAATGCCTTGCGTCCGAAGCTTGTTGTCTGCCTCAAGCGGCAACTGCAACGCGGGATGCAACTCGTTTGGGTCAACCCGCTGCGCCATCGCTAACGCCATGCAGAGCAGATTTGTAAATGCCACCAAACCTCATGACGTGGCGATTCCCTCCGAATGATCGGTGACCGCCGTTTCCGATGCGTCCAGACAGCGTCGCCAGGGTCGCTGACTCCCAGAGCTTAAGCTCAGGGAGTCAGCGTGATCGTGAAGGTCTTCGAACCCACCGTGACCGCTACCGCGGTCTTTACCTTTACGGCGGCGATTGTTAGCTTCACCTGGACGGTCGAATGTCCGGCGGCGATAACCGTCGTCGCGGGAACCGTGATGGCGGCGTTGTTGGAGCTCGCGGCCACGGTGAAACCCGCCGGCGCGGGGCCATCGAGAGTCACGGTGGCATAGGCCGTGCCTGCCCCTTGAGCCGTCGTCTCCGAAGGCGTCACTGACTTGATGACCGGCGGCAGCACGGTCGTGGTCGCCTTGGCGAGGGTAACGCCACCGCTCGTCACATCAACCGTCGCCGCCGTGCTCGTCAAAACGGGCTTTGTGGGAACCGCAATCGTGATGGAGGAGCTGCCCGCCGGAATCGTGACCGTCGTCGGTGGCGTCAGCGCGCCGGACTCGGAGACCAGGGTGTATTTCACGCCCGACGTCGGGGCGGCGACCGGAAGCGTGACGATGAGATTGACCGAGGTTCCGCCCTTGACGCTCCCCCGGTCAAAGGCCACCCTCGACGGGATCAGGGTGTTGACGGTCAGGTTGGCCGAGCCCGCGTACCCCGGCGCGGCGGCGTCGATCTCCACGGTTTGGTTCGCCGCCGGATTTCGGGTGGTTATCGTGAACGTCGCCGTCGTGGTGTTCGCCGCCACTCGGATAACGGACGGGCTGATGGTCGCGAGGGTGGGAACCTTCGAGGATAGCTTGACGAGGACTCCGCTGGGGCCGGCGAGGGCGTCGAGCGTCACCTTCCCCGTGACTTTGGAACCGGCGCGAACCGTGCCGGTTGAAAGCGTCAAGGTGAGTGCGCTTGCGGGCTGGACGATGAGCGGGGTCGTAACGGTGATGCCTTCGTAAGTCGCGTTGAGGGTGGCGGTCGTTTCAGAATCGACGCCACGGGTCGTAATCTGGAACGTTGGCACGCCTTGCTGGTTGTTTTGGTAGGTGACGGAGGAGGGAACCGTAACGCTCTTCGAGGACGAGGATAGCTTCACCGTTGTCGGGTCGCCGGTGTCAAGCTGTATGTCGAGTACTCCGGTCGTCGACGCGCCTCCGGGAAGTATCCCGGCATACGTGTAAATACTCTCTAGCCAGCTGTCGCTCGGCGCGCTCACTAGCGCCCCTTGCCCTCCCGTCGAAAAGACGATGCCGGATGGGCCGAATGCGCGCACCATGGGAAATGCTTCCTCCATCCCGGGGGTGAATTGGTTCTCGTAGTCCCTAAGCAGATAGCCGTCGGAGAGTCGATAGTAACGCAGTGAGGATGCGATCAAGGGATCTATCCCGTTACCCTTAGGCGAGACATCGTACATGGCGACAACGTCTGAACTTAAAATATCCGATCCGAACGTCGCGTTCCAATCTTTCATCGGATACGAGAAGCGCCCTAGCGGGGTTAGGGAATTGTAATTTATCGTATAAAGGCGGCAAAGATGATTGAAAGGAAAGGCTCCTGCCAATTCGCTGACGACAAGGGTGTCCACGGTAGTGCCTGTATTGCGAAGGACTATATGGTGCATTTCACCCGTATTGGTGGCATCGGGAATGACCTTGCCAACGAGAACATAACCTTCGCTAACCCCATTGTCCTGGCCGTGATACGTGTAAACGGTAGAAGCAGAATCGGTGCCGGCCAAAACTGCCAGTGCACTGTTGACCGACGACAAGGCAACTTCTTTTACTTCCGTAGCGTAACGAAAGCTGGATTGAGAGCCAAGACCACCCTGAGAATCTCCTCTCGCATCCATGATATCCACTTCGAATGGGCCCCCAAGGTCTCGGATTAACCAAAGCTGGACCCCCTCCATATCCCAACCGGCCTTTTTGATCCCTAAGAGACTTGCCGAACGAGCACCTTGACTATTGCTGAGGTCATGAACCGTAACCCCGCCCGGGTCGATCGTGAAGTAGTGACCGCCGTCCGGAGCTACAACCGCGTTGGGCGGAAGCTGAAGCAATGCCGCGGATGTGAATGCGTCCAGGATGGAGGTGATAGGGTTACTGGAATAGGCCGCCTTTGCCGCGATCGCATAGTAAGGATTGCTTCTTGTTACGGCGCCTCCTAAGGTAACTCCTGAATAGGAAGTCTCGAATAAGGTGCCGAGACTACTGCCGCTACCAAGGGCGGAATCGAACTGCCAAACCTCGGCGTGTGGGTTGACGCCGCCGGGGCCGATGGTGAGCTGATTCGCGGTTGGGCTGGTGGCGATCCACGGAATGTCTCCCGACGTGTCGCCGGTCAACGGCATCGTCAAATGGTTGTGAAGGGGGGCGCCCGAGGAAGCGGCGACACCCTGCACTAACCAGGATCCACTGGCGCCGCTGGCGAAGAGTACGGCTTTGCCGTCCGAGCTGAACGCCGGGTTGGTGGCCACATAACCGACGGGGAGCGACTTCGACCAGTTGATAGCCAGGGTCTTTGCGTCGAACGCCTTGACGAGGTTGCCACTCGCGAATCCCGTCACCAGGGTCGAACTGTCTGGCGAGATCGCCACGGGGTTGACGCCATTGTTCGCGGCCACAATTTTTTGGCCGGTAAGGTCGTAGATCCCTGGTCCGCTGACCACGATCTCTGAACTATTGGCGATGAAGCCGAGAGAGGCAGTCTGTGCGGCGAAGCTTCCGGTGACCTTGTCTAAGGTGAGGTCGAAGATCTTGACCGTGCTTCCAGCGTAGTAGGCGAGCACTTTGCCGTCCGGCGAGGCGCAGAGTTGGGTGATCGGGGACGACTCACGGATGTGAATGTTCTTCTCGGTGCCCGCGGCGAGGTCGTGGCGCCAAACCGTGTAGGCGGTTCCGGTCACCGCTCCGTAGAACACGCCCTTCGCGTCCGCGGTAAAAGTTGCGCCAAGGGTCGTACCGTTCTGCAGCGTGACGATGTCCAGGCAGGTTCCTTTTTGGGCATCGTAGACCCGGAATCCGTTGACGGGCACGATCGTATTCGCCGACTTGGGGTTCGAGAAAAGAATCTTTGTGCCGTCGTATGAGTACTGCGGAGGCGCCGTCGCGAGCGATCCTCCCACTACCCAATGGGGATGCACTAGCTTCTGCGCGATGGCGGATTGCGATGCGCCTAGGGCGACCGCCGCGATCAGCGAAAAGCGAATTATGGGGGTATGGCGAAACATGGTTACCTTATCCGAACGGACCCAATCGAAAGAGAATGCAGAATGAAATGGTCGGCGCAACCGAGGGACAGATATTTGCCCCGTTCCATTCGCCAACCCACCTGAGACGGGCCTTTTGCCCCAGTCTGGCTTTCCGTCAAACCTTATTCTCCGGCTTCGTTCGGCTTGATGGCCCGCCCCTCGTGGGCTCCGGGCCTACGATCACTGACTATAGGTCGATTGTGCGATTTTGGAATCGGTGCGAGCAGGTAATCCGCCGTATTGGGCAACATCAGGCCATGGGGCATGAGTTTTCTTCGACGCGATACGACAAGATGCAGTACCGGCGGTGCGGGGCTAGCGGACTGAAGCTCCCCGCGATTTCCCTGGGCGCTTGGGAGACGTTCGGCGGATACCGAGGTGACGACGTGGCGCGGGAGTGCCTGTTCGGCGCTTTCGACCTTGGGATCACCCACTTCGACCTCGCCAACAATTACGGAACTCCAGCCGGAAACGCCGAGATCGTGTGCGGGAAGATCATTAAGGAGATGCCGCGCGATGAGCTGATCATCTCCAGCAAAGCCGGCTACTACATGTGGCCTGGACCCTACGGCGAGTGGGGCTCGAAGAAGTACATCGTGGCGAGCTGCGATCAGTCTCTGAAGCGGATGGGCGTCGAGTATTTCGACATCTTCTACTCCCACCGGTTCGATCCTGAGACCCCGCTCGAAGAGACGATGGATGCGCTGAACCACCTTGTCCAGCAGGGCAAAGCCCTTTACGCCGGCATCAGCAGCTACAGTGGTGCCGCAACCAATGAGGCTGTCGGTATCACCAAAGCGAAGGGCCAAGCGCGCATCACCATCCACCAGCCCTACTACAACATGCTCGGCCGGGGCATCGAGAAGGATCTGGCACCGGAGGCGAGAAGACAAGGGATCGGCATCATCCCCTTCTGTCCCCTTGCCAGCGGAATCCTGACCGACAAGTACCTCGACGGCAACATCCCCGCCCAGAGCCGGGCGGCCGAGAAGTGGGGCGAGGAATGGGCGCGCCGTAACCTCAGCGATGATCGGTTGAAAGTCCTAAATGAGCTGAACGAGATGGCCAAAAAGCGTGGACAATCGCTAGCCCAGATGGCCCTCGCCTGGATCCTCCGCCTGCCCGAGGTCACCAGCGCCCTCATCGGCGCCAGCAACCTCAAGCAGATCGAGGACAACGTTGCCGCCCTCGACAACCTCGCGTTCTCGCCCGAAGAGCTCGCGCGGATCGACGAACTCTGCCCCCGCTAAGCGAAGTCGGAGACGGTTTCCATCTGTCGGTTATCCACCGACAGATGGCCCAGGTATCGCTTGTAGATGTACTGGAAGATCGGGGACGCCATCAGCGTCGTCACGATCGCCATCACGACCATGATCGTGTACATCCTCTGCGTGATGACACCCTGCTGGAGGCCGATGTTGATGATGATCAGCTCCATCAGGCCGCGCGCGTTCATCAGCACGCCGATCGCCCAAGACTCGCGCCAACCCTCGCCGCTAGACTTCGCCGCAAGCGCGCATGCGATGCCCTTGCCCGCGACCGCCGCCACGCAGACCAGCACCGCCATGAAGATCATCTTGCCGGAATCGAGAAGCCCCAGCTTCGTGCTCAACCCCGAGTAAACGAAGAAGAAGGGGAGCAAAACGCCGACCGTCACCGATTCCAGCTTCGCCCGAAGTTCCTTCGCGAACAACCCGCGCGGCATCGCCGCGCCCATGATAAACGCTCCGAAGACCGCGTAGATGCCGATCGCGTCCGTAAAGTAAGCGCCCGCGAACAGCAGCAGCATGGTCGAGACGAAGAGCGTCTGCGACATCTTGCCGTCGCGCTCCACCGTCACCGCTAGCCGGGCGAACAGCCGGCTGCCGTACTTGAACATCGCGAAGCCGAAGAAAATACCGCCGCCAATTCCGTAGGCCGCATATGTCCAGGTCCCTTTGACGAAGGCCAGAACGACCGCGAGCAGGCCCCAAGCAAACGCGTCCCCCGCCGCCCCCGCGCCAAGCGCAAGCGTCCCCATCGAGGTTCCCGCAATGCCTCGCTCGAAGATGATCCGAGCCAGCATCGGGAAGGCGGTGATGCACATCGCCGCACCGAAGTAAAGGCAGGCCGTGCCGGTGTCGATCTTCGGCATGAAGAGTCCCCACCCTTCATGGCTAAACAGACCAATCGCGCCGCCCAGGAGAAATGGAGCGATGATGCCGGCCAGCGATACCAAGACCGCCCCCTTGGCCCGGTCCTGGATCAGCTTGATATCGAATTCCAGTCCCACGAGGAACATGTACAGCACCAGCCCAAGCTGCGCCGCCGCGTAGAGGATGTACATCGAGGGGTGCCGAGCCGTCTTCTGAACGCCGTCGATCACGTAGGTCGCGTTCAGTGGGAACAGCCAAGCCTGCGCCTTCGGAGCCAGCCACCCGAACAAAGAAGGGCCGAGGCATACGCCCGCGACCATCTCCATCACCACCTGCGTCTGCCCCAGGTACTTCTGACCCAACCAGCCGATCACCTTGCAGACCCCAAGGACGGCAAGGATCTGCACAAAGAAGCGCAGCATCATATCGACTTCGGTCATCTGCGGAATAGTAACGCTAACCCGGTCGTTTTGCGGGATGGTTGGACCGAATGGGTGGTTCCGTTGCCAGAATTAGCGCACGCAATTGGCACATAGAAATTGCAATAGATCGCAATGCGATCTATATTGAAGTGGCTGCCTGGAGAGCGCCCCTGAGGTTTCGTGTCTCGAAGACCAGATCGGTCGTCACGATGCGCCGGCAAGCACTTGAGTGACCAAGGCGTCGCCGTATTCTTCCGTCAAGGGCGCCTGCCGCAGCATTAGGCGGAAATAAATCGCGCCGATGATGGCATCGACCACAAGTTCAGGGTCCGTGCCCGCCCGAAACTCGCCCTCCGCGATCCCGCGCGCGACATCCGCGACGGAGGCGTCCCGGCGGGCGCGCATGTGTTGCTCGTAAAGGTCTCGAAGAATGTCGGGCTCACTTTGGCCCTCGGCAACAAGGTCGGCAATGACTTTGCCGAAGAGTCCGTTGAACACTCGGATCAGGTTCCGGACTTTAATCCGCATCACCTGCTCCGCCGTGCCGGTGGGTGGCGGCGCACCCTCACTCGCGATCCGCTCGTGGAACGTCGCCAAGACCAGGCCGGCTTTCGAGGGCCACCACTTGTAAAGCGTCGGCTTTCCGACCTTGGCCCGCTTGGCGATGGCCTCCATCGTTAGATCCCGGACCGATGTTTCCTGGAGGAGCTCATAGACCGCGTCCATGATCGCCGCATGGGACGCGGCGGCCACCTCGCGCGGCCGGCCTCGCTTGGCTTCTTCGGTCATGGGTGAATTTTATCAGAACGCTGAGTAAAGGGAATCATTTGACGACGATTATATGATACGATACGTAAAGTAAATATAAATCACCGCCTCATCCGCGCGGTGAGGAAAGAAGAAAAATGCAAACGAATTCCACAACCACCGTCCACCCCCTCGACCCTGCCGATGCCGCCGCGATGGTCGCATTGCGAGAAATGACGAAGCCCATGAAGGGCCTCCTGCGCGGCGTCGAGGCCCGACCCGCTTTCGACGATATCATGGGGCACGTCCCGGCTCCTGAAGGAGTGACCTTCGAGGCCGATACCGTCGGAGGCGTTTCCGGATGGTGGTGCCGGCCTTCGTCACCGGTTGTCGGGGCCGCGATCCTTTATCTGCACGGAGGATGGTATGTCTGGGGCACGGCGGCGGCATACCGAAACTTTGTGGGCCACGTCGCCGCCCGCTCCGGCATCGCGACCTTCATTGCCGACTACCGATTGGCTCCGGAGCACCCTTTCCCGGCGGGCTTGCACGACGCTCGTGGCGCCTACCGAGGCCTGATCGATCTTGGGCTCTCGCGCGTCGCCGTAGTCGGCGATTCTGCGGGCGGCGGGTTGACGCTGTCCCTGCTATCGCTGCTCAAGGACAGCTCCGATGTTTCGCCGGTGGGTGCCGTGGCCTTCTCGCCCCTGACCGACATGACGCTCTCGGGCGAGACTTGGGAGACCAAAGCCGAAGCCGATCCCTTCTTCACGCGATCGCAAGGCGTCGAATTGGCGCCCCTCTACCTCGCCGGCCACGATCCGAAGGATCCTTTGGTGTCGCCATTGTTCGCCGACCTGACGGGCTTGCCGCCCATCCGGATTCACGTGGGCGAGGACGAGCTCCTGCTGTCCGACTCCACCCGTCTCAACGGCTCAAACGTTCAGCTTGATATTTGGGAGGGCATGCCGCACGTGTTTCTGTCCAGCGTCGGCCAGTTGGCCGCCGCCGGTCATGCGCTTGATGCGGTGGCGGCGTTTTTGAAGGCTCAAATCTAGTCCCCAAACGGCCAGGCGCCGGATTCGCCCATCCAGGCGAATTCGGTGACCTTGCCATTTAGCCGCCACCGGCGCGGGCAATCCGTATCCATCCAATCGAGCGGCTCGCCGGTCGGTTGGGGGCGCGAAGCGATGTCGAGGGCGTGCTTCAGCGCGGTTCGATGCTTTGCCTCGACGACCGAAGGCTCGACGGCCACGAAGAGGGCGGCGCCGCTCTCGGAGACCAGGCGGAGCCATTGCTCCACCAGATACCAGGGCACCGCCTTCGTGATCGAGACGATATCCGGATCCGCCTCGAAGAACGCCCTATGCTGAATGCCCCGAAAACCGAGGGTGTTCACACCCATCCGGCGATTGCGGTTCCAACTCCGCCCGCTGGTGTCGTCGCCGATCCGCTGAACCTCGTGCGTACCCGCCGCAAGGTGACCAACCGTATTGCACCCGATCAGGCGAACGTCGCCGGCAGCAGTCCGGATGGTTTGGTAGAGACGGCTCAGCACCTCGGCGTTCGTCCGCGAAGCATCGTGCAGCCGCCACCCGTTGCGCGCGGGCGAAGGCCCCATGCTCATCCCCCAATTGCCGAGCAAGTCAAACGTCGTGAAGTCGTGCTTGATCATCTCGTAGCCCCAATCGGCGAAACGTCGGATGTGCTGCGAGACGTGGTCGAGGACCTCAGGAATCGTCGGGTCAAGGTACTCGTGGCTTCGCGATAACCGCCAAGACTCGGGCGAGTCCGGGAGCGGAGTCAGTGGACGAAACCAGATGCCGGGATGGACGCCCAGACCTTTAAGCTTCCCAGCGAAGACCCCCATATCCCCAAAGCGAGGGTTCCCCACCCAAGGTCCATGGCCGAAATTGCCGTTGAACGGCCCCATCGCCCATCCCTCGTCGATGACGGAGTACGGTCGGTTGTCATTGTTCGGAGAGAGCTCCGAAATGAGTCCGCTGACTCCCGCAATCAGTTCTGCCGAGTTGTTACCGTAGGCGTAGTTCCAATCGTTCGTGCCGTAGACCGGCGCCTTCGTCAGACGCGGGTTCGAGCACATTTGCCGGCAGAATGCTTGGCCGGCGTGAAAAGCGTTCTCCCCCGGTTGACCTTGTCGGCAGAGGATCTCGGCAACTGCGAGCTGCCGGTCCCCAAGCTCGACGGGGACGCCTCCACTGCGCACGTCCGCCCAAAGGCTGATCCCCTCTGCATCTGCGTTCCAAAAGCACATCGCCCCGGCGCCGGTTCGCACGCCGTAGCCGTCCGTCCGACGTCCATCCGAAGTCAGGAAGTACCAAGGCATGACCCGACCCGGAACCTCGCCCCGCCACTCAAGATCGGCGTAAGAGCGCTCCCAATGGTCGCCCAGATAATGCGTGATTGCCTTCAGATCACCCCGCCAACGGAACTGAATCCGGCTTACCGCACCTTTACTTCGAAGGGTGAGCCGCGCATGGTCTGCACCGACCGCGACCCCAATTTCGACTCCCGGCCCGGACCAAATACCGCCGCTCGCCGTAAGCGGAACTTCCTTGTCCTGTCCATCGAAGGCGCGGACGAGGTCGGGCGTGCGGAGCAAAGTGACGAACGCGTGCGAGGGTTCCATGGTCAAAATCGCCGGCGCTACCCCCACCGTCGCCGCCACCGCCGCGCCCTTTAGCAACTCGCGCCGGCTCGACAAATTCTCGGGAGAAGACATACGCGCAGTCTACTGAGCAGGGGCCATACTGAACCCGGACTTTGGGGTCGCGAAAAATGGAAAAGACCGTACTCACCATAAGCGGCGACCTCGGCAGCGGGAAGAGCACGGTCTCTTACTTGCTTGCCGATCGTCTGAACCTGCGGCGCTACTCCACCGGCGACGTGCAGCGCAAATTGGCTGCGGATCGGGGCATGACAAGCCTCGAATTCAACCGGCTCGCCGAGACTGAACCGGACATCGACCGCCTGATCGACCAAGGCACCGCTGACCTGGCCAACGACCACGACCGCCTCGTATTCGACTCCCGCCTCGCGTGGCACTTCGTGCCCGTCTCCACGAAAATATATCTTTCCGTCGACCCTCAAGTGGCGGCCGAGCGGGTCAAAGCCTCCCAACGCGGTTCTGTTGAGACTTACGAGACCATCGAGGAAGCCGTCCGGCTCCTACGCGAGCGACGGGCGTCGGAGGTCGTGAGATTCCAGCACTACTACGGAATCCAAGTCGACGCACTCAGGAACTTCGACCTGATTGTCGATACCACCCACGCCACTCCGGACGAGGTTGCGGACATTCTGATCCGCCACCTGCACGACGAGCGACAGGGACCCATGGTTTACGCGAATCCCAAGGCGATCGCGATGGGCAGCCTTGACAAAGATCCGGACGGACCGCCCGTCCTCGAGTTCGTACCCGGTGAGGGCCGATACTTTCTCCGTAGCGGCGGCGCCTCGCTTGCCGCGGCCCTCCGTGAAAATACGGTGTTTCTGGCCGCATCCCTCGCTTGATTCGATAGCCGACTGGCGACGGGCTTGTAGCTACGACGTGGAAATCGTATGATCTACCCTCGAAGCTATGTTTCTCCTTTGGCCGGCCGATTTTTCCTTCTCCCAACTCCCCTGGTTTCATCCCTATGTGGAGGTTCGGGAGCGATTTGAGCGGCACGTCAACCCCTCGTTTAATGCGCCGAAGGGCTTGAACCGAAGCGACCTTTTCGAGCGGTACCGCCTCGGCGCGAACCTGGACCTCGGGGGCAAGTTCAAGGGAACGGCAGAGTATCAGTACATCAACGATGTCTTCTGGACCCGCAAGGCCAACAACATGGTCCAGAACAGCGACATGTCGCTCGGGTACGTGCAGTACAACGAAGGGAACTCGACGATCTCGGCCGGACGCGAGAAGTTCACCCTCGGCGAAATGCGCTTGATCGGTCCCTCCGAGTGGACGAACCTCTCCCGATCCTTCGACATGGTGCGCGATCATGCGGGCCAGTGGGACGTGTGGGCGGGCACCCTTGGCATGGCGAACCGGGATACGCGCACCGTTCGCGTCGCGGACGCCACCCACGTGGATTCGACCTGGGGGACGACCAGCATCATCTTGAAACACGACGTCGCGGCGCTCGGCAGCATCGACGTTCAGACCCTAAACCACTTCGCGAAGCACAAGTTCGGCAACACGACGGTGGATGCGGAAGGCGCCTTGCAGACCGGCACCACGAACCTGAAAGACCAGCGGGCTTGGGCTTACCACGCCCGGGTTACCGAGGACATTGGCGCCCACACGACATTCAGTCTGGAGACCGACGCCGCGAGCGGCGGAGGCAACGCAAACACGTCGCGTACGTTCGACAACCTGTATGCATCCAACCACGGTCTGTATGGTTTGGCCGACACCACCGGCTGGAAAAACATGAATTACCTCGCCGCACGGGTGGAGAACAAGACGATCCCCGCGATCACGCTCCGCGGGTGCGCGCAAACGTTTTCGCTTCGTGATGCGTCCGATGCTTGGTACGGCTATGCCGGCCCCGCGAACACGCGCGCCGGTGGCATTTTTCAGGACCCGACCGGCAAGAGTGGACGCAAACTCGGCGACGAGTACGACTTCGAGGCGATCTGGGACCTTAAGAAATCCGGAAACATCATGGTCGGCATCGCGTTCTTCAAACCCGGCGATTTCGTGCAGAACCTCACTGGCCACTCCAACCAAATGGTTTTCGGGTACGTCCAATACCAGATTCATTTCTAAGGGCTGGCGTTGACTTGCGACGCCGGCTCCCGGCTTCTTACGGCTCGGACGATTGCCCAAACCTCCAATCCTCCGAGCAACCAGAGGAACCAATCACCAAACTGCCGATACGGTGTCCAGTGCGTCTGCAAAGGCATCGATTGAACGGAGACTTGCTCTCCCGGCGGCAGCTCTTTCAACGTCTGCCCGAAGGAATCGACGAAGCTTGAATAGGCGAGTCCATCCGACTTGACCATGGCTACTCCCTCCTCTGCGCAGCGGAACGGGGAATACGAGGCGTGCATCGCCGCGATGAAATGATTCGATGCGTCCGGGTCGATCGAGGGCAGTGAGATGAGGTTCGTTCCGGGGATCGACGCCGTGTCGCGAATGATCTCCGGATAACAGCTATCGAAGCAGATGTTCAGCCCCACGCGACCTCTTGCGAAAGGAGCTGAGACCGCCCGGTCGCCCGGCGTGTGCATCTTCGACTCCTCACCAAACAGGCGCCGTTTCCAGTAGATCTCTGAGGTGGCTCCCTCGGTAAAGAGAGCGCTCGCGTTATGCGGCAGGGGTTGAAAGTCGTCTTGGTAGCTGGTAATGATCGGCGACGATCCCGGTTCTACACTGAGGTGACGGAGCCGGACCGGATCCCCCGCGAATGTGAACGGAATGCCGGCAAACTCCGGCCAAATGGTAAACGCAGGGTGCAGAAGGGAGACCTGCCGCTGCATCCGCGCAACCGACTTCTCATCCGGATCGCCGATCTGAATGACCGCAATGTCTGCTGTAGGTCCAGATAGCCGCACACGAATCAGAGAGGTCAAAAACGAAACCGGCAACAAGACCGCCACGATCAAGCCCAAACGTTTGAGCGGCAAGGTGGCCAAGTAGAAGTTGACGCTCCATATAAGGAAGGAAACCAGCCAAATCCCTCCGACCGCCGCCGCTTGGAGGACCACGACATTCCGATATTGGGACAATGCCAAGTGCGCGGGAAGCTTGGTGAGCAGCAAAGACTCGCACAACGTGGCGAAGCCCGCGAACCACCAAATCGGCAGTCGCGCGCTCGAACGATCACCCCAAGCTCCGATCGCAAGGCAAGCCGAGAAGCCAAAGATACCGAAGCCGGTATAGACCCAGCTCGCGCTTCCGAGCGGATCGCGATCGTGGTAGAGCCACCCCGTGATCGAAAGAAAGGCTCCCGCGAAAATAACCCCGAGCGTCCCAAGCAATGCGGGCAAAAATCCGCGCCCCCGAGTCACTCGGATCAAAGGAACGAATGCGATCCAGCCAAGGTAGCCCTGCTCGCCGAGCGGCATACAGAGCACGAGCAGCCCCGCACTGAGCAACACCGCGCCCAGGAGGCTACTCAACCACTTAAGATCGACACGCATTCACCAGCAAGGACGTTGCCGGTCGAGACTTCGTTGACTAAGCCGTCTCGTAAGAGTTCGGATGCATACGGGGCACGGCCCGACTGAAGGCCAACCAGGTCTCGGAAGCGAACCTCCCAAAATTGAATCCACCTGCTTTGTAAGCCTTGTGATGGCCGTGCCACACGATGGGCAGCGCTCCGAGCATGAGCGCGCGTTGGACGCAATATCGAAGCGTCAGACGGATCCAGTTCTGGGGCCGGCCGATGATCGCAAGGCGCTCGCATTGGAATCGAACATGCTCCTCTTCATCCTTGAGTATCTGATTACATATTGTCTTAAGCACGATGGAGTTCGTGGATTCCCTCAAAGCGACATAGTAAACCTGAGCCACGATTTCTGCCGTAAGTAGCACCATGATCGAAAGCTCTAAACTCGCGAGGTGACGGATCTTCCTAAAGAGAGAATCGGACCAATCCTTGCGGATAAGTCCGACTCCATTGGTCTCCAAAAACCGACCCAATTCGCGCGCATGCCGCTGCTCCTCCTTGATAAAAAGCTGAATCGCCAAGGGGTAGTGCGCATCCCTGTTCACCATGCCCCACTGGTCCGCACAGTGTTGTAGATGCCTGCCTTCCGAGCTCTCCCCTAGCTGGAAAGCCTGCACGGATTTGGCGATCGCGTTTCGCTCCTCATCCGAGAGCTCCGCCCCTAGCTCCCACGGAATAATCGCTAACCGGTGGTCATTCCTCTGAAAATAGCCAACCCATTCTGCGGAATCGAGAGCCCGGGTCCGATAGCTTACGGTGCTTCCAACGCTTGAAGAACGAATCGCCTCTTGCATGTGCCAAGCAACAAGCCTAACGGCCAAAAGAGTTCGCGGTTTCAAGAAAAAGATTCAACTTTTTCCAGAAATTACGCGAGACTCCCCGGATAGTAACGTGAGATACCGCGTCATTTCGGCTTGACGACCAGCGATGCACTCTTCTGAGAAAGCGCATCCGATGCCGTAATGTTCGCGGTGACCGAAGCCGACACCACTGTGGTCGTGATAGAAAACGTTGCGGTCGTCGCACCTGCCGGTACCGTCAAAGTAGCCGGAACCTTTGCCGGGCCAGAGGAAGACAAGTTCACTGCCCAACCCCCGGTGGGGGCCGCCGCACGGAGCGTAACGGTGCCCGTCGCTGCCGTGCCCCCAACCACCGTCGCGGGCGAAATCGTCAGCTTCACCACCGAGTCATCCAGTACCGTCAAGGTCGCCGAAGCATGGCTCAAGGTGTCCGTGGCGGTGATCACCGCCGCATATCCCAGCGTCGCCGCTTTCGTCGTCACCGTGAATGTCGCATAAGTCTTCCCGGTGGCGACAACTACGGTGGCCGGCACCTGGACCTGCGAGGATGTGCTGGACAGCTTCACCGTCCACCCGGTCGAGGGGGCCGCACCAACCAAGTAAACCGTGCCCAGAACCGACTTGCCCCCCAGCACCGAAGATGTCTGCAACGACAGGCTCTTAATCGAATCGTCCTGTACGGCGAGCGTCGCCGACTTGGTAGCCGCGCCCGCCGTGGCCGTAATCACCGCGCTGTAGTTCGCCGTATAGACCTTCGTGGTCACGGGAAACGTCGCGGTGGTCGCGCCCGCCGGCACCTTGACCGAGGCAGGAACCGCAACATAGTTTGCCGCGCTACTCGCCAGTTGCACCGTCAAGCCCGTGGATGGCGCCCTACCGTTCAGGGTCACCGTGCCGACCGAATGCGCCCCGCCTATCACCGTGGCCGGCGAAAGGGAACACCGTAGCAAAGACGGTGCATCCAAAGTGAAATTCCCCTTGATCGGTTTTGAAGAAAGCTGGTGCGCCGTGATCCCAATCGCGGTTTCGACCGCCACGGGCGATGTAGTGATCGTAAACGGCAGCGACTTAACCCCCGCCGGAATGACGAGACTCGCGGGAACCTTGGCGTTGGAACTAGTCGAAGCGAGACTAACCGTCGTGCCGCCGATGGATGCGGGGGCCTTGAGGTTGACCGTGCCGGACACCGTCACGCCGCCAATTGCCGTCTTCGGCGAAACCGTCACGCTGGAAAGGAGAACTGCGCTCTCGACCTCCCAAACAATCCCTCCGCCCCGCGCGTTGGCCCCGAACATACAGGTGGTTCCGAACATGTTGCCGGACTTATCAAAGGTGACCGCATTCAGGGGGAATTGCCCATCGTTCCCCGTTTGTCCGTTCGCGTTCGTGACCTTTCCCCCGAAGTCGTAGAGGTCGGCGTAACGGCCCGCCTTGGTGATCTCCCACAGCGTGCCGCCGAAATTCTGGCCGGTATAGAACTCGCCCCCTTGCTGCGTCGTGCCATACATGTTTCCCACGGAGTCGAATCGGACACCCCCGTAGTAGGGGCTGATTCCGTCCGGGCCTATCTTTCCGTTGGCATTGGTGGTCGTTCCGCCGAAATCGTGTAAATCCTTATAGACGCCCGCTTTGGTGATTTCCCAAACGATGCCCGCGCCCACCGCGAAGGGGTAGTTCGCGCCGCCCCAGAGCGTGGTGCCAAAGAGATTGCCCTGAGCGTCGATGGTCACCCCGGCGTACGGATCGCGTCCGTCCGGTCCTTTCTTCCCGTTCGCGTTCTTGACCGTTCCCGCGAAGTCATGCAGAACGATGTAGGCGCCCGCCTTTGTCAGCTTCCAAACGATGCCGTCTTGGTGATCCCCCGAGTCAAAAGCGCCACCCTCTGAAGTCGTTCCGTAAAGGTTTCCGTCTGCATCGACGGTAACCGGGGCGAGGGAACCAAAACCATCCGCAACGGATGCTCCCTCGGCGTGAGTCACGGACGTCCCGCCAAAGTCGTGGAGATCCTTGTAGACGCCGTCCTTGGTGATCTCCCAGATGACGCCGAAGCCATTCTGGATATTGAAATCGTCTCCGTACAGGCCGCCCAAACAGGTGGTGCCGTACATGTTGCCGGCCGAGTCGAACGTCACTCCCGCGGAATCTGGATAGAAGCCATCGACACCGGCAGAACCGTCGGTGCGAGTCACTTGCCCGGCGAAGTCGTGCAGGTCTTTGTACACTCCGCCCTTCGTAATCTCCCACACCATGCCTCCGCCCTTATAGCCGTGGACGTCGTCCCAAAGGTTTGCGCCGCCTTGCCGGGTCGTGCCGTACATGTTCCCCTGGGCATCGAAGCTGACCCCCGCTCCATCCGGATAGTTGCCGTCGGGGCCGCTCTTGCCGTCGGCGTTCGTCACCGTACCGCCGAAGTCGTGGATGTCGAAGTACGTGCCGTCCTTCGTAATCTCCCAAACCATTCCCCAACCGTTCGCACCGCCGGTCGTGGTCGTTCCGAACATGTTGCCGTCCGCATCGAAGGAGACTGCCGCCTGAGAACCGGCGCCATCGAAAAACGTTCCCCAGCCGTTATTGATCTGTCCGGCGAAGTCGTGGAGGTCGCGGTAGACGCTCGTTTGCGCCGCGGCCATCGACACGCTCGCGGTCAAGCCAAGTAGGGTCCACGCTCGGAAGCCAGTCATGCTGACATTCTAAGCCGGGCCCTATTGCCGTAACAAGGTTATTTCGCTCGGGCGAAATGGAAATACGGCGCGCACAGCGGGTCGCCGATGACGATGTCTTCCCAAGCCACGAAGTGGGACGCCGCGTAGAAGCTCTCCACCATCGTGAATCCGGAGGTGTACCGGTCAAGGGCAATCGTCGGCGATGCGATCGCCTGAAGCAGCGGCTCGTCTGAATATCCCTTCCCGCAAGTCAAGCCGTGCGCGATCAGATCGGCCAGAAGCGATTGTCCGCCTTCAGTCGGGAGGAATGTGCGGGCGCTGGTCGAAACCGCCGTGTCGCTTAGGCTGCCGGGAGCGAACAGCAAGGACTCGTAAGCCGGTTGCGAGTACTTGGCGTCGTTACTCCCCCAGGAGAAGTAACCGAGCAGGTGGTTGCGTCCGCCGATGAAAGTCTCCGTGAGGTCGAGTTCGTCCGGAATACCCCGCGCGGTCAAAACGTCGTGCGCATGAGCCATATCCGCATTGAACTCGCTATAAGCGGATTCGTCGGGGATTCGGTCCATGGGGACTGGGCCGGGTTGGGTGGCCTTGTCGCCGAGACCGAAGATGGGTTGGACATCTAGGAGAAACTTGCCCTCCTTCATGATTTCACGCGGACGGGCTTCGGCTTCGAGAGCGTGCTGCACAAGCGATTTTGCGTCTGCCTCGGTGTAACCGTCGAGCCGAGTGACGAGGTAGCCGCCGAACTTGGCATGACTGAAGGGCTCGGTTGCGTTCCAGTAACGGTTGGCGTAGGCCGCGCCGTTCGCGCCGCTGCCATGGATGGAGATTTGGTGCAGGTTCGCTTTCAGAGCGTAGTCGAGGGCGGACAGGTAGCTATCGACACTTGGATGCTCCCGGGTGGCTTCCGGCTCGGTGCTGTGCTCGTCGCAGCTGCCGAGGGCGGCGCCGGTGATGCGGATCGGCACGCCTTTTGTGAGCACGATGAAGTCGATGCGGTGGTGGGTGCTAAGAAACTTCCGGATCGGGGCTTCGATTTGTTGGGTGTAGTCGGCGAGGGAGATTGTTTCGTTGTCCGTCTTGATCGCCGAGTCTTGGCATTGGATGGAGACCCGGTTGTGGATGTGCCGTTTCTGTGCGTAGTCGTCGGCGACCGCTTTTGAGATCGGGCTGTTGGTGTTGCAGACCAGCAGGACCTCGTCTGCCGTTCTTTTGCGGGGGGCGACCGGCGTCTTTTGGGCGAACGCGGGCAGCGAGGCGGCAAACAGTAGGGCCAGCGTGAGTGGCCGAAGAATCTCTCCCATGCATTTTTACTTTACCGGGACGTTTGTGGCGAGGAACCCGTTTTGGTGTTTTGGAGTTAGTGCCGTCTCCAAGACGTTATCCCAAGTCTTTTGCTCGAGAGAGCAAAAGGCTCGATCTACCCCCCACGGGGTTGATTATTGGAAGTTTGGCGGCGAGTTCGCTAGGCCATTTCGACTTCGTGCATTTCTTCCGTCGAGGGAGATTCGGGGGTGGTTTCGGCTTCGGGAATGTAGAGCTGGAGCGTCTCTGGGCGGTCGATTTGGTTGGTCCAGCGGGTGAGGAGCTCTTCGACGGCGGCTTCGGGGACGGCGGGGATGTGGATTCTTTGCTTCATCGCTTGGACGTGCAGATTGATGGCACGACGGCGTTTCCACCACCAGGGTTGGCCCATGGCGATGTTTTCGATTCGTGGGATGGGGATTGCGGAGATCGACTGGTGGAAATAGCCTTGGCGCACGACGACGACGTCGTCGGTAATTGCGTAGCCGTTCTCGGGCCGGGCGAGCAATAGGCCGCAAATACGCAAAACACCGGGGATAAGGCTTCCTGCATAGATGATCGACAGGACGAGACTCGGGGCGTCGGGCAAAGTGAGGAGCCAGATAAGAAGTGCGGTGAGTACCGCGTCCCAAACTAGAACGCGAGCGATGGTGCGCCAGTAGAAAACGGGATGGAAAGGCCGCCACTGCAGGGCCGGGATTTCGAGGCCCTTGATCACATCGGCGGCGGCGTGGCCGGCGATACGGCGATCTACGAACAAGGCTACCGGCGCCAATACCCCGGCTTCGCCAAAGGTGGCCGCGGTGCCCAGAAAGACGCTGGCCCGATCCATGAGACGTTGGGGGATCGTACTGGTGAGATGTACGTACTCGATGCGGCTTGGGCGGATAGCGAGTTGCTCCCGGTTTAGGAGGCCGAACTTGATTCGGAAGACGTTGGGAGTTCGCCAGACGGTGAAGCCGCCGTACTTTAGGTAGTACATCAGCGCGCCGTAGAGCCAGCAGCCGACGACGACGAGCAAGACGCCCCCGAGCAGGGCGCCGACTTGGGCCGTCGGGGAGAATTTGCTCGCAAACTTTTGCAGGTACACCGCGCTACCGCCTAACGGGCCTATCACCGTCAGCGTCTGCATCAGGTGGTTTTCGGTGAGCGCGCCGAGCATTAGGTCGTGCTTGGTCATCTGCACGAACGGTTTTTCATCGAGGATCCGCTTGGCCCCTTCCAGATGAGAAGCTTCCAAGAGTTCCTCGCGGAATCGTTCGGCATCCGCGAGGCTGAGCACGCTTAGCTTCAGGTCTCGTCCCTTCCCCATCGCGGTTTCGACATCGACGGTGGCGACCTTGAATAGCCGCTCCAGCAGGTTCTGCCGGAGATTGACGTTTTGAATCTGCTCGAGGGGGATGCGGCGGTCGCGCCGAAAGATCCAGCCGGATTTGTAGACCACGTGTTCGGGCTCGATGTCGAATCGCGTCGTCCAGTAGCCGGCGATCGTGAAGAAACCTGTGAGAACGCCGATGCCAGGCGCGATCCACTCCCAATAGTTGCTCTCGTGGCCCCGGCCGGAAAGAAATGCGCCGATGGCAAGCGGCCACATGGTTCGCACCACCTCCCTTAGGTGGGGAAGCAAAGAGACGATCACCGTAGCCGGGTGAAGCCTTCTCACAACGACTTCGGACCGGACATCAGTTCCTCGCGGAGCCGCTCGGCTCGCTCCGTCCGGACGCCGGGAATAGTGCCCACCGTCGCGCCGGCCGTGTGGACGATGACGTGCACGAGGTCAAACTTCCGGCCGACTGGGCCCGAGTTAAAGTCGACGTGCTGGATTCGGTTTCGAGACACCACCCGCCGGTGGCGAACCCATATGCCGTGGCTCATCTCCAGGGTGTGGGGCGTGATCTGGAAGGTCCAGCGTTTCCACCGCTGCCGGGCGAGGATAAGCGAGGAGACTGCAAACAGCACCGGCAGAACGCAGACGCCAAGCCACAGCCAGGATACGCCGCTCGCCACGATCGCGATAATCGCGACGACCAAGGTGACCAGGAGCATGATGCCCCACGAGATAAGCACCTCCGCCCGCCAGACGAACAGGACCTTCTCGTCCGGCCGCTCAATCTCGTTCATATGTCCAGTTTACGGGGATGCGTACCGTTTGGCTTCAAGATTCTTTGCGAGGCCGATCGTCCAGAGCCTGAGCTTGAAGCTGGCTTTGGATTTGCCGGTTGGTTCGGATCGCACCGTGAAATATCCTTCCCCTTTAGGAAACGTCGCTGGCTTGGCCAAAGTGAGGCTTGCGGTCTTTCGGAGCGAGGAATCCGCCAGGTACGCCTCACGTCCTTTGCATACGATGAACTCTCCGGCCCTGACTGGTCGCTGAACGAGCAAAAGCTGGCCGTCCGGCAGTCGGATCACCGCTCCCCCGATGTCTCCTCCGGCGATCTGAAAGGTCAGGTTTAGGGGTTGAGACTTGAACGTATTCTGGACCTCAATCTCGTGCGAGTCCTCATCGACCGGGGCTGAGGCATTGAACTCTTTGACTTCGGCAAGCCGGAATTTGCCGCTTGTGGGGCGCGTTAGGTGAAATTTCTTCGATAGATCCTTTAGTTCGGTTTTTGTCTTCTTGTCGAAGACGCCGGCGGCGCGTGCTTCTTGCCAGGTCTTCAGGGCTCCGAAGATGGCTTGTTTTTCTCCACTCTTTTCGACCGTATCTTGGTTGAGTCCAAGCATATAGGTCGCGTCCCACCCGATCGACTTGGCCTCCAAGTTCTCGGCGTCGAATGGGGACCAGTCGGAGTGGAAGTCTTGGATGCCGAACGTGGCGGGGAAGTAGTTGCTCGCGAACTGGTAGCGGACGTCCTTCCCCTCGATGCCCCACCGGTTGAGCACGGGGTCGAACATGTTGTTGCCGCCGCCGACGTTGCACACGCTCATGTATTGCCAGTTCCCCTCGCAAACGCAGGAGCCCATGACGCGCAGGTAGCGGCCCCCGCTCAGTTTTCGGTAGGTATCGAAGAGCCGGTGGAAGAACGACTTGAATGCGAAGTCGCCGTGGTTCTGGTACATGCAGCTCTCGAGTCCGTCGAAGTCGACGTAGTCCATCCCGAGGTCGACCAGACGCTTCGCGTAGAGGTCGGCGTAGTGCAGGAGGAGCTTCATATCCGGGATGAAGCCGTGGTAACAGGTGATTTGCAGCTTGACGAGTTCTTCGCCAGCATGATGTGCAGAAACGTTTGTGCCGTACTGACCCCGCTTCACATTCTGGATCACGCCCTCCTTAATTCCGTCGTAACTCAGCAACTCCGTCCCGACCCGCAGGACGTTCATGTCGTTGTCGTGCCAGGTGCCTTTTTCAGCGAGGAAGCCGGGGACCGTGACCTTAATTTGGGTGGCTTCCGGTGAGACATCGGCGGCAAGCTTCGTTCTCAAGACCGTCTGGAAGCCAGGATTCGGAATCGGGTGGACGTCGCCGCTGCCCGTCTGGACGAACATGCAGAGGGTATGCAAACCGAAGCGGATGCCGTGCTTCTTGGTCTCGTCCGTGAAGTCTTTGATCGTGCGCTTGGGGCCTTTTGCGAAGTCGACCCGAGGACCTTCCCAGGGGTTTGTCGGGTCCATGTAGAACTCGCCCATCCCTTCGTCCTGGATACTTTTGAGTCCGAGCGCCTCCGCGTAGGCGATCATCTTGTCGTGGGGGCCGGACCACGCGATGTCCGGCTTGAAGCCGGCCGGATCCTTCGCCCACTTACCGTCGACCTGCAGGTCCAGGAGTCCTTCGCGCTTCGTTATTTGGTGGATCGTTTGGAGGCCCTGGTCGTCTGGGCAGGCGTAGAGGGCGACGGAGGACCCGATGAAGTCGGCGTCGACCGCATCCACCGTCTGATGCCTCGGCTGGGTCGGTGGAAGGCCAGGGATGAGGGTGAAAAACACCGACTGCGGCTTTCGCCGATCCCGCGAGTGGTAGGCGAGGACGGAGCCTTCGTTCGGCTCCAACACCGCCCCGTGCTGAAGTCCCATGTGGAAGTACTCCTCCGGGTGGGAGTAGAACGCGACGTCGCTCCGCCCGTCGCCCCCAATGCTGAATCGTTGCCCTTCTTTGTACTTCGGCGGCACCGGATACTTCACCGGGTCGGGCGAATGGATGTAGTAATACATCTGCCCGAAGTCCCCGGGCACTGGCGGCCCCTCCGTCGTATTGTCGTTCAGCGCCAGCATTCCGACGGCCCACTTGTTGTCCCTAGCTACGCCAATGAAATCGCCGATGGTTTGAGAGATCGTCGTGTGGATGGGTCCCCAGACGATGTTGTCGACATTCCCGCGGTTCCGAAGGGCCTTGAGTTGAAGCCGTAGGTAGGGTCCTTTCTCTTGGATCGCAACGGTGGCCCGGGCGCCGTTCGAATAGCCCAAGTCGAACTGATGCTTTTTTGCATCGTAGATGGAGAAGAACGGTCCGAAGGAAACTCCATTGGCCTCAAGGCTGAGAAGCGGCGAGGGTTTCCGCTTGGCGAGATAATCCTGGCCGGTGCGCCGGTCCTCGATGCTGACGACGAAACCTTTCCGGTCTATTTTGATTTGGGCGAAGTGCGTTCGAAGGGTCGCGGCTCTGCCGAAGTTAGCCGGAATTTCTCCTTGCAGGAGAGACAGAAACAGCATGGACGTCCATCATAGTCCGCATTGCTGCTTCTTGTAAGATTGGCCATGACAGCAAAGCGGGATGCCTACTTTGGCGGATGGGGTTGGACCGAGGTCGACCTTGCCCTGCGTGAAACAGCGCCCGACCCGCGGCTTCCCTGTTTGGTTTGGGTGTTTGTTGAGGCAAAGTCATCTGGCCCTCTAGGTAATCCCACCGAGGACGACTTACCTGAGCTCTCCGCCATCGAGGCTGCGCTTTGCTTTGTATTTGAGCCACAAGGCGCCGTGCTCGCGGGAGTGATCCGTGAAGCTTTTTGCCAACAGTATTACTTCTACTTGCCGGGGGCCGGAGATTTTGAGTCAAATATTGAATCTGCAATGCGTGGAATTCCGGATTGCCCTTACGAGTGCGGCTCCTGTTCAGACCCTCAGTGGAGCGAATATCTCGGCATTCTATATCCGAGCCCGTATAAGATCCATTTCGTAAAGAGCTCTCCCTTAGGGGAACAAATCGATCGGTCAAAGGACATACCGAAGGCTCGTCGCATGATCAGTTATCTCGTCTACTTTGCGGACTTCGATGCGAAAGAAGAGTTCTCCAAGTGGGCGATTCGTGACGGATTCGCCGCCAAGGACGCAAACCGCGAGGACTTTTCCCGATCCTTTCCGTGGGGAGTATGGGTATCAAAGGAAGGCAGTCTAATTTCGTTTGCGACATCTGATGTCGCTCGGAAAGCGGAGGAACTCAACGGAATCTACGAAGGTTGGACTGCCCCGGTCGTGACGGAAGCGCCACCTCCCACGGGCCGGCTGGGAAAGCTTTTTGGGACTAGGTAGCTCCCTTGTAACCGCCCCGTGAGTCCTTCCTGCACACACGAAGCACCTATAATTTCGCATGGCTGAGAATTGGGGTGTTTATATGGCGCGGATGAATGGCGAGGTGGCGTCCGTCCTCGTCGACCTTTCTCTGCGACAAGATGCGCCAGATCCCCAATTGCCCACTATCGGTTGGGCTTTCGTGGACATGAAGTCGCCGCGACCCGATGGGCTGCCGTCGGCGGCAGAGAAGTCTGTCCTATACGAAATCGAAGAGGCAATTTGTGACGGGTTGGCCGAGCATCAGGCTGTGCTTGCCGGCGTCGTCGGCAGCGCCGGGAGACGCGAGTTTTACTTCTATTTGCCTAGTGCCGACGCGTTCGCCATGGCCGTCGATCAAGCGATGACGGCGTTTCCGGCATACACCTACCATCGAGGATCCCAACCTGATCCAAGTTGGAATCACTACTTAGAAGTCCTTTATCCCAACCCTATAGAGTTGGAGATCATCAAAAACGGGCAGCTCGTTGCCCTCCTTAAAAGCAAGGGGGACACCATGGAGGCGTCCCGAGTGGTCGATCATTTCGCGTACTTCGTGAGCCGTCTAGGCAGGGATCAGTTTTCGAAATGGGCGACCCGAGAAGGCTTTGCCGTCGAGGATTCGGACAAGGACGATTTCTCTAGTTCGCACCCCTACGGAATCCAGGCTTCACGCGAGGACACTCTCATGCCGGACTCCATCAACGGGCTCACGATCACTTTGATTGAGAGGGCCGCAGAGTTCAACGGCATTTACGACGGTTGGGGCTGTCCCATAACCAAGGGACCGGCCTAAATCCTTCTGACGGCAACCTCGTGGTCACTTCATAGTCAGGAACGCTTCGAAGTTTGCGTTCGCAAATTATCGGCGAACCCAGATTCGCCTAACCCTTGTTGCCTTTGCCGGCCAAGCTGAGCCTGGGATTCGCGTGGCACTTCATTGCGGTTTCCGAGTTCTGCGGTGATCTCAACTGACCACATCCGTTGACCGACGGAGAATTAAGGGAACTTGGGGGCATGATAAGCTCACCAACGGAGAAGATGGTGGCGAAAACGCAGGTTCTAATCGTAGGCGCGGGGCCGGTCGGCCTGACGATGGCGGGCGAACTTGCCCGTTATGGGGTCTCCGTTCGTATCGTGGACAAGGCCGCTCAGAGGACTGACAAGTCGAAGGCCCTCGTGCTTTGGAGCCGAACACTAGAACTGCTCGACCGCGCGGGCGGCACACAAACGTTTGTGGAGGCTGGCCACCAAGTAGAGGCGGCCAACATCGTTGCCGGTGGAAAGACCATCGGCCACGTGAGCATCGCCACCGTCCAGAGTGCCTACCCTTACGCGCTGATGCTGCCGCAATCCGAGACTGAGCGTCTCCTGGAGGAGCACCTCAATTCCCTCGGTGTGAAGGTGGAAAGGTCGGTCGAAGTAACCAGCTTTACGACCAGCGAGACTGGCGTGATGGCAACGCTTCACCACCCGGACGGCCGGCACCAGGCGGTCGAAGCGGATTGGCTGATTGGGTGTGATGGCGCCCACAGCACCGTGCGGCACACTTTGGGGCTTCCTTTCGAAGGCGACACCCTCAAAAGCGATTGGCTTCTCGCGGACATTCACCTCGCGGGCTACCCGTTCCCAGATACCGAGATGGCGACCTACTGGCATCAAGACGGTGTGCTCGTCGCCTTCCCGATCTCACCCGGCCGCTTCCGGGTGATTGCCGACATCGGCCTATCGGAGGGTGCGCGACCGACCGACCCCACCCTTGAGCAAGTCCAGGCCATCATGGAGCGCCGCGGAGTTCCGGGCCTGGTCGCTTCCGACCCGATATGGCTCTCGGCGTTCCGGATCAACGAGCGGAAGGTCTCCGACTATCGGTCCGGACGCGTCTTCGTGGCCGGCGATGCCGCGCACGTCCACAGTCCGGCGGGCGGCCAAGGCATGAATACCGGCATGCAAGACGCCTTCAACCTCGCCTGGAAGCTGGCCATGGTCTGCCGTGGCATTGCCCACGAGGACATTCTGAAAAGCTACAGCGTGGAACGAAGCGCGATTGGCCAGAAAGTCTTGGAGGCCGCGGGTCGCCTCACCAGCCTCGCGGTGATGAAGAACCACACCGCGCAAACCGTGCGCAACCTGGCGGGACGGTTACTCCTTGGCCTCGCCCCCGTGCGGCGCGCGATGGTGGAGACGATGACCGAAGTCTCGATCGGCTACTCATTCAGCCCCCTGACCGGAGCCTACATCCACGGTCTGGACGGCCCTGAGCCGGGGGACCGAGTGACCCCGGTGCCGGGGCAGAGTCCGTTCGGTTCCGGTGAAACGCCAAGGTTCGTCTTATGCGCCCCTTCGACGCCGGCAATCCTGGGTTTGTTGAGCGAATTCCAAAGCCTCTTGCACCCCATGATTCGGGCGCCCTTGGAGGAAGGCGGGATATGGGTCGTGCGCCCCGACGGGTACGTCGGCTGCGTCGCGGAAGCCGACGACGTTGCGCGCGTTCGAAACTATCTGAAGCCGCTGGTTCCTTAAGGGAGGCCCTGGAAGAACTTGATCATTGAGGGCACACAATCGCGCGGAAACGCGTGGGTTCCCGGGTAGTTCCAAACCACGACCGGCGCGGTTCCCTTGTAGAGGGTTCCCTTTTCCCCGTAGGGGATTCCGTTTGATGCCGATTGGTCGACCCTCTGGACGAAGTCCAGCGAGCGCTTTTGAAGCGCGGGCGGCACGATCTTGTCTTGCGAGCCGATCGTGATGAAGATTGGCTTCGGACTGAGGTTGAAACGGCCGGCCCCGCCTGCTTCCGCCGATCCAAACGCGGCGAAAAGGTTTGGGCGCATCGCCCAGAGCGTGTACATGAAGTATCCGCCGTTCGAGTGCCCCATCGCATAGACCCGCTTTGGGTTTCCTGCGACGAGCTTCATCGCTTTTGCATAAAGCGCGTCGAAGAAGCGGATGTCCTTGTTCGAGTCCTCCGCGCCGACGTCCCAGCCCGGGAATCTGCCTTGGGGATCTATGATCGCCGATCGGGTTGGGAGTCCCTGCGGATAGACCACGGCCGCGTCGGGCCAGGCCCCTTGGATATCGAAACTCCGAGAAGCCTGTCGCGGGTTGCCGCCATGGCCATGGAAGGCGAACACGACCGGCGGGTGGGCTGATGCCCTTGCCGGTCGGAACAGCAACGCAGTTCGTTCTTGTCCGTCGACCGTGACCGAGATCGTTTCGACCTCGGTCTGGATGAGGATGCTGGCTAATAGCACTATCACAACGGTAGTAACGCCGGGTGCCGGGCAGAGTTCAGGCGGCACTACTTAAGTGCCTTACGGAACGACAGGACGGTGAGCGTGACCATGACGACGAACAAGACGCCCGCAGTAAGGAATCCCTCCCAAATCGCGCTATTCGTCCATCCATCCAGAACGAGTGCGCGCACCCCTTCGACCACGTATGTCACGGGGTTATAGGTCGCGATAACCGCGAAAGTGTGCGGCAAAAGGGACTTCGGCGTCTGCGAGGTGGTCAGGTTCAAGAAGGGGAAGACAAGGATGAACATCGACTGCACGAGGCGCGCATTTTGGGTTCGAAGCGCCGCGATCATACCGATACAGCTCCATCCCATCGCGAAGAGCGTCAGCATCGCGAAGATCGCGAGGATGCCCAAAAAGCCCGTTGCGAAATGCACGCCGACGGCAAGAAGTAGCACGATAACGATGGCGCCTTGCATCACTGACTGCACGGCGACCTCGGTCAATTTCCCGAGCACGATCGCCAGCCGATGGATCGGCATGATGATCAGTTTCTTGAAATATCCGTTGTTGATGTCCTGGACTAACTCGATACCCGCATTGCCCGCCGAGAAGAAGATCGCGGTGAAGATGGCAACCGGAGCGATGAAGTCCTTATACGAAACGTTCGGAAAGCCCGGCACCTTTGCAAAGGCCGAGAGTGCGGTCGAGTTGACCCCGAAGAAGAATATCGGAATGAAGATCGACGGAATCAGCGCCATTACCGGCCGCCAAATCTGCTTGATGTTCCGAATCGAGAGGTAGTACCAATCGGAGAGGAAAGACTGCAAATCGGTTACCTCTTCCTCGCGTAGGGGTCGCTGGCTTTTTCGTTAACCTCTTCGTCGGCGAGGTTACTTCCCGTCGTGGCGAGGAAGATTTGTTCGAGGTTTTGCGCCTGATGCTTTTCTAAGAGTTGCGGTATCGTGCCCTCGGTAACGATCTGCCCCTTGTCCATGATCGCGAGCCTATCGCAGAGGGCCTCGGCTTCCTCCATGAAGTGAGTGGTGAGGAAGATCGTCATTCCATTTTCGTTGAGGTCGCGCAGGTGGTTCCAAATGAGCTGACGGGCATGGGGGTCCAGGCCGGTTGTCGGCTCGTCGAGGAACAAGACCTTCGGCTTGTGGATCAGTGCGAGGGCAAGGTCGAATCGACGGCGCATGCCGCCCGAATAGGTTGAGGTGTACCGGTCGGCAACTTTTTCGAGCTCGACCAGTTTCAAAAGCTTCTTGACCTGTTCGTCGATTTCCGCCTTCGGCATGTGATACAGCCGTCCGTGCAGTTGGAGCATCTCGCGTGCGGTGGCGGTTTCGTCGAGGCCGACCTCCTGCATCGCGAATCCGACCCGCTTGTAAACCTCGTTTGGCTGGGTGGAGACATCGAACCCGTCGATGAGGATGGTGCCGCTGGTCTTCTTCACCAGGTTCACCAGCATGTTCATCGTGGTGGATTTCCCGGCGCCGTTCGGCCCGAGGAACCCGAAGAACTCGCCGCTCTCGACGTTGAACGAAACTCCGTTCACCGCCTTCACCCCTCCGTCGTATTCCTTGTAGAGGTTCTTGACTTCAATGATTGGATTTGCCATAAGTGCCGTCGTTCTCTAGTCTAGGGAGAAACTTGGCCCGGCGTTCGCAACGCGAGCCGTTAAGGAGGAGAGGACTTGGCGATCATTGCCGTGGCTGCGGCCAGGATGTCCTCGCTCCAGGCGACGTCGGTCGCGCTCCTAATTCGGTAGCGAGCCACGATTTTCATGCCGGCTTCATGGGCGGTTTGCATGAGGCGCATGGTTTCTTCGGGTTGCCCTTCTACCAAAGCGACGGTCGCCAAGGCGCGAAGGTAGGTCGATACGACCAGTTCGTGTTCCGGTTTCTCGGGTGGAATAAGACTCCGAGCAAGAGCCGCGTCGCGCTTCCACCAACTGGCCGCGAAGACCTTTTCGCTTTCGAGCAAGCCTTTGAAGAACCCGGATGTCTTTGCCAGGGTAACGCTGAGTTCGGCGGCTCGGCAGAGCTCATTCCAGGCCTCTTCGACTTGTCCGCGGTCCGCGAGCTGGTAGTACCGAAGGTAGCGTCCTCGCATCTCAAGCACGGTGGCGTCGGATGGAGCGCCGAGAGCATCGACCAAGGCATCTGTCCATTCCCGGGCTCTTATGCCGCCCCGAATTTGCTCGCCGATTTGTACGGAGGCCAGCATTCTCAACTGTTCGGGGCCTGACTTTCGTAGCTGCCAAAGGATGAGCGCATCGGAAGCCATCCCCTTGAATGCGATCGGAAAGAAGCTACTGAGAAAGAGAATCGTGTTTATGTAGAGCGCGCTTATCGCGACGACGTAGACGATCAATATCTCGATCCCGTCCTCCCGGCGAGGGAAGTTGCATTGGAGGAAGATCCAAAGCGTAATCAGAAAGCCGATTGTCGTCGCGATCGGACCGCCAATCACAAATCTTCGGTATTTGGCCAGCAGGCGGTCGCTACTTTTGGGTGTCATCAAAGCCAAGCCGGCGGCTCGCCGGTCTTTTAGCACGTAGAATCGGAGCCCTTTGTCCGTGATCCCAAGCCCCAGGTTCATCACTTCGAGCGAGATAAACCGGAAGCCGCTTGCCCAGCCCGCCAACACGTGCCCCAACTCGTGGAACGTGATCGCGGACCACATGAGAAGTCTCATCGTGAGGTCGAAGAGGATGAGGGTAAGGAAAGTGCCCGCGAGAATGGGAACGGTGTCTTCCGGCCGATTCAGCGCTACGCCTAAGAGCAACCCGGTAAATGCGGCAAGACAGAAGTAAAGCGCCAACCAAAGCCGGTAGGTCATGGGGGTAGGCGCAACGGCTTTCTTTGGCTCCCTCTTCGGTTTGACCATCACGAGGACAATACCGCCTACTTGTTAGCTTCAAAGCTAAGACGGGTTAGCTGCTCGGATACTTCCCAAAGGCGCCTTGCCGTGACCAGGTCTTGAGCCGCTAAGGGAATGTTCGCTTCCGCCGGAGCCCCCTTGAAGCCCATAAAGCCGTCCGGACCGTAGTAGCGTCCCGGCCGAGCGTCGGGGGACGTGGCGGCGAAAAGGGTCGGCAAGGCGCCGCGGGCCGCAGATTGCATGGTGAACCAGCCGGTAAGAGCGAACCAGAGTGACATGGCGCTGAAACGGCCGCCACCGTTGGTCAATAACTTTGTGTGGGCGAGACCAGGGTGGGCCGCAATGCTTGTGCATGCCCAATCGTTTGCGTCGCACTTGCGCTGGAGTTCCAATGCGAAAATCAGGCAGGCGAGTTTGGATTGGCAATAGGCGCCCATGGGCTTGTAGCGCCGCTCCCACTGGAGATCATCAAAGAGGATCGCCCCACTGCGGTCGGCGATGCTGCTGACCGTGACGACGCGGGAATTCTTGGTCTTTCGCAGGAGAGGCAGAAGATGGGCAGTGAGGGCAAAGTGCCCGAGATAGTTCGTGCCGAATTGGAGTTCGAAGCCATCTTCGGTCGTTTTGCGGCGGGGTGGCATCATGACGCCGGCGTTGTTGATCAGCAGATCGAGCTCTTTGTACTGCGCCTTCATCCGGTCGCCAAAGCTTTGAATAGAAGCTAGGCTGGCCAAATCGAGGGTTTCGAACCGAATGTCGGCGGTTGGGACCTCGGCGAGGATCCGGCGGCGAGCCTCGTCTCCATTGATGGAGTTTCGGCCGGCAATTATCACCGAGGCTTGAGCTCGGGCAAGTGCGAGGGCGTCCTCAAAGCCGAGACCTCCGGTGCCCGTTACGATCGCGAGACGGCCGAGTTGGGAAGGGATATCCGAAGCCGTCCAAGCGCTCATACGGAATAGACGCCTTACCCGCCGGATCGGACCCGGTAACCCTCGGCGTGGACCTTGCGGGCGGCTCCGACCATTTCCGTGTACGGAGTGTCGGTGATGGAAACGAACCCGATGTTGTAATTCTCGCCATCGAAGGAACGGCCAGTGAGAGGCTCATCGATGTATTGGAACCAGTGGCAACCGACGAAAGCCGGGTGCTTGAGCACGCTACGAACGTAATCGTCGTACATCGCCGCCCTCGCCGCCTGATTCGGGGTGGAAACAAGCCCCGGGTGGAACATTCCCCGATCCAGCGATCCAAAGTGGAATTCGCCGATGATGCATGGCTTGCCGAGCTTATTTACGTGCTCCCATTCAGCCGAATCGAGCTTGGGCGCGTAGATGTTGTAACTGATTACGTCGCAGAATTCCGCCGCCGCCTCTTCGGCCTCCGGGCCATGCCAGGCGAAGCGGCAGCCTAGATAGAGGTGCTTGGTATCAAGTTCTTTGAGGGCGCTGCGAACGACTCGGAAGTATTGCCGGGCGAACTCGTGAACGAAGGCGGAGAGGTCAGCGCGCTGTCCGGCATTCAATGATCCGTCCAACTTTGTTGGCTCAAACATGGCGTCCCAGTCCTTGAAGTGCGTCTTCCAGGCGGTGTTTAGACTGGCGATATCCACGTACTTCTTCTGAAGTTGATGGACCAGGGCTTCTTTCGCGGGCGACCCCTTCGGCGCAGCCAATGCGCCGATTCCGAGTCCGTAACGCGCTTCGGGACCGTCGCCTACCCAACTGAGCTCGTTATCCACGAAATAGCCCAAGCACCAGGGGTCGTCTTGAACTTTCAGGGCAACCCCCGTAAGCGAATGCACGGCGGCCCGGGCGAAGGCGGGGTCGAAAGGGTCCGGCATTTGTCCCCAGTAATCGCTGCCACTGCTGACTCGGGCGAAGCTGCCCGCAACGCCCGCGGTAGCCACGTAGGGAACGTGCCCGTTCTTTATGAATCCCTCGTCGGACCAATTGCCGATCGTGTTGAACCCCCACGAGGTCAGCCGCTCTAGGGATGCTGCCCGCCAATCGACTTGAAAGTCAGGACCTAGTTTTCGGTAGAGGTTTGATGAGCAGAAGTTGAATGTATCCCCGGATTTGACTGGACCCATATGCACGTTCTCGTCGTGCCGCAAGAATTGATGCAAGGGGTCATCCTTGAAGGGCCGCCACGAGAACATCTCGTCGCGACCGGTCATGAACGTCGCTTCCGGCTCGAGTCCCATCGCGTCCATGCCGTAGGAAAAGAAGAGGCGACCGTCGGGATCAACCAACCACCACTTCCCATTTTGCTTCTCCGTTCGGAAGAAGCCGGTTCCGCTCAGCTTTGGTCCCGTGAGCCAGCCGCCAAACCGGTCACGATCCGCCGGGCCTAAGTGGGCCATTAGATCGGCAGCTTCCTCCTTTCGTTGTGCGGCGAAATCGGCTGCCTTGTGAATCTTCCCTGGCCAATCCGCCCCCGTGTACTGCCCGAAGGTATCCACGATGTGCTTCAGCGAGATCGGCGGCAAAGAACAAATATTGTCGAGATGGAGAATGGTCGTCTTTGCAGGTTTATGCAGGAAAACTTGAAGATTAACGACGTGATGAAGATCGAACGTCCCCCCGCCGACCGCAGTTAGGCTCTTGCGATCCGGATAAGGGGGCAAACCCCGCATACCAATCGACGCGGGGTCCGGACCGATGACGACGGTCACCGTTTGCGCCGTCGCCGGGTCCACGGCGCCCGTCGCGGTGCGCGAATGGAGCCAGCCGTTGCCGGACGCATCATCGTCGATTCGGATGCCAAAGTTAATGGATTCTTGGCTAGGGTTGGTGATATCGATGGAGATCGCGCCGCATTGTGATAGGTCCCAAGGGATCTCGGGCGTTAGTTGGACGTGGGGCCACTCGGCCGGGGCGAAGGTGACGCGGAGCGAATGCTTCCCTTCCGAGGCGTAATCCGTCGATGTTGCGACCTGGGCATTCAGGACCTTCACCTGTCGGATTTCGTCGAAGGTTTCGAACGAGTTCAGCAGCCGGCCCGTTTGGGGCGGGAGCAAGAGTCCAAGCAAAATAAGAAAGGCGGGCATGAAGCTTGTAGCTAAAGGGCGTAGCCAACGAAACGAGTTTAGTACGTCTTCTACAATAGGGGCGTGAGCATCCCCGAGATTTACCGCGACATGTCGTACGGTCCCGCGCCCGAAGGGGCCGAAGCGGCCACCGCTTGGCTGGACGCACACTCGGTAGACGGAGTTGCCCGGCGGTTTTCGCACTTCATTGCGGGTGAGTTTGGCCACGATGGCGTGGGAGAGTCCTTCCCGACCTTTAATCCGGCGACGGGCGCTGTGCTCGCTCATCTGCCTCAGGGATCCTACGAAGATGTTGATCGGGCGGTCAAAGCCGCTCGCTTCGCCCAGCCGGCTTGGTGGGAATTGGGAGGCTATGGCCGTGCGAAGGTGCTCTACGCGATCGCTCGGCAGGTTCAGAAGCATGCCCGGCTCTTCGCGACCCTTGAGACGCTGGACAACGGGAAGCCCATCCGGGAGACGCGTGACATCGATATTCCCCTCGTCGCGCGGCATTTTTACTATCACGCGGGTTGGGCGGAGGCGATGGCTTCCGATCCTTTGTTGGCCAGCGCAGAGGCGGTCGGAGTCTGCGGCCAGATCATTCCGTGGAATTTCCCGCTCCTGATGCTGGCGTGGAAGATCGCCCCGGCACTGGCGATGGGCAACACGGTCGTTCTGAAGCCCGCTGAATACACGTCGCTGACCGCATTACTCTTCGCGGAGATTTGCGTGCATGCCGGAGTTCCGGCCGGGGTCGTGAATATCGTCACGGGTGACGGGCGAACCGGACAGTATTTGGTCGAGCATCCCGGAGTCGACAAGATCGCCTTCACCGGCTCGACTGAGGTGGGCCGCGAAATCCGGCGCCAAACGGCGGGTACCGGCAAGCGTCTCTCCCTGGAACTCGGCGGAAAGTCTCCCTTCGTCGTGTTCGAAGACGCGGACTTCGACAGTGCGGTCGAGGGGCTTGTCGATGCGATTTGGTTTAACCAGGGTCAGGTTTGCTGCGCGGGGTCTCGGCTACTGGTTCAGGAGTCGGTTGCGGAGCGGTTCTACGCGAAGGTTCGGGATCGGATGGCGACCTTGAGGGTTGGTGATCCGCTGGACAAAGCGATCGACATCGGCGCGATCGTCTCCGACGTGCAACTCCAGCGAATCACAGAGTTGGTAGAACAGGGTGTGGCGGAGGGTGCAGACCGGTATTGCCCCATGGCCCCCCAAGACGTGCTAAAAGGTTTGGGCGGCTGGTTTTACCCGCCAACCTTGCTGACGAATGTAAGCCCGTCCTCGACCGTCGCCCAGGTGGAGATCTTCGGTCCGGTGTTAGTGGGGATGACGTTCCGGACCCCGAAGGAAGCGGTCGACCTCGCCAACAACACCGCGTACGGGCTCGCCGCGAGCGTTTGGTCCGAGAGTTCCGGCCTCGCCCTGGATGTGGCGGGGAAGATCAAAGCCGGCACAGTTTGGGTCAACTGCACCAATCAATTCGACGCGGCGTCAGGGTTCGGCGGGTATCGAGAGAGCGGCTTTGGCCGTGAAGGCGGTGGTGAGGGGTTGTTGGAGTACGTCCGTTTTCCCGCGGCGGCCACCGCAACGCAAGCCGACCCAGTGAAACCGACCGTCGATGGCTTGGACCGAACCCACAAACACTACATCGGGGGCAAGCAAGTCCGCCCCGACTCCGGTTACAGCCAGGAAATCGAGGGCGAGGAGTTTCCGCACGGGAACCGAAAGGACATCCGAAACGCCGTAGAAGCCGCCCAAAAGGCGCAATCCGGATGGGCGCGCCAATCCGCCCACGCGAGGGCTCAGGTGCTCTACTACCTGGCCGAGAACTTAGAGAATCTCGGTGACCCCGAGGCCGTTCACGCCGCCTTCGCGGCGGCGGCGAGAGCCGACAAGCAGGACGGACAGACCCACGCCATCCCCATGCGTGCCCTCTGCTACACCCTGAACGAACCCCTGGGCGTGGTCGCCATCGTTTGCCCCGATGACCGACCCCTCGTCGCCTTGCTAGAACTAGTCACGACGGCGATCGCCATGGGGAATGCTGTCGTGGTCATCCCGTCCGAAACCAACCCGGCGCCGGCCGCCGAGCTTTACCGCGTTTTGGAAATGTCCGATATTCCCGCCGGCATCGTCAACATCGTCTTCGGACCGCGTGCCGACCTCGTCCCGACCCTCGCCGCCCACGACGATGTCGACGCCCTCTGGTATTTCGGGCCGCACAAAGGTTTGGGCGATGTTCAGAAGGCCAGCGCGGGCAATCTAAAACAAACCTGGAGCGCGCCATCGATTCCTTCCGTTGACGAGCGGCTCCGCCATGCCTCCCAGGTGAAAAACGTCTGGCTCCCCTACGGAGCTTAAAAGGTATGGTTCGGACACTTGTGGGTGGGATGCAAACCCGCCGAGAATGAATCTGGAATGAAAACGTTTGCCTTCCTCTGCACTGCCATATTCGTGGCCTGCTCGCTCAGCGCATGCGGGGGCGGCGGTGGCGGGGGAGGCACAAAGACGGGCCCCACCGGACCGGGGACCCTGGTGACGAAGGCGGCGGGCGGCACCGTTACCTCCGGCAAGGCGGTCGTAGTTATTCCTCCCAACGCCTTGGCGGCGGATACGACGATCCTAGTTCAACCGGCTCCGGGAACCCTTCCCGCTGCGCCAACGAACTTTCAGATCCTCGGCGCTTCGGCGTTTGACCTCACGCCGAACGGAACCGAGTTCTCCACTCCCGCCTCCCTGACCATCACGTACAGCCCGGCTTCCATACCGAACGGAGTTCCTGAGACGAGCCTCGCCGTCTATACGGTGGCGTCCGGAGCTTGGCAAGTCGTCGACGGTTCGACGGTCAACCCGGTCAACCATACGATCTCGGTGCCACTCGCGCACTTCTCCGTTTACGCGGTGCTTTCCCCCTCCTTTGTGGGAAGCGGTCCCATCTACAGCGTGGTCGACATCGGCATCCTGCCTGGAGACGCCGGCTCCATTCCCGCCGGGATTTCTTCCAACGGCCTCGTCGTCGGCACTTCCAGCTCCGCCACGGGCACGCTGCACGCGTTCCTGTGGTCGAACGGTGCGCTGACGGACCTCGGTCACCGAACCGGCGATGTCTCGGCGAAGGCCTACGCCGTCAATTCGTCGGGGACGGCCGGCGGCATTTCGCTGCCCGATTTCAGCTCCGCGTATCCCGTGCTCTTCCAGAACGGAACGGTCACTCAGGTGAACACCGCCTTCGGTCCCATCGGGGGAAGCGTGACTGCGGTCAACGATCATGGCGACTACATCGTGAGCAACGCGATCAATAAGGGCGGCACGCTCACCAGCTTCCTCGGCTTCACGCCGGCGCCCGAGGCGCAGGCCCTGAACTCCGTCAGTGACGTAGCGGGTTCGGCGGGGAATACCGCCGCCATCTGGCGTAGCGGCGCGATTGTAAGCGTTGGGGTTTTGCCCGGCTACGACTCCTCGGCCGGTACGGCGCTCAGCGACAACGGCTTGCTCGTCGGCACCGCCAGTGTGAACGGGACGAACACTCCCGTCGGCTTCATCCTCTCTGGCGGGACGATGTCGAAGATTTCGCCAGTCAGCGGAGATGACATCGCGTTACCGGAAGCGGTTAACAACAACGGTCAGGTGGTCGGGACGTCCTCCGCCGACTTCGTCACCGCGCGAGGGTTCCTGTACGAAAACGGCGTCACCTCGGACCTGAATTCCCTCATCTCCAGCATCAGCGGTTGGCAAATCCTCCATGCCTACGGCATCAACAACAACGGCCAAATCATCGCGTACGGGGTGAACGCGGGCGTTCAGCACGCCCTTCTGTTGAATCCGATCAAGCCGGCGGTGAAGGTTCTAAAGCCGGTGTCCTCGCAAGCTAGGGGCAAGGTTAGGTAAGACGTTCTCATGTCAGTTGAAAAGCAAGTTCATGATAAGTTCCGGGTCTTTATGGGCTCCACGATTTCCGAAGTGACGGACAAGGTCAAGGCCTTCACCGCGGGCGGCTCGGTTGCCGCTAAGAGCATCGGTATCGAGTACATCGAGGCGACCAATCAGTTCTTGCTTTCGCTCGGCTACGACCCCGGGCAGGCGGGCTATGCGGTCACGATCAGCGAAGCGGTGGCGGGTGAATTGCCGCACGACGATACGGCGGCCGAGCTTTGTACGGCTTTGGAGAACGCCGCGGCGGAAGCCGGAGACGTAATCTGCCATGAGCTGTTTGTTGATGCGCAATCGATAGTGCATATGGTCTTCATGACCCGCGCGTAGGTTCTGTTCCGCCTGAAAGAATTCCCAGCAATGGGACCCCGGCTGCGGGCCATAGTTCCCGATGTCTATGGTGCGTCCAGCCGTTGTGTTTTTCGGCCTCGCCCTCGCTGCCGGAGCGGGGGCGCAGACCCTTACTCCGCAAGACGCGATGAGGCAGGCCTATGCGAACCGTCCCGGAATGAAGGCGGGGCGGCAGCGCTTGGAGGAAGCCCGCCGACTGGCCAGTGCCAGTTCCGCGTATCCCGCAACCAGACTCGAAGCCGGTAAGGACATCTTCAACAAGACCGACGTTATGGGCGGCGCGGATCTCCTCGTCTTTCAGCCCATCGATATTTTTGGCAAGACGCGGAGTCTCCATGAGCAGGCAAACGCTACCATCGCCACGGCTCTCGCCACCTATCGCCAAAGCGCCCTCGATATCCAGGGACAGGTGCTGACCGCGTACGCTAACCTGGCCGCGGCGCAGAGATTGCTTGATGTCGCGAACACGCAGCTTCAACTGGCGAGCGAGGCATCGAACCTGACTGACAAGCGAGTGGCCGCTCGCGACCTGCCGGAAATCCAGTCCGACCGTGCGCGGTTGGACGTAGAGAAGGCCATGCAGCTTGTCGGCGATCGCCAATCCGCCGTGTCCGCCGCCCGTCTCCGGCTTTCAAGCGCGGTCGGCTCCTCGGATGCGGACAAGATGACTTTGACGGCAATTGAGCTTCCGTCGACGCCGCCCGATGCGCTGAAGACGCTTCCCGAATTGATGAGCTTAACCGCCGCGCAGGCCCAAGCCGCCGCGGATCGCCGCGTGGCCAACCAGGCATATTTCCCGGACCTCGAGATTCAAGCCGGCCGGGACAGTTTCAACGATGTCGCCGCCTACGGAGCGCGCCTGCAACTCACCGCGAATCTGTGGGACTACGGCGCGACCCGAAATAAGATCCGTGCCGCCGATGCCCGCCGGAAGGCGGCCGCTAACGACTTGGCCGACAAAGCCGCCTCTGTCCAGAAAGAAGTAGAGGCCGCCAAGCTCGAGTGGGAGGCCGCCCAGCGCTCCGTCGAGGCCTACGAAAAACTCGCGGCGTCGGCGCGACACCTGTTGGAGCGGACCAACAAGGGATTCGAGCTCGGCGCGAGCACTTTGATCGATGTTTTGGATGCCCGCAAAGCCCTCGCCGACGCTCAGGAACTCACCGTAAACGCCCAATTGAAACGCGATCTCGCTACCGAAGCTCTTCTCCAAGCCCAGGGGACACTTTTGGAGGAGCCTCGATGAGCCGTCGCTATCTTGGTTTTCTCTTTGTTGTCGTGAGCCTTGCGGCTTGCGGGAAGCCTGCGGCCAAAGAAGCCGCGGCCGACGATGAAGCGCATCCGGCGACCGTCGAGTTGACGGCGGTCAAGATGGGGCCGATCGACGAGACGATTCCGATGGATGGGACCCTCGTGCTCCCCGAAGGGTCGACGGCGAAACTCGCCCCCGCCGTCGCCGGACGTCTTACCGACGTTCGAGTCAAGGAAGGCGATCGAGTAGCCGCGGGACAGATCGTCGCCCAACTGGATGGACGCGTCGCGGCGGCAACCCGGCAGAGTGCAGCCAGCGGGGCAACTTCAGCCGTCGCCGCCGCCGAACAGAGTCGCCTGAGCCTCGACGCCGCCCGCGCCGACCAGTCCGCCTCGGTTCAAGCGGCGAAGCTCGCGCTCGACCTCGCCCTCGAAGACGCGCGAACCTCGACGGTGCAAGCGCAAGTCGATCTCGACCGGCTCAAGGCGGGAGCTCGGCCGCAGGAGCTTGCTCAGGCTGAGCAGACTGTCGACCAAGCCCGTATTGCCCGCGACAAAGCGAAGAATGACGCGGACCGGGACCAGCGGCTCCTAAAGGTGGGTCTCGTCGCCGGTTCCCAAGCGGACACCTCTCAATCCGCCCTTAAGACCGCGGAATCGGCCTTGAAGTCGGCCCAGGCGGCAGAGGCCCTTGTAAAAGCTGGGAACCGGCCGGAAGATATTCGTTCCGGCGAGCTCAAGCTTTCGGCGGCTAAATCGATGGGCGAGAAAAAGATCGCCCAGGCGCGCGCGGCCCTCCGGCAGGCCGAATCCGGTCGCCTCGCCGTCGCCGCCAAGGCCCAAGAGGCGAATGCCGCCGCCGAAGCCGCACGCCAAAAGCAAGCCGACGCGCGCGCCGCCGGAGTCGCCGCCGACTTCGTAGAAATACGCAGCCCGTTCGCCGGGACCGTCGTCCGCCGATTCCTCAACCCCGGCGATTCGACGGACCCGGCGACCCCGGTCTTGACCATCGCCCGGGCCGGAGCATCCGCCGATTTCGTGGGGAATTTGTCGCCGGCCGAGGCGGAACGAGTTCGCCCCGGAATGACGATCACGGTAGACGACCTTAAAGGTGTCGTCTCCTCCATCCAGCTTCCGGATCCCACTACCGGCCTCGTTCCTGTCCGTGCGCGGTTGGAGGGAAGGATCACGGTCGGAGGATTCAAGACCGCCCTCATCACCCTTCGCTCCATCCGTAGCGCCCCGCTGGTACCCAAATCCGGCATCGTCAACCGCGACGGGAAGCCGGTCGTGTACATCGCTAAGGCAGGCGCCGCCCACCAGACCGAAGTCACGCTCGGCCCGGAATCGAACGGAATGGTCGCCGTACTAAAGGGGGTCGCCGCTGGCGACGAGGTGGTTACCCTCGGTGCTAACGAGCTCTCCGACAACGCGAAAGTTGAGGAGGCCAAGAAGGACGACGACAAGAAAGACGCCAAAGACGAAAAGAAGCCGGAAGCGCCGGACGCCGACGACAAGAAAGGCGGCAAAGCCCTGTGAATCAGCCTCGAAAATGCGAGTGCTCCAATCTTTGTCTAAACGGGGCGACGTCAAGGGCCCGGTCCGTAATCCAGATATTGCCCGACGATTTCGTACCGTGCGGATCCAACCCTTTCAGGGTTGAGGACTCTTTTTACGCACTAGACCAGGGTAGGACGCTTCGCGCCCAACCCTTCGCTGGACAGACAACCCTTTCAGGGTTAAGGGATTCGAGGCCAAGTATCGGATCACTTCGCCACGCGTCCGTCGTAGCGATTGGAAACGGACCAGGGGATATTCGTGATCGCTTAACGATGTCGGCTGGCGCCCGCGCCCTAACCCCAATGGGGTTATCTGTCCAGCGAAGGGTTGCGCCGAGGGCGCTACCCTGGTGCGGGACGTCCGAAGCCGAAGCAACCCTGAAAGGGTTGTATCCCCTCCGGTTGGACATGAACCTGCCGCCAAAACGACATCGGGGGACCACGGCTAAATGACGGGGCTAACCGACTGGTCGCAACGTAACACCCGGCCGATTCTGTTTTTGACGTTGCTCCTCTGCCTCGTCGGCGGTGTCCTGTATTCGACTTTCCCGGTTTCGATCCTGCCCGACGTCAGCTTCCCGCGTGTCATCGTCATTGCGGAGTCCGAGGAACGGCCTACCAAAAGCATCGAAATCGGCTTGGCGAGGCCTATCGAAGAGGCGGTTGCGACGGTTCCGGGGGTTACGAGGGTCCGGTCGACCTCCGAGCGCGGCTCGTGCGAGGTAACCGTCGACTTCGCGCCCGGCACGGATATCGCCGTTGCCGAAGCCCAGGTCAACGCAAAGGTCAGCACCCTAAAGAGCACCTTTACTGCGGATACGACCACGGAGGTTTTGCGCATGAACCCGACCGTTTTCCCTGTGGTCGGCCTCACGCTCAAATCGAAGACGAACGACCCCGCCGCGCTGTGGAGTCTTGCGACCTACAGGCTTCGACCGCGCCTCGCCAGAGTTCCCGGAGTGGCAAGAGTCGTGATCCAAGGCGGCGCCGAGCCTGAGATTCTCGTCACTGTCCACCCTGATGCCCTCTCGGCGTCCGGCCTTTCGATGGACGATGTGGTCACTGCGATCGGCAAAACGAATTCCGTCCTCACGGTTGGCAAGATCGAGCACCGGTATCAACAGCTTGCGGTCACCATTGATGGGCAGATCACCAGCGACGACGCGATCGGCGATATCGTCGTCGCTCAGAAAGGCGGAGCGCCCATCCGGGTCCGTCATCTCGCGGACATCAAACGGTCAGTGGTGGACCGCAGCACGGTGGTCTCCGCCAACGGCGGCGACGCGGTTCTCATCAACCTCATCCGTCAGCCGAGCGCGAATACCGTCGCGATGGCGGATGCGATCCGTACGGAACTCGCAAAGCTCAAGAGCGACCTCCCGAAAGACGTTGAGATCGGCACTTTCTACGATCAGTCGATCCTCGTAAGAGACGCGATCACGAGCGTGCGAGACGCGGTCGGGATCGGAGGCATTCTCTCCGTTGTCGTCCTGCTGTTGTTCCTTGGAAACCTGCGCGCCACATTCGTAACCGCCGCCATCATCCCGATCACGCTCCTTATCACGTTCGCCCTGATGCGCCTCGCCGGGCTCACCCTGAACCTGATGACGCTGGGCGCCCTCGCTGTAGGCATCGGACTGGTTATCGACGACGCGATCGTGGTGGTGGAGGCGGTGTTCGCCAACATTGGGGATTCGGCGACGGTAAAGGACGCGGTTCGCCGCGCCTCGGCGACAATCGCCGCGCCGATGATCTCCTCGACCCTCACCACGGTTGTGGTCTTCCTCCCCCTCGCATTCCTCACGGGCGTGGCCGGATCCTTCTTCAGCGCTTTAGCGATCACCCTGTCGATCGCGCTCATGGTTTCGCTCGTTTTAGCGCTTTGCTTGAGCCCGACTCTCTGCGCGCTCTTTCTTCGGCGAAGTTCAGTTACAAAGGAGGGGCGTTTGTTCCGCGGCTTCCTGCGCGGTTACACCGGCACCCTCCGACTGTTGTTGCGCGCCAAGTGGGTCGTGATTCCGATCATCGCGGGCACCCTGGTCGCTACGTTCCTCCTCGCAGGCAAGCTCGATTCCGGTTTCATGCCGAATATGGACGAGGGCGCCTTCATCCTCGACTACCACACTCCGCCTGGAACGTCCCTGGCGGAAAGCGACCGGCTTCTCAAACGGGTTGACGAGATTCTGATGTCCACGCCGGACATCGCCGGTTTCTCGCGCCGGACCGGTACCGAACTCGGCTTCTCGATAACCGAGCCGAACAAGGGCGACTACGCGATCATGATGAAGGAGGGCAAGCGCCGTCCCATTGAAGACGTGATTGCTGAAGTTCGCGGCAAGGTGGCCGACCTCGGGCCGGGGCTCGACACCGAGTTCACCCAGGTCCTCCAGGACCTCATCGGCGACCTTTCGGGAAGCCCAAGCGCGATCGAGGTGAAGCTGTTCGGCGAGAACCAGCCCGTTCTCGAAGCGGCCGCCAAGGACCTCGCCGACCGCCTGGGCAAAATCAAGGGACTTGCCGACGTTCAATCGGGAATTATCGAGAGCGGACCCGAGCTGCAATTCACGCTCGATCCTGGCCAGAGTGGACGCCTTGGAATGACCACGGAGAGCGTGGCCTCTCAAGCTGAAGCCGCGCTGCTCGGCACCGTACCCACGAAGGTTCTCAGCGGAGACCGTCAAATTCCGGTTCGCGTCCGATATCCGGAGGGGATGCGTGCTTCCCCGGAAACTGTCGCCAATCTACCGGTTCAAACGCCTAGCGGCCGTGTGCGCCTAAAGGATCTCGGAACCGCGCAGATCATAGCCGGCACGAATCAGTCCGCGCGCGAGAACCAGCTTCGCTTCCTGAACCTTACCGCCGGCTTGGAAGGGATCGACCTTGGTACCGCCGTCACGAAGGTCCGCGCCGCCCTTGCTGCGGTTAAGCTTCCCGCTGGCGTCACGGCCGAGCTTGCGGGGCAGTACCAGAGCCAGCAGGAGTCGTTCCGCAACCTCGCCGAGGTCCTGGCGACCTCGGTGCTATTGGTCTTCGTGGTGATGCTCTTCCAGTTCCGCTCCTTCCGAGCGTCACTGACCGTTCTCATCCTGATGCCGCTCGCCCTATTCGGCGCGGCCGCGGGCCTGTATCTGTCTCACACGGCGTTAAACGTGTCGTCCTTCATGGGCATCGTCATGCTGGCGGGCATTGTCGTCAAGAACGGAATCCTGCTCTTGGACCGTGCCCAGCACTCGATTCAATCGGGGGCCTCGCCGGAAGATGCCGTCGTCGAAGCGGGCGAACATCGCCTTCGACCGATCCTGATGACGACCCTCACCGCGATTCTGGGACTGATTCCCCTGGCTTTAGGCCTTGGGGCCGGTGCGGAGATGCAAAAGCCCCTCGCGGTGGCTGTCGTGGGCGGCCTGGCGTTCTCCACGTTCCTGACACTTCTGGTGGGTCCGGTGCTGTACGCATCCTTCTTCCGGTCAGGGACTCGACAAGCTTAAGCATTCCTGGTATATGTCGATAAAATCTGGTTTTGTCGACATATAGACCCTATAATGTCGATGATGCCGACAGATTCAGTCTGGCGAAATCGACCGGATGAGCCTTACAATGATCTGCCTCTCCTGCCGCCGAGGCAAGAGCTCGAAACGAAGGCGGTTCTGAAGGTGGCGTTAGCGGCACATGTCGCGCTGGCGAATTTGCGGAGTGCGGCCAAGCAGATTCCGAACGATGGGATTCTCGTGCGCGCGATCGCCTTGCAGGAGGCCCGCACGTCTTCCGAGATCGAAATGATTGTGACGACGAACGACGCGCTTTACCGCGCTCTCAGTCACGACGAAGATAGCGTCGACCCCCAGACGAAGGAGGTGTTGCAGTATGACGCCGCCCTCTGGCTAGGCTACTACCACCTCCGGAAGGTAGGCCGGATCGATCCCGACCTCTTGATTCGATTGGCACAAACAATCGCCAAGCGTCCGATTGGCATTCGCGAGGGCTTCGGAACTCGGATCGGTGACGCACGAACGGGGCGGGTGATCTATACACCGCCGGTTGGGAAGGACCGCATCCTTGGCCTGCTCGCCAACCTGTGCGACTACTGGCGACATGACAGTGAAGTCGACGTTCTCGTTCGAATGTGCGTCGGCCACTACCAGTTTGAGGCTATCCACCCTTTCCCGGATACAAATGGCCGTGTGGGACGCGTCGCCAACATCCTGTTTCTGAATCAGGTGGGGCTTCTGGACAGCCCAATTTTGTATCTGAGCCGGCCCATCATCGAAGACAAGGCGACCTACTATCAAGGGCTTCGCCGCGTCACCGAACAGGGCGTGTGGGAGCCTTGGCTTCTCTATATGCTCGGCAATTTGGAATCGACGGCGGTTGAAACCCGTCGCCGGATTGAAGCGATCGATCGTAGCATCGCGGAAGCGACTTCCCGGGCCGCGTCCGGGATGCGGAAGGGTTTCAGCTCCGAATTGATCCGGCTGATCTTCACTCAGCCCTACACGCTGATCTCCTTCCTCGAGAGAGAAGGGATTGCGAAGCGCCAAACCGCATCTGAATACCTCCAGGAGCTCGAACGCCTTGGACTCGTCCGCGCCGAGAAGCGCGGACGGGAGGTGTATTACATCAACGACCGCCTGCTAGAGATTCTGAGCCTCTAGCTCCTAGTCTTCCCGCTTCAGGACGCCCAGGACGTTGGAGAAGTCGTCGGTCCAGGCTTGGTCCTTGTCGCCCGCGATCCTTTCGCTCCAGGCGGAGGCTTCGGTGAGGCGGTTGATCTCCTCGCGGGTTTTGGGATGGGGCTTGCTTTTGACGAGGCGGGCGAGATCGTCTTGCTTCCGGGCGAGGACCATCCATATGGAGGCAGTCTTGCCGACCTTGGCCTCCTGGTCCGTGATGCCATCGACGTCGACGTACGTGACCAAACCGAGGTCCCGGGCGATGGCAGCGACGACCCCATCGAGCTCCAAATACCGGTTGCTTATGTGATAAGCCAGAATGCCGTCGGGAGCCAATTTACTCAGATACATCTTCGCGGCCTCCTCGGTAAGAAGGTGCACCGGAATCGAGTCGGAGCTGAAGGCATCGAGCACAATTAGCCCATATCGGCCATCGGGCTCTTTGGCTAACTCTAAGCGCCCATCGCCCAGAACGATGTCAACCTTCGCCTTACTGTCCCTTACGTAAGTGAAATAGGTGGGATTGGTCGCCAGAGCTTTGACCGTTGGGTCGATCTCGAAAAAGGTCATGTTCTGACCTGGTTCTCCGTAGGCGGCTAGCGACCCTACTCCCAAACCGATGAGCGCGACGTTTTCCTTTTTAAATGGACCAGAATAAGCCTTAAATACCGCCCCGATAGGGCCGGAAGGGTGGTAGTAGGTAAGCGGTACCGTGGGGTTGTCGAAGTCCTGAATCCCGTGCTTCGTGTTTCCGTGGGTTAGCTGGTGGAACCGCTGGTGTTCCCCATAGAACATCACCCGGTGAACGCCGAAGAAGCTTCGTTCACTCAGCTTGATCGGGTCCGTCGAGGCGATGCCGAGGCCGTTCGCGACGACCACCATGCCGAACAGGGACATTGCGAACCGCTGTGGCCGGTCCACCGCCAGGTAGCAGAGCAGGGCGGGGACGCCGACCCCGATCCCGGTTCGAAGCTGGCTCGGTTCCATCGTCGCCTTGGTGATCAGAACGATCACCGCAGTCACGAAAGCCACCCCGAGCGGGTAGGCGAAGTCGATCGAGGTTCGCTTGAATCCGGGCCGGTACGCCGGCATTACAACTGCCGCCGCGATCAAAGCGAGCGGATACTCGAACAGGGTGTTGAAGATGACCGGGGCCACCAAGGCGTTGAAGGCGCCTCCGACCACGCCTCCGACCGACATCCAGAAGTAGAACTCCGTCAGGTGCTTTGCCCTCGGGCGCGATTCGCTCAGCATCGCATGGCACATCCAGGCCACCACGAAGAACACGCCCACGTGCAGGAAGCTCAGCAGCGGCATGAACGCTTCCATGACCACCGCGACCATGAGCGTGGGAATGAGGATTCCGCTCAAACGGCCCAGCGGCTTGGAGGTCAGGAGGGGTTTGTTCGCGAAGGCGAGGATGAAGGTCAGGAGATAGATGGCGAGCGGCACGACCCAGAGGAGCGGGATCGGGGCGATGTTCGTCGAAACGTACGCGGTCACGCCAAGAAGGAGGCTGGAGGGGATGGCCGCGAGGGTGATCCACTTCAGGCGCATTGCCGTGGTGATCTCGGGCTGGCCACTCTCGGCGACGGTTTGGTCGATCAACCGGTCTTGGTCGGTCTCATCAGCCTCGTTCTCTAGGACCTCCGGCCGCCGATTCTTACTTAGAACGATCGCGCACATCGCCATCAGTAGCATGAGGCCAGCGAACCCACCCCACCATAGCCGTGCCTGGTCGGACAGCCTCAAATGAGGCTCGACGAGGACCGGATAGGCCAAAAGGGCGACCATGCTGCCCAGGTTGCTCGCGCTATAGAGGAAGTACGGATCTTTTGCGTGCGGGTCCTTCGTCTCGGCGAACCAGCGTTGAATGAGGGGCGCGCCGGCCGAAACCACGAAGAACGCGAGGCCGACCATGACGGCCAATTGGCCCAGTAATCGGAGCACGGGCGAGTTCTCTCCCTCCGCTCCGCCCGCAACCCGGGTGGCGAAGGGAAGCGTCAGCATCGCGACCGCCATAAGAGGGATGTGGATCCACGGCTGGCGGCGCAATCCGATCTTGCGCGTAGAGAGGTGCGCGTACCCGTATCCGAGCAGGAGAACGAACTGGAAGAAGAGTTCGCTGGATGTCCAGACGCTGGCGGTTCCTCCATACGCAGGGAGGATTATCCGCGCCACCATCGGCTGGACAAGGAAGAGTAGAGCCGAGCTCAGGAAGATGGTGAGGGTGTAGAGAACACGCACGGTTTGGAGGCTACGATAGCACCTTAAACGGCCTCAAACCATCGACCCGCAAAAGATTCAAGACGTTGCAGAAAGAGGGAACGGCGCACGATTTTTAAGAATTCCCTAACCAAGGGTTGACATTGGGGTTCCAACCGCGGAATA